>TARA_R110001632_G_scaffold42165_1_pt1 | contig 271272 bp, 234 predicted proteins | sample TARA_R110001632 | Tara Oceans TARA_R110001632 (sample SAMEA4398266) | marine metagenome | biome: Polar Biome; feature: [SRF] surface water layer (ENVO:00010504); material: water (ENVO:00002006), including particulate matter (ENVO:01000060) such as... | depth 5 m
TTGCTAGCGGCTTAGAAATGAGTCCAACTTTATGGGGTCACTTCAAACCTTCTTGGTTCGCGGTTTTTTTTCATCTCAACATTGTCTGTCGAACCTACATTCTATCAACAATTTTTTGCGCTAATTTATGCAAAAATGGCCCTGCAATGAACGCGACAACCCCAGCCACAGGCCAAGCAAGAAACCACGCATGCATCCAAAAAGATAAAAAATCCGGATCTAAGCCGATGTTCAAATAGGTAATCCACGCCGACATGATCAACGTGAGCGTAAAGGACATAAGCAAAGCAAAAATGAATCTGTGTTTCACGTAACCATCCTATATATCAGTTTTTATTAATATAAGATTAGCAAACATCCATACCAGTAACATAACGATATTTAACAAACACGGGGTCATTCACCGTGCACCAAGCTTATTGGCGAACACTTTAGTCTAAAAATGAAAACTTGGTTACACTAACCAAAACGTCAACTCTCTTTCTCTGATATTCCCAAAGGACAAGCATGGAAAACTTAATCTGGTGGCAATATGCCTTAATTGGCGCCATTTTTATTTGGAGCGGCTTTGTCCGCAGTGGTCTAGGATTTGGCGGTGCCGTGCTTGCTTTGCCCTTCCTATTACTAGTGAAAAACGACCCGTTATTATTCTTGCCGATCATTTCCGTTCATTTGCTCGTATTTTCGAGCTGGATTGCATGGCAAGGAGCGAAAAAGACCAAACAGCAAGCCATCCTCGCCGCAAAGCGAGGTGAAGCGCCGAAAGAAGAGCAGGGCAACATTGCATGGGGTTACTTGAAAAAAGCCCTCGGTATCATGATCGTGCCCAAACTGATTGGCGTATTTGGTTTATTAACCTTACCGGGCAACATCGTCACAGGCGTGATTTTTGTCATCGTCTCCATATTCGCTGTGTCTTATATTCTCAATAAACCGTTTTACACCAACAACAAATTCCTCGACACCATCTTCCTTATGCTCGGCGGCTACGTCAGCGGCACCTCCTTAATCGGCGCGCCGCTCATCGTCTCCGTCTTTGCCACCAAAGTACCGCGTCATCAACTTCGCGATACCTTGTTTGTGCTCTGGTTCATTCTCGTAATGATCAAAATGGTGTCTTTCCTCATCGCTGGCATCGATCTACAGCTTATCCACCAACTTTGGCTACTGCCTTGCGCTTTACTAGGTCACGTCTTTGGGCAAAAGCTCCACAACCGCATTCAAAAAGCCGAAACACCCGTCTTCTTTCAATTCGTCGGCTGGGCGCTACTAATTGTCTGCGGATTTGGCTTGTACTCGACGTTTATGCTTTGAGATTATTGGCTTTAGCTTTGTAGGTAACTGTCACAAGATCAACACCTCGCTCCGGCGCTAAAGCGCAAACATCCGCGAGGTGTTGATCTTATGACATAGGCTATTATTAGATTAATTAAACAAAGGAATGTCCTATGAGCGATACCGAAACTGAAGCCTTTGCCGATTGCGCGACAGGGAATAATCGAAAAGAACTCGCGGAGCGTTTTACTCAATATTTGAAGAGTCGAAAGACAAGCGAAAGTGCCTATGTCGTAAATCTCAATGGCGCTTGGGGAACAGGGAAAACTTACTTCGTTAATGAATGGAAGAAGCTCCTTGAGTCGCCGGAACATGGTCACATTGCAATCAAGATAGACGCGTGGGAATCAGATTATCTCAATGATCCACTCGCCATAATCATTGCCGAGTTACTTGAGCAGATAAAATCAAACATCAAGAATTACGATGCAAGGTTCCGTAATGCAGAAAGAAACGTCGCCAGCGCCATATTTAATATGGGCAAAAGCATTCTTCCCATTGGATCAAAGATTGTAGGTAAACACCTTTTCGGGGAAGCGGCAACAAACGAAATACTCGACCTAATTGCAGCCGCCACAGATTCCGTCACCAATCATAAAGCCTTAAAAGACGACTTGAATATGGGCGATTTAGGGTTGGAAGTTGCCAATCAACACAAACGACATAAGCAATTCACCCAAGACTTCAAGAAACAAGCACGCGAGCTTATTGATTTTGCACTTGAGGACAACCCTAATAAACAAGTCTTCATCTTCATTGATGAGCTAGATCGTTGTCGTCCAACTTATGCCATAGAAATGCTGGAAACGGTAAAACATTTATTTGATATTCCAAACTTCATCTTCGTCTTATCCACCGACACCAACCAGCTACAACACTCCATCAAAGCCGTTTACGGCCACGACTTTGATTCCCACGAATATCTCAGTCGATTTTTCGAACAACGCTTTACGCTACCAGAACCTGATTTTCTTCAATTTCTTACCGCAAATAACATGTTTAGTTCAATTAAAATTAATAAGCTAAACACCTTCCCATCCATTAACGACATAGAAGAACTTCGTGATGTAGTAAGCGTAATATGCAGATTAAATAAAGATAATTTATCTCTTCGGCGCCTAAAACAAATATCTACCCAACTTGAGATTATTCTTACATCAATCGACTTCAAAGAAGCAATTTTCCCGATATTTGATTTGGTTGGAATTGTTTTTGGTGATGCACTGTACGGAGGATTAACAGAACCCAAAGCACCTATATCTAGAGCTATGATGGCGTATAGCAACCCAGTAGCTACATCAAAAATAATAGACTTTCAGATTGGGGAAATTAATATGTCAAAATATATAAAAACCCTTCATGATGCCTTATGGAACAAACAACAAAATAATAGTTCCGCATTTCACAATCAAATTTTTAATAGTAAACAAGATACGTTCCTATCTCTTAATAGCGATTCGATAAATATTCAATTAACAGAGATCGATAAAAAAAGTACTACATGTGCCTATATCATTCAACCTCAACAAATACTCGATATCATTAACAATATTCGAATAGATATTGAGCCTTAAACCAATCAACAACAAAACCAACACTTCGTGGATGTTCGCGCTTTAGCGCCGGAACGAAGTGTTGGTTTTGTTGTAAGTAACCGATAATACCCCCCACCCTAAGAAGTAGAAGATTGCGCCAGTTGATCAACCAAGTAGACGATGGATTGATACTCGATGCCGCTGTGTTCTGATAAACCAATTTCGCAGGTGCGGCTGTTTGAATAACCCACTTCACAGCCTTCTACCGCTTTGGCTAAGGTCTTTAAAGCGCTGGCGTTAAGTTCGGGTGTCGAGAAGCCTTTGTCGCCCGCAAAGCCACAGCAGGTAATGTCTGGCGGAATCACGACTTCGTCGGCAAGTTGATGTGCCAGCTGCACGAAGCTGTCGGCAAGTCCCATGCGAGTTGTGCTACAGGTAACATGAAGCGCTATTTTGCCGAGCTTTTCTTTCACCCTTAGATTGGGCATCACATGCGTTGATAGAAAGCCCACTTGTTCGTGTAATTCTAAGCGAGGATCTAGGCTTTCCTTCATGCGTAGCAAGCAAGGACTCACGTCACAAACAATAGGTATGCGGCCATTGTCGCTCGCGGCTAACAATAAACTATTGAGATCATTGGCTTTTTGGTTCGCCGCTTCGAATTGGCCTTTGGACTCAAAGGCCATACCACAACATTGGCTGTCGACATTATTAGGTACAATGATGTTGAAACCGGATTTTTCAAGTACAGAAAACATCACCGCCATTACTGAACGTTTGTCTTCTGCATTGGGTCCTGCGCCCATGACACGCGTTGCGCAACTTGGGAAATAAACCACTTCTTTCAGTGTGTCAGTATTTTCTGAATCGCTACATTCAACGGTTGGAATCAAGCCCGCCGGTTTCGGCATTTGATTGTGCCATTTAGGCACGACACCGCCAGACACTTTATTCAAAGCGCCCGTCGCCATGCCCATACCTTTGTTACCCAAAATATGACGCGCGCCATTCGCTACCATTAATCCAAGCTTAGCGGTTTTGGTGACACCTTCAAAATGATCCGCGACCCAATAGCCGACTTTACTGTCTGGGTTTCTGTCGTGTCGTAGCTCTCTCGTTAAATCACCCGTGTTGATGCCAACAGGGCATTGAGTAGAACACAAACCACACGCTGCACAGGTGTCTATCGATTGATAATCATAGTCTTTTTGCAATCTCGCCAAGCGTTCTAGATCTTTCCCAGAAGCCCGTAAACTCTGAATCTCACGCCAGATAACAATACGTTGGCGAGGGCTTAAAGTTAGCGATTTAGAAGGGCAAACGGGTTCGCAGAAACCACACTCAATACAGGTATCAACCTTGTCATTTGCCTTTGGCATAGGTTTCAAATTTTCCACATGCAAGTTGGCATTGTGGGAAAGAATCACATCGGGGTTGAGCAAGCTTTGCGGGTCAAACGCCCGTTTGATTTCCCACATAATGTCATAGGCTTCTTTGCCCCATTCCAGTTCCACATAAGGCGCCATGTTTCGGCCTGTGCCGTGCTCTGCTTTAAGAGAGCCTTGGTATTTCACCGCAACTAATTGCGCGACGTCATCCATCAACGCGGCATAGCGATTCACTTCTTTCGGATCATCAAAGCCTTGTGTGAAAACGAAATGTAAATTGCCTTCTAGAGCATGGCCAAACAAAATGGCCTCGTTGTAACCGTGTTTTTGAAACACGCCTTGCAGCTCTACAACACCTTCTGCCAACAGCTCGACCGGAAAGGCGACGTCTTCAATAATTACGGTTGTGCCGACTGGGCGCACAGCACCAACGGCTGGAAACAAGCCTTTGCGGATTTTCCAATAAGAATCGTAAATAACTTTGTCTTGCGTGAAATCGATGTCGTTGATGGCTTTCAATCCACCTAAAGCGTGAGTAACAGCCTCAAGGTTTGCAGATAATTCCTCCGTTGTTGCTGCCCGAACATCCACTAACAACCCCGTTGCTTGCGCACCTAAAGAAGACAAAATTTCCGGCATGCCCGGTTTGCCTTCTACGGCTTTTAATCCTGCACGGTCAATGAGTTCCACAGCCGACACTGGCGCGCTTTTCAACGCAGTTACCGCTCTGCACGCCAGTTCCATATCGTTAAAGAAGATCATCGCGGCGGCTTTGATGGGATGATCCAATACAGTTTCATAGGTCACTTCGCTGATAAAACCAAGCGTGCCTTCTGAGCCAACCATCAAATGCAGCAGAATGTCGAACGGATTTTCGAAATCGATCAAGCTGTTTAAACTGTATCCTGTGGTGTTTTTTAAACGATATTTGTGTCTAATTTTATCGGCCAGTTTGGTATTGTCTTTCACGCTCTTAGACAAGCGTGTCAGTGTATCTAGTAAATCTGCTTGGCGATTACCAAACGCCAAACGGCTGGCGTCATCAGCAGTGTCTAACATTGAACCATCGGCGAAAATTAAACGCGCACTTTGAATCGTGTGATAACTGTTTTGCGCCGTACCACAGCACATGCCGCTGGCGTTATTCGCCGCGATGCCACCAATCATACATGCATTGATGGACGCGGGATCTGGACCGATTTTTCGTTGAAACGGCGCGAGTATTTGGTTGGCTCGCGCGCCAATAATACCGGGCTGAAGAGAAACACTATGGCCATGTTGATGAATTTTATAGCCTTTCCACTGATCGGATAATTGCATCAAGATGGAATCTGTTACCGCTTGCCCCGACAAGCTAGTCCCCGCGGCACGGAACGTCACAGGTAGATTGCGCTTTCTGGCTTCTTTTAACACCAACTGCACGTCATCTTCGTTGTCTACCCGCACCACGAGTTGCGGAATTAATCGATAGAAACTCGCATCCGTCCCGTACGCTAAGGTTCGAAGTGGATCTTGGATCAATCGAGACTCATCAATCGCGCCGTTTTTAGCGTCTTTCAAGGCAAGGTATAGATCACGGTATTGCGCTGCTTTAAAAGCAAGCGAATCATTAGCAGTTGAGGCAGAGTTCATCAGACATTCCACGGCGAATAGCCTATTTCTTATTATCAAACAATAAATGCTAGACAAATTGGTAAGACCAATTTACCTTCTGAATACAAGGAACATTAAGAAGCTAGAGAAACTTTGTCAACTACTAGTTTAGACTACATTTCGTGCATTTTAGCGACAATATCAATTGGTTTTACCACTTTTCAAGTTATACACAGAAGTCTTTGAAGAAACTATTTTTAGGAAAATTCATGGAAAACAATCAATTTGGTCGCGTTAAACAACCTAAAATCTCCGACATCATCATGAAAGAACTCGAAAGCATGATCGTAGAAGGCAGTTTCACGGCGGGGCAAAAACTTCCAGCAGAGCGTGAACTGGCCGCACGATTTGACGTGTCGCGTCCGTCGTTACGAGAAGCCATTCAAAAGCTGATCGCTCGCGGCGTATTATTCAGTCGTCATGGCGGCGGCACTTATGTGTCTGAACAACTCGGCAGTTCTTTTGCCGATCCGCTGCAAGATTTACTCTGCGCCCACGACGAGTTCTTGTACGACCAATTAGAGTTTCGCGATGCGCTAGAAAGTCTTGCCGCTTATTACGCTGCATTGCGCAGTACCGACGCCGATAAAACCAAACTCACACAGTGCTTTACTCAGCTGGTAGAAGCCAACCAAAACCAAGCTTTCGCGCTGGAAGCCAAGCTCGACGTAGAGTTTCACATGATCATTGCCGAAGCAGCCCATAATGTGGTCTTGTTGCACACGCTACGCAGTCTGCACGCGGTGTTGGCAAAAAGCATTTCGAGTAATTTAAAGAATTTATTCGAGAAAAAAGCCGCACGGCAGCGTGTTATGGAACAGCACACTCACCTTTATCAAGCCATCATGGAAGGTAAAGCAGAAGAGGCGAGAGCCGCCGCTCACACGCACTTGGTATTTGTGGAAGATAATTTACTTAAAATGCGCCAAGAGGAAACACGGATACAGCGCTCGCTACGAAGAAACGAGCACCAAAATCCGCGTTGATAGGATTACTGGTTTTTAAACCAAACACCTTTCTTCATATTTTGTAAATAACACCAATATAACGTGACCGCTCTAGCAATGAACAACACAGCAAGACTAAGCCATAAACCATGATTGCCTAAGCCTTCGTCACCCAGGTGTTGAGAAAAATACCAAACAGGGAAAAATACGCCGACGACGCAGATGATCATGGTATTTTGCATCTGTTTTACGCTGGTTGTACCGATGAAAATCCCATCCAACATAAACGACCAAATACCCAACAGTGGAAAGAAAACCAACCAAGGTAGGTACAGTACGGCGTCGTCACGTACGCTTTGTACGTTCGTTAGTAAGCCAATGATTTGGTTGCCGAAAAGCCAGAAAATGAACATCAAAATCAAAGCGGCCAACAAAGCCCAATAGGTTGAAAGCTGTATCACTTTCTTAAAGTTGGCCTTGTCTTTGCGGCCATAATATTCGCCGCACAAGGCTTCTACAGAAAACGCAAAACCGTCTAGCGCATTGGAGATGATCATCAAAAAAGTCAGTAAAACGGCATTAGCAGCAAGAATCGAATCTCCTTGGCGTGCGCCCTGAGCGGTAAAAAATAACATCACCAACAACAAGAGAATAGTGCGCACAAATAAGTAACGATTCACTTGCACCAATGCCACATATTCACGCCACTGCGCCAACGCACGCATAGGCACATGACCCGAGAAGCCTTTCAGCTTATGCCACGCTAAAACGCCCGCGACCGTCACGCCGATGTAATGCGCAAAAACCGTCGCCCAAGCAACGCCATCACTGGCCATTCCTAAACCATAAACGGCAAAATAATCAAGCGCCATGTTAGCGACGTTGATCACCAGTAACATCCACAGCGCGCCCTTGGAATACTGTACGCCAAAAAACCAGCCCATTAAGGCGTAACCTGCTAATACCGCTGGCGCACTGAAAATTCGTGCTTCACAATAAATGCGTGCCCAAGGTTCAACATCCGCACTGGGCGCCATCAAATGAATGAAAAGATCGATCAAAGGGGCGCGAAACAGTATCAGCATTAAACCGATGAAAACGCCCATTAAAATCGACTGCAACAGCAACTCACGAACCCGTCTATCATCGCCTTGGCCCAGAGCTTGAGCCGTCAATCCTGTTGACCCCATCCGCAAAAAACCAAACGCCCAAAACAAAAAGCTAAACACACTCGCGCCAATCGCAACAGCGCCAAGATGGGTCGCCGTTCCCAAGTGTCCAACGACCGCCGTATCAACCAAACCAAGTAGGGGTGTTGTGATATTTGAAATCATCGGCGGCCACGCCATATGCCAAATCTTGCGATTCAATGGGGCGTTTGCACGATGAGCGCAAAAGATAGAATTTAGGGATAACTTCGACACACGAGTCTCACTTGTGGATATTTCATATTTTGTGGATAAAAATCAACCAGACCCACCATTCTTGCGCGTAACGATCTGTGGAAAATCATAGCAGTTATTCACATTTAGCGTCAGACCTCCCCATCATTGTGCACTTTTTAGACAGAAGGAGACCGTTCATGACCATTAATTTCGTATTTCAATCACTTGTCCACATAGCAAGAAAATAAAAAACAGTTGATTATATATTTCTTAAATATTGGATAACTCATGCTTTTTTCCACAATCTGGCTCGCATCGTCGTATAAATTTGCTAAACTTGCGCTTATTTTTCATCTTCCGGAGAAAACTTATGCCCAAGCAACTTAAACCCTTTATTGAAGGTTTGGCCGTCGGTTGTGTTTTTATTAGTATCACTATGTTGTTTGAAATTCCGTTGTACATGAGCTTTATCATCGGCGCTTTGGCCGCACTAGGCGGCTATCGTAACTCCATCAAAATGGATCGTGAAAAAGCGGCTAAAAAAGAACAAAATCAACCGAACACCTCCAAACAAGACATAGAATAAAATGGCCGATTCTAACCCGCCTGTTTACGGTGAAAGCGATGGCACCTTACAAAAAGTGGGCGGTCTGGCTGGTTTGCAATCGCTGGTAGAAGCATTTTACCGCATCATGGAAAACACGCCAGAATTCCGACCGTTATTTGACATGCATCCAAACAACCTTGAACTGACCATCGACAAACTGGTGTCTTTTTTATCGGGTTGGATGGGCGGCGAAAAATTATTTACCAAGAAATATGGGCCTATTAGCTTGCCTCAAGCCCATGCTCACCTAATCATCACAGAAAAAGAAAAAGCCATGTGGTTAAACTGCATGGCCGCCGCGTTAGACGAACTGGGTTACCCAGAAGACGTAAAAGCGTACCTACTTCCGAAGCTTGAGTTCCCTGCTGAACGCATTCGACAAGTCAGTGCTGCTCGGCATAATGCTTAACATCTTTTAAAACCCCTCCCTAACCCTCCCCTTGAAGATAAGGGGGGGGAGCAAGATAAGCACTAGCTCCTCCCCCTGCTAAGGGGGAGGTTGGGAGGGGGTTTAACTTCGCACTTCTTTGGTGACACGAATCCCCAAGCGTTTCGCTAATCTTGCGAGGTTCGCTCGATCCATGGATAAATGCTGGGCGGCTTTGGTCCAGTTTCCCTCTGTTACCTCTAATGCTTGTCGAATCATGTCACGCTGGTAAGTCTCTGTTTTTTCTCGTAAATCTATAGGTTCGTTAGATATTATAGCGTCTTTCGGCGTATGTTCTATCACACGCTGTATCTCTTCTTTATCACTTTTTTCAATTTGTAACCCCGTTAAATGCGCAGGTGAGATAACGGTAATACTCGTTGGGCTTTCGTCTTTGGCGCTTTCTGCCTTTGCAAATAAGGCCGCGCGCGAAATCACATGCTCTAGCTCTCGGACGTTACCAGGCCAATGGTAGGTTTCTAGCAGATTGATTGCTGATGGCGATAACGTCAGTTGCTGCAAGCCTAATTTACGACGAAAGCGCTCAGCAAAAAAACCCGCGAGTAAAGGAACATCACCTTGGCGATCTCGTAACGCTGGCACTTTTATAGGAAACACGCTAAGTCGATGAAATAAGTCGGCACGAAAACGATGCTCCGCGACTTCCGTTTCCAGATGACGGTTAGTGGCCGCAATGATTCGCACATCCACTTTGCGAATTTGGTCTTTACCCACCGCTTGGATTTCTTGATTTTGAATCGCTCTGAGTAATGATCCTTGCACTTCTAGTGGCAATTCACCGATTTCATCCAAAAATAATGTACCACCATCGGCCAATAAAAATTTGCCTTGGCGATCGCGATCGGCGCCCGTAAAAGCGCCTTTTACATGACCAAACAGCTCACTTTCGATGAGATGATGAGGAATCGCTGCGCAGTTGACATACACCATAGGCGCTTCAAAGCGAGAGGAATGTTCGTGCAGTGCACGCGCCACCAGCTCTTTACCAACACCGGTTTCCCCTTCGATCAGGATGGCAAAATCTGACGGTGCAACCAAATCGATAGACTGTTTAAGTTCTTGTATGGCCTTACTTTGTCCAATCATCTCGAGAGTTTGTTCGCTCATCACTTTTAAAACATGCTGGGCATGTTGCGACTTATTCTCTAATTGCTCCATTAAGATGGCGGTGTTTAAAGTCATCGCGGCCATGGTGCCAATGATTTCTAAAGCGCGAGCATCTATGTCATCAAAAACACCCGGCAGGATACTGTCTAACGTCACAGCACCAATCAGTTTTCCTTCCAAATACAAGGGCACACCCATACAAGAATGCACTCGCAACTGCTCATCATGACCCAGCACCATGCCATCGTATGGATCTGGAAGAGGGGAATCGGCCGCAAAGCGAACAGGATAATGCCCGCCACAAATCGCTTTTAACCTCGGGTGCTCCGCAATTGTAAAGCGTCGACCCATTAGGTCTTCTGACAAGCCTCGCTGAGCAATCGGCGTCAACACCGCATTATTATGGATCAGCAATACAACCGCATCGCAATTGATCGTGGCACGTACGGCGTAGACTAATTGTTCAAAACGATTGGGTTGTGTTACCGCACTGGCAAGATCTAAAGCAAAGCTAAGTAGGGCGTTATTGGAAACCTGATTCATGATCATCAACTTATAAGAAGAAACACTAACCGTGTCATTTAGACTCTAACATATCATATCGACTTATTATTTTGTGAGTCTTATTGACTCTTTATCAAACCTATAAAACTTAACCGTATGATTTATAAGCATTTTATTAGTTGGCACGTTCTTAGCAATACTATAGATAAGAAATTGTTATTCATCGTTTAAAAGGAAACAAAAATGTTATCTCAACAACATATAGACACAGTTAAAAGTACTATCCCACTGCTTGCTTCCGCAGGGCCAGCGATTACTGAGCACTTTTACAAACGTATGTTTTTGCACAACCCTGAGCTAAAACACGTATTTAACATGACGCACCAAAAGACTGGCGGTCAACCTGCGGCCTTATTCAACGCCATTGCCGCTTACGCGACGCACATCGACAATCTAGAAGTGCTCACCAGCGCCGTCATGCGTATCGCTCATAAGCACACCAGCTTTAACATTCAACCAGATCAATACGATATTGTCGGCCACCACTTGATCGAAACATTGCGCGAACTCGCACCAGATGCGTTTACCAAAGACGTTGAAGAAGCCTGGGTGGCAGCTTATGGTCAATTGGCAGGCATCTTTATCAAAATAGAAAGCGACCTTTACAAAGAACGCGCGGCGCAAGCCGGTGGTTGGACTGATTTCCGCCGCTTTCGTGTCGCATCAAAAACACCTGAGTCTGATCTGGTTACCAGCTTTGTATTTGAACCAATCGACGGTGGTCCAGTCATTGACTATCTTCCAGGCCAATACTTGGGCATCAAATTACATCCAAAAGGCAACGAGTACGATGAGATACGTCAATATTCGCTATCAACAGCGCCAAACAACCAGACATATCGCATCAGTGTAAAACGCGAAGGCAGTGACGACATGGCCGGTGTTATGTCCAATTATCTACACGATCACCTAAACGTAGGAGACGAAATCGAAGCCATGCCACCAGCAGGTGACTTCTTCTTTGAAGACAAGCAAACACCTGTCGTACTCATTTCTGGTGGTGTTGGCTTAACACCAATGCAAGCCATGCTGAACACATTCGCAAAACAAAGCTACGCCCAGCCAGTCCATTATTTGCACGCTTGTGCAAACCAAGGTCAGCATTCCTTTAAAAGCCATGTAAACGGGTTAAAAGGGTCTTTGGCGTTAAACGTACACACTTGGTATGAGCAAACAGACAAAACAGAAGAGGGCGTTTATCAAGGCAACATGCAATTAGACGTCATCAAAGAAGGCTTGCCAATTTCGAATGGCGAATTCTACTTATGCGGTCCGGTTGGCTTTATGATGTTTGTTAAGCAACAGCTGTTAACGCTTGGTGTAGAAGCAGATCGTATTCATTACGAATTGTTTGGCCCACATAAAGACGTGTGATTTTAACCCCTCCCTAACCCTCCCCTTGAAGATAAGGGGAGGGGATGAGATACCCGCTAAATCATTGGCTCCTCCCTCTGCTAAGGGGGGATGAGATACCCGCTAAATCACTGGCTCCTCCCTGCTGCTAAGGGGGGATGAGATACGCGCTAAATCACTGGCTCCTCCCTCTGCTAAGGGGGGATGAGATACGCGCTAAATCACTGACTCCTCCCTCTGCTAAGGGGGGATGAGATACGCGCTAAATCATTGGCTCCTCCCTGCTAAGGGGGGATGAGATACCCGCTAAATCACTGGCTCCTCCCCCTGTTAAGGGGGAGGCTGGGAGGGGGTTTTACTTTTCTTTAAAGGGCAAAAGAGCGTGAGTATCTTGATGATATCCACGCACTGATTCCGCTTCTTCTTCACAGAAATTACCAATCGCATCACGAAAACCTTCATGAGCAATATAATGAATGCTATGGCTAAAAACGGGCTCAAAGCCGCGGGCGATTTTGTGTTCCCCTTGCGTGCCCGGATCGAAGTGCTGTAAGCCTTTTTCAAGGCAAAATTCAATACCTTGGTAATAGCACGCTTCAAAGTGCAAACAATCAACTTCTTCCATGCAACCCCAATAACGGCCGTATAATGAGTGATCGTCGAAGAAACACCATGAAGCCGCGATCGTTTCCTCACCTCGGTAAGCTTGTACCAAAACAATTTTCTCGCCCATGGTGTCGGCTAATTGGCCGAAAAACTCACGCGTTAAATAACCTTGCTGACCGCGTTTGGCGTACGTCGATTGATAGCACAAGTAAAAGAAATCGATCTCGGCCGACGTCAGTTCATTGCCTAACGTTCGAGTAAGATGAATGCCTTGCTTGGTAACCTTGTCTCGCTCTTTGCGCGCAGCCTTGCGTTTACGGCTGGAGAAATGGGAAAAGTAGTGTTCCATGTCCTGATAGTCACGATTGAACCAATGAAACTGACAGGAAATACGATGCAGAAGCTCTTTGTTTGGCGCGAATAAGGCGGCGTGTTCTGGCTTGGTAAATAACAGATGCCAGCTTGAGAAACCTCGATCTTGGTTTGCTTGTGTCATCAACTCCGCAAGCGCAGGGTACAAATGAGAAAACTGAACATCATCGCCTTTTGGATCGAGGCGAGAAAAAATTCTTGAACCTGTTACCGGGGAGAAGGGAATCGCCCAAATACGTTTAGGAAAATAATCCATGCCGTAACGCTGATAGGCGTCCGCCCATGACCAATCAAAGACAAATTCACCCTGAGAATGGGTTTTCAAATAGGTTGGCGCAATAGCAAGTGGAACATCATCATCGTCCATCACCAGTAAATATTCTGGATACCAGCCAGTGCCATCACCGATACTTTTGCTTTGCTCTAAGGCTTTATGAAAGGCAAATTGCGCAAAGGGATAACGCGTTTCTCCAATAGCCGCCTGCCACTTGGCTTCACCTATTTGATCAACAGAATTGAACCACTGCGCTTTCATACGGTGTCCTTTCGTTCGCTTATTTTACTGATCAGCTGGCTTCCATTTGTTTGCGCATCAAGGCAACTAGGCTGGCGGTATCAGGACGAACCTGACGCCATAGATAAAACGCTTCTGCGGCTTGACCCACTAACATACCAAGACCGTCTGCTCCTTTACCGCCATGGTCATCGGCCCATTGCAGAAACACCGTGCGCTCTTTGCCGTACATCATGTCGTAACACCATGTTTTCGCGCCGACTAATTCGTCTTTTAACGGCGGTAGACTACCGGACAAACTCGCCGATGTACCATTGATTATGATATCGAATTCGCCTTTTAAACCTTCAAACGTCGAGGCTAAACAATCAAAATGCTCGGCCAACGCCTGCGCTTTTTCGACCGTACGATTGGCAATGGTGACAGATTCTGGGTTCTCAGATAAAAGAGGTTCAAGCACACCACGCACCGCGCCGCCAGCGCCTAAAATCAACACGCGCTTGCCGGTTAATGCTTGCCCATGATTATGCGTTATGTCTCGAACCATGCCGATACCGTCGGTATTGTCGCCGAAAATGTCGCCATTTTCACTCATAAGTAAGGTGTTCACTGCGCCAGCTTGTTCTGCTCGCTTGCTTAATACGTCACACATGGCATAAGCACGTTCTTTAAACGGCATCGTAATGTTCATGCCTTTGCCGTCGTTGGCAAAAAAATCTCTTACTTGGCGCTCAAATTGAACATCGTCGCCTAATAGCGTCGAATAGATAAGTTCTTGCTGTGTTTGCTCGGCAAAATGCTTATGTATGCTAGGCGATTTGCTGTGAGCAATCGGATTACCAACCACGGCGTATTGATCCAAAATATGTCCTCTTATTTATTCTGTAAAACGCAATTTCTGTGAGCCGGATATCATTCAGCCCCAGCAAGCCAATCTTTCGATGTCAGATAATAGTCGGTTAACTTGGCCTCTTCACTGCCAGGTTCAATATGGTACTCATACGTCCAACGTACTTCCGGCGGTAATGACATCAAGATGGATTCCGTACGACCTAAGCCGCTTTGCAAACCAAAGTGCGTACCTCGGTCGAACACCAGATTAAATTCAACATAGCGTCCACGACGATGCAGTTGAAAGTCACGCTGCTGCTCGGTAAAAGGCAGGTTTTTACGACGCTCTAATATAGGCAAATAGGCCGTTGTGTAGGCGTCGCCCACCGCTTTCATCATGCCAAAACACTGCTCGAAGCTACCTTCGTTAAAGTCGTCAAAAAACAACCCGCCAATTCCACGAGGTTCACCGCGGTGTTTTAGATAGAAATACTCGTCACACCATGTTTTAAAGCGAGAATAATAGCCTTCACCAAAGGACTCAACGGCATCGTGTGCCGTTTGGTGCCAATGAACACAGTCTTCGTCAAAGCCATAATAAGGCGTCAGATCAAAGCCACCGCCAAACCACCAAACGGGTGCCATCCCGTCTTTATAAACAATAAATAAACGCACATTAGCATGAGAGGTGGGCGCCATCGGATTATTGGGATGAATCACCAGAGACACGCCCATGGCTTCGAATCGGCCGCCTGCAAGCTCAGGGCGATCCGCTGTTGCGGAAGGCGGAAGGTTATCGCCCATCACATGCGAAAAATTCACACCGCCTTTTTCAATGACATCGCCACCCGCGATCACACGCGTTCGTCCGCCACCGCCGTTTGGTCTGTCCCAAGCGTCTTCTTTAAATCGTATAGAAGGTTCGACCGTTTCTAAAGACGAGCAGATCGCATCTTGAAGAGAGAGTAGGTACTGTTTAACCGCATGAATGTCTAAATCATGAGGGGAGGTTGAGCGCTCAGACATATCTGGCTCCATTTAATCGAATACTAAAAGAAATCATGCCGTTAACTTTTTATAATTAATAAAGTTTAGTGCCATCAGGTCGGCTACGCAGCAAACTCAAAATCCACATGTACTGCTCAGTATGAGTTTCAATCATGGCTTCTAATGCCTTATTCATCACAATGGCATCTTGAGTGTCATCGCCCGTAGGGAAGTTCTCAAGCGCTGGAAAGATATGCAGTTCATACTTGCCTGTTTTTGCGTTATAGGCTTGGAACATAGGAACGATATTGGCTTTTGTTAATTTGGTTAGTTTACCCAAGCCTTTCATGGTGGCTTTTTCAGCGCCGAAAAAGGGCACAAAAACCGAATGCTGTGCTCCTAGATCTTCATCAGGCAAATAATAACCTACGTAACCTTTTTTAACAGATTGAAGAAAAGGTTTGATGCCTGCACTTCTAGGGTAAACAACACCACGTCCGTACTGCATACGCTGGGTGTGCATCAGCCAATCGGTTAATGGGTTTTTTTGAGGTTTCATAATGGTTGTCACGGTGTAGCCAAGCGAGGCTAACATTGAACCCGTGTAATCAATGGACCAGCAATGCGGCACCAAGGTAATGACGTTTTCGCCTCTATCCAACAAAGGAAACAGATTCTCACCGCCAATGATCTCATTGCGGCTTTTTTTGTACTTATCGCTACGAACCAACAACTCTCCGTAAGCAAAACAAAATTGAGCCGCGGTTTCTAAACTCTTACGTAAAATGGTTTCTCGCTCTTCTAACGCCTTTTCTGGAAAACAGTGCTGAATATTTAAGCGAGCACGTTTTAACGCCCCGCTTTTTTTCTTCATAATCAAAGGAACAACTTTCGTCGCTAACTTGTCACGAATACGAAAAGGCACATAAGCCAAAACAAGCGCAAACAGCACTATCAGCCAAGTAAGCCAAAACCGTGGGGCAAGAAAACGCCATGCAAACTTAGGGTTATGTAGATTTTTATCTGATGCGGTCATGTAGGTCGTTTCATTCATTTATAAGTGAATTTTTCTATTGGATAATCATGTTACCCCAAGGAAGCCGTTACTTTATATAGCGTCTCTTATTTAACGTATACCATTCTCCAATAAGACAAGGCTCTTTCAAAAAATTCGGCATTACCGGTCGCTTGAACCAAAACAGAGGCGCCATGGAGTGTAGCGAGAAACTGAATCGTTTGAGTTTTCGCCTGCACTTCCTGCAAAGACGCCAAGCGCATAAAAAGCAACGTTAACCATTCTATTTTGACATTATAAAATGCCGCAAGAGCAGCGCTTACTTCGTCTGGCAGGATATGTTTATCCGCCGTCAGCATGGTGCAGAGGCTCATATTCTGGTGGTCAACAATCTTGGCCTTAAAGCCATTAATGAACCCCTCCAGCATAGCGTTAGGGTCGAGACTCTCATCATTTGGGTTTGGTAGCTGCGCTGAAAACTCATTGATATAACGGGTCATTACCGCCGAACCAAGATCGCCTTTGGTTGGATAATGGTAGTGAACACTTGCACTCTTAATACCGACTTCTTCTGCAATATCGCGAAAACTAAACGCGCCATAGCCGCCTTGGATAATTAAACGCTCCGCGGCGTCCTGTATTTTGTTTTTTGTGTCATTTTTCTCAACGGTCATTAAGGTGTCTCATCGCAAGATTTGTCTATCTGGTGATAGGTATTTTATTGACCCAACGTAAATCCACAAGTTATATTTAACCTACCTAGTGATAGATAGCTTCACTCTTCCTCACAAAAACAATGAACGGAGTAAATAATGACATACGATCTTGTGGTTTTAGGCAGCGGCCCTGGCGGTTATGCGGCCGCCTTTCGTGCTGCGGATTTAGGGTTAACCGTTGCCATGATAGAACGTCATAACACCTTGGGTGGCGTTTGTCTTAATGTTGGCTGCATTCCCTCCAAAGCACTTTTGCACGTCGCCGGAAAAATCCTCATGGCCGATGAACCAGCCCATGGCGTGCAATTTGCCAAACCAACCATCAATCTAGACGACGTTCGGCAACACAGACAATCGACAGTAGACACATTAACTGGCGGCCTCACAATGATGGCTAAGGGAAGGAAGGTCACCGTCCTGCATGGCGAAGGGAAGTTTGACTCCACCAGCTCCATTATTGTTACCAAAGAAGGTGCAGAGGAAAAAGTAGAATTTAAAAATGCCATTATTGCCGTCGGTTCTCGTGCTATTAAACTGCCTTTTGTGCCTTACGACGACCCACGTATTTTAGACTCCACCAGCGCACTGCAACTCGAGCGCATTCCTGAGCATCTATTAGTCCTTGGGGGTGGCATTATTGGCTTGGAAATGGCCACGGTTTACCAATCACTCGGCGCGAAAATCACCGTCGCGGAGCTTGGTGAGCAAATCATGACCGGCGCCGACAAAGATCTCGTGCAAGTCTTCGAGCAAGTAAACAAAGATCGCATGACATTTTTGACCAAGACCCAAGTCACCAACATTGAAGCCACACCCGAAGCCTTGAATGTCACCTTGCAAGACAAAGATGGCGAACGCAATCTAGCGGTAGACGCCGTACTCGTCGCTGTTGGTCGCTCTCCCAATGGTAAAACCGCTGGTATTTCTGACATCGGAGTAAAACTAGACGAACGCGGATTTGTATTGATTAATGATAGGTGTCAAACATCTGTATCCAATATTTACGCCATTGGTGATGTAACTCATGGCCCGATGCTAGCACACAAAGCGTCTCACCAAGGCCACGCGGCGGCCGAAGTGATTGCGGGCCACAAGGTGGACTTCCTACCACTGGCGATTCCTTCCATTGCTTATACTTTTCCAGAAGTAGCTTGGGTTGGTTTGACGCAAACCGAAGCGAAAAAACAAGATATTGCCGTCAAAACCGCTGTTTTCCCTTGGAGCGCCAGCGGTCGAGCCATCGCGTCTGGCGTGACTCAGGGCAAAACTAAACTCATCTATGATGAAACTACCGAACGTGTCTTAGGCGCTGGCATCGTTGGCTCTCATGCCGGCGAATTACTTGGGGAACTGACTTTAGCCATCGAATTCGGCGCCACACTGGAAGACATCGCCTTAACGATTCATGCCCATCCAAGTCTTCATGAAACGGTTGGCTTAGCAGCGGAGTTAGGTGCTGGGACGATTACCGACCTGCCGAATAAGAAAGCGAAGAAACAACAGACTAACTAAAAAACATTTCTTCATTAACGTATGAGAAAAACAAATCCTTTTATCGTGAAAGCGATAAAAGGATACTTAAATCTGTGGCTAGCTTACATAAACAATATGTTGCTCGTCATCATAACTAAAATTGAGAACAATCTGGATTTGGTTTTCTTCAAGATGCAGCTTAGAGACAAGATCAAAGGTGCCTTTTTCGGCTTTCTTCGCGAGTTCTCTTAACTGCCTCTCTAGCATCTTCCAAGCGATAGCGTCTCTTGATTCATCAAAGCCATCATCGGCTCTAGAAGTCGTCCGCAGCCAACTGAAATAGACCAACGAATTGGCTTTGATATCAAAAAAATCGCCGTCCTTTGTTTCCAGATAGACAAATCCGTGAGCGGTAAATTCGTTCGACAAATACGTTTTCCACTGCTGCATAAACTGCTCTAAATAAGGCAATTTTTTCTCCTAAATGAACCACATTTCAACGGCTCGATTTTAGCTGGTAAACCATCAAGTTCAACCCCTCCCTAATCCTCCCCTTCGAAGACATAAAGGGAGGGGGCTGTAGTTCTCTCTGCCAATGCACATGAAATGAGCAACGCTTTTTTATACGTCGTCTGCACGCCAAAACAGATTTTCTCTCAAACAATGTTTGAACAACATCAAACATTGAATTGATAGCTTCTCATTTTTCAAACTTCGACCATTGCCTACTATGGATTGCTATTAACAGTGCGATTGTTAGTCTAAAGATTCACTTATTAATAAACCTACATCGCCAAGCTTGGAGTCTTATATGAAAGCAATACTATCTCAGCCTACTCTATTAAAAAGCCATTCTTATATTGGAGGCGAGTGGGTCGGTGCTAAGTCGGGTAAGACGTTTTCGATTACCAACCCTGCAAACGGTGAACATATTATAGACATCGCAGACTTAGGTGCGGAAGAAACAACGCTGGCGGTTGAAGCAGCTGAAAAAGCCCAAAAAGAATGGCAAGGCCGAACAGCAAAAGAACGTGCTACTTTATTACGTCGCTGGAATCAGCTGATTTTAGACAACCAAGACGACTTAGCGACCTTGATGACATTAGAGCAAGGCAAGCCGCTTGCTGAAGCCAAAGGGGAAGTTGCTTATGGCGCGTCCTTTATTGATTGGTTTGCCGACGAAGCGCGTCGCTTGAATGGCGATGTGATTCCAACATTTGCCAAAGACAAGCGCATATTAACGATAAAACAACCCATTGGTGTGGTCGCCGCTATTACACCATGGAACTTTCCTATCGCAATGATCACTCGTAAAGCCGGCCCAGCGTTGGCGGCGGGTTGTACGATTGTCATCAAACCCTCTGACGAAACGCCTTTGTGTGCGCTAGCGCTAGCGGAGTTGGCACATCAAGCGGGTATTCCGGCCGGTGTGTTAAACGTCGTGGTTGGACAAGACGCAAAAGCCATTGGTGGCGTATTAACCAGTCATCCTACGGTGCGTAAATTGTCGTTCACTGGGTCAACGCCGGTTGGCAAATTACTGCTGTCACAATGTGCGCAAACCGTAAAACGTACCTCGATGGAATTGGGCGGCAACGCGCCTTTCATTGTGTTTGACGATGCCGACCTAGACGCCGCCGTAGAAGGCGCGATTGCGTCCAAATACCGTAACGCGGGCCAAACCTGCGTGTGTGCAAATCGCCTGCTGATTCAAGAAGGCGTGTACGATGCTTTCGCTGAAAAATTAGCGAAGCGGGTAGCAACATTCAAAACAGGCGACGGTTTTTCTGACGGCGTTTCCATTGGTCCGCTTATTAATAATGCGGCCATCAGCAAAGTCGAACAGTTGGTGAGCGATGCGATTGCCAAAGGGGCAAAAGTACTCATCGGCGGAAGCAAGTCAACGGCGGGCGAGCGTTTCTTTGAGCCAACCATTTTGACTGGCGTGACCGAAAACATGGACATTTTCTCTAACGAAATCTTTGGTCCTGTTGCGCCCTTGTTTAAATTCAAAACCGAGGAAGAAGCCGTTGCCATGGCGAACAATACCCCATTTGGCTTGGCGTCTTACTTCTATTCCCAAAATATTGCGCGTATCTGGCGTGTTTCTGAAGCCTTGGAATACGGCATGGTGGGCATTAACGAAGGCATTATTTCCAGCGAAGTTGCGCCATTTGGTGGTGTGAAAGAGTCAGGAAGTGGCCGCGAAGGTTCTCAATACGGTATCGACGAATACGTTGAAATCAAATACATGTGCATGGGTGGATTAGCGTAATCCGCTACTAAACAACTTACGACATAACACAGACTCTTTATGGTGGACGCCACGTGTTCCCAGTGGCTTCCAAAAAAATTTAGAGCCATCTATTGATAAGGTGAAGAAAAATGAACAACGCTGATCTACAAAAACGTAAAGAGAGTGCTATCGCTCGTGGCCAAGCCAACATGGCGCCAGTCTATGTTGACCGTGCTTTAAACGCTGAGATTTGGGATGTGGAAGGCAAACGCTACATCGATTTTGGTGCTGGTATCGCCGTCGTCAATACCGGCCATAATCATCCTAAAGTAAAAGCTGCGGTACTCGCACAGCTAGAACGTTTCACTCACACTTGCGTGATGGTTAGCCCATACGAATCCGCCGTAGCATTGGCTGAAAAGCTAAACGCGGCGGCTCCGGGAGACACTCCTAAAAAATCTATTTTTGTCACTACTGGCGCTGAAGCCGTCGAGAATTGCGTGAAAATAGCCCGCGCTCACACTGGCCGCCCAGGTATTATCGCGTTTAACGGTGGTTATCACGGCCGTACGAATATGACGTTGGGTCTAACAGGAAAAGTGACGCCATATAAAATTGGTTTCGGTCCTTTCCCCAGCGATATTTTCCATATTCCTTACCCCAATGACTATTTAGGCATTACCGAAGAACAAGCACTTGCTGACCTTCAATTACGCTTTATTTGTGACATTGAACCTTCTCGTGTTGCCGCTATCATCATTGAACCCGTTCAAGGTGAAGGTGGTTTTTACAAAGCCTCTGCAAGCTTTTTGAAGAAGCTTCGTGCCCTGTGTGATGAGCACGGAATGTTACTTATTCTTGATGAAATTCAATCGGGGTTTGCGCGTACAGGCACTATGTTCTGCCACGAACAAGCTGGCATTGAAGCAGACCTTATGACCACAGCAAAAGGCATCGCTGGAGGGATACCACTAGCAGCCGTTGTTGGTAAAGCAGACATTATGGACGCTCCAATCCCAGGCGGCCTAGGTGGGACGTATGGCGGTTCTCCTGTCGGTTGTGCGGCAGGCCTTGCGGTATTTGACGTGATAGAAGAAGAGAAACTATGCGATCGAGCGACACAAATAGGCGCTCGTTTTGTCGATCATCTAACCGCACTACAAGCGGACTATCCACACATTATTGGTGATGTACGTAACGCTGGCGCGATGATCGCGGTGGAGTTTGTACACGACGGTGATGTGAATAAACCTTACCCAGAGCTTGCTAAAAAATTGTCGGCAAGCGCTTCTGAAAACGGCCTAGTGCTATTGTCTTGTGGTATTCGCGGCAACGTTATCCGTTTCCTACCCGCGTTAACCATCGAGATGGACATCATCGATGAAGGCATGAGTATCTTTAAGCGCTGCTTCAAAGCGCTTGTTTAAGTCTTTTAGAACTCGATAAGACAGTACCTTACTATAATAATACTTACTTAAAGCCACGGCGGTAACGTTGTGGTTTTTTTAAACATCTTCTTTTCATTCAATATTCTCATCAAAATCATTCACTTATTAAGTACCAACTTCCTTAGATAGCCCCTCTTTTTGTTCGATTTTCTTTGTTTAATTTTTAAGTCTTTCTTGACGTCCTTAATTTCAAAATGTATTTTGTATCCAATATCCCGTAAAACAAAAATAAACTCTCTAAAGAAAGGAATATTCAAATGAAGAAAATAATAACGGCGCTTTTGTCTATCGCAGCCCTGAATTCCATCGCGGTCACAGCAGATACGCTAGATGATGTGGCAGACAGAGGAACACTACGCTGCGGCGTGGTACTTGATTTCCCGCCGATTGGCTATCGTGATGCGAACAACGAACCTGCAGGATTCGACGTGGATTACTGTCACGATCTTGCTAAGTCGCTGGAAGTGGATGTGAAAATCATGCCTCTCACATGGTCTGAACGCTTACCGGTTATCGCAACAGGTCGCGCTGATGTTGTGTTTGGTGGCACCTCTGACAGCTTGGCGCGCGCACGAACGGTCGGCTTTAGTATTCCTTATGCCATTTATTACTCTCAGGGAGTGGTGAATTCAAAAAGTAACATTACATCAATTGACGACATTCGCGGTAAACGTGTTGCCGCCGCGCTAGGCACTCTGCCAGAGCAGGAGTGGTTAAAAATCGCAGCGAAATGGGGCGAAGAAAACTTGTATCAGAGCTACCAATCTGAAAATGAAGTCTTTCTCGCTGTCGCTCAAGGCAAGGCCGACATCGGCCTCACGACGAACACCGCCATCAAACCCATTACTCAGCAGTACGCTAATTTAGAAGCGGGTCCTCGTATGCCTTGGGTGGCGGATTACACTTCCATTGTTGGTAAACGTCAGGATGTCACTTGGTTAAATTACTTAAACCTATTTGTAACCCATCAAGTTCGTTCAGGTCGCTACCAAGAGCTTTGGGGCAAATATGTTGGAAGTGATGCACCTGATCTGCGTATCCCTGGCGTCATGTATTAATAAATAGAGGATGACTCATCGTTTTCCCTCTTGTGATTAGAGGGAAAGCCTCAGGAGATACCAGAATGTTTGATTATAATTTCCATTGGCGGCCTGTTTTAAAAAGCCTTCCCGACCTGATCCAAGCGGGTTTCGTCACCCTTGAAATTGCCTCCTTAGCGATGTTTTTAGGGGTTGTTATTGGTCTTTGCTTGGCGTTAATGCGCATGAATATGAAAGGCCCACTAAAGTGGTTTGCCGTAACCTGGATCGAAATCGCACGTAACACACCCGCACTGTTCCAGCTGTTCTTTTTTGGCTTTGGTTTAGGTGCCTTTGGCATCAACTTATCGCCTTTTACTATTATTTTAACGGGCCTCAGCTTTAACTGCGCAGGCTACCTTGCTGAGAATTTTCGCGGTGGCTTCCAAGCCATTCCCGTGATGCAAATCAACTCGGCTCGCTGTTTAGGCATGAACAGTTGGCAGGCTTACACTCGCATTGTCATTCCTCAGGTTTTACGGATTGTCTATTACCCCATCACCAATCAAATGGTCTGGGCGGTACTAATGTCTTCTCTAGGCATGCTAGTTGGCTTTAAAGAACTCAGTGGGGAAACTCAGTTCTTTGCCAGTAAAACCTTCCGAGTATTCGAGTATTTTGCAGTCGCGGCTGTTATTTACTATGTCATTGTCAAAATAGTACTAGGGGCCTCTCGCTTGTTAGCGATGCGTCTATTTCGATATTAACGAGGCTTTATATTATGCAAGAACCTATAAGCTTCTTTACTGGTTTTAATCCAAATGACCTTTGGTTTCTAGGAGAGGCGGCACTTAAAACGCTCTGGATTTCCATACTGTCGATTACCATCGGCAGTGTGATGGGCTGTGTTTTCGGTTGGGTACTCCATGAAAGCAAATCGGTGGCCGGTATCATCCTTGCCCCTATTTTAGATGTTTTTCGCTCTGTCCCTCTGCTTATTCAGTTGGTGCTTTTTTATAATTTCGCCCCTATGGTTGGTTTGGACCTTAACCCGTTTCTTTCTGGTGTTGTCATTCTGACTTTCTATACCGCGTCATTAGTAACCAACGTAGCAAGAGGCGGAATCGAGTCCGTTGAGACGTCCATGCGTCGTGCCTCTCGATCTCTTGGTCTCACTTACTGGCAAGACTTGTTTCATGTTGTTCTGCCCATTGGCGGTCGTACTGTATTTCCTGCTTGGATCGGTGTTGTGCTTGGGGTGATGAAAGACAGCGCGTTGGTCTCTGTGTTGGGCTATGTGGAGTTACTTAAGGCCAGTCAAATTCTTATTACTAGAACACAAGAACCCTTGCTCATACTGTCTATTGCTGGCGCGTTTTACTTTGCGCTTTCTTATCCAATTTCACTTTATGCCTCTAAATTCGAAAAAAGGTGGGCGAAATGATTCAAATACGTGATCTGCATAAACACTTCGGCGACCTTCATGTTCTTAAAGGCATTAACCTCGATGTCAGTAAGGGAGAAGTATTATCAATCATTGGCTCTTCAGGCTCGGGGAAATCCACCTTGCTGTACTGCATTAATGGTCTTGAGGCCATTCAGCAAGGCACGGTTCATATCAATGGCACCGATGTACACGCTAAGAGTACTGACATTAATAAATTGCGCCAAAAGTTGGGGATGGTATTCCAACAATGGAACAGTTTTCCTCACTTAACCACCTTAGAGAATGTGGCACTGGCTCCTCGTATTGTAAAAGGAAAGTCTAAGGAGGAAGCTCTAGAGCTTGCCGCTAAGCAGTTAAAACACGTTGGACTGGGCGACAAGTTAAAAAATTACCCCGTTTCATTGTCTGGTGGTCAACAACAACGCTTAGCCATAGCGCGCGCGCTCGCTATGGAGCCAGAGTACATGTTATTTGATGAAGCGACGTCGGCACTGGACCCTGAAAAAGTAGGCGAAGTTCTCGACACCATGCGTCTTCTTGCAGAAGAAGGGATGACGATGATTTGTGTTACCCATGAAATGGGCTTTGCACGAGAAGTCTCCGATAGAGTGGCTTATTTCCATGAGGGAATCATGGAAGAAATTGGCCCACCACAACAAATTTTTGAAGACGCTCAGTCAGAACACACGCGTAAATTTCTTATGAATGTCCGCTAGCCTATGGCAGTTTAAGACAACTTATATTATTAGTTTAAGCAAGCAACACTAAACACACATTAATTAATGAAAATAAAAAGGTAACAGAATGAACAAAGATATTTTTTACGGCGTAATACCGGCTTTAATGACACCATGCAAAGCAGACCGTACACCGGATTACGACGCCTTAGTGAAAAAAGGCAAACAGATGATAGAAGCAGGGATGTCTGCTGTTGTGTATTGTGGATCCATGGGTGATTGGCCGTTGTTGACGGATGAAGAGCGTATGGAAGGCGTAGATCGCCTTGTTAAAGCGGGCGTTCCCGTCATGGTTGGTACTGGTGCGATCAACACGAAATCGGCTGTCGCTCTCGCGGCTCATGCCGAGAAGGTCGGTGCCGCTGGCCTCATGGTTATTCCACGTGTTTTGTCTCGTGGCTCGGTGATTTCTGCGCAAATTAATCATTTCAAAGCCATTCTTGCGGCGGCACCGTCTATTCCAGCCATCATCTACAACAGCCCTGTATACGGTTTTGAAACACGAGCTGATGTCTTCTTTGCGCTTCGTAAAGAACACAAAAACCTGATTGGCTTCAAAGAGTTTGGCAGTAAAGAAGCCATGCGCTATGCCGCTGAAAACATTACGTCTAACGATGAAGAAGTGTTGTTGATGGTTGGCGTAGATACTCGAGTGTTTCATGGATTCGTAAACTGTGGCGCCACAGGATCCATCACCGGTATCGGTACCGCATTACCAAAAGAAGTATTGTTGCTTACTCATCTTTCAAAAATGGCCGCAACTGGAAATGCAGAAGCTCGTATACGAGCTCAAGAGTTAGAAGAAGCCATGTCCGTTCTTGCCAGTTTTGACGAAGGTCCAGAGCTTGTATTGTTCTTTAAATACCTATTGGTATTGAATGGTGAAGAAGAGTATCGCTTACACTTTAATGAAACAGATGAACTAAACGAAGAGCAACGCAGATACTGCGAAAAACAATACCAGCTTTTCAAAACATGGTTTGCTCAGTGGGTAAAACAAGGTGGAGTGATTACTGAATGCTTATCGTAGATAGCCATACCGAAGGCGAACCTACCCGAGTCATTCTAGAAGGAGGCCCTGATCTTGGATCAGGGCCTTTATCGGAACGGGCAGCACGTCTAGCGACTGAATATAAAGACTTTTACCGTTCTGTGGTGCTTGAACCCTATGGGCAAGAAGCCATGGTTGGCGCTTTATTAACCGAGCCAACAAACCCTGAATGCGTCGCTGGTGTTATCTATTTTGATGCGGCAGCGGTCATTGGTATGTGTGGGCACGGCACAATTGGTGTCGCAGCCACACTGGCTCACATTGGTAAAATCGGCATTGGCACCCATAAAATAGAAACACCGGTCGGCATTGTTGAAGTCACACTGAGCGATAAAAATACGATAACCGTAAGAAACATCGACAGTTACCGATTCAAAAAAGCCATCACGCTAGAAGTGGAAGGTTTTGGCAACGTGACAGGTGATATTGCTTACGGCGGTAACTGGTTCTTTATGGTCGATGATAGTCCCACTCCCGTGCTACCAAGCAATATTCGTGGTTTAACGGAAGCAGGGATTGCCATTCGAGAAGCCATTTACGCTCAAGGTATTAAAGGGGAAAATGACGGCATTATCGATCATATTGTGCTGTATGGCCCTGCGCTTACTGAGAAAGGACACACGCGTAATTTCGTTCTATGCCCAGACGATGCCTACGATAGATCACCTTGTGGAACCGGTTGTTCCGCCCGCTTGTCATGCCTTGCGGCCGATAATCGACTTGCCCCTGGTGAGGAAATTTATCAAGAAAGCACCATTGGTAGTGGTTATACGTTGAGTTACGAACTGTCCACCAGCCCAACCGCTCCAAAAGGAAGTATTGTGCCGTCTATTACCGGTCAGGCCTTTATCACTCGTGAAGCAACACTCATCAATAACCCAAACGATCCTCTCAAAAAAGGCATCGTATTAGGGTGCTAAAACGAGCAAGGAGTCACTATGAGCGACAAAATAAAACCGGATGTTATTGTGATTGGTGCTGGCATTATTGGCATCAGTACCGCCCTTAAATTACAGGCGGAAGGCAGACAGGTACTTGTACTAGATCGGAAAGGCGTCGCCGCTGAAACATCAGCAGGTAACGCGGGGGCATTCGCTTTTGCGGACGTGATACCACTTGCCACGCCTGGTATTATGCGCAAAGCCCCAAAGTGGCTCCTTGATCCCCTTGGCCCTTTATCACTTCGTCCTGCTTACGCGTTAAAAATTCTGCCTTGGATGTTCCAATTCTGGCGGGCCAGTTGGAAAGACAAATACCAAGCTGCTCTCACAGCACAAGCCAGTTTGATGGCGTTATCGAAAGCCGCGTTAGAACGTCAAATTACAGCCGTCAATGGTGAGTCGTTGATTCGACGAGAAGGTCAGTTACAACTTTATGAAGGCACCGTCGAATTCAAAGCAAGCCTCGCAGGTTGGCAAACACGCAGAGAACACGGCGTCCTATTCGAGTTTCTAGAAAGCCCCGAAGCCATCGCTAAAATCCAGCCCGGTATTCACCCTCGTTTTACCCATGCGGCTTTTACCCCAGAATGGAAAAACGTCGTCCACCCCGCCCAATGGACACAATACTTAGCAGACGCGTTCAAAAAATTAGGTGGTCAAATACGCATTGCGTCCATCAACGCCATTGATTTAAAAGACAACAGCGTCCTCTTAAAAAGCAATGACGAAGATTATGAAGCAAGCTATGTGGTGATCGCAGCAGGCGCATGGTCAAAAACATTAGCGCAATCAATAGGTGACAATTTACCGCTCGACACCGAACGAGGGTACAACACGACGTTGCCAGCAGGCGCGTTTGATCTTAAAACCCACATAACGTTCAGTAACCACGGCTTTGTTGTGACGAAAGCAGGGCAAGGCATACGAGTCGGTGGCGCCGTAGAGCTCGGCGGCCTGTCTCTTAAACCGAATTATAAACGCGCCGATGTTCTGCTCAATAAAGCCGCGAGCTTCTTGCCCGAATTGAAAGTTACAGGCGGAGAGCAGTGGATGGGGTTTCGTCCATCCATGCCAGACAGCTTGCCGGTGATTGATTACGCCACTCAGTCTAAACGTGTCATTTACGCCTTTGGGCACGGCCATTTAGGCCTCACACAATCCGCTGGTACGGCCGAGTTAGTCTGCGACCTTCTGGCTGAAAGACCCATCAGTATTTCAATGCGGCCTTATTCTGCAACACGTTTCCAATAATCCATCAGACATTAGAGGACATCCAAGCCTATGCGCAGTCGTAAAACGATCCATGTTATTTCCGCTCATGCCGAAGGAGAAGTCGGTGATGTGATTGTTGGTGGCGTGACACCGCCGCCCGGAAACACCTTGTGGGAACAACGTTCATTCATCGAAAAAGATAAAACCTTACGTAATTTCATGTTGAACGAGCCTCGCGGCGGCGTATTTCGCCATGTGAATTTATTGGTGCCACCTAAGCACCCTGAGGCTGACGCCGCGTTCATTATCATGGAGCCAGAAGACACACCTCCTATGTCTGGTTCTAACTCTATTTGTGTGTCCACGGTTCTTTTAGACAGTGGGATCTTGCCGATGCAAGAACCCTACACCGACATCGTTTTAGAAGCCCCCGGCGGGCTCGTATATGTTCGCGCGGAATGCCGTGACGGCAAAGCTCAGCGCATTTTTGTGCAAAACGTTCCAAGCTTTGTCGATAAGATCAATGTACCTTTAGAAGTCGAAGGGCTAGGTACAATTATGGTTGATACGGCTTATGGCGGTGACAGTTTTGTCATCGTAGACGCACAATCGTTAGGTTTTGATATTGTTGAAAGCGAAGCCAAAGCCATTGCTCAGCTGGGCGTAAAAATCACCAATGCTGCGAACGAGCAGTTAGGCTTTACCCACCCAACGAATCCGAATTGGAAACACATTTCTTTTTGTGCTTTTTGTGGTCCAATCGAAACAACAGACAAGGGGTTTAGTAGTAAATCAGCGGTCGCGATCCAACCCGGCAAAGTCGACCGTTCCCCAACCGGTACGGCGGTTTCCGCTAGAATGGCGCTAATGCACGCCAAAGGCTTGATGACAGTCGGGCAAGAACTCATGGCAACGTCCATCATCGGTTCGCAATTTAATGGCAAGATTATTGAAACCACTCAGGTTAATGGTCACCCTGCCGTGATTCCACAAATCAGTGGGCGAGGGTGGATTACAGGCACACATCAGCATATGTTAGACCCAGACGATCCGTGGCCTGAAGGTTATAAGCTAAGTGATACTTGGGGAGCCTAGCCTCCTAGTAAGAATAATAAAACATAATGGAGAAAGTATGAGCGATAACGTCACCCTACGTTTGGCTGAAATGCGTGAGCTAAGCGAAACGATACTCATGGACAATGGTTTTAACGAAGACCACGCCCGTTCCATCACAGATATCATGTACGCCTGTCAGCAAGATGATTGCCACTCTCACGGCCTTCATCGCCTACTTATGTGCGTTGAAAGTATCAAATCTGGACGCATCGATGGCACCGCAGTACCTACCATCACAGACGCAGGCCCTTCGGTGGTTCGAGCCAACGCCAACAAGGGAATGTCTTTGCTTGCCTTACAGGCCGCGCTTCCACAATTAATAGAAAAGGCAAAGAAAAACGGCATTGCCGCGCTGGCAATTAATAACTGCTATCACTTTTCTGCGCTTTGGCCTGAAGTCGAAAAATTGTCTGAAGCCGGACTGGCCGCCATTGCCATGGTTCCCAGTCATGCATGGGTCGCCCCTGCAGGCGGTACTCGCGGTACGTTAGGCACCAACCCTTTAGCGTTCAGCTGGCCGCGCAGAGGCAAACACCCCTTTACCTTTGATTTTGCCACTAGCCAATTTGCCAGAGGGGAAGTTGAACTGTATCGCAGAGCGGGAAAGGCGCTACCAGAAGGCGTTGCTATCGATAAAGATGGAAAACCAACCACAGACGCAGAAGCCGCGATGAATGGCGCCATGCTGACGTTTGGTGGTTATAAAGGCTCTGCTTTGTCGATCATGATTGAATTACTTGCAGGGCCGCTTATCGACGACCTTACCAGTAAAGAAAGTATGGACTTTGCCGAAGGCAAACCCGAAGCGCCTTATCATGGTGAAATACTGATTGCGATCGATCCGAATTTATTGAGCGGTGGTAAAGCCGTTGCCAATGATGAGCGAGCAGAGCGATTGTTTGCAGACATTATTGATCAAGGCGCACGTTTGCCATCTCAGCGACGCTATGTGGCTCGCGAGCACAACATGAAACGTGATGCGATAGAGATTCCTCGAACATTGTACGAAGAGCTCCTCACATTGCGTAAATCCTAATTGCGTAAATTCTAATGGTTCAGGCAAAAAAACCGCGCTCTTGGCGCGGCTTTTTTTGTCTAATAAACGGTGCTATTAGATAAGGTCTTCTGGTAATAATCCCGCTGGGATATCTTGATAACACACTGGACGCAAGAATCGACGAATCGACATTGTTCCTACTGACGTCGCGCCAAAGTTGGTAGACGCTGGGTACGGACCGCCATGAACCATACTGTCACACACTTCCACGCCGGTAGGAAAGGCATTCGCCAAGATACGACCCGCTTTACGCTCCAGTACAGGAAGGAAGCTTTTTGCGGCACCAATATCAGACTCATCCAAATGAATAGTACAAGTGAGTTGACCCTCTAAGCTTTTGGCTACTTGCAACATTTCCTCAATCGAAGAGGCTAAAACAACCACCCCTAATGGGCCAAATACTTCCTCGGCTAGTTGATTGTTTTTCAGCCATTCCGCCGCTGTTGTAGCGTAAAGATACGGTGTTGCATCACGCAACTCACAAGACGTTGCCAGTACTTCACGTACGCCTGTCGCCGCCGCAATGCGTTTTTGGCCAGCGCGATACGCTTCCGCAATCCCATCTGTTAGCATTACTTGAGCGGGTACTGATGATAGATTATCACTCACAGTAGTTACAAATTCGTCCGCTTCAGGACCAGCGAGTAACACGGCAATCCCAGGATTGGTACAAAACTGTCCGGCTCCCATCGTCAAAGAAGCGGCCCAGCCTTTGCCCAACGCTTCTCCACGGTTTGCTATGGCATTGGGAAACAAGAACATGGGATTAACGGAGCCTAATTCACCAAAGAAGGGAATCGGCTCAGGACGTGCGGCACACAAATCAAATAAAGCACGGCCTCCCGCTAAAGAACCCGTAAAACCGACCGCTTTGATCAATGGATGCTGTACCAATGCAGAACCGACTTCACGATTGCCGCCTTGAATTAAACTAAACACGCCGGCCGGCATGCCACATTTTGTGATGGCCGCGTGAATGGCTTCGGCCACAATTTCACCGGTTCCAGGGTGTGCACTGTGTCCTTTTACGACAACGGGACAACCGGCAGCCAAAGCCGCAGCGGTATCGCCACCGGCAGTGGAAAAGGCCAATGGGAAGTTTGACGCACCAAATACGGCAACAGGGCCAATAGGGCGCTGTATAAGTTTTAAATCGGCGCGAGGAAGAGGCTGACGTTCTGGCAAAGCCGCATCGTGGCGCTTATCTAAATAGTCTCCTTGAAGAATATGCTGTGCAAACAAGCGTAACTGACCACATGTACGTCCGCGTTCGCCGATTAATCGGGCTTCAGGCAACCCCGTTTCTGCACAACCAATGGCGGTAATGTCATTACCACGGGCGTCTATTTCATCAGCAATGGCGTTTAAAAAACTCGCACGTGTTTCACGTGAAGAATAGCCATACTCAAGAAAAGCCAATTCTGCGGCCTCAACGGCGTCGCTGACATTCGTAACAGAGCCTTTTGCAAAGGCATGCGCTTCGCCAGTAGCAGGGGAAGATTGGAACGTTTGATCTGAGGCGACCCATTGTCCAGCGATTAAATGTTTACCATGTGGCATGAAAGTCATGTTGTTCTTGCTCCATTAGTATTCGTTTGAAGTAAATCAATATATGGATATTGTATCCAAAAATACAAATTGTACAAGTAATAAGCGTATACGCATCATAAAAGAAGCCGTAAAACTTTTAAAACACACGAGTAAAGTAAACAATGGAAGAGGGACTGAATAGCGTTGCCTTTCCTTAGCAACAGTATTCAGTTAACACGAAGTAGATTACTTAGAGCGTGTTACCGCAATCAACTCTAGTATTTGTTGTTTGGTGTTTTCAAGGTGGGCTCTTAATAGATTCGCAGCGCCATCAACATCACGTAAGCGAGCTAGATTTAATAAAGATCGATGGTCATGTTCAGCGTTATCTGCTTTTCTGAGTTGATCGATATGCATACTGACGTATCGATTTGCCTGCATACTCACGCGTTCAAGCAGTTGCATCGTCAATTTCTGATTGGCTGCTTCATACAACATGGCGTGATATTGCGCATTTAATGGCCCCCAGTCAGCCACGTTTCCAGCGGCATATGACGCTTCCATTTCATCAAGTAAGTCGCTGCACTGATCAAAGTGGTGCTCGTCCATTAACGGTATGGACTTTTTAAGCAGATCAACTTCTAAGAGAATTCTAACATCAAAAAATTCAGCGATTTCAGCCAATGAGTGCTTTGTTACGGTAGCGCCTCGGTTGTTGATAAAAACAACAAGCCCTTCCGAATCAAGCCGTTTCAATGCCTCTCGAACCGGCATTCGTGACACATCATATTCTTCAGCCAATAATTCTTGTCGAATAAGATCACCTTCTGCTAGGTCACCAGACAAAATTCGATTACGCAAATCAGTAGCGATAACATCAGGTAAACTTTGGCGTACGACAGCCCTCTTTTGAGCCAATTTTCTACCCTCACTTGATACATGAATTAAGGACAAGTAATGACTTCATAATGAAACCAAAAGTGTCTTTCTATACAAACTAAAAAATAATTATACTCGATTTTACGACTAATACGGAGCCACAATTAATTCTTCTACGGTTTGGTGCAATACTTTGAGAAACAACTCACGAGGCTTATTGGGCTGCGTAGTTTTTTTACAAATAACGGCGACGCCAAGCGTATAAGAACGATCATTCGGTGCCACCACAACAATATCGCCTTTCTCTACATAGGAGTGAGCATAATGCTCTGGCAGAAAACCAATAAATTTACCCGATAAAATCAACGCTAATCGGCTGTCATAAAAATAGGAAATAGCAGTGAGGTTCATGTGTGAAATTTGTTCACTAACGGCTTCGTGTGGTTTCAAACCAGCATGGGTGGCAGGGTATTGATCTGCTTGAGCTTCTTGGCCTTTAGATGACATGCTTGCCAATGGGTGATCTTTTCCGCAATAGAGATAACAATCATCGCTGTATAAATGAACGTAATTAAGGCCATCCAGTTTACGGTGATACGGTATAAAGCCGATATCTGCTTCATCGTTCAGTATCATGCGTTCGATATTGGACATCGAAGAGACATTAGTCGTAATGAGAACTTCCGATGCCTCATTAGAAAAACGCTGAATGAGTTCAGGAAAGTGGCTACGAGGATCAAGGCTGATTTTATCAGAGAGGGCAAGGCGAAGTTTGCCCGTTAAGCTGGCGTTTAAGTTATTCACCGTCGTTCGAAACGTATCGAGAGATTCGAGTAAGTTCTCGGTCATTTTATAAATAATAACGCCTTCCTCGGTAAGAGAAAAACCACCGCGCCCACGTTTACACAGGACAAGGTTCAGGCGCGACTCTAAATTGGATATGTGCAAGCTAATGGTGGATCGACCAATGTTGAGTGACGTTTCTGCCGCCGAAAACCCGCCGCAATCCACCACGGTTTTAAACACTTTCAACTGCTTGATCTCGTAATCACCCACTTGACCCAGTGAATAGTTTTTTACATTCATCGTCTCTCCCAATAGTCGTTCTCAGCTTAAGCGGCATTTTAGGGTTTCGAGCCGGCTTTGAACAAACAAATTTGTCATCCGCTCTGATTCATCGCCTTTACGTCATCATATTCAATGTTGAAGACAATAAGTTCGCTGATTCTCTAACTTTACGTCGGTTTATCCTACTTTCATGACGCTTTGTGCTTCTTTAAGGTAGAGGCGCGGTTACAGCAGAGCACTTGTTATGGTCGGGTTTCTCTGCGTTCAAGGAAGATGGGTAACCGCTCGATCAAACCTTAGAGATGAAGCGCAATCGTGACGCGCTTCATCTCGTTCTTCAAGTACGTTTTTAGGCCTGTTTATCTTATTGGATAAACAGGCTTTTTTCATTTTGATCATTCATGAAATCGAAAAAAACACACAATAAGCAATGAACAACACGTTGGAAATCACCCAAGCGATTAAAGAGGTAGCGCTGACCACCACTCAAATGGCACAGGACATGATCATCATTGCTCACGATATAAAAGCCACACAATCTATCCAAATGGCCAATAAAAATGTGCACCACCAAACCCAAGAATTAGCGAACCAAATACAACGTTTCGACGTGGCATAACGGATCCACTCCCAATTTAGGGCTTATCTGATTCTTTAGAGAGCCCTAATTTGGTGCAAATAATTTCACTCCTTCAAACCGCTTATTCCTGCATTGAAAAAAGCAAAAATAATGCACGTTTTCAACACGATAGATCAATATTATTCACCTTATTGATGTGATCATCTAATCTATAGATCGCACCAAAATAGAACATAACGTATCGTTTTTGTGCGTCGTCTATGCGTTAGTTCACTGATTTATAAGGTTTTTGCCCTTTTTGATTGTTTGGTGCTGACAAAACTTTAGATAGGTTTTACGCGCTTTAATGCACGTTGGCTTTTTGAAAGTATCGAATACACGACTTCACACCATCACAGGATGTGATCTTTTTATGCACTTTTTGCTCTCGAGATACCTCAATGATTAAGACGATACTAAAAGTAAAAAAACAATTGGTTGCGAGTTCTTTGGCTGTCACGCTAGGTCTAGGCGCTGTCGCTTCTACTGCGCATGCTGCTGACTATAACTGGCGCTTCGCTAACCTATACGGTCGTGGCACAGCGTATGGCGCAGTGTACGAAGGATTGGCAAAAAACATCGAGACTATGTCCAATGGCCGAATCAAAGTGCAAGTATTGTATTCTGGTGAAGGTGTGGGTACTTCTGGCATTTTGGGTGCCGTAAAAACAGGCCTAATTACCATGGGCGCACCTTTCCAATCTATGCACGCTGGTGAACTTCCTGCAGGCTTGGTTGAAATTGGTCTACCAGGTGGCACCAGCGATGCCGCTGAACTAACCACGCTTTTCCAAGAAAAAGGCTGGGCGCCGATTCTGAAAAAAGCCTATGGCGAACAAGGTCTAGTATGGCTTGACCCGTACATTCAGCCATCTGTTTACGTTATTACGAAAGACCCTATCAATTCGATTGAAGATTTCAAAGGTTTGAAAATCCGTGCGCCTGGCGCGTACGGAAAATTCCTACGCAATCTTGGTGCATCACCCGTGTCCCTTGCATGGTCTGAAATTTACACCAGTCTTTCTACTGGCGTAATCGACGGCTCTATCGGTTCTAACATGATTGATCACCGCGATGGTAACCATGTTGAAGTCGCGAAATACATGTACCCACTTCCTCTAGCAGGCGCTCAAGTGTTACCTATTATTGTAAATCGCAGCGCATGGAAAAAACTAACGCCTGATCTTCAAGCGATCGTTTCTGCCGCGACGACCGTTCATGCTCGTGAGCAAATGACAAAGTCTAAATTGTGGGAATCTCAAGCCGTTGCTGAAATGGAAACAAAAGGCCTTCAGTGGAGTGCGGCTCCTAGTGATGCTGACAAAGCAGCGTGGGCCAAAGCAGGCGCAGGTCTTTGGGATGAATACTCTGCCGCTGACAAATACAGCAAAGAACTAATCGATATTCTTCGTAAAGAAGCAAACTAATATCGGTCTGTAGAGCGATAAGAAAAGGGGATCATGTTCGCACTTGATCTCCTTTTCTTTTTCCACCCACCTTAAAAGGTAAAAAAATAATGATAGAAACCGTTATCAGGCGTTACTGTTTAGCAATCCATGCCTTGGTGAGCTTTATTGGTAAATCTGTTTCTTTTCTCATGCCGGTTTTAGCTTTTGTCGTCGCTTTTGAGGTTTTTTCTCGCTATTTCTTAAATAAGCCTACCATTTGGGCCTATGACCTTTCTTTGTTTTTGTTTGGCTACATCGCTGCATTAGGTGGAGCTTACGCTCAACAGCAACGTGCTCATATTAACGTCGATATTCTATACAACAAGGTATCACCTCGCGTTCGTAATATTTTCAACATGCTGTCTTTTACACTCGCCATATTCTTTGTCCTCATCATTTTCAAAATGAGCATTGGTAAATTCGAAGAAGCCTTAGAGTTCAATTACCGCCGCCAAAGCGAGTGGGCTCCGCAGATGCATCATTATTGGGTCATGATGGCCGTTGCCAGTATTTTACTGGCACTTCAGCTTTCGAGTGACTGGATAGAAGAGTGTTATCACTTGATCACCGGAAAAAACTTATTACCCGATTCTTTACGAAACACAGAGGAAACGCCAAATGATTAGCATTGAAGTTCTAACGGGCGTTTTACTGCTTTGTATTTTAGTTACCTTTGCCTTAGGTGCGCCCGTCGGTTTGGCATTGGGCGGTATTGCTATGGCGGTTGGATACGTCACATGGGGAGATGCTCTCTTTAATGTGATTCCAACGACATTAGAAGACACTCATTTTAGTTTTATCTTATTAGCTATTCCTTTGTACATTTACATGGGGCAACTATTAACACGCTCAGGCATTGGTGATGCGATGTTCAGTGCAAGCCAAATGTTGATTGGTCGAGTACGTGGTTCTTTAGCGATCAGCGTGATCGTGGTGTGTTCTATGATCGGTGCGATGGTTGGCATTATCGGTGCTGGCATCATGACATCGGGCAGTATTGCCCTGCGTCCTATGTTGGAGCGCGGTTACGATAAACGTCTTGCATTGGGTGTCATCATGGCCGGTGGCGGTTTGGGAATTTTGATTCCGCCAAGCATTCCCATGATCATGTTTGCGTCATCGACACAAAACTCCGTTGGCCGTATGTTTATTGGTGCTTTGATTCCTGCGCTTATCACCATCATTCTATTGATCGCCTACGTGGTGATTTCATGTAAATTAAACCCAAGTCGCGCGCCCATGGACAAAATACCGGAAGTGCAGCCGACGGTTAAAGAAAAGTTCATGACGGCGCGTGACGGCTTATTGTCTTTGCTTTTGATCGTGGCGGTTTTGGGCAGCATCATCATGGGCATTGCGACACCAACCGAATCGGGTGCGATTGGTGTTGTTGGAGCCATCGTTCTTGCGATTCTGTTTAAGCGATTCAAACCTCGTATGGTTCAAAAAGCAGGCATGCAGGCGGCATTACTTGTCAGCGTGGCAATGTGGATCATCGTTGGAGCGTCTGTGTTTAGTAACTTCCATTTGTTAATGGGCGTTCAAAACATGGTGGCCAGTTTTACTCAAGATTTAGGCTTACCGCCGATCATGGTGATCATGCTTTTCCAACTGATCATGTTGCTGTTAGGCTTCATTATCGATGAATTCATCATCGTTCTAATGTGTGCGCCGATCTTCACACCCATTGCCGTTTCGTTGGGTTACGATCCGATTTGGTTTGGTATTTTGATGATATTAAACATCGAGATTGCCGTGCAAACGCCGCCCTATGGTTTTGCCTTGTTTTACCTAAAAGGCATCGCACCGCCGGGCATTACCATGTTGGATATTTACAAATCCATCTTGCCTTTTGTTCTGTTAAAACTGCTGGTTCTGATCATCGTCATGATGTTCCCAGAGCTGGTGACCTGGTTGCCGAACAAATTAATGGATGGCTAAATAAACATTACGGTCATAAAAAAGGCGACTCAGTGAGTCGCCTTTTTTCGTTCTTTGTTTTGTATTTCTATCTAGAATTTCTCTAAAGCCTAGTAACGTTTGAGTATCAACGCCGCGTTCACACCACCAAAACCAAAGCCATTACACAACACATATTCGACGTTTTTTTCACGTGAAACCAATGGGATAAGATCCAAATCCGCCATACTTTCCTCTGGTTCATGCAGATTCAATGTCGGCGGTAAAACACCGGATCTCAGCGCCTGAGCACTGAAAATGGCTTCCACACCACCCGCGGCGCCGAGCAAATGACCAGTGGCCGATTTCGTCGACGAGATCGCCACGTCACTAATTTTCTCACCAAAGACTCGACGTAATGCATTGATCTCACCGCGATCGCCCACGGGTGTCGACGTTGCATGCGCATTCACGTAGCCAATTTTATCGGCGGTAATTCCCGCCATGGTCAACGCCGTTTGCATCGCGCGCGCCGCGCCTTCGCCGTTTTCTGGACCAGAAGTTAGATGATAAGCGTCCGCACTAGTACCGTAACCAACGATTTCCACCAAGGGCGTCGCGCCTCTCGCTAACGCATGCTCAAGGGTTTCCAGGACGACTAAACCCGCACCTTCGCCCATCACAAACCCTTCTCGGTCTTTATCAAACGGACGAGACGCTTTTGTCGGATCATCGTTACGAGTAGAAAGCGCTTTTAACGCACCAAATCCCGCCAGAGACAAGGGATCGATACAAGCTTCTGTACCGCCAGCCAAGGCAACTTTCGCCTCACCCGCACGCAACAGACGCATCGCATCACCAATCGCTTGTACGCCCGCGGCACACGCTGTCACCGGTGTACCAATCGGTCCTTTAAAACCATATTTGATCGATACATTCCCTGCCGCGAGGTTGGCAAGAAACGCCGGAACGGTGAACGGTGATAAACGACGCGCGCCTTGATTGGTTAATACCGATTGCGCATGGGTGATGGTTGGTAATCCACCGATACCGGTTGCGATGATGGTCGCCGTTGCTTGCTGATCTTCTTCTGTTGTTGGTTGCCAGTTCGCTTGGGTTAGGGCTTCTTCGGCCGCCGCCAAAGCGAATAATGTAAACAGATCTACACGCTTACGATCTTTTGGTGACAGATAGTCCGATTCATTCAAACCATTGTCCTGCTCCGTGTGACTTGGCACTTGTCCAGCAATGTGTGTGTTCAAACCATCGGACAGTGTGGTTGGTAATAATCGAATACCGGACTCACCTCGTATCAATCGATCCCAAACCGATGCTACGCCCAAACCTAGTGGCGACACCAAACCCATTCCTGTAATAACAATTCGGTCTTTAAGCGACATGAGAAAACCCTCTTAAGTTTCTGCAGAAAGAAAGTCCCCATGCTAGAGTGAGTCTATATATGATCAAGATAATATTAAAACCCCCTTGTACAATGTCATTAAAGAAAGGGGTCGTTCGAAGAGTATTAATCGACATACAAAGATTACGTTTAGGAGACTAAACATGCCTTACACACCAAAGCACAAAGAACAGACTCGCCAACGTATCTTACAAGCCGCGGCTAAGTTGTTCTGCTCGCACGGTTTTGATCGCGTCACGCTCACACAGATCATGAAAAAAGCCAACATGACTCACGGGGCGTTCTACGCGCATTTTTCAGCGAAAAGCAGTTTGTACGAAGCCGCGATGCAATTCGCTACGTCACATGCTTTTTGGGCTCGCGATGACAAGCAAACCGAGAACAAAGAAACGCATTTAAAAGCGCTCGTCTCGCGTTATTTGAGCTGGAGTAAAAGCGATAAAGAACACCCGTCTCCATTGGAATTTTTAGTGACGGACGCCGCACACACAGAAGAAAAAGTTCGCCAAGCCTATCAAGCTTGCTTCGACAGTTTAGTCGAACGTCTTGCGGGAATTTTGAAAAAGCGCGGTAGCCAAGACGCCAACGCCTTAGCGGAAGAAACGGTGGTGTCATTAGTTGGCACAGTCGCCATCGCCAGATCCTTCACTCAGCCACTGCAAAACGATTTCTTAAAACGCGCTCAAGAACGCATTGTTAAGCGTCTAAACAGTGGTTTACATACTAGGGAAAGTTAAGTGCATAGGTTCAATTGTTTCACGTGACACAAAAGATGAGTGAGTACTAAAAAGGAAAAGAGAAGGGTAACAAGACTAAGCCAATCGCCTTAGTCTTGTTTTTTATACCAGTCAATAACGCTTGGGGCGAGTTCAGGCCCAGAGACAAAGAAGTGTCCGTTAAGTAATGTTTTACGTTGATTGTAGCGAAACGGTTGTCCCGTTGGCGTAACAAGCATACCGCCAGCCGCTTCGATTATCGCCTGCTGAGCAGCCGTATCCCACTCACTGGTCGGACCACGACGTAAGTGTAAATCTGCAATGCCTTCTGCTATTCTACAGCCTTTTATTGAACTGCCCTTGGGTAACTCTCTAACTTGCTCATAAGCCAACTTTAACGTTGCTTTTAGATCGGCGGGTAGAGCAGGGCCATGGCTACGGCTTGTCATCACGATAATCGGATCACGCGGATCGCGAAGTTTAATGCTTTCAAATTCATTGCCTTGCCATTTGAACGCACCAACCGGTAAGTCTTTCCACGATTCAGTAACACCGACATACCCTTCGCTCGTGGTTGGTAGGTAAACAACACCTAAAATAGGCACACCATTTTCGACCAAAGCTATGTTGATGCTGAATTCACCATTTCGCTTAATAAATTCTTTGGTGCCATCCAATGGGTCGACAATCCATAACATGGGCCACCCAGAACGCTCCTCGAACGAAACGACGCCTTCTTCGGACAAGACTGGAATATCCGGTGTAAGCGCCTGCAAACCTGCTAGAATCACTTTGTGTGCAGCTAGATCGGCAGCCGTCACTGGACTATCATCCAGTTTTTGCTCAATACCCAAATCGGCACGTTGATAAATGTCCATGATCACATCGGCGGCATCGTGTATTATTTTTTGAAGAGCTTGGAAAATTGGGTGTTTACTAATGTCCTGCATAACAGCCTCAAATATGACAACAGAATAGGGTCAACGCATTCTTTATGAGTAAACCAGAAAAGCAGTCGGCACCACAAGCCGTTCGTTTAGATAAGTGGCTTTGGGCCGCACGTTTTTATAAAACTCGCTCACTTTGCAAAGAAGCCATTGATGGTGGCAAGGTGTCCTATAACGGCAGCAAAGGGAAAGCCAGTCGCAATGTCGAAGTCGGAGCCTTGATTGGTATACGAGCTGGCTGGGATGAAAAGGTACTAAAAATCATAGCCATTAGCGGACAGCGTCGTGGCGCGCCAGAAGCACAACTCTTGTATGAAGAAACCGCCGAGTCAATTAAGAAACGAGAAAAGCGCGCGCTCGAAAACAAATCCTTCGGTGGTCGAATCATGACGGACCATAAGCCAAATAAAAAAGAGCGTCGTGATATCAAGCAGCTAAAGCACGATATATTTAGTGGTTCTGACTAGCCTAAAAGTGAAAAAGAGGCGCCTGCTAAGCGTCTCTTTTTATTAACCACATGGGGTTTTACAGAATAAAATCAGCAACGCCCGTAAAGCCCTTCACGATTCTCAATACACCCAGACAGTTCCAGTTCCATTAACGCCTGCATCATCATGCCAGCGCTCATTTGTGTAAAACGTATTAAGGCATCAAAATCCATTGCCGTTGCTTCTTTTTCCAATGCTATCGCTAACGTCTTCGCGCCTTCAGATGCTGACTCAGGTATTTGATGAAATGATCCGTGAAGCGACGTTCTTCCGTGGCCGACAGCTCGCTCTGCCGCTTTATTTTGTGCCACGGCAGTATTTTCAAATATCAACGACGTTGCAGAGCACTCCTCAAGAATATCGTCGACATTACGAACCAAGGTTGCACCTTGTCGAAGAAGCTGATGGCAACCCTCCGACTGTTTATCTGACAAACGGCCAGGCAAAGCAAACACATCTCGATTTTGCTGCACGGCATAACTGGCACTGATCAATGATCCGCTTTTAATTGATGCCTCAGCGACCAGCACGCCCATACTCAAACCACTGATGATTCGATTTCGTGGCGGGAAGAGGTGAGGGCGCGGACTTGTCGTTAGTGGGTATTCACTAATCAAAGCACCACCTTGTTCTACAATCTGTTCAAACAATGCGGTATTTTGAGTTGGATAACGGTGCAATAAACCGGTCCCCATAACGCCTATGGTTGGAGTTGCTTTACCCTGCAAAGCGCCTTGATGTGCAGCGGTGTCAATGCCAATGGCACCACCGCTGACTACACAAATGCCATGAGACGCCAATTGTTCGGCCAGCTGAAAGGTTATATCCCGTCCATGGCGAGTGCATTTTCGCGCCCCGACAATGCCGATTTTAGGCAAAGCCAAAGCATTTCGATGACCTTCAACATACAAAAAAGCAGGCGCCACGCTAATCTCTTTCAATTCACTGGGGTAAAATAGATCTTCTTGCAGCACTAAGAAATGATGGGGCTCCATTAACCACGACAATGATTGATCGCGCTTGATGACTTGCTCCTCCGTTAATGTGCCCGTGGATAGGTAATCCACTGCCTGACGCGCTGTTACCTCAGGCCATTTTAGCGCTCGCAATATATCGTACGAAATGATGTCGGGGGAATTGCTATCTGTTTCAAAAAGCGATGCTGTTTTCGTTTGATCCTGTGATGTATCTGAGTGGAGTTGCGTTAGATAGGTATAAAGGCGAGATAGTCGAGCAGGGCCAATACCCGATAAAAAACTAAGGCATAACCAATCGGTTTGAGTTAGACCTGCAGCATAAGGTGTATCCATAACAAAACGCTTCCTTGCTTATCCGGATGACGAGACGGTAATCGCCTCATTAAAATCTGGGCTTTCCTTGCCCAACGCTTTACTTAAAATACCAATCCAAGCCTAAATAGACTGTGACTATGGAGGCCATTCAATCATATTGACCAAAAAACCGCCACGAGAAGACTGCTCAATAGACAGAGTTGCGTTACAATAGACAGAATGAAAAGAGTTGGAGAGAGCGTCTCCACTCATGAACAAAGACACATCGTGGAAAAGATCATGACTGTATTAACCGTACTTGAATACCCAGATAAACGCTTACGCAAAATTGCGAAGCCAATTACCCAGTTCACTGACGCGCTGCAAACTAAAATCGACGACATGTTAGATACCATGTATGACGAGAGTGGTTTGGGCTTAGCCGCAACGCAAGTGGATTACCATCACCGCCTTGTCGTGATGGACTTCTCCGAAGAACGCAACGCGCCGATCGTTTTTATAAACCCAGAATTTGACGTATTGGACGATGAGCCTAACGAATTTCAAGAAGGCTGTTTGTCTGTCCCCGGGTTCTATGAACATCTTTACCGTGCAGCCAAAGTCAGAGTCAAGGCGCTTGATCGCCATGGCAACCCCTTTGAAATGGAAGTGGATGAGTTGATGGCCGTTTGTGTACAGCATGAAGTGGACCATCTTGATGGCAAGTTGATGGTGGATTATTTATCGCCGTTGAAGCGTAATCGCATCAAAAGCAAACTTGAAAAAGCCCATAAGTTAGCCCTAAAAGAAGGTTAAGCAATCCGGCTTTAGGCACGATTAGACCTTTTTAACGTCTAGATCATTGATACAAGTATTTTAAAAATCAGGCTTTGGCCTGATTTTTTGTTAAGGAACCTTTATGCCAACATCACCATTGCGTATTGTTTTTGCCGGCACACCTGAATTCGCCGCCGCCAGTCTACAGGCAATACTTGAGAAACAAGCTACCAACAAATATGACGTAGTAGGCGTTTATACCCAACCCGATCGTCCAGCGGGCCGTGGCCAAAAGCTAGTACAAAGCCCCGTAAAGCAACTGGCACTGACCAATAACATTCCTGTTTTTCAGCCGCTGAATTTCAAACTAGATGAAGATAAAGCGCAACTGGTTGAGCTTAACGCTGACCTCATGATTGTTGCCGCTTACGGTATCATCTTGCCAAAAGCCGTATTGGATACGCCCAAGCTGGGCTGCATAAATGTACATGCTTCATTGTTACCACGCTGGCGCGGTGCCGCACCGATTCATCGAGCCTTGATAGCAGGTGATGGCGAAACGGGCATCACCATCATGCAAATGGACGTTGGTTTAGACACGGGTGACATGCTGTTAAAAGCGCTTTGCGATATAAAACCAACAGACACCTCAGCAACCTTGCATGACCGTTTAGCTATGATCGGAGGCGACGCCTTAATCGAAGCATTGGAAATGCTGAAGGCAAATACACTCGTACCAGAAGTACAGGACGACAGCCTGACGAGCTACGCCGCAAAACTCACCAAGCAAGAAGCGAACATAAACTGGTCTGCGTCGGCAGAATTGATTGAGCGTCAAATTCGTGGTTTATCGCCTTGGCCTGTGGCTTATACCAACAGTCTTGCGGGCGTGATGAAAATTCATGCCGCGCACATTGCAAGCGTCAGCGATGAAGCGTCCACGCCTGGCGATATTTTAGTTGTCAGTAAAGAAGGGATAATCGTGGCCACAGGGCAGGGTTCTATCCTGATCACAGACATTCAATTTGCCGGCGGCAAGCGCATGAAAATTCAAGATGCGCTCAATGGAAAACACAAAGCGGCATTAGAAATTGGCCAACGCCTTGGCCTTATCGAGCAACCATTATGAGTCAAAAAAACACTATGTCATCAGACACAACGTCTATTCAGCACAGCGCCCGCCAAGTGGCGATTGAAGTAATCAGCAATATTTTACTTCAGCAAGGATCGCTCAGCACGCAACTCGCTCGCCATCAATTGGATGTCGCCAGCGAACACATTCCTCTTTTAAAGGAGCTGTGTTTCGGTGTTTGCCGTCAGTATCCAAAACTAAACAGCATCGCATTGCATTTGTTAGAACACCCTTTTGAAGAAAAGGACACAGATTTATACGCAACGCTGCTTTTAGGTTTGTATCAGTTAACCTACATGAACACACCTGACCATGCAGCGGTTAACGAATCGGTTGAAGCATGTAGACTGCTTAATAAAGATTGGGCAACCAAACTAATGAACGCAGTCCTACGTCGCTATCAACGTGAGGCCGACGACATTGTTGAACTATTAGAAGCAATGCCATCCATTGAATACAACCATCCCAAATGGCTGGTTAAGCGTCTTAACAAACATTGGCCAGATCAGCTTGAAGAAATCATAGAAGCAAGCAATACGCACCCACCAATGTGTATACGGGTGAATGAGAGCCGAGTTTCACGTGAAACATACAAAGCGACGCTGATGGAAAAAGGGATAAAATCAACAGAGGGTGAGTTTTCAAGCGCCGCATTGTACCTAAGAAATGCAGTTCGCGTTACAGAGTTACCTAATTTCGAAGACGGTTTTGTTAGCGTTCAAGACGAAGCCGCACAACTTTCTGCATATATATTGTCACCACAAGCCGGAGATAAAATACTCGATGCGTGCGCAGCACCAGGTGGTAAAACAGGACACTTGCTAGAAAAAGCCGACAACGTCGAACTGACTGCAGTGGAACTTGAACCTTGGCGTATGGAAAAAATCGAATCCAACCTTGAGCGCCTTAGCTATTCCGCAAAACTGATTTGTGCCGATGCGGCTGAATTAGACACTTGGTGGGACGGCGAACATTTCGACAAGATTTTGTTGGATGTACCTTGTTCTGCTACCGGTGTGATTCGTCGTAACCCAGACATTAAGATCAATCGCAAACCCGCAGACATTGATGAGATGGTTAGCATTCAGCGTGAAATTCTGGACAGTGTTTGGACGACACTAAAACCAGGCGGTTTTATGTTGTACGCAACATGCTCTTTAATGCCAGAAGAGAATGAGCTACAAATTCAGCGTTTTCTTGAAAACCAAAAAGACGCGACAGACGTTCCATTAAACACGCTAGCAGCAGATTTTGCACTAGAGTGGGGGATTCCAGTCAGTCACGGTCGTCAGCTATTTCCTAGCTTAGAAAGTCACGATGGATTCTATTATTGTCTGCTTAAAAAAATATAGGCACAGGTTGAACCATATAAACCTATAATACATAAGCAACTTTCAAAAAAGCCCAATCAATTGTTTCACATGAAACACAGTTGACTGGGCTTTTTTTACGCTACGCCCTCTAGTTTAATACGGGGCTAATAGGTTGTTCCGCTGTTTCATAACGCTCAAACTAATAAAGAAGCTTAATTAAAAACTCAGCAAAATTAATTACGAGTATTTCTCAAGTTCAAGTTAAATAATTGTCTTTATGTGGGTAAACTTGCACTACGTCATTAAAGTAAAAATATGTACGCTTGATCAGGCATCACAACTCACTTTGACAATTGAATAAACAAACTAAACAAAGAGCCAAAAACCAATAACGCTCTAAGGCAGACTATGAAAATCATCATTATAGGTGCGGGCCAAGTAGGCGCCACACTTGCAGAAAACCTAGCAAGTGAAGATAACGATATTACCGTCATTGATACAGATTTAGCCCGCCTTAGAGAATTGCAAGATCGTCTCGACATTCAAACGGTGGAAGGCAGTGGCTCACACCCAGATGTATTAGAGCAAGCCGGCTGCAATGATGCCGACATGCTGATCGCGGTGAGCAACCAAGATGAAACCAATATGGTCGCTTGTCAGGTCGCTCATACCTTATTTAAGACGCCCACTAAGATCGGCCGCATACGTTCAAGCGCTTATGCCAAATACCCAGAGCTATTTAGCGATCAAGCCTTACCTATGGACGTTCGAATCAGCCCTGAAAAAGAGGTGACGAAACACCTGAGCAGATTGATTCGCTACCCCGGCGCTTTGCAGGTTATGGAGTTTGCCGAAGGCAGAGTACAACTCGTCGTTGTTAAGGCTGAAAAAGGGGGGGCTTTAATCGACCAACCCATCAGTTTTTTGAAAGAGCACATGCCATCAATTCAAACACGTATCGCAGCAATTTATCGTGATGGGAAATCCATTTCACCTGATGGCAATACCTATATTCGAGCCAACGACGAAGTCTTTTTCCTGACCGCTCAACGTGACGTATTGGATGTGATGAGTGAACTACGTCCGTTGGACGTACCTTATCGACGCATTATTATTGCGGGCGGTGGGAACATAGGTGAGCGTTTGGCACAAAGTCTCGAAAAAGAATATCGCGTCAAAATCATCGAACGAGACCCTGAGCGCTGCCGTTATTTGTCCGAGACCTTGGACAACACGATTGTTCTAAATGGTGATGCGTCGAGACAAGAGTTGCTGCTTGAAGAAAATATCGAATCCACCGACGTGTTCTGTGCGCTGACCAACAATGACGAAGCAAATATCATGTCGTCCATGCTGGCGAAAGTATTGGGCGTTCGTACCGTTATGACGATTATCAACAATCCTGCTTATGTCGATATCGTACAAGAAGGCATGATCGACATAGCTATCTCGCCTCAACAAACCACGATCAGCTCGCTATTAAGCTATATTCGACGCGGAGACGTGGTGAATGTTCACTCGATGCGAAAAGGCGCAGCAGAAGCATTGGAAGCGGTAGCGCACGGGGATTATCGGTCCTCAAAAGTAGTCGGCCGAAGCATCGCTAATTTGAACTTGCCTGAAGGTGCAACAATCGGCGCCATCGTTCGCCAAGACGATATGATCGTCGCCACCAGCGAATTGGTTATTCAAGCAGAAGACCACGTGATCATCTTTGTGACCAATAAAAAACAAATTCCAGCGGTAGAGCAGCTCTTTCAAGTGGGTTTAAGTTTCTTTTAAAGAGACTCTTGTTCGAGCAAAAAGATAAGACAAAAAGTAATGCCAGTAAAAAGCCAAGCACGGTTTTCGCCAGAATTTTTAACAATGGACTGATAAATGAAACATCAGGTTCTAGGAAGTAAGTATGCATTTTAGTGTCATTTTACGTGTCATTGGATTATTGGTAATGGTATTCAGTGTCTCGCTGATTCCGCCTATTATCGTTTCTCTGATTTATTCTGATGGTGCACTTAATGCGTTTCTTTATGCGTTTGGCGTGAACTTATTAGGCGGCTTTCTTTTATGGTTCCCAGTTCGTAACGAGCGTGGTGAATTGAAAATTCGCGACGGTTTCTTAGTAACAGTGCTGTTCTGGACCGTGCTGGGGTTATTTGGTTCTGTGCCTTTTTTCTTAGCAGAAAATCCAGATCTGAGCTTTACCGATGCCTTGTTTGAATCCATTTCAGGGCTCACGACAACCGGGGCAACCATACTCACGGGCATCGACGATCTTCCGCAGTCTATTCTGTTTTATCGACAGCTACTCACTTGGTTAGGCGGCATGGGGATCATCGTATTAGCCGTAGCCATCATGCCAATGTTAGGCATCGGTGGTATGCAGCTGTATCGTGCAGAAACACCAGGACCAGTAAAAGACACCAAGCTAACGCCACGCATTGCCGAAACAGCCAAAGCGCTTTGGTACATCTACGCGACGCTAACGGGTGTTTGTGCTTTAGGCTATTGGATCGCTGGTATGAGCTTATTCGACGCCATTTGTCACAGCTTCTCGACCGTAGCCATTGGCGGCTTCTCGACTCACGACGACAGCATTGGCTACTTCAACAGTGTCGCGATCGAGATGATTTGTACCTTCTTTATGATTGTGTCGGCCTTCAACTTTGCTTTGCATTTTTACGCTTGGCGTCACAAGAGCGTATGGCACTATTTCAAAGACCCTGAAGCACGTTTCTTTTTATTGATTCTTTCCAGCACCGTCATTCTTTCCACTCTGGTACTGGCCATGACGTCGACTTATGACTGGGACACGTCACTGCGTTATGCGGTATTCGAAAGTGTGTCTATCGCGACCACCTCAGGCTTCGGCACGTCAGACTTTTCTAGCTGGCCACACTTTTTGCCCTTCTTATTAATCGTCACCTCATTTGTCGGCGGCTGTGCCAGTTCGACTGGCGGCGGTATGAAGGTTATTCGTATTCTATTGATCCTCAAACAAGGCATCCGTGAGATACAACGTCTGATACACCCTAATGCGGTTATCCCCGTTAAAGTCGGCGGAAAGGCGATTCAAGAAAGAGTCGTGTCGGCCGTATGGGGATTCTTCTCTGCGTATTTGCTGGTTTATATTGTCTTAATGATTGGCTTGATGGCGACAGGGTTGGACCAAGTAACAGCGTGGTCAGCGGTAGCAGCGACACTAAACAATCTTGGTCCGGGGTTAGGCGATGTAGCGGCCAGCTATACTAATATTGGTGATCCAGCAAAATGGATGTTGTGTTTCTCTATGCTGCTTGGCCGATTAGAAGTCTTCACCCTATTGGTTTTGTTCACGCCAATGTTTTGGCAAAAGTAGAGGCAAAGCAAAGGTGACACCGGCTATTAACCAATTAAAGAAACAAAAGATCGAGTTTAGTATCCATGAATATGAACACGATCGAGATTGCTCTAACTTTGGCGAAGAGGCCGCTCAAAAGCTAAATCTTGATCCTGCTGGTGTCTTCAAAACCTTATTAGTCAGTGACGATAAACAATTTTTTGTCGCCATTGTGCCGGTGACCGGCACGTTGAATTTAAAACGAGCCGCCGCGGCACTTAAGGTGAAAAAGCTGCGCATGGCCGACGCCAAAGAAGCCGAACGACTGACGGGATATTTGATCGGCGGCATCAGCCCAATCGGACAAAAGAAAAGCCTTGTGACATGCATTGATCAAAGTGCTCAGGCTTTTGAAAAAATTTACGTCAGCGGCGGACAACGAGGTTTGGATATTGGGCTCGCGCCACGTGACCTTGGCCTTGCTTGTCGCAACGCCAACTTCGCTGATATCGGTGAACGCAAATAGCCACACTCATTCTCTAGATTCATCATTAAGGTATTTTCATGACGCAACCTAAACCCATCATTTTGTTAGACAGAGACGGCGTCATCAATCAAGACTCTGATGCCTACGTCAAATCTGTTGACGAATGGCAACCCCTATCCGGCAGTATTAAATCCATTGCCGCATTGTCAAAAGCAGGCTTTAAAGTGTTTGTTGTCACCAATCAATCTGGCATTGCGCGTGGTTATTACAACGAAACAACACTGCATGCCATGCACGATAAAATGACCGCACTGGTCGAAGCAGAGGGCGGTACCATTTCAGGCATTCAATATTGTCCTCATGGTCCAGACGATAACTGCACTTGTCGAAAACCCAAAAGCGGCATGATTGAAAATATTGAAAAACAGCTCGGTGTCTCTTTCGAAGACTGTCCAGCGATTATGGTTGGAGACTCTCTGAGAGACCTTCAGGCAGGAAATTTACGCGGTTGTTCGCCAGTATTAGTGTTGACTGGAAAAGGCCGTGAGACGCAATATAAGAGCATCGATTTCTACTTCGACATTTATACCGATCTGGCTGCTTTCACCATTGCTACACTTCACAAGTACCAATAACAATGTAAACAAGAGTAAGTGAACACTTACTCTTGTTTACATTTAAACTTTCCTAAGTGGTCATTTTTTCTAAACGACGAAAGCTTACCCACATCAGTAACGCCAACACAATCAACACTACGGGAAAGGCTGACACACTAAAAGCATCAATAATTGGACCCGTCAATGAAGGCGCGACCAACGCACCTAATCCGCAGCATACAAAAATCAATCCCGTTCGTTTTCCATTCAAAGACATAATGCTGCTGGCGTAGGCAAACAACATGGGGAAGATCGCAGAACACCCAAGGCCTAACCAAAGGGCAACAATAACAAGAGAAAGATCAGGGAAAGCAAACATAAGTACAGAGCCAATAATGCTAAAAAAGATCAGCCCATATAAACCATGCTGTAACGGTATCCAGCGTAATAGCGGCACCGATACTAAACGCCCAAGCGACAAGCTCACGTAAAACCAAGACACCAGTACCGCCGCTTGGTTTTGGCCTTCGCCCATCAAAATACCATAGGTACTGATCCAGCCCGCGATCGTGATCTCAAAACCCACATACACAAAGATCACTGTTAAAAAAGCCAGAAACGTCGCTTTCTGTCTGGCTTCCGGTACCACTTCGCTCTCACGAGCTTGAAAACGTGGACTCGGTTGACGCCATAATAAGAAGGGCAGCAGCAGAGCATACAACGCCAACAACCAATAACCGACACCATAATTTTGGCCCATCCACTCACTGAAAACCAACACTAAAGGTGCAATCATGCAGCCTGTGCTGTAACAAAGATGAAGCACGGTCACATAAGAACCCACTTTTTCTTTGTGCAGCCACAGCATCATCATGTTGCCACCCGCATTGACGGAGACTTCCGCGGCGCCAAGCAAAAAGAATAAAGCCACCAACATCGGCAAATTAATAGAAAAGGGCACCAATACCAGTCCAACAATGACCAGTGCCAACATAAGGATCAAGTAATGATGACCTTGCCAGCGATCAAACATGCGGCCTGCCAACAAAGCGCCGAGAATATTACCGATGGCTCGTGCACCAAAGACGACTGAGATTTCAGCCACTGAAGCATGAATCAAATCAGCAAGGTAAATAAGACTTGGGCCAAGTATTCCGCTCACAGCACCCGCAGCCACAAACATCGAGCAGTAAGTAGCGGTACGCGCTAATTCTTTCATAGCTGAATCCATATTATTATTTGGAGTTGAAACAACCTAATGAACCTAGGAAGCGGTTAAGAATTCAAACCCGTCAGAATAAACGAGCATAATTTGATTTAATCATGCAACTTGATTAATTAATAGACACCCATTGAAAATAGCTCTATTACCTCGACAAGCTAATTTAGCGTCAAACAATGCTTTATGAAAATGATAGCCAAATTGATACACAAGCATTGGCAATAATGCATCAATTGGATGATAATCATTATTATTTATATATTTGAACATTATGCCTCTGCAACACAAACTCACTCGCATTGAAAAAGTATTAGACTACATTCATGAGCATTTGGATGAATCTATTCATGTCGCAAGTCTGGCTGAAAAAAGCTGTTGGTCTCGCTGGCAATTTCAACGAGTCTTTGGTGAGGCAACAGGGCTCACCGTCGCGCAATACATAAGAGAATTACGTTTAAGCAAAGCCGCAGAGTTATTACTTTCGAGCCCAAAAAGGCATATAGACATTGCCATATTGTGTGGCTTTGATTCAGAAATTAGCTTCAGTCGCGCTTTCAAAAATATGTTTAACTGCACGCCTCGTGAATACCGCCTAAGAGGAAAGCGCCAAGGTCTGCGCACACCCTTACAATACCGGACAGAAAAAACGCTCGCTGGTGATAAACCAAAAGCCTTTACTCAGATTCGAATCGAAAGCCGCGATGCTTTCCAACTTAATGGTGTGCATGGCTGGATACACGGACCATTTTCTTCGACACCAGATTTTATAGAGCGTGTTCCACAGCTTTGGAAAACCATAGATACAAAAAACGAATATTTCGCTCCTACTGCTCAACCCATCGGCATCATAGACACACATTACCACCCTCAAAACCCAGACCAAATGTGTTACTGGGCAGGGTATTTAGGCCAACCTAAAAACACTTATGACACCATTTACGTACCGTCGCAAGAATACGCCGTGATTCCCGTTCATGGCAAAGTAGCCGCGGTTGAACAAGCCGTTGAGTGGTTTATCCATCGCTGGCTTCCAGAGTCCGATTACGATGGGATTTCAGGCTACGAATTAGAAGTCTATGACCCCCATTACGACCCTAAAAGCTCCCAAAGCTACATGGAATATTGGTTGCCGATTAAGCCAAGATAGAGACAACAAAACAGCCGATTACGTAAAGATGCACCAAAAAGTTAAGTTTTTCTTTGAGAAATAAATAGAATGATAGTCATTCTCAAATATAAACTTATTCAATCCTCGGAGTTAAAATGAAAACGGCTTTGTCCTTTCCTCCCACATTACTGGCCTTGGCGATCACAAGCGCGTCGACTTATTCGTTGGCAGCGAATATGACAGATTCAACAATAGGCACAGATAAAGCAATCTCTCTTAATGAGGATCAGTTAAGTACCTTAGAAGTAAAAGGGCAGACTTATCGCAACACAGCAACCAAAACGCAATTAGACCCAGAAGAAACACCTCAAGCCATTTCTATTATCGATGCGGACAGCTTAGAACAGCGCGGTATCGAAACCGTTGCGGAAGCGGTGCGTTATTCTTCGGGGATTAATACCGAATTACGAGGTGGTGCCGTAACGCGCCTAGACCTGTTTAATATCCGTGGGTTCCAAAATGACAAAGCGTACTATGATGGCCTGCAGTTGCTCTATAACGATTGGAACTTACAACCACAAATTGACATGGCGGCCGTAGAACAAATAGAAGTGTTTAAAGGACCAACATCCACACTGTACGGAGCCATGCCACCAGGCGGCATGGTGAACCTGATCAGTAAAGCACCACAATCGACCGATCAAAGCAGCGTCGAAGTAGCATTAGGCAGCGATAAGAAACGCGATGTCTCCATCGATTCAACGGGCGTATTGAATGAACTGATGAACTACCGTGTCGTGGCTTTAATTCGCGAGAAAGAAGGGCAAGCGGTGACCTCGGACGAAAAACGCATCATGATTGCACCGTCTCTTGATCTTAAAATAAGCGGCGATACACAACTGAACTTGAATATGTATTACCAACAAGACCCAAGCATGGGCGTCTATTCCGCATTGCCTTCGAAAGGTACTGTCTACGACAATATCAACGGCAAATTATCCTCCGATAGTTACGCAGGCGATGCAAACTGGGAAACCTATGACCGTGACGTGCTGTTACTGGGTTACAAACTTGATCATACAATAAATAACACGTGGCGCTTTTTACAAAATACCCGATTTACAACGGCAAAAGCCGCTCAAGAAAATACCTATTCAACAAGTTTAGACAGCGATGAAAGAACATTAAATCGTCGAGCATACCTCACCGATGAAGCCTCTACTGGTTTGAATGTCGATAACCAATTCTCTGGCGTGTTTGATATTGGCAATACTGAGCATAATATATTGGTCGGTGTGGACTACTTAACACTCACGTCCGATATTGAATATGAAGACGCCGTAGCGCCAAGCATCGATCTTTATAATCCAAACCACCAGCAAATAGTAAAAAGCAATCTCGACTTTGCCGCCTCTGGTTACAGCAGTGACTTTACTATCGAAAAGGAACAGCTCGGACTCTACCTACAAGATCAAATACGCTTCGACCAATGGGTGTTCATTGCAGGCGGACGTTACGACAGCTTTAAAGCAACAGAAAAAGGTCTCAAATATGGCAGCAAAACAAACACCAAAGTAGACCAAAGCCAATTCAGTGGGAGAATCGGCGCACTGTACGAATTTGATAATGGTATTGCTCCGTTTGTAAGCTATGCGCAAAGCTTTGAACCCATCACAGGAGCAGATCGTAATGGCAATACATTTGATACCTCCACCGCGGATCAATGGGAAGCAGGACTAAAATACAAACGTAACAACGTAGCCGTTACCGCAACCGCATTTGAAATCGTCAAAAGTAACGTATTAACACGCGACCCAAATGGCTCAGCCTATGACAAAATTCAAGTCGGTGAGGTCCGCTCACGGGGCATTGAACTAGAGCTTCAACAAGCCATCACTCGCGATGTCAGCATCAAAACCGCTTACACACGGCAAGATGTGGAAGTCACCAAAGACAACAGCGGAATCCAAGGCAACACACCCATTTGGGTGCCAGAGCAACAGTTGAATACTTGGTTAACCTATGCGCCACAGCAAGGCGCGTTGGCTGGTGCATCCTTTGGTACTGGCGTTCGTTATGTCGGAAAAATGCAATTGAACGCAGCGAACTCCAACACGGTACCATCCTTCACATTAGTGGATCTCTCCATTGGTTATGACTTAGCCATGTTGTCTCCTCAATGGAAAGGGGCCAGCGTTAAATTGGCCGTATCAAATGTGCTGGATGAAACCTATTACAGTTGTTATGACGAATCTAATTGTTGGTTTGGCGACCAGCGATCTTTCGAAGTCAGCGCTCGTTATGCGTTCTAACATGTTGAGTAAATAAGATGGGGAAACATTTAAGCCGTCTTTTTTTGGAGAGCAAACAGTATCTAGCGCCTTTACAAGGTGTTGAGCTAGATGCTGGCTTAGAAGAAGATCCAAGCCTTTTATCTGCGGCTTGTGCAGAACCTTTCTTAGCGAATTTGCACTTCACCTTACAAAAGGCGCATCCGGAAGCGGGAGCGCCTTATTGGCGCATAAGGTCATGGGGATTAAGCTGCTGGCAACCGATTTATTTGGCGCTGATTTGCGTCTATCACCTAAAACGTATTCCGAGCAGTTTAGGACGATTGCATCAAACTCAGCAGCAAGCTTATGTGGCTGGCTATGCTTTACCCGATGGAGAGTGGCTAGCAGGTGAACATGAAGCCTTAGTGCAACACACCGCCGAACAACTCAAAACGTTATTTGATGCCTTACAAACCGCCCACCTCAATCAATTTGGTGGACGACAAGCTTTGTATCAAGCGCTGTTAGCCGACCAGATTATGACGACCATGGTGACAGCCGTTGGAGCATCGGCAAGCCTTTTTGATATTCAAAATGAATATCAATTGTGGGCAAGGTATCTAGATTTGCCGACAGATATATTAAATCGTTTAAAACAGGACACAGGCAAAATCATTTTTACTCGTCGTACCTGTTGCCTTCATTTTCGCCGTGATGATGGTGAACTCTGCGCAGATTGTCCTCGTGGCAATAAAGCCAAGCAAAGTAAGGTAAAGCCAAACAAGGAGCCACATGTTTGAATTAACACACGTTTGTGTTGAACGAAGCCAACGACAGATTCTGAATATTCCAAATCTTCGACTTCCTAGTGATAAAGTGTGTGTCATCCTTGGACATAACGGCTCAGGCAAAACCTCTTTGATGCAATGTCTGGCATAGAGCCCTTTTAAGAACAAAGGATAGAAGATGTTATAAAAAGTTATGAAAAGTAACTATATGTAAGTACTCACTTACTATTTACACATTTTAAACCGCTAAGAAAAACAGCTTATAAACTGATTTTTTCAATGTGCCGAGATTGAGTTTCTAAAATAGTAGAAATATTATCTTCAATCCAATCCGCTAATCCGACCACGTGTTCGGCCACTTGCATACCACTCTCAGTCAAGCTGTACTCCACATGAGGCGGTACCACAGGATAAGCCACTCGCAATACAAAACCATCTTGCTCTAGCGCTTGCAGAGTCTGTGCAAGCATCTTCTCACTAACGCCATTAATGGTACGACGCAGTTCACTAAAGCGATGTGTTTCACCGCCTTTTAATGCCAGTAAAACCAACACAGCCCAACGGCTCGTCACATGCTTCAACACATCCCGAGAAGGGCACTGATCAGAAAATACATTGCCTCTTTCAAAATGCGCTGATAATCCGGACTTTTCTCGTTGATCTTCACTTAAATGATTTTTCTTCATACTTACCTTTTTGTATGTACTTACTAAAAGTTTGTTAGTGATTTATTCTACTCTCATCAACTTAAAACTCAAAGGAGAGAACCATGATTTTAGTAACAGGTGCATCAGGTCAACTTGGCCGTTTGGTCATTGAATCTTTATTAGAAAAAACAGCCGCCAGCAACATTGTTGCAGCCGTTCGTAATATCGACAGTGTAAAAGACCTAGCCGAGAAAGGCGTACACATTCGCCAAGCAGATTACACTCAACCAGATACCTTGGTGACGGCGTTCGCTAACGTAGAGAAAATACTGCTCATTTCCTCTAGCGAAGTCGGTCAACGTGAAATTCAACATAAAAATGTCATCGAGGCGGCAAAGGCCGCAGGCGTTTCTCTTATTGCTTACACCAGCATTTTAAAAGCAGATACCTCGTCACTTATCTTGGCAGAAGAACACGCAGCGACAGAAAAGCTATTAGCGGAATCTGGCATGCCGCATGTGTTACTTCGCAATGGCTGGTACTCTGAAAACTACACGGGAACAATCGGTATGGCACTTGAACACGGCGCGGTACAAGGCAGTGCAGGTGAAGGCAAATTTTCTGCGGCAGCACGAGCAGACTACGCTGCCGCGGCGGCTGTCGTGCTAACCCGTGACAATCAAGCTGGTAAAGTATACGAATTAGCAGGGGACAATGCGTTCACTCTTAGTGAATACGCTCAAGCAATCAGTCATCTCAGCGGCAAAGCCGTGATTTATCAAAACCTTCCAGAAGCAGAGTACACCAAGGCTTTAGTCGGCATGGGCTTACCCGAAGGCTTTGCTAGCATATTAGCGGATTCTGATGTCGGCGCGTCAAAGGGTGCCTTATTCAACGACAGCAAAGATCTGTCGACACTGATTGGACGCCCTACAACATCCATTGAAGACAGTATCAAAGCGGCGCTGTAAGCCGTATTAAGAAAAGAAAGGAAAGGGACACAAATCTTACATAAGGCGCATCCATTTACGGGTGCGCCTTATTGGTGTATACGCTACTGGGGATTGCTCATTAGGGGTTATGTAAACACTATCCTTTCAAGAATGTTCCAATCCACGCCATCAGTTGCTGATTATCTATTCCTTCTTGCGCAACGGTTTGACGTGCTTTCGCAGCGACCGCTGGTGTGAGAGTGACGCCGTCGTATAGATCAAGCAATTCTTTTTCGTAAGCCTTAGAAAACTCCGGATGCCCTTGGAAAGTTAAAATTCGATCTTTGTAGATTAAGCCAGCATGTTGGCAAAAATCACTACTAAGAAAACTTGTCATTTTTTCAGGCTTTTCCAACACTTGGTCTTGATGAAATGCACAAAATGCAATGTCTTTACGGCCCAAAGGTGTCGCGACATTATCTGCTACTTGGTAGTGGTGAACGCCGACGCCCCAACCACCATCAAATTTGGTCACACGCCCGCCTAATGCTCGGGCAATAACTTGATGGCCAAAACAAATACCAACCATTACTTTGTTTTTGGCATCCACTTCACGAATAAACTCACACAGACGCGTGATCCATGGGTCATCTCCATAAGCATCAGATTTAGAGCCTGTAATCAACCAAGCGTCACAGCAATCTATGCTTTCAGGAAATTCGTCCAAACGCACATCGAATATCTCAAACGATAAGTCCGGCTCCATTGCCGCAATCTGTTGAGCAAACATTTCCGCATAAGTAGGGTACTTAGAGCGTAATACATCAGGCGTAATGCCCGCTGCAAGAATTCCTATTTTCATTAATAACTTACCTCAGAAATACAACGCTTATGGATTTTGAAATCGATTTTGACGACGCATTATAAAAATGGCCGCAATCACAGCAATGGAAACCACCAATATCATTAACGTCGCTAGGGCATTAATCTCAGGAGTTACACCAAGACGCACTTTAGAGAAAATCACCATAGGTAATGTAGAGTTTCCTGGCCCAGACACGAAACTAGCAATCACTAAATCATCAAGCGACAAGGTAAACGACAGCAACCAGCCAGACAGTATTGCGGGTGTAATCAATGGCAAAGTAATCAGAAAAAACAACGAGACAGGCTTTGCACCAAGATCCATTGCCGCTTCTTCCAACGTTTCATCCATCGATGATAAACGTGATTGCACGACAACCGCGACATACGCCAAGCAGAAAGTTGTATGGGCAATCACAATCGTCGTCATACCGCGACCTGCAGGCCAACCAAACAGGCTCTCCATCGCTACGAAGAGCAATAGCAGTGACAAACCGGTGATCACTTCTGGCATCACCAGAGGTGCCGTCACCCAACCAGCCATCATGGTTTTTCCACGAAATTTGCCCATACGACTCAAAACAAATCCCGCTACCGTGCCAAGTATCGACGCAAGCGTCGCGCTAATAAACGCAATTTTTAAACTCACCCACGCTGCGCTCATAATCTGTTCATTACGGAACAGTTCAACGTACCATTTAAGTGACCATCCACCCCATACCGTCACCAGTTTAGACTCGTTAAAACTGTAGATAATCAAAGCAACAATTGGCGCGTATAGGAACAAGAAACCAAAACCTGCACTGAACTTTAAAGCTAAGGAATGATCTTTCATTACATTGCCTCCTTGTTGCCATTTCGCATAAACATAATGGGGCCAACCAAGACGATCAGCATAATGATCGCGACAGCAGACGCTAAAGGCCAATCTCGATTAAGGAAGAATTCGTCCCACAGTACACGTCCAATCATAAGAGTATCTGAGCCGCCTAACAGCGAAGGAATAACAAATTCACCAACCGCAGGAATAAACACCAACAAACAACCTGCGATGATGCCAGGTTTGGCCAGCGGCAAAGTCACCAGGCAGAACGCGCGCCAAGGTTTTGCCCCAAGATCTTTTGCGGCTTCAATAAGGCTTATATCCATTTTTTCTAACGTGGTATATAACGGCAGAATCATGAACGGCAAATAGGTATAAACAATCCCAATATATACAGCCACATCCGTTTGTAGGATTTGCAATGGCTGATCAATCAAGCCTAAAGACATCAATGTGTCGTTGACCAAACCATTCTTTTTCAACAACGACATCCAAGCATAAACGCGCAATAAAAATGACGTCCAGAACGGCAAGATGACTAACGATAACAACACCGTTCGCATGGTCGGGCCACTTCGAGCGATGAGATAAGCAATCGGAAAACCAATGATTAAGGTGAAGAAGGTAGAAACGGCCGCAATACGCAAGGAGCTAAGATAAGCATCTAGGTAAAAGCGAGACTCAAACAAAAATAAATAATTACCAAACGTTACTTTCAGCGTCGCGTAAGCGTTACTTGGGTCCCACTCCAACAAAGGAGAATACGGCGGAACCGCAATCATCGCTTCAGAAAGTGATATTTTGAACACCACCAGAAATGGGATAAAAAAGAACGCTGCCAGCCACAACATTGGCATTAAGATCACAAGCCAGCGACCCAAACGAATATTTTGCAAACGCAGCAATAGGTTCGAGCGTGTTGTTTTGGTGGTTGCCGTTATCATGATGCTAACACCACACTGCTATCTGCATCCCAAGACAAATAGACATGATCATCCCAAGTCAGGCGTTCACCAGTATCACGCTGTGTATTGGGTTGAGTAATGCGGATTTCTTTACCTGATAATAAACGCACTTTGTAAATCGACTGACTGCCCATGTACGCCACCTCGGTAATAATACCTTCAGCGGCGTTATTTTTTTCATCTAGTACATCACGAGTAATACGCATTTTTTCAGGACGAATCGCCACGTTGACAGCTTGATTTGGTGCGCAGCTAATTCCATGGTTCAAATAAATAAGACCATTAATATCATCACATTGAATGGTTGCGCTATCTCGCTCATCAGAGACAACCGTTCCATTAAACAAATTTACATTACCAATAAATTCAGCGACAAAACGGTTACATGGGTGCTCGTACACTTCATGAGGTTCGGCAGTTTGTACAATCACACCGTTATTCATCACGCCAATGCGCGTCGCCAGCGTCATCGCCTCTTCTTGATCATGGGTCACAACAACAAAGGTAATTCCGAGATCTTCTTGCAGGCGCATCAATTCAAATTGTGTTTCTTCTCGCAGCTTTTTATCCAAGGCACCTAAAGGCTCATCCAGTAATAATAGCTTAGGCCGTTTCACTAAAGATCGGGCCAAAGCCACACGCTGACGCTGACCACCGGATAGCATATGAGGCTTACGACGAGCAAGATGCCCCAACTGAACCATATCGAGAATATCCGCTACGCGTTTTTTCACCTCATTACTTGGTAAGCCTTCACGTTTTAGACCAAACGCGACGTTAGCTTCTACGGTTAAATGTGGAAACAAGGCATAAGACTGAAACATCATATTAACGGGGCGTTCCCACGGAGGCACATCAGACATGTCCACACCATCAATGATAATACGCCCCGAAGTAGGTGATTCAAAACCTGCTAACATGCGTAATAAGGTACTTTTACCAGAGCCAGACCCACCCAATAGGCAAAATAGTTCGTTCTTATAAATGTCCAAAGAGACATTATTTACAGCAGCAAAATCACCAAAATTTTTATTTATTTGCTCAATTCGAACAAACGGTTCAGCGTCTTTTTGGCGCCAAGCAGGCAACGATTGAGACGTTATAATAGGAGAAACAGAAGACACAGACATAACACACACCTGTCAGCATGATAATATTCGAGAAGGGTGGTGCTTCACGGCACCACCCACCGTACAGAAGGCTGCTTAACGACCGGTTTTAATATTAGTCCAAGCACGCGTCAATAAACGATCAAAGCGCGCAGCATGAGCAATTTGCACAAACAGTTTTTCTTTTACTTCTTGAGTTGGGTACACACCTTTATTTGTCGCCACTTCTTCATCTAAAAGCGATACCGCTGCAGTGTTTGGTACTGCATAGAAAACATAATTCGAGATAGCGGCTGCAATGTCTTTTTTCAGGATGAAATCGATGAATTTATGCGCCGCTTCTGGATGAGGCGCGTCAGCAGGAATCGCCATTAAATCAAACCACACCAAGGTGCCTTCCTTAGGAATGACAAATTTGATATCAACACCTTGACCCGCTTCTTCCGCACGACTCTGCGATTGCAAAATATCACCGTTATAACCAATTGCCACACACACATCGCCATTTGCTAAATCAGAAATGTATTTACTGGAGTGAAAATATTTTACGTTGTCTTGAGCAATAGACATAAGTTTGGTGGATTCTACCAACTCATCTTTGTCTTCTGAGTTTGGATCAATACCACGATAATTATTGACTACCGACATCACTTCCGCTGGAGAATCTAATACAGCGATACCACAATCATTCAGCTTAGCCGCGATACTAGGATCAAATAAGACGTCCCAAGAGTCGATGTCCGCTGTACCCAATCGTTCCTCGATCATTTTGGTGTTGTAGCCGATACCAATTGTCCCCCAAGCGTAAGGAATATTGTGTAGGTTGCCAGCATCATGTTTTTCAATTTGCTTAGCCAGAGTTTGGTCCAGATTGCCATAATTGCTCAGCTTGCTTTTATCGATTGCTTGATACACACCCGCCTTAACTTGACGCTCAAAAAACGAGTTAGATGGCATGACGACATCGTAGCCAGAACCACCAGCCATCAGCTTTGCTTCTAAAACTTCGTTGCTGTCATACACATCGTAGTTAACTTTGATGCCTGTTTCTTTAGAAAACTGCTCCAAAGCGCCTGGCGCCATATAGTCTGACCAGTTGTAAACGTTTAAAACGTCTTCTGCATAACTGCTAACAGCGAACGTAGAGGCTGCGCCAGCGATCAATAAACTCAATACATTGCGTTTCATGTGAGATTCTCCAATTATCAGCCAATTGTCATTGACTGGTTCCAGTTGTGATGTGATTTTTTATTTTGAGCAAAGCCTCTATCGGGCTCTATTTTCTAATGCCGTTCTAATCAGCAAAGCACTTTATAAATAGGCCTCATATTCCACATTGGAAATACGGCCGTGTATTTTTTGTTGCTCTTGTTCTTTCGCTGCACCGTAGACACGCACAAATTCTTCACCTAAATAATCACGTAAGAACGCGCTGTCTGCAAAAGACTCAGTGGCTAATTCCCAACGATTTGGTAAAAGTTCAAAACGTTCTGACATAGCATACGCATCACCTTCGATTGGTTGTGGCGGTGACATTTTGGTTTCGATACCATGTAATGCAGCGCCTAACACGGCAGCCAATACTAAGTAGGGATTCGCATCTGCACCAGACACGCGATGTTCAATACGACGTGCCACATTGTCACTTTCCGGAATACGTACTGCAACAGTACGGTTTTCATACCCCCAGCTGGCAAATGTTGGAGCGTGAGCGCCATTTTGAAAACGACGGTAGGAATTCATGTGGGGCGCAAACACCAGCATGGAATCTGACATGTGATTCAGCAAACCAGCAACCGCTTGTTGTAACAAACTGGAGCCTTCATCTGTACCGTTGTCGAACACATTGATACCTTGCTCATCCAACAAACTAAAATGCACATGAAAACCGTTGCCACTCTTATCCGCATAAGGTTTCGCCATGAAAGTGGCACCGAAGTCATGCTGACGTGCAACGCCTTTGATCAAACGCTTAAACATAATCGCGTGATCTGCCGCTTGAACGGCATCATTACTGTGTTTCATGTTGATTTCGAATTGGCCTGGGCCTAACTCAGAAATAATAGTGTCTGCTGGGATACCTTGGATTTCACATGCTCTACGCACTTCCGCGAAAAAGCCTTCTAGACCGTCCATTTCTTCGATGGAGTAGCAATCTGTTTTATTCAAACGCACACCGTTGCCTTCCACTATGATAGGAGGTGAAGGTTGACGCTTTGCTTCAGACTGGCCATCTAGTAAATAGAATTCAAGCTCCGTTGCCACAACTGGTGTGTAACCTAACGCTTTAAAACGCTTAACAATTCGCGTCAATATTTGGCGTGGGTCTGGGTAAAATGGTGTGCCATCAACGTTGTACATCATGGCCAAAATTTGATCGCGAGCAGACTCAGCCCATGGCACAGAGATGGGCTCAGGATGGACTGCCAAGCACAAACCATCACTGTCACCAGTCTCGAAAACCATGCCGTTGTCGAGAACATCATCACCCCAGTGATCAAAACCAATCACCGATTGAGGAAGCTTTACTCCTTGCGTCATCACGCTCTTTAAACCACTAGAGGGCATGCGCTTGCCGCGTAGATTACCGTTTAAATCTGTGATGAACAGATCAAACTCGTTGTTCCCTTCGTACATATCCGACATAGAATGTTCTCTTATGTAATTAGTCTAACTGTGAAAGAAGGCGCTATCATTAACTTAATAATCGAGCTTTAATTCGATTTTAATGTTGTTTGTACATGATTAAAGTCAAATTCTTCCGATATAAATTACCTTAACCCGAGCAAATGATACGAGTAACTATCCCCGAGTAGGTATATGCAAAGATAAAACCACTTGTATATAAATCACTCTAAAAAAGATATCGTCTTTTCTTCACATTCAGCTAATTTACTGATATGTATTAATAAAGAATCACTTAAAGTGTCTACACATCTGCACTTTGAATCTTCATAAGCCGAAAAATCATTCAGGTTAAGTATTCATTTTTACTACAGAAAGAATAAAAAAGTCGATGGAAATTTTATGCAAGACGTTTAATTTTAAAGACGAGAACAAAACCGAGTAAAAATTCGATTTAATCTCAATGACACACACAAATAAAAAGTAGCCTGTTGTTTGCATTTTATATTTGTTTCAAAAAAAGCAAGTTCAGCGCACGCTCATGTATTGCTTGTAAACAGCAGTACATGAGAAAGGACATAACATAATGCCGAGCAATACACTTAGAGGACAATTATCGTTACCCGAGCTAATGAAAGACCTTGGCTCACTCGCCAATCACATTCGAGTACCTAGTTTTCCCATTGCTTTAGAAAGCGCTCTTAGTAAGCTTTGCTATTTTGATACCATCATTATGGTCACGTATAAAAAAACGCTAAAACCGCTTTTAATTCATCCCAGTAACCCGAGTGAACAGAGCCACACTCTAAGGATGTATTTAAACCAAGCCTACCTGCTAGACCCTCTTTTTAATGCCATCCAACAAGGTATTACACCAGGCGTATATCGCTTGGTTGACATGGCACCAGATTCATTTGAAGAAACGCAGTACTACCAAACCTGTTACCGTAACTTTGATTTAGTTGATGAGATTAATATCTTAGTAGAATTAGACAAAACAACAACGTGTGCCGTTTCACTAGGTCGTCAAAAAGTAGTGGGATCGATTCGCCGTACAGAATTGAATAATTTGAAAAGTGTCTTCCCTATATTGGAAGCATTGATTCGTCAATTCTGGTTGACGCAAGCAGGGGAGTTTGTTGAACGAGCCTCTAGTTCAGGCCCACTCAAATATGCACTTAAGAGCTTTGCTCACGGTGTATTAACGACTCGTGAACAGGAAATTCTAGGACTCTTACTCAAAGGTCACTCGTCAAAGTCCATCGCCAGCGAGCTAGGAATCAGTGCTGGGACAGTTAAAGTTCATCGGAAAAATATTCACGCCAGATTAGACACTTCAACACAGTCTGAGATTTTTACCTTATTCTTAAGTCATCTGGATACATTAGATAGAAAAAAGAGTTAGTTAACATTCCGTTATCGTCTGTATTAGAGATGATTATTCAGGTTCATTAAGGTGATGATCAAGTACACAAGTCAGCATCAACTTGAGATCGGCTAGGGTACGCGCAGCACGACGCTCATTTTGGTTTACTACGACCAAATACGTGCTATGAGTCACTTCTAGATATAAACGTGCAATACGCTCTCGCTCACGAATATGTTTTTTGAAGCCAATACGCTTAAACACTTTGGCCATTTGTGAGATCACCATGTCATCATGGCGTTCGTCCAATTCTCGCAATTCTTGCACCGAGAACATCGCTTGTACCAAGCGTAATACGGCACGCTGTTGTCGGTAGGTACGTAGATTGATATCCACTACTTGATCGATAAAGTGCGCCAGTGTCATGTCCTCTAGAGTCCACTCTTGGATCTCTTTAAGTACTTCTTCGATACTGTCGAGCCATGACTTACCCATGGCATAAAGAATGGCGTGTTTGTTAGGAAAGTAGTGGTACAACGACCCCACCGAAATGCCTACTTCTTTCGCTATAATCGCTGTGTTTAGGTCATTCAATCCAACGGTTTCAAGTAACTCACTGGTGACATCTAAAATTTGCTGAGCACGCTTAATAGAACGAGACTGAACAGGCTCACTGCGGGGTGAAACGGATTGCATAATTTTCATTGTCGTAGGGGGGGTGGCCATGGTCAGGTGTAGCTTCCTTATCAACAGAATACATCAAATATTTGTTTAAATTATACACATACCAAAGAGCACTAAATACACCAATACTTAGGCATTTTTCAAATCACGGCAAACGATCTAACATCGAGTAATACAGCATGCCAGCAACTAACCCCGGCCAGCGTAGCAATGTACCGCCGGGGAAGTCATGGGTAGGCAGCTTTTCAAATGCATCGATTTCTTCTAACGAACCTTGTACTGCCTTGGCAAAAATCGCCCCCGCATAGGTTGCCATTGCCACCCCGTGTCCGGAATAACCATGAGCAACAAATATGTTTTCCTGTTGGCGCGCAATATGCGGCATGCGATTAAGCGTGATGGCAAGCGTACCACCCCAAGCATAGTCAATATGGTAATCACCTAACTCTGGGTAAGTTGCCACCATATGTTTTTTGACGAATCCAGCGATGTCTTTAGGAAAACGTTGACTGTAGTTTTCGCCTCCCCCCCAAAGCATGCGTCTATCACGTGATAAGCGATAATAGTTCACCACAAATTTTGAGTCAGCAACCGCAATACGATCAGGGTTAATACGATCAGCAACGGCTTCAGGCAATGGCTCAGTGGCGATAATAAAATTATTAATAGGCATTATTTTGCGTGCTGCGGGGCCATTTAAATGCCCAAGATAACCATTGCAAGCAAACAACAAATAACGACATTTCACTCGGCCTTTCGCTGTCATTACTTCTGGATTCTTACCATCGACATATTCCAATACGGCTGAGTTATCGTAAAGTTTAGCACCGTGAGCCTCTGCGGCTTTTGCCAATCCAAGCGCAAAATTAAGAGGATGAATATGAGCACCTTCTTTGTACCACTCACCACCGTAATACCGATCAGTGCCAAGCTTATCAGATACGGCCTTTGCATCGAGAAAGTCGACACCCTCGTACTTTAGAATGCTGCGTTTATAATGAACCTCTTCTTTAATTTCGTCGGCATGGCGTGACTTAGAGGCCACGTGCAACACGCCCGCTGTTAAATCACAATCAATTTGATATTTCGTAATAAGATCCTTGACCATGGTCACAGAATCAATTGAGGTTTGCCACAGTAGGTCAGCCGTTTCTTTTCCTACTTTACTGACCATATCAGCATGGCCCATATTATGGCCTTGGCAAATTTGCCCTCCATTACGACCCGATGCCCCCCAACCAATTTCATTGGCTTCCAAAAGAATGACTTGGTAACCCGCCTCAGCAAGGTGCAATGCCGCAGATGCACCTGTAAATCCACCACCTATAATACAAATGTCAGCGCTGTGATCGCCCACCAACTGGGGACGACTTCTTAAATTTTTCGCCGTGGCTTCATAATACGATGGTTCGTGTTTATTCAAGATGCACTCCTGTCATAGTTCAAGACTCAATAACCGAATGATTGATCGATTTTATAGGTAGTGTCAATTGTAATCTGAACTTATTTTTTAACGAGGTGTTGATTTAATGATCAAAGTAAAATAATGTTTAAACCGAAGCATTATTCGGGTTAATAGAAAATAAAATTTGATACTCAGAGGCAGTAATTAATAGGTTACTGCTCCAAAAATATTCGTGAAGCAGCCAACTTAAGGTGAGTTATGACAGCGTTTGAAGCTTTTTTAAAAGAGCATGCAATTACTGAAGTCGAGTCAACACTTGCAGATATGACAGGGAACGCACGGGGTAAGTTTTACCCTACCTTCAAATTCCTTGCAGAGAAGACAGGTCGTATTCCAGAAACAGTTCTGGTGCAAAGTGTGACAGGTGATTGGGCCGACAATCATTACGACATTATCGACGCAAGTGATCGTGACATGGTGCTTAAGCCTGATCCAAACACTCTGCGTATGGTGCCATGGGCCGACGAGCCTACCGCTCAAGTAATCAACGACTGTTATACCACCGATGGCAATCTTCATCCGTTGGCTAGTCGTACTATTTTGCGCCACATATTGTCGCTTTACGAAAAAGAAGGTCTAAAGCCCATCATCGCACCAGAAGTCGAATTTTATTTAATCCAACCCAATACGGACCCAGACTATGAACTGAAACCTGCCGTCGGGCGCTCAGGAAAGAGAGAAACATCACGTCGTTCATACAGTATTGATGCCGTAAATGAATTCAATGGCATCATTGATACGCTATACAGTTATTGCGAAGCTCAAAATTTGGATGTTGACACTTTGATTCATGAATCAGGTGCCGCGCAAATGGAAATTAACTTTATTCATGGTGACCCATTAGACCTCGCTGACCAAGTGTTTGTGTTCAAACGTACTTTACGTGAAGCAGCGCTTAAGCATGGTGTCTATGCGACCTTTATGGCAAAACCAATGAAAAATGAACCCGGCAGTTCAATGCACATTCACCAAAGTTTAGTAGACGTTAAAACAGGGAAAAACGTTTTTAATGACAACGGTAAACCCAGCGAATTGTTTTACCACTATTTAGGGGGATTACAGAGATTCACGCCTAATGCGATTTCTTTCTTTGCTCCAAACGTCAATTCTTATCGACGTTTTTCGCCAGAAATGGCAGCGCCTATCAATATGAATTGGGGATTTGATAACCGTACCGCTGGGCTACGTATTCCCTTTGCACCACCAGAAGCCACACGTATAGAGAACCGTTTCCCTGGCGCCGACTCCAACCCTTATCTTGCCATCGCTGCGACTCTCGCTTGTGGCTATTTAGGTATGAAACAAAAAATACAGCCAACGGATCCTGTCAAAAACAATGAGCCACCATCCGACTATCCGGAAGTAGAAATTGCCCGAACGCTAGAAGAAGGCTTGCGCCTATTGGAAGAATGCGAACCATTGTGTGACATCCTAGGAAATGACTTTGTTACCGCTTATATGGGCGTAAAACGCAGTGAGTTCGAGACCTTTAACCGGGTCATAAGCTCTTGGGAACGAGAGCATCTTTTGCTCAACGTGTAATCATTTTTAATCTGCTATAGATCATGACAAAGATAAAAAAGCCTTGCGTGGTTTTATATAGCTTTATCATTGAAGGAACCAAATCATGATACAAAAAAATCATAAAATGCGCCAAATATTGCCGATTGTGGGTATCGTCTGTGCGTTAGGTACGACAGCCACCTCTGTATCTGCAGAAACACTAAAATTCTTCAATTGGTCGGATTACATTGCTGAAGATACCATTGAACGTTTTGAAAAAGAAACTGGCATTCAAGTAATACAAGACGTTTTTGACAGCAATGAAGTACTAGAAGCAAAGCTCCTTGCTGGTAGTTCAGGTTATGATTTGGTGGTTCCTACTGCCTCTTTTATGGGCCGTCAAATTCAAGCAGGCGTGTTTGGTAAACTGGACAAAGGCCAGTTAACTAACCTAAAACACCTCGATCCAGAACTGTTGTCCTTCCTCGAAGCTGTCGATCCGGGCAACCAATATGGCGTACCGTATTTATGGGGAACAACGGGAATTGGCTACAACGTCGATAAAGTAAAAGAAGTATTAGGGGAAGATGCGCCTGTAAACAGCTGGGACTTAGTATTTAAACCAGAGAACATGGCCAAACTGCAAGAATGTGGTGTTATGTTTTTAGACTCACCAGATGAACTGTACCCACTAACGCTCAACTATTTGGGTAAAAACCCAAACAGTCGCGACCCGAAAGACTATGCACTAGACAGTGAGGCCGCGACCTTACTCAAAAATGTTCGTCCCTATGTAAGTCAATTCCATTCTTCTCAATACATCAGCGCGCTTGCTAACGGCGACATCTGTGTGGCCATTGGTTGGTCAGGAGATGTCATTCAAGCACAAGATCGAGCCATCGAAGCGGATAACGGTGTGAACATCGAATACAGTATTCCTAAAGAGGGTACACAGATCTGGTTTGACATGCTCGCGGTGCCTAAAGGCGCTGAAAACAAAGAAGCAGCCTATAAATTTATCAACTTCTTATTGCGCCCTGAAATCATTGCGGATGTATCAAACTACGTTGCTTATGCCAATCCGAACTTAGATGCCATGTCGCTACAAGACCCTGATATTACAAATAATAAAGGCATTTATCCAAGCGATGAAGTGAAGAAAAAAATGTTCGCTCAGAAGGTAAGAGGGTTGAAAATCGATCGTTTAATGGTGCGATTATGGACGGATATTAAAACCGGACACTGATCTAACTTAGCCGTCCTTATAGAAACATAAAAAATGCCTAGCGATTGCTAGGCATTTTTTTTCAGATACTTAACAAGAAAACTAAGCAGGAATTTGTTGTGTAATACAGTGCAAATTACCACCCCCTAACAAAATATCACGCGCTGGAATGCCTATAAGTACGTGGTTAGGAAAAGCAGTCTGTAAGACACCATGGGCGATTATGTCGTTTTTTTCATCTAATAATGGATAAAACACGGCGCCATTACAAATTAAACAATTCGCATAAGAGCCCGCCAAACGATCATTCGTTACGCGCTGCATACGGTCTGGCTGTACTAATCCTGAAGCTTCTTCTTCCGTCATAAATAGCGGCCCAGGCATAGGCAACTCATGCACAATAATGTTACGACCACGGGCATCACGCGCGTTAGACAATATTTCTAATGCCTGCTGACTGATGGCGTATTGAGGGTCTTTTTTATCATAGCAGACTGTCAGTAACACTTCGCCAGGGCGAATAACATGCAAGATGTTGTCGATATGTCCATTGGTTTCATCATTGAATAACCCTAGAGGCAACCAGATAATGGTATCAATAGACAAATATTCTTTAAGCTGCGCTTCAATGTCTTCTCGACTTAAATCAGGATTACGACTCGGATGTAACAAACACTCTTCAGTAGTATAAAGTGTCCCCTCACCATCACAATGAATGGAACCACCTTCAAGAAATAGAGGAGCATCATAGCGTTCTACACCTTCTTGCGAGGCGACGTTAGCAGCAACCAGCTGATCATTTGACCAATCGTCATACAAACCATCCAGTTCACCACCCCAAGCATTAAACTTCCAATTTACAGCACGTTTAACTCCCGCTGCATTAATAAGCATCGTTGGGCCAATGTCCCTCATCCAAGCGTCATTGTAGGCCATAGGAAAAAGCTGAGTAGTACAGGGCAACATACTTTGAGCTTGCGCTTCGAATTCAGGCAAAACCGCTAATTTTACGGTGACATATCCACTTAAGCGTTCAATAAAATGTATAAAAGCCGCTTGTGCTGGCAAGCCATTATCGCGCCAATTATCAGGGCGCGTCGGCCATGCTAGCCATACCGTACTCTGCGGACTATGTTCGCCGGGCATCCAGAAATGATCTGCTTTTGGCGTGGTTAACATGATATCTCCTATTAAATTTGGCCATCGAGGGTTTTGATGACGTCATAATGCTCGGGGCGACGGTCACGGAAAAGCCCCCATGCTTTACGCTGGGTGCGAACTTTCTCCAAATCGAACGTATGCACAAGGATACATTCACTGTCACGATCTGCTTGTTCGATGAGCTCACCACGCTCGTCACAAATAAATGACGAGCCATAAAATGTTAGCGCTAAATCACGATGTTCAGCCTGTTCAGTACCAATACGATTAGAAGCAATGACTGGTGTTTGATTCGCTGCTGCGTGGCCACGCATCGTATTGGTCCAATGAGGCATGCTATCGAGATCAGATTGGCTAGGTTCAGACCCAATTGCTGTTGGAAAAAGCAGCAAATCAGCACCCATTAATGCCATGGCACGTGCTGTTTCTGGAAACCATTGATCCCAGCAAATACCCACACCAATACAACCAAATCGAGTATTCCACACTTTAAAACCCGTATCTCCGGGGCTAAAGTAATATTTTTCAAGATAGCCATCGCTGTCTGGAATGTGTGTTTTTCGATAGACGCCAAGTAATTCGCCGCCAGCATCAATCATTGCCAGTGAGTTAAAACGCACTTGTCCAGCTTTCTCAAACCAACTAAATGGCAAAACAACCTTGAGTTCTGCAGCCAGTTCTTGAAAACGTTTAAAAGCCACGTTTTCTTCTAGCCTTGTGGCCAGATTATGATAAGGCTCGTGAATTTCAATGCAAAAATATGGGGTTTCAAACAATTCCTGAATAAGAATAATTTGAGCGCCTTTTGCTGCCGCCAAACGTATTAGCTTTTCAGCACGATCGACGTTATCTTTCTGATTCCACGTGCAATGCATTTGCGTGGCGGCAACGGTTATCTTTGACATAGGCAGAGTTCTCCAAGCGACATTTTATTAAGGTAGTGTTCATTGTTTTATCGAGCTAAACGATGTTCTTGAGCGAATTACGTCATATTAGAGAATTCGGAAAATTACGATATACCCCCACGGGGATATGGTGTGAAAGGGCGGTATTCAGTTAATTTAGATTCATAGCCACTCATTAAGCGTTTTTTGTTCAACGACAAAGAAAGGAATTACGTATGAAAACCTATCAAGAATGGCAAGCCCTTCGAAACACTATTGGCCTGCACTCCAACGCTTACATTAATGGTGTTTTTACGCCAGCTCAAAGCGGTGAAACGTTTGATTGCATCAATCCGACAGATGAGTCTTTGCTGGTTAAAGTAGCCAGTTGTGATGAAGCGGATGTAAACCTTGCCACTGCAGCCGCAAAAAACGCTTTTAAGAGTGGTGTATGGTCAAACATGCCCCCAAACAAACGCAAACGTATCCTACAAAAATGGGCCGACTTGCTAGAAGAAAACCAAGATGAACTAGCCCTAATCGATACCTTAGATATGGGCAAGTCTATTTCCGAGATGGTCAATATCGACGTGCCAGACTCGATTGACAGTTTACGTTGGTCAGCAGAGTGCATCGATAAACTATATGGTGAAATTGCGCCAACTAATCCTGACCATTTAGCGCTTATTAGCCGTGAGCCACTAGGCGTAGTGGCAATCATTACGCCGTGGAATTACCCTCTAATGATGGTAATGTGGAAAATCGCACCAGCCCTAGCAGCCGGTAACAGTGTTATCTTAAAACCCTCTGAAAAGTCCCCTTTGAGCGCGCTAAGAATTGCCGAGTTAGCAACCCAAGCAGGGGTTCCAAACGGTGTATTCAACGTCCTCCCAGGCTTTGGTCATACCGCGGGGAAATCTCTTGCGCTGCACCATGATATCGGCACCTTGGCCTTTACAGGTTCAAGCCGTGTCGCTGGAATGTTAATGCAATACGCAGGTCAATCCAATATGAAACGGGTTTGGCTCGAAGCAGGTGGGAAATCACCATGCATCGTTTTTGATGACTGTAAAGACATCCCAGCGGCGGCAAAAGGCGCTGCGTCAGCTATCTTCACTAACCAAGGGGAAGTATGTATTGCTTGCTCCCGCTTGTATATTCATCGCAGTATCAAAGACGAATTCATGGTTGCGCTGCTCGACGCAGCAAAAGCCTACGTGCCAGGCGATCCGTTAGACCCTGCAACAAAAATGGGGCCCATGGTCGACAAAGCTCAGCTTGATACCGTGACTCGCTTTATCAAAAGTGCGATCGCAGACGGCGCTACGCTTACGTTCGGGGGAGTTCCTGATTATCAGAAAGGCCAAGGCTTCTATGCTAAACCGACCATCTTTACGGACGCCAGCCACGAGATGGAATTCGTTCGCGAAGAAATCTTCGGTCCAGTGTTAGCGGTAATGACGTTTGACACTGAAGACGAAGCCATCGAATTAGCAAATGATTCAAAGTACGGTTTAGGTGCATCAATATGGACCAATGATTTGGGACGAGCGCACCGCGTGAGTCGTCAATTAGAGTCCGGCATGGTGTGGGTTAATACATGGGGTGATGGCGACACTACGGTACCATTTGGTGGCGTTAAAGCGTCTGGTAATGGCCGCGATAAGTCTTGGCATGCACTGGAAAAATACACCGAAATTAAAAACACTTGGATTAGCTTAAAATAACAGAGGTTATCTATGTCATCTCCTAATCATGCAAATTCGTATTACGCGGCCTCTGCTAATGATAAAGCCATTCGTCCTCAGCTGACTGGCGAACAGCGTTGCGACGTCTGTGTCGTCGGCGCAGGGTTCACCGGTATCTCAACCGCATTAAGCCTAGCCGAAAAAGGCAAGCGGGTAATAGTCGTCGAAGGCAGCCGCATCGGGTTCGGTGCGTCTGGTCGAAATGGTGGCCAGATCGTTAACAGCTTCAACCGTGACATCGACTACATCTTCAAAAGCTATGGCGAAGATATTGGTCAAAAAATGGCAAAGATGGCATTTGCTGGCTCTGAATTGATTCGTCATCGTATCGAAAAATACAACATCGATTGTGATCTAAAGCATGGCAATCTCTTCGCAGCGTGTAACCCAAAACAATTTGAAGACCTTAAAGCCAAAAAAGCGTTATGGGAATCTCACGGCCATAATGAGTTGGAATTGCTCTCTGCATCATCGATTCAAGAGCATATCGGATCAGATCGTTACGCAGGTGGCTTGTTAGATCGAAAGGGTGGGCACATTCAGCCATTGAACCTTGTACTAGGCCAAGCAAAAGCCTTTGAAGAACTCGGTGGTCAAATCTTTGAAGACTCCGAAGTCATTCGTCTCGAGCAAGGAAAACCTGGCAGAGTCGTGACCAAACAAGGCGTTGTTGTTGCAGACACCATTGTTGTCGCTGGTAATGCTTATATGTTTGGTTTACTTCCAGAGGTAGAGAAAAAAGCCATGCCTTGTGGCACCCAAGTCATCGCCACCGAACCTTTACCTGAAGACATCCAAAAGAAACTGTTACCAACTGGACATTGTGTCGAAGACTGTAACTACTTATTAGATTATTATCGTCTCTCAGGAGACGGTCGGCTAATTTATGGGGGCGGGACAACGTATGGTGCTCGTGATCCAGGCAAAATTGAATCCATTATCGTACCGAAAATGCTCAAAACCTACCCGATTCTTCAAAACGTGAAAATCGACTTTGCATGGACAGGAAACTTTCTTCTTACCATGATGCGTATGCCACAAGTTGGTAAGATTGGCGATAACCTCTACTACGCCCAAGGCTATTCAGGCCACGGTGTGACCAATTCCCATTTGATGGGAGAAATTCTATCCGATGCGATTGACGGTGATACAGAACGATTTGATGTATTCGCCAGCATGCCACAATATCAATTCCCTGGTGGACGAATGCTCCGTATTCCTTACACAGCAGTTGGTGCGGTGTACTACAATATACGAGATAAACTGGGCATTTAATTCTTATCCTCAATAACGTATCAACATAAAGTAAAGCCGCTTTCGAGCGGCTTTACTTATTTTAAAACTATGGTTTAAAGTCATAATAAAGGCGTTAGATTAGGCTATGCCATCGTTATCACGTTAGACAACAAAGCAAGGAGGGTGGTTTATCAAAATTTGGCAAGAACCCATAAAAAAACGGTTAGAGCGAAAGCTCTAACCGTTTTTTGAAAGCATTTTACTATTCAGGCTTTATATGTCTAAGTTCGCTACGTTCAAGGCGTTTTCTTGAATGAAATTACGACGCGGTTCGACTTCATCACCCATTAAGGTCGTGAACATTTGATCCGCTGCAACAGCGTCATCGATGGTAACGCGAAGCATGCGACGTGCTTCAGGGTCCATGGTGGTTTCCCAAAGCTGATCAGGGTTCATCTCACCCAGTCCTTTGTATCGCTGGATTGTCATGCCACGAGACGCTTCTTTCATCAACCACGCTTTCATGTCGCTGATGGTTTTCACGGCTTCACGACGTTCACCACGCTGAATGAAGGATTCTTCACCAAACAATTCCGCTACGGTTTCAGACATAGCGACAATACGTTTGTACTCAGGCGAGTTAAAGAAAGTCCCTTCAAAACGGTAACGGTTTGATACGCCATGAGACATGATGTCGACAACTGGCAAGTAGATATTACGCTCGTCATCTTTTTCAACCGAGAAATCAAAACGGAAACCGGTGCGTGCATCTTGTGGCATTTGATTACGAATGGCTTCGACCCATTCCAATACAGCGGCTTCATTCGTTAGGTTTTCTTGTGTCAGCGCTTTGCAGTACAAAAGTTTGCTCATGACATCTTTTGGATACACACGAGACAAACGATTTAAATCCGTTTCAATGTGAATGTAATCACGAACAAGCTTCGCTAAATACTCACCTTGAATCCCCGGAGCATCAGCGTTGACGTGCATGTGAGCACCATCAAGCGCCACTTCGATAAGATGTTGGTCCATGGCAGCTTCATCTTTGATGTACTGTTCATGCTTACCACGTTTGATTTTGAACAAAGGCGGTTGGGCAATAAAGATGTGTCCACGTTCAATGATTTCTGGCATTTGACGGAAGAAGAAGGTCAACAACAAAGTACGAATGTGCGATCCATCCACATCGGCATCGGTCATGATAACGATACTGTGGTAGCGTAACTTGTCTGCGTTGAATTCGTCACGGCCGATACCACAACCCAGTGCGGTAATTAGAGTGCCGACTTCAACAGACGCCAACATTTTGTCAAAGCGCGCTTTTTCGACGTTAAGGATTTTACCTTTAAGCGGTAAAATCGCTTGAGTACGACGATCACGACCTTGTTTTGCAGAACCACCGGCAGAATCACCCTCCACTAGGTAGATTTCAGAAAGCGCTGGGTCTTTCTCCTGACAGTCAGCCAATTTACCTGGTAAGCCGGCGATGTCTAGTGCGCCTTTACGACGTGTCATATCACGAGCACGACGCGCGGCTTCACGAGCACGAGCCGCATCAATCATCTTATTCACGATGATTTTGGCTTCACCTGGTTTCTCAAGTAAATACTCGGCAAAGCGTTTACTCATTTCCTGCTCTACCGCGGTTTTTACTTCTGAAGACACAAGCTTGTCTTTGGTTTGAGAAGAGAACTTAGGATCTGGCACTTTCACTGACACAATAGCGGTTAAACCTTCACGACTATCATCGCCCGTTGTCGCGACTTTCTGCTTTTTCGCTAGGCCTTCTTTTTCAATAAAGTTGTTAAGCGTACGCGTCAATGCGCCACGAAAACCGGCTAGGTGAGTACCGCCATCGCGTTGTGGAATATTGTTGGTGTAACAGTAGATGTTTTCTTGGAAGCCTTCGTTCCACTGTAATGCGATTTCAACGGCGATGCCGTCTTCTAGGTCATCACGTTGGCAAATAAAGTGGAAGATGTCGTTGATCGGTGTTTTGTTGGTGTTCAAATGTTCAACAAACGAACGTAAACCACCGTCATAGTTAAAAAAGTCTTCTTTTCCAGTGCGCTCATCTTTTAGTCGAATAGCCACACCTGAGTTCAAGAATGACAATTCACGTAGACGTTTCGCCAAAATATCATAAACAAATAAGATGTTGTTGAATGTATTAGGGGATGGTTTGAAATGAACGGTGGTGCCTGCGCCGTCAGAATCGCCAACAACCGCCAATGGTGCTTGTGGCACACCATGCACATAAAATTGTTCGTATACTTTGCCATTTTTGCGAATGGTAAGGGTAAGGGCTTCAGATAGGGCGTTTACAACAGAAACCCCTACACCGTGAAGGCCACCAGATACCTTGTAAGAGTTATCATCGAACTTACCGCCAGCATGCAAGACAGTCATGATCACTTCTGCAGCAGATATACCTTCTTCTTCATGAATATCAACCGGAATACCACGGCCATTATCCGATACAGAGATGGACTCATCTGGGTGAATAAGCACAGTAACAGTGTCACAATGACCAGCAAGGGCTTCATCAATGGAGTTATCCACGACTTCAAATACCATGTGGTGCAAACCAGTACCATCATCCGTATCGCCGATATACATGCCGGGGCGTTTACGTACGGCATCTAGCCCTTTGAGCACCTTGATACTGGACGAATCGTATTTATTTTCACTCATTTAACTCTCCTGCAAACCTTTGCTCAATAGAGACAATTCGCCGTTACTCATAGAAAACTGACGAACGTCTGTTGTGTCGGCCCAAGTAAAATCCGTTGTATCGGGTTCAACACTGGTAATAAAAATTTGGCTGTTTAATGATTCCAATAATTGACAGAGTTTCTGTCTATGATTGGCATCCAACTCTGCTGGTAAATCATCCACTAAAAACACCAGAGGGCGACCCATATCGATCAGTAGTTGTCCTTGAGCAATTTTAAGCGCGGATACCACCAGCTTTAATTGACCACGAGACAGCGAATCTAACGCATCACCCGTGGCGGTTTTTACACGTAAATCTGCCCTTTGGGGGCCAGTATGTGTGTAACCCAGCTCAATATCTCGCTCTCGCCCAGCTTCAACCGCCATTTGTAAACTTTTCTGTGCGTCCCAACCTTGAAAAAACTGCAAATCAACCGACAGTTCTGTCGATAACAAAGACAAAACGGTCGTGAAATGCGGTGTGAGTTTTTCCACATAGGCTTTTCGGGAGTCATTCACTTGTCCACCTAAGCGGATCAGTTCCTGATCAAATGCCGCCAATAAACTGTTGGAGATTTTACCACGTCTGAGCAAGGTATTCCGCTGTTTTAATGCTTTTTGCCAGCCTCTCCACGCATGAATGAAGCCTTTATCAAAATGAAAAGCACCCCAGTCGATAAATTGACGCCGAATACTCGGAGATCCTTCTAATAATCGAAACGCATCAGGGTTAATTAGCTGCACAGGTAAGCGTTCAGCAAGCTCTACCACCGATTGTGCTCGTTGCCCTTGGATTCGAACATCAATCTGGCCATCTCGATGACGTTGCAGGCCGATAGGGATAGGACTGCCTTGATTTTGATGTAACTGGGCAAAGACGAGACAAGCGTCGTTTTCGTATTGGATATAGGTTTTATGTTTATGGCTTCGAAAGGAACGGCCAAAAGACAAAAGATGTATGGCTTCCAAAACAGAGGTTTTGCCACTGCCATTTTTACCGACAATCACATTCACTTGAGGCGAAGGTTCAAAACGCACACTAGAAAGGTTGCGAACATGAGAGATGTCCAAACGCACCAGCGGCATAACAGATAAACCTTACTTAGGGTAGGGAAGACCCGCTTAGCTATTTAACGTTCTAAAATGCCAAACGGGTTGTATTGCTATCAAACAGATTATTAGGCCGTGTTTACAAACGCATCGGCATGACAACGTATTGCGCGGCATGACTGTCTGCTTCTTCAATCAAAGCACTGCTGTTAGAGTCGTTTAGTGACAAACGTACTTCCTGTGTGTCGACGACACCCAATACGTCCAACAAATAGCCAACATTGAAGCCCACTTCCATATTATCGCCTTGGTATTGAACCAATACGGACTCTTCGGCTTCTTCTTGCTCTGGGTTGTTGGCAAACACTTGCAGCATACCGTTAGACAAAATCAAGCGTACACCACGGTATTTCTCGTTTGATAAAATCGACGCTCGTAAGAAAACCTGACGCAGCTCTAAACGATCTGCGATGATGATTTTTTCATTATTACGAGGAATAACTCGATGGTAGTCAGGAAATTTTCCATCCACCAATTTCGAAGTGAAAATATAATCTGCAACTTTGGCACGGATATGGTTAGTGCCTATAGCAAGCTCAACCAATTCATCCGTGTCATTTAATAGACGGTTTAATTCCAAAACACCTTTACGGGGCACAATAACTTGCGTTAAATCGCCACTCACTTGTGCGTCTTCAACCGCTGTCGCCAACCGATGACCATCGGTTGAAACAACACGTAACTGGCCATCAGCCACTTCCAATAACATACCATTCAAGTAATAACGCACATCTTGGTTCGCCATAGCAAAGCCTGTGCGATCAATCAAACGACGCACACTGTTTTGAGGAATAGAAACCGTCAAATCACCTTGCATGTCTTGAATATTTGGAAATTCATCCGCTGGTAACGTAGACAAACTAAAGCGTGAACGGCCAGAGCGGATCACGGCTTTTTGCTCATCCAGTGTAAATTCAATCACTGCGCTGTCAGGTAGGCTTTTACAAATGTCCATCAGCTTACGAGCAGGAACGGTAATACGGCCCTCTTCGCACTCATCTAATGGTACATGACCAATTAACTCTACCTCTAAATCTGAACCGGTAAGGGTTAATATTTGGTCTTTAACTTCAAGCAGAACATTGGCCAAAACAGGCATGGTTTGCTTGCGCTCTACAACGCCTGCCACTAGTTGAAGTGGCTTAAGAAGTGTCTCGCGGACGACTGAAAATTTCATTATTTTCCTCGTAAACTCAAAGTCTTAGACCATCAGGTGGTCAGAATTCGCATCAATTGTTTGTAGTCTTCACGGATATCCGAATCCGTATCTTGCAGTTCTTTTATCTTACGAATCGCATGCAAGGCGGTCGTATGATCACGTCCACCAAATGCATCACCAATCTCTGGCAAACTGTGATTCGTTAATTCTTTTGCTAACGACATCGCCACTTGACGAGGACGAGCAACGGACCGACTACGACGCTTCGACAGTAGATCGCTGATTTTAATTTTGTAGTATTCCGCCACAATTCGCTGGATATTATCAATGTTTACCAGCTTATCTTGCAAGGCCAAAAGGTCTTTTAAGGACTCACGAACAAAATCCGGTGTAATTGCTCGACCCGTAAAATGTGAGTTGGCAATAACACGTTTTAAAGCGCCTTCTAATTCTCGCACGTTTGAACGTATTTTTTGAGCAATAAAGAAAGCGGAGTCATAAGATAACTTAATGCCACTTTCTTCTGCTTTGCTCATCAAAATAGCGACTCGCGTTTCCAATTCTGGCGGTTCAATGGCAACAGTTAGTCCCCAGCCAAAACGAGACTTAAGACGATCTTCTAGCCCTTGAATCTCTTTTGGGTAGCGGTCACAGGTCAGAATCATCTGCTGACCACCTTCTAGTAGCGCATTGAAGGTGTGAAAAAACTCTTCTTGTGTTCGGTCTTTTCCGGCAAAAAACTGAATATCATCAATTAGTAACGCATCAACGGTACGATAATAGCGTTTAAAATCATTAATCGCGTTCAATTGTAGCGCTTTTACCATGTCCGCCACAAAACGTTCAGAATGCAAATAGACGACTTTGGCATTCGGATTATGACGCATTAACTCGGTGCCCACGGCTTGCATTAAGTGAGTTTTACCCAAACCAACGCCGCCATAAATAAACAGAGGGTTGTATGCACCACCGGGGTTTTCAGCAACCTGTAATGCGGCCGCATGAGCAAGCTGGTTAGATTTACCTTCTATAAAGTTATCAAAGGTAAATGAATTATTCAGATTCGCACCGTGATTGATCCCACCTTCTACCTGAACTTTACGTTTTGGGGCTGCTAAGGGTAGCTGCCCCTGTTCATAAGGTTCAAGTTCCCCACGTAATCCTCTGCCTGTTGCAGAAAGTGTCAAAGGGGCTTCAAATTCAAGACCCGCTGGTGGCGAACCTTCTTCGTCATCCATTAGTCCAAATCCAGGACGATAGCCGGATTCTCTCGCCACTTCATTATTTAAAGGGCTGGAAGCAGGCGCACTAGGAATGGGAGGGGGAGGGGGAGACATTTGATTTGCTTGAGCAAAGTTTTGAGCTTTCACCGTCAATTTTAAAGGCGGGGCAAGATCATCACCTGCAAATTCAGACAATAACTCTTTTATGCGCATTTGATATTTGTTACTCACCCAATCCAACACAAAACGATTCGGTGCACTTAAGCACAACTCTCCATTCGGCATCATTTCAGCCTGTAATGGACGGATCCAGGTGTTGAACTGGGATGTGGAAAACTCACCCTGCAAGCGCTGCAGACAAAGATTCCAATGCTCCAAAGACACTGTAGACGTACTCCCTGGTTGAGTGACAGATAAGAAGCGGATTTTACCTCGCTCATTTGAAGTTATCCACACATAAATAGAAAAAACGGAACAACTCAGCCGAAAAGAGAGAAATGTTAATAACAGCCAATGTTATACACACCCGTAGATAAAGTTTTTCCATGTGTATAAATGGATAGGTTATGCACATGTTTATAGTGAATTATTTTTACGTTATGCACAAGGGTGAGTAGAATTATCTTTTTGATTTTTATGCACATTACTAAAATAAAAAACACTCCTGTGGATAACAAAAAATATTCTAATCTTGCTTATCCACCAATAGGGTAAAACTCTGTGCGTAAGTGTTTAATACTTTAGAAAGTCATTTTTTAAATAATAAAACTGTGTTAAGCATTGAATTAACCAGAGAAAGGCACTAAAATCCGCGCCCTGATTTGACGATCAATTGTAGAGGCTTGGCGGTCGCTAACCCTCAAAACTCAAACACTGCATTCAGTGAGAGAATAAAGATGAAAAGAACTTTCCAACCTAGCGTTTTGAAACGCAAACGTAACCACGGCTTCCGTGCTCGTATGGCAACTAAAAGCGGACGCCAAATTGTCGCTCGCCGTCGTGCCCGCGGCCGCAAGGTATTAAGCGCATAAAACCGCTGATGACCGATTATTGTTTTCCCCGGCATGTCAGACTACTGAATGCCGGGGATTATCAATCCGTCTTTAATGACACATCCTCCAAAGTCTTCGCAGGCGAATTCCTTTTATTAGCACGAAAACGAGATGATAACCAAACACGGTTGGGTCTTATTGTGTCTAAGAAAACGGATAAACGTGCGGTGGGCAGGAATCGTATCAAACGCTTGGTACGTGATTCCTTTCGCCATAATAAAACACTCCTTGAAGGTCTAGACATTGTTTTTCTAGCACGACAAGGTATTAAAGAGTTAGACAACCCTGATCTGCACAAACGCTTGGAAAAAGCATGGGATCAACTGGCGAAAAAAGCACTAAAACCCACTCAAAATAAAAAACGCGATCACTCTAAGCAGAAATAGGCTGAAAAAACTGCCAAAGGCTGGTTTAATAGCGCGTGATTTTAATCAGGGTTCTGTGAACCTATTGTCCAACCAAACAAATTAGTTGAATACCATGGATTTCAGACGTTACTTTTTATGGGGTGCGCTTTTTATCAGTGGCTACCTACTGTTTCTACAGTGGAGCCAAGATTATGGTCCTCAGTCCACTCAAAGCGTAGCTCAAAGCTCTCAATCTCAATCTGAGACAAACACTCAAATGAGCGATGATTTGCCTTTGGCAATTCAAAGCACGACGACCGATGCCAATATCGAAATTCCGCAAAGTGCAACTAATATTGCACCTGGGAAATTGATTGTAGTAACAACCGATACATTACGTGTTGCTATTAACCCTATTGGCGGTGACCTTGTTGAAGCAGCTCTTCTTCAGTACAAAAAAGAATTAGGCAAACCTGATCCTTTTGTTATCTTAGAAGACGGCCCTGAGCGCACATACGTGACGCAAAGCGGCTTGGTTGGTCAAAATGGTCCCGATGCTTCTTCCGAAGGTCGCCCAGTTTACCAAGCAGAAAAGACGTCTTACAATTTGGCTGACGGTGAAGATTCACTTGATGTGAATCTGTATTACACCGATGCGAAAGGTGTGAAATACACAAAAACCTTCCGCTTCATGAAAGGCAAATACCGTATTCGCCAATTGATCACTGTAGACAATACGACGTCTTCAACATGGCGTGGTAATTTGTTTGCGCAGATCAAGCGTGATAACACGCCAGATCCAAGCCAAGCTACCAGCATGGGCCTACAGCCTTATTTAGGTGGTGCGCTATCGGATGAGCAAAACAAGTACAACAAAATATCTTTTTCGGATATGAAAGAAGAACCGGTCAAAACAACCACAACAAAAGGTTGGATTGCCGTACTGCAACATTACTTTGTGACCGCGTGGGTTCCAGAACAAGGTCAAAAAGTAACCTTGCAAGCGCGTACAAATGGTGATTTCAACATCATCGGTTTCACGGGTTCTCCTGTTGAAATTGCACCTGGTAAACAAGGTACTTTGAGTTCAACGTTCTACGTTGGCCCAAAACTACAAGATCATCTTGAAAGTACCGCTGAAAACCTAGATTTGACTGTCGATTACGGCTGGTTGTGGTGGTTGGCTAAACCACTGTTCTGGTTGCTAACTTTGATTCAATCTTTCGTGATTAACTGGGGTATTGCCATTATCTTGATCGTTGTTTGTGTGAAAGCCATCTTCTTCAAGTTGTCTGCCACAAGCTACCGTTCAATGGCAAAAATGCGTAAGTTCGGTCCTGAAATTGCTAAGCTGAAAGAACAGTATGGTGATGATAGACAGAAGATGTCGCAAGCCATGATGGCGCTGTACAAAAAAGAGAAAATTAACCCTCTGGGTGGCTGCTTACCTATTTTGGTTCAAATGCCAGTTTTCCTTTCTTTGTACTGGGTATTGATGGAGTCGGTTGAGTTACGCCATGCTCCATTCTTCCTTTGGATCAATGACTTAGCGGTAATGGATCCGTATTTCATACTGCCTATCTTGATGGGTCTAAGTATGATGGGACAACAAATGTTGAACCCAACGCCTCCAGATCCAATGCAAGCTCGAATCATGAAGATTATGCCTATCGCATTTACCTTCTTCTTCTTATGGTTCCCTGCTGGTCTCGTTCTGTACTGGGTAACCAACAACAGCTTGTCGATCATTCAGCAGTACATCATTACCAAACGTATCGAACGAGAAGTGTAACGTACTCGCGTTAATCTGCTCTTCGATAAAAAAAGGCTTCCCAATGGGAGGCCTTTTTTACGTTTAGATTGCCATGATTTCCCTGCTAATAGACAATGGCGATAATTTCTACTCATTCCTTTTTCCAGTTCACCGCACAGAGTTTGATTATGACCGATTTCCAATACGCCACAGACCAAGACACGATCGCCGCACAAGCCACCGCTCCTGGCCGAGGTGGCGTAGGGATAATTCGTTTATCTGGCCCAAAAAGCCTCGCGATTGCCAAACAGATCGTCGGCTTTGAACCTAAACCTCGTTACGCCCATTACGTCCCCTTCAAAGACGCCAGCGACGATCAGCTCGATATGGGCTTAGCGCTGTATTTCCCTGGTCCAAATTCCTTCACAGGCGAAGACGTTTTTGAACTACAAGGACATGGCGGTCCAGTGATTATGGACATGTTGTTGAGTCATTGCGTTGCCCTTGGTGCACGTTTAGCCCGCCCAGGAGAGTTTTCAGAACGCGCCTTCATGAACGACAAAATGGACTTAACCCAAGCGGAAGCCATTGCCGATCTGATCGACAGTACATCTGAACAAGCGGCTAAATGCGCACTGCGTTCCTTGCAGGGCGCCTTTTCAAAACGCGTTGACGAACTGGTCGAAGCCTTGATCCATTTGCGTATTTACGTGGAAGCCGCCATCGATTTCCCAGAAGAAGAAATCGACTTCATCGGTGACGGCAAAGTCGCCGCGGAATTGGCTGGGATTCAAGCCAAGCTGCAAACCGTTTTAAAAGAAGCCAACCAAGGCGCCTTGATTCGTGAAGGCATGAACGTCGTAATCGCAGGACGTCCAAACGCCGGAAAATCCAGCTTACTTAACGCCTTATCAGGGAAAGAATCCGCCATCGTGACCAACATCGAAGGCACAACGCGTGACGTCTTGCGCGAACATATTCATCTAGATGGTATGCCGCTACATATTATCGACACCGCTGGCTTACGCGACAGCCCAGACGAAGTAGAGCGCATCGGTATTCAGCGCGCGTGGGACGAGATCAGCAAAGCCGATCGTATTTTAATGATGGTCGATAGCCAATCTATTGATTCAAAAGACCCAAGCGAGATTTGGCCAGAGTTCATGGAAAAACTCGGCGGTACTCAGCATTTAACATTAGTTCGAAATAAAATCGATTTAACCAAAGAAGGCACTGGAATCGAAATGGTCTCAGGCGTCCCTGTGATCTCCTTGTCAGCTAAAACAGGTGATGGCATTAATGATCTTACAGATCACCTAAAAGAGGTTATGGGCTTCGACAGCACGACAGAGGGCGGTTTTATCGCTCGTCGTCGACATATCGAAGCGCTCAACAAGGCAAAACGCTTTTTAGACGCGGGGGACGAGCAACTTCACGGCTACGGCGCAGGGGAATTACTGGCAGAAGATCTCAAAGAAGCGCAACAAGCCCTGAGTGAAATCACCGGCGCGTTTACCAGTGATGACTTGCTTGGCCGCATCTTTGGCTCGTTTTGTATTGGGAAGTAGTCATTAAGACAGCGCCTTAGTTAGAAGGCGCTAAGGCTTTTTTCCGAACTGGCCTTGTCCTAATTTAATGGCGGCGGCGATATTTCGTGATGAATTGATCAGGTTAATTTTCGCTTGAGCTAGCACGTTATCAAGACTATCCAGCGCGGGAATAATCGGAAAAATAGCCAGCATGCCATGGGCCAAAATAGCCTCTGCATCTGTTCCCAAACTACCCGCAATACCAATGGTTGGAACCCCATTTTCGTTGGCTTGTTTCAACACGCCCATTGGGGTTTTTCCAAATACCGTTTGACCATCGATTCGACCTTCACCAGTAATGACCAAATCTGCGCCTTGAAGCTTTTCAGCTAAGCCGACGGTTTCCATAACAATCTCGATACCCGGTTTTAGTGTCGCATTGAGAAAGACTTTCGCGCCCAATCCCATACCGCCTGCAGCACCTGCACCGGAATCTAATCGGTAATCATCAAAACCATGTTGTACTAAAACATCCGCGAAATGGGCTAACGTCTTGTCTAATTGCTCGACCATATCGGGCGTGGCGCCTTTTTGCGGCCCGAAAATAGCAGACGCACCACGTTCACCGCACAAGGGGTTATCGACATCACACGCAACATCAAAGCGACATCCAGCCAAAAGAGGGTGTACCTGGCTCACATCAACATAACTCAATTGCGCCAATGCAATTCCACCAAACGGCAATTCTTGCTGTTTATTATCTTTAAATTGAATGCCAAGCGCTTGAGCTAAACCTGCACCGGCATCGTTCGTAGCACTGCCACCCAATCCAAGCACTATGTGTTTTATGCCCCGATCAAGTGCGTCTTTTATCAGTTCACCAGTACCAAAACTGGTGGTATAGAAAGGTTTACGTTGATCCCGCGGCACCAAATGCAAACCAGAAGCAGACGCCATTTCGATCACGGCAGTTGTCGGTTCTTGATCGTCCTCCGCACCCAAAATGCCATATTGCGCCTTAACTTGATTGCCCAGCGGTCCTGTCACTTCAAGATCGACCAAATGACCTTGCGTCGCGTCGACCATAGATTGCACCGTGCCTTCACCGCCATCTGCCATCGGCACTTTGATGTATTCAGCCTCAGGAAAGACATGGCCAAAGCCCGTCTCAATCGCGATAGCGACGTCAAGCGCAGTTAAGCTTTCTTTAAAAGAATCCGGTGCAATAATAATTTTCATACTTGTCCTTTTGAGTCATTGAGCTTTTGAATCAATCAAAGCAAGAAATGCGCCTATTTGTTCGCCAAGATAAGCGCAAAAGTAATCCTTTAGAGTAAGAACAAGCTAAGAACATACACAAGGCACATTGCAGTAACGCCCTGAATCAGGGTAGCCATCGTTTGCGCTTTATAAGCTTGTGATACGCTCATACGGCTAAATTGAGTCACAACCCAGAAGAAACTATCATTGGCATGAGAAACCGTCATAGCACCCGCACCAATAGCCATTACGGTTAATACGCGGCCCATTTCACTGGCTAAACCAATGTCACCCAACATAGGCGCAACCAAAGCCGATGTTGCAACTAAAGCGACCGTAGAAGACCCTTGTGCTGACTTTAACGCTGCGGCGACAATAAATGGCATAAAGATACCAATACCAAGCGCAGACAATGACGTACCAAGAAATTCACCAATCGGCGTCGCTTTAAGAACCGCACCAAAGGCACCACCGGCACCTGTGATTAATAAAATAGGAGCAGCAACAACCAAACCTTGGCTAATGCGCTCGCTAAACTCTTCTATTTTTTTATCACTTTTTAACAGCAATAAAGATAAAAACAGGCCAATTAACAAGGCATTTACAGGTTGTCCTAAAAAAACTAATGCATCATATAAAGTCTCTTTTCCCAGAGGTGCGGAAGGAAAACCAGCAATAGATCCAAAACATATTAATAAAATAGGTACAAAGATCGGCGCAAAGGCTTTAAATGGGCTTGGCAGCGCACCGTAGCTTTGTTTTAACGCTTCGTAATCTTCATTTTGAGTTTTTAGTTCATCCGCGCCTTCGCCATCAGGCTCGATATTAGCAAAGCGATTTGCCCACAACATTCCTGCCAAAGCCGCAACAGCAGCGACAAAAATACCCACTAAGATAACCAAACCCAAATTTGACTCTAGGCCTAAGTTCCCTGCCGCCGCAATAGGACCAGGCGTTGGCGGTACAAAGGTATGTGTCGCATAAAGCCCAGTGGCCAGAGCCACACTCATAGACACACTGGAAACTTTCATGCGATTTGCCATGGACTGTTTCAATGAGTTTAAAATAACAAAGCCAGAATCACAGAACACGGGGATGGAAACGATATAACCAATCAAGGACATGGTTAAAGTAGGAAAGCGTTTTCCTAGAAGCTTAATAACGCAATTGGCCATGGTAATGGCTGCACCGCTTTTTTCTAAAATGGTTCCAATAATCGTACCTAGGACGATCACTAGTCCTATGTACCCAAGAATCCCGCCAAAGCCCGATGTAATCGTTTTAGCAATGGTACTGCTAGGTAAACCATAAGCAAACGCTGCAATAAACGCCGCTAATATCAGGGTTAAGAAAGGATGAAGTTTAAATCTGGACGTTGCCAGTACGATAAAGGCGATTACCCCTATCAAGATAAGTACTAAATTCATTGAGTCTATCCTTTTTATTTTTAGTTTTTGGAGTCAATAACACCAATTTTAAGGACTTTTATTATTCAATAAACAGCCGACTTAAGCTTTAGCCACTTAGCTGGATATAACGCTCTTTTGTATGCTTTTTTTGTTCATTTGCACAAAATTATCGGATTTTATACTCTCAATAAGTAACTTTACTGTCATTTAATCCGCAATTAATTGGCCTAAATAGAGTCTAAAAAGACCATCTAATGCATGAATGTCTAATTGGGTAATGTGTTGAATTTTATCTAAGCGATACCGCAATGTATTACGATGAATGTGTAAGGCATTGGCACACTGCTGTAAATCCCCAAAATGAGTAATGTAGGCAGCGAGCGTTTTTCGTAACGATCCTTTATTATCAGCGGATTGAAGTTGTTGGTAATGACTAGATAAAATCTCACCACGCCAATTGTGTTTAAGACCAGATAATAAAACCTGCAAAGAATAATCCTCAAACAAATACTTCCTCTCTTCATTGTTAAACTGCTTACCAATGACCAAGGTTTCCTGAGCCGTTTGATAGGAATGCGCTATGCCATCTATATTTGGAAAATAATGCCCTAGGGCAATTTTTGTACAGCCTTTGATATGATGAGGTAAACGTTTTAAGAGTTCATCAATACGCGCACTTTCTAGGGTAGGATCCCAGTTATGTCCATCTAGAAAAGCGGGTTTTAGAATAACCAGTTGATTCAGAGACGTCATAGCGACTAAATTTCCACGCTCAGGATACTGTAGAAGGTGTAATACCTCTTTCAGATTGTTCGCATCATGACCGTTATTCAAAGCTTTAGAGTTTATGTCGCTCACTTCTATAATCGCTGCAACTCTAGGCGTTTCAAGAGAAATACCTAATTGAGAAGCCCATTCGATGAGCTGGGATTTATCTCGGAAATCCCCCTTAATCAATTGCAGAATAAACTCTTCTTTTTGGCGATTTTCCCATTGCAGTTTATCTTGTAAATTGGCTTGCTCAACGATTATCTCAGCGGTCATTTTTAATAACTGCCCGTAAGGCGTTATTTCTTTGAACTCCCCTGTGATACCAATAACACCAATAATTTGACCTTGATAATGAAGAGGTAAATTAATACCGGGTTTTACCCCTATAAGTCCTGATGCAGCTTCTGAGGTAATTTCTACCACTCTATTTTGAGTAATCGCTAATAACGCCCCTTCATGAATAGCACCAATACGCAGATTATCGCCCGAGCCAAGAATCACACCACGATTGTTCATTACATTCACATTGTGTCCCAAAATACTCATGGTACGACTGACTATTTGCATGGCGATAGCTGGGTCTAAAACGTACATTGAGGCTCCAATCAATAATAAAGGCGAAGTCATGTTACTGAAATTGAGAAAGGAAAACAGCCAAGATGGCACCACTGATCGTACTTTTACTCGACCATAAACTAAGCTGCTTTCATCACAGAACCTATCTTATTACGACAATCACTCGACCACGTACTTGGCCATCAAGCAATTTATAGGCTGTTTCTACAACGTCCTCTAATACTATTTCTGTGCTTATTACATCAAAATCTTGTGGTTGTAGTAATTCACTTAGACGTTGCCAAGCTTCAATACGATCCGCTTTAGGGCGCATAACGCTGTCGATGCCGATGAGTTTAACACCTCGTAAAATAAACGGTGCGACGGACGCAGGGAAGTCCATGCCTTGCGCCAAACCACAAGCCGTTACGACACCACCATATTGTGTACTCGCACAAGCATTGGCTAAGGTATGACTGCCGACGCAATCAATCACGCCTGCCCAACGCTCTCTTTGCAATGGTTTACCTGGCTCTGAAAGCGTACTGCGATTAATAACCTCACTGGCGCCAAGTGCTTTTAAATAGTCAGTTTCTTCCATTCGTCCTGTTGACGCCACCACATGATAACCAAGACGATTAAGCAAACGAATCGCAAAGCTTCCCACACCACCATTAGCACCTGTGACAAGAATTTCTCCAGAACCTGGAACAACACCTTGTTTTTCAAGGGCTAAAACCGAAAGCATGGCGGTGTAGCCCGCTGTACCTATTGCCATGGATTGCTTAGCTTCTATACCTTTTGGAAGCGGGATCAACCAATCACTTTTTAAGCGCGCTTTTTCAGCAAGTCCACCCCAATGCATTTCACCCACCCCAAAACCATTCAATAATACCCAATCCCCTTCAGAAAAAGCGTCTGAGTCACACTGAGTCACTTGGCCAACCAAATCAATACCAGGCACCATAGGAAAGGATCGAACAACGGGGGATTTACCAGTAATGGCTAAGCCATCTTTATAATTTAACGTGCTGTAATAAACATCAACCAAGACATCGCCTTCAGGCAACTGGCTTTCATTTAATTCTGTCACAGACGCTGAATTTTTTTTATCTTCTTGAGTAATCAATACACCTTTAAACATACTACCTCCACTTTTAGACCGATCGTCTAGTTAAATAACTAAAAAAAGCCAAGTAATGATGCTTGGCTCCAGCGGACAACAAGGCTATTTCACCTTAATCGCCTGTATAAAGAATTCTAGGAAAAGACTTAAGGGCTGAGTGTCTTTCATTAATCGTGTGCGGTGAACCGCACCTTCCCAGCCAATCCAAAACGCTTGAGAAGTATCTTCAATAGAATTATGCAGGGTAATCTCACCCGCTTTCAATGCCAGCAGAAGGCACGCAGCGACACGAATTTGCCAGCTTTGATAAGTCTCTTGAAGCTGCTCACGAAACACATCGGATAAATTCGGTGATTCTTGCTCTAAATTACCTACTAAACAGCCTCGTTTAAAGTCATGTCGCACAATACCGTCCTGAGCATCCTTTGCAAACCGTTGTAATCGCTCTAAAGGAGAAAAAGCTTCATCTAATAAAAAACAGTCTAATTTGGCTTCAAAGTAACAACGATAGCGCTGAAGAACGGCAAGACCAAACTCCTCTTTACTAGAAAAATAGTGGTAAAAAGACCCTTTAGGAACCCCTACAGATTTTAAAATGGGGTCAATACCACTTCGAGAAAAGCCGATTTCCGTCAGCATTAACATACCTGCTCTTAACAAAGATTCACGCGTATCAACAGAATCAGCTGACAGCTTTTTTGGTCGTCCTCGGCGAGGCTTGCTGGGGGCATTTATTATTAAATCTTGTTCACTAATGAAATTGAGCAAATTGCCACACCTATACTGATAAAACACGAGAGTAATAAATTTAGACCAGTCGTCTACTAAAATCAAATTTCTATATAATTTAATTCACACCGCCACTTCTTCTCTTTGCTTGTCTTTGGTCGGTGGCGCACCAAAATACCGTTTATAATCTCGACTAAATTGATGGATGCTTTTATAGCCGACAACTAAGGCAATTTGGCCAACATTTAGGTGACCTTGATTAAGTAACATTTGCGCTTTCAAAAGGCGGAGTCGCTTTAAATATTGCAGAGGAGAAGATCCAACAATGGCTTTAAAATGATGATGAAAACTGGAGACACTCATATTGGCGCTTTCAGCGAGTTGCTCAATTCGCACCTCTTGATCTAATTGCAGCTGTAACTGTTTCAAAGAGTGAACAATTTGAGAAAAACGGCCTTGGTTTACAACAAGAGCCCGTAAAGCATCGCCTTGTGGGCTTTGTAATGCTTCAAAAATGACTTCTCTCACTCGACTCTGTCCCATGGTTTTTGCGGTTTTTGGATCATGTAGCGCTCTAATAAGCCGTTTAACGGCTTCTTCCATGTCTGGACTCATCGCAACAGATGACATGGGGAAATAAGGTACAGACAGCTTCAAATCACTTTCAGTAGTATCAGAAACCAACTCAGATAATAATGCAGGATCTATATTAATCGACACGCCAAAAAGTGGTTCTTCTTTACTCGCAAAGGTTTCACATTCAAAAGGCAAAGGAAGGGTTTGTACTAAATAATGACCCGAATTGTAGTGAATTTCACGATCACCTAAATAACCAATTTTTCGACCTTGAACTATGATGGTCAATCCTGGACTGTAAATAAGCGGCATCCTCGGAAATGATTTTTCACTGCGCATTAATCTAACATTGGTAATTGAGGTATCTAAAAAGCCATCCTCTATTACCAGAGGTTTGATCAAATCAACTAAGTTCCTATCGGTCATGTTCGATCCGCCTGTCTATGAAAATCAATGAATTTAGTATCCACTCAAGATTGTGTAGGAAAAGTTAAATTTTCTTTATTTAGAGGAATAGGCAAAACTATAACAAAAATGCACAACATAAATTGAGAAAAATTACTCTAGACTAGATGTCACCTATTTCATGTTAAACACTGGAGTAACATTGATGAGTCAAACAAAAGCGTATGCTGCAAAATCAGCAACAACCCCTTTAGTTCCATTTTCATTTGAACGCCGCGATCTACGAGACAATGACGTCAACATAGACATTCTTTATTGTGGCGTCTGCCATTCAGATATCCATGTGGCAGAAAGTGATTGGGGTCCAAGTGAATACCCTGTCGTTCCTGGCCATGAAATTGTTGGTCGAGTTACAGACATTGGTAATAAAGTTAGTAAGTATAAAGTCGGTGACTTAGTTGGCGTCGGTTGCATGGTCGATTCATGCCAAACATGTTCATCGTGCAAACAAGATTTGGAACAATATTGCGAGAATAGCTTTGTCGGAACCTACGGTTTTAAAGACTTAATCGATGGTACTTTAACTTATGGCGGTTACTCTGATCATATTGTGGTCCGTGAAGAGTTTGTTTTGTCAATTCCAGAAGCACTTGATGCCAGTAAAGCGGCACCATTATTATGCGCTGGTGTTACCACGTATTCGCCACTACGTCATTACGGCGTCAAAGCAGGCGATAAAGTAGGTATTCTAGGCATGGGCGGCTTAGGTCACATGGGTGTTAAATTCGCCAAAGCATTGGGCGCGGAAGTCACTATTTTTACTCGCTCTGAAAGTAAAATAGCAGAAGCAAAGAAACAAGGCGCCGATCACGTTATTGTTTCAACCGATGATGCTCAAATGCAAGCAGCGGCGATGAATTTTGATTTTTTACTAGACACCATCCCTGTTCAGCATGATTTGAACCCCTATCTAAATTGCTTAAAAGTTGATGGTATGCATATTTTAGTAGGTTTGATTGAGCCTATGGAACCTGCTGTTCATGCTGCAAATTTGGTATTAAAGCGCCGTATTCTGACAGGCTCTTTGATTGGTGGTATCGCAGAAACTCAAGAAGTATTAGATTTTTGTGCAGAACATAATATTGAATGCGATGCTGAGATGATTAATATTCAAGATATTAACGACTCTTATAAACGCATGAAAAAAGGCGATGTGAAGTACCGTTTTATCATTGACATGAAAAGCCTTAAAAACAGCTAATCGTTAAATCTCTTCGTTCTTCTTAGGAACAAAAATCTAGCAACAAAAAGCGTTCTCTATCAAGTGTAGAGGGCGCTTTTTTATTTATCTTTCTCCCCTCAAAACATACCTTCATTTTTACGTGACTTTTTTGTAAGACACGCCCACTAAGAAGGAGCCTTCATTGCTATCAATCACGACCCAGCCAGCCTTCATTTCCGACCGACAAGTAGCCATTTTTTATTGCTCTATACAAACGAGTCTTCATTCTGGCAGTTAGCCTTGATTAAAGTCACTTTTAAAGAGTCAAAAAATTTAACTTATTCACAGAGTGGCATTTTTAAAAAATTGTCTTTCTTTCTCCACAATGCTTCAAACCCTTTGAAAACCTACATCTATGGAAACTATTCACATTTTGAAGTCATAAAAAAAACAATTAATTAGGTTTTTTTTATTTTTTTACTTGTGGATTGTTTTTTTTAAACAAAGGCAAAAAAACTCTTATAAAATAAATTAAACTGTTAATAATCAGTAGCTTAAATTCTAATATTTTTTAAAAAACACCTGTTGATAAGTATGGTAATAGGTTGATAAGAAGTTTTGCACAGTTTTTAACAACTTAGAGGTAAAAATCAGGTCGTGTATAAGTGGTACTTTTATACACAGGAATAGGTTACCCACAACACAGGAAGAGAGGGGGGTCGTTAACAAGATGTTATCGCTGTATCAATATGATTTATATGTATAAAAAATACTTACTAACAGATTTTTGCTTCCTATATAAACATAACAATAACAAAAGACCTTATATACTACTTATATATATTAATATTGATGACCGGGTAAATCAGATTTCGCTCACTTCCTTTTTAGAATTTTGCCTATATACTAAGCGGCCTTATCGATAGTTGATCGTTTTTCATTCATTTTTCTATTTAGTAATACCGAGGTTCCTGTGGATTTCCCGAGTCGCTTTGATGTGATTGTGGTTGGTGGTGGACATGCTGGTACAGAAGCTGCTTTGGCTTCAGCACGTATGGGCGTTAAAACATTGTTACTTTCCCACAACATTGAAACTTTAGGACAAATGTCCTGTAACCCTGCTATTGGTGGCATTGGCAAATCCCATTTAGTAAAAGAAATTGATGCTTTGGACGGTGCCATGGCGTTGGCAACCGATAAAGCCGGCATTCAATTTCGTACTTTGAACTCTCGAAAAGGCCCAGCTGTTCGAGCAACTCGTGCTCAAGCTGACCGCATATTATATAAAGCGGCTATTCGTTATAAATTAGAAAACCAAGAAAATCTTTGGCTTTTCCAACAATCCGTAGAAGATCTTATTGTTGAAGACGGTGCCGCTCGAGGTGTTATTACCCAGACTGGTATTCGTTTTAATAGCAAAACCGTTGTATTAACCGCGGGAACTTTTTTAGGTGGCATCATACACATTGGTTTACAGAATCATTCTGGTGGCCGAGCTGGAGATCCACCTTCAATCGGTTTGGCCGAAAAATTGCGCGCGCTGCCATTTCGAGTTGATCGTTTAAAAACAGGTACACCACCTAGAATTGATGCACGTTCAGTTGATTTTTCTCAAATGCAAGCACAACCCGGAGATGACACTACGCCCGTTATGTCGTACATGGGAAATAGAGCTATGCATCCTCGTCAAATTGAATGTTTTATTACCCATACCAATGAGCGAACTCACGACATTATTCGTGCTGGTATGGATCGGTCTCCTATGTATACCGGTGTGATTGAAGGGGTAGGACCGCGTTATTGTCCTTCTATTGAAGACAAAATAGTGCGCTTTGCTGATAAAAATTCACATCAGATTTTCATTGAGCCAGAAGGTTTAACGACACACGAACTTTACCCCAATGGTATTTCGACGTCCTTGCCATTTGATGTTCAAATTGAGCTAGTTCGCTCGATGAAAGGCATGGAAAACGCGCATATTATGCGTCCTGGTTACGCCATTGAATACGATTACTTTAATCCTCAAGATTTAAAATATTCTTTAGAAACCAAACACATGCCTGGTTTGTTTTTCGCCGGACAAATCAACGGTACGACCGGTTATGAAGAAGCGGGGGCGCAAGGTTTATTGGCGGGTTTAAATGCGGCATTACTGGCACAAGATAAAGACGCTTGGACACCTCGTCGTGATGAAGCCTATCTTGGTGTATTGGTAGATGATTTGATTTCTATGGGAACCAAAGAACCTTACCGTATGTTTACCAGTCGTGCGGAATATCGTTTGATCTTACGTGAAGACAACGCCGACATGCGCTTAACAGAGAAAGGCCGTGAATTGGGTCTGGTGTCTGATGAACGTTGGGCCGCGTTTTGTAAAAAACGCGAAGCGATTGAACTTGAAACACAACGATTAAAATCAAGCTGGATTGTACCTAATTCACCGGAATCAGATATTATTAATCCAAAATTGGAAACGCCGATTACGCATGAGTATAACTTGCTCGATTTGCTCAAACGACCCAATATTGTGTATTCCGATGTGGCTGATTTAAAAAATGCGCTTGATGAACCGGTAGATGAACAGGTGTCTGAACAAGTTCAAATAGCGGTAAAATACGCGGGCTACATTACTCGTCAAGCGGAAGATATCGAGCGACTACGTCGTCAAGAAAATACTGCATTACCGGATGATTTGAATTATTCAAAGATGGAAGGTTTGTCGAATGAGATCAAGCAAAAGCTGACTCAGTTGCGTCCTGCGACATTGGCAGCGGCGTCTCGAATCCAAGGTGTAACACCAGCCGCGGTGTCCTTACTGTTAATTCACTTGAAAAAACGTGCGATTGCGCGCAAAAGTGCCTAGAATCATCAGCCGATAATCCCTAATTACTCATTCTTTATAGAAATGGATCGACTGTGACACACTTTGACACCATTCAAAAAGGCGCCCAACAAATGGGCGCTGTTCTCTCTGATGATACCATTCAGACTCTTGTTCGCTATCTTGCTATGCTTGAAAAGTGGAACAAGGCTTATAACCTGACCGCGATTCGTGATGTTGAGCAAATGATTTCTTTGCATTTGTTTGATAGTTTGGCGACGTTACCTTATATCACTGGTGAGCATATTATAGATGTCGGCACAGGCCCTGGCTTACCTGGTATGGTGCTTGCTATATGTTGTCCTGAGAAACGTTTTACTTTGCTTGACAGTAATGGCAAAAAAACACGCTTCCTAACCCAAGTTAAAATGGAACTGGGGATTCATAACGTAACGGTAGAAAATGAACGGGTTGAAAAGCATCCTCATCAAGGTGAATACGATCACGTTATCTCTCGAGCCTTTGCTTCTCTACAAGATATGATTCGGTGGACTCTGCCTCTGCCTAGTAATACGGGTAATTTTTTGGCCATGAAAGGGGTTTACCCTAGTGAAGAAATAGCGGCACTACCGAAAGAGGTTGATTTAGTATCAGTAGAGCCTCTTAATGTGCCAAATATTCAGGCAGAGCGTCACATGGTAGTAATGACGCGTAAAGGATAAAGCATGGCAAGAATCATCGCAGTTACAAACCAAAAAGGTGGTGTTGGTAAAACCACCACGTGTGTCAATTTAGCGGCCTCTCTTGCGGCGATGAAGCGCCGAGTTTTATTAATTGATTTAGATCCGCAAGGTAACGCTACGACAGGAAGTGGCTTGACCAAAGAAGAATTAGACACCAGTGTTTACGATGTATTAATTGGCACTCATGGCGTAAAAGAAGTCATGAAAAAAACCATGCCTGGAGATTATTGGGTATTACCCGCTAATGGTGATTTAACTGGTGCAGAAGTTGTTTTATTAGACTTACCAAGTAAAGAAACACGGCTACGAGCAGGCTTGTATGAAGTCGATAATGACTTTGACTTTATCTTGCTTGACTGTCCTCCTGCATTGAACATGTTAACCGTCAATGCGCTTGCCGCCTCTCAAGGTGTGCTTATTCCTGTACAGTGTGAATATTACGCTTTAGAAGGGTTAACGGCCTTACTGCAAACCATAGAGCGTATTACTCAAGCGTTAAACCCATCGCTAGTGGTCGAAGGGATTCTACGAACCATGTATGATCCTCGTCCAAGTTTAACTCACGATGTTTCCAATCAGCTTCATAAGCATTTTGGGGATAAGGTTTACGACACAGTTATACCTCGAAATATTCGCTTAGCTGAATCGCCAAGTTATGGCTTACCTGTTTTACACTATGAAAAACAATCTCGTGGCGCCATCGCTTATCTTGCTTTAGCGGGTGAGTTTATTCGAAAAACTGTTGTGTGATGATTGCTTAATATAGCGTATTTATAATACCAATTAGGGTTAATGAAATGACGATGAAAAAAAGAGGTCTAGGTCGTGGCTTAGATGCATTATTAGCGCCTCAAAAGGCGGCAACTCACGATGTTGATCGTGGCGCCAATAATGAAGAAATAAAAGGCCTGACTTACTTGCCTGTCGAGTGGCTTTCGAAAGGAAAATTTCAGCCTCGTCGCGACATGAACCCTGCGCAATTAGAAGACTTGGCATCGTCGATTCGCAATCAAGGTATTATGCAGCCTATTGTGGTCCGCCCCAGTGGTCATAACCAATATGAAATTATTGCGGGTGAACGTCGTTGGCGTGCTGCCAAATTAGCTGATTTAACCCAAGTACCTGTTATTGTTCGTCATGTTGAAGACGCCGACGCGGTCGTATTGGCGTTGATCGAAAATATTCAGCGTGAAGACTTAAACCCAGTAGAAGAAGCGTTAGCGTTACAGCGTTTGGTTGAGGATTTTCACCTCACGCAGCAAGAAGTGGCTGATACTGTGGGTAAATCACGTTCAACCGTGGCAAATTTATTGCGTTTATTAGGATTAACACCCGAAGTTCGTCGTTTATTAGAGCATGGCGATATTGAAATGGGTCACGCTAGAGCGTTACTCCCGTTAGAGCATGACAAACAAATCCAGGCAGCATCACAAGTTGTGACTAAATCTTTATCTGTCCGTGAGACAGAAAGATTGGTGAAAAACTTTCAAGTGATTGAAAAAAATGAAGATAGTAAACCTGTCTTGCCTGATTTAAGTGCAGAGGCTGAACGTATTAGTCAAAAAATGAATGCCGCTGTTAAAATTCAGCCTTCCTCCAAAGGAAAAGGTAAGCTTATCATTGAGTATCGTAACCCTGAACACCTAGAGCTCTTGATTAGTGAGCTACTCACCGGAAAATAAAGTAATTATGATTGATGCTTTTCTATTTAGACAAGATGTCTCTGAAAGTGATCTTGCTGTCTAGTTTAAGTTGAACACAGTCGCCATTACCCATATAATGCCTCGAATTTTGTAAATCATCACATTGATTGCACTTTTAGAGTGCAGCTAGAGAATTAGGTAATGGAGACAAATAAGCCGTTAAGCGCGAGTGCAATCATCAGCGCCAGAAAGAAGGCTGTATTTCGTTTTCTCTTGTTACAATTATTTTTAACTCTTTTTGTATCTTTGGGAATTTTTTACATTGCGGGTTGTCTGTATGGGTACTCTTTTATATTGGGTGCATTGACCAGTATATTACCCAGTATTTATATGGCATGGCGGATTTTTGGTTATAGGGGTGTCCGCCCAGCAAAAGATGTTGTTAGATCATTCTATCGAGGAGAAGCCGGTAAGTTGGCTATGACAGTGGTTTTATTGTCGCTGGTTTTTCTTCTGATAAAACCATTAGCTGCAGGTGCTTTTTTTGCAGGTTTTGGAGGCGCAATTTTGAGTCATTGGCTCAGTCCTATCGTGCTAAGAAATACTTAATACGATAGAGAATAGAATTTTAATCATTGAGAGAGCGTGGATATAAGTATGGGTATTGAAAGTCCAACAGCTTCTGCATATATAAAGCATCACCTTCAGAATTTGACTTATGGTCAACATCCTGACGGTACATGGGGTCTTGCCCATGATGCAAAAGAAGCAGCAGATATGGGATTCTGGGCAATTCATGTAGACACTATGGCGGTTTCAATCGCCTTGGGTATATTGTTCTTGTGGTTGTTCCGTAAAGCAGCAAAGAAAATATCAACAGATACACCATCAGGACTGCAAAATTTTGTAGAGCTTATGGTTGAATTTGTTGATAACAGCGTTAAAGAAACCTTTCATGGTAAGAGTAAGGTCATTGCACCTTTGGCTTTGACCATCTTTGTTTGGGTTTTCTTGATGAACTTCATGGATTTGATCCCAGTTGACTTTTTGCCAGCTGTTGCTCAGTGGGTGGGAGTGTCTATATTTGGCGCGGATCCTCATAATGTGTATTTCAAATTTGTTCCTACAACAGACATTAATGCCACGTTAGGTATGTCACTCTCTGTTTTTGCGTTGATTGTGTTCTATAGCATCAAGGTAAAAGGCATTAGTGGGTTTGTTGGTGAACTGACGTTACAGCCTTTCGGTAAATGGATGATTCCTTTCAACTTCTTGCTTGAAGGTGTAGGTCTACTTGCTAAGCCTGTTTCATTAGCATTGCGATTGTTCGGTAACTTGTACGCTGGTGAATTGATCTTCATTTTGATTGCTATCTTACCTTGGGGTCTACAATGGGCTCTGTCGGTACCATGGGCAATCTTCCATATTTTGATTATCGTGCTTCAAGCCTTCATCTTTATGATGTTGACTATCGTCTATTTAAGTATGGCGCACGAAGATCACTAAAAGTGTGTTCTTTAAAGTAATATTTTTTAAACCTTATCTAAAACTGTGAAAATGTAGGAGTTAAAATGGAAACTGTAGTTGGTCTTACTGCGATCGCTGTAGCCCTTCTAATCGGTCTAGGTGCCCTAGGTACTGCGATTGGTTTTGGTATATTGGGTGGAAAATTCTTGGAAGGCGCTGCGCGTCAACCAGAAATGGTTCCAATGCTGCAAGTTAAAATGTTCATCGTAGCGGGTCTTCTTGATGCCGTAACTATGATCGGTGTAGGTATCGCATTGTTCTTCACTTTTGCGAATCCTTTTGTTGCTTTGGTCGCTGGTTAATATTCTGCAAAATTCTGCGGGAATGATTTTTAAACGACTAAAAGCGAGGGTATTAGCGTGAACTTAAATCTCACACTTCTAGGCCAAGCTATCTCGTTTGCCATTTTTGTCTGGTTCTGCATGAAATACGTGTGGCCACCAGTAATTGCTGCGCTCGAAGAGCGTAGTAAAAAAATTGCAGACGGTTTGGAAGCAGCGAACCGTGCTTCACGTGATCTTGAGTTGGCACAAGAACAAGCCTCTCAAACTCTACGTGCAAGTAAAGAGAACGCGGCCGAGATTATTGAACAAGCCAACAAACGTGCGAACCAAATTATCGACGAAGCAAACGAACAAGTAATTGCCGATGGCAAACGCTTGCGCGAAGCAGCTCAAGCAGAGATAGAACAAGATGTATTGCGTGCTAAAGAAGCATTGCGTTCACAAGTTTCTGTCCTTGCCTTTGCTGGTGCCGAGAAGATTTTGGGAGCCACTATTGACGAAAAAGCACATAGCGAGATCGTTGAAAAACTCGCTAAAGAGCTTTAAGCGAGGGTCTAATGGCTGAACTAAAAACAGTCGCGCGACCGTACGCTAGAGCAGCTTTCGAAGTTGCCCGTGAGCAAGGCCACGTTACAGAATGGGCTGATATGCTGAGCATATTAGCCGCTGTAACAGTGGAACCTAAGCTTAAGGTGGCACTTGGAAATCCAGCTTTTAGTGCGGAAGAGAAGGCAAACGCTCTAGCGGACGTTTGTGCGGAAGTAACAACAGAGCAGGGCAAAGCATTTTTGCTAGCCCTAGCTGAGAAAAAGCGTTTGACGCTTATTCCAGCGATCTCTGTGTTATTTCAACAGTTCAAACTGAATTTTGAAAAAGCAGTGGATGTTGAATTTACCTCTGCTTTTGAATTATCAGCAGAACAGGCACAAGCATTGGCCGCAGCATTGGCGAAAAGGTTGGATCGTACTATCAACCTAACCAATGCAACAGACGCGAGCCTGCTTGGTGGCGTGGTTATCCGTACAGGTGACTTAATCATCGACGGTTCAGTTCGCGGTAAACTGGCGAAACTGTCCGAGGCGATAAACTCCTAGTGTTTCGTTAAATCGAAAACAGGGTTGAGGAATTTAGCATGCAGCAACTGAATCCATCTGAGATCAGCGAGATTATCAAGAAGCGCATCGAGAATCTCGATGTCACTTCTGATGCCCAAAATGAGGGCACAATTGTCAGTGTAGCAGACGGTATCGTTCTGGTTCACGGTTTGGCAGATGTTATGTACGGAGAAATGATTGAATTCTCCGGTGGTGTTTATGGTATTGCTTTGAACCTAGAGCGTGACTCTGTAGGTGCGGTAGTACTAGGTAAATACCAAGACCTTGTAGAAGGTCAAAAAGTTAAATGTACCGGTCGTATATTGGAAGTTCCAATCGGTCCAGAATTGCTTGGTCGTGTTGTTGACGCATTGGGTAACCCAATCGACGGCAAAGGCGATATCAATGCAAAATTAACGGATAAAGTTGAAAAAGTGGCACCAGGCGTTATCGAACGTCAGTCAGTTGATCAACCTATCCAGACTGGTTACAAAGCCATTGATGCCATGGTACCAATTGGTCGCGGTCAACGTGAGTTGATCATCGGTGACCGTCAGATTGGTAAAACGGCGTTGGCTATTGACACCATTATTGCGCAGAAAGACAGTGGCATTAAGTGTGTGTACGTAGCGATTGGTCAGAAACAATCTACTATTGCCAACGTTGTACGTAAGCTTGAAGAAGCCGGTGCAATGAGTTACACCACAGTGGTAGCGGCTGGTGCTTCTGATCCAGCGGCGATGCTTTACCTAGCGCCATACACTGGTTGTACTATGGGTGAATACTTCCGTGACCGCGGTGAAGACGCTTTGATCATTTATGATGATTTGACCAAGCAAGCTTGGGCTTACCGTCAGATCTCTTTGCTTCTTCGTCGTCCACCAGGTCGTGAAGCTTACCCAGGTGATGTATTCTATCTTCACTCTCGTCTTCTTGAGCGTGCTTCTCGTGTAAACGTTGAGTATGTTGAGAAATTCACCAATGGTGAAGTGAAAGGCAAAACCGGTTCTTTGACTGCGTTGCCAATCATCGAGACACAAGGTGGTGACGTATCTGCATTCGTACCAACCAATGTTATCTCCATCACAGATGGTCAGATATTCTTGGAAACGAGCTCGTTTAATGCGGGTATTCGTCCAGCGATGAACGCCGGTATTTCGGTTTCTCGTGTTGGTGGTGCAGCTCAAACTAAGATTGTCAAAAAACTTGGCGGTGGTATTCGTCTTGCTTTGGCTCAGTATCGTGAATTGGCGGCTTTCGCTCAGTTCGCATCTGACCTAGACGAAGCGACTCGTAAGCAGCTAGAGCACGGTAAACAGGTTACTGAACTGATGAAACAAAAGCAGTTCTCTCCTATGGCTGTAGCTGATATGGGCGTAGTTCTTTACGCTGCTAATGATGGCTTCCTTGTAGATGTTGAAACAAGCAAAATTGGTAGTTTTGAAACAGCATTGTTAGGTTATATGAACAGCGAACACGCTGATCTTATGGCTGACATAAACAAAACTGGTAATTTTAACGGCGAGATTGAAGCGACACTTAAAGCGGCAATCGAGAAGTTTAAAGCGACGCAAACTTGGTAATGACTTTGGTGACAAGCTACTAATCTAGCCTGTCACCACTTTCTTGCAGTTTGTGAAATAACATTCTCACAAGGGCAGTTCTATTATGGCAGTCGGAAAAGAGATACGTACTCAGATTTCGAGCATTAACAATACGCGTAAAATTACTCGTGCTATGGAAAAAGTAGCTGCTAGTAAAACGCGTAAAGCTCAGGATCGTATGGCCGCTTCTCGTCCGTATGCGGAACGAATTCGCCAAGTAGTTGGTCATTTGGCCAACGCGAATCCTGAGTATAAACACCGTTACCTTACCGAACGTGAGGCGAATCGTGTTGGTTATATCGTAATCTCTTCTGATCGTGGTTTATGTGGTGGTTTGAACGTTAACGTGTTCAAAAAAGCCATTAAAGATATGAAGCAGTTCGCTGATACGGGTGTTGAAATCGACATCTGTGCCATTGGCGGTAAAGCCGTTTCATTCTTTCGTAACTACGGCGGAAATGTAACAGCAGCGTTCACCGGTTTAGGTGATGCACCCAAAGCTGACGACTTAGTCGGTAGTGTAAAGGTGATGCTAGACGCATTTGACGAAGGTCGCATTGATCGTTTGTATGTGGTTTCTAATGAGTTCGTGAATACGATGACTCAGGTACCAACGGTTGAGCAACTTTTGCCACTGAAAGCGGAAGAGAATACAGAGTTACAGCACCACTGGGATTACATTTATGAGCCAGAAGCCGTTGAAATTTTAAACGAATTATTGGTTCGCTATATTGAATCTCAAGTATATCAGTCAGTAGTTGAAAACATTGCGTGTGAACAAGCATCTCGTATGCTTGCGATGAAAAACGCAACGGACAACGCCGGCGATATCATTGATGAATTGCAGTTGGTGTACAACAAGGCTCGTCAAGCAGCGATTACTCAGGAAATTTCTGAGATAGTCAGCGGCGCGGCAGCGGTTTAAGGTATTTAGGTATTTAAGAGGATCCGAACATGAGTAGCGGACAAATCGTACAAATTATCGGTGCTGTTATCGACGTGGAATTCCCACGTGATAGCGTGCCAAAAGTATATGATGCCCTAACCATTGAAGGCAAAGAGTTGGTGTTGGAAGTTCAACAACAACTAGGCGACGGTATTGTTCGTACCATCGCAATGGGATCTACCGATGGTATGAAGCGTGGATTGGTTGTAGAAAATACAAACAAACCTGTTTCTGTTCCTGTTGGTATTAAAACACTAGGACGTATTATGGACGTTCTAGGTAATCCGATTGATGAAAAAGGCCCAATCGGCGAAGAAGAGCGTTGGTCAATTCACCGTGCTGCGCCTTCTTATGCTGAGCAGTCTTCTAGCAACGAATTGCTAGAGACAGGTATCAAAGTAATCGACCTTGTTTGTCCTTTCGCGAAAGGCGGTAAAGTTGGTTTATTTGGTGGTGCCGGTGTTGGTAAAACCGTAAACATGATGGAGCTTATCCGTAACATCGCTATCGAGCACAGTGGTTATTCTGTATTCGCTGGTGTTGGTGAGCGTACTCGTGAAGGTAACGATTTCTATCATGAGATGACTGACTCGAACGTAATCGACAAAGTATCTCTTGTATACGGTCAGATGAACGAGCCACCAGGTAACCGTTTACGTGTTGCTTTGACTGGTTTGACGATGGCTGAAAAGTTCCGTGACGAAGGTCGTGACGTACTTTTCTTCGTAGATAACATCTACCGTTACACGCTTGCCGGTACGGAAGTATCTGCATTGCTAGGTCGTATGCCATCTGCGGTAGGTTACCAGCCTACACTTGCTGAAGAGATGGGTGTTCTTCAAGAACGTATCACCTCTACTAAGACTGGTTCTATCACGTCTGTTCAAGCGGTATACGTACCTGCGGATGACTTGACTGACCCGTCTCCAGCAACGACGTTCTCTCATTTGGACGCAACCGTTGTATTGTCTCGTGACATCGCATCTTTGGGTATCTACCCAGCGATCGATCCTCTTGACTCTACTTCACGTCAGCTTGACCCTCTTGTTATTGGTCAAGAGCATTATGACGTAGCGCGTGGCGTACAAATGGTATTGCAACGTTATAAAGAGCTTAAAGACATCATCGCGATCTTGGGTATGGACGAGTTATCTGAAGAAGATAAGCAAACGGTTAACCGTTCTCGTAAAATCCAGCGTTTCTTGTCTCAGCCTTTCTTCGTAGCAGAAGTATTTACAGGCTCTCCAGGTAAGTATGTTTCTTTGAAAGACACTATTCGTGGCTTTAAAGGCATCTTGGATGGTGAGTTTGATGATCTTCCAGAGCAAGCGTTCTACATGATTGGTAGTATCGACGAAGCGGTCGAGAAAGCTAAGAAACTTTAACCATCACACGTAGTAAAAGTGCTGTAAGGCACTTTTACTAAGTATGACTAAGAGAGGCAACTTATGGCTATCACAGTACACTGCGATATCGTAAGCGCTGAGCAAGAGATTTTTTCCGGTACGGTTCAATCTCTTGTGGCTGCAGGCAGCTATGGCGATCTAGGTATTATGCCTGGTCACGCGCCATTGTTGACGACTCTGAAAGCAGGCCCTGTTCGTGTGGTTAAAGAAAATGGTGACGAAGAGTTTATCTTCGTGTCCGGTGGCTTCCTAGAAGTTCAACCGCACCGCGTCACCGTCTTGGCTAATACAGCCACTCGTGCAAGAGATCTGGACGAAGAGGCGGCACTAAAAGCTCAGGAACACGCAAGAGAGCTTTTGGCTGACCAAAAACCTGACGTCGACTACACTCGTGCGACAGCGGAACTAGTGCAAGCTATGGCCCGTTTGCGTACTATTCAACAGTTCCGCAATAACAAATAAGCGGTAATGTTGAGTTTGAAAGTCAAAAAAAGCAGCCTAAGGGCTGCTTTTTTATTGTCTTACACTTCTTTAATTTGCTGATTTAAAGCATTTTCCACAGTGTATCGAAGATAATTTGTTGGGCTTTGGCGATGTCTTTGGATTCTAATACGACAGCGGAAGGAAAGTTGTTACTTGCCAATGAGATGATTGCACATTTAGGTGGGTAAATTGCGATGTAGCTCGCGTCCACAGCGCCTTCTGTTTTAATCCACTTACGTTCCGATAATTCTGCTTCTTCGCCGCCATCACCCAGCGCGATGACTTTTACATTAATTCCCAGTTTGACACGTTGTTTTGTGTAGTTTGGAAAAGGACGATACAAAAAGGGACGAATCGGCTTAGACGAAAATACGCAATATTCTTTATGGTCTTGTTCGGATACGACGTTTAAAATGTCGCGTAATACCCATTCAATGCCATCATCGCCTTCGTAATAACGCACATTGGTCTGATGATACTCTGGCTGCTGCTGATGCAAGTTAGGAATGATGGTGTTCTTCAGGTTTTCGATGGTTTTGTCGAGGCGGTTGCGTTTTTCTTCCGCTAAATTCAGTAAAATATCGGGATTTTCAGCGCTAAAAAAGCGGCGTTTTCCTTTAGGAAAATAACTAACAACCCCTTTACCCTGTAACTGTTTTAGGGATTCGTAAGCCGTTCCTCGGTTGATACCACTGTGTTCGGCAATATCCCGAATAGAAGAAGGGCCGAGTTTTAATAGAGTTTGGTAAAGTTGAGTTTCTCTTGGCGTTAAACCGAGTTGTTCAAAAGCTTGCTCAATCATAAGGCTCACTGTGCATGTCAGTATGTTTACAGAGTCAAAGAATACACTTATTGAAAGAAAAAGCGCAGGGCGATCTCCCTGTGAGGAGAGAAAAGTGACAGACGAACAACGGTTTGGTGGTATTCGGCGTTTGTATGGAGACGCAGCCTATGAGATTTTTTCTCAAGCTCATGTGTGTGTCATTGGTATTGGTGGTGTAGGTTCTTGGGCAGCAGAAGCTTTAGCTCGTTCAGGTATCGGAAAAATCACACTAATCGACATGGATGACATTTGCGTTACCAATACAAATCGTCAGATACATGCTCTAAGTGACACTATTGGTGAATCTAAAGTCGATGTAATGACTCAAAGAGTTAAACAAATAAACCCGAACTGTGAAATCACTTCGATAGAAGACTTTGCAACTGCCGACAACATGTCTGAGCTCCTCGCTGAGCCATTTGATTATATTATTGATTGCATTGACAGTATCAAACCAAAAGCCGCTCTAATGGCGTGGTGTAAGAGCAATAAGCGTTCTGTTATTACGATTGGTGGTGCCGGTGGGCAAACCGACCCGACTAAAATTCAGACGGCCGATCTGGCTAAAACCGTTGGTGATCCATTAGCGGCTAACCTACGCAATTTTCTACGTCGTTATTATAATTTCAGCCGAAATACCAAAAGGCGTTTTAACATTGAATGTGTGTTTTCCATCGAGCAATTGAATTATCCGCAAGGTGATGGAACCGTCTCTAAGCAAAGACTGAAAGGAGACACAGAAACTAAAATGAACTGCGATACGGGCTTTGGTGCCAGTACCGCAGTAACGGCGACTTTTGGTTTTGTGGCGGTATCGAGAGTATTGGATAAGCTGATTAAGGCTGCAAATTAGGTAATAGCATAGTGAGAATATTCTTACCTAATTTTCTTGTTGTCTATTCTTTTGAGGACAGTATTTGATGGACTTCATAAGCCGCTAGAACCGTTGCTGTCTGAATATTATGCCCTGTAATAAAGTAATCTCCATAAAGCGTTTCATCGGGATATTCTGTAATAAGCTGTATCGGTATGTCTTCTGGTTTGCCGTAAGAAACGAGACAAGGGAAGCTGTTTATTATGCGAAAATCCGTTTCCCCCGCGTGCTTTTTATAAAGTTCTACCTGTTCTTTATTGAAAGCTAATACGCCGGGGACTTTAATTAATTTTAAAGTAACGAGATGAATAAACTCTTCCGCGTAAGCAGACCATTTTTCATCAGCACTATGGCGCAGAATCAGAAAAAAACCTTTTGGAATTGTCCACATATCAAAGCCATGAGGAACATAGCCAGAAAGTGGTCTAGTCCATTCATGGGATGGATAACCATGTAGATTGATGTGCAGTTGTGCTTGGCTGATTTCTCTGGCTTTATGGCGAATCTCTTTTTCAAAAAGAGAGCCTTTCACTCGATATTCTAAATCATCACCCAGTGCCGTGTAGCGAGCCGCATGATGCATGTGGTAAGGATTATCTTTAATTAATCTTTGGTGTAAAGCGTAGCCATCAGGGTTTTCTAGTGGCGAAATAGTGAAATGACTGCCTCCTTGTTCATTCAACGTCTGGGCTGCTCGTAGAGCACCTACCACGCCTGTTGTTTCATTCGCATGTTGTCCGCCACTAATCATGACTGGAAAGTCAGTACCTTTGTGGTAACGAGCGTGAATGGTTCGTCCTGTGACTGTTTTGGCGGTAAATATATCCCCTGTAATTTCCCCCAACTCCACTTCAACTTGCTTCATGCTAATGGGAGTCTTGGCTGTTTTTAATATTTGTTGCCCTTCAGTGACTTGCACCTGATAAGGGCGTGTTTCTATCTTAATACTGAGGCTTTTGTCTTCTGTATGTTGTATCTCTGGCACGATTTGGCCTGGTTGGCCTTCTCTGTCACTGGGAAGGTGACCGGCCTTTACTTTGAACCATTCTTGTAATGAAAAGTAGAAATCTTCGTGTAAGGATTCGCTTAAGCTAATGACTTCATGATTGTAATCAAGAGACTGTTCTTTCCAAGGTAGAAAAATTTGAATATTAAGTTCTTCGAAGTAAGGTTCTCTGTCTTGCCATTGATGTTTTGAAACGGCATCCATACCAACAGAAAAAAGGGACTCGTAATCTGTTACTAATCGTTCATTTGAGGTTATCTTACCTTCAGCATTCGTTACTTTAATCCAGCCTGTTGGGGACAAGTGAGTTTGACCAATAAGATCTAGATGCAGATGATTTGGAGCAAACACTTTATATTGCGTTTGAATACCTGTTGATGAGCGCAGAATGACCTCATATGTATCCATCGACTTAGGGTTAGCAACAAAGTGGATTTTTGCTTTACCTACGAGGGCGGATAGAGGGTAAGTCTCTAATAAAAAACGTTTTTCTGATGCCTTGTCGTGCAGAGGGTAATGCACCTCAATTCGTTTTATATGGTTAGATAGTATGTCTGTATCTTCCAAAAAAAAATGCAGTAGAGGTTTGTATGCACAGCGTATTTTGGCTTTTACACCTAAACTTAAGAGTATGGCTTCCGTCTGAAGGCGATGCTCTTGATCATCAAATAGCCATGCTTCAATCACCTGACCTTGATATTCTGGCTTACCAAACCTTTCAATCAATTGATGGCTCGTTGGTGTGATAGACGTGGAAAAAATATGAGTCATCGTGATGTCCTGCCTGTAGGGTCAAGGCTGTCGCGAAGCCAATCGCCTAAAAGGTTTAATCCTAGTACCGTTAATAAAATAGCAAGGCCAGGAAATACGCTAACCCACCAGGCACTTTGAATGTAGGTACGGCCATCGGCCAGCATTCCGCCCCAGCTTGGGGTAAGAGGATCTACGCCAAGACCCAGAAAGGTTAAGCTGCTTTCTAATAGAATGTTATTGGCGACATTAAGGGTCATCAAAACGATGACGGGCCCAATAAGGTTAGGCAATAAGTGACGGAATAGAATATTGAATTGGCTGACTCCAATGGCCTGTGCAGATTGAATAAATTCTCGATCTCGTAGTGACAGAACAGAGCCTCGTACTAATCTGGCATATTGTACCCATTGGGAAATAATGAGTAAAAAAATCATATTGGCTAAGCCGCCACCGACAATAGCGATGAAGGTAATGGCTAAGAGAATAAAGGGCATCGCCAGTTGAACATCCGCAAAGCGCATCACAATAACATCCCAAAAACCACGATAGTAGCCAGATACTAATCCCATAATAACGCCAAAGACGACCGCGCCAGCTACCGATAAAAAGCCGACTTGTAGAGACACTTTACCGCCAGAAACTACACGAGCAATGACATCTCGGCCAAGTGGGTCTGTGCCAAAGAAATGATCCGGATGCGTAAATGGTTCGAGAAGGCGAGCGGACAGATCAATTTTATCTGCGCTTTGAAATAGTAAGTCAGAAAAGACCACCAAAAAGCAGATGCCGCCAGTGAGTAGGGCACCAAGAATAAATTCTAAGCTTTTATAATGAGATAAAGTTGTACTAAAACGATTTGCTGACATCTTATTACTCCGTACGAATACGTGGATCGATTAAGCCATAGGCAATATCAACCAGCAGATTTACGCTAACGATAAGCATGGATAGAATGGTGATAACAGCTTGTAATACAGGGTAATCACGTCCGCTCACCGCATCGAATGCAAGAGTACCAAGACCTGGCCAGTTGAAAACTCGTTCAATGATGACAATACCGCCCAATAGGCTACCGAACTGCAAACCGAAATAGGTAATAAGTGGAATAGCGCAATTACGTAGAGCATGTTTATACAAGACGGTGTTTTCGCTGAGGCCTTTGGCTCTGGCAACCATGATGTATTGCGCCTGAAGTGTTTCAAGCATGGAAGAGCGAACAAGACGAACGTTTGTCGCAGTCAGGATAATAGCCATTGTAAACGCAGGCATTAAGAAGCTGGCGAAGCCATCCATGCCACTTGGCGGTAACCACTGTAACCATATGGAAAAGGTCAAAACCAGCATAAGTGCTAGCCAAAAGTTTGGAAAAGACAAACCAATTAGAGAGACGATTCGTATCGTTTGATCGGCCCACTTCCCTTTAGACACGGCGGCCTTTATGCCCAATGGAATGGAAATAATAATAGACACGACCATGACCGATACGGCGAGCATTAACGTTGCCGGTAAGGACTTACTAATGAGATCTGAAACAGGGGTTCCACCCATAAAGCTACGACCAAAATCGAAACTAAATAACCCTTTTAGGAACTCAAAATACTGAACAAAAAAAGGTTTATTGATGCCCAGAGCGTCTCGAATTAACATCAAATCTGCTTCCGTTACACTGCCTGCGCCTTGAGTCAGCATAAGAGCTGGGTCTCCTGTAAGACGTATAGCAAAAGCAACAATTAAGGTTACTGCTAGCAGCACGAAAATCGCTTGCAAAAACCGTTTCATTAAAAAGTTCGCCATGACTTTTCCTTTTAAAAACAATGGGCATTGCTCAGCTATTAACTACTGAATAGACTGAACAATGCTGTTTACCTTAGTGAGCTAAGAGAAATAGAAGCATTTATTCAACGGTTACATCCGTTAAACGTAAGCGACTATCAGGTACAGGAGTGAAGTTCTTTACTCTTTTAGAAATACCAAATATGGCATTTAGACTGTAAAGCGGCATTTCTAACGCTCTATTTGCGGTGTAGTTGGCAATCGACTTGAGAATTTCTTCTCGTTTAGCACGATCAGTAATTGAACGTTGAGACTCTAGTTGCTTATCTAGCGCTAAATCACTGTCATATGGGTTCCACTTCTCACCTGTGTGGTACATGAAGTAAGCGGTATTATCGTAGTCGAGCGTCCAACCACCCCAAGATTGTTGGAACATCTCGCCTGTTTTACCTGCTGGAATAATGTCGTTGAGTAAGACATTGGTTTCATAAGGCTGAATTGAGGCGTTTAGACCAACCATTTGTAGGTAGCTGGCAACGGCCTGAGACACCTCATTAAAAGTTGCATCATTACCGCGGATGTCGATTTGAATTTTGGTCCCTGGTTTTATCCCTGCTTCTTTCAGAAGTTGCATGGCTTTTTTAGGGTCATAGGGTAATGGCTTCATGGTTGGGTCGTCGCCAAATGAAATGGCACTTTGGAAACTCGCAATTTGAGCGGCCTGACCTCCTAAAATCGAATCAATGATTGCTTGACGATCTACCCCATAAATTAACGCTTTACGGACTTTTTCGTCTTTTGTGATGCCATTTTGAGTGTTAAAACGTAAAGCATACACAGTAGGGCTGATTGTCGTGACGATTTTTAGATTTGGGTCTTTTTCAATGGTGGTAATCATACCAATAGGTATGGTTGGCGGGATAACTAGATCGACGCGCCCAGATTGAAGTTCTGCAACGGCTGTCGAAGGCTCACTGATGAAACGATAATTAAGATTCGTTAGCTTAGGTGCGCCATCCCAATGATTCGCATAGGCTTCAAGTTTGATACCGACTTTTGGCTCGTAGGAAGCAAACTTAAACGGACCTGTACCCACTGGGTGTGTATTGAAAAAGTCTTCGCCTTTTTCTTGAATATATTTTGGCGGCACTATCATGGCGCCATAACCTGCTAATTTAGTGAGTAATACTGGGTCAGCGGCTTTTAGATGAAAATCTACCGTGTTGTCGTCAATGACTTCTACCGAATCAATGGCCGAGTAATTAGAACGCTGAGGGCCTTTTTTACCTTCATCCCCCATTAAACGGTCAAAAGTGAACTTTACTGAGGCCGCATTAAAGGATTCGCCATTATGAAATTTGACACCTTGACGCAACGTAAAACGAATGCGCGTGCCGTTATCCAGTTGTTCCCATGACGTAGCAAGACCGGGTTGTAATTTTAGGTCTGGTCCACGATAGGTCAAGCCGTCATAAATATTGGTGGCAACCGAAGCCCAATTTACTAAAAAAGTATCGATTGGATCCCAACTGCCAGGATCTTGAGGTGAAGATACGGTTAACGTACTAGCAAAGCTAACGCTCGCTGCGGCTAAGCTACTGGTTACAACGAGGGTTTTTAATACCGACGTTAAATATTTTTTACTGCTCATTTTTCAACTCTCCGTTCTTTTGTGATAGTTGGGGAATTATTGTTGTTATTCATTTGCGACAAAATGTCCCGGCGTAATTTCTAGATGCGGAACAATAATGGGCTCATCGCCTACTCGTCTAACAGGGCTTGGGATTTCACCGCTGAGACGACCTAGATCTCGAGTAATGGTTGGATCTGCAATCGGCACCGCGCTAAGCAAGCGTTTGGTGTAGGAATGGGATGGTGTTTCAAGAACTTGTTGGCGAGAACCTAATTCAGCAATTTGACCAAGGTATAACACGGCCACACGGTGGCTCATTTTTTCGACAACTGCCATGTCATGACTTATGAATAAATAGGCAATGCCATGCTCTTCTTGAAGCTCCATAAAGAGGTTAATAATTTGAGCTTGAATAGACACGTCGAGAGCGGACAGTGCTTCGTCAGCAATGATTAATTTAGGGTTAGACGCCAATGCTCTGGCAATGCAAACACGCTGACGTTGGCCACCTGAAAATTGATGGGGATAACGCTTAGCGTGCTCGGCTGTTAACCCGACACGCTCTAGCAATTCATTTACTCTGTTCTTAATGTTTTGCTCACCCTGAATAAGATCATGGGTTTTAATGGGTTCAGCAATTGAAAATCCAACTGTTTTTCTAGGGTCAAGAGAGGCCAGAGGATCTTGGAAAATATATTGGATCTCTTGACGTAATCTCTGCCGATCAGCTCTGCTCATACCGACAAAAGGATTCCCTTCAAAACTGATGTCGCCGCTGGTGGCTTTTTGCAATTGTTGAATAGTTCGGCCGATGGTGGATTTGCCTGAACCAGACTCTCCGACTAGGGCAAGCGTTTCGCCTCGAAATATATCAAAACTGACTTTTTCTACGGCATGCACACGATGAGTGACACCACCAAAAAACCCTTTTTTACTGTCAAAGCGAGTCACTAGGTCTCGCACAGATAATAAAGGCCCTTCATCATAGCAAGCGGTATCCTGGATTTTTTCTTCCCCTACTAAACGTGAACTTTCTCCTTCCATTATGGTAATAGGGAAACGTTTAGGGAAAGCTTCACCGGTCATACTTCCTAGCTTTGGAACGGCGGATAATAAGGCTTTTGTATACGGGTGTTGAGGGTTGGAAAATAACGCTTTTACTGGCCCATGCTCTACTTTTTTACCTTTCCACATAACGACGACATCATCGGCAATTTCCGCCACAACGCCCATGTCATGAGTGATAAAAATCACGGCCATATTCAATTCTTTTTGCAGATCATGAAGAATGGTTAGAATCTGTGCTTGAATCGTCACATCCAATGCTGTTGTTGGTTCATCCGCGATCAATACTTTTGGTCGGCAAGCCAATGCCATCGCAATCATTACGCGCTGTCTCATGCCTCCAGATAATTGGTGAGGGTAGCGTTTGAGCATGTCTTCTGCATCAGGTAAACGAACCATTTTCAAAAGCTTGACGCTCTCTTCGAGTGCGTCCGTTTTGCTGATTTTTTTATGCAGGGAAAGAGATTCTGAAATCTGATCGCCAATGGTAAACACAGGGTTAAGAGAAGTCATAGGTTCTTGGAAAATCATCGCAATGTCTTTGCCACGTATTGTCCGCATTTTGTCTTGTGACAACGACAGTAGGTCAACTTCTCCAGCCTCGGTCGAAAAAATAATACGACCTGATGGGTAACTGGCTCCATTCGTTTCTGCCAGACGCATAATAGATTGCGATGTAATGGACTTTCCTGAGCCTGACTCCCCTACAATGGCAAGTGTTCGACCCGCCATAACGGAAAAACTAAGGTCATCAATGACCCGAGAAGGACCAAATTCAACGGATAGGTTCTCGACTGTCAGTATTGGAGTAGATGAAATATCTGTCACTAAATAATCCTTACTATCAAGGTTCGTTTGATTGTTGGCACTTTAGTTCAATTACCGTGTATTTAAGTGAGTGTTTTGCCTAAACAACTTAGTATTTGTAAAGATTCTTATTCTTTGCCTATTTCCATAATGTTAATTTAATTCAATGACATCCACTTATATTATCGTATAGTTGATAACTAAATATTATTGAAATAGATGAGTCGTGTATGAAGTTCAGGCAGGTAGAGGCTTTCCGCTACATTATGCTACGCGGAACAACGGCGGCTGCGGCGGTAGAAATGCATGTTTCTCAACCTGCAGTGAGCCGCTTATTGAATGATTTAGAGTATTCCTTAGGATTTTCTTTATTTGATCGCCGTAAAGGTCGCCTTCATCCGACGCAAGAAGCCGCTGAGTTTTTTCGCTCTGTTGAAGAAAGTTTTCTCGGGATGGAAAAGTTAGATTCCGTGGCGGCAAAAATTCGTACTCGAACCCCGAGTGAATTAAAAATTGCCAGTACATCCGCCATTGCGAGTACCTTGCTGCCTCTTGCATTACAGGAGCATAAAAAATACTTTCCAGATGAGCGAGTAACGATTCATACGGATGCAATGTCTGAATTGGTGATGAAACTGCAAACCAACTCTGTAGATTTAGCCATTGGTTTAGAACTGCCACAGTTAATTGGTATTGAGCGTGAATTTATTGGTAATGCTCGTTTTGTTTTTGCGGCTCGGTCTGATCATCCTTTGGCAAAAAAAGACGTTATCACAGCGCAAGATTTGATCGGTGAGTCGGTACTGACCGTTGTCGATAATTCACCTGCCTATTGGAGTGAATTGGGCGGTGCTCTGAGTTCCGTAAAATCTCAGCTTAAACAAAGTATCATGATAGACACGTCTCATACTGGATATGCCATGATAGCAGCGGGTATGGCCGTCGGTGTGCTAGAGCCTTTTGCTGCAAGGGTTTGGGAAGGAAAAGATGTGGTTATTCGCCCCTTTGAACCTGCTATATATTATCCCTATGGGCTGGCGTATCCAACGAATGCACGGCAACATAAATCCTTATACAGTTTTACCCAATCTATTCAAAAAGTGGCTCAATCCATGCGCGAATTTAAGAATGATTATATTGCTATGGAGAAGTGAAATAGATTTAACGAGAGGTTATTTTTTCCAGTATTGCCAATACCCCATTGGTTCTTGAACTCGTCAGATAACTGGTGAGATTCAGTGCTGCTAATTCAGACTTAAGATTTATTTTCTGAATGTTTTCTACGCTTTTCCCTTCTACCAAGCTCAATATCGCGACAAGGACTCCACGCATCAGTTTGGCGTCGCTGTCGGCGTTGAAGTGACGGATACCGTTTGATTCTTCGACGATGAGCCAGACGGCACTTTCGCAGCCTTTCACCTTGTTCTCATCGGTTTTTTCTTCCGATGATAGTCGCTGCAAGATTTTGCTCAAGGTAACCAAGGTTTTAAACGTTTCTTCTTTGCTGCGGCAAGCTTGCAGCTGTTCTTTTATGGTTAGTGTCTGGTTCGAGTTGTTCATTACTCATCTCCTAATATATCAATCGCGTCGAGCAGAACATCGCAGAATCGGTTAGCTTCTTCCAGGGTGTTGTAACAAGCAAATGACGCACGCAGCGTACCGGCAACGCCGAGTTGTGCCATTAAAGGATGGGCACAGTGACTCCCAGCACGAACACCGATGCCTTGGCTATCTAGATACGCATTCAAATCCAAAATATGAATATTGGGTACACTTAATGATACTAACGTGGTGTTTTTTTCGGGAGAGTAAATATCGATACCGCCTTCCTTATGTAGGCGAAAATAAACGTGCGCAGCGAGGGATTTTTCCCACGCCAATAACGCAGGTCTATCTTGAATATTGAGAAAGTCACACGCAGCCGCTAAACCGATAGCACCTTCGATGTTCGGTGTCCCTGCTTCCAATCGATAGGGTAAAACATTGAACTCTGTCGCTTGGTACGAAACATGACGCACCATTTCTCCGCCCGTTTGGCAGGGTAGTAAAACGTCTAATGCATGACTTTTTCCGTACAAGACGCCGATGCCTGTGGGCCCATACATTTTGTGGCCAGAGAAAACATAAAAATCACAGTCTAGTGCTTGTATATCGATAGGATAGTGCGCCACGGCTTGAGCACCATCTACAAGAGTAAAAGCGCCTTGTAGCTTGGCATTATCAAGCATGGTTTGCAGTGGGGTGCTGGTGCCAATGGCATTGGATATTTGCGTCGCGGCAAAAATACGCGTGCGATCGGTGAAGTAATGACTGAACTCCGACTCCCATTCACCCTTAGAGGTTAATGGTAAAACGCGCAATCGTGCGCCGGTTCGAAAAGCCAATTGTTGCCAAGGAACAAGATTCGCATGGTGTTCTAGGCTAGTAATAAGGATTTCATCACCTTCTTCCAACAGATGTTCTAAGCCAAAGGCCACCATATTAATGGCTTCTGTGGCACCTTTTGTCCAAATAATATGACTTTGCTCAGGTGCATTGATAAAGCGCGCAACGGTGTCTCGTGCTTGTTCAAAACGATTGGTTGCTCGATCGCTGAGGAAGTGTGCGCCGCGATGAACATTTGCGTTGGTGTTTCGATAGTAATCTTGAATGGCATCCAATACAGGTAGCGGCTTTTGCGTAGTGGCTGCGTTATCCAAATAGGTCAAAGGATGATCGTAGGCCTGCAGCGACAAAATAGGAAAAAGGTGACGAAGCGATGAAGGGTCAAAAGCCATGGATACTCTACTTTGTATTTGAATAATCAGGATGTTTAAAGGGCTTCCGGCTTAAGAAAAACCGTAAAAATAGCCGTAAACAGAGTGAAATTGTACCTTAACTCCCATCAACATCGCGAATTATTGGCCTTTTACTTGCGTTTTCTTAAGACAGCTATAATGATTGATAACAGATACTAGATAACAAACTAGAAAAGGTACAAAGCGGTGGCGGATTTTTTATACAAAGGTGTGGTGGATTGGTTTTTGGATCAATTGTCGCAAGACGCGATTTTGCCTGGCGATCGGATGCCATCCTTACGTGTTTTATCGAAACAATTGGGTCTGAGTTTAAACACCATTATTCATGGTTATGAATTGTTGAGTGAAGACGGTTGGATCGAATCACGACCTAAATCTGGCTACTTTGTTTGTCATCGCAGTGAGACGAAGCCCGCGCTTTTACTGACGGGCGAAGCATTAAGAACGTTAAGTCGTGATGGCACTAAGCCTGCGTGGTCTTGCCTTGCTCACCGCGGCGCTTTAGTCGATCAAAGTGATACATTTTTAGCGCCAACGGTTCGCCAAGAAGAGGTGCATTTACCTGTGTTGGGCAAGGGTCATTTAACGGCGCGTGAGTCGGTCAGCGACTATTTAAAAGGACTGGGTATCAAAGCACATGCGTCGCAGCTTTGGTTGGGTCATTCGCCTTTGGCAATGTTTACGCAGAGTGTGCAAACGCTGACGCAACGAGGTGATGCGGTTTTAGTATTGACGCCGTGCGATCCAAGAATCACCACCACATTACAAAGCTTAGGTAGACACGTTATTGCTTTAGGAGCGGGCGAGCGTGGTGTCGATTTGGATTTAGCGATTCGTTGTTTACGCGATGACTCCATTCGTTTGATTGTCTTACCGAGCCAGTTCTCATTTCCCGCAGGGCAACTGATTAGTAATTTAAGCCTGCGTCGTTGGCTTGCGATTATTGAAGAAACCAAGCTCCCAGTGATTGAGTGGGATATGTGCTCGCATTTGGCTTATCGCGCGGGCTCCATTATGACTTACAAGTCACTGGATTCGTCTGATCATATTGTTTATATCGGCGGTGTGGAGTCGAAAGGCGCGGGTCGGTCGGCTAGTTGGTGTTTGCCTGGCCGACATCATGGGTTGTTGGAAGGGGCTTTTTTAGGCGCCGATATGTCTTTGAGTGATGCTCAACAGGTGGCATTAAGCGATGCCTTGCAGCCAAATAGTAAGCGATCATTAACTCGACGAGCGAGAGAAGTCTGGGCCAATTCAGAGCGTGTTAAGGCGCACTTGGAAGCACGTCTTGGTGAACACGTCAGTTTTGTTGCAAGCAAAGGGGGAATGTCTCTTTGGATGCATTTGTCTACGCCATTGGGTATTGCAGGGACCACTGCCTTATTGGCCAATTTTAGACATGCTTTTGTGCCGGGGACATTGGTGAGTCATGAACCTGATGCGAAACATTGGTTGGCGGTGAATGTTACGTTAGACGATGTACAGCCGTTGGCAAAAGCTTTGGCTGAGCATTTAATCTCTGATGATAATCAACCTGTTGGAAAATCGCTTGATGAGGTGGTTTCCGAGACTATTGAAGCAAGTAATCCTATTGAAGAGACCAAGCAAACAGAAGAAATAGTCGAAGCCATTGAGAGTGATTTAGCGCCGTCTGACGCTATTGAAGTGGAAAAAGAAGAAAAGACCGTTGCCGCTACAAAAGGGGAAGATAAAAAACCTCGAAATGCGACCACGGAGCCACTTTATAACCCGATGCTGGACTTAATCAATCACGATTTTGGTTAAGTTCTAAACGCTAAGGTCAGTAACCGTCTGACCTTGGCGTTTCGACGTGTTATTTATTGGCTGCTGCTTCGAACATGTCTAAGTCTTTATTGTAAATCTCGCTGTCCATATCAAAAGCCCCCATTACGCTGTGGAAGATATTGGCTTGGGTGCTTTGCTCCCTTTGCTTGAGTTTATCGACTGAAATGTGCTTTTGGTCGATAAAGGATTGAGACATCCACACAAAGAAAGGCACTTTCAATTGTTGATCAGGCGCGATGGTGTGGGGCGTTCCATGCAAGTAAATACCGCCTTCGCCAAGAGATTCTCCGTGATCAGAGACATACAGGTAAGCGCTAGAGGTCTGTGATAACCCGTCTAAAATTTGTCGTAAGTTATCCAAAAAATGATCGTTGTATAGGATGGTATTATCGTATGCATTGATCAATTCTTCTTGTGTGCAGTTATTTAATTCAACCGAACGACAGACGGGTTTAAATACTTCAAATTCTTTTGGGTATTTACTGTAATAAGATGGGCCGTGGCTGCCTGTTTGATGCAAAACCACAAACACTTTTTGTTTGTCTGAGGCTCTAATCTGTTCAGTAAGATTGGTTAACAACACGCCATCATAATCGCATTCTAAACCTTCACAGTGTTTTTTCAAATCCCCTGACGTTAGGTAGCTCGACACCTTGATTGGGGCTTCTCCCCAGTTTTTGGTGCGCCAGATAACGTCAATACCTTGTCTTTGTAAGTAACTAGGCAAGGTCTCAAAGTTTTCGGAAAACACACCACTTGTATTCACATGAGAGAGAATGCATTTTACTGATGCAGTGGTGTAAGTGGCGCAAGATGTGGCCTTTTTTAAGGTAATAACATCGGACGCTGTCAGTAATGGATTCGTCAGTCTATCGTATCCATAAAGCGAGAAATTTTCAGCGCGTGCGGACTCACCGATAACCAACACGACAACGGTCTTTTTATTTGAGCGGAAGTTCGCGTCCGGTAACAACGTTTGTACTATGTTCTGTTTTGCTCGATCACTTTGATAGCGCGCCGCATTTCCCACATAAGACCATGGCATGATCCTACCACCCAACTGCTTGGCATGATCGTCAATCCAAAGCCAGTGACTCTGTGACTGCCAAACCCAAGTAGACGCTACTATGACGGTGATTGTTAGATGCAAAAACAAGCGCACCCTTGATGTTTTTTGAATCGACGTACGAATAATTAACCAAGCTGGTATCAAGCCTAAGACAATAAAATAGGCAATCAGCTTTAGGCTTAAAAACTGCTCAGACTCCGAATATTGGGTATTGAAAATATTTACCATCATCGTCTTATCTAAGATGACGTTATAGGTCACCACGAAATACGTCGCCAATGAATTGCCTATGGCAAAGATAACGCAAACGGCCTTACCTAAGCGCCTTGAAAGGATAAACAACGGATAAAGAACCAGCGCGGTTACAAGGTAAATGACGGCGAACACGGTCAGTAATGTTTGCATACCATTTAGTGTCAATATCGCTAGATTCTTGTTAGCAAAAGACAATAATGGCCAGTGATACAATGCCAAATTTAGGATCGTCATTAAGAGAACAAAGGTAGATGTTCTCGGTTTTGATTTTGAGATTTTTTTGAAAAAAGTACATAAATTCGCCGACAATAGCGAAAAAATAGTGAAGTTACTTTTCATTTTTGAATTCGTTCCTATTGACCTTGCTGTTATCTAGAGAAGAAAAGCAGCGGGTATTTCTTCATCATTACGGGGGTGACATCAGCATCGCGAGTGTCTTTTTATGATGTTATTTACTCATTTATATGTGTCTATTAACAGATATCTAGCTTATTCCATCAGTCTACTTTTTTGCATTCCATCTGCTTATCTTACACAAGAAAAAATATAAAGATCCTCTTTCCTTTTTCCATATATCGAAAATATACGTTTCACTATTTTTTCACTCACTGTGCATACAATGTGCAGTAATTCAAAAAAATCCACTTTATTGAATATCTATTATTACCTGAAGAGAAGAGATTTTATGCGTTGCCAATTGATCAAAATGTCGACTAATTATAAATCACTATTAGATCAAGCTAGAACAACCGAGATGGTGGTTCCTCAATTTAGTATTCAAATCTTACTCTTGGTGGCGGTACTATTGGCAAGTATGGCGATGATTGGTGAAGTGGTCGGCGGCTATCAGTTTGCCTTTATGGAGATAAACAGTCTTAGCGTTTATATCCCTGTTGTTATCTTAGAAAATATGACAGTTTTCGGAGATGGAGTGTTTTTATTAGTCTTGGTATTATTATTTTCTTGCCGACACATACGTTTTCATTGGGCGGTTTTATTTACCAGTTTGCTTGGCGTAATCGTAGTGAATTTACTGAAAGACTATTTTGCCATGCCGCGTCCGCCGGCGGTGTTGGATCCTGAGACCTTTAACCTTTTGGGTAGAGCCTATAAAGCGCGTAGCTTCCCGTCTGGACATAGTTTAACGGCATTTCTTTTAGCAAGTGTGTGCTTTTGCTATACAAAAAATGTGTTCTTTAAAGTGGTCCTTATTACACTGGCTGTCTTAGTTGGCCTAAGCCGAGTCTTGATCGGTGTCCATTGGCCAATGGATGTATTGGTTGGCGGTTCATTAGGGATCGTATTGGGTGTGGGTGGCGTCATGATCACCGCGAAATGGAAGTTTGGCTTGTGTGCCTATGTCCATCTATTCATGCTGAGTCTGATGGTGATTGCCTGCATTGCTGTCTTTGTTGCGGGCAACGATTACACACTTGCGTTGCCATTGCTTTACGCCGCTGCTGGAGCGGCTTTGGTTCAGGCGGTGAGAGATTATATTTTGGTTAAATAATGATTTCTTTATTATAGAAAAAAATAGAAAAAGGCGCTAAGACAGCGCCTTTTTTATGGCATTTAACATGCTTGAGTGATCTTTATAATCTAATGGAATCGAGGTGAGTTTATCGCCGATGAGTAATGCGAGAGAAGGAAATGAATTCAGTCCAAGATGTCTGGCTTGTTCTATTTCTTCTTCCAATAATCGCTCACTTTTAACGTGCTGCATATTTTTCCGAAAGCCGCTCGGGTTTAGCCCTATGTGTTCTGCGCACTCTGTTAATGTATCGATATCCGACGGGTTTTTCGCTTTCAAGTAATAGGCTTCTTGAATAGCGTGGTACATCTCTTCTTCCAATCCCATGTCTCTTGCTACATAACACGCTCTGCAGGCGGGGTAAGTGGAGCGACGTGGTGACGCAGTTTGCCAAAAATCAAAATTGAATTCCGTTCCCAGAGACGACTGAATGTTTTTCCAAGTACCCTCTAGTTTATCTTTCATTTCTTCTGCCATAGGTGCATTGGAATCAATCGCGAGGCCACCCAGCATTGGTTGAATGGTTAACTGGTCTGAATCAATCAAGCTCTGCAACGCTTTTTGCAGCTTTGTCCACGTTGGGCGGAATCCCCAGCACCAGCTACACATTGGGTCATAGCAATAAATTAGTGTGGCGGTCATCGATGGCTCCATTATTGAATTGAGTTTAAAAAGGCGAGGCCATAAGGTAACAGCCTCTTTGGTGATAAAACAACTGACAGAAATAATAGTCGTAAAAAAACGGCGTCAGCTCGCGAGCTGAAACCGTTTTTATTCACAACCTTAAAAGACTAAATATTAATCTTTCAAGATGGCGGCAATGGCGTCACACAGTGGGCCCATATTGTCATGAGTCATTCCTGCCACACTAATGCGCCCAGAACCAACAATATAAATACCATATTCTCTACGCAGCTGAGCAACTTGGTCTGGCGTAAGACCAGAAAAAGAGAACATGCCTTGCTGCTTTGAGATAAATGAGAAGTCTTGCTTAACACCCTTTGCTCGCAGCGTATTCACAAACAAGCTACGCATTTCATGAATACGCAGACGCATGCCTTTCAGCTCACTTTCCCATAGGGCATACAGCTCTTTATCATTGAGTATTTCAGCAACGATCGCTGCGCCATGAGAAGGTGGATTTGAGTAGTTTGTACGAATACAACGCTTGATTTGCGTGAAAGCGGTTTCCGCTTGTTCTTTTGTTTCACACAAAATAGTGAGCGCGCCAACACGTTCGTTATAAAGACCAAAGTTCTTTGAAAACGAGCTCGCTATCAACATCTCTGGAACGTGCTCTAGGAAGGTACGTAACCCTTGAGCATCTTCTGTTAGTCCTTGACCAAAACCTTGATAAGCAAAATCAAACAATGGTAAGAAACCTTGTTTGCTGCAAAGCTTCGCCAATTGATACCATTGCTCTGGCGTTGGGTCTATGCCTGTTGGGTTGTGGCAGCAACCATGAAACAACACCACGTCGCCTTCAGGGATTTGCGACAAGCTAGCCAACATGGCTTCGAAATCTAAAGATTTAGCATTGGCGTCGTAATAGGCGTAGCTACCTACTTCTAAACCAACAGATTGGAAAACAGACTGATGATTTGCCCAGGTTGGGTTACTGACCCAGATGGTGGCTTCAGGCAAATGTTTTTTAATGAATTCTGCTGCGACGCGTAGTGCGCCTGTTCCGCCAGGAGTGTGAGCTGTTTGAGCAAGCTGCTTGGTAATAATGGGGTGATCGTTACCAAATAAAAGCGTTTGCACGGCGGATCGATAAGCGGGTGCGCCTTCGATACTGAGATAACTTTTGGTTTTTTCTTCAGCCAACAAACGCTCTTCTGCTTGTTTTACGGCTTTTAAAATTGGTGTGTTGCCTTGTTCATCTTTAAAGACCCCAACGCCCAAGTTGATTTTATTGGGATTTGGATCTTTTTTGTAAGCGTCATTCAGACCAAGAATTGGGTCTGCTGGTGCGGCTTGGATATGTTCAAACATAGTAACTCCCCCAAGAGGGTTATTTTCTTTTTTTATTATGGATTAGAAGATTTAAAAAATCAGTGCGTATGGTACTCCAAGACGTGAATAACCGCCATAAGTTGAGAAAACGGGGGAGGTAATTACGGTGTAAAAATGCGGTAATAAATGACATAAAAAGATTTTTCACCCACAAATAGACAGATTACGAATCTATTCATGGGGAAGGCGCTTTGTTTTTTTGAGTAAAACGAATCTCTAGACCTAGCCATAAGCTAAGTCGAGTTGATTCCGCTGACTGTTGTCGTTTGGTTAGATAACGTTAATCATCCCAACCATTCGATATATCATGGTACAAACGCTTTTGCTCTAAATGCTGCTCAATGGCACGTCTGGCTTTTAACAACCGTAGTGCCTCTTCCTTTTTACTCAGCTCTTTTGTTTCATTTTCTAAGCTAATGGAAGCGTGCATTATGTCGGTTTTTACTTCAGTTAGTGTTTCAGTAAAATAGTTCATCGTTATACCCTTTTGGACGTTCGACGACATGAAGTGCATAGATCACTGTCATCGACAGATAAAAAAAGTCAAAATAGACAGACAACTCATTTCAAGCTAATAAAAAACGGAATCAGATTAAAAATCAACCTATTTTTACACGCTTGATATGACAAAAATATTAATTAACCATGGCAGAATGTAATGGACGTTTCTTTTATCCTCGACTCACTGAATGACAAACAGCGTGAAGCCGTCGCCGCGCCGTTGCAAAATAGCCTTGTTTTGGCGGGGGCAGGGTCAGGTAAAACCCGTGTCTTGGTGCACCGTATTGCGTGGTTGATGCACGCTTATGAATTATCTCCTTACAGTTTGATGGCGGTAACGTTTACCAATAAAGCCGCGCGTGAAATGCAAGGACGTATCGAACAACTTGTTGGCGTTCCTCCTCAAGGCATGTGGGTTGGTACTTTTCATGGTTTGGCTCACCGTTTATTACGCGCTCATTGGCGTGACGCAGGACTGAAAGAAAACTTTCAGATCATGGACAGTGATGACCAATTACGTCTCATCAAACGCATTATGCGCGAACTCAGTATTGACGATACTCGCTGGCCACCGAAACAAGTGTCTTGGTTTATCAATGGACAAAAAGACGAAGGCCGTCGTGCGGCTCATGTGCCAGACAGCCATGACCCCTTCACCAAAGGTATGCGAGAACTGTATTACCACTATGAAGAAGCTTGTGAACGTAGCGGTCTGCTCGATTTTGGTGAGTTACTGTTGCGTGCTCATGAGTTGATGCTCAGCACGCCAGCGTTACTTCGTCATTATCAAGATCGCTTCCGCCATGTGCTGGTGGACGAGTTTCAAGACACCAACACCATTCAATACGCTTGGCTACGCATCATGGTCGGTGACCACGGTACGATAACCGCAGTGGGGGACGATGATCAGTCTATTTACGGCTGGCGTGGCGCGAAAATCGAGAATATTCAAAGCTTCACGAAAGATTTCAAAGACGTTGGCACGATTCGACTAGAGCAAAACTACCGCTCTACCGGCCATATATTGAACGCGGCCAATGGTCTGATTAAGCATAACGACGATCGCTTAGGAAAAGAGCTTTGGACCGAAAGCGGTGAAGGCGATCCTATCTCGCTTTATGCCGGGTTCAATGAACAGGACGAAGCGCGCTTTATTGTTGGTATTATTAAGCAATGGCGCGACAAGGGTTCGTCGTTGACTGGCATGGCAATCCTCTACCGTTCCAATGCGCAATCTCGTGTCATCGAGGAATGCTTAGTTAGGGAACAGATTGCTTATCGTATTTATGGTGGACACAGATTCTACGACCGTCTCGAAATTAAAAACGCTTTGGCGTACGCTCGTTTAGCGCTTGATCCTAACGACGACGGCGCCATGGAGCGTGTCGTCAATGTACCGCCACGCGGCATTGGCGAGCGCAGCATTGGTACGTTACGAGAATTTGCCCGTGATCACGGTTGCTCTATGTGGAAAGCCGCGCAAGAAGTGGTTAGTCAGTCTTTGATGACGGCTCGTGCGACCAATGCTATTAAAACGTTTCTGCATCTTATCGAAGGTTTGAGCACCACAGTGCAACAGCCAGATTTGAACTTGAACGACATTTTTGAGCAGATCATCGAAGAAGCCGGTCTGATCCCTTTCCATGAAAAAGAGAAAGGTGAAAAAGGTGAAGCACGCATTGAAAACTTAAAAGAGTTGGTTGGTGCCGCGGGTGGATTCAGCTGGAGCGATGAAGACGAAGAACTCAGTTCACCGTTGATGGCTTTCTTGGATAAAGCGGTTTTGGATGCTGGCGATGCGCAAGCAGACGAATACCAAGATGCGGTGCAACTGATGACGCTTCACTCTGCCAAAGGTTTGGAATTCCCATTGGTGTTCTTAACTGGTGTAGAAGAAAATATATTTCCAAGCAAAATGTCGTTTGAAGAACCAGGACGACTCGCAGAAGAGCGTCGTCTTTGTTACGTGGGTATTACTCGGGCGATGGAAAAGCTTTACATCACCTACGCAGAATCTCGCCGATTGTTTGGTAGTGAATCTTTCAATAGCCCATCGCGCTTTATCAAAGAGTTACCGCCGGAATGTTTGGAAGAAGTGCGTCTTCGGTCACAAGTGAGCCGACCTATTTCGTTGCAGCGACCAGATTACAATTTTGAAAAGAACAAACTAAAAAACAGCAGTGTGTTGAATAACTATAAGGCGCCTGAAATCACTGTCAGCATGGGCGATCGAGTGAATCACCCTGTGTTCGGTGAAGGTTTGGTCATCAACTATGAAGGTCAAGGTCCGCAAGCACGCGTGCAGGTTAACTTCGACGACGAAGGCGCCAAGTGGCTGGTATTGTCGTTTGCTAAGTTGGAAGTTATTTAGTCTATTGTGTTCTGGTTTATGTTGATTTGTTTGTCTGTAAGACTGTCCATAAATATAAAGTTTAGGTGAAAGAGGGTAAGGGATGGCTATTCGTGTTGGTTTGATCGGTTTTGGTTTGTCTGGGCGAGTGTTTCACGCGCCTTTTGTGATGAACGACCCTGGCATGACGATGGCGTATGTTTGCAGTTCCAAGGCGGGTGAAGTGAAAGCGGTATTGCCTGATGCGATGGTAGTGTCGTCTGCCGAGGCTGTGTTTACGGCGTCTGATGTGGATTTGGTGGTGATTACCACACCAAACGTGTTGCATTTTGATCAGGCGAAACAAGCGTTGGAAAGCGGTAAGCACGTGTTGCTAGAAAAACCCTCTGTTACTGATTTATCTCAGATAGAAGCCTTGTGTACCCTTGCTAAGAAAAAAGGTTTGGTGTTTTGTGTTTATCAAAATCGTCGCTTTGATGGCGATTTTCTGCGTCTTAAAGCCTTGATCGAAAGCGGAGAGTTGGGTGAGTTGAAGCATATTGATTCTCGCTTTGATCGTTTCCGTCCGACAGCTCAAGCGCGTTGGCGTGAAGAACCTGGGGTGGGAACGGGGATTTTTTGGGATCTTGGCCCGCATATATTAGATCAAGCTTTATGTTTGTTTGGGCCGCCAAAATGGATGCACGCCAGTATTGATCGTTTGCGTGAAGGCAGCCAAACCCATGATTGGTTTGAGGTTGAGTTAGGCTACGATGATAAACGTGTTCGTATCGCGTCAACGCCATTTGAAGCGGGCGAAATGCGCCGTTTTAATGCCAGATTCACCAAAGGCAGTTGGCAATGTGTTGGTTTAGACCCGCAAGAAGAAGCTTTACGAGCAGGGCAAATGCCGTGGGATACGAGCTTCCCATCACGAGCGGCACAACAGCGAAATACGCGATTTATTGCGCATTCCCAAGATGATATTGATGTTGTTCCAGAAGAGGCCACACAAGGCGAGTACGCCGCGTTTTATGCTCAGCTGCGTGATGCGATTCTTGGCAAAGGTGAGGCTCCGGTATCGATGGAGCATGCTTGTCAGTTAATTTATGGTTTGTGTTTAGCGGAACAGTCTGCAGAGAGCGGTCAACGTATGTCGTGGAGTTATTCTCCAACGTTATGAATGGAAAATGAATAATAACGAGGCACATAAAAGAAATAAAATTAAAAAGGCCTTGAGAGCTGAGACGGCAATTCATACTATCTAATGCACTTAGTGCACAGAATGTGTCTAAAGGGTCAATATTACTTCATAATGCTGACCCGAATCGCACAATTAGGGTTGTGTGATGAGCTGAGCTGGAAGGCTAGGTCTTATAACAATAAATTTAACGCGTCTCCTGAGGGATAAAGTGAATGAATAAAATAAAATTGTGGAGCAAGCTGGCATTAGTCGGTTTGACAGCAGCCACCTTGGTGGCTTGTGGCGGATCCGAAAAAGCGGAAGAAACGGCAAAAGTAGAGAAAAAAGCCGACGTCATTAACTGGAAAATGGTCACAACGTGGCCAAAGAACTTTCCAGGTCTAGGAACGGGTGCAGAAGCCCTTGCCAAAAATATTAATGAAATGTCCGGTGGTCGCTTAAACATTAAAGTGTATGCAGCGGGTGAACTTGTTCCACCATTGGAAGTGTTTGATGCTGTATCTCGTGGTACGGCGCAAATGGGTCACGGTGCAGCGTATTACTGGAAAGGTAAAGCGCCAGCGGCTCAGTTCTTTACAGCAGTGCCATTTGGTTTTACTGCACAAGAGATCAACTCTTGGATTCACCATGGCGGCGGTTTAAAGTTGTGGGAAGAAATCTATGCCCCGTTTAACCTAATTCCAATGGCGGCAGGTAACACTGGGGTACAGATGGGCGGTTGGTTCAATAAAGAGATTAACTCTCTTGAGGACTTCCAAGGTCTAAAAATGCGTATTCCAGGTCTTGGCGGTGAAGTCTTGAAAAAAGTGGGTGGTACACCAATTAACTTGCCTGGTGGCGAAATCTTCACTTCTTTACAGACTGGCGCTATTGATGCGACGGAATGGGTTGGACCATACAATGATTTAGCATTTGGCTTATACAAAGCGGCGAAATACTACTACTACCCAGGTTGGCATGAGCCAGGTTCAACAATGGAAGCGCTTTACAATAAAGAAGCGTTTGAAGCCTTGCCAAAAGATCTTCAGTTGATCGTGCGTGCGGCGACTCGCCAAGCGAACGCTGACATGCTAGATGAGTTTACTGCCTTGAACAACACGGCACTAGAGACGTTGGTTAATGAGCATAACGTCATACTTAAACCTTTCCCTACTGACGTTTTGTCGGCGCTGAAAAAAGCCTCTACTGAAACATTAGAAGAAGTGGCAGCAGCCGATCCAATGAGCCAGAAAGTGTATGACTCATTCAAAGACTTTGGCAGCAAAGTAAGAGCGTGGCACGAAGTGTCTGAACGCGCTTACATCAATGCTCGCGAGATTGATTAATCTTTTTTGATTTAGGACTTTTTGCTTAGTAAAAAACCTTCATGATTATGTTGATCATGAAGGTTTTTTTTGAATAAAAGACAACGAGTAATTGTTATTTTTTAAACACTTTCAATAATCTAGGTGCAATTAATGCTGCGATAGTGGCAATCGCCAAGACATAAGTCATGGTGCCATTCAGTAAAATAGACCAATCACCACCACTAATAGACAGTGCTCGGCGTAAGTTTTCTTCCAACACTTCTCCCAATACCAAACCTAAAATGACCGGTGCAAGAGAAAAGCCTAACTTGCGAAAAATGAAAGCAAAAACACCCAATAAAATCATGAAGAAGAGATCGAACGTATCCCCATGAATGGAGTAGATTCCAACAAACGTTAACATCACAATAATCGGTACAAGATAAGATTGTTTGATAGACAGCAACCGAACAAATACACCAATTAACGGTAAATTCATCACCAACAAGGCGATATTACCGATAAACATAGAAGCGATCAGGCCCCAAGCGATATTTGGTTGTTGTTCAAACAAAAGAGGACCCGGTGTAATATTAAACATCATCAAGGCACCCAATAAAATAGCTGTAGTGCCGCTGCCTGGAATACCCAGCGTCAGCATCGGAACCATAGAGCCTGCCGCCGCTGCATTGTTTGCCGCCTCTGGCGCCGCTAAACCTCGAATATCCCCCTCGCCAAAGTGGTCGTCCTTTCCTGCTGCGAAACGTTTTTCTGTACCGTAAGCTACGGCACTGGCAATGGATGCCCCTGTTCCTGGCAAGACGCCAATTAAAAAACCAGAAATTGTTGAGCGTAAAATGACCCATTTCACTGCCATGATGTCAGAAAAACTGATAAAGCTTTTTCCCACAGGCGTGAGTTTTAAATCGTTACGAGCCCAGCTTTCTAGCAGTATCAATACTTCGCTGATGGCAAACATACCAATGACGACAACCAGAAAGTCGACACCGTCGAATAGGTTTGGAATCCCCATGGTAAAACGTAAAATACCGGTTCCAGAATCAATGCCTACGGTCGCGAAAAGCAGACCAATAACCACGCCAACAACGGTTTTGATTGGGCGTTTACCCACCATGGTAGCCAAACAAGTGAAGGCAAAAATCATCAGCCAGACATATTCGGAAGGGCCAAATTGAATGGCTAATTTACTGAGTAAAGGAGCAAAAATGACCATCAAAAGTAAGGCGCCCATACTTCCAAAGAAAGAGGAAACCGCCGATAACGCCAAGGCTCTGCCACCTTCTCCTCGCTTGGCCATAGGGTAGCCATCTAAGGTGGTCATAATAGCACCAGCGTCCCCGGGAACATTGAGCAATATACTTGAAATCCGGCCGCCATACTCAGCGCCATAATAGACGCCGGCTAGCAGAATAAGAGCTGATTCTGGTGGTAAACCAATGGAATAGGCTAATGGCAATAAAATGGCGACGCCATTGATAGGACCAATACCAGGTAATGAACCAATTAAGGTGCCGATAAAGCATCCTGCTAAAACCAACCCCAAATTCAATGGCGTCAGGGCGACAGAAAATCCGATTGATAAGTAGTGTAAAACGTCCATTAGAAGTCTCCGAAAAATAGGCCGGTTGGGACATTAAGCTGCATTAAATCAGCTAATAAAAAATAGCTAATTAAACTTAGGACGAAAGCATACAAAAAGGCTTTTAAAGGCTTTTCACCAAACAGCCAACTAAAAATAGTACCGACTAACGTGGTGGAAATAATGAAGCCTGCTTCTTCAAATAGAACGGCATACAGCACCATAATAACTAGACCAATAACGATCTTGGTGAGAACCTCTTTGGTTGGATGCCAAGTATTTTGATCGGGCTTAATCATCATCCAAATACAACAGGCTGCCAAAATAATCGACAAAATAATAGGAAAGGCTTTTGGCCCTAAGGGCTCATACTGAAACGGAACGTCGAAGTAGTAAGCTGTCCAGGCGACTAGCCCGGACAGTACCAAAAAAACGCCCGCGAAAATGCGGTCATATAACATGTTAATGCCTCAATTCACTACTTAATTAAGCCAGCTTCTTTTGCTAAACCACGCATATAAGCGACTCGTTCTTTAATGTAGTTGTCTAGTGTGTCGCCAGACATGCTAAACGGTACTAGATTTTGATCGACGACAACTTTTTCAAACGCTGGGCTTTGATAGGCTTTTTGAAATTGAGCCGCCCAATAGTTGTAGGCTTCATCAGACACTTTTGGCCCTAAATAATAACCTCGAATAATGGTCCATTCTGCATCGTAACCTTGTTCGATAGCGGTTGGGTATTTGGAATATTCACCCTTCAAACGTTCAGGAGACATAATGGCAAGCACTTTTACCTTGCCTGATTCCACCAAACCTTTCATTTCGCCGACATCACCTGGGTACACTTTAATGTGTCCGCCGAGTAACGCTGCCAATGCTTCACCGCCGCCTTCATAAGCGACATAGCGCATTTTCTTTGGATCGACACCAGAGGACTTCATTAGGATGGCCGCTTTCATCCAATCTTGGCTACCGACACCACCTCCGGCACCAAGCACGAATTTAGTTGGGTCTTTTTTGATATCATCGACCAATTCATTCAACGTATTCCACGGTGCGTCAGCTCGAACCATGATCGCGCCATAGTCGACACCGGCCGTACCTACCCAGCGAGCGTTATTTTCATCTAGGTTTTTACCAAATTTTCCTTGCGCAAGATTCAGTAATGAACCGGAACTGAAAGCAACTAACTTGTTTGGGTCATCTGGTGTGGTGGAATTAATATAGTTGTAGGCAACAGCGCCTACGCCGCCAGGCATAAAAGTTACTGCCATAGGAATTTTTGTGATGTCTGCATTGGCAAAGCCAGTCGATAAAATACGGCAGGTTAAATCGAAACCACCACCGGGTTTTGCAGGTGCAATACAGCTTGGTTTGGATGGCTCAAACGCGCTTGCGTTGAACGCAGCAGAAAGGCCACTAACAAGTAATAAAGAGGCGATATGGGATTTCATATTTTTCATTCTCCAAATTTCTTTTTGTTTTATTTTGCTGTACAAGGTTGCACAGTAGTTGGCAAAGCTACTCCTTTAAACTGACACTAACCTGACAAGAATAAGATAAAGGGTTCCGTCATGCGTATGTTATTGATTGAAGATAATGAAAGTTTGGCTGACTCGATTCGAATTTATTTTCGGAATTTAGGTCATCCGATTGACTGGATTGATTCAGTTGAAAAAGCGGAGACAAGTTTGTCGTTTGATGATTTTGACTTGCTGATTTTAGACATTAACTTACCTGGAAAAAGCGGTTTCCAGCTTTTGCAGAGCTTACGCAACCAAGGGAATCGCGTCCCCGTTCTTGTGCTAACAGCGCGAACAGAAGTAGACGATAGAGTGAGTTCATTAGACTTTGGTGCGGATGATTATCTTGCGAAACCATTTGATTTTCGTGAGCTAGCAGCACGGTGCCGTGCGCTTTATCGTCGTGGACGTGGCGGCGCCAGCAATGAAATTCGGTGTGGTAACTTAGTGTACAATTTAGCGTCACATTCGGCGAAAATAAGTGATATAACGCTAGATTTACGGCCAAGAGAGTTACAGTTGTTAGAGCTTTTTTTAAAAAACATTGATCGTGTGCTCACCAAAGACGATATATCTAATCGTCTTTATCGTTACGATGAAGCGTATACACCCAATGCTATAGAGCAGACATTAACGCGGTTACGAAAGCAACTAGATGGCTCCACGTTGATTATTAAAACCATTCGTGGCTTAGGGTATTTAGCTCATGTCGATGATTGAGAAAAGTTATTCGTTACGTCTTCGAATGCTGACTCGCTCGGCCTTTTTATTATTGTCGATTTTTTTAATATTAAGTATTGGTGTTTGGCATTACGCGCGTGAAGCTTCAAATTATTCTTATGATCGATTACTAAATAGTGCCAGTTTATCGATCATGGAAGGGCTCCATGTGTATGGTAAAAAAGTGGATTTAGATTTGCCATATGCGGCTTTTGAAATGATGCAATTGGCAGCACAAGATAAGGTGTTTTATCAGGTGTTGGGAACGCAAGGAGAGCTCATTACCGGTTACGTAGATATGCCCTTGTTTGAAAAACTTAAGGGAGAATCTCATCTTAAGTTTTATAACGCGCATTATTTGTCCGAGGATGTTCGGGTGGTTGTTCGTCATAAAAGGCTGTCTGAGCCAGCTGTATCTGGTTGGGTAACGGTCGTACTTGCGCATACGTTAATAGCTCGGCAACAGATGATGAATGACATTCTTTATCGAAGTTTTGCTGTGCTTTTAGGCATTATGGTATTTGTCATGATTGTGCTTTGGGTTGCAATCAATCGTGCGCTTGAACCGCTTAGTTCTATTTCAAAAACACTCGTGTCCCATTCTGTTTTGTCAGCAGAACCGATTCAATCAACACCGATCCAAGAAGTCTTTCCTTTGGTTAAAGCAATCAATGATTATCAGGCTCAATTATTGTCAAATTTAGCAAGCATGAAGCGCTTTATTGCGGATGCTAGTCATCAAATTCGAACGGCACAAAGTTCGACACAAGCCCAACTTGATATCGCTAGCCAAAGCAAAAATGTAGATGAACTGCCAGAGTATTTAAGCAAAATACGTGAAGAGCATGTGCGTCTAACGCGGTTAACTAATCAGCTGCTGACACACGCTATGGTTGTGCATCGGGGAGATACGAAAATCATTGAAGAAATGAATGTCGAGGTTATTATGAAACAGTTGTTAACGGAGTGTGTTCGAGACAACGCCCATAGAATGATCGATTTTTCTTATCAATGTGAGCAAGCATTACCTCTTTTTATGGGTGACCCTATTAGCTTACGGGAGGCGGTTCGAAATTTGCTGGAGAATGCGGTGTATTACGGACCAGAACAGAATCAGATTGAAATTTTGTTACAATCCAATAACCGCAGTCTTGATATTATTATTGATGATGCAGGCCCTGGCATTCCTAATGAATTAAGAGACAAAGCCAAAGCGCGTTTCCAACGACTGGCGAATGATCTTAATGGCTCAGGTTTGGGTTTGTCGATTGTGGCCAGTGTCGCAGAAGCTCACGGCGGGGCTTTTTTTTTAGAAGATAGCCCGTTAGGCGGATTGAGAACACGAATACATCTAACAATAGGAAGCGCATTATGTTGAAAAATATGAGTGCATTGATCGTTATTTTTATGACGCTTTCTAGTCCAAGTTTTGCGGAGCCCTCGGTATGGGAAAGCAATAAGCTAACGATATACAGTGCAACGGATTTGGATGCAATTGCGCCAGTGCTTGCAGCGTTTAGAGCGAATTACCCTAATATGGAAGTCGTGTATCGCGAGTTTAATACTCAAGAATTGGATAAGGCAATAAGAGCAAACCCTTTGCAGGATCAGCCTGATGTTGTGATTAGTTCTGCCATGGATCTTCAGGTTCGTCTTGTTAATGATGGTTATGCGCAACCGGTTTTGGATACGGCTGTTGAAACACTTCCCAGTTGGGCTAATTGGCGCAATGAAGTTATCGGCTTTACTTACGAGCCGATTGTTTTTGTCTATAACAAAGCGGCGTTTAAAAACAAACCTGTTCCTCTTACTCACGAATCATTAGCCAGTGTCATGCGCAGTGAAGATGCTTTTTTTGCCCATAAAGTGGGGTCTTATGATGCGCGTCGCTCAGGCATTGGCTATCTTGTTGCAACGCAAGATGAAGTCACTTCCAGTATCAGCGGACGCTTACAAGAAAGCTTAGGCCGTGCGCATACAAAGGTATTTGGGCAGACTTCAAGCCTGTTAGATGGTCTTGCTTCTGGAGAATTAATCTTTGGTTATAATCTATTGGGTTCTTATTCATTCGCTCGTGAAAGGCGAGATAACCGAATTGGAGTAGTGATTCCGCAAGACTATGCTCTTGTTGTTAGCCGAGCTGTCTTCATATCAAAGCACGCAAGGCATGAATTAAATGCACAGCGTTTTGTGAGTTTCTTGATCTCTAAGGAGGGGCAAGAGGTCATTGCCAAGCACAGTGAGCTGGTGGCCTTGAATCCCGACATAGACGCATTGTTATCTCAACAGAAGCTGCAAGACCATACTATCAATTTTCACCCTATACCTTTGGGGCCCGCCCTGATGGTTTACCTTGATAATTCGAAACGACGACGTTTTCTCAAAGCGTGGGAAAATGCACTTTTACCGGAATAAAAACAGCCCTACTTTGTGTCCAAAGAAGGGCTGTTTTTTTAAATACCGAGAGCTTACAGCGAAGGTTTTAGTCGTTCATGCTACCCAGTTCAAGCAAGGTAGCGTTGCCGCCGATTGCTGTGGTGTTGTTCGACACAGTGCGTTCGGTAACAAAGCGCAGTAAGTAATGCGGTTTGGCGATGACACTGAGGTTCTCGCTGTCGACTTCTTCGATCAATTGACAGATGAGACCGCCTTTCGCTGCAAGACGCTGGCTAAGCAATTGCGCTTGCATAGGGTCGCAAAGCGTTGCAATTCCAGCCAAGTGATTGGCTTCAATCAAAGAGTCTTGTGCGGACTCCGCGATATTTTGGATAACGCCTTCTGGTACGAAGGGCGAAATCAGATCCATGATTTCTTGGCCTGTTGGACCAACAGTAATCACCGGGTTGCCAGCGATTAATGCGGTAAACACCTGACCTACTAAACCGACTTTTGCTTTGTCGCTTTCTACGAAAGACATACAGAGGAACGGGCCACGACCTTGGTTTGATAGCTCGTTGCGTTCACCGGTTGGACCAGGCATAACACGGGTTTCAGCTATTTCTTTTTGTGCATTATTGATCTGCCAAGCGGCCATTTTCTTTTCTTCATTAGAAAAGGATACCAGTGTATTAAGCAGTTTTTCCGCTCGACCATTTACCCCAATCTTGTCCCATGATTCGAAGACTTTTTGAGCGACCTGAATTTGGATAGGTTGTACGATTGTCATAATAGTGTCTCCCCTTAAAGGTCTTGCTCAATGGCGAAGCGTTGTAGATAGTGCGGGCCACCGGCTTTCGGGCCAGTACCAGACATGCCTTGTCCACCAAAAGGCTGAACGCCAACAACAGCACCAACTTGGTCGCGGTTGATGTACAAGTTACCCACGCGAGCTCGGCTTGCAATACGAGCACAGGTGGTTTCATTACGGCTATGAACGCCTAACGTCAGACCAAACCCTGAGTTGTTAATCGTATCAATGATCTTGTCTAAGTCGCGTGCTTTGTAGCGTACAACGTGAAGAATTGGGCCGAATTTTTCATCGGTAAGCTGATCGATACTGGCAATTTCAAATGCCGTTGGCGCAACATACGTGCCTTTGTTTGCAAATGCCGGCAGTTCCGATTGAGCAATCAGCTTGGCTTCTTTTGTCATGTGTTCGATGTGTTCTAGCAACATGGTTTGAGCTTTTTTATCGATAACTGGACCCACATCCGTGCTGTGCAAATACGGCAAGCCTACAGACTGTTCTTGCATCGCACCTTTGATCATCGGAATAACTCGATCGGCAATGTCTTCTTGTACGAACAAGACCCGCAATGCGGAACAACGTTGACCAGCTGACGCGAAAGCAGAACGAACCGCATCACGTACGACTTGTTCTGGCAATGACGTAGAGTCCACCAACATTGCGTTTTGACCGCCGGTTTCTGCGATGATAGGCACAGGCGCCACGCCACGTGCCGCGAGTGTGCGGTTAATCAATTGTGCCGTGCCGGTCGAGCCCGTGAACGCCAAACCTGCAATGCGTTTGTCGCTGGTGAGCGGAGCACCAACCGTCGCGCCATCGCCCGGTAGAAGATGCAGAACATCGGCTGGTACGCCTGCTTGATGTAATAACTCAATGGCACGAAAGGCGATCAAACTGGTTTGTTCCGCTGGTTTTGCCACTACGGTGTTACCAACCACAAGTGCCGCCACGATTTGGCCGGTGAAAATCGCCAATGGGAAGTTCCAAGGGCTGATACAAGTAAAAACGCCACGGCCATTTAGCTTGGCGTGTTTTTCTTGTCCTAAGAAATCTGTGTAAGTCGCTGGCGTCGCAAAATGACTGCGTGCTTGTTGCGCGTAGTAGCGGCAGAAGTCGACGGCCTCGCGTACTTCATCGATGCTGTCTTGAATGGTTTTACCCGCTTCACGGTGGCAAAGTGCCATCAGTTCTGCGTAGTTTTCTTCCATCAAGTCTGCCATTTTGTCTAGGCAATCAGCACGTTCCGTCGCTGGGCGAGTAGACCACGCAGGGAAAGCCGATTCCGCAAGGTCAATGGCTTTTGTGACGGTGGTTGTGTCTGCCCAGTCAATTTGACCCGCTGACTCACTGTGATCGTAAGGGCTAAGTACCGCGTGAGTGTGTCCCGTTTCCACTTTTTCGCCACCGACGATAGGGAAAGCGCGCCATTGGGTGTCTTGTCCCATGAAAACGTCGATTTTAGCTTTGAACGGTGCCCAGTCAGAACCGATCTCAATATTGGGTCCAAATGAGTTCTTACGATCATCAAACAAGCTAGATGGTAGGCTGATATGAGGATTCGCCAGTGATTTTCGACTTTCTAGCGTCGTCACTGGGTGATCGATCAAATCCGCAATTGGGTAGCTGGCGTCGATCAAACGGTGTACGAATGAGCTGTTGGCGCCATTTTCTAACAGACGACGCACCAAGTAAGGAAGCAAGTCTTTGTGACTACCGACCGGCGCGTAAATACGTACGCAGATGTCGCTGTCTTTGATTAAGCGGTTATAAAGCGCATCGCCCATGCCGTGTAAGCGTTGGAACTCGAATTCTTTTGTCGTTGCGCCCAATTGTGTTGCGATGCAATTAATGGTCGCAATGGTGTGCGCATTATGGCTGGCAAACTGTGGAAAGATATTCGCGCGAGTGTGCTCGCTGAGTAAGAAGTGAGCGCACGCTAGGTAAGACACATCGGTCGATTCTTTGCGTGTGTAAACAGGATAACCATCAATGCCGCGTTGTTGGCAAAGTTTAATTTCAGAATCCCAATAAGCGCCCTTTACAAGGCGAACAGGCACTCGATCACCATGTTGTTTAGCAAGTGCTGCCAACCATACCAAAACAGGCAGTGCGCGCTTTGAGTAAGCCTGAACGACTATGCCAAATAATCCCCAGCCTTTCGTTGCTTCGTCACAGTAAAGTTTTTCAAATAAGTGCAAAGAAAGTTCTAGGCGATCTGCTTCTTCCGCATCGATAGTAATGCCGACGTTCAAGGCGCGAGCTTTAGTGATTAAGCCTTTAACGCTGTCAAAAAGCTCGGTCATCACACGTTCTTCACAACCCACTTCATAACGAGGGTGAAGGGCAGATAGCTTAATAGAGATTGTAGGCCGGTGGCCTTTGCTGTAGGTATCTTTGCCTACAGACTCGACGGCTTGCTCGTAAGACTTGAGGTATTTATCAGCGTCGGCGGCGGTTAATGCCGCTTCGCCCAACATATCAAAAGAGTAGGTGTAACCTTTGTCTCGGTAGCTTTTACCACGAGACAAGGCTTCTGTGATGTTGCGGCCTAAAACAAACTGATGTCCCATAATTTTCATCGCTTGGTTCATCGCTTTACGAATCACAGGCTCAGAAACACGGTTTACCATACGATTAACAAGATTAGCGGGTGTGCCGTCTTGGTTTTCGTCCATGGTGACGATTTTGCCTGTCAACAAGAGACCCCATGTGGATGCATTAACAAAAAAGGAATCAGAATTCTTAGCGTGAGAAGCCCAGTCGGCTACACTCAAACGGTCTTTAATGAAAGCGTCTGCGGTTTCTTTGTCTGGTACACGCATGAGCGCTTCAGCCAAACACATCAACAAAATACCTTCTTTGGTGTCTAGACTGTATTCCAACAGTAAAGCGTCAATCATTGACATGCTATCGTCATCGTTACGAACTTCAGCAATCAGCTTAGAAGCCGCATTAGTGTGGTCTGCGAGCGCTTCGTCTGTTGGTTTTGCTAACGGTAATAACTCTTTCAACCACTTTTCTTCATCCATCTTATAAAGAGGGGAAATCAGCTGCCACAATTCATTAAGTGGTCGCTGAATAAAGTTAGGTTGTAACACCTCAATCGCTTTAAACATGGTTGGACTCTCCCGCGTTAACATAAAAAGCTGCATGGCTTTTTATTAAGGCCGCGCATATTGTTATAGAGCATTAAACGCTTTTTTGACTATTTTTCATCAGGTAAAAAATGAAAAGCGCATATCTGGATAATGCTGACACTTTAGTGACAGAAGGGATAAAGTGTCTTTCGAAAAAGTCGTTTTTTTTTATAAGAAAGTCCGACTTATTCAGAATACATTAAAAGATGGCGTGTTTTTGTGTCGATATAAAGGGAAAGAGAGAGAAAAGATGACGAGCGAGAAATTTTATTAACGTGGAAGAAAAGACACGTTAGCGGCCACCAAATTGCTTCTGGTATTTCAAGGGGGTGATGGAAAGCGTTTGAGAAAAAACATTAGTCATCGCACTTTGACTCGAAAACCCGCACATTTCGGCGACTTGAATGGGTGGATGGCCTTCTCTTAATAGCGATTGAGCGCGCTCTAAACGTTTGCGCATCAAGTATTGATGAGGTGTCATGCCTATTCTATCTTTAAAGCGCTCGTGAAATTGGCTGACACTCAAAAAGCAAAAATTAGCGAGTTGGTCGATGTGGACACGACGCGACAAGTTGAGCTCAATAAATTGATCGAGTTTATCGATATCAAGATGATTACCTCGAGTGCGAACGTCTTTGTTGTTGATTTGATGACGAATGGCACTGAGTAACGTGTTGCCACACGCTCGGGCTAAGATCATGTCATTTGGGTATTGTTGTAATTCGCCGGATAATGCCGAGGCTAAGATTTGTAAGCGCGGATTTAACTGAAAATACGCCGCTTGATCAAACAAGCGGGACACAATTTCATATTCTTCGTCGGTAATGCCTTTTTGCGGTGGAATAGGCAGGTTAATCACCATGATGCGATTATCACCCAGACCCGCAAACGCATGGCTGTTCTCTGACGGAAGGATACACCCTTCGCCAGTATGCAGCTGCTTGCCTTTGCCTTGAATATCAAAATCGGTATTGCCATCTAATACGACCACCAATTGATGAAAGTCGTGATCATGGATATCCGCTTCATTCGGCAGGCTGAAAACGTCGGAATCAGGCTGAGTCAAAATGTGCCTTTTGGATAGATTAAGAGGGAAAGTATAGCGGCCTTATAGACGCTTTAGTAGCGTATTTTTTTGAAGATATCCGACTTTAGGGTGTTTTTACTACTTTGAGGGCGGGATAATCAGATAAATAGGTAGGGAAAGCAAACTCGACGTTTTGTCTTATCAACGCATCGAGTTTACCAAAGTGCGTACTTACTACTCGCCAATACGAATGACAAGATTACCCAATGCACCAGACTTTAGAACGTCTTCATGAGCTTGTGCTAGTTCCGTTAATGCGTAGCTATGACGAACCACAGGTTTCAATACGCCTTTTTCAAAAAGAGGGCGCAAAGACTTCGCGATCAAGGCGAGCTCTTTTGGCTGCACATTGGCCAACGCAACACCAACGACAGACGCATCACGGGCCATTAAATCACGAGGGTTAATCTCAACCGTGCCACGGTTACCAATCACGGCCACGCAACCACCAAAGGCCAAGGCTTTTAAATCTTGGTCCAAGTTATGGTTAGCAAGCATCTCAATGACGATGTCGAAACCGCTGGCTAACGTTTGGAAAGGCGCAAGGTGATCGGCTTCATTGTGCATGATGACGGTTGTAACGCCTTGTTGGCGCAATAAATCCGCGCCTGCCGCTGTGCCAGCACTGGCCACAACATCCATACCTGCCGCTAATGCTAATTGAACTGTCGCAATGCCAACCGCACCGGTCGCACCATGGACTAAGACTTTATCACCCGCTTTGGCATTGGCTCGGCCAAACAAAGCACGATGAGCTGTAGTGTAAGGTACGCCTAAACACGCGCCTTCTTCGAACGACAAGGCATCGGCCAAAGGATAAGTATGAGTCGCTGCACACACAGTGAATTCTGCCGAAGAACCGCCAAGGTTACGGCTAAAGTAAACGCGCTGACCCACCTCAAACTCGGTGACATTTTTGCCCAACTCAACAATGGTGCCTGCACCGTCAGAACCCGGAGTATGGGGAAACGTCGTTTTGTAATTATTGGTACCTGAGCGAATGTAGGTATCGACGGGGTTTACACCCGCTGCGCCAACTTGAACCAACATTTGATCTTCATTAATGCTCGGTTTACTGGCGTCTGCCAGCGTTAAATCGCTGGCTGGACCGTAGTCTTTCATTTGCATTGCTTTCATATTTTTGTCCTTACTTAATGAGTGTCTTTTTTTGCTATGTCAAAAGTCACTTCGTTTATCAGTTTGCATAGACTTGTTCTGGTAACCAGGTTGCCAGTTCAGGCCAGATCGATAACATTAATAGCACGAAAAGCTGAATCAAAATAAACGGCAATACGCCTTTGTAAATTGACTGCGTCTTAAGTTCTGGTGGTGCTACGCCACGTAAGTAAAACAGTGCAAAGCCAAACGGCGGCGTTAGGAAAGACGTTTGTAAATTGATTGCCATCATTATGCCTAACCAAACTGGATCTAGGCCCATTGCGAGTAAAACCGGCGCAACAATCGGTACCACGACGAAGGTAATCTCAATGAAGTCTAAAATGAAGCCAAGGAAAAACATTAGCAACATAACCACAATCATAGCGCCGACAACACCGCCAGGAAGTTGAGAGAAGAAGTCTTGAATCAACTCTTCGCCACCAAAGCCACGGAATACCAAGGAGAAAAGCGACGCACCGATGAGGATCATGAACACCATGCAGGTCACTTTCGTGGTCGAATGCACGGCTTCTTTTAAGGTTGGAAAACTAAGTTTGCCGCTTCCCCACGCCAACAACGCCGCGCCTAATGCCCCTACGCCTGCCGCTTCTGTTGGTGTGGCAATACCGCTTAGGATAGAACCTAGCACCGCAAAAATAAGCACCAAAGGCGGTAATAAGCCTTTTATAATTTGTATTGCGAGAGGTTCCGTAGAGCCATTGCGTAATTCTTCACGTGACACCGCGGGTGCCTTGTGAGGCTGTAACCACGCCACGACGATGACGTAAAGAATGTAGAGACCAACAAGGATCAATCCAGGAATCAGCGCACCAATAAATAGGTCGCCTACAGAAACTGTTTTTGGTGAAAAAATACCCATTTCCAACTGCGCTTTCTGGAACGCATTGGACATCACATCGCCCAATAAAACCAACGCAATAGACGGTGGAATGATTTGGCCCAATGTACCGGTTGCGCAAATGGTGCCTGCCGCTAACGCTGGATCATAGCCACGGCGCAACATAGTTGGTAGCGAAATCATGCCCATGGTAACCACCGTTGCACCGACAATACCGGTACTCGCGGCCAGCAGCATGCCGACCAAAATAACCGAAATGCCCAAACCGCCACGCAAGGTACCAAATAGCATCGCCATGGAATCGAGCAACTTCTCAGCCAGCTTCGACTTCTCTAGCAGAACACCCATTAAGACAAAGAGAGGCACTGCCATGAGGGTTTCATTACCGACAATACCGAACAAACGATTGGGTAACGCTTCTAGAAAAACACCATCAAAAGTGCCAAAAAAGGAACCCACCGCCGCAAAAATCAACGCGGTGCCACCCAGTGAAAACGCCACAGGGTAGCCAAATAATAAGCAGACACAAACGCCGGCAAAGAGCCATAAAGGGATAAATTCAGCCATTAGTTCTGTCCTTTAGCGGTACGAGCCGCATTTACAACGCCAATATTTTTCAGGATATCCGCCGTCCCTTGAATGATCAGACTAATCATCATCATCGGAATCAGAGTCTTTAGTAGATACACGAAAGGCAAACCGCCCGGTTCTGGAGACGTTTCGAATACGCGCCAAGACGCACTAACGTAATCCATACTTAAATACGCGGTATAAAGCGTAAAAGGCAATAGAAAGAAGATACCGCCAATGATATTGACCCATGCTTTTTTAGAGGCAGAAAAATCGCGATAAAAAACATCAACACGAACGTGTTCATCGTCTTTAAAGGTATAAGCCGCGCCCAGCATAAAAACCATAGCGTGAAGATAAAGGACAGATTCTTGTAGCGCGATAGAGCCAATATCAAAACCATAGCGCAACAGTACGATGAGACAGGTAATTAGCATCATCGCTAACGTAAGCCAAGCAACACATTTCCCCGTGTAATAGGAAACGGCCTCAGCGGAACAGACCAGTTTGTTAAACATTAAAGTACCCACAGTTTTAATCATTATTATCGGATGTGTCTCTAGTGGACTTAATCCGGACGGCTAGTCTATTGGATAACGCCACGCTTGGGAATATTGCAGGCGTCTACATAAAGGCCTTCGACGCCTTTATCGTATAAAACGGCTCTGAAATAGGGAGTTCATACGATTTAAGCACTCAGTTCACTCCCTTTACTTCAGGCTGAGGGTTAGGGAGAGGTGGTTTATTACTTTTCCCGCTCTACTAAGTGGGTAGTTTTTGACCAGATCCGAAAAACTTAATTTTTTGAAAAAAAGTAAAAGGTCTCTTTTAAGAGCGTAAGGTATGGATTAGCTTTGATTGGTTGGGAGCATATCATCATTAAATGACTCGTAATTTTCGGGTCCTGTGGGTTGGGATTTATGCCTTATCCACCACTATCAACGATGTCCGTATTCACTGCATGCAACATTAGTACAACATGAGTGATCCAGTAATGGAGAATGCCCTGTATGAAATTGCGTCTATGCGCTTGTTTGCTGACTTATCGTTAGATAGTCCTATTACTTACTTACTTAGATAGATAGCTGATCACACTACCATCATGAGTTTCAGACACTTATTAGAAAAACAAAAACTCTCACGCCAGCTTTTTAAAGAAGTGAATAGGTGGCTGTCTGACGTAGGTATTTACCTCAAAGAAGGCTCCATTGTGGATGCTATTATTATTGAAGCGGCCAGCCCAACGAAGAATAAAGCCAAAGAAAGAGACCCTGAGATGCATCAAACTCAGAAAGGAAAACAGTGGTTCTTTGGCTTAAAAGCCCATATTGGTGTTGACGCTAGAACAGGGTGAACTCACAGCGTGAGCACAACGGCGGCCAACGTTCATGACATCACGGAAACAGCGAACCTTCTTCATGGCGAAGAGTGTTTTGTCTCGGCGGATCCTGGCTATCGTGGCGCTCAAAAGCGAGAAGAGCGACAGCAGGTTAAAGCCGGCTGGTTGATTGCAGAGATTTCAAGCAAAATAAAAATTTGGAGCAAACATCTTAGAAAAAACAACCGATCCGAACGGAATATATCAAAGTGAGCATCCGAGCAAAGGTAGAGCCTCCATTTAGAATCATCAAATGCCAGTTTGGTTTTAGAAAAGTTATGTACCGAGGGGTGGCTAAAAGTGACAACAAGCTCGTTATATTATTTGTGCTTGCAAACGTATTTCGAGTTGATCAGATAATGCGAGCCGCAAGGGGGAAATTCGTGTAAAAACCACTAAACAAGGTTCAATTATCTTGTTTAGTGGTAAGAAAGTAATAAATCAGCCACATTACTTGTTGCTATTAAGCTTTTCAGAAAATTAAGGCGTTCAGCTCGACTTGATCGTATGTTCCCTAGTGTTTTATACGATGAAATCATGCTATCGATTTGTAATCGACCTTCTATATATTGCAATTTTAATCTCAGTTATGGAATAATTAAATGAATTGGAGTAAAGAGTCCTGCCATGCGCGTAATCACTTTTAATTAAATTATAAATTTTTGAACTATTTTCATTTCTGTTAAAACCAGATATTAATTCAACATCTTCATCGCTTAATTCTATATTAACATTTCCAAGATCATGATCTATTGGCATAGTTGAACTATCATCAATTAATGCATCAATTAATGCATCATTTTCTGCTAATACAGAATTTGATTTCAATTTCCGATATGCATAAAATCCAGAGTATGGAACAACTGATATACCTAATAGAGTGGCGCCACCCTTTAAGAATTTTCTTTTATTAATATTCATCTATATTAGTGTCCTTTTAAGATGATCTGCTAGCCTAATTGCCATGGCAATTATTGTAAATGTAGGATTTGTAGCGCTAGAAGTCGGGAATACAGAGCTACCAGCAACATATAAGTCATCGATATAGTGTGATTTACAATTTTCATCTACAACACCCTTATCTTTTGAAATATGCATTTTTGTAGTACCAATATGATGTTTCGCTAAGCTAGGATGAATGTTTTTAAATAATTCCTCAATATTAGTTTTCAATCTGACTTTACCTTTAAAATTTTCTCCTAATATATCACCTAAAATTTTATACGATGAAATCATAGTATCAATTTGTAGTTGGCTAATGACTGCGCTTACTTTAGCTTTCCTGAGATTCAACCAATCAACCTCATTAGATAATATAACTCTACTATCATAATTAGGCTCTTGTTCAAACAACATCGAGGAATAAACCGAATGCCATTTTGAAGATTCATATATTCCTAAGTTTTTTAATAATGTAATATATTCATTTTTCACAGAATTATATAGTTTATTCGGACCAACAACAGGTGACCAAGCATTTATACTCATATAACAGTTGAGTAATTTATGTTTCTTTTGAAGTTCAGGAGATAATCTGAGGAAACCAAATGTATTTGAAGTATCTTCATTATGATTTTCATTTGATTTTCTAAGAATATCAAACATATTTGATTTGGTTGATATATTTGAGTTATTTGAGTTATTTGAGTTATTTGAGTTATTTGAGTTATTTGAGTTATGATTTCCATATAAGTTTAGATTTTGTTTTCTATCTAGAAGTAAGTGTATAGAATTATGTATTGTTGGTGTGTAACCATGTCCTTGAAAAAAACGTCCAACCAGATCATTATTATTACCTGCACCTTTAGGGTTAACATCATCTGAATTCAATAATATTCTAGCATTTTCAATTGCACCAGTAGCTAAAATATAAACTTTAGCTTTAACATTAATTATTTTAGATAGATTGTTTGGGCTAACAGATAGTGAAGTAATCGAGTTTGCCCCTTCATTTAAATTAATGTTAACAACGGAGGCGTTTAAATAGACAGTTATATTTTTACTTTTCTTAAATTCATCTAAAAATATTTTTCCTAATTTTAAGTTGCTGACGTTAAAAAAAATTTTTGTATTAATGGCGTCGTCACCAAAGTCTAGAGGTTTATTTTTTAAATTACGAGGGACAGGCGAAAACCTATCCTCTGGGACATTAAGAAATCTTGAGGCACGTTTATAGTATGGTTCTAGATGGGATTTACTGAATGGCCAGCCACTATGAGGGATCCAAGGACGCTCCAAAAAATCATCAGCATCGAATGTAGCAACCATTCCGCCCCATATATTAGTCGTCCCCCCCCAATATCTACGTCTATCATTTTGTAAAGCGCCAGGTGTATTTTTAGTGAATCCTAAGCCACTATAACTAAATTCACCATTATATAATTCTTGAATTCTATTATTTTCTTGTAACTCTCCACTTTCTAATATCGTAACATTGAATTTTGTATCTGAAAATTCTTTAGCTAATGTTGTTCCCGCCGCTCCACCACCAATTATGCATATTTCAGTAGTGAGTTCATTTCTGGTATATTTTTGAAGATTTACAATCATATATTTAGCCTCCTTATATTTACACTTATAGATTATCTCTGGGTAATTATCGAAAATAAGCAGTAGACTATTATTCTACTGTAAGGTTATGTTATTATTCTACATATATTTATATTATCCCATCATAGTTTCATATATATCTTAGACCCCAACGATAACCGATAAACTTGGTATATATAAGAGGGCCAGTTTGCCTATAGGCTTTGAGTTCTTACACAATCCACCAAGGTCGTCCAAAGATTAACAATCTAATATAAGCAACTGGCGCTGAAAGAACGATACTGGATTGAAGGCCTAAATGAGCGAGGGAATATGCGAATAAGTCTCTGTCATGAGATTATCGTGTTTTAAGTATTCGAGCCTCAACTATGCCACATCAACTCACCCCTAAATTCAGATAATAAGTGCGACACTGCTAATCAGGTATAGAAGAAGCCAACTGCTGAAGTTGGTATGATTCTTCTTACCACAGAACAAAGCAGTACCAACATGGATTATCAGCAGTTGACCGAAGGCAAAAGATACCAGATTTCTGCTCTTTTAGAACAAGAAATGTCAGTTTCAAATATAGCACATGCACTTAACTGCCATAGAGCCACTATTTATCGTGAACTAAAGCGAAATACAAGAGCAAAATCATATTGTCCTGACAAAGCACAGGGTGCCTGTTTGATAAGGCGAAAAACGTCAGCTAAGTATCGGATATCATCAAAGATTATTGATTTTATTCGTATTTTAATTGAAATTGACTGGAGTCCTGAGCAAGTCTCTAATGTGCTCAAAAACTGTGGTGTTCCTGTTAGTCATGAATGGATTTATCAATACATCCATAATGACAAAAGAAAAAAAGGGACACTTTATCGCCATTTGAGGCAAGGAAGAAAACGCTATCGAAAAGGCCGGCGAACGAAAGCAGAAGTGATTAAAAATAAGGTCTCCATTGATGATCGCCCAATCATTGTAGAGACAAAAAAGCGTTTTGGTGATTGGGAAATAGACACTGTTTTAGGCAAACATGGAACGGGTTCTATAGTCACCTTGCTAGAAAGAAAAACGCTTTTTTACCTGATAAAGAAAGTGAACTCAAAGTCAGCCAAAGATGTGACTCAAGCGACCATAGAGTTATTGATGCCTTTTAAAGATCATGTACACACGATCACAGCCGATAATGGTCGAGAGTTTGCCTACCATGCTGAGATAGCTGAAGCATTAGATACGAAAGTGTATTTTGCTCATCCATATAGCTCTTGGGAGCGAGGAGCTAATGAAAACAGCAACGACCTTCTAAGGCAGTATGCGCCCAAAGGGACTGATTTAAGAAGTGTTACAGAAGAGAGAATACACTTCGCGATGAGACGAATAAACAATCGGCCAAGGAAGTGTTTAGGGTTCAAGTAGCCAGCTATCGTGTTTAAAGAAATGTGCTTAGCGGCTTGAAATAAAAAGTGTCGTACTTCGGACTTGAATTCGGGCCTTTGCCGATAGCGAATTAAACAATAAACGCTGTAAAGCATGTAAGGAAATTTTCCTTTCTCGTATGAATGGGTTGATCCCTTGGGATCAATTAGAAGCACTTATTGAGCCATTTTATCCTAAGCCGGGGAATGGCAGAGGGCCTTATCCACTACTATCAACGATGTCCGTATTCATTGCATGCAACATTAGTACAACATGAGTGATCCAGTAATGGAGAATGCCCTGTATGAAATTACGTCTATGCGCTTGTTTTCTGACTTATCGTTAGATAGTCCTATTACTTATTTAGATAGCTGATCACACTACCATCATGAGTGTTCAAACACTTATGAGAAAAACACAAACTCTCGCGCCAGCTTTTTGAAGAAGTAAATAGATGGCTATCTGACGCAGGCATTTATCTTAAAGAAGGCACTATTGTGTACGTGACTATTATCGAAGCCGCCAGCTGGACTAAGAATAAAGTCAAAGAAAGAGCCCCTGAGATGCATCAAACTTAGAAAGGAAAGTTGTGATTTTTCAGTCTGAAAGTTCATATTGGAGTGGATGCAAGTACAGGACTAACTCACAGTTTAAGTACAACGGCGGCCAACGTTCATGACATCACGGAAACAGCGAACCTTCTTTATGGCGAAGAGTGTTTTGCCTCGGTGGATTCTGGCTATCGCAGCGCTCAAAAGCGAGAAGAGCTAAAACAGGTTAAAGTCGACTGGCTGATTGCTGAAATGCCGAGCAAAATAAAGACTTGGAGCAAGCACCTTTAAAAAACAAACAACCGATCCGAATATATCAAAGTGAGCATCCGAGCAAAGGTAGAGCCCCCATTTAGAATCATCAAATGCCAGTTTGGTTTTAGAAAAGTTATGTACTGAGGGTTGGCTAAAAGTGACAACAAGCGCGCTATGTTATTTGCGCTTGTAAACGTATTTTGAGTTGATCAGATGGTATGAGCCACAAAGGCTGTTAAAACAGTCACATTACTGGTTGTTATTGGGCTTGTCAGAAAATTAAGGCGTGCAGCTCGACTTGATTACATGTTTCTTAGCCTGTTTCTCCCCCTCCCCAAAAACTATTTTTGAAATATTTCACCGTGTAACATTTTTGTCACAAGACTTTTTTATAGTAGCTCTATCGAACGAGCTATGGGCACTTGCCCATAAATATTTGACTATAACCACTGAGGTTTATGTGATGAAAAAACTAGTTGCAGGTTTAGCAATGACAGCAGCAGTAGGCGTTTCTTTTAACGCTTTTGCCGATGTTGATTCAAATTTAATGTCTTACAACAAGGCAAGCGGCGTTTCAGGAAATATTTCAAGTGTTGGCTCTGATACTCTAGCGAACTTGATGACATTGTGGGCTGAAGACTTCAAGCGTCTATACCCAAATGTAAACATTCAAATTCAAGCGGCCGGCTCTTCTACTGCGCCACCAGCATTGACGGAAGGTACATCAAACTTCGGTCCTATGTCTCGTATGATGAAAGACAAAGAAATCGCTTCTTTTGAGAAAAAATACGGCTATAAGCCAACCGCGGTTCCAGTAGCGATTGATGCACTAGCGGTTTTCGTACATAAAGATAACCCAATCAAAGGTTTGTCCCTTCCAGAAGTGGATGCGATCTTCTCTTCTACTCGTAAAGGTGGTCACAGCGAAGATATCACTAACTGGGGTAAAACTGGTCTAACGGGTGCTTGGGCGAACCGTGACATTCAATTGTTTGGTCGTAACTCAGTATCTGGTACTTATGGTTACTTTAAAGAGCACGCGCTTTTTAAAGGTGACTTCAAAAACAGTGTAAATGAGCAACCAGGTTCTGCGTCTGTTGTTCAGTCTGTTTCTACCTCTCTTAATGGTATTGGTTACTCTGGAATCGGTTACAAAACGTCTTCAGTACGTGCAGTGGCGTTGACTAAGAAAGAAGGCGGCGCGTTCATTGACGCAACGATTGAGAACGCGGCAACGGGTAAATATCCTCTGTCTCGCTTCTTATACGTTTATGTAAACAAAGCACCTAACAAGCCACTTGCACCGTTGCAGCGTGAGTTTGTTAAAATGGTCCTTTCTAAAATGGGCCAAGAGGTTGTCGTAAAAGACGGTTATGTACCTCTACCAGCAAAAGTAGCGAACAAGTACCTAAAAGATCTAGGTATTAACTAAGCAACGCTGTAGCGAGCTTACGGATGAGATGCTTAAAGTAGGAGGGCCGAAACGCTCTCCTGCTTTTCTCTGTGCAGTAGGCTGTCACACTACTGTCACATAAAAAAATGTCACACAACAAAGATGAATGCGGATGACTAAATCAACTGACCATCAGATGCCTGAACTGGATTTCAATACACCAGCTTTAAAGCGTCATCGTAAAATTCGCGCCCTGAAAGACCGTATGGCTGGAATGGGTATTGCCGTGGGAGGCAGCAGTGTTATTTTGGCTGTGCTGCTCATTTGCTTCTATTTACTCTACGAAGTGGCGCCTTTGTTCTCAAGCGCTAGTATTGATGCTGAGGCCAGCTATACGCTACCAGCAGAAGATCAAGGTGAAAGTCTCTACTTAACGACAGAAGAACAAGCTGAAGTCGGCATGCGAGTGACGAGTAATGGCAGTATTGTGTTCTTCTCTGTTGCGGATGGCAGCGTGATCGACACGGTTAAAAACCTTCGTACTGAAAAAGTCACCGCCTTTGCTGTTGAATCCGATACCAGTCGTTTGATGGCGTTTGGTTATGAAGACGGTAAAGCGTTAATTGTGAAACACGATTACCGTATCTCCTACCCAGATAGTAAACGTAAAATCACTCCCGTTGTTGAATACCCTTATGGTGAAGATGCCGTTGACGTTACTGATTTTGCGATCAGAAAACTGACACTTCGTGATGGCAGCGACAGTCTAACCATGGCTGCGATTGGCGATACGAGCAGTGCCATTACTAAGGTGACTAAGGACGTTAATTTTATCACCGAAGAAGTGGAACTGAGCGAGCAAAGCGAACCGTTACCTTTTGTTCCTGATGTGGCCAGCATGTTGCTGAGTGGTAATCAGCGTTACCTTTATGTGGCAACACGTTCTGGTGCGATGAGTGAATTTGATCTGCGTGATTTCGATAACATCGAACTGAAAAATGAACTGTCCTTGTTTAAAGACGACGCCACTAAGCTGGTTTCAATGAGCTATTTATTGGGCAAGTCTTCTATCATGGTGGCGGATTCCTCTGGTCGTGTGAGCCAGTGGTTTAATGTTCGAAATGATGAGACCAACGAAGAAAAACTCACTTTTATTCGTGATGTTAAACAACCTGTTGCCTTAGTTGATTTGGCAATGGAGCAGCGTCGTAAAGGTTTTGCTACGTTGGATGAGCGGGGTCTGGTGGCGATTTACAATGCCACTTCTACTCGCCAAGTTCTTAATGAGAAATTGAGTGATAATAGCGCTCGACTAATCAGCTTTGCACCGCGTGCGAATGGCTTACTGTTGGAAGACAGCAAAGGTTTGCATTTCTTCCGTGTGGACAATGAACACCCAGAAGTGTCTTGGTCTTCTTTGTGGGGCAAAGTGTGGTACGAAGGCTATCAAGAGCCGACTTACACCTGGCAGTCTTCTGCAGCAAATAACGATTTTGAACCAAAATACAGCTTGATGCCATTGGCATTTGGTACTTTAAAAGCCGCATTCTACGCCATGTTGATGGCGGTGCCATTGGCGATTTGTGGTGCGATTTACACCGCTTATTTTATGGCGCCAGCGCTGCGTCGTAAGATCAAGCCTGTGATCGAATTGATGGAAGCTTTGCCTACGGTTATTTTGGGCTTCTTAGCGGGGTTGTTCTTCGCGCCTTTTCTGGAAGAGAACCTAGTGGCTACTTTCAGTATTTTGGTGATATTGCCGGTCGGCATTCTCCTTTTTGCCTACCTTTGGTCTCGCTTACCTCAGCAAATTCGCTGGCTGGTACCTGAAGGTTGGCAGCCGTTGGTGTTGATTCCTGTGGTCGTTTTCCTTGCGTGGTTCTGTTTAGCGTTGAGCCCGATCGTTGAATTGAACGTCTTTGACGGTAACGTTCGAGGCTGGATCACTAATGATCTAGGTATTACTTTCGACCAACGTAATGCGCTGGTGGTGGGTTTTGCGATGGGCTTTGCGGTTATCCCAACAATTTTCTCTATTACCGAAGATGCCATTTTTAGTGTGCCAAAATCGTTAACTCAAGGCTCATTGGCATTGGGTGCAACCTACTGGCAAACCATGACACGTGTTGTCTTACCAACCGCAAGCCCAGGGATTTTCTCTGCGATCATGATTGGTATGGGACGCGCCGTTGGTGAAACCATGATTGTCTTGATGGCAACGGGTAATACGCCAATTATGGACGTGAATATCTTTGAAGGAATGCGGACTTTAGCGGCCAACTTGGCGGTGGAAGTGCCAGAGTCTGAAGTGGGAAGTTCTCACTATCGTATCTTGTTCTTAGCGGCATTTGTGCTCTTTATCTTCACCTTTATCGTGAACACAATCGCCGAAACCGTGCGTCAGCACCTACGCAAAAAATACGGGTCGCTATAATGAGTACTGAGATGAAAATGAAGAAAAAATCCGTATCCGAATGGGTCAAATCAGGTGATCCATGGGTGTGGCTAAATGCGGGTGCTGTGGCGATTTCAGTCATCATGGTGCTTGGTTTGTTATTACTGATTGCGGTACGTGGTTTAGGACATTTTTGGCCTGCGGACGTTGTGGAGTCTCATTACGCTTTGCCGGGTGAATCTGAATACAACATCGTGGCGGAACGGGTAGAAAGTGTTGAGGTATCTGCTGCGCAGTTGCGTGGAGCGGGAATTGATATTCCTGACAAGCATCAGTTGATGCAGCGTACTTTGATGAAAACGGGTAACCGTGATATGTACGGCTCAGATTTTCGCTGGGTACTCGACGAGTATCTCACCAAAACTCAGCGTCCAGAGATGCTATTTACGGCGGAGCGTCGTGAGTGGGGGAATTTGTACGGTTACTTAAAAGCGGTTAAGGAAGACGGAAAAATCGCTTCTCAAACAAACGATCTAATGCCTACCGAGTCTGCTATGACGACGTGGAACACGTTTGAGAAAAGCATTGAACGTGTGGAAAGGATTCACGGCGACATTAATGACATTGAGAAAGGCGACATCGGCAAGATCAACTATGCCCTTGAACGTATTCGTCTGACGCAACGTCGCCTTGAACTTGAAGGTAAGTTAACGCCAGCAGCGGAAGCGGACCTTGCAGTAGAACGCAGTCAATACGATGAAGAGTACAAAGGGCTACAGCAGAGCTTGATCGACCTTTATGCTCAAATTAATCGCGATACTTTTGTGGTACAAGTGATGGATGGTGCTGAGCATGAAATGCCAGTTGCCAAAATTGTTCATGCTTACCGTGCAAACTCGATGAACGTCGGTCAGAAGATGAGTTTCTACTTTACTAAATTGTGGGAATTTTTGTCGGATGAGCCTCGTGAAGCCAATACAGAAGGTGGTGTATTCCCTGCTATTTTCGGTACAGTGATGATGGTGTTGTTGATGACTGTCTTGGTCACACCGTTTGGTGTGGTGGCCGCCGTGTATTTGCGTGAATATGCATCACAAGGTTGGGTGACTCGCATTATTCGCATCGCGGTAAACAACTTAGCAGGCGTGCCGTCTATTGTTTATGGTGTGTTTGGTTTAGGTTTTTTTATCTACTTCTTAGGTTCAGGCATTGACCAAGCGTTCTTCCCTGAAGCCTTACCGTCACCAACATTTGGTACCGGTGGTTTAATGTGGGCATCTATCACACTGGCTCTCTTGACAGTCCCTGTGGTGATTGTGGCGACCGAAGAAGGTTTGTCTCGTATTCCTCGCAATGTTCGTGAGGGGAGCTTGGCATTGGGCGCAACGAAAGCGGAAACGTTATGGCGTGTGGTATTGCCGATGGCAAGCCCCGCTATCATGACGGGTGTTATTCTTGCCGTCGCTCGAGCGGCCGGTGAAGTGGCGCCATTGATGTTGGTGGGTGTGGTGAAACTCGCGCCATCATTGCCGTTAGATGGCAATTATCCCTACATCCATTTAGACCAAAAATTCATGCATTTAGGGTTTCATATTTACGACGTTGGTTTCCAAAGTCCGAATGTGGAAGCGGCACGACCTCTTGTGTACGCAACGGCCTTATTGCTCGTCATTATTATTGCTTTGCTTAACCTATCAGCAGTAACGATCCGTAACCATTTACGTGAAAAATACAAATCGCTGGAAATGTAAGCGGCTAAAAAGAGACTATTATGAGCGACGTGAAAACACACTCTATCGATATTTCAGCATTGCAGCGTAGCCAACAGGCATTGCGCATTGAAAATGAAACTGTTTGCCTTGCGGTGAATGACTTGCACCTTTATTACGGTGAAAAAGAAGCGTTAAAAGGGATCAATATGATTATCCCTGAGAAAAAGGTGACAGCATTTATCGGACCTTCTGGTTGTGGTAAATCGACCTTGTTGCGTTGCTTTAACCGCATGAACGATCTAGTGGATGATTGCCGTATTACAGGCGAAATCAATCTACGTGACGAAAACGTTTACGCCAAAGGAACCGATGTGGCAGAGCTGCGTCGTCGCGTTGGTATGGTGTTTCAAAAGCCAAACCCGTTCCCAAAAAGCATTTATGAGAACGTCGCTTACGGCTTGCGTATTCAAGGCATTAATAAAAAGCGTCTTTTAGACGAAACCGTTGAATGGGCATTGCGTTCTGCCGCGTTGTGGGACGAAGTAAAAGATCGTCTACACGAAAGTGCATTGGGCCTGTCTGGTGGTCAGCAGCAGCGTTTGGTGATTGCGCGTACGGTCGCGGTAAAGCCAGAAGTACTTTTGTTGGATGAGCCTGCGTCGGCATTGGATCCTATTTCAACCTTGAAGATTGAAGAATTGATTCATGAGTTGAAGAACGAGTTTACCATTGCGATTGTGACTCACAATATGCAGCAGGCGGCGCGTGTGTCTGATTACACGGCGTTTATGTACATGGGGGATTTGATCGAGTTTGGTGATACCAACTCTTTATTTACGAATCCAAGCAAGCAGCAAACAGAAGACTACATCACGGGTCGCTACGGCTAGAGGGAGGATGCATTATGAAAGAGTTAACAACGGATCATATTTCTAAGCAGTTTAATCATGAGCTAGAAATGCTACGCCAACACTTTTTGACCATGGGTGGGGTAGTAGAGACCCAGGTACAGTATGCGGTTCAAGCTTTGCTCGAAAGTAATGGCTCTTTGGCCGAAGACGTGAAAGATAAAGATGTGACAGTGAATCAGCTAGACGGTCTGATTGACGAAGAATGCCGACGAATTTTAGCGAAACGCCAGCCAGCAGCGTCTGATTTACGCATGATTTTATCCATCAGCAAAGCCGTGAGTGAATTAGAGCGCATTGGTGATGAAGCGAAGAAAATCGCTAATCTTACCTTGAACTTGGTTAATGAAGGGGAATCTCCACGCGGGTATGTGGAGATCAACCGAATTGGTCAAATGGTGTCACGTATGATTCATGACACATTGGATGCTTATGCTCGTCTTGACATTGATGCGGCCATCAAAGTCGCCAAACAAGACCGTCTTGTAGACCAAGAGTATAATACGGCCATGCGATCATTGGTAACCTACATGATGGAAGACCCGCGTAGTATTTCACGTGTGATTAATGTGATTTGGGTACTTCGTTCACTTGAACGCATTGGTGATCATGCGCGTTACACTTGTCAGCATTTAATCTTTATGGTTAAAGGTGTCGACGTTCGCCATATTCATGTGAATGATCTTGCTAGCGAAATAGAAGACAAATAGTACAAACGGTTTTGTGTTACTGAAAGTATGAGCCATCGTTCTCTTGTGACTTGCTAAAAGTGAGCAAGGGAGTCGATGGTTTTTTTGCATTTTTTATCGATATGCTCTTCTTTTCCTCTATTTTTTCTTTCATTCACAGTGTTTAGTCGTTGGTTCAGATGTGGACTTTGCTATTATCAGACTTTCGTTTTATCTGGTGCAAAATGCGATGTTTACCATAGAAGTTGATTCAACCGTTTCCCTTGAGATTGCTTATCAAGAGCTCAATGCCCAGCTGGCGGCGTTGTTAGGTGGAGAGCGAGACCTTATCTGTAATGCGGCTCAGTTTTCTGCCTTTGTTATGCAAACGATTCCTGATCTGAATTGGTCTGGCTTCTATTTTGCTCGTAACGAAGAGTTGGTGTTGGGGCCTTATGTAGGAAAAGTGGCTTGCACGCGGATCCCGTTTGGTCGTGGCGTATGTGGTAAAGCGGCTCAAACCTTACAGGTTCAGCGCATCGACGATGTACATGCATTTGATGGGCATATTGCGTGTGATGCTGTGTCGGCTTCTGAATTGGTGGTTCCGGTTGTCGTAGACGGTAAGCTGGTGGCTGTTTTTGATATGGACAGCCCAAAAGTAGGCCGTTTTTCTGAGATCGATCAAGCTGGAATTGCGTCCTTTTTGGCGACGTTTATCAAGGCCACAGACGTCACTTGGTCACTATAAATGCATTATGAAAAATACGCCGCCAGCGCTTTTAATGAGATTTTATGCAGGGCAAGCAGGTCATCTATGATGGCTTGTATTTCCTGTTCATTGTGTTGTGATGAAAATGTTTCGATCAGCTGACATTGTTTAGCAAAGACTAACATCGCCATATTTAAGCTGGAGGATTTGAGTGAATGACTCACGTTCTGCAATTCTTGGTAGTTTCTTTCCTCCCAAGCGTCCAATAATGTCGTCATTTTTTGACGACTGTCTTGAACATATTCTAAGCGTATTTGATTGATGGTGTCTTTGCCTAATAACTGGGTGAGCGTGTCCAGCTGTGCGTGATCAATCATGAGTATTGGCCTTTGGCGATCTGCTTTGGTTAGTAAACACACTCGCAATAAGCGGCTCTAGTTGGCTTTGTGTTAACGGAAAATGCAACGCTATGATTGGGTATTCTGAGGTGTTAATAGCCTGAGGGTGATAGCTGAATATCGGACATGCTTTTGCTTGTCGTTGCAAGATTGCATCGTTGGCTTCTCGTTCGAATTTTGGCGTGTTACCTATGATGACAAGATCAAAGTCTTTGTGTTCTTGGAAACTGCCATCCTTTGAAAAGGAGACATCAATATTAAACGTCGCCAGCTGTAAGCTGATCACTTTGGCGAGGTGTGCATCCGTTTCTATGAGTAAGGCGTGTGTTTTATCCGGACAACTAAAAGTGGTTTGTTGTGGTGTTAGGTTGGTGTTTGGTACATAGAATGGGATATCAATCCAGAACTCACAGCCTTTTTGTGGCGCGCTGGAAAAATGCATTTCACCTTGCATCAAGTAAACCAATTTATGACACAGCGCCAAACTTAACCCTACCTTGCTTGGCATAGGTCCTTCTTGTTGCATGGGTAAAGCGGGGTTGATTCTTAAATTCTGCTGTAAATCATTTGGCATGCCAAGGCCTGTGTCTCGAAGGGCAATTTGCAGCACACTTGCTTCTTTCATACCAGTTGGGAGCGATATTTTAGGCGCACTTAATGCGGATGGCCTGATTTGTAAACTGATGCTACCGGAGGGCGTATGTGCGATGGCATTTTGCAGTAAGGCAATGATGATTTCTTTGGTGCGAATAAAATCTAAGTGGATGAGCTTAGACAGAAGAGGGTCTATGTAGACAACGCTCTGCAGGTCTTTTCGAGCCATCTGAGGTTCAAAAATAGTAAGACAATCTTCGATGATACTGGGTAGGTGTTCAGTGGTTGGCGTTAGTGTCAATTTTTTTGCGTCAATAAGCGCCAGATCAGACAGCATTTCTATGGTTTGAAGAAGCTGTTGTCCCGATTCTTCAATATGCTTCGAGAGGGCTTTTGTATCGTTTTTTGAGGTTGGGTTATTTAATGTGTTAGCGACACCCATAATGACATTAACGGGGAAGCGTATTTCTTGGTTAATAAAGGACAACATGTTGGCTTTGTCTTCATGAACGGTCTGTATGCCTAGTGTGAGGTTTTTATTGTGTCTAAAGACCCTTTTTAGCTCAGATAGTCCCTTGATGGTAAAAAAGCAGAAGAGCAATAAGCACACTAAGAGCGCCATCGATAAAAGCTGAATGTAGTTTAAATTCTTTTGAAGTATTTGATGTTCAGTCGTGATGTATTTATTGCTGCCTTTGTTGACTAGAGTGACAAACTCATTAATTTGACTTTCAATACGTTGAACACGATCAATTAAATTTGGGAGATAAGACGAGTCACCGCCTTCCATCCTGGACAAATTGAAACTGAGTAATTCGAGTTCGCCGTTAATGATGTTCAGTAGTCTTATTGTTCGTCCACCCTCAAAGGTGCGGATAAGTGATCCTACCGCCCCCTCTCTTAATAAATCGACCCGACTCATTAACAAGTCATATTCAAAGAAAGCGTTACCGTTAAGAGGGTAGTCGTTTTCGTCTAATGCAATTAAGTAGTTGAGAAAGCGATAAGACTGCACTTGAAGTTGCAGGGCATTCCATAAAGAGCTTTCAAAAATGCGACGGCTGTTATCTTTTGAACTGTCACTGGTGTAGGTAATGATGCCAAACACAGCGATAGAAATAGCAATGATAAAAGCAATAAAGCCGTAAAGAACCGATTGTTTAAATTTTGATTGCCAAGCACTTTCCTTGAATAAGCGCATTGTTTTACTCCGCTAAAGCAATCAATTTGATGCGGTCTACTTGCCAGATTGAGCGACCGTAAAACACTTCAGATTTCAGACCTTCACGCTCATCAAACGGATAGATCATCATAATGGGACCAAGATTTCTAACGCTCATTGGCTTACCGTCTTGATGCGTGGCAAAAATAGCCCCATTTTCTATAAAATCCCTGAGTGGGATTTCCGTCATGTACTCATTGAGCGCAGTGACTTTCAAGAGAGTGCCTTGGCTTTCTAAGCGTTTTAATAGGTCGATGGCGGAAAAACCTTGATAGGTATGTATGCCTTTTGTCCATGGATTATGGGTGGTGATCACGTACTGGGGTAATGCTTGTAACATGGCCATATCAAAAGTTGCATATTGTTCTACGTTAGTCGTTTTGATGGCTCCCGATACCGTTAGCATTACTCTGCCTTTCGGTTTTTCTAAGGCATAAGACGAAGTAGAATTAAGGCCGAAGAAAAGCAATACAATAAGAGAGAGTGGACGCATAGATGAGAGCCTTAACGCAGTTTAATAAGAGGTTTTCCACATGATAGACAAAAATAGCGGGCTTTTGTCGTTAATACTAGGCGGATATGAAATAACATCGTATTCGAAATACAAAAAAGCCGCTTTGAGTGATGTCAAAGCGGCTTTTTATGTCTTGATCGCATTTACTTTCTTGTCATGTGATTTCAGCTAAACGCGAACAGGCTACCTGATGCTCTTTGGACAGCACTTGCAAGAGAGGTTTTTGTTGCGCACAGCCTTCGTTTGCATGCGGGCAACGGGTACGGAAGACACAACCCGAAGGCGGGCTGATCGGAGAAGGTAAATCTCCCGTTAATAACTGTATTTTTTTACCGCGTTCTACTTTTGGGTCGGGTACTGGTACCGCTGACAGCAATGCTTTGGTGTATGGATGCTGGGGATTATCATACAGTGCTCGTTTACTGGCTAACTCGACTGCATTGCCTAAGTACATCACCAAAACGCGATCTGAAATGTGTTTTACCACACTTAAATCGTGTGCGATAAATACCAAAGACAAGCCCATTTCCGCTTGTAGCTCTTTTAGTAAATTGACCACCTGAGCTTGGATCGATACATCCAAAGCAGACACTGGCTCGTCGCATACGACTAACTTTGGTTTCAGAATCAAAGCACGTGCAATGCCAATACGTTGGCATTGTCCACCTGAGAACTCATGTGGGTAGCGGTTAATCACATTGGGTAACAAGCCAACGCGATCCATAATTTTACGAACCTCAGTTTTCACCTCGTCTTTTGAAAGTTCTGGTCGAAAGGTATTGAGCGGCTCGGCGATAATGTCGCCCACCGTCATACGAGGATCCAGAGAGGCCAATGGATCTTGAAAGATCATTTGCAGCTCTTGGCGTTTGCTGCGCATTTGTTTTTTATCAAGATCCGTTAGATCTTGGCCAAGCCACACCACACTGCCTTCCGTAATGGGTACAAGACGTAACAAAGCGCGGGCGAGTGTGGATTTACCACAACCGGATTCCCCCACCACGCCCAGCGTTTCGCCTTCATAAATGGTTAAATTGACGCCATCCACTGCTTTTAGTGCTTGGCCTTTTTCCCACGGCCACGCGTTATCGGACTTGATATTGAAGTGGACTTTTAAGTTGTTCACTTCCATTAAAATAGTATCTGAGGTGTTCATTAGGCAACCCACCCATCAAGGGATTTATGACAAGCACGTAGCTGACCCGGTGCAAATTCTTGCAAGGTTGGCATACTTTCTAAGCAGCGATCTTTGGCGAACTCACAGCGTGCGTGGAACGGGCAGCCCGGTGGTAAATGCAATAAGTTAGGTGGATTTCCTGGAATGGTTGCCAACATTTCATCATTGGCATCTAGGCGCGGAATGGCTTTTAGCAGACCTTGTGTATAAGGGTGTGTTGGACGATAAAATACGTCTTCTGCGGTACCGTATTCCATAGTTTGCCCAGCGTACATCACCAATACTTTGTCGCATAATCCTGCGACGACACCCAGATCATGAGTGATCATGATGATGGACGTATTGAAGTCGTCTTTTAATTCGTTTAGCAAGGTCAGAATCTGCGCTTGCACGGTGACGTCGAGCGCCGTGGTGGGCTCATCTGCGATCAGAAGTTTAGGTTGACACAATAACGCCATGGCGATCATCACACGCTGTCTCATGCCACCAGAAAATTCGTGCGGATACATGTTCATGCGCTTGCGTGCTTCTGGCATCTTCACCGCGTCGAGCATCTTGACCGACGCTTCAAACGCCTCCGCTTTGCTCATGCCTTTGTGTAGGGTCAACACTTCCATTAGCTGCTTGCCAACTTTCATATAAGGATTCAATGACGTCATTGGGTCTTGGAAGATCATCGCAATTTCTTTAGAGCGAATGCGATTCATCGCTTTTTCATTCAGGGTGAGAATGTTTTGCTCGTTAAAGCGCGCTTCTCCTTCGATAACGCCATTGCCGGCCAGCAAACCCATGAGAGCAAAGGCGGTTTGGCTTTTGCCAGAACCCGATTCGCCAACGATGCCTAACGTCTCGCCTTGCGCTAAAGTAAAATTTAGGTCATTCACTGCCGTCACAAAACCATCTGGCGTTCTGAAATTCACGCGCAAGTTAGTGACCTCTAATAAATTTTTTGTCTGTAATACGTTCATAAGGTCTCCTTAGCGGTCTTTTGGGTCAAGCGCATCGCGTAAGCCATCGCCGAGGAAGTTAAAACAAAATAAGGTGACAACTAAGAAACCGAGCGGCCAAGCCAATTGCCAGATAGCAATTTCCATATTCTGAGCGCCTTCTGATATCAACGCCCCCCAGCTGGTCATAGGTTCTTGAACCCCTAAGCCTAAGAAGCTGATGAAAGATTCCAGCAAAATCATGTTTGGTACTAGCAGCGTGGCGTAAACCACCACAATCCCGAGTACATTTGGCACAATGTGACGCAAAATGATTTTCGGCGTCGACACGCCACAGGCGTAAGCGGCCTCAATGTATTCTTTGTTTTTCAAGCTTAGGGTTTGTCCACGAACGATCCGCGCCATGTCCAACCAAGAGATGGCGCCGATGGCGACAAAAATTAAAAAGATATGACGACCAAACAAGGTCATCAAAATGATCACAAAGAACATGAAAGGAAAAGAATTTAGAATCTCTAGAAAACGCATCATAACGCTGTCGACACGTCCGCCAATATAACCAGACGTGGCACCGTAAAGCGTGCCAATAACAATGGCCACGGCGCTGCCCATGATGCCAACTAAGAGGGAGATTTGGCCGCCTTGCATAGTGCGCACAAAGATATCGCGACCCAAGGTGTCTGTTCCAAAATAGTGGCCATTTTCTATATTTGGACGACCCAGTACCGAAATATCGGAGAGCGCTTCCCAATCGATATCTTCGTAATGCCATTGGCTGAATAATGGTGCCAATAGGGCAATGGCAGCAATTAAAGAGAGCATAACTAAGCTGATTACCGCGGCGTGGTTAGAAAAAAAGCGACGACGAGCGTCTTGCCATAAACTGCGACCTTCTACGTCCACCACTTTTTCGGCGAACTGTTCGACGGCCTGAATTTTGTCTTTTGTAGTCATCATATTCACGAGGCCTTAGTAGCGAATTTTTGGGTCAATAACAGCGTATAAAACATCGACGATGGCATTGAAAATAATCGTGAGTGTGCCAACCAAAATAGTGACCCCCATGACCATGGAATAGTCGCGATTCAATGCGCCATTAATGAAATGCTGGCCAATACCGCCAGTTCCAAAATACACATCCACAATCACGGAACCTGTCACAATGCCGACAAACGCAGGCCCAAGATAAGAAATGACGGGCAACATGGCGGGACGCAACGCATGCTGGAGAATAATTCGATATTTCGGCAAGCCTTTTGCCCGCGCGGTGCGGATAAAATTGGAATGCATGGTTTCAATCATGCTGCCGCGAGTGATGCGGGCGATTTGTGCAATATAGCTGGTGGACATGGCGATCACCGGCATAACCAAATAAGGCCACGCGCCGCCATTCCAACCACCTGGTGGAAGCCAATGATTATAAATGGAGAAAAATAGGATACACAAAGGTGCTAAAACAAAATTAGGTAACACAATCCCGAGGTTGGCAAAGCCCATGACACTGTAATCCAACCACGAGTTCTGGCGCAGTGCGGCGACAATACCGCAACCTACACCAATAATAAGCGCGATAAGAAAAGACCAAATACCAATTTCAGCAGAGACAGGAAAGCTCTGCGCAATCAGTTCGTTAATGGTGAAATCTTTATAGCGAAAAGACGGACCTAAATCCCCTTGCAGTAAACCGCCTAGATAGTAAAAGTACTGGTTAATCACCGGCTCATCTAAGTGATATTTTGCATTAATGTTTGCTAGCACTTCAGGTGGCAAAGTGCGCTCGCTAGAAAACGGGCTTCCTGGTGCAGAGTGCATTAAGAAAAAAGAAACCGTGATCAAAATTAACAAGGTTGGAATGGCTTCTAAAATGCGTTTTGAAATAAATGTAAACATAAAAATTACCGGATTAGACACGCTGTTCGGCGGCTAATACTAGGAACCTGTGGGAGTTCAAGAGATGCCCAGCGACGACGTGCCGCCGAGCATGGTTTTCAACATCGGCTTTTCACATTGGAAAAACTCAATGTATAAAACAAAGCGTTAGTGTTTGATAATGTACATATCACGCACGTAAACGTTGTCTTCTGGGTTAGGCATGTAGCCGCCTAAGTAGCTTTTCACTAAACGCTTTTCGGTATATTGGTAAATAGGCGCGACCGCCATGTCTTGTTCAATAGCGATTTCTTCGGCTTTGTTGTAGTTCGCCGCAGGGTGCTGCATGGTACGAGCATCGTGCAGTAGCTTGTCGTATTTCGTGTTGCTGTATTTACCGTCGTTATTACCGTGAGTAGTGGTTAGAAGATCTAGCATAGTAGAGGCTTCGTTGTAGTCACCAATCCAACCTGCACGCGCTATATCAAATTGCTGATGTTTTTTTGTTTCTAGATAGGTCTTCCACTCTTGGTTTTCCAATGTGACGCTAACGCCCAAGGTTTTTTTCCACATAGAAGCAATTGCTATGGCAATCTTTTTATGATTTTCATTGGTGTTGTAAAGCAAGCTAAACGACAGAGGGTTGCTTGAGGTGAATCCTGCTTCTTTTAATAACTCTTTGGCTTTTTCATTACGTTCTTTCTGTGTCCATGTTGCGTATTCTGGCGTTGCGGGTGAAAAATCATTTACCACTTCAGGCGTGAATGAATACGCAGGAAGTTCACCTGTACCGGTGACAAACTTGGTGATCACGTCACGGTCAATGGCATAAGACAAGGCTTTACGAACGCGAACGTCATTGTAGGGTGCTTTGGTGATGTTGTACTGGTAGTAGTAGGTACCCAACTTTGGCGTTACAACAACTTCGTCTGGTATATCGCGCATCAGTTGTTTGAAGTGGTCATTTGGTATCTCATAACTCAGGTCCATTTGGCCCGCTTGGAAGCGTTTTAGCTCAGCGTTTGGAGATTCAATTGGCAAATAGGTCACTTTGTTGATGATGGTTTTGGCATCATTCCAATAGTTGGCATTGCGAGTGAATACCATTTTTTCGTTGACGATCCATTCGTCCATTTTGTACGCACCGTTAGACACCATGTGTTCTGGTTTTGTCCAATCATTGCCCCATTTCTCAACCACTTTTTTCGGTACTGGAAACATGGTTTGGTGAGAGGTCATTTTTACAAAATAAGGTACAGGGCGTTCAAGTGTCACTTGGAATGTATAAGCGTCTAGGGCTTTAACTCCCAGCGACGATGGTTTTGCTTCACCGGCAATAATCTTAGTGGCGTTAACAATGGATGGGATTTCCATGAACCATGCGTATGGTGAAGCAAGAGCGGGGTCGACAGCGCGCGTGAAAGCGTAAACAAAGTCTTCGGCGGTGACTGGATCGCCGTTAGACCATTTCGCATCTTTACGAAGGTGGAATGTGTATTGTGTATTATCAGCGTTTACGTCGTAGCTTGTTGCAACACCTGGGATTTGGTTGCCATCGCCATCTTGATTATACAAACCTTCGAAAAGGTCTTTTGAGCGAATAGAACCCGGCGTGCCTTCCATTTTTTGCGGATCGAGTGTTGCGGGTTCTGCACCACCACCACGAACGAGTTCTTGTTTCGCGGCTAACTCTACACCGGCTGGTACGTCGGCAGCTTGGGCTTGCAGAGCAATAAATGACGTGGCTATGATGGCACTGGCGAGCAATGTTTTTTTCATTTTGATAATGTCCCTTTTTAGTTGTTTTGGGTGTGCACTTTTTTATATCTAAAAGCGTTATCTGCACAGATTTTTATCCGTCTTACATTTTCATAGTTCCCCAATTCACTAAAGGTCACAATCGAAATTGCGTATCAGGTTATGCGTCTGATAAAGGTAAGATTCATAAGCGTATGATAAAAAATGACTTCTTATGTCTATAAGGCTTGAAAATACTATTGATTCGGATGATTGACTCCTTTAATTGGAAAGGCGTTGTGGAGCCGTGAAAGTCCTCATGATATTCTTTGCTTCTTAATATAAATTAGAAAAAAGGTAATACGACATCGTGATAACACACCCATTTAAAGCCGCCGGGGCTTTTTTAAGAGCGTTCCCTTTGGTCTTATCGAAAGAGTTAAGGTTGTTTATATTGGCGCCTTTATTGGCAAACTTTATATTAGTGGGTCTGTTGTACATGGTCGCCTTTAGCTATTTCCAAACGCTAATGGATTCTGCAATGGGGTACTTACCTGAATGGATTTCTTTTTTGAATTGGCTGTTTTATCTAATTTTCGCCGCTATTATTAGTGTGCTTTTGTTTTATAGCTTTTCTGTAGGTGTTAATATTTTAGCCGCGCCTTTTATGGCACTTTTAGCGGAAAAAGTGGAAGAAAAAGAAACCGGAAAAGTCTTTGATGAAAGCCTAAACACCAGTGTTATCATGGCCATTATTGGGCGTAGTTTGCAAAGAGAATGTCAAAAAATACTGTATTTTTTACCCCGTTTTATTTTATTGCTTTTGCTGTCTTTTATTCCGCTTGTTAATGTTATTGCGCCTGTGTTGTTATTATTGTTTTCAGCTTGGATGTTGTCGCTTCAATATATGGATTATGCCTTTGATAATAATAAGGTTAAATTTCATGATATGAGAATGGCATTACGCTCTAAGCCTTTGTTATGTTGGACGTTTGGCGCAATAGTAATGGTTGGCCTGACGATTCCGTTCTTCAATTTATTTGTTATGCCGATTGCTGTTGTGGCAGCCACGTTGTTGTGGATTTCGGTTTTCCGGTCAGAGCATGGTGATTTTTCCGCTTTGTTAGATCGCACTGATGGTACTTTTTAATGTCGTTAAAAATTTTGGTAGTAGATGATGCCTCTTTTACACGTGACTTGATTCGACGAACTTTGCGTAAGCAGTTTCCGGCGGTTGAAATCGAAGAAGCGGTGAACGGTCGTAAAGCTCAGCAAATGCTGACGAAAGTACAGTTTGATATGGTGTTGTGTGACTGGGAAATGCCTGAAGTAACGGGCGTTGAATTGCTTAAGTGGTGCCGAGAGCAGCCAAAATATAAAAAAGAAGACGTTCCTTTTGTGATGATTACCAGCCGAGGTGATAAAAGCCACGTGGTGGAAGCGGTTCAGTCTGGTGTGACGGATTATCTAGGTAAGCCATTTTCGAGCGAGCAACTGATCAATAAAGTTGTATCTGCTGCGAAGAAGCATAAAATCGATGGCAAGTTATCGTCACAAAAACCTCGCGAATCCATTGCGCCTGGCGGCGTTAGCTCTGCGTCATTGGATGTATTGATGGGGGCTGGAAAATCCACGCCAGTGCAAGCGACGAAGTTTACTAATCCTGATGCCCCCGCTGTCGTTGTTAAGGATGTCAAAATTCCGACCTTGGTACGATTTGAGGCCAAGCAGTTTCGTTGCATGATTGTCCAGTTTAGCAAGACCGAAGCGACCATGTTCATTAAAAGCGATGATGTGGTACCACAGGTACTGGGGCAAGCGGTATTAGACTTGGAGTTTGGCGGTAAGATAAATAGACTTAATTACTACATACAATCGGTTGCCACGACAGAGAAAAAACACGACTCCACGTTTTTGACTGTGATACTGAGTTTGATCGATCAAGACAGTGAGAAAGAAACGTTTATAAAGCAGTTATTCGACAGTTTATAACCCCACCCCCTTCCCGTAATAAGGGGAAGGAACAAGTCTGTACGCTACCCATCCCTTTGATAAGTTGAAGAAACAAGTCCGTACGTCGCATTGTTCGTTGATAAGTTGAATGAACAAGTCTGTACGCTACCCATCCCTTTGATAAGTGAAGAAACAAGTCTGTACAGTACATTGCTCCTCCCCCTGATAAGGGGGAGGCTGGGAGGGGGTTATGTTTTATTCTTGAATATTTGAAGGCATCTCACTGTGGGATGTGATGGCTGGAATGTTGTCTGTGCGTGTTCTACTCGCGGGAAAATGACAGGAAAAAGTACTTCCTTGGCCAGGCTCACTGCGTATTTGCAGTTTGGCATCATGGTGTAATAAAACATGCTTCACGATTGCCAACCCAAGACCCGTACCACCTGTTTTTGATCCTCGTCCCTTATCAACTCTGAAAAAGCGCTCTGTTAAGCGTGGAATGTATCTTGGGTCGATACCCAGTCCAGAATCTTTGACTGAAAAAACGCCGTTGAATTCGCTCGATTCCCACTTAATCGTGATGTCGCCGCCATCCGGTGAATATTTAATAGCATTGACGATAAGGTTCGAGAAGACACTGTATAGCTCTTTATAGGAGCCGTACAGACGGGCTTCCTCAGGAATATTGACTATCAGCGTATGCTTGTCATTCAAGATGGCTTCTGTGGCGTTGGTAACGGACTGTACGAAGTCTGAGACCCTGTGCCACTGGTTTTCCTCGCGCTTGTCGTCACTTTCTAAACGAGACAACAGCAAGAGATCCTCAATGAGTTGCTCCATCCGCTCAGATTGCTCAGACATATTCACAATGCCTTTTTGCATGCTTTTCGGCAGACTGTCCTTAAACATGTCGAGTGTTTCTAAATAGCCTTTTATGACGGTGAGCGGCGTTTTTAATTCATGGGAAGCGTTGGCAACAAAGTCTTTGCGCATTTGCTCCAGCAAATGTAAGCGGGTCACGTCACGCACAAAAATCAGGTGATCGTTCTTATCGTACAAGGTGGTTTGAATTTCCAAATAGACGCCGTCTTTCGCCGGAGATTTGATAATCAAGGGTTCGCCAAATCGCTTTTGGCTGAAATAACGGAAAAATTCAGGACTACGGACAATATTAGTGATCACTTGGCCGCGATCAACGGGACGCATCAGGCCAAGAAAGTGCGCTGCAGAGTTATTCCACCACTCTAAATTACCTTGGTTGTCAGCCATGATAACGCCTTCTTTTAAGGCGGTCGTGGAGCTTTCTATTCGCGTTAGTGCTTGGCGCATCCGACGCTTGGACTTACGTTGTTTCTTATGCAGACGATAGACGGCATCAAAGACTTCGCCCCAAATGCCGCTGGCTTCTGGTGGCGCTGCGCGACCAGAATGGCGTAACCAATAATGAAATTGATACAGTTGATACAGCTGCCAGTATAAAGATCCCAAAACATACAGCAGTAAAACACCTAACAATTGCCCAATAATAAGGCCTATTACAACGCAAGCCGTTAGGCCTGCTAACCAAGTAATAATGGTGTTTCGCCAAATCGTTTTCATAGGGGCCTTTTTGCTGAGAAGCGGTAGCCAGTACCTCGTACCGTTTGTATTAGGGAATCGTGGGTGCTACCAATGGCTTTGCGTAAGCGACGTATATGTACATCAACCGTACGCTCTTCAACGTAGACATTTCCACCCCATACTTGATCCAACAGCTGAGCTCTTGAATAAGCACGTTCTTGGTGGGTCATCAAAAATTTTAACAAGCGATACTCTGTTGGTCCCATTTCTAATGGGCGAGTACCAATAGTGACTCGCTGGCTAATCGGATCAAGGACCAAGCCTTCTATTTCGATAGGCTCGTCAACGCCTTGAGGTGTCGCTCGTCGTAATACTGCTTTGAGTCGTGCAACCAGCTCACGTGGAGAGAAAGGTTTGGTGATGTAGTCATCAGCACCCACTTCGAGACCTTGGATTTTATTGTCTTCTTCGCTTTTTGCGGTCAGCATTATGACCGGAATTTCGGCGGTTGTGCTGTCTTTTTTGAGTCGGCGAGTCAGTTCAATACCGCTACCACCAGGCATCATCCAATCGACCAGAATAAGATCTGGTCGATGATCGACAATGATTTCATGGGCTTGCTGAATGTTTTCAGCTTCTAAATATTCGTAGCCCGCCATTTCGAGTGCTATAGCGATCATTTCGCGTATAGACGACTCGTCATCAATAATTAATACTTTTTTACCGGTCACAGGATTTATCCTCATCTCAGGAACGGTTTCATTAAAGCGGCCTAATGTGACAGTTTGGTTAAAATGTCACAACTTTGCCATATATTACAAAAAATAGTTTGCTGCTAGGCCGATAAAAACACAGTAACCAACGCGGTTATTGTCTAAAAATGATCGAAAACAGGCTTGTCGATCGCGATTTCTTGCTTGTTTAAACTGCAAATAAAAGAGTCCTACACAAACGAACAAGGACACAAAATAGGGCCAACTCAGTCCTGCGAGTAAGCCAATCCATATCAATAATGACAGGGTTAACCCTTGCAAACAAAGAATGACGAATAAGTCGTATTCTGCAAATAATATAGCAGTAGATTTCACACCAATTTTGAGGTCATCTGGACGATCTGTTATTGCATAATACGTATCGTATGCAATAGTCCAAAAGCAGTTTGCTACGAACAACATCCATAATTCTGGATCGGCTAAATCACCGCCTTGCGCACTGTATGCCATAGGGATAGCCCAAGAAAAAGCCAATCCAAGAAAAAGCTGTGGCAGATGGGTGTATCGTTTCATAAAAGGGTACAGAGCTGCCAGCCCTAAGCCGACGAACGACAGCAAGATGGTCTGTAGATCGGTAAACAGTACCAAGATAAAACTCAGTACACAGAGTGCGGAAAAGAGTAAAAGGGCTTCTTTTTCTGACACTCGACCAGATGGTAAAGGTCGATTTTTTGTGCGATCAACGCTTCCATCGATTTTTCTATCGGCGTAATCATTGATCACACAACCCGCTGAACGCATGCTAAAAACGCCCAATATAAAAATGATGAGCAAATGCCATTCAGGCATGCCATCAGCGGCAAGCCATAATGCCCACAACGTCGGCCACATTAATAAAAATGAACCAATAGGGCGGTTAAATCTCGTTAATTCTGCGTAATCTTTTAGTTTACTCATAAAAATCCAAACAGCGGTTTTAGGTGGTTAATATCATCGAAGAATGCTTCGTTCACTAATATGCCGGGTCCAAACTGATGAAATACAGAGCGTCTTGCCCATAAGGCACTTTGTTGATTGGGAAACATACTTCTTGGCAATTGCGTTATTTCAATGGCGCTTCGAGTCAGTGCACGATGTTGAAACAAATAACCGCCTAAGGGCTTGTCTTTTAGGTGCTTTACTTGACGCCAATGGCCTCGTAGGGATTTGGCTGGGATAATCGAGCGAGCATATATGACGGCCTTACCATCCACCTTGAGTAGTACGGTGCGAATTCGAGCCGCTTCCCTTGGGCGCAACTTGAGACATTTTCGCTCTCGAGCTGTTGGTGCCCCCCAAGCGTCTTCGATGACGTGAACCGTTAATGTGCCGAGGCTTTGTAGTTTTGCTGTCAAAGAGTCGTGAGTGACCAGCCAAGGCCAGAGCGTTTTAGGTACTTTTACTTTATTGATTCGATGAACAGGCGCCCATCGATAGTCAAATTGCTGGGCGGCTGAGGGGTTCATTAATGTCATAACAGGTTAAGCATTCATTTTATTAATCAAAGCGACCATTTTATACAGCTCTGGAGATTTTTGATAAACCGCATCACGACACGCTTCGGCCTCTTCTAGTGTCAGGCCTATTTCTTGCAGAACGGATGGCTCAATGATCCCTTCATTGCGTAGCTGGAATGAGACATACAGCAGTTTTGCTAAAATGGCATGCTCGCCGTAATAATGTGGTTTTTTACTGTATCGGATGGCGGTCCAAATATTGTCTGGCAAGCTCCAGTAACGCAATAACCAGGAACCTAATTGTTCTTTGGTAAAGTGCAGTATCTGCATTTCAATCAGCTCAGAAGACAGATGCGCGTTCGCTTCTTGATACCGAGAAAGGATAGAAAAATGTGGCGGTAAAATAGTGCTTATGGCCAAGTAGCCAAAGTTATGCAGCAAGCCAGCAAGATAGGCATGACCGATTTTTGGGCGGCCTTGATTTGGCATGGCTTTGACCAAGGATTCCACGAGCACGGCATTAGAGACAGAGTCGAGCCAAAAGTCTTCATAGTGACGTGGACCGTCTTCGGGCGCTTGAAATGCATTTCCCATCGAAAGTCCAAGCGCTAGGTTCATTACCATATCAAAGCCTAGGACTCGAATAATAGCGTCTTCTACTGATTCTATGGCGCCTGGAGCACCATAATAGGGTGATGACGCCCAGCTGACGACTTGTGCCGCTAGGCTTGGGTCAAGAGCGATAACGTCACACAGTTCATCGGTTCCCGCCTTTGTGTCAGATGACAGGCGAATAATTCTATGTGAAGACGCCGGTAAAGGAGGGATCTCTAGTGTCTCTTCTAAGCGCTGTTTAAGCCTAATAGACTGGAAGCGTCCGAGTGCTTGGAGAATCTGCTCCTCATCGTCTTCATGATTGTCTACGGGTTGTTTTATTAGCTGCGTACTAATGGAGATGTTTTCGAAGCGGTTTAATGGACCAGAAAACATACTTTCTAATTCTGCCGATGTCGTATCGCGATAGAACCCATTCACTTTTGTTCGAATTGACACAGAAACTTCTTTGAGAATATTGGCTTCTAATATAGTCGTTATACTGTTGGGTTTGATGAGAGGGTCGCCCGAACTGTGATAGTTGGTAACGGGCTCAAAACGCCGCTTAGTTATTCGTGATACCGCAGCAATATCGAGCATATTGCTATCAGGAAAAATAACCTGCAATCGACCTGTGTGATCAGCTAAATGCACAACCCGTAATTTCTTGTTTGGCTGAAGGTCTCGAGACGATTCCATTAAATTCCTTGTAAACAATGGTTAAGCTGCATAAATAAAAAAGCCCCTAACAGGGGCTTTTGTCAATATAACAGATTTTAAAACCAAGTAACTGTTTAGTGATTTAGAATTTGGCTTAAAAACATTTGTGTACGGTCATGTTGCGGGTTATCAAAGAATTGATGTGGCTCATTTGCCTCAACAATTTCCCCTGCGTCCATGAAGACAACACGGTCGGCAACGGTTTTCGCAAAGCCCATTTCATGTGTTACACATATCATGGTCATGCCTTCCTCCGCTAACTGAACCATAACATCCAGTACTTCCTTGATCATTTCTGGATCAAGTGCTGATGTAGGTTCATCAAACAACATGATGCGAGGCTGCATACAAAGACCGCGAGCGATCGCCACACGTTGCTGTTGACCACCAGATAACTGACCAGGGTATTTCAATGCTTGGTTGGCGATTTTGACGCGTTCCAAGTAATGCATTGCCATTTCTTCAGCTTCTTTTTTAGGTGTTTTACGAACCCAAATTGGTGCTAGCGTTAGGTTTTCCAGAATCGACAAGTGTGGAAATAGGTTAAAATGCTGAAAAACCATACCCACATCCTTACGGATTGCTTCAATGTTTTTCAGATTGTTGTTCATTTCAACACCATCAACCAGAATCGAACCTTTTTGGTGTTCTTCTAGACGGTTGACGCAACGTATCATTGTCGACTTACCAGAACCAGAAGGACCACAAACAACGATGCGTTCGCCTTTTTTGATACTGAAGTTAATGTTCTTTAGTACGTGAAAATCACCGTACCATTTATTAACATCATTAAACTCGATGATTGCTTCTTCGCCCTGCTCAAGTTGGGCACGAGCCATATTTGTATCTGTCATTATAAAGACCTCAAATTCTTAACTAATTTCGCTTGTGCCCAGTTTCTAACTTGCGCTCGATTCTCATACTGTAGCGTGACATACCAAAGCAGGCCGCCCAGAAAACAAACCCAGCGAAGGCATAACCTTCAATTGTTGTTCCTAACCAGCTTGAATCATGTGTAGCGGCTTGGACCCTACCTAGTAAATCAAACATACCCACAATGTAAACGAGGGTTGTGTCTTTAAACAAACCAATGAAGGTGTTTACGATACCAGGTATAACCAATTTCAATGCTTGTGGCAAAATCACCAAAATCATGGATTGCCAGTAGTTTAATCCCATTGAATCGGCAGCTTCGTATTGACCTTTTGGAATGGCTTGTAAACCACCACGAATTACCTCTGCCATGTAAGCAGAAGAGAATAAGGTAATACCGATCAGAACACGTAATAGCTTGTTGAAGTTCATACCTTCAGGCAGGAACAATGGAATCATTACTGACGCCATAAACAAGATAGTGATCAAAGGAACAGCACGAACAGTTTCAATGAAGACGATACAAATAGACTTCGCTATCGGCATGTTTGATTGACGACCAAGCGCCAACAAAACACCTAAAGGAAACGAAGCTACAATACCCACTACGCCGATGAGTGTGGTTAAGAACAAGCCACCCCACAAAGAGGTTTCAACGACTTCTAGTCCGAATACACCGCCAGCAAATAGGAAATAAGCAATAACTGGGTAAATAATTAAAATCCCAATGGAGAGGAATAGTTTATTAACCGTTTTTACAGCGAAAGTACCAATCAAAACCACCAATAGAATCAAGGCTAAGTTAATACGCCACGTTTCTTCTGATGGATATAGACCATACATAAACTGTTCAAAGTACACACCGATGAAAGCCCAGCATGCTCCTCCACCCGTACAGTCTGCTTTAGATGCACCTTCAAATGTTGCAGTAAGAATGCCCCATTCTATTACCGGTGGAACAAGCAAATACAAAACATAAAAGCTGAACAAGGTTAAAAATATATTGAGAGGGGACGACAATAAGTTTTGACGAACCCATGCCAAAGCACCAACAGAATTCACTGGTGGTGGAAGGCTTGGTGATGGTTTAAATTCAATAGCCATGATCTTCCTCCTAGCGCTCTGTTAACGACATTTTTTTGTTGTACCAGTTCATAAATAGAGAAATAGTCAAACTCAATGTACCGTAAACCAGCATACAAAGACCGATACTTTCTACCGCTTGACCTGTTTGATTCAGTGTCGTGCCCATTACTACAGCGACTAACTCAGGGTACGCAATAGCGGCACCAAGTGATGAGTTCTTCGCTAAGTTTAGGAATTGGCTAGTAAGTGGTGGAATAATAACTCGTAACGCTTGAGGTAAAACAATCAAACGTTGAGTCAAGCTGTCTCTTAGCCCTAAAGAGCGAGCGGCTTCAGTTTGCCCCCAATTTACAGACAAAATACCGGCACGAACGATTTCTGCAATAAAAGCACCAGTATAAGTAGACAGTGCTACAAGCACAGCAACAAACTCTGGCGGAAGAACCATCCCGCCGGTGACGTTAAAGCGGCTTTTTTGTGGAAGATCAAACTCGATAGGGAAGCCTGATACAGCCAACGCTAAAAAGGTAATAACAACGATTGTACCTAGAGAAGCCCAATAAGCAGGAAACCAAAGACCTGTTTTTGTCTGACGTTTCTTCGCCCAAACGACTAAAGCAATAGATGCAATAATCGACAGTACAAACCCTGCCACTACAAAACCAAAACCGTCTTGAGCTATTGGATTTGGAGAATAGATTCCGCGTTTATTTAAGAAAAAATCCGCAAATACTATACTGTTTTTAGGTGTGGGCAAGGCTGCAAGAACAGCGAAATACCAGAAAAACATTTGTAACAATAAGGGAATATTACGCAACGTTTCAACGTATACCGTTGCTAAGCGCGCTACCAACCAATTATTAGAAAGACGGGCTAAGCCCATTACAACACCAATAATGGTCGCTAATACGATCCCCATTAAGGAAATAACAACCGTATTAATTAGGGCTACAAAAAACGCTCGCCCGTAGGTGTCAGCCTCAGTGTATTCAATTAGGTGAATGAGAACGGGAAATCCAGCTGGTTGGTTTAAAAATGCAAAACCAGTGGAAATACCTTGGTCAGCTCGGTTTGCTTGTAAGTTACTAAATAAGTAATAACCTACGAAGACAACCACTGCTAGAAGCACAATTTGAAAGATTAGGGCACGAGTGCCAGCATCATGCAAAATGCTTTTATTACTTGAAGTTGTTTTATCGCTCATCTTAGTTCAGGCAATTGAAATGCTCGTCAGATGTGTAAGGAAGGGGGGAGAAACCCAGCGACTCTAGTGTTTTAGAGTCGCTGGGTAAATACCCGAAGCAGGTAGCTTTTAGGTATTAACGTACTGGTGGCGCGTACATAACACCACCGTCAGTCCATAATTTGTTAATACCACGTGGAAGACCTACTGGTGTAGATGGTCCAACGTTACGTTCAAACACTTCGCCGTAGTTACCTACTTCAGCGATGACGTTGTAAGCCCAGTCAGCAGATAGGCCTAGTTGAGCACCCATATCGCCTTCAGCACCTAATAAACGCTTGATACCTGGATCATTTGATTCTTTCTTGATTTTAGCAACATTCTTAGAAGTAATGTTCATTTCTTCAGCATTAACCTGAACGAACATTGCCCAAGTCACAATATCTTTCCACTGGTTGTCGCCATGACGCACAACAGGACCTAGAGGCTCTTTAGAAATAGTTTCTTCAAGAATAATGTGAGCTGCTGGATCGGCTAACTTAGAACGGTGAGCCGCTAGACCTGATTTATCCGTAGTGAATACGTCACAACGACCTGAAGCGTACGCTGCCAAAGCTTCATCTGCTTTTTGAACAACAACAGGAACGTAAGACATTTTATGTTTACGGAAGAAGTCAGCCATATTCAATTCTGTCGTTGTACCCTGTTCTGTACAAACCGTTGCACCATCAAGATCTAGTGCAGATGTAACCCCAAGCGCTTTACGAGCCATGAAGCCTTGACCGTCATAGAAGTTAACCGCAGTGAAATCTAGACCTAGAGATGCGTCACGAGTATAAGTCCACGTCGTGTTACGTGTTAGTACGTCGATTTCTCCTGACTGTAGTGCAGTGAAACGCTCTTTCGCTGAAAGAGGGGTGAATTTTGCTTTTTGAGCATCACCGAAGATTGCAGCAGCGGTTGCGCGACAAGCGTCAACATCAATACCAGACCAATTACCGTTTGAATCGGCGTTTGAGAATCCTGGTACGCCTAGGCTTACGCCACATTGAACAAAACCTTTTGCTTTTACATCTTCAAGAGTAGATGCGGCTGCACCAGCGCTGATAGTTACGGCGATGGCTGCAGTAGACAGTAGTTTACCAACATTCGATTTCATTATATTGAGCCTCCCAGGCGTTTTTATAGATGTTGTTATCTTGCTGAACTTTAGATACCAGATCCTAAGATCTGTTTATTAATCAAAGCAAAGTTAGTGCCAACATTTAATTATTCTTGTTGTTTGGAATATGTAGATGATTCCTCTACAAAGGTCATCACATTCCCCTATAGAATTACTCTTTGGAGGCGTAGTCAAGGATAAAATATCAGCAAGGAGGTGTTCCATACTCATTTTTTGCACTTTCAGTTGATTAAAGCGTGAATTTTTATATTTTTGTGAAGAGATACGATTTTTTCAAAGTCGCGGGGAACAAGGGCTGTAGCCTATTCTGAATAAGAGTTGTGCACAGTAGTGGGGCAATTATGACCGTGGCGTGTTCTATTTTGTTCGAAAATATTTTTTCGCAACATTTTGGTGCTTTTTTGTAACCTGTTCAAATACCCGTATTAAATATATTGAATAAAGCACTTTCCATACTTCGTAACCTGCATGGTAGACTTAAACATCAATTGAAGTCATGTAAGGAGATCCACATCAGATGGATAACTCATCAAAACCGCTCGATCGCCTAGATAAAAAAATTCTACGTGAACTGCAGATTAATGGTCGCTTATCGAATGTTGAATTGGCGAGTCGAGTAGGATTAAGTGCCACTCCTTGCTTAGAGCGAGTGCGTCGTTTAGAGCGTAATGGTTATATTACAGGCTACTGTGCTTTAGTAAATCCAAAGAAAGTGGACGCGGGATTACTTGTTTTTGTCGAGATTCGTCTTAAGACAACGTCACCTGAAGGTTTTAATGAATTTAAAACGGCCGTTTCAGAAATTCCAGAAATTTTAGAGTGTCATCTCATTGCTGGGGATTTCGAATACCTTCTAAAAGCACGTGTCTCCAATATGGATACGTATCGTTTGCTATTAGGAGAAACTTTATTAACTCTGCCGCATGTTCGAGAGTCTCGGACCTATGTCGCAATGGAAGAGGTAAAAAACACCACGGTCGTTAATATTCCTTAGGTAATTAACGAATGGCTGCTGATTCGAAATAACGTATTTATTAGCTTGTTAACTCGGCGATTATTTTGTTTAACATGGCGGGTCCCATTCCTTTGACATTGAGTACGGCCTTTTCTGAACGAAAAGGGCGCTCTGCTACCAATTTATCGAGTAATTTTTTCGGCACACCTTTCACCTTTAAAATCTTTTCCACTTTTGATTTATTGATGGCGCGATAACCATCGACGTAACCAATGACGTTTTTTTTTACAACTTTCTGCGTTGTAGGTACTTTTGGGGATGGCGTCACGCTTTCTTTTACTTTCTCATCAACATTCATTGTCGGTTCAAAATTAGCCGGAATGGCTTGTACCTGATAAAGCGTGTCGAAATAGGCAGAATTGCACAGCGTGTAATCTACGCCGTCCCATTCGCTGAGTTGCAGTGCTAGCTGCCAAGTACCGGTAGTTGGCAGTTGAAAAAATAGGTCATAGCGACAATCCGTAATAACGTGTTGTCCTTTTATTTCGCCAATGGTGGTGGACGCTAATACGAGCTGTTCTGAACGCTTGTCGACGTCCTGAAGAAAGGCGCACAGTTGAAGGCGTAAAGTGCCACTTAGATTGTCTTCGGTTCTCTCGTTACCAATACGCTGAATAGAAAGAATGACACGATCATTTTCGATCCTATAACCACAGTTTTGCAGGGTTAGGCTCGTATCTTGAGGTGCGTGATTTAAAATAGTCATGTCAGTTCCTTCTAGCGAATCAATTAAGTAAGAGAAAATATAGATTCTTTTAAGCTAAGTGAATTCTTGATCAAATTTCGCTCATCTGCAAGTAAATACAATGTCTCATTAGATGAATATGTCATCACTGAGGTGTTTAGACGTTTAAGTATTGATCGTGGTTAGGTAACCATCGAGAAAGCAGCGGTGAAATACGGTCTGGATAACGGTTATGCAGAAGTGCAGCGGCTTTTTGAACGTCATCAAGTAAGTTTTTATCGCGTTGTAAATCCGCTACTTTAAATTCCCAAAGGCCTGTTTGCCTTGTGCCAAGTAATTCGCCTGGCCCACGTAACTCAAGGTCTTTTTCTGCTATTTTGAAACCATCGCTGGTTTCTCTCATGGTAGAAAGACGTTCTTTACCTTGTTGTCCTAAAGGCGCTTTATAAAGCAGTACACAGTGACTTGCCGCCAGCCCTCGGCCAACACGACCACGCAGCTGATGAAGCTGTGCAAGCCCGAGTCTCTCAGGATTTTCAATTACCATTAAACTGGAATTTGGCACATCCACACCCACTTCGATCACGGTTGTGGCCACTAAAAGCTGAATGTCACCGGCCTTAAATTTTGCCATGATGTCGGCTTTTTCTTGTGACTTGAGTCGACCATGCACCAATCCAATGGTTAAATTGCCAAGCTGTTCTTGTAATAAGATAGCGGTGTCTTCTGCGGCTTGGCATTGCAGCGCTTCAGACTCTTCAATCAGTGTACAAACCCAATACGCTTGCTTGCCTTCTTCGCAGCCACTCTTCACCCGGTCAATGACTTCTTGCCGGCGATGATCCGATACGACAATGGTATTGACGGGGGTTCGACCTGGTGGCAGTTCATCAATGATTGAGCAATCTAAATCGGCATAAGCGGACATTGCCAAAGTACGAGGAATGGGTGTCGCCGTCATGATCAATTGGTGTGGCTGAAAACCGTGCTTCATGCCTTTTTCACGTAAAGCCATACGCTGGTGAACCCCGAAGCGGTGCTGCTCATCGATGATGGCCAGTGCTAAGCGATCAAAATCGACCGAGCCTTGAAACAAGGCATGAGTTCCAACCACAATTTGAGCCGCGCCAGAAGCAATATCAGCGCGCTCTTTTTCTCGAATCTTGCCTTTAAGCTTACCCGTCATCCATGCGACTTTAAGACCAAGAGGCTCAAACCACTGAGTGAAATTAATGTAGTGTTGTTCGGCAAGAATTTCCGTTGGCGCCATAATGGCGACTTGATAGCCAGCCTGTACCACAGAGGCAGCAGCTAGTGCAGCAACGAGTGTTTTGCCTGAGCCTACGTCACCTTGCACTAAGCGCAGCATAGGGTGGCCAGTCTTTAGGTCGTTAAGAATTTCTTGAAAGACACGCTGCTGGGCGTTGGTTGGCGAAAAAGGCAACTGCTGCAAGAATCGATGACTTAATTCACCGGCGCTCTGTACTTGGATCGCCACATCTTGCTTTGCCTTCACTCGCTTGCTGATAAGGGACAGCTGATGTGCCATGAGCTCTTCAAACGAGAGACGATATTGTGCGGGATGACTTCCTGATCTTAGCAGTTCTAAATCGGCGTCTCGTGACGGATGATGTAGAAATTGAATGGCATCACAAAGCGGCGGTAAGCTGAACTGCTCACGTATTTCGTCAGGTAGCCACTCTTGTAGGTTATAAGGCGTTAAGCGTTCTAACGCTTGCTCACAAAGTTGACGGATCTTAGTTTGCGTCAGCCCTTCGGTAAGCGGATAAATTGGCGTAAGCTGCGCCGACTCTTCTTGTGTTTCCTCGTCACCAATGACCTTGTACTCAGGGTGATATATTTCAAACCCTGAACTGCCTCGGCGAATCTCACCAAAACAACGCACGCGCTTACCGGGCTCTAATTGTTTTTTTTGTGCGGCAGAGAAATGGAAAAACCGCAAACATAATGTGCCGGTATGATCTTTGATTCGACACAGGAGGCTCCGGCGTTTGCCCATCTTTATTTCGCTGCCCGTGACTTGCCCTTCAATGACGGCTTCGTCGCCAAAGTGAAGTTGGCCTATTGGCACAACTCGCGTTCTGTCTTGATAGCGAATAGGCAAATGAAACAGTAAGTCTTGTACTGTGTTCAAATGGAGCTTAGCCAGCTTTTCAGCCATCGCATCTCCAACGCCTTTTAGGTCACGAACATCTTGAGTATCTAATCCGTCGATCATACTGGTCTCTATAGATTTAGATGTTTACACGCGTCACGAATTGATTGGCTAACGGCTTCAATGGCTTTAGGTCGAGGAAAACTGACTCGCCAAGCTAACGCCACAGTGCGTTTTGGTGCAGGTGCCGTAAAGGGACGTACTTCCAGAAGATCGTGATTGATATTCGTCACCGCTGATTTTGGTAACACCGTTACGCCTAAACCAGAAGCCACCATGTAGCGAATGGTTTCTAATGAGCTGCCATTAACGATGGTGCGACCATCACCAAACGCACTCTCTGTAACCAAAGGGCAAGCCTCCAATACTTGTTCACTAAAGCAGTGACCTTTGCCAAGCAGCAATAGATTGTCAGTAGAAAGCTGGTCCGTTTGTATGCTTTCAAGCTTGGTCCATGGGTGATTTTTTGGCATCAGTACCACAAACTCTTCTTCGTAAATTGGTTGCGTTACCACATCGGTTTCCCGAAAAGGCAGCGCCACAATAATGGCGTCTAGTTCGCCGTTACGGAGTTTAGGTCGTAAGTTTTCTGTGAGATCTTCCTCAATGATCAATGGCATCCCAGGGGCCATCTTATTTAAAGATGGAATCATAAAGGGAAACAAATACGGTGCAATAGTGAAAATAGCCCCGACTTTGAGGGGGCCTTTTAATTGATTCTTACCGGAGTTTGCTAGCTCTTTTATCACGCTTGCTTGATCTAAAACACGCTTGGCTTGCGTAATAATTTGCTCACCCAGTGGTGTGATATAAACAGAACTTTTACTGCGTTCAAAAATCGCGGTGCCGAGTTCTTCTTCTAGCTTTTTAACCGCGACACTTAATGTTGGCTGTGATACATAGCAGCGATCTGCAGCACGGCCAAAATGTTTTTCATCTGCCAGCATTACAATGTATTTCAATTCCGTTAATGTCATATCGCACCATTTACCTAGGCTGATTCATTGTTAATAACTATGATAATACATAATTTGATAAAGTATACTCGTTCCTTTTTGATTGCTGAGGATTTCTTTTTTTAGGCCGCTTTATCAAGGCTCGAAGATCACGTTAGTTCATCGTAAGAATTTGGAGAAGATAAATGGCAAAGATACTGATCGCGGGTTGTGGTGATTTAGGCTCAGGTTTGGCAACGAACTTAGTGGCACAAGGCCATACGATCACTGGCATACGTCGGACGAAACATGACTTTCCTGACGGTGTGAAGGGAATAACAGGTGATCTTGTGACCATGAGTGATGAGGCACTGCCAGACGCGGATCTCATTTTTTTGATCATGACGCCCAAGGGTCGTCACGAAGCGGCTTATCGCGCTGCTTACTTTGATACGGCGCAGGTATTGATTCGTCGATACAAAGACATGCCCAAGCCGCCTAAGGTCTTTTTCGTTTCCAGCACCAGTGTGTACGGACAAAGCCAAGGTGAATGGGTAGATGAAACCACACCAGCACAACCTGAGTCGGCAACCGCTAAGATTTTACTTGAAACGGAGCAGGCTCTGGCTGCCGTTTTACCCAGCGTGGCGGTACGGTGTTCTGGCATTTATGGTGCCGGACGCTTTAGATTGTTAGAAAAAGTACTAAGTGGTGAAAATTGGCAAGCGAACAGCTGGACCAATCGAGTGCATCGAGACGACGTTGTATCGGCTCTCGTGTTACTGGCGAACGCGGCACTGATGGATAAACCATTGCCTCAACAGGTGATTGTGACCGACCAGACACCGGTTTCCATGTGGGAAGTCAAACTTTGGTTAGCAACTTGTCTTGGCGCAAAAATAGCGGTGAGCGACAGCGGTCAATTTACACCAACGTCAGGAAAACGCATTCAAGGCCAATATCTGCTTTCGCAAGGCTGGACGCTGCGTTATCCAAGTTATGTTGTGGGCTATCAGGCTTTATTGACTGAATTTAAGCCATAAACTCGCTTCTTTCTCTTTTCTAAGCACTACATGTTTTAAGCACAAGATATTTTAAGTGCAAGATGCACAGCATAAAAAAAGAGGCCGAGGCCTCTTTTTTGTTTTATTGCTTTATTTCTTCATGTGGTTTTGAAGCGTTTAGTCTTCTAACACCATGATGCCTTCAATTTCTACCTGAACGCCTTTTGGCAATGCGCGAACGCCCATCGCGGCACGAGCAGGGTAAGGCTGTTTAACGAATTGAGTCATGACTTCGTTTACGGTGGCGAAGTTACCCAAGTCAGTCATGAAAATATTGAATTTCACGACATTTTCTAAAGAGCCACCAGCGGCTTCGCAGACTGCTTGTAGATTTTTAAAGACCTGCGTCGTTTGCTCAACGATGTCTTCACTGATGACTTCCATCGTTTCAGGAACCAAAGGAATTTGGCCGGATAAGTAAACCGTATTGCCAGCGCGAACGGCTTGTGAGTATGGGCCAATAGCAGCTGGTGCGTTTTCTGTATGAATTACTTGTTTTGACATAATGAGCATCCTTTTTCGAGAAAGTGGTAAATAAAAGGGTGAATTAAGGCAGGTTAGCGCCCTACAATGGTTTCGCGCGATACTTTTTCCACACAGCGAACCGCTTTTATGCGACGCATGACATCGGCTAAACCAATGCGACTGGAAATGGTGATACTTAATCGTAAGCGACTGACTCGACCTCGTTCAATAATATCGAGATTCGATACTTGGAAATCTGTGTCACTAATAGAGCTGGCAATTTTTGCTACGGCGCCGCGCTCGTTGATGTAAGTGACGATGAGGCTAATGTGTAGCTCTTCTTCAATGTCTTTACCCCATGCCATATGAATAAATCGCTCAGGATTGGACAGATGATCTTGAACGTTAGGGCAATTAAGGTGATGAATGACGATGCCTTTATCCACCTGAACATAGCCAACAATCGGGTCGCCAGGTATGGGAGCACAACATTTGGCATAGGAAATTAGCATGCCTTCAGAGCCATTGACCTTGAAGGACTTAGGTGTCACTAAGGTATCTTCATCAATGTTTGGAAACAGTTCTCTGGCCACTAGATAACCAACATAACGACCTTTGCCTATCGACTCTAATAGATCGTCCATTGCAGCGAGTTGGTGGTTTTCTAATACTTGTGTAATTTGCGCAGTGGTCAACTCATCAATATTGGTTTTAAACGCATTTAAAGAGCGTGTTAACAGACGATGGCCTATAGAAATGGCATTTTCGCGTTGTTTGTCTTTTAAATAATGGCGGATATTAGTACGTGCTTTACCCGTAATGGCAAAACTCAACCAAGCGACGTTCGGTTGAGCATTCTTCGCAGTAATGATCTCGACGGTCTGACCGCTTTCTAATTGCGTACTTAACGGTGCAAGTCGGCGGTTAATGCGACAAGAAATACAGGTATTGCCAATTTCCGTGTGAACACCGTAGGCAAAATCAACAGGCGTTGCACCAGAAGGCAGCTCGATGATTTGGCCGTTTGGTGTGAATACATACACTTCATCAGGAAATAAATCACTTTTCACGTTATCGACGAATTCAATAGGGTTACGTGCTTTTTGTTGAATTTCTAATAAGCTTTTCACCCATTTTGTGGCGCGATCATGGTTGCTTGGTGTGTTGGAAGAACCACCAATTTTATAAGCCCAGTGAGCTGCAATGCCATTGTTGGCAACCAAGTCCATTTCTTCTGTGCGTATTTGGACTTCCATTGGGATGCCGTTGGAGCCTAATACCGTAGTATGAAGTGATTGGTAACCGTTGGATTTTGGTACGGCGATGTAATCTTTGAAGCGACCTTCAATGGGTTTGAAGAGGGCGTGAATAACCCCGAGGATTCGATAACAGCTGTCGTGACGGTCGGTGACAATACGTACGCCCATGACGTCCATAATTTCATCTAAAGAACGACGCTTCTTGTCCATCTTCTGATAAATACTGTAAATGTGTTTTTCTCGAACACTGATACTGGCTTCGATATAGTCGGCGGCCAGTTCAGATCGAATCGTATCTTCCAGTTTTTGGGTGTCTTTAATGCGTTGCTGGCCATATTTTTTATGGATAGCCCGTTGTAGCATTCGAGCGCGCATTGGGTAATAAGCTTGAAAAGCGAGAGATTCTAAATCAACCCGAACCTTGTACATGCCCAGACGATTTGCGATGGGAGCATAAATGTCTAAGGTTTCGCGGGCAATACGGCGCTTTTTATGGGCTGGCATGGCATCTAATGTGCGCATGTTGTGCAATCGATCTGCCAACTTTACCAAGATGACGCGAATGTCATCAGCCATGGCCATGGCCATTTTTTGGAAATTGTGGGCTTGCTTTTCGACTTGGCTATTGAATTCAAGATGCGTCAGCTTACTGACGCCATCAACAAGACTTGCGACGCCTTCCCCAAATTGTTCGGTAAGTGCCTCACGGCTGATGCCAGTGTCTTCGATTACGTCGTGCAGAAGTGCCGCCGTCAATCCATCACAATCCATCCGAAGTTCAGACAAAATTTCAGCGACAGCGAGAGGATGGGTGACATAGGGCTCGCCACTTTTACGCCGCTGCCCGTCGTGGGCTTGCTCGGCATAATAATAGGCGCGTTTCACCTTAGCGACTTGGTCGTAAGGTAAATATTGACTCAAGGTCAGTGCTAAATCTTCAACGGTATACATCGCTCACCTCACAAAGGTAAAAAGGAAGTGCGACAGTTGTGCTATGAGCGACACCATTGAGATTAAAACTCGTGAATTGGGCGTTTTTGCAGATCAACATTGCCTGCGTTGATCAAGTTTGCTGCTATTTCACGTAGTGCAATAACGGTTACTTTGTCCCCTTCAGCAGGCACTTTCGCTTCTTCACCACCAGTTGCTAGTTGGCGTGCGCGTTTTGATGACACCATCACTAATTCGAAGCGGTTATCAACGTTTTCTAAACAATCTTCTACGGTAACTCGAGCCATTTTGACCTCTGTGTTCGGTTATCTATTTATCCAAGGGTAATTCTACTTAACGGCTTCTCATAATGACAAGAGATCATTTATAAGATTGCCACTTTTTTCTTGCATAACGGGTGTTTTTGCTCTCATTGCCATAAATATGGCCGCCATTTGAGAAAGTGCCGCATCAAAATCATCATTTACGATGACAAAGTCGTATTCGTGGTAGTGAGACATTTCATTTACGGCTTTCGCCATGCGGCGCTGAATGACGTCGTCGGTGTCGGTTGCTCGACTTCTTAGTCGTTCTTCTAAGGCTGGTAATGACGGCGGTAAGATGAATATTCCGATGGCCTCAGGGTAAAATTGACGGATTTGGCGTGCGCCTTGCCAGTCTATTTCTAAAATGACATCTAAGCCTTGTTCTAACATGCCAAAAATAGATTCTTTCGACGTGCCGTAATAATTATCAAAGACCTGAGCGTGCTCGAAAAAGGCGTCTTCCGCAATCATATCCAGGAAGGATTCATCGTCGATAAAATAGTATTCTCGACCATGCTCTTCGCCGGTTCTTGGCGCACGCGTTGTATGAGAAATCGAAATGCGCACCTTGTCGTCTTGGTTCAGTAGCGCCTTGTACAAGGTCGATTTACCTGCTCCAGAAGGAGCTGATAAGATGAATAAATTGCCTTTATGTTTGTCCATGAGGTTCTTTTAATCCGCCTGCCAGTGTCTTTTTCAACGTTCTACTATATCACAAACAAATCATCTGAATATTTGTGTCTAGTATCGTTAACATTCTCGAAAAAATAGTAAAAATTTGGTGTTTCTTAACAGTGAAACTTGATATGTAAACGAACAAACTTACGCGCTAACCTGCCAAAGGTTGATAATGAAGGCAATTAATAATATTTCGTTACAAAATTTGTTATTGCCCTATGAGGCAGTTTTTATATAAAGCGCTAAGCTTCAAGAACTATTTAATAGATAAAACCACGAAAGACAAGGATGGAAAATGCAATGGATTTATCCTCTGATACAAAGCAATACCAATCAACGTTCAACTCCAAGAAATACTGTAAAGTCTTATCGGTAGAGGATGATCCTGATTATCAAGCGGCGTTAATGAACGGTTTAAGTGCGCTTAATTATGATGATAAGCAGGTAGAGTTTCTTACCGCATCATCCGCCAGCGAGGCGGCGACCGTGATTGCGGCGAACCCAGACATCTCGGTAATCTTTCTTGATGTGGTGATGGAAACGGATAAAGCTGGCTTACGCTTAATTCGTACTATTCGTGACGTCATTGGAAATGACCTAGTGCGCATTGTTTTGTTGACAGGGCAGCCAGGTATGGCGCCAGTGGATGATCTCATCGGACAATATGATATTGACGATTATTGGTGTAAATCGGACCTTACCCAGGCGCATTTGCAAACGATAGTGTTGAGTAACCTACGCACGTGGGAGCACCTTTCAGACATGAAGGAAGCTCGTCACGGTATGCAGTTGTTGCTTGCAGCGAGTCAACGCATTGCCTCAAAGAGTGATATTTTAGAATATACGCATTCTATTTTGGATGAAATTAGCCTGCTATTGAAAATGAATCAAGGCGGGATAGTGTGCTTTTTTCACCCTGAAGAGGAGCCGCTAGAAAAAGCGTTAATTGTTGCTGCCAGTGGCGAATTTGCATCTCATATACATCGATATATTTTATCCGTAATTCAAGAAACTGTTTTAAAAGAAGCGATTGAACAAGCGAATACAAAGAAGAGTCATGTTTTTTTGGATGGCTTCTCTGTGTTGTATTTTTCGAACAAAGAATTAGACGGTCGAGAATATATGATCGTGGTGAAGTTGGACCGTAGACTCGCCACAAATGAAATTAACTTACTTCAAGTTTTTTGTGAAAATATTAGTGCCGGTTTTCGCAATGTCGCACTACACAGTAAATTAACTGAGTTGGCTTATATTGACCCCGCTTTAGGCATTCACAATAAAAACTGGTTGGTAAGAGAAATACGTGACATGTTCTCTTGGGAGCGGGAAAAAGCCACCTTATTAATGTTATATGTCGAAGATTTGGCCTATATCGAATCGGTTCTAGGGTCTAAGTATTGCGACCAGCTTACGTTGTCTTTGTATGATCACTTAAGTCATTTCTTTGATAAATCGGTTGATATTGCTTTACTAGAGCGGGACACTTTAGTGCTGATTGTGTATGACGATCAGGATTACTGCGAATCGTCACTTGAATCTATTATTCATACCAGCATTGAAGTAGAGAGCTCCACGCACTCTCTCGACTTGACCATTAGTTTGGTGAAGTTTTCAGACTTTCCTACCTATAAAGCCGAGCAATTAGTCAGTGTCGGAAAAAGTACGTTAGAAAGAGCCAAATATGAGGGCGTTTCTTATTTGGCCTTTTCTGAAACACTCGCCACCGCCATGTTTGGCCGCTATGAATTATTAAAAGATTTGCGCGAAGCGATCTTAAATAACGACATCGTTGCCTATTTCCAGCCTAAGGTAAGTTTAAAAGACAACACACTGATTGGGTTTGAAGCACTGGCTCGGTGGACTCATAAAAACGGAAGTTCTATCCCACCAGATCAATTTATCGTCTTGGCTGAGAACAGTGGCCTTATTGATAAATTGGATCAACAAATGCTACAGCAGTCTTGTAAAGCCATTAATACGCTTAAAAGCATGGGGATTCATGTGCCTATTTCTGTCAATGTCGCTGGTAATGAAATCATCCGTCCCAATTACTTCGATCAATTTAAAGCCTTGCTTGAAGAAGAAGATGTCCCTAATGAAATGATAGAACTGGAGATTACCGAGTCTCAATTCATAAAAGAGAAAAGCACCATTAACAAACACTTATCTGTTTTAAAAACGTTAGGCGTGCGGGTTAATATTGATGATTTTGGTACGGGTTATTCTTCCTTGGCCTACTTATCTACCTTGTCGGTTTCAACGATTAAAATTGACCATAGTTTTGTGTGGAGAATGGAGGAATCTGAAAAAGATTGGCAAATCTTGAAAATGATCATAGACCTGGGAAATTCTCTAGGGTTGAATGTTATTGCTGAAGGAATTGAGACAGAGCAGCAAAAAGAGCACCTTCTTGCTTTGGGCTGTGGCGATGGACAAGGCTATTTATTTGCCAAGCCGATGTCATTAGAAGATACGATAAACTGGATTCAATCAGGCCTGTAACCCTATGACTTTTGGTGGATGTTTCTCACGGGAAAAACCATTATTGCTGGTGTGTCTATCCGGTATTATGATTTTTATATTGTTGCTTAGCTGGGGAGGGTATCGATTATTATTAGACAATAAAACCAGTCAGTTGGCGTGGAATGAATCGGAAGTTTTGTCCCGTAGCGCGAATGTTTTTAGTCGTGAAATGGGGCACATCAAGCGTGTTACCTTGTTGTTGAGAAACAGCGTTAATGCGCGATTGACTTCGAAAGATCACACCGTTTTCTCGGCTGATTGGGAGGATCTGGTTGTCGATGAGTTTAGTCAATTCGCTCAAACGTCTAGTTTGATCTCACAAGTGCGCTGGATCATGCCGAATGGCCGAGAGCGGATTAGAATCAACTCTCAAGCAGGCGTAATTACTCGTGTTGAAAACTCTCAACTACAAGATAAATCCGATCGAAATTATATTAAAAATGCCCCCCGCGGTACAGAAAATGATGTGTATATCTCATCTCTGGATTTGAATATAGAGAATAAAGAAATAGTTCGTCCTTTTCAGCCAACGGTGCGTGGTGTCGTAAAAATCACCGGTGATCAGTCAGGTTTTTTGGTGGTTAATTACGACTTGAGTAAGTTGTTTGAACTGATTCGCACATTTAGTACTGAAGAGGTGTCTTTAGAAATAGTGGATACAACTGGTCAGTGGGTATTAGCAGCAGACAGCAGCCTTGAATGGGGGGCGTTACTTCACTCTAATGACTCTCGGCTTAATATAAAAACGCACTTGCCTATTATTTGGCAATCAATGAATGCGACCGATGGATTAGAAAGGGTTTTCAATAATGGCCGCTTATGGAGCTTTCTTAAACAGAACATTGATGATGATGTAATAGGCACTCAAAGCGAACAGGTTTCCTCTTTGTATTTTGTTGCTCGCTCTCATTCTGAGGCGTTTTCCATGTGGCGGGGGAGGTTACTCCTCACCATTATTGGGGTTGCAGGGTTTAGCTTTATCGCTATTGCTTGGCTTGTTTGGCGAAAAATTACCGCACAATTTGAGACCTATCGATTATTAACATTACTCCAAGAAGAAAAGGCTCAAGCGGAACATGCTAATCGAAAGCTCAATCTAACAAATAAACGGTTGGTAGATCTACAGGATGAGCTGGTAGAGACCAGTAAGCTGTCTTCATTGGGGTTAATGGTCGCAGGCTTAGCCCATGAAATGCATACGCCGCTTGGAGGCGTCAGAATGGCGATGTCGTCTTGTAAGGTCTGGCTAGACAAAGAAATCGGCCGATCACCTTCTGATGGTCTAGATAAAATGAATGATTCTCTTCTTATTGCGGACAAGAACCTCACTCGAGCGCTCGATATTGTTTCTAGTTTTAAGCGAATTGTTTCGGATAGAACAGCGCAAGATGCACAACTTTTCTTTTTTCATAATGTGTTAAACGATATTGTATTAACCTATAAATCCACCTTTAAAAACCGTGTAGGGATTAGCCTTGTAATCGAATGCCCAGATGACATTGAAATGATAGGGTATCCTGGCGCGATGTCTCAGATTATACAAAATCTTTTTGATAATGCCTTTGAATATGCTTTTCAGCGGTCAGCAAAGGGCCAGATATCGATTACGGCCTCAAAAGAAAAGGAGAGCTTAATATTCTCTTTTGAAGACAGTGGCAATGGAATATCGCCAGATGTTTTAGACAGTGTTTTTGAACCATTCATCACCACTGGCCGTCAAAATAACCACACAGGTTTAGGGTTGCACCTAGTGAACCAATGGGTCTATCAACTGATGAAAGGACGTATTGACCTCACTTCTGAGTTGGGGGTTGGTACTAAATTTGTCTTCACCATTCCTTTAAAGCTGAGCCTTGAAGACGTCGCAACCTAATTCGTCTTTTAGGTCAGTGGGTCGCATTTTTTAGTGTATGGGTTGTGTTGTCGCGACGTTATTGGGTGTTCTCATATTCTCTTTACGAACCGCACGTGACGACGCCAACATAAAACGTTAGGTTTTTGGCTTAGGGCTGGCCATCCAGCCTAACATTATCCAGATAATACAAATCATCAAAATGACGTACAAAGGCGCTTGCCAAGACCCCTGCCAATCATAAAGCGCACCAATTAATACTGGCCCGACAGCCGCAAGTGTATAGCCAATGAGCTGCGCCATACCGGATAATGCCGCCGCTTGCTTTGGGCTGTTTGTTCTTAAGCCAACGAAAGACAATCCTAAAATAAAGCCCATGCTGGTACCGAAGCCGAAACAAACGGACCAAAGACCAGACCAGTTGGGTAGAAACAAAAAACCAAAAATACTCAAGCAAGTTAAGCTCGTCGCAGATAAACAGAGCCGTCTATGGCTTCCTAAACGACTGAGAAAAGGCGCTAGAATCAACGAGGGCAACGCCCCCGCGAGTTGCAAATACCCCTGATACAGTCCAGCGGTTGAATCTGTGTAGCCATTGTTTATTAAAATAGACGGCACCCAAGCCACCACGATGTAGTTAATCAGCGAATTGAACGCGAGAAACCCAGCCACTTGCCAAGCCGTGACAGAGCGCCAAACCTTTTGAGTGATCTCGACTGTGCCTGTTTGTGGTATTTGATGTTGAGTGATTTTAAAACAAAACCACGCGATCAAAGGCAAGAGAATCAGCGCCATTTGGCAAATTAGCGCAAATGACCAGCCACTCATACTTGATGATGCCATCGGCAGTACGATGGGGTTTTGCTCTGCGAACAGACTTAATGGTACTGCGAAACTCGACATCAAAAAACCGCCGATGCTCATCATTAATACATAAATCGCCGTAAGCTGAACAATGTGATTCGGGAACTCACGCTTTAATAAACTGGGCAGTAACACATTACCAATGGCAATCCCGGCACCAATAAACACGGCGCCCAAATACAAGGTGTTTATTGAGCCAAAAGAACGAATAATCATGCCAATGGCAATTAGGCCGACACCCGAGGCAAGAAGGCGTTCAATCTGAAAATACCGTGTGAGCCAAGAAGTGACAGGAGCGAACAGAGCGAATGCTAATAATGGTAAGCTGGTCATCAACCCCAATTGAGTACTGCTGAGTTGTAAATCTTGGCTAATTCGATCCAATAATGGCGGAAGTCCTGTCACCGGCCCTCGCAAATTTAACGCCACTAAAAAAATAAATAACAATAAATACGCAGCATCGTGTTGCGCTAAGCGCTGTAAACGTTTCATCTCTGTTCCATCAAGGTATTGGGTAAATACAACCCGTAACGTGTGGTTGTTGGGTGCGTATTATAGGTGTTAGTCTCTTAACTTAATTAAGACACTTGGACAAAAAATTGCTAAATACAGACAATGAATCATCGCGTCTTGTAACAGATCTAAATTTTGCAGACGAGTACCCTCAGCGAGTCTTGGTATTACGCTCAAAAGCGGCTCCGCATATTGAAGAAACTCCGTGGCACCGGCATCAAAAAGGCCAGCTTGTCATGCCATTGACGGGTGTTGTGACCAGCTTTATAGACGATAAAATGTGGCTGGTTCCACCACGTTGCGCCGTTTGGATTCCTAGTATGGTGATACATCGAAATCAGATTTCACCCTGTGCGGATGTTTGTATGCTGTTTGTGGATTCAACCGACCTTTCTATGCCAGATAAGGCCTGTACCCTAACGGTCACGTCGCTATTAAGAGAACTGACCACGTCATTGGCCACCCAAGAACCAGACTACGAAGCAGGCTCTGCGACAGACCGATTGGTCACGGTTTTGCTCGATCAATTGGTTGAACAAGAGCGCGAAGCGTTTGATTTTCCTATTCCTGATGAGCCAATACTTAATCGTCTTGCTTTAGCCTTACTCGCCAAACCCAGTGAAAAGCGCACGCTGGGGCAATGGGCTAACGATTTTGCCATGAGCGAACGAACGTTGGCGCGGATGATTAAACGCCATGTTCAACTCACTTTTGGTCAATGGCGCAGCCAGCTTCATATCGTTCTCGCGTTACAGAAGCTCGCCGTTAATACACCAGTGCAAACCATATCAGAAGAGCTTGGTTATGAATCTGTCAGTGCGTTTATTACCTTTTTTAAAAAGGCGTTGGGAAAATCACCAAGGCAATATCGAGTCGAACGATGGGGAAGTTAGTGTGCAAATTTCAATACAACCACGCCGAGAATGATGAACAATACGCCAAGATAACGGGTTAATGACGTTGGATCGCCATACAGCCAAATCCCTATCAGAAAAGTGCCCGACGCCCCAATCCCAGTCCAAACAGCGTAAGCGGTCCCCATCGGAATCTCTTTTTGCGCCAACCAAAGAAGCATGCCGCTAATCGTCATAAAGAAAATCGCGACGGCAATGCCCGTGACTTTCGATTCTCCAGATTGCGCCATCTTTAATCCAATAGGCCAACCAATTTCTGTAATGCCAGCAAGCAGCAAATATAACCAGCTCATTTTTATGATTCCTTACGACGAATAGTGAGGGATGAGTGAACAAATTTGATTTTTATAGTATCAATAATTATGATGATTCAAAGTTAATAACTATCGATATTATTCATATGTTAAGTTTAGAACAAATCAAAATGCTGGTGTTATCCGCAGAGCTAGGGTCATTTTCAGCGTGCGCAAGAAAGCTTGGTAAAGTGCAGTCTGCTGTTAGTCATGGGATAAGCAATCTAGAAGTCGATTTGGGCGTCGAGCTGTTTGATCGATCGTCACGCAGCCCGACATTAACCCCAGAGGGAGAGCGTTTACTACGCAGTGCGAAAGCCCTTTTAGCGCAATCCCATGAGTTTGAAAAAATCGCCGAATCCATCCTGCGCAAAGAAGAAAGTGCGCTAACCATAGCCGTGGACGACGCTTTATTGGCGCCCAATGTGTCGGCGGCTCTCAAGCTATTTGCGCTTACCTTTCCCTATGTTCAGCTCGACCTCGTGTCTCTGGCTTCCCCCGATATCATCCACGCGGTTGCCGATGGCAATGTCGATATTGGCGTGATGTTTTCAGAAATTGAAGTGAATAAACAAGTCGACTTTTGCTATGTCGGTGGCGTGGATTTTATTGCCGTATGTCATATGGAATTTCCTTTAGCGGAGCTGCGAGTGTTGTCTGAATCTGATCTTGCGCCATTTCGACAAATCTCCGTGCGTGGATCGTTAAAAAAAGAACCGCAAGCCCTGATTAGTATGACGCCCAGTGCATGGTGGTGTTCCAGTAACTACGCTGTCTTGGAGCTGGTGAAACAGCAAATAGGCTGGGCCTACTTACCTGCATCTTTGGTTCAGCCGCTGGTTGAGCAAGGAGATATTTGTAAGATTGACGTAGCGTTTGACCACAAACCTTGGTCGGCACCCGTGGACCTTGTGTTTAAAAAAGGCGCCAAACGCGGACCTGCATATCAATGGTTTTTTGAAGCATTAAAAAATGCGTTCTCGGCGACGGGATAGAAAACATAGAAAACATAAAAAATAATAAATTATTTAATGGATACAATAGTGTCTAAAAACTTCATTATTAGCCTATAATAGATACTATTGTATCTATTTATCTGGACGCTTATTTATATGAATCACTTTCTGTTACTGGATGATAACGATGTACAGCACGGGTTTGCGGCCCATCTTCGTTGTCTGCGGGAGCAGGAAAAGCTGTCTCGCGATGGGTTGGCCGAGCGCAGTGGTGTACCCGCGTCCACCATTAAAAAGTTCGAACTGACAGGACAGATTTCCTTTCGCCAGTTATTACTACTCTGGCAAAGCCTCGATGATCTATCGCGGCTCTTTGCCCTGACTCAAAACACCAGCAACCAACCTAGCATGCCAACGTCCATAGAAGAGGTGCTGAAAGATGGCTTTTAAACCGATTCAAAAACTAGTGGTTCAGCGCACGCTATCAACAGGAAATAGAGTAAATGTTGGTAGATTAGCGCAAAACCAACAAGGCGTTTTTTTTCAGTACGACGCGGATTATATTCAGCAATTTGGTAACGTATCGCCTATTACTCTAAACGCTAATACTGATTTACAACGGGCGCCAAAAACGCCCCATCACGGCGTTCATGGTGTGTTTGGCGACAGCTTACCCGATGGCTGGGGGCTGCTATTACAAGACAGAATATTTCGTCAGCATGATATTTTGCCTGCACAAATTACGGCAATGGACAGGCTCACTTTTGTCGGAGATTCTGCGATGGGCGCACTTTCCTTTAGCCCTGAGTCGGACTTTAAGCAATACGATGATAGCGATATAGATATTCAGATACTTGGTTTAGAAGCGCAAAGCCTGTTTGACGGACAAACCGAAGAGGTATTGGCTGCTTTGGTTGCTGCTGGTAGTTCTGGTGGAGCAAGGCCAAAGGCCCAAGTGTATCTTGGTCCAGACCAACCCACTCGTTGGCGGACTCAAGCTCAAAAAAATGATGAAGCTTGGTTAGTAAAGTTTACCTCAAAAAATCTAGCGCTCGGTCATGAAGAAGGGGTATGTGAAGCGGCTTACCTTTCATTGGCGGCAAACGCAGGACTTCAACCGCAGGAATGGACACTGATAGAGGCGCCTGCAAAATCTGGCGCTAGCCATTGGCTGGCTTTAAAACGCTTTGATCGAGTGTTAAACAGACAAGGTTCGCTAGGTCGATTACACATGCACAGTGTATGCGGCTTATTAGATTCTGACTTTCGGACGCCAAGTTTAGATTACGAAGACTTGGTTAAACTCAGTCGACACCTTTGTAAATCGCCTATGGTCGGTCAAATGCAATTTCGTCGTGCCATGTTTAACCTATTTGCCTGTAATCAGGACGACCACAGTAAAAACTGGGCCTTCTTACAAGACGATAAGGGCACTTGGCAACCAGCCCCTTTTTACGATGTTACTTTTAGCCCTCATCCATTTGGCGAACAAGCCACGTCATTTGTGGGTTACGGCAAAAAACCACCATTAAAAGCCATTCAAAAACTCGCCACGACCGCCAGCTTTGCGAACTGGAAACAAGGCCAACACGCGATAGAAGAAGTCGTAGAATCTCTTTCTGGCTTTCGTGACGTCGCTTTATCGCTAGGTGTGAAACCAGATACCGTGCGCTTGATCGAGAAGCAACTGGATGCCTGCTGGCAAGACAATAAAGGCTTATTGAGTTGATGTTACGGAAAAGACAACACCGTATTTATTAAAATAAGGCAGTAGCTAAAAGATATATATAGGTTTTTTCTGGCGCGTATTTGGTGATGTAAGACTGTAGCGACTTCACTCGGGTGCGTTTGCTGCTTTTCACTTCCACAGGAATGACGTTCCCTTCTTCGTTGGTTTACAAGAGTTTTGTCTCCCAACACGTTCAAAAATGCTTATGCCTTTTAGTTTGCTGAGTACACTTTTATGCGCATAAAAAAGAGCGATGAAGTGTTTGTAAGGACTTGAGGGAAAGCCTAATCGTCTATTTTTCGGTTCCTTTCTTTCTGAAAGCCACAGGAAGCAGGGCATTTTCACCATCCTCTAATAGGTCAATTTGTTTACATTAAAAGAGATTGACCTTCTTCTGCTCTGGCATAAAATGGCGTCAATTTAATCCCAGTTTGGGACAGTTTAGGATTGAGGTAGCTCATGGCCAGTACATCGCTTGTTTCAACAGATTCAATTCGTCAGCGCTTAAAGGTGTTCATTGAAAACATTACGATACAGCGTTTTTTATTGGCGTTGATTTTAATCAATGCCATTATTCTCGGTTTAGAAACCTCGCCTGAGGTGATGACAGCCGTTGGCCCGTTTTTAATGGCATTAGATAAGGCCATATTGGCGGTGTTTGTTATTGAGCTCACCATTCGTTTGCTTGTACACCGTTTTGCTTTTTTCAAAGATGGCTGGAATGTATTCGATTTCATTGTCGTGGGGATAGCCTTAGTCCCTGCCAGTGGCCCGTTTGCTGTGTTGCGTGCGCTCAGAGTATTGCGCGTATTACGCGTACTAACTTTCGTACCATCGATGAGAAAGATTGTCGGTGCCTTAATCAAATCCCTGAATGGCATGTTGTCCATCGCCATGGTGTTGGGTCTTGTGTATTACGTGGCTGCTGTGATGGTAACCAAGCTATTTGGTGAAGCTTTTCCTGACTGGTTTGGCAGCCTAGGCGCTTCACTGTATACGCTGTTCCAAGTGATGACCCTAGAAAGCTGGTCCATGGGCATTGCGCGGCCCGTAATGGAAGCCTTTCCTTATGCTTGGGTGTTTTTTATTCCCTTTATCCTCATTGCTACCTTCACCATGTTAAACCTTTTCATTGCTGTCATCGTCAACGCAGTACAGACCATGCATGACGATGATAACAAAGACGAGCTAGACGCTGAAAAAGCCACACAGCAACAGCTATTGGAGCAAATGCAACAACTCCAGCTCGAACTACAGGCGCTGCGTCGTGATATGAACAAGCCGCAAGAATAAGAGAGAAAAATTACTCAATATTTTGTATCTGCTCTCTCATTTGTTCGATCAAGACTTTCAATTCCACGGCGCTTTGTGTGGTTTCTACGACGATGGATTTAGACGAAAGGGTGTTGGCTTCGCGGTTGAGTTCTTGCATTAAGAAGTCTAGGCGACGGCCAATGGGACCTGGTTGTTGCAGCTGACGGCGTACTTCTTTGTTGTGTGTTGCTAGGCGGTCGAGTTCTTCGGCGACGTCGGCTTTTTGTGCCAATAGTACGATTTCAGCTTCGACGCGCATTGGGTCAAGGTCGACTTCGGCTGCTTCTAGTTTGTTGATGAGGTTTTGCTTTTGCGCGGCGATGATTTCTGGCAGCTTGGCTTGTACTTCGACAACGATGGCGTCGATCGCATCGAGGCGCTGTTCGATGATTTCTTTCAGTTGCGTACCTTCGCGAAGTCGAACTTGAATTAGCTCTTCGACAGATTTGTTAAAGAGTTCTACGACGGCTTTTTTCATGATGCCGGCGTCTGTGCCTGAGTCGCTTAAAATACCAGGCCATTTTAAAATGTCGAGCGGGTTGGTTGGGTCTAAGTCTTTGAACCAAGTACCAAGAGTGTCGATGGCGCTTGCTAGGGCTTGGGCGTTATCAGGATTAATGGTTAGGCTAGTGGCGGCTTTGTCGACGGCTTGAAAGCGCAGTTGGCACTCCAGCTTGCCTCGATTGATCTTCTTACGCAGCACGTCACGAAATGCAAATTCAAGCTCGCGAAAGTTTTCTGGTAGGCGGAAGTTAGGTTCTAGGTAGCGTTGATTTACTGAGCGGACTTCCCAGCTGATGGTGCCCCAATCGTATACGGCTTCTTGGCGTGAGAAGGCGGTCATGCTTGCAGTCATGTTGAATACCTAAATGTAGAGGTGATGTGAGATAAAAGTAAAGGCGATAGTGTAACGCAAGGAAGGCGTGTTCGACAGTTTCGCTTATTGTTGCGTTTTCCTATCGCTGGGGGCGCAATTTTGTGTAGGTTCGTTATAATTGCGACTTTATGATGGTTGACCAATAGAGAGAACCAGTATGCGCCCAAGCGGAAGAGCAGTAGATCAGTTACGTCCCCTTAAAATCACTCGTAATTTTACAAAACACGCGGAAGGTTCCGTTTTAATTGAGTGTGGCGATACCAAAGTTATTTGTACTGCTACCGTAGTTTCTGGCGTGCCACGTTTTTTGAAAGGCAAAGGCCAAGGTTGGATTACGGCAGAATACGGTATGTTGCCTCGTTCAACACACAGTCGTATGGACCGTGAAGCGGCTCGTGGTAAGCAAAGTGGCCGTACTGTTGAGATTCAGCGTTTGATTGGTCGTTCTTTGCGCGCGGCGGTGGACCTTAAAAAACTCGGTGAAAACACGATTACAATCGACTGTGATGTTATTCAAGCCGATGGCGGTACTCGTACGGCGTCTATCACTGGTGGTTTTGTTGCTTTGTCGGATGCGATGCGCGTTTTAGTTGAAAAAAAGAAGGTTAAAGAGAACCCAATTGTTTCCCAAATCGCAGCGATTTCTGTTGGTGTTTATAAAGGCATACCTGTTTTAGATTTGGATTACCCTGAAGATTCCAATGCGGAAACCGATATGAACGTCATTATGAACGACAAAGGTGGCTTCATTGAGATCCAAGGTACAGCAGAAGGCGAAGCGTTCAGCGACGAGCACATGATGGGCATGCTGGCAGTGGCGCGTAAAGGCATTGCGGAAATTATGGAAGCGCAGCGCGCGGCTTTATCCGATAAGTAATGGATGTGGTGTTTAATAGAATCTAGCTTCGGCTAGATTTTTTTTGTCTGATTGTTACAGGGCGGCACTTTATTTTTTGCTTTAACGTGGCGTGTCAGTTGCTGATAAAGCTTGAGCATAGCGGTATAGTCCTTCATATTTAAGTGAGGCAATGACATTTTCTTGGTTATGTTCAAATTAGCTTTAATCAAGGCTAGGAGCGGAGAGTGAAGGTAGTACGTCGATATTGGGTTACTTGTGTTTTCGTTATTTTTGGTTTTTCGACGGCGAATGCCAGTGCGGAAGAGATTGTGCTGTACACCATACATTTGCCACCTCATATTATCGATGCCTCTTTACTGGCGCCGCCTTCTGGTTTTGGTGAGGTGGAAGACGTATACGGCTCGGATGTTGAGGTACTGCGAGCTGCGTACGCCACGCAAGGTGTGTCTGTTCGTATTGAGCTTAGACCTTGGAAGCGCATTATGCGTGATGTCGAGGCTGGTTTGGTGCTCGGTGCGGTGTCGTGTCGCCCGATTCCTTCACGAGAAAGATTTGCAATATTTTCTGATGACCTGAGTGATTCTGCCAATGCGTTTGTGACTCGTCGATCTTTTCTGGATGATGAGGTTCCTACTTTAGGTATTCTTAAAAAATACAATGTTGCGGCTGTAAATGGTTGGTCTCAAACCAACATTTTAGACAGTGCTGATATTCCTTACTCTTCTGTGTCAGGGCTAGAGCAAGGAATTAATGTGCTATTACGTCGTAATCAAGATGTTTTCATGACGGAGCGTGATAGTGCTATTTTTGCGGCTAAACGTATGCAGGTTATCGATTCCCTTAGTTTCTATGATGTGTCAGAGTTGGGTTTAGACCATTACACCACGTGTTTTAGCAGGTCGTACCCAGAAGCAGAGAAGTGGCGAGACGTACTGAATAAAGGCTTAAAAGAGTTGGGTGCGAGTGGAAAGAGAGAGGAAATACTAAAGAAATACAGCGATTTTTTCGAGCGCCAATAGGCTAATGCAGTGAGGGATTATGCTAGCTTTACGTAAGCGACTGTCTTATAAACAAGCAAAATGGGCATTGGTGATTTTGCTACTGCTAAGCCTTTCTATGAGTGCTTTTCAGATTCTTATCGATTGGAAAGAAGAGCAGGTAATCATTGAAAATCAGATCATGTCGACGTTACGTATTGTCGAAAGTTCGGCATCAGAAGCGGCTTACTATTTAGATGATGATTTAGCTAAGACCGTTTTGACTGGCTTGATGCGCTCCAATAGTTTTCATAAAGCGAGATTAGAGGACGATTTAGGTTACGAGTTGGCAAGCATGTATCGGTCATTAGCCCCTTTACCGTTACGCTGGTTATCTTCAAATATTTTTAGTGGGTTACCCGCACGTTTTAGCTTGCCTTTAAAACGTGACGATCAATTGGTGGTGGGGACTCTTGTTGTTTCGATTGATAATGCAGCGGCAACGAATGGTTTTATTCGTCGAAGTATTCGTTTAGTTACCACGTCCTTTATATCCGCGTCTTTGCTTAGCTTAGCCATGTTTATGCTGTTTTATTTCCAAATATCGCGGCCGCTTTATCGTGTTATTGAGCAACTAAACTGGCTCGAAAAAGAAGAAGACGAGCCAGCTGAATTGAAGTTTAAACAGACGTCTCGCGAAGACGAACTGGGCATCTTAGCTCGTACTATTACGGCACTTTGGCATAAGCGTAAGAAAGTAGAGAGTGAGTTGGCGAAAAGTGAGGCGTATTTTAAAGCAGTGCTGCATCAATCCAGCGAGTGCATGTTACTTACCAGTTTAAAAGGCCAAATATTGGATTGTAATGGCGAAACTTGCCGACTATTAGACTATGACACTCCCACGTTACTGACGTTAAATATTCAAGATATCGATCCAAAGCAAGAGCCGAGCACATTGAAAGGGTGGACGAGCAATTCGCAGGGAGACCCCAAAATATATGAAACGCAATATCATAAAAGTAATGGTGAATGCTTTCCTGTTGAAGTGTGTGGAAACATCATTACGCTAGACAATGAGGCTTTTTTCTTAGCGTCTTTTAGAGACATTACACAGCGTAAAAAAGACCAAGAACAAGTGAATTTTCTGGCCTATTACGATGCGCTAACCAATCTACCCAACCGACGTTTTTTAAATCAAAACTTACAGCAAGTCATCACCACTGCTCGAGATAATGGGCAAATAGGGGGGTTGTTATTTATTGATCTAGACCGCTTTAAAAACATTAATGACTCCATGGGGCACCATATGGGGGATGCCCTTTTAGTTGAAGCGGCTAAGCGTATTGTTTCCTGTCTGTCTGAAGCGGATACGGCGGTGCGCATTGGTGGCGATGAATTCGTTTTGTTGATACCAATGCTTGATATAGAACTTAATGAAGCACAAAAAAAAGTAACCTCGCTGGCTGAGACCTTGTTGGCTCAGATGTCTCAAGTGTTCCGCTTAGAGCAAAATGACTTATTTATTTCAGCAAGTATTGGCATTAGTTTGTTTCCTTTAGGCGATGTGGATGACATGCAGGTTCTCCGTCAAGCGGACACGGCTATGTATGAGGCGAAAGAGAAAGGGCGTAATGGCTTCCGCTTTTATCGTCAAGAAATGCAAGTACAAGTAGCCGAGCGGGCAGCGTTAGAAAAAGCCTTACACAGTGCGGTTCGCAACGATGAGTTCTACTTAGTCTATCAACCACAAGTGAATAAAAACGGAAGGTTGATAGGTTTTGAAGTGTTATTACGTTGGTTCAGTGAAGAGCTTGGCTTAGTTCCTCCCTCTCGCTTTATACCCATTGCAGAAGAAATTGGCATCATCGATGAAGTTGGATACTGGGTGTTAGACAATGCCTGCCAGCAATTAAAGACATGGCAAGACCTGGGTTTACCTGCATCTTTTGAAGGCATAGCCATTAACATTAGCCCTTATCAATTCGCCAAGGACAGTTTTGTAGGCACAGTGAAAGAAGTCATAGAAAACACGCAGATAGAGCCTAGATTGCTCGATTTAGAAATCACTGAAGGCATGTTGGTTGAAAACATCGCGTCGGTCGCGGAAAAAATGTGGCACCTTAAAGAACATCAAGTTCGGTTTTCTATTGATGACTTTGGAACGGGTTATTCTTCATTGCGTTATTTACAGCATTTCCCTATCAATCAATTAAAGATCGATCAATCCTTTGTTCGCGACCTTTCTAACGATCCAAACAGTCATGTCATCATCAATACGATTGTGTCGATGGCAGATCACATGAATCTGTCTGTCTTGGCGGAAGGGGTAGAAAATCCGATAGAAAAAAATATTTTAGAAAAAATAGGCTGTGCGAGATATCAAGGCTATTACTTCTCTAAACCTGTTACAGGTGATATTGCCACTCAATATCTGTGTGGCAGCGTTTCTTTCCCATTAGAGCGTCAAGGAATCTAAAGCTACCTTCGTGGCGCTAAATGTCAGTTATTGTGCGCGTTTTTGCGCCTTACAATCTTGCGGTTCTTTGCGATCATCTATTCACAATAAAAATAAGGAGAAATAAGGTGAACAGACTGATTGGTGTTGGTGTATTAAGCGTTGCGCTCAGTTCAGGTGTGCAAGCAGCAGGTGTAGACTTAGATGGTCAATGGGTATTGCAGGATGCTGACAGCACGCAAGCTAAGTTAGATGTCGCCGTTGAGAACGTGGCACAGGAAATGAATTTCTTTATTCGCGCTTTGGCGAGGCCAGTATTAAAAAAACAGACGCAAATCTGTCATCAGTGGTTATTAGGTGTGCAGGAGAAGCAATTTCAGTGGCAATGTGATGATGCGGAAGTGGATACCATTCCGCTAACCGCCAACGCAGAAGTGATTAAAAAAGACGAAGAAGGCGTTGAAATCTCCGGTACTTACCAGCAAACGAGCGATTCCGTCGTTATTATCCTTGAGTCCGAACGAGGCAAACGTACGAATACGTGGAAGCAAGTCGGCGAAAACGAATTACTTTATACTGCAAAGCTCGAATCTGAGAAACTGCCAACACCACTGACGTGGTCGTTAACCTACAAAAAATAGCGGCGGTTCTTGTTCTCATTTTTGTCGCGGAAGAAACAAAAAAAGCGCCAGTAGAAATCTCTACTGGCGCTTTTTTTATCCGTTATTTAATTCACGGATGATGATACTAACTTAGCGCTTCACAGCACCAGTTGGCGCAAACTTCGCACCATCAAGCGGTGAGTTGTTTTGAATGTATTCCACCAACACATCGGCATCAACATAACCTGAGTTTACATAGTTTGGATGATCGACGATTTTAGGGTAACCGTCACCACCTGATGCCGTGTAATTGTTCATCGCGATACGGTACGTTTTGCTAGCATTTAGTGCTTTGCCATTTACCATGATGTTGGTTGCTTTGCCGTCTTTTAGCATTAAAGAAACGCCATCAAACTGTGCAAAAGCCCCTGTACCGGCTTGTTTTGCCGCTGCGGCAGTCAGGTAATCCGTTAACTCCGTTGCACTAAAGTCGACATAAGACACCATGTTTCCAAAAGGTTGTACTTTCAATACGCTTTTGTAAGTAACGATGCCTTTTTCTAAGTTGTCACGTATACCACCAGAGTTCATTACACCGATGTCTGCGTTCACTTTTTCTTTCATTGCAACAGATATCAAGTTACCTAGATTGGTTTCTTGATTACGTACAACGCTACGCTCGCCGATAAAGTCGTCGGTTGAAAAACCGATTTCAACGTTCAGCTCGCTCTGACCTTTTTCTTGATAAGGCGATAGCATTTCAAGCATGGTTGGGTCTTGTGCGATTTCGTCTTCAATGAAAACACGTACAGAATTGCCTTCCGCGTCTTTGACTTTTTTCTTCAAGTTAACCGGAATTAGTTGGTATTCAGACCACACAATGGCGCCATTTTTGTAGACAAAGTCTAAACGGCCAACGTATTTACCCCACTCGTGCGCTTGCAAAATCAATGTGCCATTTTGCTCATCAGGCTGGAATAATGGATTCTGAGAGTGTCCACCCACCACAACGTCAATACCAGGAACCGCACGCGCTAGGGCGACATCACCGGGGGCATTTCCGCCGTGATTACCATCTTGATAGTGGCCCATGTGTGTGACCGCGATAATGATATCGGCTTTTTTACGTAGCTCTGGAACCAATTTCTGAGCCACTTTAATCGGTGACTCGATTCGGATACCTTCTAGGAACTCAGGGTTACCCAATTTCGCAGTATCGTCTGTGGTAAGCCCCATAACAGCAATTTTAAGGTCATTTACTTGAAAAATCTTGTACGCTTCAAACAGTGGTTTACCTGTTTTTGCGTCTAGAATGTTGGCAGATAGGAAAGGAAAACCGGCCCATTCTTTTTGTTTCTTCAATACAGAAAGCGGGTTGTCGAATTCATGATTACCCAATGCCATGGCATCGTATTTCAGCATGTTCATACCGCGAAAATCTGGTTCAGCGTCTTGTAGATCAGACTCTGGAACGCCAGTGTTGATGTCGCCACCGGAAAGCAACAAAGAGTTGCCATCGTCTAGTGCGACTTCTTCACGGATGTTGTCGATCAAGGTTTTGCGAGCGGCCATGCCGTATTCGCCTTTGCTGTTTTGCCAGAAGCGACCGTGGTGGTCATTGGTGTGCAAAATCGTCACGCGGTATTCTTTGTCTTCTTGCCAGTCTGGCTTTTGCGGTCCCATCATAGAACACGCGGTTACGGAGAGCGCGACACCAGTAATGGCTAGATGCGTGATAAAACGCTTTGGTAATTTCATGGTTTAGTTCCCTTCATGATATTCGTCGACAGTACTTCGGTTCTTAATAATCAAGTGTCACTATAGAGTGGCTTGTTTGATTACAGTTATGAAAATGTATCTCATATTTGTGACAAGTTCGAGAGACTGTGCAGTAATTTTGACCATTTGTGCAGTAATACGGTGTTTTTGGCAAAAAAAAGCCTGCGAGAGGAATAAACTCTGTCGCAGGCGTGCCTGTTAAATGGAAAGAACAGCGTAGATTCTTTATTGTGAGTGGCTTAGTCCTTCAAAGGGGGCGTCTAGTTCTTCGGCTTTGCCTTCAAACAGTAAAATATCGAGATCGTAATCAGAGGAGCGAATAATGAAAGGGGATGCTCGGCTTTCTTCGAGGCTGTCGCATAACTTACTATTGCTCGTACAAACAAGTCGGTAATAGATTTTGATATAGCCGTCATCATCAATTTCTGTGTACGTTACTGTTCCAAAGTATTTGTGGGCTAAGCCCTTACGCATGATTTGTATTTTTTCTTTTACGATGTTGGCGTCAATCGGTGCATCAATGTGAAAGAAACGGTACATTGGTTTTCCAGCCCCATCCTCTCCGAGGTAATTATGCCAACCTCCTTGTATTCGGGTTAAATCGCCGATGTTTTGTCCAATTGTGGCGGTGTTACCACCTGTATCGGTTAGGGTGATTTTGTTTGCTAAACGAAAGGGTTCTACTAAGACTCTACGTTCATCATACGGTGAGCCGGGGAAAGGGGTGAGTGAGGATTCGCCTTGGCCGTCGAAGAGTACTGCTACATCCGTTAAATTCTTTGGGGATTTGGAAACTAAATCGTGGAATGCTTTATATGGTTTTACGGTGCAATCATCTAATTTTGAAAAGCAATTTAGGGTGTATAGCACCATGAGTCTGGATTGCTCTACTTCCACTTGCATGCGCCCCCAATTACTTTTGAAGGTTTGATAATAGTTTTGCAACGTGCGAATTTTTTTTTCGGCTAATACGCTGTCTATGTCAGCTGAAATTCGATAGTAAGTTGTGAACCCAGGACCGTTTTCATCCTCCTTTGCCCAGTAGCCTTTTATGTGCCTAGGAACGCCGATGCCAATGCTGGCACTTTTCCCAGGGTAGCCATTAACGGCGCCATAGCCAAAGCCAGCGCTGCCCCCGTTCACACTGGTGATCCAGATATCGGATAGGTTGTAAGCGCCATCTAAACTGCCGCCGTTGCCGATTTGTGCGACGGTGCCTAAGCCACTGCTCATGGATTGGCAGCCAGTTAGGCTAAGAAGAGACGTTATCATGCTTAGACTTATGATCATGTGCTTCATGCTGTTACTTCCTTACGTGTTTGGGTCTGCTTTAATTGGCGGGCAGGGTGTATTATTGTCGTACACAGTACGCACAGGCGTGCCAACAACTTGATCTGGTGTGCGTTGAATAAAGTGCTCGTTGTCTTTTACGCCATTAACAAGTATTTCTCTCATACTGTTAAACCCAATGTAGGTCGCAAGATCATGAGAGCGGTGAATCACTTGATGAGCCATTGGCGTAATGTCTGTTTGCCAGTCCGGTACATGTATGGTACCAATGGATTTACTTGATAATGTCTCCCACAAGGCTTGGACAGGTTTATTATTCATGTAATCTTCCGTTTGGGTGTATTTATCCATATTCCATTCAACCCCAACGAGTTCGGCTTGTTGCTTAAGGCGTTCTTGGGCGAGTCCTGCTAAGCTGGCGTCCATGGGTTGTAGGTAGTAGTAATACGCATTGGTGTGGTCATGGGTGACGCGGCCATGTATCTCATATTTACCAAAAGACTCTGCATTCCATTCATCATTGAGGCGCTTAACCGTTTCATGGCGGATAACATCGATATCAGGGTCATTCCCACCATGAATTCTTGCCTTCCGTCTATCTTCCAGTGTGCTGTTTATTGTGTGCAGAGGCGTCACTTTGACCAATTCCAGTTGATAGGTTGCATGAGTGGGAGAACCAAACGCAGGCGCTAATTCTGTTGCTTTATATTGCGAACTAAATGGGTAGCCTCCGCCTACATCTGAATGGGCACCAGGGAAGACTTCTTCATAGAAGTTTGGTGGTATTTTTCCTTTGGTTTTCAGGGAGGTGAGAGGAAACTTAGTACGGTATTCATTATGGGCAGTAATATGCAGCACTCGTTTAGCACTTTTTGCGAGGAGCTCGAGTTCAATTTCACCTTCTTTTTCATTGCCGGGCCAATAAAAAGACCCTACGGTGTCCAGTAATCCTACAAAGCGGACGCTGGTGGTGCGAGAGTTGTCCATATGGTAGCCATCGTTATCGGCGTTGTACCTTTCGTAATGAGCCCCTCCTAATAAATTGGGGTGAGTTCCTGGTGGTGTGTGATACCAGTCTGTTTCTCTAATACTGTTGTAATTTGGAAAGCCCATTTTGTTGAGGGCATTAATAAAATGCCTTGCTAAGGCGGCCCCACGACTGAAACCGAACACATCAAAGGCGATGTGCGTGATGCCTTGATAAATTCCTTCTTGTTGGTTTCGCCCAATGATATCTCTTAAAGAGCTCAGTAAACTTTGCCATTTTACAAACGCGCTACCGGCATCAAACAGGCCTGTTGCTAAGCTGGCTGAGAACATGTCATCGCCGGCATCAATGATTTTCTTTCTGTCATCTTCGGATTTATCATCCAAGTCCAATGTACCCACACCGGAGACATAAATAGCGTCGGACTCACCGAGCTTTTGTGGGTAAGCCTCAAATAATCTGGCTATGTTGGTGCGAGAATGATCGCCATGTTTTTCTTTATAAGCATCGTTGGTTTTGTTGTTTGCTGTACCGTCAAAAAAAACACCAATGCGTAGAATACGTTCGGGTTTGATGTTGACCAGCGGCAGGCCTTTTTTCACCTTACGCTTTTCCAATGGAAGAACGAGTACGCTGTTAGTGACCGTTATGCTTTTTTCACAGCAGACGTAGTGGCTGTTGTGTGGGTTGTTGTAGGTGCTAGGCGCCTCCGGCGGGCATTCAGATAGCTCGAAGACGACAGGTTGTTCTTCCGCCGTTTGTTTGGCGCGTAAGGTATCGCCTATTTTGAGCGCCCTTGGGTTTTTATCGTAACGGGGGTTTTGACTCAGAAGCTCCTTGGCCGATAGGCCATATTGTTTGGCAATGTCCAACCAAGTTTCACGCTGCTGAGTGTTTGGGTCTTCTATGACGGTGTGGGTGGATGAATTAGTTTTAGTGGTGGCTTTTTCTTGAGCGTCTCTTTCAAGTATTGGTGTTTGGGTGACCTTCAATAAAGCCTCGATGTCTAAGTGAACACCATGTTTGTCCAGCCATGCTTGTGAAACTTGACTCAACTCGGTATCAGGCATCGATTCGGCTCGGTAGACGAGGTATTGATCTTTCACCACGTTGCCAGCCATTTTCCAATACACCAACAGCGCCATACTAGCGTGATGGAAGGTGTAATTCGCTGTGTTATTCGGCATTGGGCTAAAGGTGCCGTCATCTTGCCATTGGTATTTCTGGATGAGGGAGTTGCCTTTGAAATGGTAAAGATAGCCTGTGGTGGCTAACCCTAAGCGTTCGCCCCGCTGCATAGTAGGCATGATGGGAATAAAGGCGTCATTAATCTTGCCCGACCCTAATGTCACCATTTCAACATTTTTTAGTGAAAGCCCCATAGTGTTGGTTGTGGCCAGAAAGTTTAGATTGTGAAAAGCGTTAGAATTGCTTTTTATGGTGTATCTCGTGCCATACTTTGTTGGGCTGGCATCCCATTTTCCCACAGGACTTTTGCCTTTGGTGTCCGTTAAAACTGTATTCAGATTAACGGGGTGGTTGGGGTTGTTTGCTGAGAAAGCGATTTCTATGTTGTATTCGTAGGCGAGTGGCGCTTGACGTTGTTGAGTGCTGCTGTCTGGTACGACAGGTTCTGGTGTGTAGTGGATCGGTTGAGCAGGGTGAAGGTTGCCATTATTTTGATCGGCGAAGGCGGATGCTCCACCACCTACACCCCCCATATTAAGACGATTTTGCAGTGCGAGTAAGGCGCTGGGCTGAAAGTTTGATTCTGCATCAGGGTTGATTTGCCACTCACCTGATATGAAATTACTTGAGTCTTGAATTAGTAGAGGTGTGATGGGAATATCCGTCAGAAGAGCGTATTCCCCTGCGGCAATTTTTTCTAATAGAGCGTCGGCGGTTATTCCTTTTGGCAATATAGACTGAAGGTCACGTTTGTCTATTTGGCTTAGACCACCTTCTACGTAGTGGTACTCAAACGCCATGAGCTTATCCAGCTCAATCTTGCTATACGTCATCAACAAATCCTTGTCGTGGCTAGTTTTTTTAAGTAGGCAGATTCTATTTCTTATAGAAAAAGTAATCAAATCTCAGGCGCAACGTTTTGAATATGTGTAATTAAGAAAGAGGGAGTACTCAAAAAACACGGTGTTTTGGCAAAAAAAAGCCTGCGAGAGGAATAAACTCTGTCGCAGGCGTGCTTTAAATAGCTAAACCGTTATAAAAATGGGCAATTAGAGGTCTAGACGTCGACCTGATTCTTTATCAAAGACAACCGCTTTGGATGTGTCAAACATCATCTTGATGATTGAACCTGCTTCAGCTGGGTACATAGGGTTAGAGCGACAGTTGATTTCTGCATTGTTCACACGCGTCAGGATCATGGTGTCGGCGCCCATTGGTTCAGTCACTTCTACTTCCACGTCGGTCGTGGTAACAAAAGGCTGACCTTCTTTGTGTGGCTGAGGTTCGGTGATCATCTCTGGACGCAAGCCCAATAAGATGGTTTTGCCAACATAGTCTTTTAGCGATTCTGGTTTAGGGAATGGCAAGGCGACGGTTGTGTTGGTGGCCAGTTCCAACATAGGTACGCCATTTTGTTCGACGACTTTGGTTGGAATGAAGTTCATCGCAGGTGACCCCATGAAGCCCGCAACAAACAGGTTGGCTGGGTTATCGTAAATTTCTTGCGGAGAACCTAGTTGTTGTACTTCACCGTCTTTCATTACCGCGATGCGATCTGCCAAGGTCATAGCTTCAATCTGATCGTGTGTTACATAAACGATGGTTGTGCCTAGCTTCTTATGCAGCTTCTTGATCTCTGTACGCATCTCTACACGCAATTTAGCGTCAAGGTTAGACAATGGCTCATCAAACAGATAAAGCTGAGGGCGACGAGCTAAGGCGCGCCCCATGGCAACACGTTGGCGTTGACCACCAGATAATTGTGCTGGCTTACGATTTAGCAAATGATCAATTTGTAGCATATCAGCAACGCGCTGTACTTCGATTTGACGCTCTGCTTTTGGCACTTTACGCATTTCCAAACCAAAAGAGATATTTTGCTCTACCGTCATGTTTGGATACAAAGCGTAAGACTGAAACACCATCGCAATATCACGGTCTTTCGGGCTTGTGTAAGTTACGTCGTTATCGGCGATCAGAATGCGGCCTTCGGTTACATCTTCAAGACCGGCAATCGAGTTCATCAGGGTGGATTTACCACAACCAGAAGGCCCAACCAAAATCAGAAATTCGCCCGCTTTGATGGAAATATTGATGCCTTTTAGTATCTCTGTGCTGCCGTAGCTCTTTTTAACATTTTCAATGACGAGGTTTGCCATGTTATTACTCCAAATTTTATCGAGTCACTCGTGTGGTAAAAAATGAAAAGCACGAGTGCGTTGTTCGCTAGTTTTTGTAAATGTCGCGGTTAACCTTTCACCGCACCGGCGGTTAAGCCACGGACAAAGTATTTTCCTGCGAATACATAAACGGCCAGTGTGGGCAAAGCGGCGATAATGGCAGCGGCCATATCGACATTGTATTCTTTACCGCCAAAGCTGGTGTTTACCAAATTGTTTAATGCCACGGTTACTGGCTGAGTGTCAAAGCCAGAGAACGCCACACCGAAGAGGAAGTCATTCCAAATTTGAGTGAACTGCCAAATCACAGTGACCACAATAATAGGGGTCGATACTGGCAAAATAATGCGGTAGAAAATAGTAAAGAAACCAGCGCCATCAAGGCGTGCCGCTTTGACCAATTCATTCGGAATTGACTGGTAGAAGTTACGGAAGAACAGTGTCGTGAACGCCACACCGTAAACCACATGCACAAATACCAAACCGGAGGTCGTGTTCGCAATGCCTAACCAACCCAATGTACGAGCCATTGGCAACAAGATTACTTGGAATGGGACGAAACAGCCCAACAACAGCAACGCGAAGAACAAATCACTTCCACGGAACTTCCATAGGGAAATTACGTAACCGTTAATCGCACCCAGCAGTGTTGAAATCAGCACGGCTGGTATCACGATTTGAAACGAGTTCATGAAGTAAGGCGAAATACCGCCACAGCTACTGCCTGTACAGGCGCTGGACCACGCTTTTACCCAAGAATCAAAATGCAATGAAGCCGGTAGAGAAAGTAACGTTCCAGTACGAATCTCTTCAACGTCTTTTAGCGATGTAATGAGCATGACGATAAACGGGATGAGATAGAAGGCCGCAACGATGGTCAATACGGTGTACAAGGCAACGCGTAATACTTTGTCTAGGCCAGACGTCTTACGGCCAACGGTACTTTTATTCATAGAATTACCGTTACTCATGGCGTTCACCTCGCAATTCTGAGTACAAATAAGGAACCAAAATCGCCAACACACAACCCAACATAATCATGGCAGAAGCCGACCCTAGGCCAACTTGGCTACGGGTAAAGGTGTGGGCATACATGAAGTTCGCCGGCAAATCAGAAGAGTAACCCGGGCCACCATTGGTTAAAGCGGCTACCAAGTCGAAACTCTTAATCGCAATGTGCGATAAAATAACCATGGCGCTAAAGAAAACAGGTTTTAGTGACGGCAAAATGATACGACGGTACGTTGTAAATATGCCCGCGCCATCAAGGTGTGCGGCTTTAATAAGGTCGCCATCAACACCACGAAGACCGGCTAAGAACAAGGCCATAACAAAGCCAGATGCTTGCCAAACAGCGGCGATAACCAAACAGTAAATAACCATGTCTGGATCCGCTAGCCAATTAAACGTGAAGTCTTCGAAACCCAAATTCACCATCATTTTTTCTAGGCCATTGGTTGGGTTTAGCAACCATTTCCACGCGGTACCTGTGACGATGAAAGAAATCGCCATAGGGTAAAGATAAATAGTACGAAGTGCGCCTTCTGCGCGAATTTTTTGATCCAAGAAAATGGCCAGCGTAACGCCAAGGAACAAACAAATAGCAATGAACATCCCACCGAAGACACCTAGGTTCGTCAGTGCCACCATCCAACGGTCATTGTTGAATAGGCGTTCATATTGATCAAAGCCGACAAAGTCGTAAGACGGCAGCATACGAGAATTGGTAAAAGAGAGGACAGCGGTCCAAATCATATAGCCATAGATGCACACCAAGGTGACGATCACCGTGGGGGCCATGACGATTTTCGGCATCCAGTCGGCCAAGTTTAGGCGCGCAGGACGTCCTGACTGAGTCTGTCCTGACCCAGAATTGGCGGCTTTAGTATTCATAATTGATGCTTCACTACAGGGAGAAACGAAGAGGCTGACCAGAGGGCCAGCCTCGTATGCTTATTTGCAAACTTAATGTTGCAAATGGGATCTTACATACTTGCTTTAACAGCGCGAGCTAGTTTGTCTACGGCTTCTTTAGATGTCATTTTGTCATCATTGAAGAAGTTTGTGACGACGTCAAAGATAGCGCCTTGAACCATAGAGTTCACAGCCATGCCGTGAGCCATACTTGGTAATAGGCTGTTAGTCGTTGAGCTTGCTAGGAAGGCATCCATTGAAGACTGCGCACAAGCGTCAAACTTCTCACGAGACATGTTCAAACGTGTAGGAATAGAACCCTTGTTCAAGTTGAATGTTTCTTGGAATTTAGGTTCAAGAATCAAACGAGCAAGGTCTTTCTGAGCCGCTTGTTTTTCTTTACCGTCCACTTTAAACATGGCTAGAGAGTCAATGTTGAACGTGAATGAACCGCTTGTGCCTGGTGCAGGGTAACAAACGTAATCAATACCGGCTTTTTTACCTGCAGCGGTAAATTCACCTTTCGCCCAGTCACCCATGATTTGCATTGCTGCGTCACCATTGATAACCATTGACGTTGCGATGTTCCAATCACGTCCAGAGAAACCTGGATCAACGAATTCGCGCATTTGTTTGAAGGTATCAAATACGTCTAACATCTCTTTGCTGCGTAGTGCTTTATCAGACAAGCCGATGAACGCGCTGCTGTAGAATTGAGCGCCTTTAGACAAAGCAATGGCTTCGAATAAAGTCGCGTCTTGCCAAGCTTGACCACCATGAGCAAGTGGTGTGAAACCCGCTGCTTTAATTTTTTTCGCTTCAACGATGAATTGTTTCCAAGTCGTCGGGATAGACGCGCCTGACTTACGGAATACTTCAGGGTTCGCCCACATCCAGTTTACACGGTGAACGTTAACTGGCGCGGCAACATAATGGCCATCGTATTTCATTGTATCGCTAACAACGCGAGGAAGAACAACATCCCACTCGCCTGCTTTTGCAACGTCATCAAGATTGGTTAGGAAGCCTAGATCGCCCCACTCTTGAATAGTTGGACCTTTGATTTGAGCCGCAGAAGGAGGATTGCCTGCAATGGCACGAGACTTTAGAACTGTCATGGCAGATTCACCACCACCACCGGCGACTGCGAAGTCTTTCCAAGTGTGGCCTGCACCAACCATTTCTTCTTTAAGCACATTGATCGCAGCGGCTTCGCCACCTGATGTCCACCAATGTAGAACTTCTACTTCACCAGCTTGAGAAGTAGCTGCGGCTAGAGAAAGTGCAACTGTGGTTAAACCGAAAGCAATTTTTTTCATGATAGCAACCTTTGTTATTGTTATGTCGTCCAATCAAATACATCAACATGTTTTGATATTGCGTTATTCGTCTCGACGTCGCCATCTGAATATCAGCGTATGCGTACGTTCGAGTTACAGAATTTAGCAAAGGAATTAACAAGTAGGGGTAAAGTAGAGCAACCTATTGTAACGAAGTCTTGCAATGTTGCTTTTTCATGTCGATTTTATTGCGCTTTGCTTGCACAAATAAAGCGTACCAAGTTCCACAAGAGGTCAGTGCCTTGGCAGCCAGAGTTTGGCTTCTAGCCCTTGTTCAATATGGTTGCTTAGGGTTACTTCGCCACCGTGGGCGCGGGCAATGTTTCGGGCAATGCTGAGCCCTAATCCCATGCCGCCAGGATGGCCTGAGTGGTCGGGCGTGAGGCGAGTGTAAGGTTGAAAGACTTTGTCCATTTTATCAATCGGGATGCCGGGACCTTGGTCACAGATGCGGATGCATACTTCATTTTCATCGTCTTCGATGTAAACCGTGGCGGTTTTGCCGTAGTACAAAGCATTGTCGACCAGATTGCCGAGGCAGCGTTTGATGGCCAGTGGTTTACCAATAAAAGGATGCTCTAACTCACCGACAACGGTGAGTTTGGTCTCGTGTATATTCGCGGTGGACTGCATGTCTGTGAGCATTCGAGAAATATTTACTTCGATACGATTTTCATGAATATCGGTTTCTTTGACGCTTTGCAGTGCGCCTTTTACCAACATATCCAAATCTTCCAAATCGCGGATCATCGCATCGCGAATGTCATCTTCATCCAGCATTTCTGCCCGTAAGCGTAAGCGTGTAATCGGGGTTTTTAAGTCATGAGAGATGGACGCAAACAATCTTTCTCGGTCATTTAAGTAGCGCTGAATACGCCGTTGCATGTCGTTAAAGGCTTTGGCTGTATTGCGTACTTCGACGCTGCCAACTTCTTTAATGGGTCTCCAATCACCTTGCCCAAAGCGTTCCGCCGCGCGAGCGAGTGTCGCCAAGGGACGAGTGACGCGTCTGAGTATAAGAATAGTGAGTAGTAATACGGTAATGACGGACATCGCCATGGAAAACAAACGGTCGCCACTGAGTGCCGACGTACCATCTAAGAAATAAGGGTCAGGCATTAAACTGGCAAGATACAACCAATCTGTGTCATTGACGGGAATTTGAATGACAATAATCGGTGGCGTCAGCGGTTTCACTAATAAACTGTGGTGACCCCAGCGCTCTGGTAAATCCACCAAGCGAGTCTGGTTGTTGATGACGTGCAGATCGCTTGGGTTGGAAAAGGCGATTTTGGCATCACGAATGCCCAGTTGTTTAATAAGAGTCGATTGCACCTCGTTTTTAACAATGTCTTTGAGTGGTGAATTGGGAATGTTATTGATGCGAATCTCTTCCTTGTTGAGAGTCACAAAGAAGCGTGTTCCACCCATGTCTTGTAACTGATCGATGACAATGTGGCGATAATTAGTGGGTAAAGACGTGAAGTAACTGACGGTTGCCGCGATACGAAATGCCATGTGTTTAGACACTTCACGTACATTTTCTTCGGTATCGGATTCGAGTTGCCGTAGCCAGATGGTCGAGCTGATGAATTGAGCACTGGCAACGCCCAACGCCATGATGATCAGGATTTGCCCAGTAAGCGACTGAGACCAGCGCTTGATGCGCGAACTGTTGCTCAGCGGTGTGCTAGTGGACATCGCTGATCGTTTCGACATTAGCGGTTAAAATATAGCCTTGGCCACGAACGGTTTTAATTAATTGTGGGTGGCGAGCGTCTTCTCGTAAACGTTGGCGCAAGCGGCTGACATGCACATCAATAAAACGATCAAGTGGTGCGCTGTCACGCCCACGTGTGTTTTCCGCGATGAGGTCTCGCGTTAGTACGGCACCGGGGTGGGTTAAAAATAACATAAGAAGGTTGTAATCAGCGCCGGACAAAGACTCTTTTTCGTCCTCAAAATGTAACTCGCGCGAGATTGTATCCAGTGTGAAGTGTGAGAACCGGTAAAAGCGATGGGCAACGGGTGCCATCTCCACAACTTCACTGTGTTCCATGCGCCTTAGGATTGCTTTGATGCGAGCGAGCAGTTCACGAGGGTTGAAAGGTTTCGCAAGATAATCGTCGGCGCCAATTTCTAGGCCAATAATTCGATCCATTTCATCAGAATTTGCTGTGAGCATGATCACGGGGACTTGCGATTGTGTTCGTAAGGAACGACACACCGCAAAACCATCTTGACCGGGCAGCATGATGTCTAAAATGACAAGATCAATATTTTGCTCTGCTCGAAAATCGGCTAAAAATGCTTCGCCAGAATCGGCGGTTAACACCGTAAATTGGTGTTTTTCTAAGTAAGTTTTGAGCAGGGTGCGAATCTCGTCGTCATCGTCTACAACATAGATACATTTAGCGTGGTTCATTCTCTTGCTCAGTGAAAGGTTAGTGTTTTATTTGTTATAAACAGTGTTACATAATTTCGAGTCTAACAAGAAAGTGTCAGTGAACCAATTGCCCATATTGGGTTGCTGGGTATAGTGGTTAAATAAATTAAATTGATTTAATGCTGTTGTCACTGCATAATTTTTAACCTGACCTTATTTATACCCGCGTAGCGACTGTCTGCGTACCAAAAAAAGAGAACACAACAATGACAACAAAAGTAATGGCGTTCGGCGAAGCCTTAATCGATTTTCTTTCTAATGGGGCCATTCAAGCTGGAGAGCTTGAATCCTTTACTAAGTTTCCGGGTGGCGCGCCGGCGAATGTTGCTGTTGCGGTGGCTCGTTTGGGTGGCAATAGTCACTTTGTGGGTCAAGTTGGCGACGACGCGTTTGGTCATTTCTTGAAAACCTCGCTTGATGAGTACGGCGTGAATACCAGTAACATGCTGATGACAAAAGAAGCAAAAACCGCCTTGGCTTTCGTCAGTTTAGACAATACCGGCGAACGTAGTTTTGAATTTTACCGTAGTCCATCGGCTGATATTTTGTTTAAAGAAGCAGATTTTGATGCGGCTTGGTTCGCAGACAGCAAAGGTGTTTTTCATACATGTTCTAATACCTTGACGGACGCTGATATTACCAAGGCGACGTTGGCCGGTGTCAGCATGGCGCGTGCGGCGAATTGGATTGTCAGTATCGATGTGAATTTACGAATGAACCTTTGGCCGAATGAGCAAGTCGATATTCAACGAGTGATCGATTGGATGCAAAGCGGTGATGTTGTAAAAGCCAGTTTGGAAGAGCTTGTCGTATTGGCAGAAGACCCATTCTTGTTGATTGAACAGACCCTTGCGGCTGGCGTGACCTTGTTTGTGTTGACGGACGGCGGTAACGCCATTCGATTTTATACGCTGGAACACGGAGTCTGTGAGGTGGTTACGCCTAAAGTAGAAGTAAAAGATACCACCGCCGCGGGCGATGCATTCGTTGGCGGCTTGCTTTATCAGTTGGCAGAAAAAGGCGGAGACCGTGCCTCTTTGGCGGTATTCTCTCAGCAGCAACTCGAGGATATTATTCGTTTTGCCGCCGCTTGTGGTGCGGATTCAGTAACGAAATTAGGTGCCTATCCATCATTGCCGTCTTTAGAGCAAGCTCAGGCTCAGCTAGATCGTTTTTAATAAATACAGACATTCAAAAAATATGAAGGCGTTTTAGTTAAACGGTTAAGAATCCATTTAGTGTGTTAAGTCGAACGACAAAGCGTGGCCATGTCCACGCTTTTTTTATGCCTGTAAATCTCTTTTTAATGTGTAAAAAAAAGCAAAAAAATGATGTTTTTGACGGATTTTTTTATACTTAACTTGCTGAATTCATAATAAATTCTCTTCTTTGCTGGTTTTTTGTACAAAACAGACCCGTAAAACGAGATTCGCATTTTCGTCATAATCTACTAAATTTTAAAAACAATTAAGTCGATATTAAGGAGGTTAGGCGCTTGAAGCTCTGTGTTTGATTGTTAATAATCAAATTCCTTCTTAATCCTTATAGAAGACATGTTTTACCTTGTTTCGTCCTATGATAATAAAAACAAAGGCGTGCTAGGGATTTCCCGAGCGAGCCTGTAAGGAGCAATGATGAAAAAATCTCTATTGTCCGCGGCAGTAGCCCTGACACTTTCCGTAAATGCTGTGCATGCAGCAGACCTCTTATTTAAACCAGGTGAGGATTCTCGCTTTAGCTGGGACAGTTATGAAACGTTAAAATCTGTCGACCTTTCTGGTGAAACAATTTCTGTGTTTGGTCCTTGGACTGGCGACGAAAAAAATAATTTTGAGCGCGTTACTGCTTACTTTGAAAAAGCAACGGGCGCTAAAGTGAAATACGCTGGTTCAGATTCTTTCGAGCAGCAAGTCGTGATTGATACGCAAGCGGGCAGCGCGCCGAACATTTCGGTTTTTCCTCAGCCGGGCTTAGCCGCTGATTTGGCCGCAAAAGGTTTTCTGACGCCGCTTAGCGACACCGTAAAAAATGACGTTGTAAAAGACTACGCAGCGGGCCAATCTTGGGTTGATCTAGCGACCTTTAAAGACAAAAAAGGCGCAAAAGAATTTTACGGTGTATTTTACCGTGCTGATTTGAAGTCCTTGGTTTGGTATTCGCCTGACAACTTCGAAGATGCAGGTTACGACGTACCAGAAACCATGGAAGATCTGAAAGCGCTAACGGAAGAGATCGTCGCAGATGGCGGCACTCCTTGGTGTATTGGTTTGGGTTCGGGTGCCGCAACAGGCTGGCCTGCAACAGATTGGGTAGAAGATTTATTGCTTCGCACACAACCTGCATCGGTTTATGACAAATGGGTAACCAACGAGATTAAATTTGACGACCCTCGAGTTGTCGGTGCCATCGAAGAGTTTGGCTGGTTTGCTCGTAATGATGCGTTTGTTGATGGCGGTGCCGGCGCGGTTGCGTCTACAGATTTCCGTGATAGCCCAAAAGGCATGTTCCAATCACCGCCTAAATGTTATCTACATCGTCAAGCATCATTCATTCCTGCTTTCTTCCCCGAAGGAACCAAGTTAGGTCTAGACGCCGATTTCTTCTACTTCCCAGCGTACGCCTCTAAAGATTTGGGCAACCCAGTATTGGGCGCCGGAACGTTGATGAGCATCACCAATGATTCTAAAGGCGCACGTGCCTTTATTGATTTCATTCGCTCGCCAATCTCTCATGAATTGTGGATGGCGCAAACGGGCTTTATCTCTGCTCACTTGAAAGCGAACCCAGAGGTTTACTCAAGCGAAGCGGCGAAAAAACAAGGTGAAATCATACGTTATGCAACGACGTTCCGTTTTGATGGATCGGATTTGATGCCAGGTAAGATTGGTGCCGGTTCCTTCTGGACAGGCATGGTCGATTACACGGGTGGTAAAGACGCCAAAGAAGTCGCTCACGACATCCAAAAAACATGGGATGCGTTGAAGTAACTTCGTGAGAAGCCCTAGCGTGAACTCTCACTCTAGGGCTTTTTTGTATGTGAAGCGGATGACGGCTTTTAATGTGTCACTGCATTGATATTTTTTGGAGATTCTATGGGACAGCTTGCCACAGCGTTAGTGACCATGATCCTAGGTGTTATGGGATGTGCCGCTTATTTTTATGGCTCAAACTTCCTGCTAGATAAAATTTTCCCGACGAAAAATTGCCCCGCTAACGTGGTAACGAAAAATTTACGCACGTCGAATGCGATTCGCCCTTGGTTGTTTTTAGGCCCAGCGGTCTTACTGCTGACGTTTTATCTGTTCTACCCTGTGATTGAGTCTATTCGCTTGTCCTTTTATGGTCGTAGCGGCGAAGAGTTTGTCGGACTTGCTAATTACAAATGGTTATTTGGCAGCGATGAGTTTTATGAATCTTTTCGTAACAACATGCTTTGGTTGATTGTGGTTCCAACGGCAGCGACTTTTTTTGGCCTTATCATAGCGACCATGACGGATCGTATTTGGTGGGGCAACATTGCTAAAAGCCTGATTTTTATGCCCATGGCCATTTCTTTTGTTGGCGCGTCGGTTATTTGGAAGTTTATTTACGATTTTCGCACTGGTGGTGAAGACCAAATAGGGCTGTTGAATGCCTTGGTCGTATTCTTCGGTGGAGAACCTCAGACTTGGCTTACTATTCCAATTTGGAATAATTTCTTTTTAATGATTATTTTAGTCTGGATTCAAACGGGTTTTGCCATGGTGATTTTATCCGCGGCATTACGGGGTATTCCGGATGAAACCATTGAAGCTGCCGTGTTAGACGGCGCGAATGGTTTTCAAATTTTCACCAAAATTATGGTGCCACAAATCTGGGGAACTATTGCCGTTGTTTGGACCACCATTACTATTTTGGTTTTGAAGGTATTCGATATTGTCTTGGCGATGACGAATGCCCAATGGGGAACACAAGTATTGGCCAATCAAATGTTTAGTTGGATGTTTAATGGCGGTGGTGATTTTGGCCGTGGCGCGGTGATTGCGTTGGTTATTATGGTGCTGGTTATTCCTATCATGGTGTGGAACATTCGTCGCGCCAATGCAGAAATGGAGGGCCGTTAATATGATTACCTCTTCTAAACGCACGCCGTTAACCTATTTAGTTCATGCGACCGTGTTGTTCCTTGTCATTATTTGGACTATTCCTACAGCAGGTTTGTTTATCTCGTCGATTCGAGATAAAAACCAACTGTCTACGTCTGGCTGGTGGACCGCATTGTCGACGTCAGAACAGCGCCTTATTGCTCGAGCTCATGAGCCAAAGGCTCAAGTTCAAGAGGGCGACCGCTTTGTTATTCGCGGTAATCTTTTCGAAGGATCGGCAGGCCAAATAATCCAATTTGGCGCTAGTTCATTAAGGCCTGATGAATTTGATGTCGGCACAGTTGCTGAACTTAAAAAAGGTGAGACCTTACAAGTTCTGGAGAATGGCGATTATGCGTTTTCTTCGCCGACGAAATGGAAAGGTTCCCGCGGTGACCGTATTTTCTACACTGCCGAGATTCCACCACGCTTTACGTTAGAAAACTATCGTGAAGTATTAAATGCAGAAGGTTTGGGCAAGTCTTTCATTAATTCGTTAACCGTCACAATACCAGCAACCATTATTCCTATTTTGGTGGCGGCGTTTGCGGCCTATGCGCTTGCTTGGATGCGTTTTCCTGGTCGTGCGTTACTGGTGGCGGCTGTGGTGGGTCTGCTGGTTGTGCCGTTGCAAATGTCATTGATTCCGTTGCTAAAAAGCTACAACATGATTGGTGAATTTTTCGGCGTAGGCTCCAAAACTTATGTGGGGATCTGGCTTGCGCATACGGGCTTTGGTTTGCCTTTAGCGATTTATTTACTGCGCAATTATATTGTTGGTTTGCCGAGGGAAATTATTGAATCGGCACGGGTTGATGGTGCATCGGACTTCGATATTTTCCGTAAAATAGTGTTGCCATTATCGTTTCCTGCCTTAGCGTCTTTTGCCATCTTCCAGTTTCTTTGGGTATGGAATGATTTGCTGATTGCCATGGTGTTCCTTGGTAACGATGCTGAGCACATGGTGTTAACCGGTCAGCTGCGTGAGTTGTTAGGTTCGCGTGGTGGTAACTGGGAAATTCTGACGGCGTCTGCGTTTATTACCATCATTATTCCTTTGTGTGTCTTCTTTAGCTTACAGCGTTATTTAGTGCGCGGTTTGCTGGCAGGCTCGGTGAAATAACACAACCTAAGCAGGTGGGTGGAGCGTTTGCTCCTCACCTAAGGTATGAATTTAGATTGAGGCAGTAGAATCATGGCTGATGTTAAGTTAACCCACGTTAAGAAAATTTATTCGAATAACGTTGAAGTATTAAGCGATATCAATTTGGACATCAAACAAGGCGAGTTTATCGTTTTTGTTGGTCCATCCGGCTGCGGTAAGTCGACTTTGTTGCGGATGATTTCTGGCCTAGAAGAGATTTCTGCAGGAACGTTAGAGATTGATGGAGAAGTCGTGAACGACACTCCTCCAGCATTGCGTGGTATCGCCATGGTGTTCCAAAGCTATGCTTTGTATCCGCACATGACAGTGTACGACAATATGGCGTTTAGCTTGCAAATTGCTAAGGTGAAAAAAGCCGATATCGATCAGCAAGTGCGTAAAGCCGCTGACATGCTGCAATTAACGCCGTACCTAGACCGTTTGCCAAAAGCGCTTTCGGGTGGTCAGCGTCAGCGTGTGGCGATTGGCCGTGCGATTGTTCGCCGTCCGAAAGTATTTTTATTTGATGAACCTTTGTCTAACTTGGATGCGGCTTTGCGCGTGGCAACGCGTATGGAAATTGCCAACCTTAAAGACAGCATGCCTGACTCGACGATGATCTATGTAACCCACGATCAAGTGGAAGCCATGACCTTGGCGGATCGTATTGTGCTTCTGTCCGGCGGTAACATTGAACAAGTGGGTTCGCCTCTCGAACTTTATGAGCACCCAGCCAATGTGTTTGTTGCTAAGTTTATTGGCTCGCCTGCGATGAACATAGTGCCTTGTCATATTGAACAGGCGGGTTTACAAACTTTAGTTTCCTTGTCTGCCTCCGCATCGATTCAGACGACTATCGTGACTGAGCCAAGTGAACAAGCCAAATCTGCGTTCTTTGGTATTCGCCCAGAAGATCTGACGGTCGTGGCGGCAGAAGATAAGAGCCTTTTCTCTGGCGATGTGGCGTTTGTTGAATCTCTAGGGGAAGCGACCTTGCTGTACGTGAGCATACCGGGCGCTGAAGAGATGGTGATCACAAAGCAAGCCGGCACATTGGCCATTAAGCGGGGCGATAAAGTGTATTTATCCGCATCGCCTGAAAAAATGCATTTGTTTGATGAGAACGAACAGTCTTATCTGCGCAAAGGTTAATGAACTAAGATGTTTTGAATGGTTAGCAATACTGTAATTTTCAATAGGGGTAGTGCGTTGGCATTGCCCCATGTTTTATCTTTTTTGGAGAGTCTTGATGACAACCAATCTGAATTGGTGGAAAGGTGGGATAATTTATCAAATTTACCCACGTAGTTTTATGGACGCGAATGGCGATGGTGTCGGCGATTTAGCGGGCATTACGAGTAAGCTGGATTATGTCGCGTCATTAGGTGTGGATGCTATCTGGTTATCGCCTATTTTTACGTCGCCAATGAAGGACTTTGGTTACGATGTATCCGATTACTGCAATATCGATCCAATGTTCGGCAGTTTAGCGGATTTTAAAACCTTAGTTGACCGTTCTCATGAACTGGGTCTTAAGGTCATGATTGACCAAGTAATTAGTCATTCAGCAGATGTTCATCCTTGGTTTGAGGAAAGCCGTCAGGATAAAACGAACCCTAAAGCCGATTGGTATGTTTGGGCTGACCCAAAGCCAGACGGTTCACCGCCAAACAATTGGCTGTCTATTTTTGGTGGCAGCGCGTGGAAATGGGACAGTCGTCGTTTGCAGTATTACCTACACAACTTCTTAGAATCTCAACCGGACTTTAATTTCCATAATCCAGATGTTCGTAAAGCGCATTTGGATAATATGCGTTTTTGGTTGGAATTAGGGGTCGAAGGCTTCCGTTTGGATACGGTGAATTTCTATTTCCACAGCGAAGGGTTAGAAGACAATCCTCCCGTGCCTGCAGGTGAGCCTAAAACCATGGGCGCGCCACACGATAACCCATACACCTACCAACGACATGTGTACGATTTGAGTCGCCCTGAGAACTTGGATTTCTTAAAAGACTTACGGGTCATGATGAACGAGTTTCCAGGCAGCACCATGGTGGGTGAAATTGGCGATGACTTTCCACTGAAACGCATGGCGGAATACACGTCAGGTGGCGATAAGTTGCACATGGCGTATACCTTCGATTTCTTGAATACGCCGCACTCTCCAGAATACATCCGAAAAACCTTGGCCAACATGAACGACATTGTGGGCGACGGTTGGCCTTGCTGGGCCTTGTCAAATCATGACGTAGTGCGTTCTCGTACTCGCTGGGGCGCGGAAGAAGATGGCGAGGCGTATCCACTGATTGCAATGGCGCTTATTTTATCGCTGCGTGGCAGTGTGTGTTTGTATCAAGGCGAAGAGCTTGGTTTGCCGGAAGCGGACGTGCCGTTTGAACGCATTCAAGATCCTTACGGCATTCCGTTGTGGCCTGTCTTTAAAGGTCGTGATGGCTGTCGTACGCCAATGGTTTGGGAAAACAAACCTCAAGGTGGGTTCTCAACGATTGAACCTTGGTTGCCAGTCGATAACGCGCATTTGCCTTTGAATGTGGCGGCGCAAGAAGCGAATCCAAATTCCTTGTTACACAAGGTTCGTCAGCTGATTCATTGGCGTCAAGCGCAACCCGCGTTGGTCAATGGTGAGTTGTCTCAAGTGGATGTGGGCAACGCTCAGTTGATAGCGTTGGTTCGTGAATACGAAGGTACTCGCCTTTTGGTGGTGTTGAACATGACAAGTGACACTCAGCACGCGACATTAACTACAGATGTGATGGATGTCTTACAAGGTCATGGTTTTTCGCCGACATTAGAGGGTCAAAATTTGACATTACCGGCTTATCAAGCGTTTTACGCTACGTTGTCTTAAGCCGTATTGAACCATTCCATGCGCTTTTAATTGATGTTCTGTCATCAACAAGCCGATTTTCGTTTTACGTAAATCGGCTTGTTTGTCGAAGTTCTTTATTGCTTACGAGTCGTTAGTATGACAAAAAATATAAAAAAACTGACTTTAAAAGACGTCGCAGATCGACTGAAGGTGTCCACGGCAACGATTTCGAATGCCTTCAATCGACCGGATCAGTTATCGGCTATCTTGCGTGAAAATATTCTTAGCGAATGCGAAAAAATGGGCTATTTTGGTCCTAATGCAGCGGCTCGCAGTTTGCGTACAGGTCGTACAGGCATTGTTGGTGTGGTTTTGTCTGATGATTTGAGTTACAGCCTGACAGACCCTGTTGCTAATCAATTTTTGAAAGGCATGGCGGAAGTATTTGAAGCCAATGAGTACAATATGTTGCTGTTGTCTTCTGATCAAGTTGAGCAGGACGCACAAAGCCGTATGCAATCGTCTATGGTGGATGGTTTTATTGTTTACGGTCACAAACCTCAGCAATGTATTAATGCGCCTTGGTTGATGCCGAATAAAAATATCATCACCGTTGACAGTTTTCTCCCTGGAACGACCTCGGTAAACATAGAAAATCACAGCGGGGCTTATACGATTGCCTGTCACGCGTTGACTCATAAGCCCAAAAATATCGTTATTTTAGGCTTATGCCTTTTGGACACTGATCGCGTATGTCGGGTTCGAGAGGATGAGCTGTATGATCGAGCCGCCTCGATTTCGATTCAACGGCTATATGGTTATTTTGACGCATTGAAGGAGCATGAAGCCTCGGTTTCTTCAGAGCATATTTGGAACATACCTGAAAACAATCACAAGTTAGCGTATCAAGCGGCGCGTGAAGCGCTGACCATGGCACAACGTCCCCAGTTGTTATTGTGTATGAGTGATTGTATTGCGATTGCAGCGGTCCAAGCCGCATTACACATGGGTTTACGTGTGCCAGAAGACTTACATGTTGTTGGTTTTGATGGCATTGCTGAAAGTGCCAATATTCACCCTTCAATCACCACGATCCATCAGCAAACGGTAGAAAAAGGTCGCGTTGCTGCTGAGGTGTTTTTAGGGCTTCGAGAAGCAAAAGATGTGGTATTAGAAACAGAGCTGATTATTCGCGAAAGTTGTCCTTCGTTCATTGAACCAGCGCTTGTCTAATGTTTATAGCGTCGTTAAACCCAGTAGTTTGAAATATCGGCAGTAGGGTCGAGATGATAGGCAATTTGCGCTTGTAATAATTCTGCCGAAGACAAGGCGTCTGTTAGGGCGTGATGCGCCTTGTAGCGAGGTAATTTATAACGCTGTCGACAAGCATCTAAGCGCAGAGATGGTGGTCTTCCAAAACGTTTCCACCACGGTTTATAGACGGCTTGACGCTCAATGTCCATGGTATCAAGCACAGGAAAATAGAACGGATAACCGTATATGTCCATGGCGGCTTTGAGTAAAAACTGGCGTTCGATGGCCACGCAATGTACGACAATGACTTGGTTGGCTAATGCCACTAATATCTCATCTAAAATGGCGTGCAGAGGAGGCGCTTCAGCTAATTCTGCATGAGTGATTTCATGAATGGTAACGGATTCTGCATTTAGCGATCGCTCTGGTTTTGCCATCCAATATTTCGCACCTTGACAGCGAATGGTTTTATTATTAAGCGGAATTAAGCCAAGACTGATGATTTCATCTGTGCTGGGGTCGAGGCCTGTGGTTTCTAAATCCAATGCCAATAAGGGCGTGTCTTTCAAAGCGGTATTAGGTGGAACCATTCCCGCCTGATAATAGCGTTTTAAAGGGCCTTCTGGTGCTTCTTCGGCCCATTCTGCAAACATGGATTGCCAGTCCTGTACATCGACTTTAGGCTTGTTGTTCAATGCAATTCTCCCCATTTAACTGCGCTTTCCAGCGTAGCGGAATTTAATAAACTCTTGTTGGCGAGAAACGATGTGAAAAGCGTCTCGTAAATGGCGTTTTTCGAATGAAGACAAGTTTTCAGGATTGACGTTGTTATTAGGTTCTTCATCAGCTTCTATTTGATCTTTCTGATTTCGAATGCGAACCATGCCGATCATTTCTAACGCCAAAGCAAGGTCTTTGGCACGACCATCAGGTAACAAACCGGCGGCTTCAATATCTTCGATACGCTCTAGTGTGTTGAGCTTGTCGCTGCCACAAGCAAGGGCATGCACGCGGACGATATCAATAATCGGCGCAATGCCTCTTTCCTTGAGGTTAAAAGTGCGTGACTGCTTGCCTTCACCATCTAAGACAAACTGTCTAAAAAATCCCAACGGCGGTTTTCGTTGATTGGCATTACGAGCCATAAAGGTTAAAAAACCAGAGTGTTGCTTGGCTTCTTTGCGTATATGTTGGTTTAGCTGTTTTGCTAAGGTTTTGTCGCCATAGATACCGCGTAAATCAAAGAAGATAGACAGGCGCAGTAGCGCTTCTGCTTTGGGCTTTTGAATCCACTCGCTGAAGTTCTCTTTCCACACGTTAAGAGGCTGACGCCAGCGTAAGTTAGATGCCATGATGTCGCCAGTACAAAGTGTATAGCCGCAAAGGTCGAGGTTTTTGCAAACCCAGTCACTCAGATTTTTGAAGTATTCCCCATGCAATGACTCATCGTATTTATCGCTTAAAATTAGGGCGTTATCTTGATCCGTTTTGATGGTTTGTTCTTCTCTTGCCTGTGAGCCAAGGGCAATAAAACAATATGGGACAGGTGCTGGGCCAAATTTTTCCTCACCAAGCTGTAAGAGACGCTTCACAAAGGCCGTACCAATGTGCGTCATGGCATTACCTATCATTTGAGTATTGGCGTCTGCGACGACGAGCTGGTTAAAGGTGTGCGTCATCTTATGGCTAATGGCTTGTAAGCCTTCGATGTTGCTTTGTTTGAAAATATCGCTGATTAAATAGACGCTGCCATGGCTCTCTTTTTGGATGATGTCACCAGTACTCACGACGCCTATCGGGCGGCCATTTTTAATAATGGGGATATGGTGAACATTACGCGCCATCATTTTCAACACGGCTTCCGAGGCGTAATCACGGCTGTCCATTACAATGGGATCCCGTGTCATGATGCTGGAAATAGGGGTGTCGTAAGCAAGGCCTTTGGCAACGGCTCGGGTGCGCAAGTCGCGGTCTGTGACGATACCGATGAGCTCGTCATTATCGGTAATCAATAAACTGGAGACTCGATGCTCTGACATGATTTGTGCTGCTAGACGAATATCAGAGTCAATATGTGTGCTAATAGGAGGTCGTCTTAATAAACTGATCACCGGGCAGGTCATTAAGGACACATCTGAGTTTTGTGAATCCATCGCAACGCGCAGACGCACTTCTCGGGCGAGTTGGAAAAAATCAGAAAAAGTATCGTTTTCCTCGTACAGTTTGAGAAACCAACGGGCTGGAATGCAATACAGTAAACTGTCTTCTATGGTGCGCATCGATTGTGACGATTTTCCGCCACGTAAGAGAGAGGCGTAGCCAAATAGCTCGCCTTCATTCATACGTCGAATTAATTTTTCTTCTTTGCTGAGTACTTCAATCGCGCCACTACGAATAAAGAAAAGTGTGTTATTTAACGCACTGGGAGCGATTACCCACTCTCCTGCTCTAACATACTGAATCTCTATTTCTTTGGTCATATCATTGAGTTGCGGGTCTTCGGCAATCTCATTGAAAGGCGAGTGCTGACAAAGTGCTTCGAGTATCTCTGTTAATTCGACGTCCATTTTACCATTCCTGTTCAGTGAACCTATTTATTGAAGCAGTGGTGACGCTATGGTGACAACGCCCATAATGAGAAAGAGTACACAAGCAAGTTGTCGGGTTCGATCTGCATTGATCTTGTCCATGATCCATCGACCTGCAAACACAACGGGTACATTCGCTAGCATCATACCAAGGGTTGAGCCTAACAAGACCATCCAAACACTGCCATAGTGAGCGCCTAATAAAATCGTGGCGATTTGTGTCTTGTCGCCTATTTCAGCAAGAAAAAACAGCACAAACGTCGCGCCAAACGCGCCATATTTCAGTATGGTATTTTCTTCGCTGTCATCTTTATCTGGGATTAATAACCATAAACCCACAGCAATAAAACTTAAACCGATAATCCAACTGATTGCACTGTCGGGAATCCAGCGTGCAATTTCGACACCGAGCCAAGCAGATAAAAGATGATTGAGTAGAGTCGCAAAAAGAATGCCTAGAACAATCGACATTTTGGAGGCAAATCGGGTGGCAAGAAATAAAGCTAAGAGTTGGGTTTTATCGCCCATTTCAGCAAGAGCAACGGTAGAGATAGAAGTGAGTAGAGCTTCCATTTTTTGATGGGTCCTAGGTGGGCTATAAAACAAAAGACAATCTACCTGTGCCCACCTGAGCCAAGTCATTGTCTTAAGTCTCACCAATCCCGTCGATTCACATCGTATCAGGACTTCTTTGCCACGAGCTTGAGGCCCAATTATGTTGACAAAGAATCTTTGCAGTACACAGATTCGTACGTACAAAGAAGATTACTCCCCTAAGAAGGGGCTGATAATAGAGTATTCGGCAAAAAAAAACAACGCGAGCGGTAATGGCCGCTCGCGTTGTTTTTAGTAGAAATTGCTCTTTATATTTTTACGCTTTTTTATAAAGATGCATGTCGCTATGTAAACCTTTCCACAAACTCACACACATTATCAACATAAGCACGGTGAACGGTAAGCCAATCGTGATGGCTGCCGCTTGAATCGCGCCTAATGCTTCAGAACCGCCACCAACAAGTAGGGCAATCGCAATGATGCCTTCTAGAACGGCCCAAAATACACGCTGTATCATAGGTGCGTCAGTCTTACCGCCGGCTGTGATGCCATCGATAACCAAAGAACCTGAGTCAGAAGAGGTCACAAAGAAGACCAAGACTAGAATGATACCAACGAAGGACGTCAAAGACGTGAGTGGTAGGCTGGCAAACATTTGGAACATCGCAAGTGAAGAATCCGTGATGCCATTTGCGAGAGAACCTACGCCATTTTCTACTTGCTCAATGGCAGAACCACCGAAAATAGACATCCATACTAAGGACACAACGGTTGGTACTAACAACACAGCAACAATGAATTCACGTACCGTACGACCACGAGAAACACGCGCGATAAACATGCCGACAAATGGGGACCAGGAAATCCACCAAGCCCAATAGAACACAGTCCAACCGTGATAGAAGGTTTCGTCATCACGACCAATCCAGTTACTCAGAGGAATGATATTTTCAACGTAGCTTAAAAAGAAAGAACCCATAGCCGCGAAGATCGCGCCGGTATTACCAACGATGACAATAAACAACGCCAAGCCACCAGCAATGATCATGTTGACATTAGAAAGCAGTTTAACACCGCCTTCTAGACCACGTGCAACCGAGATAATGGCCACCGCCGTTACCGCACAAATCACAACAATTTGTGTCATTAACGTGTTGGGAATGCCGAATAAGAAATTGAGACCACTTGTTGCTTGCTGTGCACCAAAGCCAAGTGATGTTGCCAAACCAAAGATAGTGGCAATAACTGCGATTACGTCGATTACGTGACCGACACCGCCCCATACTTTTTCACCTAATAGTGGGTAAAAAGCAGAACGAATGGTCAGTGGCAAACCTTTGTTATAAGCGAAGAACGCTAAAGAAAGGCCAACAACCGCATAGATAGCCCAAGGATGAAGACCCCAATGGAACATGGTTGCGCCCATGGCCAAGTCTTTCGCTTCAGGCGTGTTTGCAACCACATCAAATGGCGTACCGTACCAACCTGTATAGTAGGCAACAGGTTCTGCAACACTCCAGAACATTAAGCCAATACCCATACCAGCCGCGAACAGCATGGAAAACCAAGTGATGGTTGAATGCTCTGCTTTTGCCTCGGTACCGCCAAGACGAATCTTACCTAAAGGAAGAACAATCAAAAGGAGGCAGAAGAGCACAAAGATATTGCCTGATACCATAAAGAACCAATCAAAATTATTGATTGACCAATTTTTTCCTGCTGACAATAGTGCACTTGCATCTGCTGGGAATAAAATACTACCAAGTATGAAAGCAAAAATGATGATGGCACTTGTGCTAAAGACAGGGTTAAGTACATCTAGGCCAAGAAACTGAACGTTATCTTGCCCTACTTTGTACGACGTGTTGTATTCTGCCCGACCGCTGTCAGGTACTTTGTTACTCATAAATATTCTCCTGAATTAGTGAAATTTTCCAAACCTTCCAAACTAAAACCAACGTGAGCGTTTTTTATACAATTTCGCTACCTTACACTAAAAGTATTCCCATTATAGGACTGTTCTTAATGCGACGTATTTTGTTCTATTTTAGCAATTAACCGATAATTTAGCGTTGTAAATTCGCAAGTTATGCTTTTTTAAAACTGCGCCCAACGAAGAGGTAGACTGCATGCCGAGAATGATTAAATTGTTAAAATAGAACAAAGCGGCCGTGTTGATTGTTGTGTTTGAAAAGATAATGTCTATTGGAAATTCACTAGATTTATATCTCCAATGAAGCAAAAAAAGGCCATCAATGATGGCCTTTTTTTGTTCTTAACTGGGCAAGGATTACACCAATTTAGTTAGATGTCAAATTATAGTAAATAAAGTGACGTGTTATGGAAGGAATAGTTCAAGCAATTCATTGAGGAATAATTTGCCTTTTTCGGTGGTTTTAACACGATTGTTTTTCCATGCCTCGGAGTCTAATAAACCCTGTTTCAATGCAGTTTCACAGGCTTTTATCAAAGACGTTGGTAACTTTTGGTAGGTAAATCGCTCATAGTCATTTAGATCGAATGTTTCGAATAAGCGTAACCGGTTCATCATGAATTCCAGTGGCAGGTCTTCTTGTTCTATGGCGTCTTTGATGACAAGCGCTTCTGGTAGATTGTTGAGGTAATGGTTTGGGTGTCTGGTCTTTCGTGTACGAAATATTTGACCATTACTCAATGTGATCTTACCATGGGCTCCAGCGCCAATGCCGATGTAATCGCCAAAACGCCAATAGTTAAGATTGTGTTCGGCACGGCGGTTTATTTTTGAGTTGGCTGATACTTCATACTGAACGTATCCATGTTGGGTGAGCAAAGCTTGGCCTTCATCTTGAATGCCCCATAAGGTGTTGTCTTCTGGCAATGTGGGAGGGCGGCGATAAAACTCGGTGTTTGGCTCAATGGTTAATTGATACCAAGATAAGTGCTCAGGGTTAAGCTTTATCGCGAGAGATAAGTCTTCCATGGCCATTTCTAGGCTTTGATCGGGTAAGCCGTGCATCAAATCGAGGTTGATATTGTCGAAGCCAGCAGCTCTAGACTTATCCACAGCGTGTATGGCTTCGTCTCGGTTGTGGATTCTTCCTAGGGTTTTCAACAGGTTTGGCTGGAAACTTTGAATGCCAATGGAAAGCCGATTAATGCCTGCTTGGCGAAAATGGCTGAATTTTTCCTGCTCAAACGTGCCCGGATTGGCTTCCATGGTAATTTCGGCATTGTCCGCCCACGTGAGTTTCTCGCGTAAAGCGTCCATCAAACGGTAGTAAAAGTCTTCGCTCATTAAGCTGGGCGTGCCGCCTCCAATGAATGCCGTTTGAATCGGACGGCCATCAACATAAGGTAAATCGGCGTCTAGATCGGCGAGCAATTGTGCCAAATAAGCGTCTTCAGGCAGTTTGCCATTTGTTTCAAAACGATCAGCTTGATGAGAATTGAAATCGCAATAAGGGCACTTGCGAACGCACCAAGGTAAATGGATATACAAACTCAATGGTGGCAACAGAATGCTCACAGTAGACTGCTTTGTTGCTGGAACGCTGCGAAAAGTTGCTTTAATGCTTTTGCCCGATGGCTTATTTGGTTTTTAACTTCTTTTGGCAGGCTTGCTGCACTGCAACCACATTCAGGAACGTAAAACACGGGATCATAACCAAAGCCTTCTTGACCTTCGTTTGATGCCATTATTCGTCCTTCCCAAACGCCGTGGAATACTTTTGGAGTAGGGTCATTTTCATGGCGCATATAGGCTAAAACACAATGAAAGCGTGCGGTGCGTTCGAGTTCAGCGACGCCGTCTAATTTTTCCAATAGCAGGGTGTTATTCGCTTCATTGTTACCGTGTTCTCCAGCAAAACGCGCAGAGTAAATACCGGGAGCACCATTTAGGTAATCTACTTCAATACCGGAATCATCCGCCAGAGCTGGCAAGCCTGTTTGGGCGCAAGCATTACGTGCTTTTAGAATCGCATTTTCAATAAAGCTTAAACCATTCTCTTCGGCTTCTTCGACATTAAATTCGCTTTGCGGTTTAACGTCGATGCCCATGTCGCTGAGCAATGCATTAAATTCTTTGATTTTACCGGCATTGTTGCTGGCTAAAACGATGGTTTTGTTCACCGGAGTTCCTCTTGATATTCTGCTACGAAGACGGCTGATTGACCGTCTTGTCGCTTAATTTATGGTTCAATGTACGGCTTAACGACTGATGTGGAAAATCGCTGTTTCACTGAATAGATTTGGCATAGAACGAATCCACCAGTGGTCTTTTAGATGCCCATCAACTGCGGCCCAGCGCAGAATTTTGATATCTTTTTCACGGCATAAACGCTCAAAATCTTGAAAGGTGAAAAAGTGGATGTTGGGTGTGTCGTACCAATTGTAGGGTAAAAAATCCGAAACCGGCATGCGGCCTTTTAGTGCAAGATGGAGTCGGCTGCGCCAGTGACCAAAGTTTGGAAAGGTAATGATGCATTCTTTACCAATTCGTAACATTTCATCGATTAAAAGATCAGGCCGGCGAAATTGTTGTAGGGCATGAGTCATCAGTACTAGATCAAAGCTTTGATCTTCAAAGTTCTGTAACCCTTCGTCTATGTTTTGCTCTAAAACTGAAATGCCTTTTTCTATACAAGTATTCAAATCCTCGGGACCGATCTCTAATCCATAGCCGTTGACCTGCTTGTTTTCAATCAGGTGATGGAGCAATTCTCCTGGGCCACAAGCCAAGTCGAGCACGCGTATGTTGGGCTGGATCCATTCATCGATCATTTCTAAGTCAGAGCGCATTAGTTGGCCTCCGTCGTTAAGCGATTGGCAACGCGAGTTAAAAAAGTACTCAACACCGCCATGTAGCGCGGAATAGGGAAAAGAAACGCATCATGACCTTCTTCAGCTTCTATTTTTGCGTACGAAACAGACTTACCCGCTTTGACGAGCGCATTGACAATTTCTTCACTGCGCTCCGGTGCAAATCGCCAGTCAGTAGTAAAAGAAACCAACAGGAATTCGCATTGCGCTTTGCTCAGTACGGCAGCCAAATCGCCATCGGCTTGTGCGGCAGGGTCAAAGTAGTCGAGTGCTTTGGTCATCAACATGTAGGTGTTGGCATCAAAACGTTTCGTGAAGGCCTCGCCTTGATATCGTAAATAACTTTCTACTTCAAATTCAATGCCGTAATTGTATTGGTAACTGTCGTGACGCATTTGGCGACCAAACTTGGCGCCCATGGCATCGTCCGATAAATAGGTGATGTGACCTAGCATGCGAGCAAGGCCAAGGCCGTTGGTAGGCACGGACTTGTTGTCTAAATAATTCCCGTCAAAAAAATCTGGATCACGGCGAATAGACTGGCGCGCTACTTCGTTGAAAGCGATATTTTGAGTAGACAGTTTTGGTGCAGAAGCGACAATGACAGCGGCTTTCAAGCGATCAGGGAAACGGATACTCCATTCTAAAACCTGCATGCCGCCAAGGCTGCCACCGACAATGGCCGCAAAGGTTTTAATGCCGAGTAAATCGGCTAAGCGGGCTTGGCTTTGAACCCAGTCTTCTACGGTGACAATGGGAAAGCTTGCCTCCCAGCGTTGTCCTGTTTCAGGATTAATGGTGGTTGGGCCGGTAGAGCCACCACAGCCCCCCAAATTATTAAGAGCGACCACAAAAAAATGTGTGGTATCGATGGCTTTGCCGGGGCCAATAGCAGAATCCCACCAGCCTGGTTTGGTATCCGTGATTGCATGATAGCCTGCCGCGTGATGGTCGCCGCTTAAAGCATGACAAATCAAAATGGCATTAGACGCATTTTGATTCAGTGTGCCATAGGTTTCGTAAGTGAGTTGATAAGAAGACAAAGTTTGTCCGCAGCACAGCGCCAACGGTGTTTCAAATTGCGCAATCTGTGGCGTAACAATACCAACAGAGTCGGCTGGAATGACGTCCGGCATAGGTTTTTTTATATCCTAAAGTAAAGCCCTAATGAAGGTGCTCGAATTCCCGTGAAGAAGCGTGGGAAGGTTCATCGATGAATGATGCCACACAGTCTAGCGTTTGCGCCTAGTGTCATCAAGAGGTTGATAGCGCCATCAAGGGATTGAAGGAGAAAATAGCCGTGATTTTAAAAACGCTTCTATCATTCGTCGATGACATGTTAGAAGCGTTTCGGGTGGGTTAATTGCGTTTTAAACGAGCGTAAATACTTGCGTTTTATCGGCAAGCTGTTCTGAAACTTGCTGAATTTGTTTGGTTTTATCGGCCATAATATTAATGGAGCGAGTGTCTTCATTTAATTGCTTAGCGATCTGCTCCATCTCTGCGCTCATTTGAATGGCCGTGCTGGCAACCTCTTGAATGGCGTTTGCCATCGAATCGGTTGATTGCGACCCTGTCATGGCGTTGCTTTCAATGTCTCGCATGGCTTCTTCTGCTTTGCTGCCATTTTCACTGATGATTTTCAGGTTATCTTGGCCACTTTCCATGGTAGTGATAGCGGTTTGTGTTGAATGTTGAATCGTATTGACGATGTCGGTAATTTTAGACGTGGCATCAACGGTTTTTTCCGCTAACGCTCTGACTTCATCGGCCACCACGGAGAAACCTCGACCCGCTTCGCCTGCTCGTGCCGCTTCAATGGCGGCATTTAGTGCAAGCAAGTTAGTTTGACTGGCAAGATCATTGATCATCGCAATGACGTTATCGATGTTTTTAGATAAACGGCCAAGCTCATTGAGTTGTTGGCTCGTTATATTAACGATATTTACCGTATCCGTGATGCTGTTCAGTACCATTTGGATGGTGTCTGCTCCAGATTTGGCGGACTGGTAGGTTTCGTTGGAGTGGGATCTTAAGGTATTGGTTGTACTTGATAACTCATTTAACCGACTTGATATGTCATCAGTTGCACTGGCTAATGAATGCGTGCGCTGGTTCACTAGATGGTTGCTGTTGGTAATGCTGAGAATAGTGCTGTTTAGGTCAGTTGACATGGTGCTAACGTGACTTGTTGTGGACACAACGTCTTTTAATACGTTGCCAAGACCGTCAGTCATTTCATTTAGAGATTGGCTCAGTTGGTCGAATTCATCATTGCGTTTTTTGTTGACCAGTGATTTGGAGGACATGTCGCCTTGTTTGACTTTATTTAAATCCGTAATGATATTGTGCAGAGTGCTATTTACACTGCGTCCAATGGTGATCATTAGTAGTGCAGCAGCGATGCTCACAGCAATACTGACACCGAGAAGAGTGGCATTGGCTTGAGCTGAGCTGGTTTCGGCGTCAGCTTCAGCTTGCAATATATTCTCATTGATCAGTTGGTTTGCTTTTAGCTGGCCTTCATCAAATTCGTTCTTTTTAGCGGTAAACTCCGCTTCTGTGTCGTTGAGGGTTTGGTACTCTTTACCGTATTGAAGTAGCGCATCTCGATAGGCGTTGGCTTTCACTCCGTGAGTATCTTGAAAGCCAAAATTCTCGATTCGAGTGTCAAACCGCGTGAAGCTGGAGGTGAATTCTTCTAAATTACTCTCTGTTGGGTCGGACAGATAACTGGCTTCGCCCTTGCGAACATTCGTGAACTCACGCTTTAAAAGGCTGAGTTTATTAATGTCTTCACTGATCTGCGTCCCCATTTTATCTATGTTGCCACGCAGTCCAGAGGACGAGTCAAAGCCAATAATATAGCGCTTATTGATCAGTGCAATGAGCGCTTGGCTGTAGTCGTTTATTTTAATAAGGTCTTCTTCGAGGACTTGTTTTAAGGCTTGGCTGTGGGCTCGTTCAATACTAGTACTAATGAGGCTGCCATTCTTTTCTATTTGTTTATTCGCACTGGCTAGATAGTCATCATAATTGTCCACGGATATGGATCTTATGCTATCGGCTATTTCTAGCATGTGGATGCGAACTTGATCGTTTGACGCTTGAATTTTCGAAAGGTTACGCAATTCATTATTGGCTTTTTGCTGAGAGGATAGGCCTCCCATGGCCACAAACGTCACAATAACAAACCCCAGCACGGCGGTAATCAGTAGGAATAATAGTTTTGCTTTAAAGGATAAGTTTGCCAACATAATGACCTTCCTGTGAGTCGAGTCGGTTAAATGGTGTGCGTACTACTGGCACGTCGTTATATTAGCTTATGCAAGCATCGTGCTAAGAACACAACTTTTAATATAGCTTGTTTTAAGCGAGTGTTGGTAACAAAATATTCCGTAATGCTCTATTTTAGTGCGAGGGTTTAGATTAGGGCGTAATGTAAGCCCTGTTTTGATCAGGGCTTTAATGGGGCTTATTTGACGATTTCAAATAAACGATAAACCAACTGTCCCGCTGTTTTTTCTTTCATCAAAGACCAGTGCGCGGGCAAGATAGGAAGTGCGGCTTCTTTCTCCATTTCAATGTAAACAAGCGCTCGTTTTGCGAGCCAGCCTTTTTCAAGCAAAGGAACGATTTGGGCGAGCCAACCTTTACGAAACGGCGGATCTAAAAATACGATATCCAGCGGAGTAGGCGTTGCAGTGTCTAGAAAAACGGCCGCATTTTGTGCCGTGACATCTGCATTTTCTGCCTTTAATGTCGCTAAGTTGTCGGTCATTTGCTGGATAACCACTCTTGAATTATCGACAAAAATGGCGTGCTTCGCGCCTCGTGAGAGCGCTTCTAGCCCTAATGCGCCAGAGCCACAAAAAAAATCGCCACAAACGGCTCCCGGAATAGAATAATTAATCCAGTTAAATAAGGTTTCTCGGACTTTATCTGGCGTCGGCCGTAATCCTTGAACATCGGGGATGGGTAACTGGCGTGAGCGCCATTCACCTGCGATGATGCGAAGCTTGGATGCCTTTGTCTTGGTTTGGATCGAGGCATGGTTAGGGGTGTGTTTTTTCATTGGTAAACCTGAATCTCTTGGTAGGATGATGGTTTTAATAGATATTTTAGGGCCGTTTGATAGTCTTCGATCGTGAAGCTATCAATGGCTTCTTGATAGCTGTTAGCAAATTGCTCTAAGGTGAGTTGCCCATCTTCATGGGTGACTTGAGTCGCGATAGTACTCCACCATGTTGGTGACAGCGTTTGTTGTTCGAGTTGTTGTTTGAACGTGTCGAGAAGCGTTTGAAAAGCTTTTTTGTTACTCACTGAGGGAACTTGATCAGCGAAGGCCAGACTTTTAGCATTGATAAAACGGTTTTCTTCTCCTGAGGGTTGGTTTGGCACGACTGCTATCTTGTCGCCATATTGAATATTCCACCACGCCCAAGGACGCTGAGGTGACAGTGTTAGAGCGAGCTGTACAAAATCGATGTGTTGCTGTTTGTTGAGGGTGGAAACTAAATCTGTCCCCCAAAGCTGTAGACTTATCCATTCTTTTACAGAGGAAACCGGCATCAACGCCATAGCGCTTCGAGTTTGCCAGAGGTCTCCTTCATTTTTTTGAATAACGGTACTGAGCGGTTCGTAGAGAATGGACTCTGCTGATGCGTTCGATAAACGATAATCTTGACTGATAAGGTTGATTGCGTTTTGGACGGTTTGCTTTGCACCAGGCGACATTTCACCAATAATAAAAATGGTGGCCGCAGACGTTTTTAAACTGTGGTAATAATTAGAGACCTGTTCCAGTGATACATTGACCATTTCTGAAGCATCTTGTTGTTTGTTTTTATCCAAAAATAAAACGCGTTCAAGTTGATGTTGAGCAGGGAGGTTGTTCTGGTGTTGACGTTGCCAGTTGTCGAAGGTACGGTGCTTGAAAACGGGGTTCTTCAGCCAGTTACTTACCAAAGTCAGAGTCGGAATTAAATACTTAGGCTCGTTACTTAAGGTTAAGCCAATTGTTTGGTTTTCATGGTCATAATAACTGCTTGCGCGGGCGGCTAAAGGCGTTAGTCTTTGGTTGATTGACGCGGTGCTAAGTGGCAGTGAATCACTCATTAACATTGCCAGCGTGGTTTGAATGAGTGTTGTGTTGGTGGTGACGGAGCGAAATGAAAACCGAATCTCTAGTTTGTTACTATTTATCCATTGCTCTTGTTTTAACCAGATAACCGGAATGCCAGATGTCGTGGTCCATGTTTCAATGTGGGGTGTTGGTAGCTTGGAGCTTGGTACGGCTAGATTTAATAGCCAAATAGCCAGCGTACAAAGCAGCATAATGGCCGCTAAAACCGGTCGGCTAAAGAGAGGTTTGTTACTATCGGACATAATGGACCTTGAGACGATGTCTGTTAAGCGTGCGTTTGCTAAAACTAAGCCTGTTTGCGAGCCGGAATGATGTTAAAATAATCGTTTTAAAGTGTCCATGTATGTGGCGCAATGTCTAATCATAGCATTATCGCTGGTGCTTACTGTATCAGTCAAAATAAAGAGACCAATTGAATGGAATTTGTTAACCAAATTATTGTTTTTTTTACACCGTATCTTGGTGAATATGCTCGTTATGTTCCTATTGCAATAGGAACACTGTTAGCGATCATAGCGTTTGTTATTCGCCGTCGTTTTGTGAATAAAATGAATGCAGATATTACAGCAGCCAAGAAAAAGGATATAGATACGTTCGATTCACCAGAAACTTCGATTTCTGATGAATCGCTGGTTGATGTTGAGGCTGATGAATCGGCGAGTATCAATAATCAAGTGGTAGAAGAGAGACCCGTCGAATCGCAACAGCCTTCTTTATCTTGGTCCCAACGTATTAAATCGGGATTGTCTCGTACACGTGGTGGTTTAGGGAATGGTTTGGCTTCTGTTATTGGTGGCCATAAAAAAGTCGATGACGATCTACTAGAAGAACTGGAAACGCAGTTGTTGATGGCAGATGTTGGGATTGATGCAACGCAGACATTGATGAGCGGACTAACAGACAAATTGAACCGCAAAGAATTGAAAGATTCGACGACGTTGCTAGCCCATTTAAAAGCGGAGATGGAAGGCATTCTTAGTCAGTCTCAAAAAGAACTTGAACCAGTGAGCCAAGATGGGCCTTTTGTTATTTTGATGGTGGGTGTGAATGGTGTCGGAAAAACAACGACCATTGGCAAGCTGGCTAAAAAATATCAGGCTGAAGGCAAAAGTGTTATGTTGGCGGCGGGTGACACATTTCGTGCGGCGGCCGTTGAACAGCTCCAAGTATGGGGCGAGCGTAATAATGTGCCTGTTGTTGCACAGCACACAGGTGCGGATTCAGCGTCGGTTATTTATGATGCCATCGAGTCCGCTAAAGCCAAAGGCATTGACATTGTGATTGCCGATACGGCCGGCCGTTTACAAAATAAAGCCAATTTGATGAACGAGTTATCAAAAGTCGTTCGAGTGATGAAAAAACTTGATGAAAATGCGCCTCATGAAGTCATGTTGGTTTTGGACGCTGGCACTGGTCAAAATGCCATCAGTCAGGCTAAGCTGTTTTCCGAAGCGGTTGGTGTGAGCGGCATAACGCTAACCAAATTGGATGGAACCGCCAAAGGCGGTATTATTTTTGCGATTTCGAAGCAATTTGGAATTCCTATACGTTACATAGGTGTGGGTGAGCAGGTTGATGATTTGCGTCCTTTTGTTGCTCAAGAATTTGTGGATGCCCTGTTTGATAGTGAATAAGTGGCAATTAGATCTTTCTTCTTTCTAATCTAAGGATGCTGAATTAGCGTGGAAATCGAATTTCAACGAGTGGGCAAAAAGTACGAGAGCGGGCAAGAAGCATTATCGCAAGTTAGTTTTCATTTGCGCCAAGGTGAAATGGCGTTTCTTACTGGGCATTCTGGTGCGGGTAAAAGTACTTTAATGAAACTCATGATGATGATTGAGCGCCAAACTTCTGGGCAGATCTTGGTTGATGGTATCGATTTACGCACTTTGAGCCGCCGAGCTATTCCGCATCATCGACGTCGAGTCGGTGTTGTTTTTCAAAACCACCAATTGTTATTAGATCGAAGTGTTTTTCATAACGTGGCGTTGCCTCTACAGGTGAGCGGGGCGGACCCTCAACAGATTGCAAAGCGAGTTCGTGCCGCATTGGATAAAGTGGGCTTGCTGGATAAAGAAAAATACAATCCAATGGCGTTGTCCGGTGGTGAGCAGCAGCGTGTTGGTATTGCCAGAGCGGTGGTGAATAAACCGCAACTGTTGTTAGCCGATGAACCAACGGGTAATTTGGACCCTAAACTATCCGCAGAGATCATGAATCTCTTCCAAGAATTCAATCGAGTTGGTGTGACTGTCTTAGTCGCCAGTCATGATTTGGCGTTGGTGGCGCGTATGCGTCATCGCGTATTGACCTTGAATCAAGGCCGAATGGTGAACGATGGAGGGTTTGGCTAAATGGCACAAAAGCCGAATCAACGAGGCGCGACACGCGAGTCGATTAAAGCGACCAAACATCATTGGCCGACACGGACCTCCTTTCACCCCGGTAAGTATTTCCGTCAGCATCAAGCAACATTAATGGAAAGCTTTATGCGTCTGGTGGGTTACCCATTGGCCAGTATTATGACCGTTATGGTTATCGCCATTGCATTATCGTTGCCGGGCGGCTTGTATGTTTTATTGAAGAACGTGCAATCTGTTACCGATCAGTGGGAGCAGCAATCGGTTATTACGCTCTATCTTTTCCCTGGCTTAGAAGACACGCAAGCATTGGCGTTATCGCATCGTATTTCCGCGCAAGAAGATGTGGCATCGGTTGAGTACATTTCTAAAGAAGAAGGCCTTAGATATTTCGAACGATCAAGCGGATATGAGCAGATCATGTCTTCTTTACCAGAGAATCCGTTGCCGATTGTCTTACGAGTCATTCCCAAAGAAGCGGTAGACGTAACGACCTTGTCTAACTTACAAGCGTTACGTGACCAATTGGATGCGCAAAAAGAAGTGGAATACGCAGAGCTGGATGCACAATGGTTACAGCGCCTTGCCAATATACTGAGTTTTGGTCAGAGATTTGTGTATGCTTTATCTGTCTTGTTGGTGGTTGCGGTGTTTCTGATTGTGGGGAACACGATCAGAATGGCGGTCGAAAGTCGCCGTAATGAAGTCTTGGTGATGAAGTTGGTTGGTGCAACCGATGCGTATATTCGTCGACCATTTTTGTACATGGGTTTTTGGTTTGGTGTGCTTGGTGGTTTTTTTGCCAGTCTATGTATTCTCTTGCTTAGCTGGTGGGTAAGCGCACCAGCAGAAAGATTGATCGAGCTCTATCAAAGTGGTTTTCAGCTGCAGACTTTTAATGCAGATGAGATTGTTTTATGTTTAACTATTAGCGCATTTGTTGGTGTGGTCGGGGCGTGGATTGCCGTTAATCGACACATAACAAATATTGAACTGCAGTGAACATAAAGGGCTAAAATCAGTATTAAGACAATAGCCATGATTTATTCACATTTATGTCACACACCCGCAGACTTTACTTGATAGTATTTTGTCATACACAGTATGAACAATTAGAAAGGTGGAAATAGAGATGGGTAAAACTCTCCAGCCTACGGATATTATGATTCCAGGCCAGAACCTAGAGTCCTACATACAAGCCGTTAGCCGAATTCCGATTTTAACCGCTGACGAAGAAAAAACCTTGGCTGAGCGTCTTTATTATCAAGAAGACCTTGAAGCCGCGCGTACCTTGGTTATGTCGCATTTAAGGTTTGTTGTGCATATTGCAAAAAGTTACTCTGGCTACGGTTTAGCCCAAGGTGATTTGATTCAGGAAGGCAATGTTGGCTTGATGAAAGCCGTGAAGCGCTTTAATCCTGAAGTTGGCGTGCGCCTTGTTTCTTTCGCCGTGCATTGGATTAAAGCTGAAATCCATGAATTTATTTTGAAGAACTGGCGTATCGTTAAAGTAGCGACTACGAAAGCTCAGCGCAAAATGTTCTTTAATTTGCGCAGCGCGAAAAAGACACTGTCTTGGTTCAGTAACTCAGAAGTCGAGTCTGTCGCTAGCGATTTAGGCGTAACGCCTGACGTGGTACGTCAAATGGAAGGCCGTTTAAGTTCTTCTGATATGGCATTCGATGCTTCAGCAGATGATGATGATGAAAGTGCTTTTAAAGCGCCGTCACAATATTTAGAAGATCATCGAGCGGATCCTGCGACCTTACTTGAAAACGGTAACTGGGAAGAAGACTCTAATCAGCGACTCGAAGTGGCTATGTCTGATCTTGATGAACGCAGCCGTAATATTCTTGTCCAGCGCTGGTTGTCTGATGCGAAATCAACCTTACATGAGTTGGCCGATGAATACGGAGTGTCAGCAGAACGTATTCGACAACTTGAAAAGAACGCAATGAAAAAAATACGTCTTGCAATGGGTGATGGTCAATTTGATTGATGCTTAATTAACCGCCTGTTAGTAAAGACGATTAAGCCCTCTTCGGAGGGCTTTTTTGTGGCTGTGCTTTATGATGAATAGGTTTGCTTCGAGATCATTGGCTTTGTAATTGGTCGCCAGGAACAAATCGCCATGTGCGAATGATTTCCAGTTGATCCACTTCTTTTTTTAACTCCGTTGGAAAAACTTGAAAAGGTTCGGCTAAACGAACGATTCGCATGGCGGCATCATCTAATACTCTAACGCCTGAGGAGTGAAGTACTTCAATATCATCCACATGCCCATTAGGCAGTAAAATAACGGCTAAGCGCAGCTCTCCATAGAGGTGGTTGCGCTTCGCTTCTTCTGGGTAGTGTATGTTGCCAATGCGTTCGATTCTCCGCCGCCAATCATCTAGGTATTGAGCGTCCATAGCTGCTTTGGCTGAAACTGAGGTGAGTCGTCGTATTCTTGGGCGTTTTGCATAGGATTGACGTTGTTGGTCGAGTAAGGCCTCTAGAGTCGCAATATCATTAGATAGATGACTCGGAATTTGTGTTTCACCACGAAATTGTTCTTCAAGGGTTTTGGGTTCTTTTTCTGATTCCTTGGCTATTTCAAAGACGGCTTTTTGGTTTTTTGTGGCTAATAAGCTTGGCTCGTCAATCGGTTCTGCAGATGCCAATTGTGGTTGCACGGGTGGCGAAATTTCTTGAATCGTATCCGATAAAAAACGTGAGTTTTCTGTGGTGGTAAGCTTTTTCTTACGCAGCTCAGTTCCGCTTGCTTGTTGATTTGCTTGGGCAATGAAGTCAGCATCCTTTGGTGCTTTCGTTGTATGTTGAACCAAGGTCACTTCAAGCGTTTTTGGCTTAGGCGCTGGTAGTTCAAAGTCGAAGCCAATCAGCATAACCATTAGCACATGAGCGCTAATGGCGATGAAGAGTGCGACAGAAAACTTGTCTATTGTTCGCATGCTGATATTACTGAAGACGCTTTTCTATGGCTTCTATCAATGTCATGGCGATATTTAAGCCAAATTGAGTGTCTAATTCACGGACACAGGTTGGGCTTGTCACATTAATTTCGGTGAGATAATCACCAATCACGTCTAAGCCGACAAACATTAATCCTTTCTCTTTTAGTGATGGGATAACTTGATCACAAATCCAACGGTCATGATCGGTTAGTGGTCGGCCTTCCCCACGACCGCCTGCGGCTAGGTTTCCTCTGGTCTCGCCTGATGCTGGAATTCGTGCCAGCGCAAAAGGTACAGGCTCCCCATTTACAACGAGAATACGTTTATCGCCTTGTTTTATTTCAGGGATAAACTTTTGCGCCATAATTTGCTCTACGCCCATGTTTGTTAATGTTTCAATAATAACGCTAACATTTGAATCGTCAGGTTTAATGCGGAAAATAGACGTACCACCCATGCCATCTAGTGGTTTAAAGATCACATCGCCGTGTTCTTTATGAAAGCTTTTCAGCAAATCGGCGCGTCGGGTAACCAATACCGGAGGACAGCATTGTGGAAATTGGGTGGCAAAAAGCTTTTCATTGCAGTCGCGTAAGCTTTTGGGATTATTGACAACAAGAGCGCCGTCTCTTTCTGCTTGTTCCAAAATCATGGTGCTGTAGACGAATTCGCTATCAAATGGCGGATCTTTTCGCATTAAGATCACATCCAGCTCGCCTAATGGCATTTTGCTTTCTTCACCTAGATCATAAAAATGAGCCGGGTCTTTATGAACATTCAGTGGGCGAGTCATGGCATACGCTTTGCCATTGTCTAGAAATAAGTCTTTTTGCTCCATGTAAATAAGTTGCCAGCCCTTTTCGGCCGCAGCCCATAGCATGGCGAGTGACGTGTCTTTTTTGTAGTTAATGGATGAAATTGGATCCATTACAATGCCGAGCTTGATAGTCATAGAGTGGTTCCTAAAGCGAAAGCAACGTTTTAGTGCGTTGAAAAGTCTGTTAATAGATATTGATGCTATAGAAATATGGGGGCGCTGAGAAGAAAAAACACCCATGACGTGCAGATAGTTACCTTGGCTAACAAGAATACTGAGCGAGATGGCTTGAATGTAAAAGTTCACCAGCGTAAGCATTTTTTAAATGACGACGCTGGTTTGTTTTTAAAAGTAAAATCATTGGTTATTTGGTTATTTGGTTATAAAATGGTGCCCAATAATGTGTGTTTTCAAAGTATGCTGCGCTTTTTTAATAATTACCAACTTCCTGTATTGCCACCGGCATCAAGAAAAAGCTCACTTTCTTGTGTGCTCTTAGTGCTATTTGTTGGTGAGGTTTGAGGAGATGTAGAGGAATCCTCTTGTATCGTATTTTCAGCGGCTTTTAGCTCATCAACGGCGCTTGGGCGACCCGTCGGTGGCGCTTGTTTTTTATCAAACTCATCATTAAAACCAAGCAACTGAGGGCGATAAATACGAAAGGCACGCATCAGCTCACCTTTTGCATTAAAGAGACGAAATTCAGAGAAGAGTTCATCATAGTCTGCATTCACGTAGTCTTGGCGAGCTTGGAACAGCTCATTTTCACTATCAAGTACGTCTAACAGTGTACGACGCCCTAGACGAAATTGTTTTTCGTACGCTATTTGAGACTCTTTCGTAGCAATAACATATTGTCGGATGTGTTCTTTTTGGCCATTAGTGGCTTCAAAAGCCGCCCATGACAGTCGAACGGTGAGCTCTGTGTCTCTAATGGTTTGACGTCGTATTTCTGTTGCTTGAACATTTTTTTGAACCGCGACTTCTTTTTTACGTTTGTGTGCACCACCGCTGTACAGGTTATAGTTTAGGCGCACCATAGCGAGCAAGTCTTCGCTTGGGCCTTCGCTACCGTCTATATTATTATTCCATGTCCGCTCTACGACAAAGCTCACGCTAGGGTAGTTGTCAGCATTGGTGATTTTTTGGAGACTTTCTGTTGCGGCAACATCCCAATATGCCCCTTCGATTGCTGGGTTTTTCTTCAGTGCTTCATTGATGGCAGAATCCAGATTCTTGGGCAGCAAGTCGTTATCAGGTACGGGGTAAATGAGATTTTTAGGTGGAAACTCTCCAACGATATTGTAATAGTTACTTTCCGCATCTGTCAGGTTGTTGATTGCCGCGAAGTGATTCGCGTGTGCCTTAGCAAGACGAGCGGTTATTTGGCTCAGGTCTGATTGACGTCCAATGCCAGAATCACTTTTTAGTTTGATTTGCCCGTAAATGCGTTCGTGTGTTTTTAAGTTCAGTTCGGCAAGAGTAACGAGTTCACGGTATCGTAAAATGTTGGCGTAAACTTGAGCGACTTCGAGTGCGGTATTTTCTACTGCAATCAGCGCAGCCCAGCGATGGGCTTCTGCTTCACTGGACAGTCGTTCCACTTCGTTTTGTGTCGAAAAGCCATTGAAAAGAGGCTGATTAAGCGACAATGTTAACTCTCGGCGAGTCAGGTCGATGTCTTCCGAGGTAGCGTTGTCTGCGTAGGTGGTTTCGTGCCCTATCCCAGCGGAGATGTCCGCGCTTGGGTAATAGCCGGAACGACGAGCTAACTCAGTGTTTTCTTTAAACTCGCGGTATTCTGCAATAGATTGTCTAACGGTAGGGCTGTTTTCTATTGCGGTATACGTTGCCTCTTCAAGAGAGATTGCTTGTGCGGTTGCCGGTAAAAAAAGCGTCCCTGTATAAACCGTGCAAATCATAACTATTCGGTAAAACATGCGATCATTTGTCCTTTAATATGTTCAGCTCAAATCTTAACGCTATTTATGCCGTGAATATGTAGCGATTCTGTTAGTGATCTCTATATTGGGCTTTTATATTAATACGATTAAATATCGCCCCACAAAGTATTAATAACACTAAGAGCAACCACTGGGGCGGTTTCAGTTCTTAGTACTCTTGGGCCTAAAGAAATAGCATTAAAACCATTGTTTTCAGCGAGTTGGACTTCATCACTGCTTAAACCACCTTCAGGTCCTATGAGTAAACAAACTCTGTTGTTTGTTGGACGTTCAAAGTGGCGAATGGGTTTTGCACTGTGATGATGCAATGTTAGCTTTAACATTTCATTACAATTCACGATCCAATCGCTCAATTCTAATGGCGAACAGACAATAGGGACAATACCTCGACCACATTGTTCCGTTGCGCTAATTGCTACTTGCTGCCAATGCTGTAAGCGCTTCTCGGCTCGGCTGTCTTGTAATTTAACTTCACAGCGTTCACTGAACAGTGGCTGAATGGCGTAGACGCCAGCTTCGACTGCTTTTTGAATAGCATAGTCCATTCGCTCGCCTCGGGACAATGTTTGCCCGATGGTAACTTGTATTGGTGATTCATTATTCAGTGCTTCAAAGCCGGCAATACGGATGTTTGCGCTACGTTTCTCTACATCACATAAGGTGGCATTAAACTGACCTCCTTTGCCGTTAAAGACTCTAATAGGATGATCTGACTTCAATCGTAGCACTTTGCATAAATGCTGAAATGACGAATCAGGTAGGGCAAGGGTCGTATTCTCATTGAGTTCTGTATCGATAAAAATTCTTGGAATACGCATACTTATCCTATGTTTCCTAATGTTTGAAAAAGAGGTAGAAATAAAAAAGCCTTCTTCTGCAACGTCACTCTTATAAAGAGAGTTATACAGAAGAAGGCTTTATAACGGAAAATCAGAAAATTATAAACCAGCGGCTTTACGTAATGCGTCTGCTTTGTCTGTTTTTTCCCAAGTGAAATTCTCGTCTTCACGACCAAAGTGCCCGTAAGCCGCCGTTGGCAGATAAATTGGACGTTTTAGATCGAGCATTTTTATTAAACCCGCTGGGCGTAATTCAAAGTGCTCGCGAACCAATTGTGAGATAACTGAATCGCTTACTTTGCCAGTACCGAAAGTATTAATGCTAATCGATGTTGGCTCTGCTACACCAATGGCGTAGGAAATCTGGATTTCACATTTGTCTGCAAGACCAGCGGCAACGATGTTTTTCGCCACATAACGACCGGCGTAAGCCGCAGAACGATCAACCTTAGATGGGTCTTTACCAGAGAAAGCGCCGCCGCCATGACGTGCCATGCCGCCGTAAGTATCAACAATGATTTTACGACCGGTTAAACCACAATCGCCCACTGGTCCACCAATGATGAATTGTCCCGTTGGGTTGATAAAATATTTGGTGTCTTTTGATAACCATTCAGCAGGAAGAACGGGTTTGATGATTTCTTCCATTACCGCTTCACGAAGGTCAGCTTGTTTTATCGATTTGCTGTGCTGCGTTGACAAAACAACCGCATCAATCGCGCAAGGCTTACCGTTTTCATCGTAGCGGAACGTGACTTGGCTTTTCGCGTCTGGGCGAAGAAAGTCTAATGTACCATTTTTGCGGACTTCGGCTTGGCGTTTAACCAGGCGGTGCGCATAAGTAATCGGTGCAGGCATTAACACGTCGGTTTCATTGGTCGCAAAACCGAACATTAAACCTTGGTCGCCTGCGCCTTGTTCGTGTTCATCGGCTTCATCAACGCCCATCGCGATTTCTGCCGACTGTTTACCAATAGCGTTCATCACGGCACAAGACTCCCAATCGAATCCCATGTCTGAACTGTTGTAGCCAATTTCGCGGATAACGCTGCGAGCAATCTCTTCGATGTCGACCCAAGCGTTGGTGCGTACTTCACCCGCCACCAATACCATGCCTGTTTTTACTAGGGTTTCACACGCCACACGAGCTTCTGGGTCTTTTGCTAGGATGGCGTCTAGAATGGCGTCAGATACTTGGTCTGCAATTTTATCTGGATGACCTTCAGACACGGATTCTGAGGTAAATAAAGAATATTCGGACATGTTGAGTGTTCCTCTTTAGCTGAGTTAGTCGCTAAACAGGCATAAAAAAACCTGTTTTGCATAAAAATGCTAAACAGGTTCTTGCGTATCTGTTTAGCTGAGTTTATATAGCGCCCGCAAGCCGAGACAAATCGACGCTTTTATAGTGTGTCGAATGATGAACTAGAGCTGGTCGAATATCAACCCGACAGGGCTATTTTAATGAGGCAAAAGGCCGTTTTTTTGTTAGGATGGTACAGATTCTTGTGTGATTTCATTTTCTTTGCTCAATCTTTGGGTGTAAAGGGTGGGGCCAGCATTGCATGCTGACTTCATCCTGTAGAGAATGTTCCTTCATTGTTCGTTAAGCTATCAGGAGTGGAATAACCATGCCGTCTCGGAAACAACTCGCTAACGCCATACGTGCATTAAGTATGGATGCCGTTCAAAAAGCTAATTCAGGTCACCCAGGCGCGCCAATGGGTATGGCCGATATCGCTGAAGTATTATGGAATGATTTTTTAAAGCATAACCCGAACAATTCTAAATGGGTTGATCGTGACCGCTTTGTATTGTCTAACGGTCATGGCTCCATGTTGATCTATTCTCTTTTACACCTTTCTGGCTATAAATTGCCAATTGAAGAGCTAAAACAATTTCGCCAGCTTCACTCTAAAACACCAGGTCACCCAGAATACGGCTACACCGATGGCGTAGAAACCACCACGGGCCCTTTAGGCGCGGGTGTTAGTAACGCGGTAGGTATGGCCATTGCTGAGAAGACCTTGGCCGCGCAGTTTAACCGTGAAGGTCATACGGTAGTTGACCACAATACTTATTGCTTCCTTGGCGATGGCTGTTTGATGGAAGGCATTTCCCACGAAGTCTGTTCATTAGCGGGTACATTGAAATTAGGTAAATTGGTCGCTTTTTGGGATGACAACGGTATTTCTATCGATGGTCATGTTGAAGGCTGGTTTACAGACAACACACCACAACGCTTTGAAGCTTACGGCTGGCACGTTATTGCAGACGTAGATGGTCACGATCCAGTGGCAATTAAAGCGGCGATCGAAGCCGCGAAAGCAGAAACTAGCAAGCCTACTTTGATTTGCTGCAAAACAGTGATTGGTTTTGGCTCGCCTAACAAATCTGGCAGCCATGATTGCCACGGCGCACCGCTGGGTGATGCTGAAATTGCGGCAGCGCGTGAATTTCTTGAATGGCCTTATGCTCCTTTCGAAATCCCTGCTGATGTATATTCTGGTTGGGATGCGAAAGAGGACGGCGCGGCTCGTGAAGTTGAATGGGACGCGAAATTTGCAGCGTATCAAGCGGCTTTCCCAGAGTTGGCGGCAGAATTTGAACGTCGTGTTATTAATGGCGAATTGCCAGCGGATTTCGAAGCCAAAGCACAAGCTTTCATTCAAGAAAGCCAAGACAAAGGCGAGAACATCGCTAGCCGTAAAGCATCACAAAATGCGATCGGATTTTTTGGTGCAATGTTGCCTGAATTGTTAGGTGGTTCTGCAGATCTTGCTGGTTCTAACTTGACGCTATGGTCTGGTTCAAAAGGCATTCAAGATGATCCTGCTGGCAACTACATTTATTACGGTGTTCGTGAATTTGGTATGAGCGGCATCATGAATGGTGCGTCCTTGCACGGTGGCTTTATCAACTACGGCGCGACTTTCATGATGTTCATGGAATACGCACGTAATGCGGTTCGCATGTCTGCGTTGATGGGCATCCAAAACGTGTTTGTGTATACCCATGACTCCATTGGTCAGGGTGAAGATGGGCCAACGCATCAGCCTGTTGAGCAATTGGCTAACTTGCGCATGACACCAAACATGATGGTTTGGCGTCCATGTGATGCTGCAGAAACCGCAGTGGCTTGGAAAGCAGCGGTAGAGCGTCGTGACGGTCCAACGTCATTGATCTTCTCTCGCCAAGGTTTACCAGCTCAAGCGCGTGATGCTGAACAGTTAGCAAATGTCGCCAAAGGCGGTTATGTCCTTCAGGATTGCGCTGGTACGGCAGATCTTATTTTGATCGCGACCGGCTCTGAAATCGGTTTAGCGATGGCGTCTGCTGAAGCATTAACAGCGAAAGGTAACAAGGTGCGTGTTGTGTCTATGCCATCAACTAATGTGTTTGATGCTCAAGATGCCGCGTATAAAGCGTCTGTACTGCCAAGTAACGTGACTAAACGTGTTGCTATTGAAGCGGCGCATGCTGACTACTGGTACAAGTACGTTGGGTTTGAGGGCGCGATGGTAGGTATGACCACATTTGGTGAGTCTGCGCCTGGTGGCGATCTTCTGAAACACTTCGGTTTTACCGTAGAAAATGTTGTCAAAACTGCCGAGAAAATCTTAGCAGTGTAAGAGTGTTGCTTGATAAGAAAAGAGGTGTGCAATGTGTACGCCTCTTTTTTCTTTTATTAAGGAAGCGGGTGGTGACGTGTTTACCACTCTCTTTGCGATGAAGTAGTAGGAATATGTTGCGAGTCGCTATCAATGGTTATGGTCGAATAGGTCGTTCGGTATTACGAGCGCTTTATGAAAACGGCTACCGCGATCACATTCAAGTGGTTGCTATTAATGAATTGTCCGACATCGAGACAATCAGTTATCTAACGCGCTATGACACCACGCATGGCCGCTTTCCTAAACCTGTATCCACAAAAGACAACGCGCTGATCATCGATGACGATGCGATCCTGTGTTTTTTCTGTGCTACACCAGATGAAATGGATTGGGCGTCTCTTGAGTTGGATATGGTGATTGAGTGCTCAGGGAGTTTTTCTGATCGCTATGGTGCGCAGGCGTATTTGGATGCGGGGGTGCCGAGGATGTTACTTTCTCAGCCGGCGGCGGCGGATGTGGACGCGACGATTGTCTACGGTTTTAATCATCAGGATATCCAGCCACATCATGATATTGTCTCGGCGGCGTCTTGTACTACGAATTGCTTGATTCCTGTATTGGATATTATTAAGCAATTTTCTGGTGTGGTGCATGGCATGACTCAGACGATTCATTCTGCAATGAATGATCAACCTGTTATTGATGGATACCATAAGAAAGATTTACGTTTGACGCGCGCCGCGTTGAGCTCAATTATTCCGGTGGATACGGGGCTAGCGAAAGGGATTACGCGCATGATGCCAGAACTAGAAGGCAAAATGGGCTGTAACGCGGTGCGTGTGCCGACCTTGAACGTCTCCGTTATTGATTTAGTGTTGCGCACAGAGCTGGACGTGACAGTAGAACAAATTAATCAGCAATTAGAGCAAGCGGCAAACTCAAAATACGCAGGCCTAATGGGATTTACTAAAGAAGCGCATGCTTCTGTGGATTTCAACCACGATCCACGATCGGTGATTATTGACAGCACGCAAACTCAGGTTATTGATCAGCGTATGGTGAAGTTACTGTGCTGGTTTGATAATGAATGGGGCTATGCTAACCGTATGTTGGATGTGGCGACGTATTGGGCGGGTGTGATTAAACAATCGAATTTAGATTAGTGCATTGGCACGTTAAACGACGAGGACATCGTACATGACGGTAATTAATATGAAAAACGTAGATCTGACGAATAAACGAGTGTTAATTCGTGAAGACCTAAACGTACCAGTAAAAAACGGCAAAGTAACCAGCGATGCGCGTATTCGTGCCGCATTGCCAACCATTAAATTGGCGTTGGCGGCGGGTGCGAAAGTCATGGTGATGTCTCACCTTGGTCGTCCAACAGAAGGGCAGTACGAAGACGCCTACTCGCTTCAACCTGTTGCTACACATTTAGCGAGTTTGTTAGGGCAAGACGTTCCTCTTGTCAAAGATTGGCTAGATGGCGTTGATGTTGAATCGGGTCAATTGGTCTTGGTTGAAAATGTTCGTTTTAATTTAGGTGAAGCGAACGATGACGATGCCTTATCTAGAAAAATGGCGGCGTTGTGCGATGTGTTTGTGATGGATGCGTTTGGTACCGCGCACCGCGCACAAGCTTCAACTCATGGCGTGGCGAAGTTCGCCCCAATCGCTTGTGCAGGACCATTATTGTCAGCAGAGTTAGAGGCGTTAGAAAAAGCGTTGGCAAAACCTGCCCGCCCGATGGCGGCAATCGTTGGCGGGTCGAAAGTATCGACTAAACTGACCGTTCTTGAGTCTTTATCTGACAAGGTTGACCAATTGATTGTGGGTGGCGGTATTGCGAATACCTTCTTGGCTGCTGCGGGCTTTCCTGTTGGCAAATCGTTGTACGAAAAAGATTTAATTCCGCAGGCTAAAGCCTTAATGGCGAAAACCAGTATTCCGCTACCTGAAGATGTTGTCGTTGCGACAGCGTTTGCTTCTGATGCGGTAGCAACCGTTAAAAATGCTGCCGATGTTGCTCCTGATGACATGATTTTAGATATTGGGCCAAAAGCAGCGATTGCCTTTGCGGCTTTACTTGAAAAATCCCAGACGATTATCTGGAACGGTCCAGTGGGTGTGTTTGAGTTTGATCAGTTTGGTGGTGGTACCAAAGCATTAGCGATGGCCATTGCGAACAGTAAAGGTTTTTCAATTGCTGGTGGTGGCGATACATTGGCTGCGGTTGATAAGTACGATATTGCGGATCGAGTGTCTTATATATCAACGGGTGGTGGCGCATTTCTAGAATTTGTTGAAGGAAAAGTGCTTCCAGCTGTTGCGATGTTGGAATCTCGCGCGCAAAATTAGTATCAAAGAATGACAAAAATTGTTCTAAATAATAAGGCGTAAAGCCAATATTGCTGGCTTCACTGTACGTTGAATAGTTGTTCTACAGAAAGTGAAGCTGGTGGTCATAACACTAGAGAGTGACCTATTCGACAGTAGTTGAATAGAATACTAACGATAAGGCGTAAGCCACATGACCTGTGATAAGCAAGGTTGTGATAAAAAATTCGAGTGAGCTTAATCCCTTAACTCAATCCGTTATAAATAGAATATAAGACAAATTGCCAGAGGAAATTTATTATGCCTTTAATTAGTATGCGTCAACTGCTGGATCATGCCGCGGAGCACAGCTATGGCTTACCAGCCTTCAATGTGAACAACATGGAGCAGGTTAAAGCCATCATGGAAGCCGCTAACGAAGTGAATTCACCTGTTATCATGCAGGCGTCGGCAGGAGCTCGACAATATGCGGGTTCGCATTTTTTGCGCCACTTGATTTCAGCTGCCATTGAAGATTATCCACATATTCCTGTGGTAATGCATCAAGATCATGGTACTTCTCCAGCTATTTGCCAACGTTCAATCCAGTTAGGTTTCTCATCTGTGATGATGGATGGTTCCTTGATGGCTGACGGAAAAACGCCGGCTAGCTATGATTACAATGTTGATGTGACTCGTCGTACGGTTGAGTTCGCTCACGCTTGTGGTGTGTCTGTAGAAGGTGAACTGGGGGTGTTAGGCTCGCTAGAAACCGGTGAAGCGGGTGAAGAAGACGGCGTTGGTGCAGAAGGGATTTTGACCATGGATCAAATGCTGACCGATCCACAAGAAGCGGTTGATTTCGTTAATGCGACGGGTATCGATGCTTTGGCAGTTGCGATTGGTACCAGCCACGGTGCGTACAAGTTTACACGCCCACCAACGGGTGACATTCTTGATATCGAGCGTATCGCGAAGATCGTTGAATTGTTACCTAATACTCACATTGTATTGCATGGTTCTTCTTCTGTACCTCAAGACTGGTTAGAAATCATCAATCAATTCGGTGGCGAGATCCCAGAGACATATGGTGTACCGATTGATGAGATCGTAAAAGCGATTCGTTATGGTGTTCGTAAGGTCAATATTGATACGGATTTACGTTTAGCGGCAACAGGGGCTATTCGTCGTAGTTTGGCTGAGCACAAAGGTAACTTTGACCCACGTAAATATTTAACAGAAAGTATCAAGGCGATGAAGGCGGTTTGTATTGATCGTTATGAAGCGTTTGGTTCTGCCGGTCAAGCTTCCCGTATCCAAACTATGGATCTTGAAGAAATGGCTGTGCGTTATGAGCGTGGTGAATATTCAGGTGGACGCACTTTTTAAGCGTTGTTTGAAAAGAATGTCGCTTTAATGATGGCGAGCGAAAATAGGATAAAAGATATATTTTTAAGTTTTTTAATAAAAAAGTAAAAAAACTATTGACCGAAAGATTCAATTACCTATAATGCTCGCCATTCCTTGCGGGAGTGGTGGAATTGGTAGACACGCTGGATTTAGGTTCCAGTGCTTCACGGCGTGAGAGTTCGAGTCTCTCCTTCCGCACCAAATTATAAAAAAAGCTGACTTTATGTCGGCTTTTTTTATGTCTGAAATTTATGACAACTTCTTATTTCTTCGTTATTTATTCCATTCTAAGCATGTTTTCTATCCTTGATCGTATTTTCTTGTTCCTGTTATCACTAAAGTTCGTTAATTTGGTTAGAATAATTCTTTCTATGATGTTTAATCGGGCTCAGTAATGCGCAGATTTCGTTATTTTATCGTGTGGGTTGTTCTTCTAGGATGCTCCGCTTTCACTGTACAAGCAGCGAGCATGTCGCTTGATCTGATGGACAGTTATGATTTTTATCAACTTAGTCCAAGGCAAGGGCCTTTGGCAGAACAGTTTACAACCGTAGTAAACTCGCCTCCTAGTCCAATTCGAGTCCCTCAAAAAAGAGCGGTGCGTATTGCGTTGCTATTATTTGGGGATATAAATGCTATAGACAATAGATCGTTGTTAATGTCATTTAAAAAACGCATGCGAGAGTTAGGAATCGATTATCGACTTGATACTTACATTGGCAGCTCTCAGAATAGCAGCGACATAACGCCTTATTTCAAAATAGCAGAAGCTCAGCCTGATTATATTGTGATGACTGAGCTGGGCTTTGTTCAGCGCCGCTTCTTAGAGCGCTTTTTACGCACCAGTAAAGCTCCGAAGGTGATTCTTTATGATTTTGCCTCGCCGTTGGCTCATTGGATGAATCACCCTCCTTTAATGTACATTGGTTTTGATCAAAAAAAGGCAACCATCATGCTTGCCAGTTATCTCGATCGCCAGTTGCCTCCAGACGCAAGTATCTCAGCATTGGTTTTACCATCAGGCTATCTTGGCTATGTACGCTGCGATGTATTTCTAAATGAAATGATGAAATACAATCGTCGTATCAGTCACATTAGAGTGGTTTCAGACAATAAAAAAAGTGCTTTTGAGGCGGCCCAATCATTATTGAAAAAGGATCCATCAGACTTTATTTTTAGTTGCTCTCAGAATATTTCTGATGGTGTCGTTGCCGCACTAAAAGAAAAGAGTCTCGCTCCAAACATTCAAACAAATTCGTGGGGACTACCTTTGCATGGGATATCTGATCTGGTAAGCCGTCGTGTGAAAGTGAGCGTTCTCTTTATGAAGGATGATCTGTCTATCGCGTTAGCAGAAGCAATTAAAATGGACCTTGAAGGAAAGAATATGCCCAATCTTTATGTCGCACATTCTACGTTAATGCCTGCTGAGCTAGACGCTGAAAGTATTCGTTTGATGGTGCAGCAGGCCTACCATTACTCGGTGGAACTATGGCAAGAGTAAGTATTAGTTTACGGCGCCGTCTACGGAAAAGGGTGTTAGCATCGATCGGAGTGGCCTTTTTAGTCATTGCTTTGATGATTCTGTATTTTATTGAAGCCTTGAATCAATCGGCTGCAGAAAAAGGTTTGGTTTTAAAGCATCGAGTGGTTGAACAGGCTTTTAATGGCTATTTGGCTCGCGCTGAAGACGAAATGAAGTTTATTGGGCAGGATCTTTCTTTACGCGATTATACCTCTGGTCATGAACTAGATTTGCTATTTAGTCATCATGAGGTATTGCTATTCGGTGGTTTAGATTTCTTTTATATCGAATGGAAAAATGGCCTGCACTCAATGGACCCGAGGGCGCGCTTATTTACAAAAGTAAATTTTCAACCTCTATTGCGAGAAGGGCTTATCAACAGGTGGACGTCTATTATGACAAAAGACGGTACCATTTTGCTTATGTACAAAAAAAAATTACTGTCGTCTGAGCAAGAGAATATTGGTTTTTTGTATGGTTTTATTTCATTAAATGACAACTTAACGTTGGCACATGAACTACTTGAAAGCGCTCAAGTCAGTGCCGTACAAATTTATGACAAGGTTAATGATCGTGTTTTGTTAGAAGAGCATAAGGCCAGTGTGGACTTATCTGGCTCGATATTACGCTCGCGTTTACCTTTAGTTTCGCCTGTCCAGTCAGAACTACAACTCGATATTATTCAAAAACACGCATTTTCTTCTACTCTGTTAACAAATGCACTGCCCTTAATTGTTGCGGTTGGTTTTGTTTTATTGTGCTTCTATTTCTTTTTGACACGGTTAGTGAAAACGTTACTTTTCCATCCTCTTGAAGCCATAGCGTATCGCCCTGAAGAGGACTTGTTGACGTTTAGCGAGTTGCAACCTTTTAAGCTGCAAAGTAATCAATATAAGGCCTTTATTAAAGCCAAAGAACGTAGATTTACGCTTCTTGCAGAATCGATACACAGTGCCATCATTTTCTGTAACGAGGTAGCGGAAGTTGAGCTTATCAATACAGAAGCTAAGCGTATTTTTCCTGACTCAGATAGAGCACGAACACTTTTTGATTTTATGCCTATTTCTTGTCATCAATCTATTCAAGAGGCGTTAAAAGGTGGTCTTGGTGTTCATTTTGACTTAACCATTAATAATCTAGGGCGGATATATCAATTTCAGGCCTATTCATTTCAAAATGAAAGTACTTATCGAGGCTTATTATTAGTAGGTCAAAATGTTACCCAAGAAACCAGTCTAACGTGGCAACTTGAGCAGTTACAGCCACTATCATCCGTTGTGCAAAAGAAGGTGGACACGGATGCCATATTAAATGAGCTGACGTACCTTTCCATGCTACCTAGTCATACAAACACAACGCATTTACAGGGCTGGATTGCGTTGTTGGTATCAGTATTAGACGAAATTAGCACGGTAGAAAGCGATGTGTCTTATCTCCCGATAGGAGATGTTTTTTGTCAGGAAAGTGCTCGAGTTATGGTAGCGATGGGCGTAGAAGCAAACAGAGTACAATTGGATTGCTCTGTAAAGGCAGGAGCTAGGGTTGTTGCAGTGGATGCGAGTTTTAGAGGTCTGGTGCGTGTTTTATTTATGATGGTCATGTCGAACGATATGGCTGAGCGTCGTCTAACGGTTCGTTTTGATGACTCTGGACTTGAAATGATAGCAATGAACGATATGGCTTTCAGGCCTCTTTTTTGCTGGATGGTTAATATGTTACTAGCTCACCTTGGTGGCCAGCAAAAGACCTTACAAAATAATGCATTACAACTTAATTTAATAATTGAAGAGTCTGAGTCTAAAGGCGAGTTCAAGCCATTAGCACCAAATCAAGTGGTGGCCTGGGTGTCGAATGACTACTCAAATGCAGAAGCGGTAAAGGAAGCCCTAGAGAGGTTAGGTTTACAGGTTGAAGAATATATTTCAACGGACAGTTTTTTCACTCAGTCTAGTGCCGTCAAGAAATTCGATGCTGTCTTGATTGGGTGTGATAGCGATGTGGATGCGCAGTCGGATATGACCCAGGCGCTGAAACTAAAATACAATCGAGATCAGCTTCCAATCGTTTGGTTAAATAGCACATTGCCGGTCAAAGCCGATCCGCATGTTTTTACCCTAATGGGATGTTCTTTTGATTATAGCCTGCATCAAATATTGGTAAAAGCATGCGCATTGGAGGGGGTTGTTCCTACATACTCTAATGGGCAATATGAGTCTTGGGTAATGGTGGGTGGAAGTCGTGTCACCAAAGCAATCTGGTATACAGAGTTAGAAAACTATGGCATTACGACGCAATGGCTAGTGGACTTATCTAACTATTATGTCGTTTTGTCGTACCACCCTGATGCGGTTGTTGTGTTGTTGGTGCCTCAGCCAGAGACCCTTTTATTGTCGATTCAGGCCGCTTTTCCAAAGGTACGGTTTTTTTCGGTACAAAGGTGGCCGGAAATGCCGGATAATGTGGCCCTTTTCGAGATGGCCTTGCCTTATTCTGGCGATCAAATACGGTTATTTACACAAGACGTTATGCATAACAATGCAAATATTAGGAGCAATGAATGAGCGTAATCGGGTTAATTGGCGCCATGGACGAAGAAGTGGCCGTTATCAAAGCGTGGATGACAGATGTTCGTGAACAGACCATTGCAGGTTGTGATTTTTTTGTTGGATCTTTTGAAGGCAAAGAAGTAGTTTTGCTTAAATCCGGTATTGGTAAGGTAAATGCGGCTGTGTCGACTACTTTGTTGCTTTCTCAGTTCCAGCCAGAATATGTGATAAACATTGGATCTGCTGGTGGCTTTGATGTTGATTTACAAGTTGGAGATGTCGTGATTTCGGATCAAGTGGTTCATCATGATGTGGATGTCACTGCGTTTGGTTATGTGATGGGGCAGGTTCCAAACATGCCTGCGACGTATGCAGCGAACACAGATTTAGTGAATCAGGCGAAAAAAGCCTTACAGACCGTGACTCAAGTACAAGCCAAAGTTGGTTTGATTGGAACAGGGGATAGTTTTATGAATGATCCTGTTCGAGTGGAAGCGGTTAGAGCTATTTTTCCTGAACTTGTGGCGGTCGAAATGGAAGCCGCTGCTGTTGCGCAGGTGTGTTTCAAGTTTGGAACGCCTTTTGTTGTGGTGCGTTCATTGTCTGATATCGCGGGTAAGGAGTCTTCTCAGAGTTTTGAGGAGTATCTTCAAGTTGCGGCGGAAAATTCATCTCTGATGATTCAGCAAATGCTTAAAGGCTACTAAGTTATGTTCGTAAGCAAGGGGCGTTTTGCGATGCTTTGTTTGGCTGCTTTTTGCTCCTTGCCCGTTTCTTCTGCTGAAGAGGAGGTTAGTAATACGGTTGCTCAATTTGAAAACAGTGAGCAGGTAGGAAAAAATACTGAACCTTCTTGGTGGTTGAGTTCACATGAGACGGTTTCAAAAACAATTGGCAGTTGGTCGACAAATATAGATTCCTTTTTATCCGGAACTGAACGCAGCCAACCTTCAGATAGTTATTTAGACGTGCGATTTGGCACGGTATTAAGTGGAAGTGACCGTTCTGGCTTTTTTGATTTTCGTACTAGGCTTAAATTGCCAAATACTCAAGATAGATTACGCTTAATCATCGAGTCTGAACCTGACTCTTTGGCGCCTGAAAGTCTGCGAGGCGAATCGTCTCAACAAAATGGCATTGTAAATTCTGCCTTGAAATCGAATATCTCGGCTGCTGTGCGTTATATACAAGAAGACATAGGGTTAGATCTTGATGCTGGTATAAAAGTAGACTTTCCTCTTGATCCATTTTTACGATTACGCCTTAAACAGAGTGACGTTACTGGATCGTGGAATTGGTGGCAAAATCAAGAAGCATTTGCTTATTATTCTAAAGGCATTGGCGCACGTTATGGCCTAGGTTTAGGTTACGCTACGAGCCCTACTTTGAATTTTGGTACAGACTTTGGCGTAACTTGGCTTGATAAAGAAGGGCTATTTTATGTCCGTGAAAATTTTATTATTCAGCATTCATTGAATGAAAAAAATCGGATGGCGTATCAATTGAGCTTTCTTCAATCAGGCGAGCAGTCTATTGAGCCAGACAGTTTTTTATATAACATTCAATATGAGCGTCTCCTTTACAAAGATTGGCTTATTGGTCAGATGACGCCTCAGTTTACCCATGAAGCAGAAGACGACTACGAGGGTACGTTTTCGCTGACATTATCGCTCGCTATTCTACTGGGACCTCAATATCTTCATTAACTCGGTTTATTTCATTTATTTGGGTCATTAGATTTGTGAAGAGGGAACTCGTATAATGCCGCGCTTAAAGATAACTAGTGCCAATTGTTTTTAAGCTAGCTAGTTCCTATCGCTTTTAAGAGAATGAGTCATGAGACCGGATCAAATCCAACCAGAAATGTATGAAAAGCAGCTGCAAGATAAGCAAGCTGAATTAGCCAAATTAATGGTGAGTTTGTCATTGCCTGAGATGGAAGTATACGCGAGCCAGCCTTCTCACTATCGTATGCGCGCTGAGTTTCGAATTTGGCATGAAGGCGATGACTTATATTATGCGATGTTTGATCCCGCGGATCCTAGAACCCCAATTCGTACCGATCAGTTTCTTGCTGCTTCTCATCTTATTAATGAGTTGATGCCAAAATTGATTGATGCAGTACGAGATACGCCGATATTGCGACATAAACTTTTCCAGGTCGATTTTTTAACGACCACTACAGGAGAAGCTTTGATTAGCTTGCTTTATCATAAGCCGATTGATGATGAGTGGAATGCCGCCGCACAGCAGCTTAATGACGCGTTTCCGGCTTGCCATTTTATTGGTCGTAGTCGTAAGAAAAAGCAAATTTTGACCCGTGATTTTGTCATGGAAACCTTGACCGTACATGGCCAAAAGTTTCATTATCAGCAGGTAGAAAACAGCTTCACTCAGCCTAATGCCAGCATCAGTGAAAAAATGTTGGAATGGGCATTGGACGTAACAAAAGAAGCGTCAGGCGATTTGTTAGAAATGTATTGTGGTAATGGCAATTTTTCCATTCCTCTGGCTCGACGTTTTGACCGCGTGGTGGCGACGGAAATTTCAAAAGTCTCGGTTAACTCGGCACAGTTAAACATTGCGATTAACGGTATGCACAATGTTCAAGTTGTCAAAATGGCCAGTGAAGACGTTTCTGCCGCGTTAAACGGTGATGTTGAGTTGCCAAAGGGCCTTGTCCAAGCGGGTGTTAGTGAACTTACCCCTTCTGTTGTGCTGGTTGATCCACCTCGTGCAGGTTTGGATGACGCAACGGTTGAATTGATTCGCAAGATAGATTCCATTCTTTATATTTCATGTAACCCTGAAACACTGAAGTCAAACTTAGAGTCATTGTCGAGTACACATGAAGTAGTGCGTTTCGCCATGTTTGATCAGTTTCCCTATACTCATCATGTAGAAACAGGTGTGTATTTACAGAGAAAACAACCCGTCTAAAAATACTCGCATAGAGAGGCCGTTACTTACGGTTTCTCTATGAACGTTCCTCTTGTCATAATGAAAGACATTCCCTTATCGGCATTAAGGTAAGCGCTTTATTTGTGTTAACATACGTCAACTTTTTCCCCCACCACCATAGAGAAGTCGAACGAGCCATGAGTAGTAACTCACTAGACAAAGACAAAATCAAAATCTTGTTATTAGAAGGCGTTCATCAATCTGCACTGGATGCATTGCATGACGCAGGCTATAGCAACATTGAGTATCATAAAACCGCATTAGCAGAGGATGAATTGATCGAAAAAATCGCGGAAGCGCATTTTATTGGCATTCGATCCCGCACTCAATTAACCGAGAAGGTGTTAGAACACGCCAATAAATTGGTTGCTATTGGTTGTTTCTGCATTGGTACTAACCAAGTCAATTTAGACGCGGCAAGCGCAAAAGGCATCGTTGTCTTCAATGCACCGTTCTCGAATACGCGTAGCGTAGCAGAGTTAGTGCTTGGTCAATTGATTCTATTGCTTCGAGGTATTCCTGCTAAAAATGCAGCGTGTCATCGTGGTGGTTGGATTAAATCTGCCGTCGGTTCTTATGAGACTCGTGGTAAGCGTTTAGGTATTATTGGTTATGGCAGCATCGGTACACAGTTGAGCGTACTAGCAGAATCTCTAGGCATGGACGTTTGCTTTTACGACATCGTTACTAAATTGCCTTTGGGTAATGCGCGCCAAATCAAAAGCCTGAAAGAATTGTTGTCTACCAGCGATATTATCAGTCTGCATGTGCCAGAAACCAATTCGACTAAGATGATGATCGGCGCGAAAGAAGTGTCTCAAATGAAGAAAGGTTCTATCTTCATTAACGCTTCTCGTGGCACGGTTGCGGATCTTGATGCGGTGGCTGACGCCATTAAGTCTGGAAATCTAGGCGGCGCAGCGGTCGATGTGTTCCCTGTTGAGCCAAAAGGTAATGACGAAGAGTTCGTTTCTCCATTGCGCGGTTTAGACAATGTGATTCTAACGCCTCATGTTGGTGGTAGCACCATGGAAGCGCAAGAAAACATCGGTGTTGAAGTGGCTGATAAGCTGATTAAATACTCTGATGTGGGTACCACAACGGCTGCGGTTAACTTCCCTGAAGTGGCATTGCCTGCTCAAGCAGACAATCATCGTATCTTGCACATTCACGAGAACCGTCCTGGTGTACTGTCTAAGATCAACGCTATTTTCTCTGAACATAACATTAACATTACAGGCCAGTATCTTCGTACCACGGAGAAACTTGGCTATATGGTGATGGATGTTGATGCAGAAGAAGGTGAATTGGCTCTTGAGAAAGTCAAAGAAGTTGAAGGAACAGTTAAAGCACGTGTTTTGTTTTAAGCTTGTTCTGTGAGTTTATGATGTAAAAAATCCAGCGTAAGCTGGATTTTTTTTGCCTTTGCCTTTTGTATCGCCCATCGTTTTGAATCGTTATTTGATACCCAGAGTTGTGGTGATGTCTTGAATTTTTTGCTTGATACTATCGGTCACTTTAGACATAAACTCTTCAGACTCATTGGCTTGCTCCCTCACTTTGACGACAGCGTCATTAAGGTCACTCATGCCAAGTTTTTGCTCCGCAGCATAGCCAGTTGATTTTTTTGCGAGCTGAGTAGATTGCTTAGACTTTTCAAGCACCTCTTGAGCAGATTGCCCCAATGTTTGAGTTAAGCTTATCTGTTCTGTCGAGGCGCTTTCAATAAGCTCTAGGTTGTTTTTAAGTTTGCTGGTGGCGGAGGAGAGAAGGGCAAAAATTTCAGTAATTTCTTCTAATGATTGTTGTGTTCGACTCGATAGTGTTCGAACTTCCGATGCGACAACGGCAAAACCTCTCCCATGTTCTCCCGCTCGTGCGGCTTCAATGGCTGCGTTTAAAGCCAGTAAGTTAGTTTGCTCTGAAATATCTCTGATGCCGCTAACAATTGAGGTAGCACTAGACACGGACGACTCTAGATTCAGTAAAGACTTCTTACTACTGTTTAATCTCTCAACGGTGGTTTGGTTGGCCACAGCCAGTGATGCGGCTTGACCGACGCTGTGTGTCATGGCGGTATTTGTTTCTATTGCGTAGGTCTCTACCTCACGTGCTCGGACTTCGGCCTTGTTCGCCAGCACTTCGATGTGGTTGGACATTTTTAGAGTGCTGTCTAATTCTCGGTTCGAGGCTGTACTTAGTTCGTGCACTTGCCCAAAGGCGTTCAACATGTCGTTGAGTGAAATCGAAATGTTGTTGAGCTCGGTGTCTCTTTGTTGTCGCTGAACCGCTATTTGCTCTAAATAACGGTTTAGGTAATGCGCTACGTCAGAGAGCTCATTTTTGTTTTTTCCTACTTTGAGCGTGTTGATATTTTGGTGCTCGACTAATTCTTTGACGGCAATGTATAAATCTTTGGCGCTTTTTACGACGACTTTATTTTGAAAAATATGTACCAAGATAGTGGTCAATATCATCAGAATAACAAATATAGAAAAGGCCAGTAGTGTCTGCTCTTGAGTGGTTTGAGCGCTTTTTTGAATGTCCTGAGTGCCAGCCTTTAAAATATTTTCAAGCTGGCTGATCAATGTACGTATCCGATTTTGTGCTTCAATGGCTTGTTGAATACTTGCGAGACTAGAGTCAACGTCTTTTAAATAGCGGCTAGACCAAGTACGGAGTTCGCTTTTGGTTTCTTCTAGAGGGTCGGTGACCTCATCATTAATTTCTGATTCATTCGCCCATCCCATTAAGGAGGATAAGTCATCGGCTGTGTCTGTGTTTTGCTCTTCATCTAATACAAGTATAGGCAGGTTGCTAAACTCTTTGATGTGAGATTGAAAGGTTAAAACAGACTGTTTTAGGCGTTGATAATTGTCTGGTGTGTTGTTGGCTAAATAATCGTTTTTAGCACTGTTTACATGAGCAAGGTCAGCATACAAAAAGGCTTGGCTTGCGATATAAGGTGCAGCAGTTTGTAAATTGTTTTTTGCTTGAAGCAACTGTACTTTGTCAGCTAAGGAATCTAAAGACAGCAGGGTTTGGCGCTCGTTGTTTTCGATTAGTGCAAAAGGGCTGCCAGATAATTTTCCGGCGGCTCTTACATCGGATTGAAGACTTTTCTCGATTTCAATCAGCTGTTCATTTATGGGGTTTTTAATCGAGTTTGGCAAGGTGCTGAGTGCTGGGCGGATTTGCTGTTGAATAAACCCTTCTGCTGTCTGTAAGGCAGAGGCCTCCCCTGAAGATAAATAGCCTTCGATTTGTTGTTTTAAGTCGATAGATGAGTACTCCCACACTTGCGTATAAGTGTCGCTTTGCTCAAAGGCGCTACGAAATTTCATTAAGCTCCAAAGCAGTAAGATAATAAGCATAACGGCAATCACTAAATAACTTATTGTCGTCGTTCGTGTTACATGGGAAATTTTCAATCAAGAACCTACTTTATTCACATAATGTTACGGGTTGAACTACTTTAATCTGTGTGTGTGACAAAAATGTGACAAGAAAGGGGGGTGATAGGGTTTGCGTGAGACAGAATTTAAAACACCTAAAATCACCAATAAATTGACCATTAACGACAATATTAGAGATTAGCTTAGCCATTTCGAAAAAATATCTTCCATGGTCACTTTTTCGTCATTATTTTGTATTAAATTGAAAAAGATATTAAACAAGCGTTTAATAAAAGTGTGTTTGAAGCGTTGAGACGCTTCTCTAATGAAATAATAAAACAATGACTTAAAGCTTAAGGAGCTCAAAAATGACCCTTTCCCGTCGTCAATTCGTGAAAGGCGCCTCTGTTGCAGGTGCTGTTGCCGCTACCCCGTTTTCAATTAATCAAGCCATTGCTGCTAATAAAGAGCTGCGTATTTATGCGTGGGCTGGTTACATTACCGATGAAATGTTATCCGACTTTAAAGCAAAAACAGGCATCAATGCCACGTTTACTCCCTACGGTACAAACGATGAGTTAATGAACTCTTTGCGTGCTACGGATGGAACAGGTTTCGATATCATTATGCCAACCGTTGACCGTGTTCCTGGTTATGTTGACTATGATTTGATTCAGCCACTTGATGTGAAACGAGTGAACTGGGGCGGCTGTTTAGAAAGTGCTCTTGCTGGTTCAGATGTTGGAGGGATTGTAAACGGTAAGCGTTATTTTGCGCCATCCGATTGGGGGACGGAAGCCATAGCTTATAACACTCAAGATGCGAGTGTTAATCCTAAAAGCCTAAGCTATGGTGACTTATGGAAGCCTGAAAATGCTGGTGGTGTTACAGTGCGTGGACATTCGGCTTTGGTTGGAATCGGCTTGTGGTTGGAGAAAGCTGGTAAGCTTCCTTTCCCATTACTTGACTCTTATAAAACTGAAAAAGCGATGCGTGCGAACTTTGAAGTCATTCTAAAAGTAGCTGCTGAACATAAGAGCTCTATTGCTCAGTTTTGGTCTACAGAGAATGAAGCGCAAGGTGCATTCCGTACCAATGGTGCCGTTATTGGTCAAACTTGGGACAGCACTGCTTTCAAACTTAAAACAGAAGGTGAACCTATTGCTTACGGTGCACCCAAAGAAGGTGCATTGGCTTGGATGGAAGGTTTTGTTATTCCTAAAAATGCCAACAATACTGATTCAGTGTATGAGTTTATTAATTGGTATTACACGCCAGAAGCGGGTGCCATGTTTGTAAAAGCGACGGGCTACAACTCAACCGCTAAAGGTGCCGATGCATTATTGCCTGCAGCAACGAAACAGTTCTTTCAAGATTCTTACAGCAAGCAAGATCTTGCCAATCTTTGGTGGTGGCCAATTCAAGAACCTTGGTATGTTGCGCTTCGTAACGAATACCAAGACCGTTACTTGTCAGCATAAATAGAACCTCGAAAGCCCCTTGTGATTTTTGAACAAGGGGCTTTTTGTATCGAGAAAAAATAATTAGTGAGAGAAATATGGATAGTAGTGTTCATTTAGATAATACCGTTATGCAATTTGGCGATTTTACCGCCATCCAGAAAACTGACTTAAAAATAGAATCGGGTGAATTTTTTAGTTTCTTAGGCCCGTCCGGTTGTGGCAAAACAACTATCTTGAACATGATCAGTGGTTTTTTAGATCCTACGGAAGGTGATGTTAAAATTGGTGGCCAAAGTATGCGTGGTGTGCCAGCCAATAAACGCCCGACTTCGATGATTTTTCAAAATCTCGCACTTTTTCCTCTTATGACTGTGGCTGAAAATATAGAATTTGGCTTAGAGGTTCGCGGCGTTTCGAAAAGTGAGCGCAAAAAAGCTTCTGACCGATTACTTGAGTTGGTGGCATTGGAAGGCAGTGGTGCGAAAAAAATATCAGAGTTATCTGGTGGTCAAAAGCAACGTATTGCGATTGCCCGCGCGTTGGCCGTTGAGCCACAGGTGTTACTACTTGATGAGCCGTTATCTGCGCTTGATTTAAAGTTGCGCCAGCATATGCGTCTAGAGTTGAAAGAAATTCAGCGTAAAACAGGCATCACCTTTATTTACATTACGCATGATCAAGGCGAAGCGTTGACGATGTCGGATCGAGTCGCGGTTATGTCTGCTGGACAAATACAGCAAGTTGCTGATCCCATTACTCTTTACCGTGACCCTAAAACAGCTTTTGTCGCCTCCTTTGTGGGAGAAAATAATGGTATCCGAGGCAAGGTAATTGATAGCAACCCTAATTTCGTTGTCCTAGACTGCGGGCCGTTAGGCAAATTAGCAGGACGCGCTCAAGGTGATTTAGCGATTGGCAGTGATGCGACTTTATTTGTTCGTCCTGAGCATTTCAGACTGCAGGCAGAAGATGGGATGCATACATTAAAAGCCAGTATAAATGAAGTGAACTTTGAAGGCGCGTATTTGACGTTGAACGCAAGTACACCGGCGGATCAAGCGTTGTCTATTCAGCTTGCGACACATCAATATTCGGAATCCTTGAAGAAAGGAACGCCTGTTAGTCTTTCTTATAGTGAGCAAGATGCCATTGTCATTGCAGGAGAGGATCATGTTTAGTCAGCTCAAAGCACGGTTTGGTAGTGGCCTTGCCGTTGGTATTCTCGGCATAATTGCTATTTGGATTATTGCCTTGGTGATTTTACCGCAACTGCTTATGGTCGATTATTCGTTCCGTCCAAATTTGTTGCCAGCTGATATTGGTGGCCCCAAAGATACGTACTCGCTGGTCAACTACGAAACGTTGTTTAACAACAAGATACATTTAACCATCTTCTTTAAAACAATTTGGTCGAGTGTGTTGGTTGCTTCGTTGACTTTATTAGTCAGCTATCCCATTGCATTTTATCTTGCCAAGGTAGCAACGCCGCAAAAGGCCGCTTTATGCTTGCTCCTATTGATTATTCCTTTTTGGATTAACGAAATCCTACGAACGTTTTCTTGGTACATTATTTTGGCCTATAAGGGCCCATTAAATGCGTTACTGCTGGGTTTAGGATTTATTGATCGTCCGATTCGATTTTTATCGGGTGATGGTGCCGTTTTAATCGGTATGGTGTACGCCTATATCCTGTTTATGATTTTTCCCATTTATAATGCCATCGAAAGCTTAGATACAAATCAAATCAAAGCGGCGCGCAATTTAGGAGCAGGTTGGATCCGTACTCATTGGCGAGTGGTGATTCCTCACGCTAAGCCCGGTATTGCAACCGGCTGTATTATGACCTTTATGTTGGCGGCGGGCAGTTATGCGGTGCCAGCGCTACTCGGTTCGCCAGGGAGTCGTTGGTTTACTCAGATTATTTACAACTGGTTTTTTGAGGGTGGTAATTGGAACCAAGGGGCCGCTTATGCATTCTTGCTTTTGGTGATTTGTATCGGATTTATTGCCTTGGTTATGCGTATCTTTAAAGTCGGTTTGGGAGACATTGCAAAATGAAGTCTGAAACCATTATGCGATTTGGGGTGCGTTTTTATATTGGTGTATTTTTTCTATACCTATTTACGCCGCTTATTATCATGGGGCTGGCAACATTCAATGACAGTCGATTTCCTACTGTATCGCCATGGAAGGGAGCGACACTAAAGTGGTTTGCCGCCTTAGCAGAAGATGGTGCAATGTGGCAGGCTTTATGGACGAGCGTAATTGTGGCCGCCGGCGTCTTAGTCGTTGCGGTTCCTATTGGTATTTGCTGCGCTCTTTTCCTTTCTACTTTTCAAGGAAGAGGGAAGACCTTTTTGTATTCGTTAATGATGTCCCCATTATTAACGCCTGGTGTGATTGTCGGGATTTCAACGCTTATTTTTTGGAAAGGGCTGTCAGTTAGTGGTGGTGTGTTTTTAACCGTCGTTGCACAGACGACTTTTATAGCTGCGTATGTAATGTTGATGGTGTTGGCGCGATTGCAGAGGTTTGATCGCACACTTGAGAATGCAGCGTTGAGTTTGGGGGCGACACAGTGGCAAGCGTTTCGACGTATTTTACTGCCTTATTTAAAACCGGCGATCATTTCGGCAGCGGCCATTGCATTTCTTCAGTCGTTTGAGAACTACAATACGACTTTGTTTGTGAAAGGTTATGACACCACGTTAACCGTATACATTGCTTCCAAAGTGAGAACGGGTTTAACACCAGCGGTAAATGCACTCGGGCTAGTGATGATTTCTATTACTATCTTGTTGGCTATTGTTTATGAAGTGAAGCGACGTCGCGAGGCAAGATTGAATTCCTAATAAATAACATCGCTCAAATAGGTCAAAAGCCCATTGTTTGTACAAATAATGGGCTTTATTGTGTTTATTGATTAAGTATTAAACGTTTTCTGACGTTAAAACAAATTAATGTGACAAAATGATAAAAAACCTTCAAAAAGGGTTGCACAAAATCTGTAGATCCTTAATATACGCCCTCGC
>TARA_R110001632_G_scaffold233178_1_pt1 | contig 209507 bp, 167 predicted proteins | sample TARA_R110001632 | Tara Oceans TARA_R110001632 (sample SAMEA4398266) | marine metagenome | biome: Polar Biome; feature: [SRF] surface water layer (ENVO:00010504); material: water (ENVO:00002006), including particulate matter (ENVO:01000060) such as... | depth 5 m
CAAAATATTATTCCGTTCTAGTTTCTGAATCCAAACATAGGATGACGCTCCGATTGAATGTTTGCAGTATATAAGTGGGATTCGGAGCTAGCTTGATTAAAAAAAACCAGTCAGGTTTTAAAACCTGACTGGTTTGGAATGTGCTTTTACTTCTTCTTGGCCTTCGCCTTGGTCGGTTTTTTCTTTGGGGCTACCTTTTCTATTTCGGCTTTGGCTTGTTCTAGCGTCATGTCGGTAACATCAACGTTTTTAGCAAGCTCAACCTTGGTTTTTCCTTTGATGATATTGTGTCGTCCCCAACGGGCTTTTTCTATTCTTATACCCGCATCTTCCCAGTTGTGAACCACCTTGTCGATTTCCTTCTGGATTTTATCTTCAATCAACTCTACAATGTCATTATCAGATAAATTATCCCAGTCGTATTTCTTATTGACATTGATAAACATATCGTTCCATTTGATAAATGGGCCAAACCGTCCTTTTCCTTTCTGAACAGGCAATCCTTTGTAAGTATAAATTGGGGCATCCGCATCCAGTTTCTCCTTAATGTATGAGATGGCTTCTTCCAACTCAACATCCAAAGGATCAACACCTTTTGGCAGTGAAACGAAACTATCTTCATACTTTACATAAGGCCCAAAACGCCCAATGGCGGCAATAATTTCTTTGTCTTTGTACATGCCTACCGTACGTGGTAGTTTAAACAAGTCGAGTGCTTCTTCTAAAGTAATGCTTTCGATAAACTGGCCTTTTCTAAGGCTGGCATATTTTGGCTTTTCTGCTTCTTCATCGTCAGGGTCGGCCTCGCCAATTTGCGCCATTGGCCCAAATTTACCCATCCGAACGATTAATGGCTTTCCGCTTTCAGGGTCTGTACCCAATTCGCGAGAAGAGCTAATGTCTGATCTATTTAGTTGTTCTGTGTTTTCTACTTTCTGATGGAAATCTCCGTAAAAGGCAGCAATCATTTTTGGCCATTCCTGCTTGCCACTGGCAATTTCGTCAAATTGCTCTTCTACTCTTGCCGTAAAAGAAAAGTCGATCACATTCGGGAAATGTTCTACCAAAAAGTCATTCACAATCATGGCCATATTGGTAGGGAAGAGTTTCATTTTCTCAGCTCCCGTATTTTCCGTTTTGGTTTTAACTTTGATACTATCATTTGCTAAAACAAGCTCCTGATAATTTCTTTCTACTCCCTCACGGTTTTCTTTTACCACATATTCTCTTTTTTGAATCGTGGAAATGGTTGGTGCATAGGTAGACGGTCTTCCAATGCCCATTTCTTCTAATTGCTTTACCAAGCTGGCTTCAGTAAACCTTGCAGCATGACGTGAAAAGCCTTCCTTTGCCATCATATGATTGAGCTCCAAGTTTTGCCCAATGGTCAATGGAGGTAACATGCCTTTGGCTTCATTTCCTCCATCTTCATCGTCTGTAGACTCTATATATACTTTCAAGAAACCTTCAAACTTAATTACTTCACCGTATGCGGAAAGAGTTTCATTTCGGGTTGAAATAGAGATTGAAGCCGTAGTTTTTTCCAGTTGAGCATCGGCCATTTGTGAGGCAATTGCTCTTTTCCAAATCAGATCGTAAAGCCTTTGCTCGTCATAATTTGCACCTGCAGTGTGGGTAGCAAAGTTTGTAGGCCTAATGGCTTCGTGAGCTTCTTGCGCTGATTCTGACTTGGTTTTGAACTTTCTGGTCTGCACAAATTCTTTTCCATAAGCAGATGAGATTTCACCCACAGCACTTTTTACCGCATCATCAGAAAGATTCAAAGAGTCTGTTCTCATATAGGAGATCTTACCAGCCTCATATAGCTTCTGGGCTAATGACATGGTGCGTGATACGGAATACCCCAATTTTCTACTGGCCTCTTGCTGAAGCGTAGATGTAGTAAATGGAGGGGCAGGGGTACGCTTGGCTGGTTTTTTCTGTAAATCTATAATGGAATAAGCTGCACCAACACATCCTTTTAAAAATTCGTGTGCTTCGTTTTCCGTCTTAAATTTTGAAGGAAGCTCAGCTTTTAGTTCAACACCATCACCAAGGTTGAAAATAGCTGTAATCTTAAAAGAAGAAACAGGAGTGAATTGCTCAATTTCGCGCTCTCTTTCTACCACCATACGTACAGCCACCGATTGTACTCGACCAGCAGAAAGGCCACGTTTAATTTTTTTCCAAAGTACTGGCGACAGCTCAAAACCCACGAGTCGATCAAGGATTCTACGGGCTTGCTGCGCATCTACCAAATCAATATCAATTGTGCGCGGATTGTCAATTGCCCTTTGAATAGCCGTTTTGGTAATTTCACGGAAAACAATGCGCTTAGTATTGTCTTCACTAAGTTTCAGAGCTTCTTTTAAATGCCAGCTAATAGCTTCTCCTTCGCGGTCATCATCACTCGCTAGGTAAATCATTTGCGATTCTTTGACCAATTTTTTCAAGGTTCTTATCACCTCTTTTTTGTCGGCAGTAACCTCGTAAGTTGGCTTAAAACCATTGGCTATGTCTATGGCCTTGTTACCTTTAGGTAAGTCACGTATATGTCCATAACTCGATACAACTTTGTAATCCTTTCCCAGAAAACCTTCGATGGTTTTGGCCTTGGCTGGGGACTCTACAATGACTAGGTTTTTAGACATAAATAAGTGATTTTTTAATTTTGACCGCGCCAAAGATGGGCATAAAAGTTTCAAAAAAACAAATGAAACAGTTTTTACCCTCCATCTATTTATATGAAGAAGGGAAAAAATGCGTTGTAGCAACCGTAACTAAGGAGGAGGAAGAATGGTTAGAAATCTTTTATTAATTAGACATGCAGATGCCATCTCGGCAGGAAGCAATCAGCGAGATTTTGAAAGAAAATTGAGTGAAAAAGGAAAAAGTGAATCGGCTTTGCTGGGAGAGTACATAAAGAACCTTCCTTTTGAAGTTGATACTATATATACAAGTCCATCTGTTCGCACTTTACAAACCTGTGCCGAAATAACACAGCAGCTAGAAAGAGCCCCACGCATTATCTCATCAGAAGAATACTACGAGGCTACAGGAAATGTAATGTTTGCAGCAGTAAATAGAATTGATGATATTTTTAAAAATGTGGCCATTATAGCCCATAATCCATCAATTAGCTATTTGTATGAATATCTATCTGGTGATTCTCAAGGTGGGTTTTTAACAGCTTCATGTGCTTGGCTTCAGATCTCGGCCAAACACTGGAATGAGGTAAGCGGAGGCATGGCTCAAACCAAAGATTACTATTACCCAGGTATGAGTTAGGAGGAAGTTTTTTTATTTTGTTTTAGTGCGTTTAAAATGAAGACCTCATATTTGTGCAAAAATTATATTAAATGGCTTCATTGGGTAGACACATCATTGTCGAGTATTACAACTGCTCATCAGAAATTTTAAACGATGTAGTACACATCGAAAAAAGTATGGAAGGCGCTGCGGAAGATGCAGGTGCAACCATTATTAATTCTACGTTCCATCATTTTTCGCCTTATGGCGTATCGGGTGTTGTGGTAATTCAAGAAAGCCATTTGGCTATTCATACTTGGCCAGAATACGGTTATGCATCAGTAGATATTTTTACTTGTGGCGATACTGTAAACCCTTGGGTGGCTTATCAAATTCTTAAAGAAAAATTTGAAGCTGGTCATGGTTCGGCAGTAGAGCTATTAAGAGGAGAGAAGGCGCTTTTGAAAGAAAGAGATTTCGATATCAAAGCCATACGCGATGAAAAAAGCAGCGAAGAAGGCAGTCCAATCCGCACCAGAGATGTATGGTTTACCGAGCGTGACGATAAAATAGCGCTTTCTTTAAAGCATGATGGTAAGCTTTACGATGTACAGTCTGATTTTCAGAAAGTAGAAGTATATAAAACACAGGCTTACGGTAACCTACTTACTTTGGATGGCATGGTAATGACCAGCGAAAAGGATGAGTATGTGTACCACGAAATGATTACACACATTCCTACTTTAACACACCCTAAGCCAAAAAGAGCTTTGGTGATTGGTGGTGGAGATGGCGGTACTGCCCGCGAATTATTGCGCCACGATGGCTACGATGAAGTAGTGATGGTTGAAATTGACGATAAAGTAATAGAGGCTTGTAAAGAACATTTACCAGGTATTGCGGCAGCTTTCGATAATCCAAAACTGAACCTGATTGTAGATGACGGAATCAAATATGTAAAAGATGCAGCAGATGGCTCTTTCGATATCGTAATCGTAGATTCTACCGACCCAGTTGGCCCAGCAGAAGGTTTGTTTACGGTTGAATTCTACAAAGAAGTGTACCGTATTTTGAGCGATGACGGAATTATGGTTACCCAAAGTGAATCACCTCGGTTCAACAGCAAAGTATTCAGAGAAATTTACCAAGTATACCGTTCTATTTTCGGACAAGATCAAGTGCATTGCTACTTGGCTTACATCCCAACTTACCCAACAGGTATGTGGTCATTCTCTTATTCTTCTAAAGGAAAAGCACATCCGTTAAAGGATTTTAATGCAGAGGAGAGCAAGGCTTTTGCTAAAAAGCATGGTTTGAAATATTATAACGAAGGCATTCACCAAGCTGCCTTTGCTTTGCCTAGTTTTGTTGCTGAAATGATCAGTTAATATATGGCCGATATAGACAATTTTAATCCTAATGATGTAGGTGTAAAGGGCACTCTTTTCGGATTGCCTTTTGATACCGATTCTGCCAAAGTAGTGGCAATTCCAGTACCTTGGGATGTTACCGTATCGTACGGTGCGGGTACAGCTGAAGGCCCAGAAGCCATTTTAGAAGCCTCATCTCAAATCGACTTTAGTCAGTTAGACATTGCGGAACCTTGGAAATTGGGTGTGGCCATGGCCGATATTCCAGAGGTTTGGTATTCATTGGGAAGAGAATTGCGTGAAAAATCGGAAGATTATATTGCTTGGTTGGAAGAGGGCAGCAATGAAGAAGAGCGTGAAGAGATGGAGGCTATTTTGGCCGAAGTAAATGAACAGACGCATCAGCTAATGAAGTATGTGAAGCAACAATCGGAATACTGGTTGAAGCAGGGGAAAACCACCATTTTAGTTGGTGGAGACCACAGCACTCCATTGGGTCATTTCCAAGCTTGCGCAAAACATTATGGCGACTTCGGTTTACTGCAAATAGATGCCCATGCCGATTTACGTGAGGCCTATGAAGGTTTTGAGTTTTCGCATGCCAGTATCATGACGAATGCCCTTAAAATTAAGGAGTTAACCAAATTGGTGCAGGTGGGTATTCGCGATTTCTGTGATGAAGAACAACAGCTTATCGCCAATTCCAATGGGCGAGTGGTTACCTTTTTCGATCAGCAGTTAAAGCACGACCAATATGCAGGAAAAACCTGGGCTAAGCAGTGCGAAGAGATCATCAAAGAACTTCCGCAGCAAGTTTATATTTCATTCGATATCGATGGCCTTGATCCAAAACTTTGTCCGAATACGGGTACACCAGTACCAGGAGGTTTTGATTTGGAGCAGGTGATGTATTTAATCAAGCAAGTGGTGAAATCAGGGCGCACAATCATTGGTTGCGACCTGAATGAGGTTTCGCCTAGCGAAGACGAATGGGACGCTAACGTGGGCGCTAGGGCGCTTTATCGAATGATCAACCTGATGGCTGCCAGTAAAGGAATGCTACAGTTGAATTGAAAACTCTGATTCTGCAACTTGAATGACAGCTCAACAAATAGGTAGTCGAATAGCAGTTAAATCAACTCTAATGGGAATTGGAGCTGCGTATTTGATTATGGCAACACTCGTTGGGCTGGACAGCGGAATCAAAGGTGTGATTTGGATACTGGAAGTTGATTATTGGGAGAACCTTCTTCTAGGGGGCTTTGGACTAACTCTCATGGGGTATTTATTCGGCCGAATAGCAGGAGTAGAGATAATTCAACGGAAAAAGAATCATAAGTGGGTAGGAATAAAGTATGGGTATTTAACCTTATTAACAGGAACAATTATAGGGAGTACATTAGGCTTCATTCAAGAGGGGCTTGATAATATCGGAACACAAGCCAGTCCTTTCGAAGATTACTATTTCAAACCTTTATTTTTGGTAACCATATTTGGGTCAATACCAGTGGTTCTTATAGGTGTTTGGTTTGGACGAACAATCAAGAAAGTAGGCAAGGAGGAACAGGGCATATCCAACGGATTTTAATTTATTCCATTCTTTTAACGAAAATTCTACAATTGAATTAATTATACCAAATACAGTTCTGGGTTTAAGAATTTAGAATCCCTTACTTCAATAAGTTTGGGATTTTTTTATGTCTTGAAATGAAAAGCAAACATTCAATATATGACCCAGAGTTTTTGTTAAGAAACTAAAGATCAATTACCTTATCCGATATTCCCCTGATCACCGATTTACTGATTCCTCATAACTAATACCCAATAACCAACTCCCCATGACCGAATTATTCGCTACCGATAAACTAAAAGCCCTTTACCCTAAAGTAAAGCAGTTTATACAGGAAGAGTTGTACCCTTCGGAACTCTATTTTTTGAAAGACCCTTGGGACGAAGTGAACCATATTTTGAAAGCCAAGCGCGAGAAGGCCAAGAAACTGGGGCTTTGGGCACCTTATCTTTCTGAAGAAGAAGGCGGAGCAGGTTTAACTCTCACAGAATTTGGACAGCTATCAGAGTTATTGGGAAGAACGCCATTAGGTCATTATGTGCTCAACTGCCAAGCACCCGATATAGGCAATATTGAACTGATGCATCAATTTGCTTCGGCCGAATTGAAAGAGAAATACTTAGCACCTTTAATGAAAGGCGAAATAAGAAGCTGCTTTTCCATGACCGAGCCTGATTTTGCGGGTTCAAACCCCGTGAATATGGGCACCACGGCCGTTCTGGATGGAGATGAATTCGTCATCAACGGACATAAATGGTTTACCACAGCGGCTGATGGGGCTACTTTTGCCATCGTTATGGCAGTGACCAATCCCGATGCAGAACCGCACAAAAGGGCCAGTATGATTGTAGTGCCTACCGATACCGCAGGATTTGAGCTCACCCGAAATATCCCCATTATGGGCGATGTGGGAGAAGGCTATTTGAGTCATGCCGAAATCCACTATGTGGATTGTCGTGTACCGAAAAGTAACTTGATTAGCGAAATGGGCAGTGGCTTTATGTTGGCGCAGCAGCGTTTAGGTCCAGGCCGAATTCATCATTGTATGCGCTGGATTGGCATTTGCGAACGTGCCTTCGATATGATGTGCAGTAGGGCGGCTTCAAGAGAATTAAGAGACGGCAAAATGTTAGGCCATCAGCAGACCATTCAGAACTGGATTGCTGAAAGCAGGGCAGAGATTAATGCCTCAAGGTATATGGTACTTCATGCTGCACAAAAGATTGATAATGAAGGAGCTAAAGCAGCACGTTTGGAGATTTCTACCATCAAGTTTTATGTGGCCGATGTGCTGATGAAAGTGCTCGATCGTGCCATTCAGGTACATGGCGCACTGGGCATTACCGATGATACTTTGCTTTCGTTTTGGTACCGCCATGAACGTGGTGCAAGAATTTACGATGGCCCAGACGAGGTGCACAAAGCCAGCTTAGCCAAGGCTATTTTGAAGGAATACGGGTTGTGAGAAAGTTAGAGGTCAGTGTAAGGCGACTAAAAACAAAAAGGAGATAGCTTGTTCAATTAGGCTAATAGAAATCTCCAATCAGATTAATTTCTTCAAAGGTTTTTCAATACGCTTTCAATGTTGGAAATCCCTTACTTCAAACAAGAAAATAAGTATATATTGTAATCTTATAAAACCGCCAGTTACAGGCCAACTAGTGCCTTTTCAAGGTGTGAGATTTCAAACTATATAGAAGACTATGTCAACCTTAGACTATGCTGTTTTTATTGCCTATTGCCTTATTATTATAGGTGTAGGGCTATACTTATCGTTTCGGAACAAGAAAAAAGAAAAGACCTCTGAAGATTATTTTTTAGCTGGCAAATCATTGACATGGTGGGCGATTGGAGCTTCTCTAATTGCTTCCAATATTTCTGCGGAGCAGTTTATTGGCATGTCAGGCTCTGGTTTTGCCTTGGGTATTGCTATTTCATCCTACGAATGGATGGCAGCCATCACGCTTATTCTCGTGGGTAAGTTCTTGCTTCCCATCTTTATTAAAAAGCAGATTTATACCATGCCCCAGTTTTTGGAACAACGGTATAACAGCAATGTGAAAACTACTATGGCCATTTTTTGGATTGGAGTTTACATTTTCGTGAACCTAACCTCAGTGCTTTATTTAGGCTCTTTGGCAATAGAAACCGTGATGGGCGTTGAACGCATCTATGCCATTATTGGCCTAGCGCTTTTTGCCATGATCTATTCGATATACGGAGGGCTAACCGCTGTAGCTTGGACGGATGTAATTCAGGTAATTTTCCTTATTGCAGGTGGTTTGGCTACTACCTATTTGGCCTTAGATGCTGTAAGTGAGGGGAGTGGGCCAATTGCTGGTTTCCAAACATTAATGGATGCCGTTCCCGATCGTTTTGATTCCATTTTAAGTAAAGATCACCCGTTTTATGGAGACTTACCCGGCTGGGGTGTCATCATTGGTGGAATGTGGATTGCAAATATTAGCTATTGGGGTTTGAACCAATACATTACACAAAGGGCTTTGGCTGCAAAATCGCTTAAAGAGGCTCAAAAGGGGGTGATGTTTGCTGGTTATTTGAAACTACTAATGCCGCTTATTGTGGTGCTTCCGGGTATTGCTGCGTATTATTTGCTTATGAAAGAAGGGGCTGCAGATTTGGCTTCAATGAGTGTAACCAACGATGTGCTTTCAGGCTTACCCGATAGTAGTGTTACGAAATCGATGACCGATGTAGCAACCATGACCATAAAGAGCGATAAAGCATATCCCGTGCTCTTACAGTTTTTACCTACAGGCTTTAAAGGAATTGCTTTTGCTGCCTTGGCTGCGGCAATTGTATCTTCATTGGCCTCTATGGCCAATAGTACCGCCACTATCTTCACCATGGATATTTACAAACCTTTGATTAATTCAGGTGCTTCTGAAACCAAACTAGTTACTGTAGGTAGACTTACTGCTTTGGTGGCATTTGGGTTGGCCATACTGGTAGCGCCAATGCTTGGAAAATTAGATCAGGCCTTTCAGTATATACAGGAATACACAGGCTTTGTAACCCCAGGTATAGTAGCGATTTTCCTTTTGGGTATTTTCTGGAAGAAAACTACGCCTAAAGCTGCTTTAGTTGGTGGGGTGAGTACATTCTTGTTCTCTATTTTATTTAAGCAGTTTTTGGAGGAAGTGCCTTTTATGGATAGAATGGGGTATGTTTTTCTGATCTGTACGGCCTTAATGATTGCCGTTTCATTGTTCGATGGTAAGGGCGCTGATTCTAAAAAGGCAATTATAATGAAGGATTTCGACTTTAAAACCTCACGTAGTTTTAATGCTGGAGCCATCGCTTTATGTATTATTCTTACTGTGCTTTATATTCTGTTCCAATGAGCTTGAATGTCTTAAAGAAAGAGTTTGATAGCCGATTTGAAGGGCAGCCAAGGTTTTTCAAGTCACCCGGAAGAATCAATCTGATTGGTGATCATACCGATTATAATGATGGTTTTGTAATGCCTGCAGCCATTAATCGCTATGCACAATTGGCTGTTTCTTTCAACACAGTGAAAAGACTAAATGTAAGATCAATTGATTTAAACGAAATTCTTGAAATTGATTTAAACCAGCTACAAGCCAAGGCCAAGTCAAGTTGGGAAAATTACTTTATTGGGGTGTTGTCCATCTTTGGTGAAAGAGGGATTAAATTAAAAGGCGTTGACTGTGTTTTCACCAGCGATATTCCAGTTGGAGCTGGGCTTTCTTCTTCTGCAGCTATTACTTGTTGCTTTGCTTTTGCTTTGAATGAAATGTTTGAAGCTGGTTTTACGAAAAATGAATTGGTGGACATAGCCCAACAAACGGAACATCGTTTTGCACAAGTAATGTGTGGTAATATGGATCAGACAGCCAGTGTTTTTGGTAAAGTAGGACAAGTATTCAAGTTTGACTGTAGGAGTAGGGAGACTTCTTTCCATTCCTTAAACCTGAATGATTCTTCACTATTGCTTGTGGACACTAAAGTGAAACACGCCTTAGCAGAAACGGCCTACAATACACGTAGAGAAGAATGTGAAGCAGCAGTAAAATTAATTCAGCAGAGTTACCCTGAGGTAAGCAGTCTAAGAGATGCCGAGTATCATATGATCAATGAAGTAGGGCTTAAGGATAATTTAAAACTACGGGCCGAATTTGTTATTGAAGAAAATGATAGAGTAACCAAAGCGGAGTTATGCCTAGATCAAAATGATTTGGATGGCTTGGGCGAACTGATGTGGGAGTCGCATAAAGGCTTAAGTCAGAAGTATAAAGTGAGTTGTCCTGAGCTCGATTTTATTGTTCAGCATACCAAGAACTTGAGCTATATTAAAGGAGCAAGAATGATGGGAGGAGGCTTTGGTGGATGTTGTATACTACTTATTCAATCTAGCGCCATAATGGGTTTTAAAGAACTGATTACAACTCCTTTTACAAAAGCATTTGACGCACAGCCCGAATTCTACCAGTTTGAATTAGTAGATGGAACACAAGAATACAGTTGATTGAAAGTAATAGTGGAAACCTACCAAGCTACAGAACCATAGTTGTCATTCTTATCAACTTGAGAAGGCATACTTTTAGACTTTTCGCTAGAGCGAGAAGGAGATGAGGTATTCAGTTCTGGAATTTCTATTTCCTTGCCTACATTCACTTTACCGTTGAGTTCAGCTCCTTTTTCTATGGAAACCTCTAGTGCGTAGATTTTACCATATATTTTTGCCCCTTTGGTAATGTGAAGCAAACCTTTGCACATTACATCACCATTAACATAGCCTTCAATGGTAATGTCGGTGCCTCTTAAATTTCCTCCAATCTCACCATTAACTCCTATAATGATTTTTTCATTTGAGAGTAAATCTCCGGTGATATTTCCATCTACACGTATGCTCTGTTCAGATTTTAAATTACCCGTAATAATCGAGCCTTGCCTAATTTGAGTAATATGTGTAGATGGAGTAATAGCAGCCATTAAAATTAGATATTAATATTCAGAAGGAATTGAAGTTTCAGATACAGTATTGTTGTCGTCAAAAATTGAAACGACTGTTGTGGCATTTCCGATATCTAAACCTACAGCAGTGCTTTTTACACCACCATTAAGTTGTGCAGAGTTAATGCAATAACCACGACTCGCCAATGATTGTGGCTCATGAGCGATTTCGAGATCTAAAACATCACGGAACTCTTCCTTAAAGCAATCTACAAGAGCGGTGTAAATAGCACCACCCCCTGCTAAATACATAATCTGACTTGCTGTAAAGTCATTATCATTGAAAGCCTTACGCATTGCTGGAGATATTACGTCTTCATAATATTGCTTCAGCACTCTATCGCGCATGCTTCTGATGTCAATTCTTTTTCTGTTCAAGAAAATCACACCTTTTTGGAAAGCAGCATCAATCTGATGTTCTGTTTTCAATTCAAGGTAGTGCTCTTTGGCCAACTCTTTTTCTAGCAAGTTTACTGCGTAACGAAGACCATATGTTGAAAGTGAAGTTCTTTGAACAATACCACCTTCAGTACTCAAAAGTCCTTCAAGAGTTCCGTAACCCAAACTCATTACAAAGAAATTACCCTGCGCTTTTGTAATACCTTTTCTCAAAGCAATGGTACAACCAATTACCTCTGGAATTACCTGCGCACCAGCTACTTCTACTTGAACATTCTTTTTAACTCCACCACCATAAGTTGCCGCATCATATTCAACGGTATGTTGCCCGTCAATTAGCTGTGTAGCTTTTTCTTTGTTCAATTGAAAAGTTGAAAAAGGAAATCCAGTAGTGACTGTGATTGGGTTACCTAGTTTTTGGTTAGCAATAAGTAATGCAGCCTTTAAAAGAAGTTGGTAATCCAACTCATCTGGAGCACTATTTATGTTTTTATGTGGAGAAACTCCCTCGGTTAGAGCAAGATTTCCTATGACATAACCTTCACCATTATGAAAAATTTTTAATCCATTGATCAGGTCAGGGGACACGTTTTTAAGGTCGGTATTATTCCCTTCAAAGACACTAGGGAAAGTATAGGTTTTGAACATAGTTAATGATTTGGTATGCAAATATTTTAGAGCACTTTGAACGAAAGACAATAATACGATTTAATCGCTTTTTTTTGGATGTATATGTTAAAAATCGCTGGAATTTCTGAAAAAGATTTTGATTTCAAAACTGATAATCCGCTATCGGTTAATTACGATGGCAATTTTTGTGTTGTTTTCATTTACGGCCATCCGAGTGATTCCAGAAAGCCCCATAGCGCTTAAATCTGTAATCTCATTCCATTCTTTATGGTATTTAGGATTGAATGTGAGGATTTTAGAGCCTACACTGGTTACATATGTTCCCTCATTTGTAATTGTCCAATCGCTAGAATTTTCAGGCTTTTTTACTGTTAGCTCAAATCTAGCTGTAGCTGAATTGAGCCTGTAAATATTTTTGTCACCGTTCTCTTCAGTTCTTTCAAAGGCAAAATCTGTAGTTTCAGGAATCAATTTCAGTGTTCTACCAATATTGTCGGTAATCTTTTTTTCACCAGGTTCTCTGGCATTAGCCATTAATAAAGTAACGGGAGTGCCCAAAACAAACATGGCCACATTAGAACCGCTCCATGCATGATAGCCCACGGGAGCAATGTCTTCAAAAACAAGTTGAGGAGACTTTTTTGTGTTTAAATGAAACAACCAAAGCCTTTGCGTACCATCTTCTTCAACCCGTACTGCCGCAAATGACTCGAAACCAGGAACCATGGCTGCTGAATACTCACTTTCTTTTGAATTGGTTAAGTTGGTTTTTTTATTCTCCAACAAGTCCAGCATCATAATGTCTGTTTGTCCATTGTCATATGCGGTATAGAGCATATAATCTTCTCCATAAAAATAAGGTTGGTTGTCGTAGCCTTTCCGTTCGGTTACATTTTTGCCTTTTTCTATAGTTACGTTTCCCTTCTTTTCTTTAAGGTTGAAAACAAATATATCGGTATCAGGAGGGGGAGCTTGGGCATTGCCAATAAGGGTACAAAGCCCAAAAGCAAGGCACATGATGAGTCGTTTATTCATAAAAGGAATACAAAATGTTTATCGAAAATATTAAAGTTTACCGACAACGAAAAATTTAATTTAAAGCTCTGAAATTGGTTTGCTGTGAATCAAGTATAAAGTTTAGCGATAAGTTTATCTGTTTGAACATACAATTTTGATAAAGACAATCTTTTCATACCTAATTTAGAATGAATATGCTTTTGCCAAAGCAATTGAAAGTCAGTGGATTGTTGACTTAATAATATACCTTTTATAAAAACTTCTTTGGCGAAAGGCGCTCATTCCAGTTGAATTCCTTAAATTTTAAGCTGAAATCAACCGTACCTTATGCAAGTTATAGAATCCTCAAAAGTTTATGATGTTGTCATTGTCGGCTCAGGAGCCGGTGGGGGAATGGCTACAAAAATATTATCAGAGGCAGGTTTTGATGTAGCAGTACTCGAAGCAGGTCCATTTTTTGACCCCGCAAAAGATGAATATAGAACCCAATTGCGCTGGCCGTGGGAATCTCCAAGGCGTGGCGCTAGCTCAGACCGAAGGTCTTTTGGTGATTACGATGCTGCATATGGCGGCTGGAATTTAGAAGGTGAGCCTTATACTGAAGCTCCAGGAACCCGCTTTGCTTGGTTTCGCTCTAGAATGCTAGGGGGGAGAACCAACCACTGGGGAAGAATTTCATTGCGTTTTGGGCCTTTAGACTTTAAGCGTAAAAGCGTTGACGGCTTGGGCGACAACTGGCCGATTGGCTATGATGATGTAAAGCCTTACTACGATAAGGTGGATAAGCTTATTGGTGTTTTCGGTAGTAAAGAAAATATTCAAAACGAACCCGATGGTTTCTTTTTACCTCCGCCAAAGCCAAGGCTTCACGAACTATACTATATTAATGGAGCCAGAAAAGCAGGAATTCCAGTAATTCCTTCAAGACTTTCCATTTTAACAAAACGAATTAACAACCAACGAGGAAGCTGCTTCTATTGCGGTCAATGTAACCGTGCATGCTCTGCATATGCCGATTTCTCGTCTGGAACCTGTCTGATTTTCCCAGCCCAGAAGAATGGAGGTAAAATCGAGCTGTTTACCAATTCAATGGTACGCGAGGTAACTACCAATAAAGAAGGAAAAGCAACGGGCGTAAACTATGTCAATAAACTCGATAGAAAGGAGTATCACTTAAAGGCCAAGGTGGTGGTTATGGCCGCATCTGCTTGTTCTTCAGCCCGAATCCTTTTGAATTCCAAGAGCAGTGTTCACCAAGACGGTTTAGGAAATAGCAGTGGTTTAGTAGGTAAATACCTGCATGATTCTACAGGAGCAAGCCGTTCGGTATTCATTCCAAAACTGATGGATCGTAAGATTTATAATGAAGATGGAGTAGGAGGAATGCACGTTTATACACCTTGGTGGCTTAACGATAAGAAACTGAAATTCCCAAGAGGTTACCATATTGAAGTTTGGGGCGGAATGGGCATGCCTAGTTATGGCTTCGGCTTCAACCCAAATAATTTGAATAAGATTATGGGTGGCGAAGTTGGCGGTTATGGCGAATCACTCAGAGAAGATGTGAAGAAATACTATGGAGCTGTACTTGGTGTATCGGGTAGAGGTGAGAGTATTCCGCAACGTGGTAATTATTGCGAAATTGATAATAACGTGGTGGATGAATGGGGAATTCCTGTACTTAAGTTCAATTACCAGTGGACGGAGCACGAGATAAACCAAGCCGAGCACATGCAAGATACCTTTGAGCAAATTTTAGAAGCTACTGGAGGTATTTTATTAGGTGACAAGCCTGGTAAGGACAGAAATTATGGACTCACTGCACCAGGAGAGATTATTCACGAAGTGGGAACCACCAGAATGGGTAATGATAAGAAGGAATCGGTAACCAATAAGTATAATCAGCTTCACGATTGTGACAACGTGTTTATTATGGACGCTGGCCCATTTGTGTCGCAAGCAGATAAGAACCCAACTTGGACCATTTTGGCCTTGGCTTGGAGAGCCTCAGATTATTTAATTGAACAAGTAAAACAAAGAAATATTTAAGTCATGGATAGACGCGAATCATTAAAATCTTTATTGGTCGGTTCTGTAGCAGGTGGACTACTCGTGACTGGTTGTGCGCCAGAAACCACAGTTGAAACACCAGAAAAGCCGCAACTTCCTGGCTATGGTAGAAACGAAAGAGAAAAAGAACATGATGAAAAAGTACTTTCCGAGACCTTTTTCAACGAACACGAATTGGAAACCATTGCTGTTTTATGTGATATCATTCTTCCTGCCAACGCAGAGTTCGGATCGGCAAGCGATGCTGGCGTACCTGAGTTTATAGAATTTATAGCCAAGGATATGCCCAATAACCAATTGCCAATCCGTGGTGGTTTAGCTTGGTTAGATTCCCATTCCAATAAGTTATATGGAATGGAATTTAAGAAACTGAACGATGAACAACACAAGACTATTTGTGATAGCATTGCTTACCCCGGTAAAACTGCTCCTGAGCTAAAACATGGAGAAAGGTTCTTCGCTAACATGAGAAACTTGACCATGACTGGTTATTTTACCTCCGAAATGGGAGTGAAAGACTTGGGTTATAAAGGTAACATGCCGGGAGTTTGGGATGGTATTCCTGAAGATGTTTTGAAGCAACAAGGAATGGCATATGAAGAAGAGTGGCTAGCCAAATGTGTGGATCAAACCAAACGAATGGACATTGCTACTTGGGACGATGACGGAAATTTATTGACATGATGAAGCCAATGTTATTCCTGATTTTTGGAATGGCCTTCCTAACATTAGGTTGTACCGAAAATATAGCCAAACAAGTTGATGTTAATGAATTTGAGACATTAATGGCTGATGAGGCTTCGGTACAGATTATTGATGTAAGAACCCCAGATGAATATGCGCAAGGTGCAATTAAGAATTCTACCTTAATGAACTTTAATGCACCAGATTTTAAAAATAAGCTAGAAGGGTTAGATAAAAACAAACCAGTAGCGGTGTATTGCCATTCAGGCGGACGAAGTAATCAAGCCTTTGAAATGATGAAGGAGATGGGTTTCAAGCAAATCTATGAACTTCAAGGAGGTATAGCCGCTTGGCAAGCTGGAGGTAAAGAAATCCAAAGGTAATTGAAGTAGAAAAGCCCGAAAGGGCTTTTTTCTTTTACAGCCCATCCTAATTTTCTATCAGTCATTTAAACTTTCAATACTTTTCCTGAACAACTCAGGGCATCAAATGGTATGTTTGTGGAAAGCTTATTCAAAAATATGTTATTTGTACTTTCTCCCGCCAAAACCCTCGATTTCGAAACCCCTTGTAATGCCGAAAAGTCTTATCCTCGTTTTCAGAAAGAAACGCTAGAGTTGATTGGTATACTCAAAAAAAAGACCCCTGAGGAAATTCAAGAGTTAATGGATATAAGTGAGGGTTTGGCGGAACTGAATGTGGATCGTTACAACAAGTTTAGAAAATCAAAAGACTCTAAAGCTGCAAAACAAGCGGTTTATGCCTTTAAAGGCGATGTATATATTGGTCTTGAAGCAGAAGAATTATCTAATGAAGACATCCTTTACGCACAAGAACATTTGCGCATTCTTTCAGGTCTTTATGGCTTGCTCAGGCCTTTGGATTTGATTCAACCTTACCGATTAGAAATGGGCACCCGTTTGGCCTTTGACGATTATACCACATTGTATAACTATTGGGCCGACACCATCGCCAATCAGGTGAATCGCGATTTAAAGAAACAAGGCGATAAAGTGTTAATCAATTTGGCTTCGCAAGAATATTTCAAAGCCATCGACAGACCAGCACTTAAAGCTAAAGTGATTAATGTAGAGTTTAAGGATTTCAAAAATGGGCAGTACAAAATCATATCCTTCTTTGCCAAAAAGGCGAGGGGTTTAATGGCACAGTACATTATTAAAAATAGAATCAATGAAGTAGAGCTATTAAAAGGCTTTGATTACGAAGGTTACTATTTTGATGAAGCTGGTTCTGACGAAAGTAACTTACTGTTTAAAAGGGATTAGTTTTAAGGAATTGTGAAAGACCCAAAAACCATAGCCTCAAGAGATTTTTTGCCTGAACTTCAGTTTCAGACTTCGCGCAGCTCTGGGCCAGGTGGTCAAAACGTAAATAAGCTTGAAACGCGGGTAACGCTCAGGTTTAATCTTCAAAGTTCAAACGTATTGAATGAAGAGGAAAAAGAGCACCTAGCGAAAAAATGGGAAAAGCAATTGACCAATGAAGGGGAGTTGCTGATCAGTTCGGAAGCTCATAGAACCCAGCTACGGAACAAAGATGAAGTGATTACCAAGTTTAGGAAAGCGATAGAACAGGCCTTTACCAAACCTAAGCCACGTAAGAAAACCAAACCCTCAAAAGGAGCAATTGAAAAGCGCCTTACCAGTAAAAAGAATCATTCCGAAAAAAAGGATTTGCGTAAGCCGCCCAAGTACTAAAAAAGGCCTCGAATTATCGAGGCCTTTCAATTTTTATAGGTTCAGAAGGTTAATTATTCACCTCCTTTTCTATTTGGATTTCTTGGGCTTGGCCACTCCATTGGCTGACCGTTTCTTGGGTTTACAGGCAAAACACTTTTGTCTCTTGGGAAGAACTGATCATCCTCAGAAGCCATGTAAGTCATTATTGCAGTAAGAATTGCGTTGTTTCTTACATCTTCGAATACAATTTTATCATAAGTATCCTTGTTTGTATGCCAAGTGTAAGCGCCATAATCCCAGCTAGTTGAGCTTAAGCTAAAACCAGGAGCACCAGCAGCTACAAAAGAAGCGTAGTCAGAACCACCTCCTCCAGGAGAACCAGGGAAGTTAGTGTCAATTTCTCTTCTGATAGCACTTGGTACAGGAGCCAACCATCTGTTGATAAACTCATAAGCGTGAAGGAAACCTTGTCCGCTAATGTTTACTACTCTACCAGTACCATTATCTTGGTTGAAAAGAGCCTGTAAACCTTTAATCACTTCTGGGTGATCTTGAACGAAAGCAGAAGAACCGTTTAAGCCTTGCTCTTCGCTACCCCAATGTCCTACAAGGATTGTTCTCTTTGGGTTAGGATAAATCTTTTTTAAGATTCTCATAGCTTCCATCATTACCAAAGTTCCAGTTCCGTTATCTGTAGCTCCAGTTCCACCATCCCAAGAATCGAAGTGAGCAGAAAGCATAACATATTCGTTTGGCTTTTCAGAACCTTTGATTTCAGCAATAGTGTTGAAAGTTGGCATCATGCCTAGGTCTTTTGCAGTAGTTTTTACAGTGATTTTTGGAGTATCACCATGTTCAGCCATTCTGAATAGTGTTCCATAATCCTCTAATCCTATATCAATCGTTGGAACTTTTGTAGTTCTAGCACCAAAAATTTTGTTAGCACCAAAACCTCTTGACCAGTTAGAAATCAAAATACCAGCAGCACCAGCTTCTTCTAAAACAGTAGGCATGTCGCGTGAGCTTGTACCTGTGTTTCTAAGTCTTTCTTGCCAAGCTCTAGATAATTCAGCTCTGTCTTTTCTCATGTTTTCCACAGAAAGTTCAGTTCCGTTTTTCTCCCAGTTATAATCCGGACGACCAGTTGGCTGTGCCATATCGATCATTACGAACTTACCTTTAATGCCTTTCAACCAAGTTTTAAACTCAGCTTCGCTAGCCACATTAGGGATTACTACTACATCACCAGTTACATCTTTACCGTTTGTAGAAGGGCTCCATGCCAATTGCATAGCCTCTAAAGTTTTTACACGAGGAGAAATCATGTCTACGTGAGTAATTCCACGTTCCCAACCTTTCCATTCACCCCATTTCTCGTTGCGGGCATCTATACCCCAGCCTTTATATTTAGCCACAGCCCAATCGTTGGCTGAATTCATTTGTGGAGTACCCACTAAACGAGGTCCATTTTTATCCAATAGCTCATAAGCTAAATTCTCTAGTTGAGAGTTGTCATTAGCTTCTGCTACGATTCTGTCTACAATGGCTTTAGTGTCCTGAGCATAAGTATTGATACTCAAGCAGAACGCCAAAATCATAAATAATTTGAGTGATCTTTTCATTTTGATTGATTTGAATTTTCGTCCAAGATATTAATCTAAGTTAAACACAGGCTTACCGATGGTGTAAAGATTGTAACATGAACTATACTAAAATAGCCTTGCTCTAGAGCGGAGTAAAGCTAAAATAAGGGTTTTTTCAGCAGCCCTAAAGTGCATAGCAGAAACGAGCAAAACCGTTTAAAACGAAACTTGTATTCTACTAATTGTGCTTTTGAAACTATATTTTCAGGCTTAAAAATATTTAGTCAATTCTTGATTTTTCGTTCCAACGTAAGTTGAAATATGTGCGTCAAAGGAGCATAAACAACATGTTTCACATATTATTTAACTCAAATGAAAATGATCGACAAAAAAAGTAGTGCATTGAAAATGATTTCATTCGCCTTCTTACTTACCGTTTTGTTCAGTGTTAGTTCTTGCAAAGATGATGACGATCCTGCTCCAGCAGTAGCAGCGCCAACAGTAAATGCAGCTACGGAAATTGCGGCCACCACTTTTAAAGTAAGCTGGACAGCCGTAACAGGAGCCGACAAGTACTTACTGGATGTTTCTAAAGAAGCTCACTTTGGTACTAAAGTTACAGGCTTTGATAAAAAGGAACTGACCACAACAAATGCGACAATAACTGGCTTGACTGCTAAAACGAAGTACTACTACAGAGTCTATGCTAAAAAAGGAACAGCAACTTCTGCAGCATCATCTGTAAAAAGTGCTACTACAATTGAGTAAACCTTAATAGTTAGATTCAATTTTCGAACACAAAAAGAGACTGCTTTTTACAGGCAGTCTCTTTTCATTTATACTTATACACAATTTTGAAACAGAGCTATTTTAGAGTTTTAAACTTCTCTTGTACAACTTCCTGTACAGGTCGGTTTTCGATCTTACTCTTTAGCCATGAAAGAATATCTAAATAGAGGAAAGGCCTACGCTCATAAAGATTCTCGTTCAATACTGCCAAGCGGTCATAAAGAATTTGGAACTCCTGTTTCAATTCATCAGGTTTAATTTTACCTGTTTTTCTTAAAAAGTTGAAAATCTCTTTTTGCACCGCCTGCTGATCGTTCATTTTTCCTATAAAATGGAAAGTAGACTTGATTTGGTACTCCAAATGAAAATCCTGACCATCCTCAAAGTGTGCAATCAGATTAAGAATTCTAGCAAAACAATGAATATCTTCCCTTAGGCTTACATCTTTAAAATAGACGATTTTGTTGAGGTAGAAAATGGCCTTTCGGTTGTTTCCGCACCCAAAATAGAGGGTTGCAATTTTGTAGTAGAAGAGCAATACTCGTTCAGGGTCAATTTTTCCTTCATATTCGCTCAGCTTTTTCAATAGCTTAGGCACCATCTGAGTACCTTCTTCAAAATTGCCCTCCATAAAAGCTTTGTTGATTTTAGAAACCCACAAAAACTTAAAAATTAGCACCTCGGTATTTAAATCTTTAACAATGCTTTTGTCTTTAGAAAGGTCTTCAACCTCTGAAAGTACCTCGCAAAAAGCTGAATAGTATTGAAGTTGAAACAAGGCAGTAAGCAAATTGCTATAGCTTTTGATGAACAAAGCAGTTTGCTTATTTATCATGTCTTCGTTCTGTTTAAACAGATCAACCAAGGCCCTAGAATGCTTATAGGAGTTGGGGAAATTCTGAACAATGTTATTGTACCAAACATGACTTTGATGGTAGTACATCTGCTCATAAAAACTTAAGCTGGAAAGTTCAACCGAAGGGAAATTGGCTTTAAAATAGGCTGAAACCTCGTTGAAATCGGTTTCATTTTTAGCATATCCCTTTTGAAGAAATAGGCTGTAAAGGTTAAGCGTGAGGTTCGATAGCTGATGTGTAGATAAAAGAATTTGCGAAGTCTGGTTTACTTCATTGGTCAATTCTCCCGCACGGCTTTCAATACTTCGCGTAATGTGCTGAGACTCAATCATTTTTTCAAACTCCATTATCAATAAAGCCAGCGCATGGTGCTTGGTATCCTTGGCCTGCGTTTTTGCCCTATCTAAAATCTTTAATGCCTGTCTGTAAAAGCCCTTATTGTATAGAAGTTTGGCGTGGTCTAGGCTTTCTCTCAACTGCATATCAGTATTATGACTAATATGAAAATGCCTTAAACTGGCCAAAATCTGTTTGAAAAGATTTGCCTTTTGATTAGAGAATTGTTCCTTCTTAATACTCTTAACTTTTCCTAAAATCACCTTGTCGTCATAGCTCTTCAGACAGTCCATGGCATCGAAGAGCTTGACAAACTTTACATCCTCAGAATTACCGCTACGATTAACGAACATTCTAAAATGTCGCTTCTCAGATTTTGTCAGCGATTTTATCAGCTCAAATAATGAATCCTGCTTTGGGTTAGCCATTGTAATTTATTCTTCTTAATGAATTGATATACAGTGATATAAAAATATAGAGTTCGCTATAAAAATAGTAGAAGCTCTAGCATCAGTTTTGGCCTCGCAGTAGGCGCCCACTAATTTTAATTAAGAATAAAGATGTATTAAAAGAATAAAGTACAGAGCCCAAATAAACAATGGATAGACAGAAAATACAAATCTTTGATACTACATTACGAGATGGCGAGCAGGTGCCGGGCTGTAAATTAAATACCAAAGAGAAACTGGAAGTAGCAGAAAGGTTAGAAGCCCTTGGCGTAGATGTAATCGAGGCAGGGTTTCCAATTTCTAGCCCAGGTGATTTTGAGTCGGTTGATGCAATTTCGAGACTGGTGAAAAACGCAACAGTTTGTGCTTTGAGCCGTGCGGTTGAAAAAGACATAGTTACTGCCGCAGAAGCCGTAAAACATGCCAAAAGGCCAAGAATCCATACAGGAATTGGTACTTCTGAATCGCATATTAAATACAAACTCAATACTACTCCTGAAAAGATTGTTGAACGCGCAGTAGCAGCAGTTTCTTTAGCGAAAAAGTATGTTGAAGATGTAGAGTTTTATGCGGAAGACGCAGGAAGAACCGATAACGAGTTTCTGGCACACGTATGTGAGCAAGCGATAAAAGCTGGGGCTACCGTTCTGAATATTCCAGATACTACAGGCTATTGCTTGCCGAGCGAGTATGGAGAGAAGATTGCCTATCTCAAGTTCAATGTAAGAGGTATAGAGAATGTAACCATTTCTACCCATTGTCATAATGACTTGGGCATGGCCACGGCCAATTCAATTGCGGGCGTAATTAATGGCGCTACGCAGATTGAATGTACCATTAACGGCATTGGCGAAAGAGCAGGAAATACTGCTTTAGAGGAAGTGGTGATGGTTTTACAACAACACCCTTACCTTAGAAAAACCACAGGAATTGACACTAAACAACTGACAGCCTTGTCGAAGTATGTGTCAGAAACTATGCGGGTTCCAGTGCAGCCTAATAAGGCCATTGTAGGCGCAAATGCTTTTGCCCATTCTTCGGGAATTCACCAAGATGGCGTGATTAAACGAAGAGACACCTATGAAATTATCGACCCAAAAGATGTTGGGGTAGATCACTCTTCCATCATTCTTACTGCTCGTAGCGGCAGGGCTGCCTTGGCTTACCGAATGAAAAATATTGGTTATGAACTCACCCGCGATGAGCTGGATGTGGTTTACGCCAACTTCCTTCAAGTGGCAGATAGTAAAAAGGAAGTTTTTGACGAAGACTTACACCAATTGTCGGATTTGAAATATCAAATGGCAGTTTAATATGGGAAAGACACTTTTTGACAAAGTTTGGGACGCCCACGTGGTGAAACAAATCGATGGCGGAACGGATGTTTTGTACATCGATCGCCATTTGATCCATGAGGTCACCAGTCCGCAAGCATTTTCGGAACTGGAAACAAGGAATTTGCCGCTTTTCCGTAAGGAGAAAATGGTGGCCACACCAGACCACAACATTCCTACAAAAGATCAGCATTTACCAATTAAAGATGCGTTGTCTAAACATCAGGTAGACCGCTTGTTAGAAAACTGCGCCAAGTTTGATGTAGAACTGTATGGTTTAGGGCATCCTTTTCAAGGTATTGTACATGTAATCGGACCAGAGTTAGGGATTACCCTACCGGGAAGAACCATGGTTTGTGGCGATTCTCACACTTCGACCCACGGAGCATTTGGCGCAATTGCTTTTGGTATTGGCACCAGCCAAGTAGCCCAAGTAATGGCCAGTCAGTGCCTTTTGCAATCAAAGCCTAAAACCATGCGCATTACTGTAGATGGTGAGTTGAATAAAGGTGTTTTGGCTAAGGATATCATTCTGCACATTATTGCTGAATTGACAGCAGCTGGTGGTACAGGTTACTTTATTGAATACGCAGGCTCTGCCATTCGTTCGCTTTCTATGGAAGCCCGAATGACGGTTTGCAATATGAGCATTGAAATGGGAGCGAGGGGCGGAATGATTGCACCTGACCAAACCACTTTCGATTACATTGAAGGAAGAGAGTTTGCACCAAAAGGCGAAGCATTCGAACAAGCCGTTGCCTATTGGAAAACCCTTCATTCGGATGATGATGCCATTTTTGATCAAGAGTATCATTTTGATGCAGCCGACATTGAGCCGATGATTACCTACGGTACCAATCCGGGTATGGGCATTAAAATCAAAGGCAATATTCCGGAGAAACTAGCAGCTTCTAACCAAGATAGCTACCGTAAGTCTCTTGATTACATGGGCTTTCTTCCGGGCGAATCACTACTGGGTAAAGAGATTAACCATGTATTTATAGGCAGCTGCACCAATTCTAGAATCGAAGATTTGAGGATTGTGGCTGACTATGTAAAAGGCAAGAAAAAAGCAGCACACGTTCAGGCCATGATTGTTCCGGGCTCTAAGCAAGTAGAAAAACAAGCCATTGCCGAAGGATTGGATATCGTATTGAAAGAAGCGGGTTTTGAGCTTCGCGAACCGGGCTGTTCAGCCTGTTTGGGTATGAACGATGACAAAGTGCCTGCGGGCGCTTACTGTGTTTCTACTTCCAACCGAAACTTTGAAGGACGACAAGGCCCTGGTTCTAGAACCTTATTGGCAAGTCCGTTGGTAGCTGCAGTTACGGCAGTCCAAGGTAAAATTGTTGACATCACTGAATTCTTGAATTGAGATGGAGAAAGTTGTAAAAGTACTTAGCAGGGCAGTTCCATTGCCTCATGAAGATATTGACACGGATCAAATTATACCAGCCCGTTTTCTAAAAGCCACATCCCGAGAAGGTTTTGGAGAAAACCTTTTCAGGGATTGGCGATATAACTCAGAAAATAGCCCCAAAGAAAGCTTTGTGTTAAATGATGCTACCTATGAGGGGAGCATTCTTGTGGCGGGCAAAAATTTTGGTTGCGGTTCTTCCAGAGAACATGCCGCTTGGGCGCTTTATGATTATGGTTTTAGGGTAGTCGTGTCTAGCTTCTTTGCCGATATTTTTAAAGGCAATGCCTTGAATAATGGCTTACTGCCTGTTCAAGTTTCTGAAGGTTTTCTTGAGGAACTTATGGAAACAATAAGCTTGATTCCAGATACTAAGGTAGAGGTAGACTTGGTAAATCAGTCCATTTCGTTCAATGGATTTGAAGAATCGTTTGAAGTGAATTCTTACAAAAAAGAATGCCTGATTAACGGCTATGACGACATTGATTATTTAGTAAGTATTAAAAATGAAATAGAAGCCTTTGAAAAACAGGCGGTAACAATATAATGGGAGTGAAGAAGAAAATAGGAGTGTTGCCAGGAGATGGCATAGGCCCAGAAGTGGTAGCAGAAGGAATCAAAGTGCTCGATGCAATTGCTTCCCGATTCAACCACCAATTTGATTATGAATACGCCTTGGTAGGCGCAGCAGCGATTGACGAAACGGGCAATCCATTGCCCGATGAAACATTGGCGATTTGTAAGCGATCAGATGCCTTTTTGTTTGGTGCCATTGGTCATCCTAAATATGACAATGACCCTTCGGCCAAAGTAAGACCAGAACAAGGTTTGCTTAAACTTAGGAAAGAGCTAGGGCTTTTTGCGAATATCCGACCAGTAACGGCTTATGACAGCCTTTTGCATATGTCGCCACTGAAGGTAGACCGTATTATGGGGGTTGACTTTGTGGTGTATAGAGAATTAACAGGCGGTATCTATTTTGGTGAAAAAGGCAGAACGGAAGATACCGCTTACGATCATTGTACTTATTCCTATGCCGAAGTTGAACGTATCGCACACTTGGCATTTAAGGCCGCCCAAAACAGAAAGAAAAAACTGACTTTGATTGATAAGGCCAATGTGTTGGAAACTTCTCGCTTATGGAGGGAGAAAGTAACCGCTATGGCCAAGGAATATCCTGATGTAACGCTCGATTGCATGTTTGTAGATAATGCCGCCATGCAAATGATTCAGAACCCAAAGCAGTTTGATGTGGTGCTCACCGAAAACATGTTTGGCGACATTATTTCCGATGAAGCCTCCGTTATTGGTGGCTCAATGGGGCTATTGCCTTCTGCTTCGGTAGGAAATAAAACTGCGATGTTCGAGCCTATTCATGGTTCATACCCACAGGCCACAGGCCAAAATATAGCCAACCCAATCGCCACAATTTTATCTGTAGCCATGCTTTTAGATCATCTTAATCTGATAGATGAAGCAATAGAAGTAAGGCAAGCGGTAAAAGCAGCACTAAGAAACGGGATGGTAACAGAAGATTTAGCAAAAGACCAAGGCTTTGGTACCGATCGTGTAGGCGATTTTATTGCCAATCACATTTTAGATGGTGAAGCCTCTGGCTCTCAAAACAACATTCAGGTCGGTCTCAGCACCATCATCTGAAACTGTTAGAAGTGGTTTGTTTAATTGTTAAGCCCCAATGCGAAAGCGTTGGGGCTTTAGTTTTATGAGCCTTTTTCTTTCCTTTAAAAAAAGCACCCTTGTGTAAAGCCTAATTCCCAAGTCTTCTTATTTTTGCTCTCGTTAAAACCCAAAGCTACTTTTGATATTAATTTTTAAGCTTTGGCAATTAAGAATCTGAAATTATGGGAAGAGCATTTGAATTTCGTAAGGGTAGAAAAATGAAAAGATGGGGCATGATGTCCCGAGTGTTTCCAAAACTAGCCAAAGCCATTACCATGGCCGCTAAAGAGGGCGGTGGCGATCCCCATATGAACTCTGCTTTGCGTACGGCCATCCAAAATGCCAAGGCACAAAATATGCCTAAAGACAACATCGACTCGGCCATTAAAAGGGCAACAAGCAAAGATGTTGAGGCTTATATCGAAATGAACTACGAAGGCAAAGGCCCTCATGGAGTATTGGTTTTTGTAGAATGCGCTACCGACAACCAAAACCGTACGGTCGCCAATGTGAAGTCATATTTTAATAAAGCAGGAGGCTCAATAGTGCCAAATGGTTCTTTGGAATTTATGTTCAGCAGAAAGTCGGTTTTTGAATTTTTGAAAACGGACGATATGGATTTAGAAGAATTGGAATTCGAATTTATTGATGCGGGGCTTGAAGAAATAGAAGAGTACCCAACGGAAGAAGACGAAGATCAAATGATGGTGGCCATTTATGGCGATTACACCAACTTCGGTCAGTTGCAAAAGGCTTTGGAAGAAAAAGGAATCGATATTAAAAGCGCCAGCTTAAAACGTTTCCCAACCACTCCGGTAGAGTTTACCGAAGAGCAAATGGAAGAAATTGACAAGCTGATTGACAAGATTGATGAAGACGATGATGTACAAGCGGTATACACTAATATCGCTGAATAAAAACATCGCTCATATTAAACCAAAAACTCCAACTACTGAAAAGTGGTTGGAGTTTTTGATTCAGGGTTCACCTTGCGGAATAATGATAGCTGCGGCAAATCACATGCGATAATTCACATTTAAATTATGGAATAAATTACTAATGCTATTGGACAGCATATTAAAAGAGTTCATGAATTAATACATGGTATTCGCATCATAGTTTAATTAATGATATTAAATTAATTTATATATCTTTATTACTTATGATTTTCAGAAAAGAATTAATCTGATTGCTTATGAGTGATAAAGCTAAAATATTAAAAGGCTATTATGACCTTTTTCCCTTTCATAGGCATCCGCTTTGGATGGCTATCAAGAATAAGGAATTATCAAAGGAGCAAGTGGTTAAAGCCGAAAGTCAACACTATCTTAGAACAAAAGCTGGCAAAACGCTTAGAGAAAGTGCTATGTCCCAATGTGCAAGTCTTAGTGCGGCTTTATGGGAATCAATTATTGATACATATTATGAAGAGTGTACAGAGGAGGATGGGACACCTACTCACTTAGATTTAGTCATTAGAATTTTAAGAGAAGGGGGGATTGAAGATGATAAATTGTCTTACATTCAGAATACTCCAGGAAATATTGCAGCAATATCTTTGTATGAAAATATTGCTAGCAGAGGTGCAGGATGTCATATTATTGGCGCTGGTATGGTAGAAGGGTTTTATGCTGATCTTTGTCCAACGATATTCAAAGCATACACCTCTTCATTTTATGGCTTCACTGAGTTTGCGGCAGAAACTTATTCAATACATGGAACTATGGACTTGGAACATGCAGAAAGGGCTTATGCGGTAATTGATGAAGCTGTTGATATCCATGGTTGGGATAAAGTAGAATCAAGTGTAAGAGATGCTTTTGTTGCAACAAGCCTTCATTATGATGGAATGTTGCAAGAAGCAACAGGAGAAAATAATTATTGGGATGGTAAAAGTTAATTTATGAAAGGATACATATATACTATGTTTCAAGGCGCAGACCCTGGAAATGGTTGGAAACTGAATGATCCAATATTTGGTAAGGTACCTACCTTAGGCGCCTGTATGCCAAACGTAAGAAGAGCTGTAGCTATTGGAGACCACATATTCTCTATTAGTGGTCGTGTTAAAAATGTCCAACAGTATATAGTTGGAGGGTTTAGTGTTAGAGAAAAAATCAATGCACTTGCAGCTTACGAAAGGTTGCCCGAAAACCGTATGAAAAAAGATGAAGATGGAAATCTTTTAGGTAACATCATTGCCGATTCAGAAGGAAATCATCTTGAGATAGACTACCATGATAATTTTGAACAGAGAATCAAGAATTACATAATTGGTGAAAAACCTATTTACTTTGATACAGAAAAAGAAATCATTCAGGCAAGAAATCAAACTTTGGAGGTCTTAAGAGATGTGTTCGACAAAAAAGGAGAAACAGTTTATGAGATTTTAGGTAGATGGAGAAAATTGAATGAAAAACAGATTGTTAAAATCGTTGATTGGATGGATCAAATTAAACAAAATTGAGTATGCTAAACTTGATTTTTGAGATTAGAAACTTTGGGAGTCTCAACATTCTTTCGGATAAGACAGGTATAACTTTGGATCGTTTAAAATCTCTTTCTGATGAGCTTTCTGAAGCTACTATGCTTGAAGTTCAAAAACTATCAAGTGTTTTAAAAATGTCCGTTGAGTTTCTAACCTCTGAAAATGAGAAGTACGAAAATCTAAATTTTTTATTTAGAAAGTCATTTCATGATAAAAGAGGGGATGCCTTGGCAAATAGATTCTCTCATCTTGTTGGGAATTCCTTTGAAATTATGGAAGAACAACATATAGACTATTCTTTACTTAGATCAATGATGGGTGCCCGTGAAAATTCTTATGAAAATGCTTTCCGATTAGCTAATCAGTTTAGATACATAATGGGTGATGAAAAGGGACTCTCACCACTTGTAAATCTTCCACAGATTGTGACTGAAAAGCTCAACTGTATTCTTTATGTAACGGATCTTGGAAAAGACATTGATGGAGCTTCAGCAGTTGTTGAAGGTATTCCTTTTATTTTCTTATCTCCGAGATTTAAACCAAGAATGTTGTTTACTCTAGCCCACGAATTAGGGCATATTCTAAATCACCACAGTTTAGAAAGTGATTTTGCATTGTATGATTCGAATTTGAACGCCATGTCCAGAACTACAAATTTAGACGAATCATTCGCTAATGCATTTGCTTCAAACCTACTTTTACCTGAAACAGGAGTGGGGGTAGCATTAAAAAAGATTGGTGATATATTTAAAATAAAGAACGAGCATCTAGGTGATATTGAAATTCTATATCTAAGTAGAATATATGGAGTCAGTTTTGAAGTTGCAGCTATGCGATGCGAAGATTTAACATTATTACCCCAAGGAGGGGCTAAATCTTTATATAATCACATAAAAGTTAACCATCATAATCCAGAACAAAGAGCGAAGCAGTTGAATTTGCCAGAAAGACCACAAATTAATTTCCCGCAAGTTTCTCCAAACTTGACCAAACTGGCGATTGAGAAAATAAGAAAAGGTACGATTTCTTTAGGAAAAGCCTCAGAAATACTTTCAATACCGATTTCTCACATCATGAATCAAAACTTATAATTTGAATTATGCCAGCTGTTATACTTGATGCATGCTCAGTTATAAATATGATTAATGCAGAAGTAATCCAAAAGTTAGAGGTAATAGACGGCTACACTTTTCATATTGGAAATTTGGTGTTAGAAGAGTGCCTTGATGAAGCTCAAAAAATCGTAGTCAGACAGTGTATATTAGATGGTGTGATTGAGCCAGTGACCAATGATTTAACAGTCCGAGAGTTTAATTCTATTTCCAATAAGTATGGTTTAGGAAAAGGGGAATCGGAGTGTATTGCTTATATGAAAAAAATTGGTGCAATAGTATGTACAGACGATAATAAGGCCCGTAGGTCAATTGAGAGAGACTTTGGCAAACCTTTCTATTTTGGGTCTTTATTTATTCTGAGAGAAATGGTTAGGCAGAACTTAATTAGTTGTGATGAGAGTATCAGAAGCTATGCAATTATGGTGATAAGTGGTGCTTTTCTTCCCCAAACAGATGAATCATATTTGTGCCAGTGAGCTTTTTATTGTCATTTTTGTGTGATTGCTTTCTCGGATTAACGAAGTCTGTACATACCATCGGCAATGAAGCCCTAACCATTACGCTAATGTTAAAATGATCGAATTACTTAATAGTTGGATAGGCCTTTTTGTAGCAATACTTTCCGGTATTGCATTGCTATATGGATTTTTTAAGTGGCTTAATTTGAATATACATTTAGCTCCTAAACAGGTGATAGTAAAAGATGGTAATCTCTATGGAGTACTTAAAGATGGAGCTCAAAGACAATTGACATTTTCAGATCTTGATTCTAATCCAATACTAATCAAGAAGAAACTAAAAGTTGTTTTCTTGAGGGGCCAAGAAATAAAGTCTCGTCAAAATTATATTCGTTATAAACTCATGGTTTTGGATTTAAAAAAGCTCGAAGAAAACGTGCTTGCTGATCAAAAACCATTCTTAGATGGTTTAGATAGGTCGTCTGAAATTTTATCCCCAATAGGGATGAAGCTTTCGCCCGATCAGTCTAAAGTTTTATTTGTTGTTGAAAAATACGTCACTTCAGGCCAGCTTGTTCAAGTTGATATTAAAACCCATGAATTCATTGAACTCTTTCCCGCTGAATTCTTTGAATTTATTTTGTCCGGAGAATACTCAGGAAACTTACTTGTTGGGGTCAGTGAGATTAGAGATAGAGGACGTGATATACATTATCATGTTTATGACTGGCAAGGAAAATCTCTACATCTATTTGAAAGTGAAGAGGAGTATAGGGTTTTTAGAGGTAAGGCTTTAATCAAAAAATAAACCTCTCTTTTAGGTTTTTGATATGTTATAGTTGTCTGTTGATCCTCACTTCTCCACAATCGGTTTACCATTTTCATAAATAGGTTGTAGATTCATGCATTCAACAAAACTCAAAAGCATGCATCAATTTTTTCAAGCCCCATGGCCTAAATCACTCAAGTCTTTTTTTGTACTTTTCGCCTTTGTTTTTGCCAATACTGGCATGGCGCAAAAACCACTTACCGTTGCCGATTATGGCCAATGGGAAAGCCTTGGTTTCAGCAGTACCTTTTCAAATGATGGCAATTGGTTCCTTTACGACATCAGAAGAAACAATGACAAGAATGAAATCAGGCTTCATCATTTAACCGATAACACATTAAAAGTACTTCCCGAAGGAAGTAGAGCGCAATTTTCGGCCAATAGCCAGTGGTTGGGCTATTTTATTAACCCCACAGCCGAAGCCCGAAAGAAAAGTAAGAAACCGCTCCGCAGTCAGTTCAGGTTACTGAATTTAAATAGCACAGATAGTCTTACAATAGAAGATGTGAACGCCTTTTCATTTAGTGATGACAGCCAGTTTTTGGCCATGAAACATTATACCGCTTCGGGCAAGAAAAGCGATGGTGCAGACTTGATTGTTAAAAACCTTCAAACGGGCAAAGTATTCAATTTCGGTAATGTGTCGGACTTTGCTTGGCAAGAAAAAGGAAGCCTTTTGGCCATGATCATCGATGCCGATGGCAAAGCCGGAAATGGCGTTCAGTTGTTCGATGCCAAATCCAGCGTTTTGCAGATATTAGATAGCAAAGAGGCCGTTTATTCTGGCTTGAGTTGGAGAGAAGAAAGTGACGATTTGGCGGTTTTCCGTTCCTTCAAAAACGAAGACTATGAAGACAGTACGCAACATATTTTAGCTTGGCAAAAACTAACTACAAAAGCACCAGTGGCTTCTGTCTTCGATCAAAAAAGCATAAGCGACTTTCCTGCGGACAATCGTGTAGTGAATAACCGTTCGATCACTTGGTCGAAAAATGGGCAGTCTATTTTCTTCGAAATTAAAGCATGGGAAAAGAAACCTGCGAAGGTTGAGGCCAAAGAAGAAGAAAAGAAGGATAGTCAAGATTTAACAGATGAGGCGCCCGCCTTACAGATTTGGCACAGCTCAGATGTTCAGGTAATTCCAGAACAAGAGCAATTGGCCAGAAGAAGGAGAGAAGACCAATACCTCTCGGTTTGGCATTTGTCCAACAACAAGTTCGTGCAATTGGCCAATGAACTGACCGAGTCGGTACGTTTACAAACCGATGCTACAATTCTGATTGGTTCCGATGCCACACCTTATGAGCGAGAAGCCATGTTTGGTCGTGGAAATATAGATGCCTACACCATAAACATCATGACTGGAGCGCGCGAGAAAATCCTGACCAAGGTCAATTATATTTTTGCTGTAAGCCCCGATGCGCAGTTTGTACCTTATGTAGAAGGAAAGGATGTGTTTGTTTACAATATCAAAACCAAATCGAAGAAAGTCCTTTCTGAAGGCTTAGATGCTTCATTTGTGAATGAAGACGATGATCACCCAACACCAGATAGAAGGCCTTATGGTTTTGTGGCTTGGGAAAAGAAAGGCACTTCATTTTTTGTGCATTCTAAATTCGATTTGTGGCAGTTCTATACCAATGGTTCAAAACCAAGAAAAATAACAGACGGGAAGTCAGAGCAAGTGCGCTCAAGATATGCCTATATCGACTTTGAAGACTATGTAGATGAAAAAGAAGACATGTATTTGAGTCTGTTTGGTACAAAGAGTAAAAAGTCGGGGTATAGTATGGTTACTCCGGGTAAATCGGCCAAACGTTTGATTTTTGATGATGCACGTGTAGGGCGATTGAATAAAGCCGAAAACGCAGAACGTTATGCCTATTCCATTGAAAGCTTTAGCGATTCTCCAGATTACTTTGTGGGTTCAGGTGCATTGACGGATGCGAAGCAAATTTCAAACACCAATCCATTCCAAAGCGAATATCAGTGGGGTAAATCTGAACTGGTGGAATACACCAATGCAAATGGACAGAAATTGCAAGGTTCACTCTTTTACCCTGCCAATTACGAGCCGGGCAAGAAATATCCGATGATTACTTACATCTATGAATTGCTTTCAGATGGCATCCATTCTTATGTAGTGCCTTCGCAACGCAGTTATTATAATAATAGCGTATTTACTCAGGAAGGCTATTTTGTGTTGATGCCCGATATCCTCTTCGATGCAGGTGACCCAGGAATTTCTTCGGTAAGAACAATGGAAGCTGCGGTAAAAACTGTAGTAAATATGGGTTTGGTAGATGAAAAGAGAGTAGGCCTAATTGGTCATTCATGGGGCGGTTATCAAGCGGGATATGCCGTTACTCAAACCGATATTTTTGCAGCCAGCATAGCAGGAGCCGGGCTCACTAACCTGACCAGTATGTATGGTATGATTGCTTGGGCCTTTGGCGGAGCACCAGAAAATGAGCACTTCGAAGTAAGTCAAGAGCGAATGGAAGTGCCTCCTTATGTGGATGTGGATCGCTATATCCGAAACTCTTCTGTTTTCAATGTTGAGAAGTTGAACACGCCATTACTCTTTGAAGTAGGAGATAACGATCAGAATGTAGATTGGAGACAAGGTATAGAGTATTATAATGCTGCGCGAAGGGCTGGAAAACAGTTTGTTTTGCTGGTGTACGCCAATGAAGGGCACGGATTGAGCCAAGATAAGAACCGATCGGATTATCAGATGAGAATTCTGAAATGGTTTGGCCATTATCTCAAAGGCGACCCGATTGAACCTTGGATTCAGCAGGGAATCCCCTACGAAACCCAGATGAAAAACCTAAAAAACTGGAAGAAGTAAACCGTTCAAAACCCTCCAAAGGAGGGTTTTGAATTGTAGACTTGAAAAGATGCTTACAGCATGACGAAGTGTTGAATATTGTGCAATTGATGTTTTTTGACCAGATAAACTTGCTGCCCAGTCATCCCTGTAGGCCCCGAAACTTCGTGGGTTTTTCAGTAGTACAGAACAGACCATTACCGCAGGTTCTTCAATTTATCTGTCCTTTGCGCTTCTTCGCGTCCTCTGTGGTTAAACCCCATTTTTCATTTTGGCACGTTTTTGGGAAAGTACCCTTGTACAACCAAATGAACTCAAAATGAAAAAAGCATTACTCGGTCTAAGCCTACTCTTTCTAATATCCAGTTGCGATGTTGTTTATGTAGAAGAAGCTCCAATTGATTCAAGAGACCTCTTTACTGGTCGGTTTGAGGTAGAAGAATACAGCGAGACTTATGATGAATTAACACTATACGATATGCGTATAGTAAAAAGTGGCGATCCGTACAGTAACGTGATCTACTTAAGAAATTTCTATGGTGCAGATATTGAAATATATGCAAACGTTTATGGTGACGAATTAAGAATCCCTCGTCAAACGGTAAACGGTTACCTCATTAAGGGTGTTGGACATGTAGAGTATAGTGACATCGTGCTCACTTACTCTGTAGAAGATCTTAGGAGTAACAGCTATATTGATTTTTGCAATACAGTAGCCTACCGAAGATAATTGTTGTTTTGAGATTGACCGGGGCCGGCTTTCCGTTTGGAAGTCGGCTCTTTTTTTGTCTTTTTCACGAAGGTGCAGTCAATTTATCAATTGCTAGTTGTTTGTAATTCAAGGCTTTCAGAAAAATTAGTTGCATTAAACTCTAAAAAAGGCGCTTTGTCAGATTCTCAGTGGCCAACTACCAAATAACCCGTCAATTACACCGCTAATCCAAAATGATCTAGCTACCTTTGCGGCTCATTTAACAAAGAATTATTGAATAATTTTAGCAAACTAGGACTTTCTCAATCCATTATTGAAGTCCTTGATCAACTGGGGTTTGATACTCCAACCCCTGTACAAGAAAAGGCCATTCCAATGTTGTTGCAAAATAACCCAACAGATTTTATTGGATTAGCTCAGACGGGTACAGGTAAGACAGCTGCATTCGGACTCCCATTGATTGACTTAATCGATTTGGATGATCCTACAACTCAAGCCATTGTAATGGCTCCAACACGTGAACTAGGGCAACAAACAGCGCAACAACTGGTAAGTTTTGCGAAAAATAATAGAGCCCTTAATATTGAAGTGGTTTATGGTGGTGCGGCCATCATGGGCCAAATTAAGGCGCTAAAGAGACCAACGCAGATTATTGTAGCAACACCGGGTCGTTTGATCGATTTGATCAAAAGAAGAGCGGTGAATTTAGAGAATGTAAAATATGTCGTGCTCGATGAAGCAGATGAAATGCTCAATATGGGCTTTAAAGAAGACATAGACGAAATTCTTTCTTATACGCTAGAAAATAGAGTGACATGGCTTTTCTCGGCTACTATGCCGAAAGAGATCAGAAGAATTGTTAGCAAGTACATGGACAACCCATTGGAGGTTGCCGTAAACACTGAGCAGAAGAGTAATGTAGACATTACGCACAAGTATGTAATCACTAAAGCTTCTAACAAAATACCTTCGCTTAAGCGTTTCTTAGACATTCAGCCAGACATGCGAGGTATTATGTTTTGTCGTACCAAACGCGAAACACAAGAGATTGCTGATGAATTAGGCCAAATGGGCTACGGAGTTGAGGCACTTCACGGTGACCTTTCTCAAGCACAAAGAGATGCCGTAATGAAACGTTTCAAAACGCGTTCAATGCAATTGCTTATTGCTACTGATGTAGCGGCAAGAGGTATTGACGTAAACGATTTGACACACGTGCTTCACCATTCTATTCCAGATCAATTGGAAAGCTACACGCACCGAAGCGGTAGAACAGGTAGGGCAGGTAACAAGGGAACTTCATTGGTTTTTATTAATCCTAGAGAAACTCGAAAGATTACTGAGCTTGAAAGACGAATCAAAGTAAAATTTGAACGTATTGAAGTGCCAACTTTAGAAGAGATGAAGTCGAGCAGAATTAATAGCTGGGCGAATTTAATCATCAATACTAAAGTAGACGACCAAGCAGATAGTATTTTGAAGACAGTGAGTGAGCGTTTTAGCGATTTAAGTAAAGAAGATTTACTTAAGCGTTTGATTACCACTCAGCTGGATCATATCATGACCCCAGATGAAGATGCCAACTTGAATGAAACCCATGGTGGCTCACCTGGAAACCGTGATAAGAGCGGGTTTAATCGTTACTTTATCAATGTAGGAGAGATTGATGGCATGACCAATGCCGACATCATTCACTTCCTGTCAGACGTATCAGGTGTAGATAGAAAATTCTTTGGCGATCTTTCATTACAGAAGAACTGTTCTTACTTCGATGTAGACAACACCAAGGATAAAGGTTTTGGCGAAAGCTTTGAAGGAACCGAAATCCAAGGCAGAAGTATTCGTGTGAACCGCGATGAAGATGGAAGACCAAGACAAAGAAGAAGTGACTCCTTCAACAAAGGAGGCGGTTACGGTGGTGGTAGCAGTTATGGTGGCGGAGGCCGCGGCAAACGCCCAGATCGTGACAAGCGCCCTGACAGAGATAAAGGAAGACCAAAAAGAAGAAGAAGATTATAGAATTCTTAAAACCGACATTGAAAACCTGCCATTTTTATGGTGGGTTTTTTTATGTTTTGCGGTTGTTAAACCACGAGCTTAGAACTTAAATGGCTTGAAAATCAGTGAATTCAATAATTTATTTTGCCGTTTACAACTCTCTGAGCGAATTAATGGGCTATTTCTTTGCCGATTAATTAAAAAGACATAAAAGATCAACTAATTCAGTATCTTTGCCACTGTAAAAATTTAATGACCCTTCTCAATTATCTCTTTGTTCTCATCTAGATTAATTTAATTCGGTTTTTTTACGACATAGTTAAGACCTTCTCGGCTTACGGCCGTTATAAGATAAAAAATAAGATTTGGCCTTATAAAAATATGGATTTGAGTGCCACTTTAGTTTACGCTAACTCAGAACCGCTTTAATAACAATGATTAATTAATAATGCAAGGAACAGTAAAATTTTTCAATGAAACCAAAGGTTTTGGATTCATTACTCCATCAGACTCAAGCAGCGATATTTTCGTACACGTTTCAGGTCTAGTTGACGAAATTCGTGAAAACGATAAAGTTGAATATGAAGTAGAAAGAGGCAAAAAAGGATTGAACGCAGTTAACGTAACTGTAATCGACTAATCCCTTTTAATACCTAATTAAGAAAGACAAATTATATACTTAGAATGGTTTTGGTGTTGAGCCAAGCCACTGAAAAACCTCAGGGTAATTCAATCTCTAGTATGTGATTTGTTTTTTTATGCCCTTTTGTGTAGCCTCTACCTATCAAGGCTTAACCTTGTGATAGCTGTTAAATAGCATTATAATCACAAGAAACCCTATCCCTGTCAAAGCAGGAGGCAGCATCGAATTCATTACACCTAAGTAAATCATTATCAAAGCGATTACTGCCAGTACAATTTGGAGTGCTCTTTTCATTTTTCTCTATTTTTGATTAATGTATTCTCGATATAGTTCCGAGCTTTCTTCTCACTTAACCTCTGAGCATATTTAAAGTTCGGATTCCTCTTGTCCACTTCATCTAATCTCAATTAATCTTCTGCTTAAGTTGGGGGATATTTTGCGTAAATTGCCGATTAAGTCAAAAGTCTTTCTTTAAAAGCTTTTTGTCACAAAACGAGGGGTTGCAACCCTTTGAGCAACAATAATTATATGAAATTCGAAGAATACCGCATTGCCGAAGGCATTAAAACCAGTATTGAAAAACTGGGTTATAAAAAACCAACCGATATTCAGTACAAATCTATTCCCCCAATTTTAAAGGGAGAAGATGTATTGGCCATTGCCCAAACGGGTACAGGTAAAACTGCGGCTTTTGCCATTCCAATTCTTCATATTCTTCAGGAAAGAAAACTGGGCAGTCGCCCCGATGGCGTAAAATGCTTGGTAATGGCACCTACTCATGAGTTGGCCTTACAGATTGATATGGCTTTTAAAACCTTGGGCAAGCATACCCGAGTGGTGAGTTTCTGTATTCATGGTGGGGTAGACCAAGAGCCTCAGATTAAGCAATTAGAAAAAGGAGTAGATGTGTTGATTGCCACGCCAGGTCGTATGTTCGATTTGGTGAGTCAAGGTGCGCTGAGTTTAAAACGAGTAGAAATTTTGGTATTGGATGAAGCCGACCATATGCTCGACTTAGGCTTTATTAAAGACATTCGTGATTTGATGAAGCACTTGCCGAAGAAGCGTCAAACACTCTTTTTCTCAGCCACTATTAATGAAGAAATTAAAGACTTGGCCTATTCATTAGTGACCCGAGCAATTCGTATTCAAATTTCCCCCAAAGACCCCGTTGCCAAAAACATTGAGCACTCCGTTGCTTATATAGAAATGGACGATAAGCGTTTCTTTTTAGAGCATTTTATTAAGCAGCATGAAGATCAAAAAATCCTCGTATTTGTACGCACCAAAGTAAGAGCAGAAAGAGTAAAGAAAGCCATGGAGCGTGTGCAGCTAGAGTCCGATACCATTCATAGCGACAGAGAACAAAAGGAAAGAAAATCAGTAATGCAACGCTTTAGATCTGGAGACTTAAAAGTACTGATTGCCACTGATGTAAGTGCAAGAGGAATTGATATTCCTAATGTGGAATATGTAATCAATTACGACATGCCAGAGACGGCTGAGAATTATGTTCACCGTGTGGGAAGAACCGGTAGAGGAACCCAGAAAGGGCAAGCGCTTTCGTTTTGTGCCGAAGAAGAAAAACCAGTTTTGGCCGAAATTGAAGAGAATTTAGGTAAGCCCATTCAGCGCATGGAAGTGTCGAATGCAGACTACCAATACACTTTAGATATATCGGATGCCAAAGCGAATAATTGGCAGCAGTTAATTAAAGATGCTGACAAGGAAAAAGCTGAATTTGACGCCAAGAGATCGAAGCGTAGAAAAAAGAAGCGCTAAAGGCTATTAAACGAATTAGTACAACGAATTGAAGAACGCAAACGCTCATGCAAAACAATAACCAGATCAAATGCCCTAATTGTGGAACGAGTATCGATGTGCAAGATATTCTCTCTCATCAGTTAGAAGATGAGATCAAGCAGAAATACCAAGCGCAACTGGCCCAAGAAAAACAGCGGTATCAATCTGAAGTTGAGACTTTGAATAAAGCAAAAGAGGAGTTTGAGCTAAAAAAGAAGGAGGCTAATGAACTTTTCAAAGAGCGACTTGATAAGCAATTGCGCGAAGAGCGCAAGGCCATGGAGGAGAAGTTGAAGCACCAGCTTAAAGCTGAGCAATTGGATCAATTTGAAACACTTCAAAAAGAACTTAACGAGAAATCAGAGCAAATAAAAGAGCTTAATCGCACAAAAGCCGAAATTGAGAAGCTGAAACGTGAAAAATCTGAACTCAAAGAAATAGCCGAAGCAGAGGCTCAGAAGAGCCTAAATGAAACACTGTTAACCGAACGTGAGAAGATCAAGAGGGCAGAGGAAGAAAGAAACGAACTTCGCTTTAAGGAATTACAGAAGCAATTAGAAGACCAAAAGCGCTTAACAGAAGAAATGAAGCGTAAGCAGGAGCAGGGCTCTATGCAGCTTCAAGGTGAAGTGCAAGAACTGGCCATTGAAGAATGGTTGATGGGGCAATTTCCTTTAGACAGTATTGAAGAAATTAAGAAAGGAGCCAGAGGTGGCGATTGTATTCAAGTAGTAAACACCCGTGCCCGCCAGAATTGCGGAACCATTTATTACGAAAGTAAACGCACCAAAGATTTTCAGCCCAGCTGGATCGAAAAATTCAAAGCTGATATCCGTGAAAGAGGAGCCAATGTAGGCGTTTTGGTGACAGAAGTAATGCCTGCGGGAATGGACCGTATGGGCTTAAGAGACGGCATCTGGATTTGTAACTATGACGAATTCAAAGGCCTTTGTGCAGTACTGCGTGAATCCATTGTGCAATTGAGCATGGCGGTAAGCTCTCAAGAGAACAAAGGCGATAAAATGCACATGCTCTATGATTTCCTTACCAGCAATACCTTCCGTATGCAGGTTGAAGCCATTGTTGAAGGCTTCACTTCTATGAAAAATGGTTTGGACAGCGAGAAAAGGGCCATGCAACGCATCTGGAAAGAACGCGAAAAGCAGATCGACAAAGTGGTAACCAATACCATCGACATGTACGGCTCAATCAAAGGCATAGCTGGCAATGCCATTCAATCGGTAAAGGCTTTAGAGTTACCGGGAGAGGGAGAAGACCAAGAACAACTGGAGCTATAAAGGTCCAGTCTGTCTTAACCAATGAGGGCAGGAGACAGTTTTATACACAATGCCCAGAATAGTCATCCTGTAAGGATCTTTTTCAGCAACATAGAAGTGGGATTTGACTTATGTAACGTGAAAGGATTCTTGCAGAATGACTTACTAAACATGCTTTTTTACTCCAAGGAATGTAGGGTGGTGAATCATCTCAGGCTTGTTGGTGAAGAACACCAACAAGGGCCGGAGAGAGTTTATAATAATTACGTTTCAACAGCAAATGCAGAAGAGTTAAAAAAGAAAAGCCAGTTTAGACATCGTCTAAACTGGCTTTTTAAACTCTACTCTAACCTTAGTTACCCTTTGGTTAACTGCACGTTGAGCAACAGTTTGACATTGTCGCCAACCACAACACCGCCAGCTTCAGTGACCATGCTCCAGGTTAAGCCAAAATCTTTACGGTTAATGTTTCCTGTGATTTCAAAACCAGCTTTGGTTTGTCCGTAACCATCTACCATTATTCCACCGTGCTCTACAGTCAATTCAATTTGTTTAGTGGTGTCTTTAATCGTCAAGTCACCTACTAACTTATAATCATCACCTGAAGTATGTTTTAATACTCCTTTAAAAGTCATGTTAGGGTGGTTCTCTGAATCGAAGAATTCAGCGCTTTTAAGGTGTGCATCACGATCGGTTACATTGGTGTCTATACTGGCAGTAGCAATACTGAATGAGGCATTGGCGCCATCAAAATTGTCTTCTGTTGTTTCTAAACCACCTTCAAAGCTTTTAAAGGCTCCTGTTACAGTGGAGATCACTAAGTGTTTAACTTTAAATTGAACCTCACTGTGCATAGGGTCAATATTCCATGTGGTTTTTGCTGATGTTGTCATATTCTTAATTGTTTTAATTTCTAGTTCAATGGGTAAACTGTATGTATGTACATATAGTTTCAAATGAGCAGATATTTTTTCAGAATGCTCCAACGTTCTATTACATAAGTAAATGAATCGATCAGGCTTCATTGAGAATTACGGAACCCTACTTTGAGACGTAAATTTCAGAACCGTAGAAGGTTCTAAATAAGAAGCTCATGAATGAACACACATAAGTGATGTTAACCACTCATCAATTAGGAGTTCAATACCCTAAAAACTAAAACCCATTCCTTCAAAAAAAGCACTAACTTATTCTGAATAATCAAGCCTTAATCTTTACTGCCATGCGTACACTTTTTGCATTTTTCCTTCTCTTTCTAAGTCAGTACGGTTTTTCACAATCTGTTCCGAAGTCCGCTTATCAGGACATGGAGTACAGAATGATCGGTCCTTTTAGGGCGGGTCGAACGGTGGGTGCTGTGGGTATTCCTACACAGCCCAATGTGTTTTTTATGGGAGTAAACAATGGTGGCGTTTGGAAGACCGATGATTACGGACGAACTTGGAACCCTATTTTCGATGAAGCGCCTACAGGTTCTGTTGGGGATATCGCGGTTTCTCCTTCTAACCCAAATGTGATTTATGTGGGTACAGGCGAAGGCCTTCACCGTCCAGATTTGTCGGTAGGTGATGGCATGTTCAAATCTACAGATGGAGGAAAAAAATGGCAGTTTATAGGCTTAGGTGACATTCAGCAGATCGCAAGGGTCATTGTGCATCCTACCAATCCAGATATCGTTTTTGTGGCGGGTCTGGGGCATCCCTATGGCGCCAATGAAATGCGTGGTGTTTTCCGTTCGAAAGATGGAGGAAAGAACTGGGAGAAGGTATTGTACATCAACCATAACACGGGATCGGTACAAGTAGAATTTGATCCGAGTAACCCGAATGTGCTGTTTGCTGACATGTGGGAGCATCAAGAAGGACCATGGGAGAATGCTTCTTTTTCAGGTCCAAATAGTGGTTTGTACAAGTCTACGGACGGAGGTACAAGCTGGAAGAAAATAGAAAAGGGTTTACCAACAGTTGAACAGGGTTTAGGCCGTATCGGAATTGGTATTTCACCAAGCAATTCAAAACGTATTTATGCTACGGTAGATGCCCGCCAAAATGGGGGCGTGTATCGCAGTGATGATGGTGGAGAAAGCTGGTCGCTAATCGCTGAAGACCGAAGACTTTGGGGCAGGGGAAGTGATTTCGCTGAAATTCGCGTGCATCCAAAAAACCCTGACTTGCTCTATGTGGCCAATGTAGCGGCTTATCGTTCAGAAGATGGCGGCAAAACCTGGATGTCCTTTAAAGGCGCTCCGGGCGGTGACGATTACCACAGAATTTGGATCAACCCGCTTCAACCTGATATTATGCTGTTTGCTGCCGATCAAGGCGCTGTAGTGACGGTGAATGCAGGCAAAACCTGGAGTTCATGGTACAATCAACCCACTTCGCAGCTGTATCATATCATTACAGACAATAACTTCCCTTACTGGGTCTATGGTGGTCAGCAGGAGAGCGGAGCCATTGGTGTGGCCAGCAGAGGCAATGGAGGCCAAATTTCCTTCCGAGAGTTTATGGGCGTGGGAGCCGATGAATATGCTTATGTAGCACCCGACCCGAAAGATCCCAATATCATTTATGGAGGAAGAGTGACTCGCTTCAATAAAAAAACGGGTCAGAACCAGAATGTAGCGCCCGAAGCTTTGCGTTCTGGTGATTTCCGTGGCGTGCGTACCATGCCCTTAATTTTCCATCCTGCCGATGATCATATGCTTTTGTTCGGCACCAACGTATTGTGGAAAACCATGAATGGAGGTCAGGATTGGGAAGTGATTAGCCCTGATTTGACGCGCAAGCAACCAGAAGTACCGGCCAGTGTGGGCGATTTCAAGACTGAAAGTATGAATACCATGCCGCAGCGTGCCATTATTTATGCCATTGGCCCTTCTCCTTTAGATAGAAATATAATTTGGGCTGGAACGGACGATGGATTGGTACAACTGACCAGAGATGGAGGCAAAACATGGAAAAACGTTACACCGCCACAACTCAAGTCATGGGATAAAATTTCTCAATTAGATGCAGGCCATTTCGATAAAGGCACCGTGTATGTAGCCGTTAATTCGATCCGTAAGGACGATATGAGGCCACATATTTACAAAACGCATGACTTTGGCGCCACATGGCAAGAGGTAGTGAAGGGCATGGAAATCAATGGGCCTGTGAATGTGGTGCGTGAAGATTCCAAACAGAAGGGATTGCTTTATGCCGGAACGGAACGTGAAGTCTACTTCTCGATCAATGATGGTGCTGATTGGCAATCTTTAAGACTGAATATGCCGGCCTCTTCCATTCGTGATTTAGTAGTGCACGAAAGTGATTTGGTGATTGGAACCCACGGTCGTTCCATTTGGATTTTGGATGATGTGAGTCCGCTCAGAGGTTTGGCTGCTGGTTTAAAAAGCAGCGATCCAGTGCTTTTTGAGCCTTCTTTGGCCACAAGAGTACGTTTCAATATGTTCAGTGATACGCCAGTGCCACCAGAAGAACCGAATGGTCAAAATCCTTATGATGGAGTAGCTATTGATTATTTATTGCCAAAACAATATGGCACAGTCAAACTAGAGATTCTGAATGGAAAAGGAGTGGCCGTACGCACTTATTCTAGTAAGGATTTACCTGAGAAGATCGATTCTACGGATTTGAGACATCCTACTTATTGGCTTCGACCTCAACAAAGTTTGGGTACTTCTGCTGGACATCACCGCTTTATATGGGATTTGAAATACGATCCACCAAGAGGAGCCAACCGTAGTTTCTCTATCGCGGCAGTATATAAAAACACCCCAAGCGACCCTTCTGGGCCTTATGTGCATCCGGGGAAATATACGGTTCGATTGACGGTGGATGGCAAAACTTCGGAACAAAGTATTCATGTGAGGATTGATCCGCGCACTGAAATCAGCGCTTCGGCACTACAGCAACAAACGGATCTCTCATTACAAGTCTATAACAATTACCACCAAGCGCAATCGATTATCGAGGCGATTGATCAGCAACTCAATGACCCAAAAAGGAAATGGAAAACGGGAGAGAAGGATAAATTGCAAAGCTTTAGGGGGAATGGAGCCGCCAATGCTGGCGATTTCATCTATGGTAGCATTAGTGCAAGTCCCTTAGAGCGCGAAAGTTTAGTAGGGCTTCAAAGCAAATTCCTTTATATGCTTTCGGTTTTACAAAGTGTAGAGGCCCAACCGACCAATGCGGTAGTTTCTGGAATTGAACAATTGGAGTTGAGATTGAAAGAGATGTTGACCAAGTGGGATACCTTGAAGTAACTTATCAATCAAATAAATTACTGCCTACATATTAATCATTTTTATAAGTCAGTAGAATCTATAACTTGTAGATGTAGAATCATTTAACTGCCTTATGACGATTGGTCTTTTAAAGGAGCCCGAAGGTGAAAACCGTGTAGCGCTGCTTCCAGAAAGTGTAAAAGCACTTATAGCACTCAAAGCAAATATTACAGTAGAATTAGGAGCGGGTGATCTCGCTTTTGCGACTGATACCGACTATGAAACCATAGGAGCTAAAACAGCCGATCGATCTGCTGTTTTAGCCTGTGATGTTATTGTTGGTATCAATCCACCTAATGATCATGAAATCAGTCAATTAAAGACTGAGCAGGTATTGCTCTGTGTTTTTCAGCCTATGACCAACCGCGCTTTGGTAGAAAAGCTAATGGATGGAGGAATTACTTCCTTTAGCATGGACAATATTCCCCGTACCACTAGAGCGCAAGCAATGGATGTTCTGTCTTCCATGGCGACCGTAGCAGGCTATAAAGCCGTGCTCATGGCAGCATCACACTCCCCTCGATTCTTCCCCATGTTTATGACAGCCGCAGGAAGCATTATTCCTTCCAAGGTGTTGGTGTTAGGCGCAGGCGTTGCTGGTTTGCAAGCCATTGCCACCGCCCGTAGATTGGGCGCTGTAGTAGAAGCTTTTGATGTAAGGGCCGCTGCTGAAGAAGAAGTGAAGAGCTTGGGGGCCAAATTTGTAAAGGTAGAAGGCGCCAAAGATGAATCTACTGCTGGCGGTTATGCCGTGGAGCAATCCGAAGAATATAAAGCCAAACAAAGGGCTTTGGTGCAAGAACACGCGGCCAAGGCGAATATCATTATTACCACCGCCCAAATTCCGGGCAGAAAAGCACCGATTCTCATTACAGACGAAACCATTCAAAGAATGCCTAAAGGGTCTGTTATTGTTGATTTGGCTGCCTCAACGGGCGGTAATTGCGAAGGCACTGAAGACAATAAAATCATCCATAAACATGGAGTATGCATTATCGGTGATTCCAATTTAGCATCTACTTTACCCATGGACGCCAGTAAAATGTTTGGCAAGAACATGCTCAATTTCTTGAAACTGATTATCGATGGGGAGGGCAACCTGAACCTTAATTTCGAAGACGATATTGTAGTCAATACCTGCGTTACACATGCCAAAGAAGTCATGAGCGAACGCATTAAAAACATCCTTTTCCAACCTGAAAACGCATAAACTATGGAGAGTCTATTGACACTTTTTTACGAAAACAAGGAGTTCATCTTCCTTATTTTGGTTTCTATTTTTCTAGGAATTGAAGTCATCTCCAATGTGCCAGCCGTGCTGCACACTCCACTGATGTCGGGTGCGAATGCCATCCATGGTGTGGTGGTGATTGGCTCCATTATCATAATGTTGGAAGCTTCTCCAGACAATTACTTCGCCTTGATCTTAGGTTTCATCGCGGTGGTATTGGGTACGCTCAATGTGGTCGGGGGCTTTGTGGTGACCAATAGGATGCTAGAGATGTTTAAAAAGAAGGAAAAGAAATAATTGGGCGCTATGACGGAATTACTTGGAAACAGCATTCTTGAGATTTGCTATATTATTGCTTCGGTTACTTTTATTATGGGCCTTAAAATGCTCAGCAGCCCCGATAAGGCCAGAAAAGGAAACCTATATGCCGCTTATGGGATGGGCTTGGCCATTGTGGCCACCATTCTTTTTAAGGAAGAACTCAACAGCGACAAAACCCTGAACTATGTATTGATTTTGGCAGGTCTCTTGGTCGGAACTTTGATTGGTAAACGAATGGCCATGAAAGTCAAAATGACGGCCATGCCGCAAATGGTGTCCTTTTTCAATGGAATGGGGGGCGCTTGTGCTGCCGTAATTTCCATTGTTGAATTTGATCACGTGATGCACGCTGGAACGGTGGATAGGGGAATGATGATTGTCATTTTACTCGGCCTCATCATTGGTAGTGTTTCCTTTGCGGGAAGTATTATCGCCTATGGCAAATTGGAAGGCAAGATCAACGATAAAGCATTACCGGGTGGGCAGGTGATCAACATCCTATTGTTGCTTGGTATTTTAGGCTTGGCTGTGTTTATGGCCACTGCCGATGTTTCAAACCCTATGCATTTGTATCTCTTGCTAGCGCTATCTCTTGTTTACGGTGTTTTATTCGTGATGCCTATCGGTGGGGCAGATATGCCTGTGGTGATTTCTCTTCTGAACAGTTTTACGGGAATGGCCGCTGCTTTTGGAGGTTTCCTTTATGGCAACCAAGCCATGCTCACAGGCGGGATCTTAGTAGGTTCCGCAGGCACTATTCTTACCGTACTGATGTGCAAGGCCATGAACCGTTCGCTGACCAATGTAATTATTGGCTCCTTTGGTGGAAGTTCTGCTGCGTCTGGTGCAGTAGGCGAACATGGAGGTTCTATTAAAGAGATTTCAGCTTCTGATGCTGCTATTCTATTGGCCTATGCCACTCGGGTTTCGGTGGTGCCGGGCTATGGTTTGGCGGTGGCGCAAGCCCAACATACGGTGCATAACCTCGAAAAAATATTAGAAGGAAAAGGAGTGGAGTTCAGTTATGCGGTGCATCCTGTGGCGGGTAGAATGCCGGGCCACATGAATGTGTTGTTGGCAGAAGCCGATGTGCCATATCCTAAATTGCTAGAAATGGAAGAGGCCAATGAGCAAATGGCCAGTACCGATGTGGTATTGGTGATTGGTGCCAACGATGTAGTGAATCCTGCCGCTGAAAGTGACCCTTCCAGTCCAATTTATGGAATGCCGATTATCAAGGTGTTGGATGCCAAAAACGTGATTGTAATGAAGCGAAGCATGGGCACAGGCTATGCAGGCATAGAAAACGAGCTTTTCTTTCACGATAAAACCAGAATGCTTTTCGGTGACGCAAAAGATTCATTGGAGAAACTGATTGCTGAGGTAAAGGATTTGTAATACTTTGCGCTCCTATGGTATTCAGTATTATCCTTGGTCTGATTGTGATTTTGATTTTCGCATTCAAGAAGTCCAACAAGAGTGAAAAGGAGGTAACTCAGCTTATGGCTACTCCTCCAAAATGGAAAGCCATTCTCACCGAGCATGTTCATTTTTACCGCAATCTAAATGACCATCAGCAGCGTCAATTCGAATCGGATGTGCAGCGCTTTTTGGCCGATACACGGGTTACAGGAGTGCAAACCCAAGTGGATTTGGTGGACAGACTTTTAGTGGCCAGTAGTGCCGTTATTCCCTTGTTTGGCTTTCCGGCTTGGAATTACAAATACTTAGATGAAGTGCTGCTGTATCCGAGTTCCTTCGATCGAGATTATAATATTGGCAGCAAAAAAGAAATCATTACTGGCATGGTGGGCACGGGTGCTATGGAAGGTAAAATGATTCTCTCCAAACCTGCTTTACATGTTGGGTTTGATATTACCAATGACAAGAAAAATGTGGGCATTCATGAGTTTGCGCACTTATTCGATAAGGAAAATGGGGAAGTAGATGGTATTCCTCCCGGCTTTGAAGACAAAGCCTACGCATTACCTTGGTTGGACTTTGTGAAGAAGAAAACAGACGAAATACTGGCCAGCCACTCCGATATTGACGGTTACGGCAGCACCAATCGACAAGAGTTTTTTGCAGTGGCCAGTGAATATTTTTTTGAAAGACCTCATTTGCTCAAAGAGAAGCATCCTCAATTGTATGAAACCCTCAGCAAAGTGTTTCATCAAGATTTAACCGCTGTGATTGACAAGGATTCTTACTCCAAACCCAAAACCATTGGCCGCAACTCACTTTGTCCCTGCGGTAGCGGAAAGAAGTACAAGCATTGCTGTGGAAAGGAGTGAGGAGTAACGATCTCTGAGAACTTTACTGTTAGAAATCATAATATTTTTTTTAATTCATCAGTTTGAAATAGTAAGTACATTTCACAAATGGCTTTAGTTTGTTCGTCCATATCAAACTGTCCTAAACTCTCTGAATTACTGATAGCAGTTTTTAAAAGTGGTTTCAATTTTAAATAAATGTCATTGTCTTGTTTGGTGAAGTGTTTTTGAGTCTTCTCATAGTCCTTGAGATGCTTTTTAAGTTCGCTTTCTGCTTTTGCACAAGTGTCAAATAGTTTGGAGGTTTTTTCAAAGTGAAGTAAAAACCAAAACTCTAAACAAGGATTATTAATGACAATAATAACGTTTTTGTAATCTCTTTTAATGACTTTTCTTATTTCTAGAAAAGCCCGTAATGGCGTTTTTTTTCCTTTGGGCGTTTCTCTAGACTCCTTGATAATTGTATCTAAATCAACAAGCCAAAATACTTTTGGATATTCACTTTCGGATAAATCTTCAACTAATTTGAATTGCTCTTCAATACTTTTTTTGTTAGGGATTTCTGGCTTGATATTTAATCTTAATTGCCGTTCATTACGTTTTAGCATCTGCAAATACCAAATTTCAGTTTCTCCATCTACAACAAAAGCAAATGTGGGAGTAACATTACTTCTTATCTTCCTTGATTGTCTCATATTTTCAAATCAATGAAGTTATCGCCTAAATTCGGTGTAGCCTTTAGCTTTCCGCTTTTATAAGCGTTTAAAATGTTTGTTGTATTCCTCACTATTGAACTATCGAAATCGTCCAACGAATACAATTCAGTTGAACAGTTTTCATTTTTGTCTGTAAACCAAATTGCATCGTTTCTAAAAACATCTTTATTGTCAAGAATCTCTCGGTTGTGAGTAGTTGCAATGAGTTGAGACTTGTTGGTATTCAATAAGAAAGAAAGTATAAAATGTATATAAAGGTCAGGATGTAGTGATGATTCTAATTCGTCAATAGGAAAGGCGGTAGAATTCTTAATCAACAAAGCAAGTAATCCTGCAAAACCATAAAATCTTCTAGTTCCTTGAGATTCCATTTCGATTGGTAAAGTATATTTAGCTTCATTAACAGTATGCTCAAACTCGATATTTACAGATGTTACCTTACCTTTTTCTTCTATTCTTTTTATTTGATCAGGAGAGTCTTTAAGCTGTTTTTTTAAGAAATCAATAAATCCATTAGGCATTTCTTTTTCTTCTTCCTGAATTACTATGTCTGAAATGTGGAAGTCAGCTTTTTTCAATATATTTATTACATCATGTTTTGATAACTCACTTTTGTCAATCTTTGAAGTAACAAACCCTTCTAATTGCGTTTTTGTATAAATTAAAGGTCGTAGATAATTTTTAAACCATTCAACTGCTTCTTTAAGTTCTTTGATGTCAACATTGGTTTTTAGAAACCCACCCAACACAGTATTATTCCAAAGTGTATTAGCTTCCAAGTTTTTTTCAATGGTCTTATCTAATTTAATCTTACTGCCAAATTTAATCTCAGTGTACTGATGATTTAGATCTGTACTGCGCTTAAATACATTTGCTTTGTTCGGATTGTAGAAATTTAGAACTTCATTAACTATTGCTTTTTTAAAGAACTCAACTTCGTAATAATATCTGGTGTCGTTTGCTAAGAACTCAATACTAAGTATAGAATTTTGTTTAGGTGTTTCAGAATCAAATAAAAATGGCTGAAAGTCTAACTCATCAGTTTTTTTTGTTTCAGGCTCAAGCACAATATCCCTTAGAAATTCAAGCGCTTTGAGAATTGTTGTTTTCCCTGACGCGTTGGCTCCATAGATTAGAGCCATCTTTAATAGTCTTAATCCATTTGTATTTATGATATAGCTACTTTCTAGATGTTCAGATTTGTCAGCTTCAAAGGTCAATGTTTGTTTGTCCTTAACCGATCCAAAGTTTTGTATGCTGAAATTGATTATCATTTTTTATTCTGTTAATGTAAGCTTGCTACAAATATAGGTAATAAATTATGGTGAATTAATTGTATTTGCTTTAATAATGTAAATGAATTTCGGTGTGTGGGTAAAAAAGATGTCTTTGATGTTGGTTTTTAGATAGTCGCTAATCGTTGACGGACGCTACGACCAGAGTGAGCCTATCATTCAACAGGAGTGAATTGTGGATGCACGGAAATTGTTGTTTCTTCAGTATAGACTATGAAAATCACTCCCAGCTAGTTTCAGCGAGACACTAAGACTAGGATAAGAATGTCCTTATAAAAGAAATGGTTTTCTAATATTCATCTTGTTTGTTTACTCTATCATAATTTGGATTGTCAATTCCACATCTTTATCTACAAGGGTTTTGTCTGCCCAACTTCCCTCATAGGCGATATTCCAATCAAGTCGATTAAAGGTAAAGATGGTTTTAAAATAGCCATCTTTCTGATGTGCAAAAAAATCGATACTCTTTGTTACTTCACGTATTGTTAGGTTTCCTGAAATTTTAAGACTGTCATTTTTAGTTTTTTGGACTTTGGTTAACTCCAATATTGATTCAGGGTAGTTGGTAACGTTAAAAAAGTCATCACTTTTCAAATGGTCTATCAAATTTCTTCGCGATTTTTTTTCATGTAATGGAACATCCGTTACGTCCATTGTTTCCATGTCAACAGTAAATTTTCCGCCAACTATTTCGCCATTTTGGCCAAGGAACAAGCCATCTTTAAATGATATGATGCCTGTCCGTCTTTTAGTCCCTCTCATTTCCGTAGCTATCCAATCGATTTTTGATTTTTCAAGGCTCATTCTTAGGGTATCGGCTTCTATTTCAGAGCGATGTTCAATGGCTGGATTTACCGTTACTTTTGGGGCGTCCGATTTATGTTTACCAACACAAGAGAATAGCAATAGAGGTACAAGGAAATAATATAGCTTATTCATAATTTGGAATGTTCAAGCCTAAAATGATGTTTCGTTCAATAATGAGGATTCCGTTTTTTTCAACGGGTTTCATAATTCCAGAACCGCCCCCACTAGTCTTAGCGTCTCGCTAAGACTAAAAGGTAAGATAAGGCGGTAAGGTCGCAGCGAGACGCTACTACCGGAGTGAGAGAAGCATGCGCAATTGTATAAAACCCTCAGCAAAGTGTTTCATCAAGATTTGACCGCGGTTATTGATAAGGGTTCTTACTCCAAACCCAAAGCCATTGGCCGCAACTCATCTTGTCCCTGCGGCAGCGGAAAGAAGTCCAAGCATTGTTGTGGAAAGGAGTGAGGGCCGGATAATGGTGGCTTTGCACTAGTTGTACAATATTCATAGCGTCTCGCTAAGGCTAAAAGAGATAAGGTGATTTGGTTGCAGCAGACGTTACGACCAGAGGGTTGCTCATGTTCAGATTTATGATATTCTCTATCACTCAATCAATTGCCCTACTTTATTCACGACTTTGTACTCTAATGTTTCAAACTCGTTGAAATGAGCTTTTCCGCATTTTATTTTCATTTGTTCGTCTCCTGTTAATTTCGATAAATCAACTTGTGGTGTACCTGTGTCTTTGGTTTCAGCTACAAAGTAGATTTTCTTGTCGTCTTCAAATACCAAAACCCAATCAGGGTTGTAATTGCCGATTGGAGTAGGGATTTTAAACCAATTAGGTAGTTTGAAATAGAATTTTATTTGGTCGCTAGATTCGCAGTCTTGAGCAAATTTGCTTTCAACACCAGAATCTAAAGGAACATACTCTGCATAAATAGTTTTAGACGCATCTGCCACCTTAAAGGAAAAATCGTTGAGATATACTTCCAATTCCTGGGCTTCAAACAAAGCCATTTCATATTCAGAACCACCAATTTTTTGATACTTGATTCCATCAATCATCAAATCGTAAAGCGTTCGCTTAATTGCTTGGGTAGATAAGTCCAGGAACAACTGAGGATTGGTTAAAATATCTCCAATTCTGTCCGACATACTTAAAATCTCTTGAATGGTGGAGCGGGTCAGTTCTGTTTTGCCTTGTATGTAACCCAATACATCAGGTATTTTCCAAGAATAGCCTCCATATGATTCCACTTTATCACCAGCATACATGGTGTCTACACCTTCATCAGTCATGCTGATTTGTACTTTGGTAGAACGGATAGAAGGAGCCTTGATTTCGGGTAAATCTTTAATGGCTTTTGCTGCCAGAACAATTAATTCGTCCGTTTTATAGTCAACCCGATAGGTGGTTTTCTTTTTGAGGTTCTCCCAAATCTCCAAGAATTTTGGATCGGCTTCAAATCCCTTGCGGTATTTAATTGCCGTGCGTTCTCTTTTATTTTTTATTCTGCCTTTGAATTCCACACCACAATCCTCTTCAATTTCTTTTTGTAGTGCCTTTGCAAAATCATCATACGATTCATTGGCAATGACTGTCAATCGGTTTATGTTTTGATCGTAGGTTCGAGTTCCTGTTTGGTCTACAGCTAATCGCAAACCTCTACCAATTTCTTGACGTTTTTTAATGTCTGATTTTGTTTCATTTAAGGTGCAAATCTGAAATACATTCGGATTGTCCCAGCCTTCACGCAAAGCCGAATGTGAAAAAATGAATCGAAGGGAATTATCCAAATTCAATAACTTCTCCTTGTCTTTCATGATCAGGCTATAGGTGTCGTCATCAGCTTTCGTTTCACCAGAAGTGTCTTTGAATGCTCCTTTTTTATCTTGTGAAAAATAACCGTTGTGGGTTTCTTCAATGGAGAATTTATCTAATTCTTTGAAAGCAGGTTTTAAAATGTATTCTTGATATATTTCTTCAAACCATTCTGCGAATTTTCCTTTGATTGGGTTTCCTGTGGCATCATACGAACGGTAATTAGCTACTTTATCAATAAAGAACAGTGACAAGACTTTAATGCCTAATTTGTTCAGTCGTTTTTCCTTTTTTAAATGTTCTTCAACCGTTTTACGGATTTGAAATTTCATTACTTCATCAGTCAGTCCACCTTGGCTGTCGCCTTTGTAAAGAAGATTTCCATTTGAAATAGAAATGCATTGGTTTGCAGCATCAATTTCCTCAATGATATAGCCATCTGCATAGATTTCCCTTTCATTGGATAGTTTGTATAAATCGTCACCTACTTTAACTCTGAGTGTTTTCTTTTTTACTCCACCATTTTCATTACTATTGATAGAAACTTTGGCGGTTACTTTGGTTTTGGTAGCGGTGATAGATTCCACCGAAACAAACGCATCGTTATATGCATTTTCTTCAATGATAGAATCAACCTCAATTTGTTTTACCAAGCCCAAATCATAAGCCTTTACAGGATTTAAACTGTAAGTTAAGTTGTACTGATTTCTATGAGTTGCTGAATACCGGAGTGTACAAAGGGATTTTAAATTCTCTATAGCTGCAATACGCTTTTCAGTTTCCATATTTTGCGGCTCGTCCACTATAACAATCGGGTTGGTGGCCTGAATAAATTCCACTGGCTTTTGTCCATTCAGTCTGTCATTCGCTTTATTAATAATGTTTTCGTCTTTGGCGAAGGAATCAATGTTAATCACCAGCACTTCAATATTGTTAGTGGTTGCAAAACCTCTCAAAGTAGAAACTTTGGTACTGTCGTACACTTGAAAATTGACTGGTACGTTGTCATACAGGGTTTGGAAATGCTCATGCGTGATTTCTAGGTTTTTCAAGACACCTTCTCGAATGGCTACTGAAGGCACTACAATCACAAACTTCTTGAAGCCATACAATGTATTCAGTTCGTAGATGCTTCTGAGATAGACGTATGTTTTTCCTGTTCCTGTTTCCATTTCCACAGAAAAGTGCATACCATCAAGCTCACTAGAAATCGTGATATCGTTATCTTCCTGAATGGATTGAAGATTGGAAAGGATTTGTTCTTCCGATAGTACAAGGTTGTTGCTCACGCCTTGTATTAAAGAGGCTTGCTTTTCTTTTAGGTTAAATTCCACGATGGAATCTTCTAAAGGCTGCCCTTCAAACAAATCGGTAATGGATTTGATGGCATCTTGCTGGTATTGCAGATTGGATTCAAAGGTTAACTTCATTATTCGGGCAGTTCGTTTGAGTTAGCTGAATCTAAATAGATATCATCGGATGTTTTTTTGAGTGATTTCAAAAAATCTTGTTTGTCTAAAATCTCCTTTTGGTATCGGGCAATTTTATAGAGTTTTTCGAAGCGTTCTTTTTTACTCATTCCTTCACGAATCATATCTGCATTTGCTGATTCTAAATTAGATAAGATCGCTAATTCATTGATACTCGCTATATCTCGAAGATTTTTCCCCTCCAATGTCAATTGGGCATTTACTTCCCTCCATTGTTTGGCTGTGCAACCAAATAGGGCGACATTTAAAATATCAGCTTCCTCAGCATAAGCCAACCATTCGGTTTCTTTAGTGAAATTTGATTGGGGTAAAATGTAATCCTTAACAGCATCGGTCTGAATGGTGTAATTGACCTTGCTCAATACTCGTTTTACATTCCACTCTAAGTTGTATTGATTGGTTTCAACCTCTTTTAGGCGTTGATATTCCTTAACAATGTAAAGTTGGAATACTGGACTAATCCACATCCCGAAATTGAAGGCAATGTCTTTGTGTGCGTAAGTGCCACCATAGCGTCCGGCTTTAGCGATCACACACGTGGCATTGGTTTTTTCTATCAGCTCTTTTACACTTACTTTAAAAGCATTTGAACCTGCCGATTGTCTAATTGTGGCGAATTCGCCATAATTAAAATTGGGGTTGTGCATAGACTCCCAAGCCGAGATATAATCGAGGGTATTGGCGTTTCTTAGCCAATCGCTGATGTAGAAAGAGCCATCTTTGGCCTTTATCATATCAGTCAGGCTGATGAAATCATCCGAGTTGTGGTCAACGATGGTAATGACCTTACCCTCAACTTCTATTTTTTTGATTTTTCCTGCCATGCTTATATCGTTTTAAATTCAATACCCGCATCTTTCATTTGCAATACCGTATTCGTTTTGAGCTGGTCATTGCCTTTGAATAACTTATCTAAGGCAATTACTTTTTTGGGATATTCGCTCATCACTTCTGTAACGATGGATTGATCGACTTTTTCTAAAACCAATGCCAGCTCATTGCTGTTGATTAAATAGTATCCGTCATTGAGTTCAATCTTGCTGTTCAAGTCTTTACCACTTTTTAGCAATAGTTCATACACCATATTTTCAGTAGTGGCTGATGCCGAAACAGGATCAATAAACAACTTCATTTGCTCTTCCAATGCTTTCGCATCTTTGCCTTCTATTTGTTGCCATTGTTTGAAGTTGCTGTCATCCAATTTTAAAACTTTGAAACCTAAATCCTGTGATTGCAGCTTTTCGATTTTGGTTTTCAGATTTTCTATTTCTGCTTTAGTGTCATCTGTTGGCAGTTCACCTTCAAGCTTCTTGATGACACTTTTTGTTTTTTTGATTTCTTCCTTGATTTCTTCTTGTATTTTTTTCCCTGCCCTGCGGATACGCTCTTTGGAGATGTCTGCTATGGTTTTGTAGCCAGCTTTGAAGGCCTCATTTTTTTCTTCAGTTAGTTCTGGGAGTTGGACACAGATGTATTTTCGTTTACCTCCGTCTTCTTTGTTTAAATCTAATACTGCATGCCCAAAAGAACCTGAGCCTGAGAAGAAATCTAAACAGAGGTCATTTTCTTTTGTGCTTATTCTCAGAATTTTGGAAAGTAATCGAATTGGCTTTGGAGTACTGAATATCTTTTTCCCAATTAGTTCGGCAGTTTCCTTTTGCCCTTCATCATTGTGCCCAACATCTTTGAAATCCCACCAGGTACTGGGAACCAATCCATCCTGTATTTCCAATAAAAACCGCTTTAACCTTGGTTTCTTATAAGAAAAATCTGGCCCCCAATACAGCCTATTTTCTTTTACCATTTGTTGATGCTTTTCTTTGGAATACCGCCAAACTGCGCTTTCATCAGGCCAAACCTCTTCATTCGTTTTAGGATGAACTATTGCATACCAAAGTGTCGGTCTTTCATCCTTAGTTTTACTGCTAACATATTCAGCCGAACTCCATGCCCCACGTTTATCATTATCAGGATTTTTATACCTCGAGATTTGCTTTTCAGTTCTTGGCAACAAGACTCTTCTAAACAATTCTGTTTTCTGAAAGCAAATTATGTAATCGTGCATTGCAGCAATTCCTGGATCGTCATTTGAAACTGCATATTTCTTCTGCCATATCACACTCGCAACGAAATTCTCCTCCCCAAAAACCTCATTCATCAACAAGCGAAGGTTATGAACTTCGTTATCGTCAATGGAAACGAAAATCACCCCGTCCTGTCGCAGTAGATTTTTAGCCAAATACAATCTCGGCATCATCATATTAAGCCAGTTGCTGTGGTATTGGCCATTTTCCTTGCTGTTCTTTTTGAACATACCATCTTTGGTCATGTAACCTTCTTCGTCTTTGTCGCCTACACGTTTTTCATAGTCAGCTTTGCTTTCAGAGAATTTATCTGGGTATATAAAAGAGTCGTTACCTGTGTTGTAAGGCGGGTCTATGTATATCATTTTCACCTTCCCGAAGTAGCTTTTTTGCAGCACTTTTAGTACTTCCAGGTTTTCACCCTCGATGAAAATGTTCTCCGTTTCATCAAAGTTGATGCTTTCGTCTTTGGCTGGAGTTAAGGTTTTGGTAGTAGGAGTTTGCAGTACCTTAAAAGCCTCACTCTTTCCAGCCCAGTTGAGCACATAGCGTTCATTGGCAAAATTGATGTTCTCACCAAGCGTAGCTTTTAGTTTTTCCCAATCAATTTTTCCTTCGCTAAATGCTTCTGGTAAAATTTGCTTTAACGCATTTAGTTTTTCTTGTTCAGGTGTTAGACTTGCTCCGTCCATATTTTATAATGCTTTTCTTTCTATAGTAATGCTGCGACTTCTATATTTAAGATTTCTGCAATCTTGTATAAGTCTTCTAAGCTTGGTTGCCGTCTGTTTTGAGCATAAGAGTTTACTATATTGTAACTCTTTCCGAGCATTTTAGTCAATCTATACACGTCATTTGTCAATCACAAAAGTGACGTATAGCCGTGAATATATTCATTTTTATGATGGATATGCATGATATGTTACATAGAAAGAACTCTATTAGTCTTGGCGTCTCACTAAGCCTAAAAGAATGAGTAGATTAGATTTTATTGGTAGAAGGACTTACAAAGATTGGAGAAGGAGAATTAGATATCTTTTTATGTTTGAGTGGGGTCGCAGCGAGACGCTACGACCAGTGCCAGATTTTTACTTGGTTTCTCTCTTTTGCAAATTAAATACGGTTCCTGCCGGATCTTGAATCCAATGCATGTTTTCTGGAAGTTCTTCAAGTTCATCACAAGTTTCCACACCGTTTAACTGCAGGTAGTTTGTAGCTTCTTCTACATCAGGAACAGTCAGCTGTAACCAAGTTTCAGAATGCGTATAGTTGTCCACGCAGTCCAGCCATATGATATTGTTTCCGAACTTTACTTCATGCGTTTTAGAAACGGTCGGATTGTCAATGGGCTTTTCTTCAACTTTCAACTTGAGAATATCTCGGTAAAAGGCTACCGTTTGCTCATACTTACTTTTAGGAATTTTTATTGCAATGTTAATTCCTGCTTCAAATTTTGGATTCATATTTATTTAGTTTGCTCTTATATTATGCTGAGTTATATTGACTGCCAGCAGTTTTGTATCTGAAATTAACTGTGCAAAAAAGGTGCTCTGGTTTCGGGTTAACAGAGTTTTAATTTTCAGCTATTATTTTATTCTTATCATAAATCAAATTTTAATCCTTAGTTTCTTTCTAAAACTTGAAAGGATGATTCTAGGTGTTTGACAATACTCATAAATGTTTCTTCTGATGGGTTGACAACACAGACCCAGTTCATGGAGCCATAGGTTGGATGAGGTAACAGTGTATCCTCTTTTGTGAAGTCGATTCCTACATTTATAAATGCTTCAAGTCCTTTTTTCTCCGTTAGATACCCAAAATTTGATTTAAAGGTTTCCTTATCCATACAGAAGTTTAGACGAAAAAAACCATTACGATCAAGGTTCGAAAAGGAATCATATTCATTATCCTTGGTGAGTATGGTTACAAAAGGAAGCTTGTCATTATTCGGATGCATAAAAAACATATCTTCTTCAGCCTTCACGATGTTTAAGCTCTTGAAATTTTCGAGGAGATATGATTTCACTTCTTCGGTTGTCATGATGTGTTTTTTTATCAAATTTCAGATGTGAAGTTTACTTTTACAAGAGGTTACCAATATGTCTAATAGTAACCCAAAGTAAAGAAATGGGAGTATATGGGCTCTAAACGAGAAAATAATAAAATAAAATTTGAAGAATGTCCTTTTCAAGAAGCAATGGATTTGGTTTCGGGTAAATGGACAATGACCATCATTAATACCCTTATGTCTGGTAAATTGAGATTCAAGGAACTGGAAAGGGCAGTTGAAGGGATTAATACCAGAATGTTGGTAAAAACTCTTAAAGAACTTGAATCGAAGAAAATTGTGAAAAGAAAGGCATATGCGACTGTTCCCCCAACGGTGGAATATTCACTAGAAGAAAAAGGCATTGCATTACAGCCTGTTATCAAAGAAATTCAGAATTGGGCAATCAACAATATGTGAGTTCTTTGAAATATTCCCTAGAGAATGATCTCGTGTTTTGCTACAATTAAATTCACTTCCATTTACTGAAACAGCGATTTCCACAAATCAACAATAGCGGCATTTGGTAACCAAGAAGTAATGTCTGTAAATGAGTTGTTAAAGCCAGTAGCGGCTACTTTTCCAGTGCCTACTTCGCCAAGAAAAGCCTTTTCACTTAAGGCTTTTAAGTTGCCGTTTTCATCAAGTCGAATAGGAATGATTTCGTCAAAATACTTTAAGGTAAATGCTTCTGATTTAGCAAACTCATGTCCTTGGCCGGGTTCTTCGGCAAAAATCCATTTGGCGCCAAACCTTCGGTTGACAGAGTAAATGCCCTTTACAATATTGTTCCGATATGGGTTATCAATTTCTCCCGTAAGGAAAACCCCAGGCACTGCCCGTGTAGCCTCAGAAGCTAAGGCCGTATAGTAAACACCTCCTTTGTTCACGATAAACGTAATCACCCTTTCTGGTTTCCAGCAAGCAAATTCATAGTTAAATTCGCCACCAGCAGACATGCCCCACAATGCAAATGGAACAGTATTCAGTTCAGGGTGACCACTTTTTGTCGCCAAGCGGCTCAGTACATCTAGCATGGCCTGACCTGTTCCATTTTTCACATCGGCATATTGCTCAATGGCCATATTCGGGCTGCGCTTGTCTTTAATGTCAGCCGCTAAAATTGCCATGCTGTGTTTATTGGCCAAGGCTTGCCATTCTGGTTGGTTTACCATATCACGGCCATTGCCATTCGAGCCAGGAACCATCACAATTATACCTTTCACTTTTTGAATGTCCTTTCCAATCCATAAGCGAAAAGCCGCTTTTTGGAAGTTGTTTCCATTCATTACACTGTCTTCAAGAATGGTTTGAGCGGAAGCTAACACTGGAAGAAATAGGAGCATTAAAACGATGAGGGCACTTGTCTTTTTCATATCTAAGTTAAGTAGTGGGTCAAACTGAAACAGCTTTTTCGAAATTATAGGTCACTTTAAAGTCTGGTTTTTCTGTTTCTTGATACTCAAACTCAATTGACTGAGGAAGTTTGCCTACAAATTTATTGAGAATTAAAGGAACGGTTAAACTAGAGTCATGGGCAGAAAGTCTGTGATTTTTATATACCTGTATTTCGGTGAACATTTCAAGATACTTAAACTCAGAGTCTGGAACGGTTAGTTTGGCCTTACTATATGGTTTGGGAATGTTCCTAAAATCTAAATTGTAAACACTGCCTAAGTATAGAAGTTCTGATTCTTTTAGTTTGTATTTATTCTCTTTACCTGCCAAGTAAATATCAATAAGTACCTGCTCTGGTATAAATACGCCATTTGGCTTTAAGAATCTGATAACATTCCTAGTTAATGGTACCTGACATTCATTTTTCAATCCCATTTGCATGGTTTCTGATATTATGATGTCGAATTTTTGCGGCATTTCAAGGGAGGGGTCTGTGGCATCAGCTTCAATATATTGATCAACAAATTGACTTATTCCCCATTCTTCATAAATTTTTTGAACAGCCAACAACGAACTCTTATTGATATCTAAAAAAGTAAAGGAGACCTCGTTTTCGTTGAAAACTTGAGTTAATGGTGTGGCCAAAGTTGCGTAAGGGCCACACCCAGCATATAGTATTTTTACATTTTTGTTTTCTTTCAATTTGTCTTTAATGGCGCCATAAATTCCTCTCAAGAACTGCGTAGTTCGTGCTATATCTTTGAGGCAATGGGCAGCTACTTCTTGGCTCGCAGCAATTCCATAAGGTGTTTGTATTGCCTTATTGTTGGTTAAATCTTCAGCAACAATGTTGGTGATTTTGGAGTATTCTCGGTACATGTAATATATTCCGTTTCTGATTTTTTTAAAGTCGTTCTCAGAAAAAAGAATGTCGTTTACGGCATTTTTATAGCTCATATTAAGGTTTTAATTGATGATGGTTTTATGATTTAATATTAAGGATGTTTTTTAGATAATTATCAGATGAAATTAATACTTGTTAATTCATGGAGACCTAATACGCTCATAGATTAGCATTCTACTTTCTCCAAATCATCTGAAACACAGTTTGTTGATACTAGTATAAATGCAGCAGGGTGGCCATTTTTCTAAACTAAAATTTGTTTGCTCTTAATTTCAGGTAGATGATATTTTTTAAGCCGCTTGAAATATATCTGTTTTCATCTGAACTCACTGAGCATTATATTGTGGGTTATAAAGTATTTTTTATTTCATTTTTTATAAAAACTCAAACAATGAATAAACGCCTGCTTACCTTTCTCATGCTGGTCACTACCACAATGGTTATGGCTCAGAATCCACTTCCGCTTAGGAAGTCGGTGGAGACTACGAAACGTGCCATTCGCACGGACGTACCACTTCCTAACCCAATTATGAATGCTCTCGAAGCAAAAACGAGAGATTTTTCTGGAAAACCAGGGCCAAACTATTGGCAGCTGGAAACTGACTACACCATCAAAGCCAGTTTAAACCCGCAAACTCAAACCATATGGGGAAGTGAAACGATTACGATTCAGAACAATAGCAATCAGCCGATGGATCAAATCGTACTGAGGCTAGACCATAATATTTTCAGAGCTGATGTACCGCGTGGTTCTTCGGTTCCTGCCGAAACTACTGAAGGAATGGTCATTACTCGTATGGTGGTAAATGGCGATGAAGTAGATTTAGGCGCAAGATTTAGCTTTAGAAGAAGGGGTGATGCTCCAAAGCTACAAGTCTATGGCTTACAACAAACGGTAGCGAGTATTGTATTGGCAGAGCCAATTCCTGCCAAGAGTACTGGCACTTTAGAAATTGATTGGAATACGAAATTGCCTGGTGGCGAAAATGGAAGAGGCCATAGAATGACGCAGCGTTGGGATTCTAATGTTTTTCAGCCTACACAGTGGTTTCCGCGTTTGGCCAAGTTTGATGATATGCGAGGCTGGGAAACCAATGTTTATTTAGGCCCTGCGGAGTTCTTCAATAACTTTGGCCGTTTTGATGTGAGCATTGATGTACCTGCAGGTTGGATTGTAAGTGGAACAGGGGTTTTACAAAACCCTGAAGAGGTGCTTTCGGCCCAAACAAGAGAGCGTTTAACTAAAGTACTGGATTCTGATGCTGAGATAACCATTGTAGGCGAAAATGAAAGAGGTGCTGGAAAAGCAACTGCCGAAGGAGAAAACCTTGTATGGCGATTTGTAGCAGATAAGGTGAATGACTTTGCTTGGGCTGCTTCGCCAGACTTTATGTGGACAGCCACGAGGGCTACCATTCCTGAAAAAGGGCCGATTCCTATTCATATGGTATACCTGCCAGAAAGAGCAAGATTGTTTGCAAGAGCAGGGGAGATTACAAGACATGCATTGGAGTTTTACTCAGATCTTTGGGCACCTTATCCTTTCCCCCAAATGACGATGCAAGATGGTCCAAGTGCTGGAATGGAATACCCAATGGTGGTGAACTCTAACCAAGGAGCGGCCGATCATGAAGTGGCGCACCAATGGTGGCCAATGATGGTAGGTACAAATGAGACTCGCTTTGGTTGGATGGATGAAGGTTTTAATACCTATATGAATATTCTTTCCGCTGCCGATAGCAGGGGTGAACCAGTTAATTTAAATGGAAGAGGGGCGAGTTACGGTCGTAGAAGTGGTAGTGATGATGAAGCAACCATGATGTGGCTTTCAAATTACGCTGGTGATGGTTATGGTTTTCAGACGTACAGTAAAGCGCCTTTAATGTTGTCTATGCTAGGCGGTATCGTAGGAGATGAGGCCGTGATTAATGCCATGAAGAAATACACCAAAACTTGGGCTTTTAAGCACCCTTCTCCTTGGGATTATGTGTTTTTTATGAATAATGAATTGGGGCAAAACCTTGAGTGGTTTTGGTACTATTGGCTATGGACAACTGAGTCGGTTGATGGTTCAATTCAGAAAGTAAATACTGGGTCAACTACTAATGTTACGGTACACCAAGCTGGTCAAATGCCTTCACCAGTGGTGCTTAAGGTTGAATTTGAAACCAGTGGTCCAGCAATTAAGTCGATGAATAATGCCAAAATGATTGACGCCAATACAGCAATTGTTACTTGGCCAGCCAACGTTTGGTTCAATGGCGATCGTACTTTTAATGCTGAACTTAAGTTTGGAGGAAGAAAGATTAAGAAAATTACCCTTGATCCTGACGGCAGATTCCCAGATAACAATCCTGCGGATAACGTTTGGGAGAATAAATAGGGGATAGTATTTAGTGCTCCGTGCGCAGGAGACAGTAAAAAGGCTTGCTAATTGATTTAGCAAGCCTTTTCTCAGACCTGTCAGGTTTCAAAAACCTGACAGGTCTTTTTGTTTCTATTATCTAGTTTACTGAAGTTCCAAGGCTTCAGAACTTGCAGCATGACTTAGCTTAGAAATATTTGCGAATAGTTTTGCTTGGGTAGCAAAGCCTGCTACGAAGTCATCCCTGTAGGCTCCGAGTCTTCAGAGTTTTAACGAAGTACAACTAGTAAGTTTGTTGTTGACTGTATTCCTAACATCTAAATTCCAACATCTACCCCTTCCTTTCCACTTCTCTCAAGTTTTCCAGCTTCTTGTTGCGTAAGAACCCTGTAACATCTTCAAAGTGTTCTTTAATACGTTGATTTCCAAACTCGAATACCTTATTGGCAAGTCCATCTAAGAAATCACGGTCGTGAGAAACAAGGATTAATGTGCCTTCAAATGCTTTAAGCGCATCTTTTAGAATGTCTTTGGTGCGAATGTCCAAGTGGTTGGTAGGCTCATCCAGAATCAAAACGTTTACGGGCTGAAGCAGTAATTTAATCATGGCCAAACGGGTACGTTCACCGCCCGAAAGCACTTTTACTTTCTTTTCAATGGCATCACCAGAGAACATGAAGGCTCCTAGAAGGTCTTTAATCTTTGTACGCACATCGCCATGCGCAATTTCATCTATGGTTTGAAAAACGGTAAGATTTTCGTCTAAGAGCGAAGCCTGATTTTGCGCGAAGTAACCAATCATGGAATTGTGTCCCATTTGTAAGCTGCCATCAAAATCAATTTCACCCATCATGGCTTTTACAAAAGTGGACTTTCCTTCACCGTTTTTACCAATAAAGGCCACTTTTTCGCCACGAGCGATGGTAAGTGACACATCTTTAAAGACGGTATGGTCGCCATACTTCTTGGTCAATCCATCTGCAATTACTGGGTAATTACCAGAACGAGGAGCAGGAGGGAACTTCAAGTTTAAAGCAGAAGAATCAACTTCATCTACTTCTACAATTTCCATTTTCTCAAGCATTTTTACCCTAGACTGAACTTGCAGGGTTTTAGAATAAGTGCCTTTAAATCGATCTATAAACTGCTGAATATCTGCAATTTGTTTGGCTTGATCATCAAATTGCTTTTGCTGCTGTTCACGCCTTTCTTTACGCAGTTCTAAGTAATGCGTATAGTTGGTTTTATAATCGTAAATACGACCACGGGTAATTTCTATGGTTCGGTTGGTAAGGTTATCTACAAAGGTTTTATCGTGGCTGATAACGATAACCGCCTTGGCACTTGTTTTCAAGAAATCTTCTAGCCATTGTACCGACTCGATATCTAAGTGGTTGGTTGGCTCATCGAGAAGAATAAGATCAGGCTTCTGTAAAAGGATTTTGGCCAACTCAATACGCATTCTCCAACCTCCACTAAATTCGCTTGTCGAACGGTTTAAATCGGAACGAACAAAGCCCAAGCCCATTAAGGTTTTTTCTACTTCAGCATCAAAATTGATTTCTTCAATGCTGTAGTATTTTTCGCTGAGTTCAGAAACTTGCTCTATAATTTTACTGTAAGCATCAGATTCGTAATCGGTACGCGTTTCCAGCTGATGAGTTAAATCATCCATTTGCTTTTTCATGTCCATGATTTTTGAAAAGGCCTTTGAAGCTTCTTCAAAAACAGTACACTCGTCTTTGGTCAATAGATGTTGTGGTAAGTAGGCTACAATCGCATCTTTAGGAGCCGAAATTTTTCCTTGGGTAGGTTTACTTTCTCCAGCAATAATTTTTAGCAAAGTGGATTTTCCTGCACCGTTCTTCCCCATCAGGGCAATACGGTCATTGTCGTTCACATTAAAAGTAACATTGCTAAATAGGGTGGTGCTACTAAACTCAACACCAACAGCATCTACTGAAATCATAGGGGATCAATTTGGCCGCAAATATATAGATTTCAGACTATCCACTCATGTTTTGTTGGTCAAATACGCAGCTATCTTTTATGTACCGGGAACGCAGGTATTTTTGATAAACTGGTTCTTCAACACGTAGGTCTTGTTGTAGTCTACAGAAAAGCGACTGGTGGTCATTTGGCAGTCAAAGCTTATTTCGTCACCTTCAGAAATCAGGTTAAAATCAGTTTTGGGTAAGGCCGCGAAATTACAAGAAATGGGTCTTGAGAAGTCTTCTAAACGATTTACAATAATTGCATTTACTTGACTTAGGGCATCTTTCATTAAGCTTTCAGAACTGAATTCTTTCTTTAAAACATCTTCAGAAATAAACTCTACATCGCGCCCCACTACTTTTCCATTACGGCTAATACCTTCCGACTCTAAGCTAAATTCGTTTCTGAAAAAAGTATGTATAACTGCCAGTTTAACAAAGGTATCTTCATCCTCAAAACTCAAGTCTTGATAAGACTGCTTAAGTTGACTTTGATTAGGTGCTACCATAAATGAGTCGATTGGTAATTCGCGCTTATCGTACCAAATTTCGTGACGTTGATACTCATAAGCTTCGAGAATATTTCCGGCTGAACTTTTCTCACTCATACTTCTGGCGTACATATTCACTTCAGTGGCTACATAGTGAAAGCCATTTCGCTCTCTAAAGAAAGGGATTTTATAAGGCTCTTTAAGCTCCCATTTACCTTGGTATTTGTATGATGGATAGGAACAGTCGGAGGGTAGGTCATCCAAGGACATGAAAGGGTTTACATAGGAGGTTTCAAAACTCCATTTTAACATTCCATCCCGTGACTCCTTATTAGAAAGAGGGGTTGTTTTTGGGAGTGTACTTTGATAAGCGAAATAAACCGACAAAGCCACTAGTAATAAAAGGAGTGCATAAAGCACTGCGAATTTCCTTTTGTAATTGGGGTTCTGATCAGTGACTTGACCACTCTTTAATTGAGTAAGTTCTTTTTCTAGCCCTAAGAGTTTTAGAATTCTGTCGGTATTCTGGATGGCACGTACATATTCTCCTTCTGTTGCACTTGAGTTAATAAGTCTTGAAAATTGAGCATCACTATAGCCCAGCTTTCTGGATATTTCAGAATTGCTGGCTTTTTCAAACCGCTTTAAATCAGGGTCAAACGGACCGTGAAGCTTAGTTAGTTTTGTTACAAATTCCTGATACTTATCTATTGCCATCCACTGCGTTTCTTAGATTAACATTCGTTGAAATCCGTTAAAATTCGATAAAATAGAATATAATTCCTTAAATATCACAAATGCCAAATTTTCTTTTGTAAGATGCGATACGGTTGGTAGAGTTAACTGCTCTATTTTAACTAATCGTTGTCCTTCCTTTGTCTCAAAGGATGAAGTAAAATTTTTAAGAAACAAATAATTCTATATGATCAAGTTTTCTAAAATAGCAATCTTTTGCCTTTTGTGTATCATTAGTCAGCATGGCTTTGCACAAATTAAGGTAACTGGAAAAATTGTTGATGATACCGGTCTATTTATGACTGGTGTATCAATATTGGAGCAAGGTACCGGAAACGGAACCGCTTCAGGTGCAGATGGTACTTATACTATTACTGTAAAGGATGCCAGTTCTATTCTACAGTATTCATTTTTAGGTTTTAAAACTGTCACTCAAACTGTAGGCAATCAAACCTCCATTAATATTACTATGGAAGAGGTGGTCTCTGAACTAGAAGGTGTAGTTGTAACCGCAATTGGTTTAAAAGAGAACAAGGACAATTTGGGCTATGCCAACACAACAGTTCAAGGAGGAGTAGTTTCTAAGGCAGGAGAGCCCACTTTGCTCAACGGGCTTTCAGGAAAAGTGTCTGGGGTTCGTATTTCCAAAACTTCTGGCGACCCGGGTGCTGGTTCATTTATTCAAATTAGAGGACTTTCGAGTATTACGCGCGATAGCCAACCTTTAATTGTTGTAGATGGTGTTCCTATTAGCAATGATAACAGAGGTGATGGTGGCACTGGGGGCGTAAGCAATGAATCGCGACTCAACGATATTAATCCTAATGATATTGAGAATATTTCTGTACTAAAAGGCGCTTCAGCTGCTGCGCTTTGGGGAACAAAGGCTTTGGGTGGTGTTATATTCATTACCACTAAAAAAGGCGACTTCAACAAAAAGCTGAGTATTACTTACCGAGCGAGCTATTCGCTTGATAAGATTAGTCAGAAATATCCTTTGCAGACCGCATATGGTCAAGGAGATAATGGTGTCTATAACCAAGCCGCTAGAGATTCATGGGGAGATAAGATTTCTGATCGCTCGGGAGGATTGGATGAGTTTAATACCTCAGGAAGCTTTTTTGTTGGGCAAGATGGGGTGACTTACTACCCAATTGTTTCAAAAAATTCTAAAACGATTTACGATGACCAGAACTTTAATCAAGCCTTTCAGAATGGTCAGTTTATAGAAAATAACCTAAGCCTTACTGCTGGCAACGACAATAGCCGAATTTATTTCAGCTTAAGTGATTTAGACCAACAAGGCATAATTAGAAAAAATTCTGACTATCGTAGAACTACCGCGAGAGTAAATGCAGAGTACCTACTTTCTCCAAACGTAAGTATCACGGCTAATACAACTTATTCCAGAACCACTTCAAACAGGATTTTAAAAGGAGCTAGTTCTTCGGGCTTTTACCTTGGTTTGTTAAGAACACCAGCCGATTTCGATCAGTCGGGTTATAGAGGAGATTATTATGCGAGCAGTACTTCAGCTCCAATTTCTAACAGACATCGCTCATACAGAGAACCGTTAGGTGCCGATAACACCGCAGTTTACAATAACACCCTTTGGACTTTGAATGAGCAGGAGAATCAGGCGAATACCGATCGCTTTATGACCAACTTCACTTTGTCTGCCGACCCATTTGATTGGTTGAACTTGAAGGCTCGTGTTGGATTAGACCATTATACTGAAAAGAAAGAAGAGTTTTTCACCCCGGGTTCAGCCGCTGGAGCTTACAGCACAGGTCTGTTTGGTACTAATATAGCCTCTAATACCATTTTCAACATGGATTATATTGCTACAGCTACCAAAACTTTTAATGAAAATTTTAACGGTTCATTATTAGTAGGGCTGAATTACAATGCCAAGAAATTAGAAACTAGCGGAAACGAAATTACCAACTTCACTTTGTTTACAGATGTACAAAGTCCTGTAAGAGATATTGACAACGCATTCCCTGAAAATAGAATTTCGACCAGTACTTTTGGCCAAGAAAAAACAGCTGCTATTTATACTTCAGCTAACTTCTCGGCTTATGACATGCTTTATTTTAGCGGTTCATTAAGGGCAGAAAAGGCTTCAACTTTCGGTGATGTTTCAAATAAGCCATTTTACTTTCCATCAGCTTCATTGGCTTGGCAGTTTTCGCAGCTTGACGCTTTACAGAATGATTTGATGTCATTTGGTAAACTCCGTGTTTCTTATGGAGAAGTGGGAGTACAGCCAGCACGCTACAATACTTCAAACGTATTTGTTTCACCAACTTATGGCGATAGCTACGGTGGTGGTTTAGGACTTGGTTTTTACGGTAACGGAGGTTTTGTACCGAGTACTAACCGTGGAAATTTCAGCCTAAAACCAGAAAGAAAGAAGGAGACAGAAATAGGAATGGACCTTAGGTTTTTAAAAGACCGACTGTCATTTAGTGGTACATATTATACCAACACCACAAGCGATGTACTATTGAACTTCCCGATAGCAAACTCAAGAGGTTTCGATGAAATCTATGCCAACGGGGCTGAGATCAGTAATAAAGGATTAGAATTAGACCTTGGCTATACCATTATCAAAAAGCAAGATTTTACTTGGCAGGCCAATGTGATCTTCAGTAAGAATAAGAATAATGTAGAAAACCTAGCTGGAGTTCAATCTATTGAGTTGGGTGGTCTTGCGGCCGTAAACTCTAGAGCAGTAGAAGGTAAGCCAATAGGTATACTTTGGGGATCTAGAACTTTAAGAGATGCTGAGGGTAATATTGTATTTGATGATTATGGTTTCCCTGAACAAGATCAAACTGAAGGTATTATTGGTGACCCTAACCCAGATTGGCAAGGAAGTTTAGTTACGCAAGTTTCTTATAAGAACTGGTCACTTTCAGCGCTTTTCGAAACTTACCAAGGTGCCGATATATATGCAGGAACAAAATCTGTATTGGCGGATTTAGGCCGCTGGATAAGCACAGGCGATGAAGTAACAACCGACCAAAACTTGCTAGATAGCCAAGGTAACCTTATTCCTATAGGAACAACTTTCAGAGGCAATATCTACGATTTTGGCGCGGGACCAGTAGCCTTAACAGAATCATGGTATAATGGTGACGGTGGTTATTTCAGTGGTGGTAATGACGAACTCTATATCGAAGATGGTTCATGGACGAGGTTAAGAGAATTGACTTTGTCGTACCGCATCAAACCAGATTGGTTGAGCAAAATGGGAATCAATTCAGCTTCTCTTTCAGCAACTGGTAGAAACCTCTTTATATGGACAGAATTTGAGGGTAACGATCCTGATACCAATTTAACGGGTGTAGGTTCTGCAAGAGGTATTGATTACTTCAACAATCCAGGCACTAAATCTTATGTGTTTACGCTCACTGCTACATTTTAATTCTCATAAAGAAGAAAACGATGAAAAAGATATACTACATAATTTTGGTTTCCCTTCTCATAGTCTCATGCGAAGACCTATTTGAAGGCGTCAATAATGACCCCAATAACCCTATAAGTGCTCCTTATGATAAAATTTTAACAGGTGCCGAAGTGGGAAACATTATCCTACAGACGGGAGAAACTGCTAGAAGAGCAGGCATATTTGCTGGTTATTATACAGGAATAGACAGGCAGCACTTAGGCTTTAGCCAGTATACAGTAACTACAAGTGATTTTGATGCCATATGGGATGATGCATTTGTAAACACCCTTCGAAACGCTAAAGTAGCAAAGCAAAGTGCGATTGATGCGGGTATTACTGGTGTAACCATTGGAATAACCCAAACTTTAGAAGCTATGGCATTTGGAACAGCCACTTCTTTATATGGTGACATTCCTTTCGATGAAGCAATTTTTGAAATAGAAAATCCAGTATTCGAAGACCAAACCGCTGTGTATGGTAAAATTCAAAATTTATTAGATGAGGCCATTACAAACCTACAATTAGGAACAGGAAGACCACCAAGTGGGTCTGATATTTACCTTGATGGTGATCCACAAAAATGGATTCAGGTAGCAAATACCCTCAAAGCTCGATATTACATGCATACGCGTGAATATCCTCAGGCTTATGCTGCTGCTCAAAACGGAATTAATGCCAGCGCCAATGGTCTTTATGGTCCACATGGCTCAGGATTAGACGAGTCTAATTTGAGCTACCAGTTCTTTGGCGTCTATTCTCGCGCTGCCGATTTAATTGTTTCCGACTTCATGACCAGTTTAGTTGCTCCTACAGCTGGTACAAACCCAGATTTCGCCAACTACCGTGGTAATGCTAAGACAGATGAAACTGGCCGTTATGGTTATTATTTTCAGGTGCAAGGTGTAGGAGTACAACCGAACACAGTAGATGGACTTGCTGCTCAAACCGCATCGGCCGCTTTGGCTACTTATGAAGAGAACTTGTTGATTTTAGCTGAAGCAGGTTTCAGGTCTAGTGGCTTTAATACTGGTTTGCAACACCTCAATGAATTTAGGGCTTATATGGATGCGGGTGGTTATTTAACCAATGCCAATGCAAGCAATGTTCAATATGATCAATACACGGCTCTTGATTTTGCTAACGGAGGTATTGAAAACCCTGACAATCAATCTGCTGACAATGCCTTGTTAAGGGAAATTTTGCAAGAAAGGTATGTAACATTGTTTGGTCAGATAGAAGGCTTTAATGATACAAGACGTACAGAGAATGAATCCATCGTAAGAGTACCAGTAGAGCCAAATGTAGGAGCGCAGTTGCCTCAACGATTTATTTATCCGCAGTCAGAAATCGATAGAAACAGCAACATTCCAAACCCGATACCTAACTTCTTTTCACCTACTAAGGTGAATCAATAACCGAACAAAAAAATCTTTCATAGATGAATTGTAATCATAGAAAACGGATATGCCAGTTGTTTTTGCTGGCTATCCTTTTACTTCCAACCTCTCTTTTTGGTCAACAAGATACGCTTAGGGTGTTATTTGTGGGCAATAGTTATACCTACTTCTGGAATTTACCGCAACTGGTAACGGCCATGGCCGAATCGCAAGGTATTCCTATAATCACCCGTCAGTCTACTGTTGGCGGAAGTACTTTAGAAGAACATTGGAAAGAAGAGAAAGAAACTAAAACTAGAGCATTATTAGAAAGTGGTGATTGGGATTATGTAGTAATGAATAATCACAGCATGAGCACTATTAATACACCAGCCGACTTTGATAAGTACGGAAAACTGTTTGCAGAGCTTATCAAAGCTAAAGGAGCAAAGCCAGTTTTTTATATGACCTGGGCACGCAAAGCAGATCCTTCTATGCAGCCCACAATTACAAAAGGCTACAACGAACTTGGTAAATCAACCCAATCTAATGTAGTGCCTGTTGGGGAAATATGGAAAAAGAGCATTGGGCTAAAGCCTGAAGTTGATTTGTATTTTCCAGATGGTAGTCATCCGTCTCCAGAAGGAACTTACTTGAATGCACTGGCTTTTTATAAGTTCTTAACTGGAAATGCTACGGCCGATATCCCACATAGATTGACCAGAATTGATAAAGATGGCGAAACCATGTATTTGGCCATTATAATGGAAGATGTGGCTGACTACTTTCAAGACTTGGTAGATAGTTTCGAAATTAAAAACCTGCCATATGAGCGATAAACGTAAATGGTTATCACTCTTATTAGGGCCTTTGGCTTTTGTGGTGCTCGAAATAATCGGTGGCCCTGAAAGCATGTCGGAGAGTGCATTTCACCTGTTGGCCATTACCATATGGATTGCCATTTGGTGGGTTACAGAAGCAATTCCTATTGCTGTAACCGCCCTTTTGCCTATTATTCTATTCCCAATTTTTAATGTGATGGACTTGTCCAGCACAACGGCTTCATTCGGTCATAAATATGTATTCCTTTATGTAGGTGGCTTTATTATAGCCATTGCTATTGAAAAATGGGGCTTACATAAACGTATTGCCTTGACTATTATCAATGCCATTGGTACCAATATGGTAAACATCATTTTGGGTTTTATGCTGGCTACGGCATTCCTTTCAATGTGGATTTCTAATACGGCTACTTCTGTAATGATGCTGCCAATTGGAATGGCCATTGTAAGCCAGCTTAACCAGAGTGATTTGGCCGATAAGAAAGTATCGGGCATGTTTGGTAAGGCACTCATGTTGGCAATTGCCTATAGTGCATCTATAGGAGGAATGGCCACTTTAATTGGAACTCCACCCAATTTGGTTTTGGTAGGTGTGGTTGAAGAAACCTACGGGGTCGAAATATCATTCTTGCAATGGTTTAAGTTTGGCTTTCCTGTAGCAGTAGTACTTCTCATTGTTTGCTGGAAATACCTTACCAAATATGCTTTTAAATTGAAGAAGGCTGAGTTTCCTGGTGGAAAACAAGAGATCAGTCGATTGTTGAAAGAGCTAGGCAAACTGAGTAGAGAAGAGAAATCCGTTCTGGCTGTATTCATTACCACGGCTTTCTGCTGGATTACACGATCGTTCATTTTACAAAAGTTTATTCCGGCTATTGACGATACCATTATTGCTATAATAGCAGGTGTGGTGCTCTTCATTCTTCCTTCGAGCAAAAAAGGAGAACGAATAATCAATTGGGAAGAAGCTGTAAAAATGCCTTGGGGCATCATCTTACTGTTTGGAGGTGGAATGGCCTTGGCCGAAGCATTTGGAACTACAGGGCTAGCTTTATGGATTGGTTCTCAAATCACTATTGTCGATGGAGTTTCAATGATTTTAATCATTCTTATTCTGGTAGCAGCCGTCAACTTCTTGACAGAACTTACTTCAAACTTAGCAACAACCGCCATGTTATTGCCTATTCTGGCACCTGTTGCTTTAGCCTTTGATATGAACCCATACATGTTGATGGTTTCGGCTACATTAGCCGCTTCTTGCGCATTTATGCTTCCCGTAGCTACTCCACCCAATGCGGTGGTTTTCGGTTCGGGTTACTTAAGAATTCCTGACATGATGAAAGCGGGTGTTTGGATGAACCTCATCTCGATTTTCTTTATCACAGCAATGATTTATTTCCTGCTGCCCTCTCTTTGGGGCATTATTCCCGATGAGTACTCTAACCTAGTAGGAAACTAAAAATTAGAATGACGAACAAATTTTAAAATTACTAACATGAAAAATAAACGACTGAAAATCACCATGCTCGTTCTTGCAACTCTTTTTGTTGTAAGCACTTGTAAGGACGATGACACGCAGATTATTTCCGATTCGCTTCGCGTTCTAACAGCGAAAGTTAATGAGCAAAGCTTGAAAGATGAGCCATCGGGAGTTGATACCGAAATTAGCCTCGAACTAGTCCTTAGCCATTCACTGAATACTGCCGCTTTTGAAAGCGCTTTGTCAATTTCTTCGTCAACAGGCGAAGTGAGCAAAAGTTTTAGTTACTCCAATTCCAATTCTATAGTAACCATTACCAATACAGAAGAACTAGACTTTGAAACAGAGTATACTATCTCTATTGTCGCAGGTGAGTATGGCGAAAATGGAAATACGTTAGATAAAACGATTTCTTACACTTTTACGGTAAGGGAGTTTGTTCCACCTAACGTTACTTTATCAAGAGATCTATCGAGTATTTCTGAGGCTGGGGGAGTAGCTACTATTACAGCTACAATGAGCGAAGCCGTAAATGAAGAAGTAACAGTTAACCTTACTTTTGCAGGAACCGCGGGCGCTACGGATTACTTGGCCAGTGGTACTTCAATAGTAATTCCAAGCGGACAGCTTACAGGCAATATTACTGTAACCGCCATTGATGATGCAGAAACTGAAGGATTAGAAGATGTTATTGTTTCTATTGAAAGTGTAACCAATGCCATAGAGTCAACTCCCCAAGAGGTTTCTTTTAGAATAGAAGATAACGATGCGGGCGGAAGAGGTTTTATTATCAACGAAGTACTTTTCGATCCGGCTTCTGGAGACGCTGGGGATGCGAATGGCGATGGCACAAGAAGCGCTTCTGAAGACGAATTTATTGAGTTTGTTAATGACAGTGATGTGGCGATTGACTTAAGTGGCTTTACAGTTTATGACACTGATAACTTTGCGACACTCACACCAAGACATACTTTTCCGAATGGAACAGTTGTGCCAGCACATGGCGTATATGTGCTTTTTGGTGGAGGAACGCCTTCAGGTAATTTTGGTGGAGCAGCTTTTGGTGTTTCAACTACAGGGAATCTAAACCTGAATAATGCAGCAGATCAAATTATCATATTAGATGCTTCGGGTAACGAATTTTTGACTTTTGATGCGGCTGTTGAAGGAGCTGGAATCGATTTTGGTTCTGACCAGTCTGTAACACGTTCCCCAGATATTACAGGTGACTTTACTTTACATACAACCGCTAACGCAAGTCTGATTTACTCACCAGGAACCATGGCAGACGGTACTGCTTTCGATATGAGTGGAGGTGGTAATGCAGGTTTAGGTTTGATCATTAATGAAGTATTATTCGATCCAGCTTCGGGAGATGCAGGAGACGCTAATGGAGATGGAACGAGAAGTGCTTCTGAGGATGAATTTATCGAATTTGTGAATGACAGCAACAGTCCAATAGACCTTAGCGGTTTTACATTATATGATGATGGCAATTTTGCCACACTCATTCCTCGACACACATTTCCCAACGGGACAGTAATTCCTGCCCATGGAGTTTATGTATTGTTTGGTGGAGGAGCACCAGCAGGCGATTTTGGAAATGCTCAAGTAGGCGTTTCCACTACAGGAAACATGAATCTAAATAATGCAGCAGATAAGATTATTATTTTGGACGCATCTGGTAATCCATACTTGTCATGGGATTCAGCTGTAGATGGAATAGGTCTTGATTTTGGCGCGGATCAGTCGATCACTAGATCGCCAGACATTACTGGTTCATATGTATTGCATCAAACTGCCAATGGCGCATTGTCCTTCTCGCCTGGAAAAAAAGCAGATGGAACAGATTTTTAATTTCAGACAAGTTAGTTCAATTAGTTAGTTCAAGTTCTGGGTTGTTTGGGTTTCATGTTGGCCTCGAGCAATTCCAGAACTTAATTATAAAATGTATATGAGAAGAATAGGAAAGTGGTTTTATATAGTTTTATCTATGGTGGCTGTAGCGGCTTGCTCAGGTGGAGGAGACCCTGCACCTGAGAACCTGTCGCTGCTTGCAGTGAATGTAAACGGAGGGGCTTTGGCAAACGGAGCCGAGAATTTACCAACAGAATTTCAATTGGAATTGGCTTTTTCAGCCGCCTTAAACACAGCTAAATTCGAGTCAGCTTTTAGTCTTATTGGAGGAACTGGAAACCCATCTTACACTATTACTTATGCCAATGCTTCATCAAAAGCTATCGTTTCAATCAGCAACCTAGATTATAATACAGTGTACGATTTGGAGCTATCGGCTGGGGTTTTAGGAAACAACGGTCAGTCGTTGCAGAATGGACTTGCTCTATCTTTTACTACTCAGGAGGATGAAGTAATAAGAGACATGGCGCCATGTACCTCTGCGTCCCAAGATTGTTACCGCTCCGTTTCTTTAGAAGATGCTTCTCAGAATACTGGTAATTTTAAATTTTACAGTACTCACCCAATTTATCTGGAAAATGCTGAATGGGAAAAGTTGAAGTATGCTGTTATTGTAGTTCATGGAGCCAATCGTGATGCTGATAATTACTACAATTGGTTACTCAGTGCTTTAACCAATAATGGGTTGCTTGAAAACACCATTCTTATTTCTCCTGAATTTATAAGCAGTACTGGAGCAACCACCGATGACCTGTACTGGAACAGTGATTGGCGAGAAGGACAGAAGTCAACCAGTAATGCAAAGATTAGCTCCTTTGAGGCTATTGACGCTTTGTTGAATCGTTTGTCAGATAAAACTGTATTTCCAGTTTTGGAAAAAGTAATCGTTACTGGCCATTCATCGGGTGCTCTTTTCACTCAGGTATATGGAGCTACCAATGTGACTGAATCTAGTTCAAATCATTTGAGCTTCGATTATGTGGTGGCAAACAGTCAATATTTTTACTATCCAGATAATCAGCGTTATAACGAACAAAATAATCAATTCTACACACCAACGGGATGTGGTACATATAACCACTGGCCTTTGGGCTACGCAGGTGCTCCATCATATGTAACCACAAGAACTGAAACAGAAATTGATGCCAATTTATTGGGTAGAAACTTTACCTACTTTCTTGGTAATGGTACTGGAAGTGATTCAGCCTTAAATACTTCAGATTGTGGAGCCGTATTATTAGGTTCATCACGACTTAAAAGAGGAGAGCATATTTACAATTGGTTGCAAACACAGTATAGTGGCCAAAATAGCTCCACCAAAGTAATTGTGAATGGCATTGGTCATGATGGCCAAGGAATGTATCAGTCAAACAACTTTAAGAGTCTATTGGAAACGCTTTTGAAATGAAGGGTTTTATTCTCCTTTCTAAAACTCGAAAGTCATAAAAAAGCCCCTTGTAAGAATTGAATTTACAAGGGGCTTTTCACAAAGTAGCATTCTTCTAGAAGTCGGAAAGCGTGTACTGTATCTGTAAATTGTACATGTCAGAAATCATACCGGCAGTATTTGCCCCTTGAATTCTATATGAAATACCCATTCCCGTACTTTTCAAAAACGAATCTTCATGACCAAAATCAGAAACAAGAGGAAATTCTTCACCCATTGTAAGGTTATCAAAAACGATTTCGTTAAACCCTAAATCATTTGAAATTTGATCAGCAAAAACGTGATTATATATTAAATGTAACTCTTGGGCCAATGGTAGAGCGCTACCAGATAGCATTTGCACTTCTACATTGCGTTCTTTTTTTATTGAACCTTCAGTATAAAGTGCACCAGAGTAGTTCATTAAAATATCTTGAGAAATCTCAGATCTAGAAGTTTCGAAATTATGGCTAATGCCTAAGCTGGCTAATTCAGGCATAATAAGAGTAATGCTATGCGATGCTGAATTTCCTTGTCCAAAAGCTGCTTGAGAAATAAATAAACAGATGATAGAGAGAAATTTTAATTTCTTTGTCATGTTCTTTTTTTTTACAAAGATAGGCCAGCTACGTTTAAAAGCCCATTAATGTCGATGAACAGCCAATAAGTACAGGTGAACTGAGAATGAAACTCTTAATTCTCAGTTTAGCTTAATTCAATTTTAAATTATTCCTACTTTCATAGAATTGATCAAATAAATTGAGAGGCAAATCACTGGCTTGTTGGTATTTTAAAATGATCATAAATGATACCTTTGTGTTTTGCGTTGCCTAAAATATAAGGAGCTTTCTACAGTGCTAACAATTGTTTGAGCGTATATTTAGAAAGCCAATACTGACCAATATTCACTTTTATCGTAAAGGGTGTACTTATGAGTTCTGATCAGATCAATCGAGAGTTGGAGCCTTCCAAAAAAGGTTTTAAGTACTTGCACATTGTGAGTATGGTTTTTATTACTATTCTTTTGATATCGAGTGTGCTCTCTATTAAGATTATTACATTAGGGTTTTTAGATGCACCTGCGGGGATTATCACCTTTCCAATCACCTTTATTTCGGGCGATATTCTTGCGGAAGTATATGGCTTCAAAATTACACGCAAGGTTATTTGGACAGGCTTGTTTTGTCAGCTCCTTATGAGCTTTATGTTTTTAATTGGAGATGCGCTACCTCATCCAGATTATTGGAATTTACAAAGTGAATTTACAGCCATTGTCGGCTTTGTACCAAGAATTGTGGCTGGTTCAATGATGGCATATTTTGTTGGAGAATATGTAAATGCTGTGATAATGTCGAAAATGAAAATTTGGGACAATGGGAAACGTTTTTGGCTTAGAGCACTGAGTTCATCCGTTGCAGGGCAAGGGCTAAATTCCATTATTTTTACAGTCGTGGCTTTTTATGGAGTGTACTCTATCAATCAGTTACTAATTATGGTCGGTTCGGGAGTGGCAATAAAGCTAGTTTATGAGGCTTTGGCTTTACCTTTAACAACTTATATTATGAAATGGCTAAAGCGAAATGAAGGTGTCGATTCTTATGATTTTGATGTGAAATACAACATAATTGGGTCGAATGAGAACGAATGACAATGGCTATACTAATAGTTCATTGATTCGGGGAATTACTTTTTCAATAAGTTGAGCTTTATCAAAAACCTCGATTTTTAAATCTGAACTCACATTAATGTTTTCTATTTCTACCCCAGTAATAATAAGAAACTTGTCGGTTTTAAATTTTCCTGATTTGCTAAGAATAGAAGCCAATTCGGTACCAGATAGTGTCGGCATGTTTTGATCTGATATAATCAAATCATATTTTTTCTTTTCTATTAATAACAGGGCTTGGTCTCCATCCTCAGCCTCATCGATTTCAATATTATCTACAAGTAAAGTTAAAAAATCCGCAGTCGTCTTGCGCATGTCTACATGGTCATCAATGATCAGTACATTCTTCATAGGTGTATAATAACAACTAGTAATAGGAAATTCGTTCGAGGAGAAAGGCCATGACACAGAATTTTGAGCAGCGAAATGGTATCCAAATGGTCAAAAGTGTAATGGTTGAGAATCAGAAATATACAATCAATTCGTGATAAATCAAGAAAGCTAACTTGAAACGTTCATTATTTTTTCTTTACAAATCCCATATTTCATGAGTTATTGATGGATTATCAGCTTTACGACTCCCTTTTGATAGATGATTGCTTCTTGTTTAGTTTATATTTTTCACAATTTAAGTCTTTCTTATACATCGATTTTTCGTTGGGTTTTTTGCTTTTACTCAGTTATGCTTGACCTAGACGACACCCTTAAACAAAACATTTATAAAGTAGAAAGGTGGAATTAATCCACCTCTCCGAACTTCTCATTCTTACCACTTTGGAGGTGGGGCTTGTTACCATAAAATAGGCTTATGCCATTATGTAGTGTCTTTTTTAGTACTTGCTTGATAATCACTTCGTATATTCTTGTCCTGATTTAGGACTACCTATATACTTCAACAAGTATGGAATTGGAAATAAAAGATACATCCCTATTTCGAACAATCTTCAAAGATATATTAGAACCTCTTCTTGTACTTGTTCTTTTCAATCGGTTTGAGAATTTCCCCATTTCTAGCGGGGAAAACATTCAATTCTTACTGTAGATGAGTATTTATTAACTGGTAAAGTTCTTTGAAGCTATTTTAACATCATGTATACTGATTTTTTATAATTAGAAAGTCAGGTTTGTAGTATCTTATGATATTCATTTATTATATTTCAGCCAACTGATTTATTAACTCTAATAATGAGAAATTATATTTTTGTTCTGCTATATTCTTCTGTCTTCATAAGTACTAGCTTATTTGCCCAAAACTCGTTTGATGAAGGGTTTATTATTAGCAATAGATCAGATACAACTTTTGGTTATATTCAATATAAGGCGTTTAAAAACAAGGACTCAGTTTTAGCTTTTAAAGATACAAATAAGGATGCCACACAAGAATTTACTCAATACCAAATTCAGGCATTTGGTTTTAAAGACGGAAGGTATTTTAAAGTATTAGACCTTTCTTCAATTGAGAAACTGAATGAAAAATTCTTTGCAGAGGTTTTAATAGATGGCGAAGTTTCTCTTTTCAAGCTTTCTTCGGGATTTGTTCTACTTAAAAATGATCAATTAACTTATCTTCCATTACAAGTTTCTGACTTTCGTAGATCCGATGTTAAGTTAGGAGAGCGTTTAAAATCTGAACTTAAAAGATCTAATATGTTAAGTGCAGCTGCAGTTCTAGCTGGAAGGTGTAATAGCTCACTTTTACAAGAATATGGCTTTAGTACTTCAGAAAAAAGCTTAACACGCCTTGTTAAGGCTTATAATGAATGTAGTGGCGTTAGATATGTTGAATATAAGAATAGCTTGCCTTGGACGTCTGTCGGTTTTTCTTTGGCTACAGGGCTTGTTAGTTCTCGTATCAATTTCTTTGATAACGATCATTATAGGTTTATGGATTTAGCTGAATTTAAGAGTGTTATGTCTCTTAACGTTGGTGCTGAAATTAAAATTACCTCTCCACGTCTAAGCCAAAGAACAAACTTTATTCTAGGGGCTTATTATCAAAAAACGGATTATTATGGTTTCTATAGTGATAATAGAGGAACGAGTTCCAACTCGAATAGTGACATATATATTAATACTACCCTGCTTAGAATGCCAGTTGGTTTTGGTTTTAAAGTGAGGCCGGGAAATTGGCTACTCAATCCAAGTTTGGGTATTAATATTAACCAGTACTTAGAGGTAGATTATGTTAGAATAGAACAGAGGGTATATAGTAATCAAAATGGTATTACAGTGATTTCGGAATCTTATAAAAATGAATTAAGAAATGAACTCGCAACTAATATTGGTATTTGGGTAGGTGTAGGAATTCATAAAAATATTTCCAAAAACCTTGATATTGGAATGGAATTACGCCTTGAAAACAATGCTGCTTCATTTTATAGTATATCTTCTAATCTAAATAATTTTCAACTTATATTTAGTTTAAATTATAATAAATGAAATGTAAATGTATAATACTGACTAGCTTGTTATTCTGGGCTTGTACGGAGAAAGTAGAAGTTGAGCCTAGGGATTATCCTATCATTCATACATTAGAAGTTTCTAATGTATCGGAGGCTGGAGCCACCTTCAATGCTAAATTAGTTTTTAGCGGTGATTTAGAGATCAAGAACCATGGTTTTATTTGGTCTCTATCGGATCTCCCAGTGATAACAAATTCGGATATAGTTTCTTTAGGCGAGTTGAAAAATGGATCATCATTTTCTTCTGATGTTACAACTAGGCTATCGAAAGAGGCACAGTACTATGTTCGATCATTCCTGAAAACTGATAAGACTACTGTATACGGTAGTGTGGTTAGTTTTCAAAGTGAAGGTAGTAACGGGCCTGAATTGATAAGCTTTGAACCAAATATTGGAGATTTAGGTGATACTATTACTGTAGTAGGAAAGGGGTTTAGTTCTTTAAAAACTGAAAATAAAGTTTTTTTTGAGGGTGAGGTTTCAGAAGTTATTGAAAGCAATGGTGATACAGTTTGGGTAAAAGTACCGGAAAGTATTGATTCGGATGCTAAAATTTCAGTTGCTGTATCCGGTGCTTCCTCTTCTTTCAGTAAAAAGTTTATTTTAAACATCCCCAAAATTAACAGTCTAGACGGCTCTACTAAAGTATCATTTCAAGAAGCTGTTTATATTAACACCCCACATATCCCAACGAATACTGATTTTATAAAAATCAAATTAGTATCTGACTTGGGTGAGGAATTCACTATAAACAATTCGTATTTAGTTCAGAAGCCGTTTGGGTTTAAAATCCCAGTAGATATCGGGTTTTCAAGATTTCGTGTAAAATTAATCTTTAACAATCAAGAATCCCTTTCACAGTCTTCCATCAATCTTTTACCTCCAGTTATCAATAGCCTTTCAAAGTCCGAAATTAAATATGATGATGAAATAACGATTTTTGGAGAAAATTTCGGTGAGTTAATTGAGAAAATGACGGTGTGGTTCGGAGATACGGAAGTACCAATAATAGAAGCTAAGAATATTCTGAATGGTGATGATTACATTAAAGTTAAGGTGCCTAGTATTTTAGACAAAACTTACTCGCAACGGAATTTAAAACTAGGTCTCCAAGTATTGGGTCAGACTCTCAATTCGAACAAAGAAATGCAAATTATAAATCAGTGGTTTCGTTTAAAAAAATTACCGTTTACTGAAAATAGCATAGGATGGACAAATATTTCAGCAATTACAACCTCAGATGACAGAGCATATGTCATGGTAATCGATGAATTATGGATGTTTGATGGCACACAGTGGGCTTTTTTATCGAAATTCCCAATCAGTAGCGTGAGAGTTTTTCCTTCTATCAATTATCATAATGGCAGCATATATTATGGTTTAGGTAGACTTTATAGCAAAACACTAGATCAGAGCGATTTTTGGGAATACTCCATTGAATCAAACTCTTGGAAGAGGTTGAATGATTTACCTGGTAGGAAACGTTCAGATGTTAGGTCTTTTGTTTATGACGATAAATTGTATTTAGGTGGCGGGGATCAGGGAATCCCTGGTTTTTCTTATGGACATAAAAGGTTAGAAGATTTTTGGGTATTTGATAGCAATTTAAATTCATGGGCTCAACTGTCTGATCTACCTTTTTATTTTCATAGAAATAGATACACAGTTAAAGGCAATGAGTTGTATGGATTTAATACATCTAAAAGAGACTTTACTAAATATGAGTATGACATTTTTAATGATTCATGGCAACAGTCAAGTTTATCTTTCACTGGATTTTATACTCCTGATTTAAGTAAGTTATTATTTTATGATGATAAGCTGATTACTTTTTCAGATCGAAAAGAATACGGGGTCTATTCTCTAGATTTGAATACGATGAAATCTGAGAGGATGGAAGATCCTCCATTTAACTCACGTTCTTATTTTATTTTAAACAAAAAAATTTACATGCTAGTTAGCTCAGATTTTGTAGATGCTGGAGAGTTCTGGGAGTTTGATATTGGGAGATAATTGTGTTTTAGATTTTTAGAATCACTAATTAATATTTAATTTTACTATTTCTATTTAAGTTTTTAATATGAATTACAACGTTTTATAAACAAAAAAATATGTATTTTTTTACTCTGTTTTTAGTCGATGCTGATAACCTATTTACTCATGTTTAACAATACCTTTCCGCTTCTTCCTGGAGCTTCCATTTGCTCAATGGCTTTGGCGATTTCATCAATTACATAATAAGCTTCAACGTCTGCTTTTAATTCTTGCTTGGTCAGCATAGTCAATACTTCAGGAATAATGGTGGAACGCTGTTCTCTGGTCAAGCTGGCCATCCATGTACTTAGCCAAAAGCCTTTGATGGTTAAGTTTTTGAAAATTAAGAGTCCTGAATTCAATGGAATAGGTTGAAGGCTCAATAGTCCGTAAACAAACATTTTTCCATTGGCTTGCATGGCATTCAACACCTTGTCGCCAAGTTCTCCACCCACGGCATCAAAAGCGGCTTTCACCATTACACCATCGGTTGCAGTTTTTACAGCCTTATAGATGTTTTCTGTTTTTTCATTGATAATGGCTTTGGCACCCAAATCGAGTAATGCTTGCTTTTGCTCATCGCTACGTACTGTGCCTACTACATTGATTCCGCGTTGTGAAGCCAATTGGATGACAAACTTGCTGAAAGCTGAGTTGGACGCTGTTAACATTACCCAATCTCCTGCTTGTAAATCGGCTTCCATTAACATACCGTAGGCGGTAAACGGATTTACAAAAGCCTGACAAGCTACATCATCGCTCATGGCCTGAGGTTTTGGAATGGCAGTTTTCGCTGGAATGCAGACATATTCTGCCCAAACGCCTGAGCCTGTGAAAATCACGCCCATACCCAATGGCATTTCTATACCAGTACCACAAGCATCTACCGTTCCGGTACCTTCAAAACCGCCAATTTGAGGTAATTCTGGTCTGATGCCATACTTGCCTTGAATAAACATAATGTCGGCAGGAATGATATTCGCCTTGGTAACTTTTACTCGAATCTCGCCTTCGGCTGGTTCTGGTTTTGGGAGTTCAACGACTTTAAGTACTTCGGTGGGAAGGCCTAGGGCGGTAAATTGGACTGCTTTCATGATTTTTCTATTTATTTGAAAAGACTGCTTCGTTTCTCGCAGTGACGAAAGGTAAATACTCGTCATGCATAACAAATTAAATTATTTATCTTGGCTATGCATAACAATAGCTGAAAAACCCATGCAGATATCTGAGAAATTTGAATTAAAAGAAAAAGTAGCCATCATCACAGGTGCTAGTAAGGGCATTGGAAAATACATTGCAATGGCTTTGGCACAACAAGGTGCAACGGTTGTGGTGTCTAGCAGAAAGTTAGGAGCCGTGGCCGAAGTGGCTGAAGAATTTAAATCGAAAGGCTTGGAAGCGGTGGCTTTTCCTTGTCATATGGGCGATGATGAACAAATTAAAGCTTTGGTAGACAGCACAATCAAAAACCTAGGCGGTATAGACATTATTGTGAACAATGCGGCTGCCAATCCAGTATTTGGGCCTGTGCAAGAAGCTGGTGATGAAGCTTTTGATAAAATCATGGACGTGAATGTAAAAGGCCCGCTCAATTTGGCCAAATACGCTTACGAAAGTATGAAGGGTCGCGGTGGCGGTTCTGTCATCAATATTTCTAGTATCGAAGGAATCACCCCTGGGCATGGTTTGGGACTGTACTCTGTCAGTAAAGCAGCTTTGATTCAATTGACCAAGGTTTTGGCCAGGGAATGGGGGCGTGATAACATTCGTGCAAATGCGATTTGTCCTGGGCTTATTGACACCAAGTTCAGCGAAGCACTCACGAGTAATGAAAAGATTATGAAAGTGGTGATGATGAAACAAGCCTTGCCTATGCTCGCCCAACCAGAAGATATCGCGGGACTGGCGCTATTCTTGGCTTCTGATGCCTCCAAGTTCGTTACTGGTGCTGTGATTTCAGCGGATGGTGGATATACGGTGTAGTTAATTAGTATATTGGTTATTAGTTATAAGTGTTGAAAATCAATCAATTTCATGGATACTTTTCTTGCTGAACTTGTACCTTTGATAGGTGGGATGGTTAGATTTTTATTCCTTTCTCCTTTTAAAAATCAGTCTTTTAAGGCGTTTAATAATTCTGAAAGGAAGTATCACAACTTATTCAATTGGGTTGCTGGGCTTTTTACAATAATGGCTGTCCTACTGGTGATCAAATGGATTGTATAGTCTTGCCGTACTGGGTATTTAGACCTCTTTCGTTAACTCAATTGCATTTTTAATGATAGCGCAGCCTCGTTGGATATCTGCTTCTGAAATGGTGAGGGGTGGTGCTAAGCGGAAACTTTCTGGACAAGAGAGAAACCAAAAAGTGATCAACCCATCTTCTAAACATTGATTTACGATTCTGGCGACACGTTCTGCACTTTTAAACTCAACAGCGAACATCAAACCGATTCTTCTAATTTCGATAATATCTGGGTGTCCAATAAGTGATTCAATCAGTTGACCTTTCTTTTCAACGCCTTCAATTAGGTTTTCATTTTCAATCACTTCAAGGTTGGCCACTGCGGCCGCGCAATTGACAGGGTGTCCGCCAAAAGTAGTGATATGACCCAATACTGGATTGAAGGTGAGTTGTTCCATATGGGACTTGGAAGAAATAAAAGCGCCCATCGGCATGCCTCCGCCCATGGCTTTGGCAATCGTCAATATATCGGGAATCACATCAAACTGCTGAAAAGCAAAGAGGGAACCCGTACGTCCGTAACCCGTTTGTATTTCGTCAAAAATTAAAAGCGCACCAGTTTCTGTGCACCTTTCGCGTAATGCTTTCAAATAAGCTTTGGAAGGAATGCGTACTCCCGCATCACCTTGAATAGGTTCTATAATAACACAGGCCGTTGCTTCTGTAATCTGTGCTAAATCGTCAATATTGTTGAACTCAATAAAGTACACATCGGGCAATAGAGGCCTGAAAGCGTATTTTTTCATTTGGTTGCCTGAAACGCTCAGCGCACCATGTGTGCCACCATGATACGATTTCTTGCAGGAAATAATCTGCGTTCTGCCTGTAACTCGCTTGGCCAGTTTCAATGCGCCTTCATTGGCTTCGGCTCCAGAATTCACAAAATAACTAGTGCTAAGCTGTTCTGGAAGGAGTGAGGCAAGCTTTTCGGCCAATCGGTTTTGCGGACTTTGGATAAACTCACCATAGGCCATTACGTGCATGTATTTGTCCAGCTGATCTTTGATGGCTTTCACCACATGAGGATGACGGTGGCCAATATTAGAGACCGCAATGCCTGAAATGAAATCGAGGTATTCCTTTCCATCCGTATCGAAAATGCTGGTGCCTTCCGCAAGCGCCACTTCCACCTTAAGTGGATAAGGGGTGGTTTGTGCTACGTGATTAAGGAATATGCGCTCAGAATTCATGTGCGAAAGTAAGCAGGAATCGCTTAAACTAAAACAGTGAACCAACGTATCCGTGTACTCTGAAAGTAAATTGATTAGTTGATTCTACTTCCGTTTGAACGGATTATCACAGAAAGCACTAATTTTGAGCAATGTTAATTAAGGAGGGCGATTTTAACCGTAATGAGCGATGGATGCTGGCTGGCATGCTGGTGTTATTGCTTTGTGCCCTGTTTGTTAACCTTGGTATTTACCCGCTTTATTTAGAAGAACCCAGACGCGGTTTGATTGCCTTGGAAATGATGTTCCAAGATAACCTTTGGGTGCCTACGCAAACGGGAGATTTATACTATCGGAAACCACCATTTTACAATTGGCTGATCATCCTTTCTTATCAAATTTTTGGTGGCTATTCAGAGTTTGCCACTCGTCTTGTTTCTGTGCTGTCAGCCTTGGTTACGGGAGTAGTGATTTACAGATTCTTCAAATTTAGATTGGGGAAGAGACTGGCAGTTTATGCTGCTTTAAGCTATGTAACTTGCGTAGATATACTCTTCTATTTCAGTATGATAGGAGAGATAGATTTATTTTATGCTTTAGTTACTTTTTTAGTTTTTGTTTCGATTTATCATTTTGGAAAACTAGAACAGTATTGGCCTTTGTTCTTATTCGCATACCTCCTTACCGCTATTGGTTTCTTGACGAAGGGACTTACTTCTTTGCCATTTTTGGCAATTTCCCTGTTGGTCTTTTTTATTTATGAGAAGAAATTTAAAGTGCTGTTTTCTATACAGCATATCGTATCAATTTTGGTCTTCTTTGTTGTATTAGCGGGTTATTTCTATGCGTACTCGCTTCATGAAGATCCAAGTGGTTGGTACACCACACTTTTCTCAGAGTCAGCAGATAAGGCAGTTGGAGGTGGTTTTTCAGCTTTATTAAAACACATTGCTCTTTTTCCGTTGACCACAATGGCCAATCTTCTACCAGTTACCTTATTTATTCCAGTGCTCTTTATTAAGAAGGTAAGGGTAATACTGATGTCGAATCGACTGATGGTATTTTTGGTGTTATTGTTTGTGGCCAATTTTGTGGTGTATTGGTTTTCGGCCGAAGCAAAATCAAGGTATTTGTACCCTTTATTCCCCTTATTAATAGCAATTCTATTGTATGGCATTCAAAAAACAGATGCCATTTGGCTGCGAAAATATGCTAAAGTGATCACCGTATTTTTGGTTTCTGTGGCCACATTGACTTTCCCGACTATGCTTTTTGTAAAAGAACTCGAAGTAGTAGATCACTTACTCTTCATTGTTATAGGCTTGGAGTTGTTGGTGGTTCTACTGTGGTGGTTGTACCTTAAAAAGGGAATTGAAGCCTATATGATTATTTTAGGCGTACTGTTGGTACTGCGCTTGGGTTATTCGTTTACCGTGCCTGTAACGCGTCAAAAAACCACTGGAGCAGCCGAAGACAAAGCCTTAGGATTAAGAATTGCTGAAACCACCAAAGGAGAGCCATTGTACCGACTGGGCGATGTGCGAATGTCGCTTACGATTGTTTATTACTTGGAAGCAGAACGAGAAGCCATTTTATACCAAACCGATGAATTGAAAGACGGCTATTATTTCGTATATACTGATGATTTGCCTGAGACGGGCTATTCCCTAATTGAAGAGTTTCATTACCACAACGAACCGATTTACTTAATTAGAGTAAACACACAAGAATGAAGGAGAAATCATCTATTAATACGGGCAGTATTAATCATAAAGAACATTAGAGTGGCGCGGCCTGAAATAGACTGACACAACCTACTTTAAGGAAGAGACAATTCTTAGGTTGTGCTTATTCTGTTATACCAATCGGAATAGTAATGTATGACCAACTAGAAGCTAGAGGAGAGTCTACTTTATTTTCATCAGAACTTGCTTTGATTTTACCTCCATTAAAATCCTTTGTAAATTTAATCGTTGCTACCGAAAATGTGAATTCAGGCATAAGAGTAGTTTCAATATTTATGATTTCCATTTCTCCGGACAGTACAATCCAATTTACAACTTCATTTATGTTTACTTTTCCCAATTTAGATACACTGAATAGATAGTTGTATGTTTTACCTGGTGTTACGGCTTTAGGCCCATCTAAACATACTCCAGTTTTTCCTGATGGGAAAATACATGAAGAGACATCTACTAGTTCTGCATTCATTATAGTTGTATCATCATTAATTTGAGCTTCATCATCACATGAAAAAGTTAAAACTAGGGCTAAGGCAATTAGGGTTTTAAGTGAGGTTTTCATCTTGAAGGTGTTTAGTTGTGTGTTTTCATTTGTAGTAATAACTAGATTTTTTATAGAGGTTACACTTTATGAGATTCTTTTTAAACCTGTAAACTTTTTAGGACGAGTCAGCTTTCTTCACTGCCATTAGGGTAAAAAGGAGGCTGTAAATGGCTACCTTGTATGTGAAAAGCGAATTGAAAAAGGCTGTAGTAATTGGTTATGCTATAACTACATGAATGTTTTACAGTATTTCCAAGTTTTGATTATTACCTAATTAACAACCAATGATTGATAAGGCAAAGGACATCAGGAAAGGAGAGGAGTTAGACTTAACAAAACTGACAGAATACTTGGGTGATCATTTAGCAGGGTTTTCTGGAAATATCGAAGTCTCTCAATTCCCAAGTGGTTTTTCGAACCTTACCTATTTGATCAAAACAGGCCAAAAGGAATATGTATTGAGGCGTCCGCCATTTGGGGCGAATATCAAAGGCGGACATGATATGCACAGAGAGTTTAGAGTACTTTCAGCTTTAAAACCTGTGTATTCCAAAGTACCCAAGCCTGTATTGTTTTGCGACAATCATTCCGTGATGGGAGCCGATTTCTACCTTATGGAGCGTGTAAAAGGCGTGATTCTACGCAGTCAAGCCCCGAAAGACATTGAGCTCAAACCTGAATTAATGCGGTCCATTTCTGAAGCCTGCATTGATACCTTGGCAGATCTTCACACCATGGACTTAACTGCTGCTGGTTTGGCCGATTTCGGTAGACCTGAGGGCTATACCCAACGACAGGTGGAAGGTTGGATTGGACGCTATTATAAATCCGAGACAGATAAGCTACCTCATATGGATGTGGTGGCCGAGTGGCTGCAAAAACACATTCCAGAACAGAAATATGTCAGCTTTATTCACAACGACTATAAGTACAATAACCTCGTGTTGAACCCCGAAAAGCTAGACGAAATTATTGCGGTACTGGATTGGGAAATGTCGACTGTGGGCAATCCATTGATGGATTTAGGTACTTCCTTGGCCTATTGGGCGCAAGTAGATGATTCTGATGCACTAAAGCCTTTCAGCCTTACATGGTTGCCTGGCAATTATACGCGTAATGAATTGGTGGAGTGCTATGCAGAAAAAACAGGCTTCGACCTAAAAGACCAAGTGTTTTACTATGTTTTTGGAGCATTTAAAATCGGAGTGATTATTCAGCAGATTTACGCCCGCTATAAAAAAGGACTGACACAAGATCCACGTTTCGCCAATTTGATTTATGCCGTTAAAGCCTGTGGAGCCAATGCGGTAAAGGCTTTGGAAAAGGATAGAATATGAATTTAAATAGAACAATTTTAATCGCTCTGTTCTCTGTTTTATGTGCTCATATATCTCAGGCTCAGAAGCCAGAAGAGAATTTTGAATCTTTCTTAAAGCGATTTGATACAGACTCTTCATTTCAAATGTCGAGGATTCTTGATTCAGTAATAGTAGTTTACACATCAGATATAATAGTCGATGCTGACGGAAATGGATATACCGAAAATTATGAGGCACCATTAGCAAAAGCAGACTGGAGAGTCAAGAAACTTGAGAAGAAGCAGTTTAATAATTGGGAAATTAGACAGCTTGAAAACGATATTAAAGAACTAACGATGGCTGGTAAACAGAGCGGAGTGTATGTGGTGATAGAATTCGTTCTTCGTGATGGGCTTTGGTTTTTACGTAAATATGGAGATTACTCAACCTGAATTATTACTATAATAATCTAAAAATGAAACTGAAAATAGAAGACATTGATAAAGTACTCATTCTGGGTGCTGGAACGCTTGGTTTAAGGGTAGGGCTGCAATGTGCCATCAGTGGTTTTGAAACTACCATTTATGATATCTCCGAGAAAGCACTTGATACCGCCATTAAAACTCAAGCCAGCATTCTTAAAATGTTGATTCGCAATGAAAGGCTAACCGAGGCACAAGCTGAGGAAGCCAAAGGCCGTTTGACTTTCACGACAGACCCAGAAGCTGCAGCAGATGATGCCGACTTCCTGAGCGAATCTGTCACTGAAAATCTCGAATTGAAGCGTAAAGTTTGGGCGCAGTTTGGTGCGCTTTGCCCTGACAAGACGATTTTCACTACCAATACGTCCTATTTGCTTGGTTCACAAATCGCGGATGCTTCTGGCCGACCTGAGCGCTTCTGCAACTTCCATTTCCATGATGTATTTTATTCCAATGTGGTGGACGTAATGCCGCATGCGGGTACAGAGGCTTGGATCAATGATTTATTGATGGAATTGGGAGAGAAGCTTTGGCAAACGCCTGTGTTCGTTCAAAAGGAAAACACGGGTTACATCTTCAATTACATGCTGATGGCGCTTTTGGGAGCCGCAGGTTCACTCAGAACACTTGACATTGGTTCTATTGAAGATATTGACAGAAGCTGGATGGGCAACTTTAAAATGGAAATGGGGCCATTCGAATTTTGGATACAGTTGGGCTTGATACGGCTTGGCATATCACCAGCAATCACCCAGACAAGAAAAGCCAGGCTTTTGCTGCCTTGCTGAAAAGCTATATTGACGAAGGTAAACTGGGCGTAAAAACAGGAGAGGGCTTTTATACTTATCCCAACCCAAGGTTTAAAGAAGAGGGGTTTGTTTGATGGTGCTCCGTTTGCTTCACAGCTCTAATAATTGATTAGAAGTCAACCGCCTATTTTCCTTTCCTGAGGTGCAAAGGATCTAATTTTATCGAGTTGTGATGTTGTTTCTAGTTCCTTCTTCCGAAGCCTCGGAGTCAGGATGAAAAGCGGTGTGCACACAATCACAGTTGATTCTAATTCTTGCAGTTTTTAATTCCTTAATGCCTCAGGAATTTTACTCCTGATGAAAAACCATCTTAAAAGTAGCGCCCTTACCAAGCTCAGTTTCAAGCTGAATATCTCCACCATGCAGCTGCATAATTTGCTTAGAAAGGCTGAGTCCAATACCCGAACCTCTGTTTTTGGTAGAGAAGAAAGGCATGAAAATCTTCTCAGTGGCTTCAGGAGTAATGCCCGCGCCATTGTCGCTAATTGATACAGTCACTAACTCTCCATGCACACTGGTTTCTAGTTTCACTTTAGCATTTTCTTTATTTTCAACCACTTCCAAGGCATTTTTCAGAATATTGATCAGTACCTGTTCAATCAATTGATAGTCAATGTTTAATTGAATTGGGGTTTCAGCGTGAATGACTTCCAACGCTACATTCGCTTTAAGGAAATCATTCTTGAGTAAGGCTGTTGTGTTTTGCACCAATGACTTGACATCCGTTGGACGTTTGTCGGGTTCTGGTAGGTTGGTGTAATCGCGATAGGCGTTTACAAAATTGATGAGCCCTTCACTACGGCTAGAAATGGTGCTCAAGCCTTCGGTAAGGTCTTCCAAGCTTTCATCTTCAATGGTATTGAGTCCGTTTTTCTTAATTACATCTTCTTTCAACACTTCGCTTAGGGTAGAAGTGAGCGAAGAAATAGGGGCAATGGAATTCATGATTTCGTGCCGAAGTACTTTGGTAAGGTTCTGCCAAGCTTCCAATTCTTTGGCTTGTAATTCCGCCTTAATGTCCTGTAAGGCAATCAATCTGTAGAGCTCACCTCCCAGTTTATACATGGTTTCAAGAATCACCAATTCCTGTCCTTTTTCATTTTTGTAAGCTGCTCTTTTAGAGGAGTTAAGGTGAGTAATGGTAAAGTGAAAGTTAAGCGCTTTTTGTCTGAGGTCATCAAGACTCCTAAGACTTTCGAGCTGTAATAAATGAAGTGCAGAACGGTTGATCAATTTCACTTCCCCAGTCTCGTTGATGGCGATGATTCCCGTACCAATATTTTCAACGACTACGCGCAACTGCTGAAAAGACTGCTCGCTCTTTTTACGTTCCTCCAAAATGGCATCAATCACATCTTTAAAAGCTAGATTCAGTGCTTTAAAGGTTTTTCCCAATTTATTATCATGAGTAAAACTCATGTTGAAGTCGTTGTATTTGATGGCATCGAAGAAGCGAGTGAGCTTCTTGTTGGTACTTTCGATGTAGTTGAAAAGCTCAAATACCTCGAAAATGATCAGGAAACCAGTGACCACGGTAGTTACATACTTCTGATCGAAGAAGAGCAAATACACGAAAACGGCTACCGTAACAAACAATACGATAACGCGAATCAGTACGAATATTCTAAAGCGATTAAAGCCCATATTTCTCAAGTCTTCGGTACAAAGATGAACGGGTTAAACCTAATTCTTGTGCCGCATGGGTGATATTTCCGTTATGTTTGGCCAATACTTTTCTGATTAGGATTCGCTCGACATCTTCCAAGTTGAACTGTTCCAAATTGATGTCATCCTTATCGCGAACAGGCTGATTATTATTGAAAAAGAAGTCCTCGGGTTGAAGAATGTTATCACGACTCATGATTACCGCGCGCTCTATGGCATGTTGTAACTCACGCACATTCCCGGGCCAGCTATATTTCTCCAAGCGCTTAAGGGTGGCTTCACTGAACTTGTAAATGTCTTTATTGTACTTTTTTGCGTAGTCTTTTAGGTAATGTTCAGCAAGTAGGGGGATGTCCTCAATTCGTTCCCTCAAAGCGGGCAACTTCAGTTCTATGGTGTTAATCCGATAGAGTAAATCTTGCCTAAATTCTCCTTTCTGCACCATTTCGTAAAGCGGCATATTGGTGGCGCAGATCAAGCGAATATCGACATCAATTGTCTTATTCGATCCGACACGATTCACTTTTCTGTTTTGTACTGCGGTTAAGAGTTTGGCTTGCAATGGAAGTGAAAGGTTGCCAATTTCATCCAAAAATAAGGTGCCTCCATTGGCGATTTCAAATCTACCTGCACGGTCTGTTTTAGCATCGGTGAAGGATCCGCGCACGTGACCAAAGAGTTCGCTTTCAAATAAGTTCTCAGAAATAGCCCCTAAGTCTACACTTATAAAGGGCTTTTCTGCTCTTTTTGAATTTCTGTGAATTGATCTGGCTATCAGCTCTTTACCTGTTCCGTTTTCACCCAATACTAAAACATTGGCATCTGTGCTTGCTACTCGCTCAATGGTATCGAAAACCTGAATCATCGATCCACTTTGTCCAATAATTTCCTTGAATTTATGATCGAGGTCTTGGGTCAAAGTATCTTCTCGGTCTTTCATTAATTTTAGCTCTTCTTTAGACGACCTTAAGCGGATGGACGAAAGGAGAGTGGCCAAGAGTTGCTCGTTTTCCCAAGGCTTCATTACAAAATCAGAAGCGCCTGCTTTAATGGCTTTTACGGCCAAATCCACTGAACCAAAGGCGGTAATGAGCACTACCACTGCGGATGGGTCGATCTCTAATATTTTATCCAACCAATGAAAACCTTCTTGCCCAGAGTTTACATCTTGGGTGAAATTCATATCGAGCAGAATGACATCATATGCATCATTTTGGAGCAGGTCAGGAATAAGTGTGGGGTCTTTCTCCAAATCAATTTGACCAAAATGCCGCTTCAGATAAATTCTGGCGGCTTTTAGTAAATCTTCATTGTCGTCTATGATGAGTATTTTTCCTTGTTTCACGGTGTGTCTATTTTACAATCCCCCAGCCCCCTTGGCCAAGGGGGAGGTGGTAACGATGTTGATTACTTTCAATACTACTTTCTCTTTTCTTTACCCTTATGGCTTCGGATTTTAACTAACCAATGCTGTCTATTCGAAGCCTTCCCCCTTTTTCAAAGGGGGCTAGGGGGATTACGATTACTCTATCGCTTTATTCAATGTTTCTTCTGATAAATGGCCTTCAATCGTTCTAATTACATTTTTTAAGTCATATTTAACATCTACTTCCGCAATTCGAACAACTTTATATCCCAGCTCATTTAGTCTTAAGTCTCTTGTTCTATCCTGCTCTTGTTTGTCATCATGCGATCGGCCATCAAGTTCTATAATCAACCTTTCCTTTCTACATATAAAATCAACAATGTAATTTTCGATTGCGAATTGTCTGTTAAACTGAAGTCCATAAAATCGTTTTGCCCTGAGCACATGAGCCCATAAGATGGCCTCACCGGGAGTTCCATGTTTTCGGAGCTCACGAGCCAATGGTTTTAGTTTCTTATTGTAACTGGACTTGTTCATGTTATTTATTCAATCCTTAAACGCTTTTAAGTATTTATGAAATCAATCCCCCAACCCCCTTGGCCAAGGGGGACGCGGTTACGATGCTGATTACTATCAATATTTCTTCACCTTTTCTTTATCCTTTTGGCTTCGGCTTTGATTAAACACGGCTGTCTATTCGGAACCTTCCCCCTTTCTTAAAGGGGGGCAGGGGGATTTTGTCTCGTCATGTCTCGCCTTAGTATTGGTTTACATTTGCTTTTCAATCTTATGCAAATCAAAAGCTTGTCGAATATACAAACAAATGTTGCCGTCCGCTAGCGGACGGCAAAGTGCGATGGCGACCAATTAGCAAGAGGTTGTTTGTGTTAATTTATTGATATATAGTTAATTAACTTTGGTATGACAGTTGGTTAACTGCTGACGTTATTTACCGATTAATTTTATCACTCTAGTTTTTAACCTAAATAGAATTCATGTTATCATCCTTTTTTAGAATAGCTTTTCGATACCTGGTAAAGAACAAGCTTTACTCTGTTCTGAATATATTCGGACTGACAGTGGGCTTGATCTGCTTTGTCATTCTAAGCCTATATGTAAGGGAGCAATTTGATAAGGATACGTATCACGCTCACTCAGAAGAGATCTACAGGGTTCTAGTAGCCAGAGATGATACTACAGAAGTCGAACCCAATTGGGAAATAATGACGCAATTTCCCGTGGCCGAGTTGTTCAAAGAAGGTATTCCAGAGGTGAAAAACACAGTGAGATTTGGCCAAACTTCTGAGTTACTTGTTGAAGCTGGTCAACGAAAATTTAAGATTCAGTCTCTTCATTTTGCTGACCCTTCCTTATTCGATGTATTTGATTTTGATGTGCTAGCGCAGTCTAAACCACTAGATCAGCAAACTGTAAGTGAGCTCATAATAGTGAAGTCTGAGGCAGAAAAACTCTTCGACTCTCCATCAGGTGCCATTAGTCAAACCGTAAATTTGAACGGTTATGGAATGTTTAAGGTGATTGGGGTAATTGATGATCTTGGTCAAGAAACTCATATGGGTTTCAAGTACATTCTTCCCGTTGAGCAATCTGATAAGGCTTACGGAGAAGATGGGCGTTATCGAGACTGGGGGGTATTGTCTGGGTTTCCGCTCTATGTTCAGATTGAAGAAAACGCACAGGTTGAAGATATTGAGCATAAAGCTAAGACACTTCTTCAGCCTCATATTAAGAACATGAGTGTTCGTTTAGAGCCTGTGAGTGAAGTTTACTTCAGTAAACTATATTCATTTTTTAAGAAAACGGGCGATAAACAATTTATAAGGCTATACTTACTCGTTGGGCTTCTGATTCTATTTATTGCTTGTATTAACTACACCAACTTATCAACCGCCAGATACCTAAAAAGAGCCAAGGAGGTTGGTATAAGAAAGACAGTTGGCGGTTACAGAAGTCAGATTATCACCCAATTTTTTATTGAGTCCATTGCGCTTGCCTTTATAGCTGTGGTACTTTCAGTATGTTTTACTGAAATACTTCTGCCTTCATTTAATGCTTTTGCGGGGTCTTCCATATTTATTGATTACCAAAGCCCCTTTACCTACTTATTTATGGTATTGGCTGTTTTGGGCATTGGCGTTTTTGCAGGGCTTTATCCCGCTGTTTTCCTCAGCCGTTTTAGTGCTACCCAAATTTTATCGGGCAGTGTAACTAAAGGCAAATCAGGTCTGCTTTTCAGAAATATATTGGTGGTGGTTCAATTCTTTATTTGTATTGGTTTGTTTATTTCTACCAATGTTATCTATCAACAATTCAGGCATTTAAAGTCGTTAGACTTGGGATTTGATAAGGAACAAGTGATTATGATTCCATTGAATGACCAAGCGATCAAACAATCATACAAAGCTTTTAAAAGTGAACTGAGCTCAAATCCTTCTATTGAATGGATGACAGGAGCAGGGCCAAAAGTGTTTGGCGGACAAGCTCAGTTTTATTTAGAAATTGATGGAAGTGAGGACGTTACGCCCATTTCCATCTTCCCTGTTGATGAGGACTTCTTTCAAAAATTTGACATAAAACTATTGGAAGGAAAGCTCTATCAGCCTGAATTAGGTAAGGAGGGGAATGATTTTCTAATCGTGAATGAAGCCTTGGCGAAAGTGGGTGGATGGAAGATTGAAGATAAGATGGGTAAGAATGTGTTTAAACGTAATGTGGGCGTCCCAAATTTGGGTGGGGTAGTTGAAGACTTCGTGTTCTTTTCGGTGAAAGATGAAGTAACACCAGCGGCATATCTTTATAAACCCAACGATAATAATCTGGCCTATATAAAGGTAAAGCCTGAAAACATGGAAGCCACTATTGCTTCTATTCGAGCCACTTACGAAAAATTTGCCAACCTTTATCCTTTTGAATACTCCTTTTTGGATCAAGAGTATGCTGCCCAATATGCAAAGGAGCAGCGTTTGGCCAACATATTTACCACCTTTAGTGCCGTAGCCATTTTAATTGCATTGCTAGGTTTGTTTGGGCTTACAATATTCTTGGCTGAACAACGCTTGAAAGAATTCAGCATACGAAAAGTGCTTGGCGCTTCAAACATCCATTTGATTTGGTTAATGAACAGTGGCATCAGCCGCATGTTGCTGATCAGTACCGCATTTGTGATTCCTTTGGTCTATTATTTCCTTAAAGATTGGATCAACACATTTGCTTTTAGAATTAAGCTTGATTGGCCTCTTTTTGCATTGCCAGTGGTCTTGGTAATGCTTTTTGCTTGGCTTACTACACTTTATCAGTCGGTTAATTCGGCAAGAAAAAACCCAGTAGATTCATTACGCAACGAATAAACTCAATTATTAAAACAACAAGGTCATGTTTAAAAACTATGTAAACATTGCAATAAGAAGCCTTAAAAGACAAAAGGCCTACTCACTGATCAACATCTCAGGATTATCGGTGGGTATTATGGCATGTATTATCATTCTACTCTATGTAAGGAATGAGTCATCCTATGAGGGTTTTTACCCCGATTCTGATAAGATTTATCGCGTTACCAGTAGTTATGAAACTTCTGGCAATGTTCAGAATATAGCAATTACCCCAACAAAGATCACTCAAGTTTCTTTGGAACATATTCCTGAAACAGAAGAAGCAACTTTCATTTATGATTGGAGGGTAGGTAGAGAGTTTTTGATGAAGTACAAGGACAAAACCTTTACCGAAACTAAAATCTATTATGCCGACACAAGCTACTTTAAGGTTTTTCAGTATGAATTTTTAGAAGGAGATGTTAAAACAGCTTTAAGAGAACCACAAACCTTAATAATGACCGAAGAGTCGGCCATTAAATATTTTGGAGGTGCCTCGGAAGCTTACGGTAAAATCATCAAAGCCAATAATTCTGATTTTAAAGTAACAGGAGTAGTAAAGAAACCAATAGGAAACACTTCGTTGGCTTTTGACATGATAATTTCAGTACAATCGATTTTTGGTCAAATTGATAATGAGCGATGGTTTCCTATGAACTATTACACCTATGTAAAGCTTGCAGATGAGGCTGCGGCAAAAAGTTATTTGACTAAACTGAATGATTATGTAACAAAGGATTTTGGTGATGCGATGGAGGCTGGAGGGTTTAAGCTTTCTTATGATATTCAGCCCCTAACCGAAATGCATTTTGATATAACAAAAGGAGCAGATTATCCTGAGAAAATATCAAGAGAGTTGCTGTATTCACTAGTGGCCATAGCTGTTTTCATTCTATTAATTGCCTGCATTAATTATATCAATTTGAGTACGGCAAAATCTGAAAAACGAGCCAAAGAAGTAGGCATTAGAAAGGTAATGGGAGCCCATAGAAGACAGCTAATTCTTCAATTTTATGGGGAGACGTTTATGGTTACTCTTCTATCTGTAGTAATTGGGGTGGTTTTAGCCGAACTGTCATTGCCATTCTTTAATCAAATGGCAGGTACTCAGCTTTCTATAAGTCTTCAAAACGATCCCAATTTGTTGCTCATCCTAGTAGCTTTTGTTTTGGTAGTAAGCTTTATTTCTGGCAGTTATCCAGCATCATTTCTTTCTTCATTTCAGCCAGTTAAGGTACTTAAAGGCACTTTTAGTGTTAAGGGTGGAAATATGTTTCGAAGAATATTGGTTACACTTCAATTTACGGTAAGCGTTTTCCTTATCACCGGTACTTTGGTGATTTTCTATCAACTAAGGTATGTTCAGAGTACAGATATTGGTTATGATCAAGATCAGGTAGTTTATCTAAAACTTCCAGACCGTACAGCTAGAGACGCCTATAGATCACTGAAATCTCGATTTGAAACCATTACGGGAGTTGAGGAAGTAACAGGAAGTAATAATGAAATTTCTAATGTGCTTTCGGGCTGGGGCGCTATCATGGACGGACTTCCAGAAAACGTAACCATTTCGTTTAGAGGTATGTATGGCGATCAGGATTTTCTAGAAACTTTTGGTTTCAATCTATTGGCGGGTGAAGGCTTTAAAAATAAGTCTGATTGGGATTCAACAGTTTATTACCTGGTAAACAAAACTGGGGTTGAAAAGCTGGGAATAAGCCCTGAAGAAGCGGTGGGAAAACGCTTTGGAATAGATGAAGGTATGATGGGCTATATAGCAGGAGTAGTAGATGATTTTCATTTTACTAGTTTTCATACAGACATAGAGCCTTGGGCGGCTTACACTGGACCTCAAAACTTTAAGCAATTACTTTATGCAAAGGTCAATATGTCTCGAATTGAATCAGTAAAAGCTGAAATGGGCAAGGTATGGACTGATCTTGTACCAGATAGACCATTTGAACTGAGGTATGTGGACGAAGCGGTAAAAGGATTGTATGAAAAGGATAAACAGCTTAGCCAGATCATTCTCACTTTCACAGTCCTCGCCATTGCAATAGGCTGTTTAGGTCTGTTTGGCTTGGCTTCTTACTTAGCTGAAAAACGCACCAAAGAGATTGGTATTAGAAAAGTGCTTGGGGCCGATGTTTCCAAAATCGTCATGATGCTCTCTAAAGAATATGTCCGAATTATTTTGATTTCTAACCTCATCGGTTGGCCGATTGCTTACATCGCTATGAGTCGTTGGTTGGAAGGCTTTGCCTATAGTATTGACTTAAGTTGGTATTATTTCCTTGTTGCTGGTTTGATGACTGTTATGGTAGCGATGTTTACGGTGTCATATCAGTCTGTGAAGGCGGCATTTTCTAATCCAGTAGATTCTTTAAGGAATGAGTAAAGCAATGAGCTATTGAAGTAATGAATTAAGGAGAGAGGGGATTAATGAGATAGTGAAGGAATGAGACAAATAAATTAATGAAAGAAGGTGTGAAGAGGGAAGTGGATTTTCGTTTTCACCAATGACCAATGACCAATGACCAATGACCAATGAACTATAACTATTGATGAGATATTTTAAAACCATATTCCGAAGCCTAAAGCGTGAAAAGGGCTTTACTCTAATTAACCTTTTGGGCCTAAGCATTGGAATGTTTTGTTTTTTGGTAACGGCTCTTTTTGTAAGAGATGAAGTGACTTATGATCGTTGGCATGAGAATGCTGATAATATCTACATGTCTACTTTGCAATTACAAAAGGAAGATGGTGAGCCTATTGACCTAAGAACCTCTCATGCCTTTATGAAAGCATTAGAAGCAGAAAGCCCTGGTGTATTAGAAACAGTGAATATTAGTGGTGCAACCTGGAGCGATTATCAAATTAATGATGAATGGATATCAGGTCGCAAGGTCTTTTATTCGTCTCCTGAATTCTTTAAGGTATTCGATTTTAGTTTGAAGTACGGCAATGAAGAATTGGCGTTGACAGACCCAAGTGAGGTAATTCTTTCTTCAGAAATGGCGGAATCCATTTTCCCTGGAGTAAACCCAGTGGGCGAAACGATCACTTTTATAAACGCTGTGTATAAAGTAGCAGGAGTGCTCAACCCAATACCTAAAAATTCACATTTGCAATTTGATTTTGTAAAGGGAACAACTTACGATGGTTCTAGATATGAACCTACGGAACTAGATTGGTTAGCGGGATATGGCTATAGCTACTTTTTATTGAGAGAAGATTACAGTGCCGAAAAACTTTTAGCGGATGCCAAAGCAATTCTGGCTAGAAATGGAATTACTAATGAAGCAAATGGTCTACAGTTTTTAAGGTTCTCAAATTTATACCTCGACAGTAAAACCGGACGCTATGATAATGATAATCTTTTCGGGGGGCAGCGTAAGTATTTATACATCTTCTCCTTGGTAGGAGGGCTTATCCTTTTTGTTGCCTGCTTTAATTATATCAATCTTACTACGGCTCGTTCCATTTCAAAGGTAAAGCAAATGGGCATTAGAAAAATAATGGGCGCTAGTCGTAGCAAACTGGTGCTTTCCCAAATGGCTGAAACATTTTCTCTGGCCTTTTGTGCTTTAATCATTGCCCTAATTGGATTAGAATTATTACTGCCCTACACTCAGTCACTAATTGGTAAAACTTTGGAATTGAATTTTTCGGAAGCTCCTCAACTTTTATTCTTACCCATTTGCTTGCTTGTATTGGTGGTTTTGGTTTCAGGTATCTATCCAGCACTTACGCTTAGTTCTTTTAATATTTCAGGAGTATTAAGGGGGAACCTGCCTCAATCCAAAGTGGGAATGCTACGAAAATCATTGTTTGTTTTGCAGTTTACAATCTGCTCTGGTTTGCTCATGGCTGCTTTAAGTATACGAGGTCAGGCCAATTATTTAATAGAGTTGGATAAAGGATATAATGAAGAGAATATTATGTCCATACGCCTTAATCAAGAAGGGCAGAAACTCGACTATCAGACTGTAAGGAATGCCCTTGAAGCAATTCCTCAAATTGAAAAAATAACATCGACACCCTTACCTGCTTTTCCTCCAGGACCACCCAGCATGTTAAAACTCAACGGAATAATGGTGCCTTTAACTATTTATTCTGGAGCGGCCGACAGGGACTTTAACAACCTTTTCGAACTTGAGTTTTTAGAAGGGTCTGATTTCAGCGCTCTTCCAATATCTCAATTGGACAGCGTAGTAATCATCAATGAAACTGCAAAGAAGAAGTTAGGCTTGAATCCTGCCATCGGTTCAAAAATGCCTAGCGGAAAAACTGTAGTTGGTGTAGTTAAAGATTTTCATTTTAGTTCTGCTAAGTATGTCATAGAGCCTGCGGAGCTTTACTATAAACCAAAGGATTTTCGCAACATACAATTCAGTTATCGTGCAGGAGATAAAGATGCAGTTATAGCGCACGTAACCTTGGCACTCTCTAAACTAGGTGTAACGGGAACGCCCAGTATTCAAGAAATCAAAGGTTATTTTGAATCAAGCTATAAAAAGGAAGCACAATTGGTTACCATTTTCGATGTGCTCACCACAATGGTCATACTAGTGGCCTTCTTAGGGCTTTTTGCCTTATCATCTTTTGAGAATAAACTTAGAGAAAAGGAAATAGGAATTAGAAAGGTGCTGGGTGCTACATATCTCCATTTGATACGCACCCTGAACAAGCGATTCACTTGGCTGATTGCTTTGGCCATGATGATTTCTATACCGCTTACCTATTATGGAATTCAAAAATGGATTATAGACTTTCCATATAGGTTGGAGAACCTAAGTCCATTCTTCTCTCAAGCGATAATCATGGTTGGAATTTTAGCAATGACAGTGCTTGGTTTACATAGCTATTTCAGCGCTCAAAAGAACCCTGTGGATGTGTTGAGGAATGAATGAATGAAAGAAGGAGTGAAGGGATTAATGAAATAATGAGGAAGTGAAACAAGGAGGAAGACCGAAGCGGGTTCTCGTTTTCACCAATGACAAATGACCAATGACTAATTAACTAATAACCAAAGGGCTATGTTAAAAAACTATATCATTACCACGCTAAGAGGAATAAAGAGAAACAAGGTCTTTACATTGATTAACCTGACAGGTCTTTCAGTGGCCATGGCCTGTTTTATTTTGGTAGGACTCTATGTGCGATATGAGCTTTCCTATGATCAGTTTCATGAGGATGTAGAAGATATACACATTGTAAAACTGAAGTACGTAAAGAGTTTTGGAGGGTCATATAACCAATTTTTACCAGCCGTTTTTGCAGACATAATTGAAGAGGGAACGTCTGGTTTAAAAGGGGTGACAACCACTTTGTCGGGAGCAGGAAATATGTATGTGGTAAAGAATGGTGATGACTACATTCAAGAGAAATATTATACGCTTCAGAATTCATTTTTTGATCTCTTCTCATTCCCTTTTCTCTATGGAAATCAAGCGAATGCTTTAACCAGTCCTAAAGCGGTGGTTGTTTCGTCAGAAATGGCAATCAAATATTTCAATAAAGAAAATGCAATTGGTGAAACGCTTTCTGTAGATGGTAAAGGAGACTTTAAAGTGACAGGTGTCCTAAAAGACTTTCCTAAAAATTCTCAGTTCCAACCTCATTTTTCTTTCTCTTTGAACGATATGGAGAACTTAGATTCATGGGGATACAACACTTTTTTCATTTACATAAAAACAGAACCTAATGCAGATTTAGGCCAGATCAGAAATAGAATAGGAAGCTTATATGATGCCAACAAGCCAGAAGATGTCATATATGGAGGTTCAGGTGCGGAGTTAGGCTCTTTTGCAGACTCCTATTGGGCACAAACGGGGAGTGGGGCAGCGCTAAATAACCGTGATAGAGGATTGGGAGCCAATAAAGATATTATTTATCTGTGCTCAGGCTTGGCCATTCTTCTACTGTTTATTGCCTTGGCCAATTATGTAAATATGGCGACTGCTAAAGCCATGGAAAGGGCCAAAGAAGTAGGGATTCGTAAAGTGAATGGGGCTACTCAAAATCAACTGATTAAACAGTTTTTGGGTGAAACGCTCTTTTTCGCCTTGCTCTGTTTGGTGGTGGCCGTTATTATGGTAGAAATCCTTTTGCCTTCGGTATCCCAAATTATGGGCATCAGCCTGAAGATGGACTATGAAGACCTAACCATTTTGGGCTACTTATTGGCCTATGCATTGTTTTGTGGTCTTTTGGCTGGAATTTATCCAGCGGTGTTATTGTCGCGCTTCAACCCAGTTAAAGCCCTAAAAGGTCAGAAACAGCAAGGTCATTCTCGTTTTTCTCATCGCAGTGTTTTGCTCTTTTTTCAGTTCACTATCTCTGCCTTTATGATCATCGTGCTTTTGGTGGCCAATAAGCAAATCAATCATTACATCAACTTCGACCTTGGCTTTAATAAAGAAAGGGTGGTCAGTATTCGTATGACGAAGGAAATGCTTGAAAGACCTCATGTGTTTATGCAGGAGGTAAAGAATATTAGCGGTGTAGAAGGAGTAACCGTGGGACCACTTCCTGAAGGAGCATTTGGTTTTAGTACTTTGGAATATGAAGGCAAGACAATGAAGTATGCGCCAAAGGTTGAAACCGATGAGAACTTTATTTCAATGCTTGAAATTCCCTTATTGGCAGGAAGGAATTTTGATCCAGAAATTCCATCAGATACTGAAAACTCGATCATCATTAATGAAATGCTAGCAAAAACGCTTGGATTGGAGAATCCAGTAGGGGCAACGGTGCTCTCTGATGGGAGTACCAAGAGAATAATTGGTTTAATAAAGGATTTCCACATCACAAGTGCCAGGCATCAAGTAAGAGAGTTGATGCTAGCACCTATGCTCAGCAGCGGAAGAGTAAATAACCTACTGATCAAGGTGAACGCTCAGAACATGGCCAGCACCTTAGGGCAGATTGATGCCATTTGGGATCAGTTCGATTATAAGGATTCGTATCAATACCAGTTTTTAGATGATGCCTATGAGGCCAAGTTAAGTAGGTTGCAAAATCTTACTTTAATCATTAACGGAGTTACCACCGCCATTGTGGTCATTTCCCTCTTTGGGCTATTCTCTTTGGTTGCCTTTCAAACTTCACAACGTATCAAGGAAATTAGCATTCGAAAAGTACTTGGCGCTACCGTGAATAACATCCTCTTTATTTTAGGAAAACCTTATGCTTGGTTGATTCTTTTATCATCTCTGGTGTCCATACCATTGGCCTATTACTTTATGGGCAACGCACTCAATGGATATCCTAACCGGATTGATTTGGATGCATCGTTTGGAGTCATCACAGTGATCAGTATTCTGAGTTTTTCAGCTCTGGTATTACTGAGTAGGGCGCTTTCAACTATTAGGACGAATCCAGTAGATATTTTGAGGAACGAATAGGTCGGTCAATAGTCAATGGACATTGGTCAATAGTTTGAGTTGGCTGATTCCCAATGACCAATTAACTAATAAACCAACAAGCTATGCTACGAAACTACATCAAAGTCGCTTTTAGAAACCTGAGAAGAAACAAGCTTTATGCAAGCCTAAACATATTAGGTTTGAGTATAGGTTTAGGTTCATTCTTTATCATCTACCTTTTTCTTCAGAATGAATTGGCATATGACCAGTTTCATGAAAAGAAGGACAGGATTTATAGGGTGGTAACAATTGCTGAAAGCGATTTTGGGGTAGAAAAGGAGGCAGGAATGAGCTATGCTTTTTCTCCTGCCCTTATAGGAAATATTCCTGGGATTGAGGCATTTAGTAGAGTTATACAAAAAAATATTCTTTTCTCATTTAATGAGGGGGATGAAAACATTGACGGTACGGAGACCTTGACAGTAGACCAAGGTTTTTTATATTTTTTCACCATATACTTTATTCACGGATCGGCTCAAACATCACTTCAATCACCTTATTCACTTATTATTGACGAGGCGACCGCATTAAAACATTACGGAACAACGGATGTATTAGGCAAAATCGTAAAATATAATAAAGTCAATTATACCATTGATGCTGTATTTCGTGATCTTCCCAAAAGCTCATCAATCAAAGGCAATATCATAGTACTGAATGAAACTATAAATGCACGTTATGGTGAGGGCAATTGGAGCTGGAGATTAAATAATTTACAGAACTATATACTCTTAAATGATAATACCACACTAAGCGAGTTGGAAAATAAGCTCACAGATCTTTACGTATCAAATAACAAGTGGGCTGCGGGTAAAAAGCTTAGTTTACAACCTATTGCTGATGTTCATTATTCATTAGATGTGAGGGATGAGGTGAAGGAAAAGACTGACCGTCAGTACGTTTCAATTTTTGCATTTGTAGCCATTTTCATTTTAGCTAGCTCCATTTTTAACTACATCAGTTTATCAGTCTCCCAATCTATTGAAAGAGCAAAAGAGATCGGGGTTCGAAAAGTGGCAGGCGCAAGCAGCAAAGAATTGCGCAAACAATTTATAATCGAATCATTATTGCATGTCCTTATCAGCTTTGTGCTCTCCATGATTTTAGTGGAATTACTTATTCCTCAACTAGAGGATTTAGTAGAAAGGAATTTAGGTATCAGCGTTTTAACACAGCCTGTTTTGCTACTCAAAGGAATTGGGTTCTCTTTGGTTATTGCGTTGCTCTGTTCGCTTTACCCAACCTCTTTGAGTACCAGACTAAAAGTGGTGAATATCTTTAAAAAAGGCAAAGGTAGCTTTTCGTCTCAACGATTAATCAACTCCATAAGTGTTTTTCAAATTGTTGTATTCATAGTACTTATTTGTGTTTCTGTTACAGCCAACCGGCAAATGGGTTTTATGCGAAACGAAAACCTAGGTTTTGATAAAGATCATCAATTGGTATTGGAAAACATGCCTTGGAGAACTAGAGAGGTTCACAAGAGTGAGTTGCTAAAACTGCCAGGTGTAATATCGGTCAGTAGTGGTAGCCAGCTCCCTAATGACGTTAGATCTTCGATGGGATTTCCAGAGCTTGATTTTCAATTTAGTTTCTTCGAAATAGACCATGACTTTATTGAGACTATGGGTATGACTCTTTTGAGCGGTCGAGATTTTGTGCTCGAAGATACTGACTCGGCTAAATTGGTTTTGATAAATTCAACTGCCGCAAAGAATTTAGGTTATGATAAAGCAAGTGCTGTGGGTAAAACCATGGGGTCGGGCTCTTCTACGCATAGGATCATTGGCGTAGTGAGTGATTTTCACTTCGCCTCCAAAAAGCAAATCATTGAGCCAGTGATTTTCAAACAGGTGATTGAAGGCTCGCCAAGCAATCAAGTTTTAGTTAAACTAGATGGGGTTAATTGGGCAGCTACTACAAAAAATGTATTGAAATACTACGAAGACATACCTAATCTCTATAAGTACTCTTACTTCTTTTTAGAAGACCAAATCAACTCCCAATACAAACAAGAAAATGTGATGATTACCATGTTAAACACTTTTACGGTAATTGCAGCTTTGGTGGCTTTTATTGGGCTCTTTGGCATTGCTGGTTATTCAGTGAAAAGGAGATTGAAGGAAATGGGGATTCGAAAAGTGCTGGGTGCTGGCTTCTTCAGTATTCAAAAGGTGTTGAATGTTTCAAGTGTATGGAAACTACTGGTTGCTGTGGCTATTGCTGTGCCTGTAGTGGTGTATTGGATGAACAATTGGCTGAGTTCTTTTGCTTATCGCATTGAAATGCCTGTCTTCCTAATCTTCGGAGCCATTGCCGTTGCCTCAATCGTAATTTTCATTACTGTTTCCATTCACAGTATAAAAGCCTATTTGATTAACCCAGTGGAGATATTGAAAGACGAATGAAGCAATGAATTAAGGGATTAATGAAGGAGTGAAAGAAGGTTGGCAGACCGAAGAAGGAAGTCAAAAGCTGGTTTCGTTTTCACTAATGACCAATTAACTAATAAACCAATACGCTATGTTACGGAATTATATAAAATCAGCTTTTACTAACCTAAAACGAAATACGGGTTACACACTGCTTATGATCTTTTCATGGCTTTGGGCATGTATTGCTTTGTGATGGCTGGGCTCTATGTACGCTATGAATATTCCAGAAATCTAAATCACGCCAATGCGGATAGGGTGTATAGGGTGATGCTAGATTATGAGCGATATCATCAATATATATTAGCGGATATGGTAGCAGAAATGCCGAATGTAAGTCCAGATATTGAGGCTGTTAACGTGATTAATTCCTATAACGGAGAAGTTTACTTAAGTAAGGATGATCAATCTTTCATTAGACAAGCAAAGGCTTTTTATACTGACCCCAATGTGTTCGATGTGTTTAGCTTTCCTTTGAAATACGGAAACCCTGAAAATGCTTTGGCTGGTACAGGGAAAATAGTGATTTCAAGCTTTTTGTCAGAAAGTCTATTTCCAAATAAAAACCCAATTGGCAAGGAAATTTTGGTTCATGAAAAAGGAACATTCTTAATTAGCGGAGTGCTTGAAGAAGTGTCTGAATTATCAATATTAAATCCTGGGATCTTCTTTTCAATGGATCAGTTTGTGGCGGACACTAAAGCCAGTGGTAATACAGATGCAATGCTAACGCATGTTTTGTTAAAAGAAGGAGCTGACCTTAATCGTTTTAAAGTGAGCTTGCTTAGGATTGCCCAAACTATGGCGCCTACGGAAGGATTGAAAGGCATATATACTGAAAAACTAGCAGACGCATACTGGGGTAATTCAATCTATGATTATGGTGCGCAGTACTACTCCCTTTTTGGGGCTTCCAAAAAAATGATAAAGACTGTACTGTACGTGAGCATTGGCGTATTGCTTTGTGCCTTTTTGGGTTATGTAGCCATTGCATTGAGTTTATCCTTAAAAAGGGCGAAAGAGGTAGGGATTAGAAAGGTAAACGGTGCAAATGTTAGCACCGTTCGAAGTCAATTCTTAGTTGAATCAGTGGTTTATGCGGCTATATCTTTATTGCTAACGGTTGTGGCTTTGGAAATTTCTGGAAAGTGGGTTTCTGACTTGCTTCAAGTGCCTATTAGTTTGAGGATGGATCAACCTGAAGTGATTATATTCTTAATCACTTTTACACTTATTACAGGTCTTATTGCTGGCCTATATCCTGCATTCATAGTTTCTAAATTGAACCCTGTAAAAGTACTTTCTGGTTTTTCAAGCCCAACGGGTTCTGGCTTTGTTATGAAACGGGTTTTGCTTACAGCGCAATTTGTAATTACCATCTGCTTGGTTTTCGGAGTGTATGTACTTAAGCTTCAGGTTTCCCAAATGGCTCACTTCGATAATGGCTATTCGATTGAAAATATCCTGTCTTTCGACAATACAAATCCAGAAATGAAGAAGAATAGCACAGTGCTTTTAGAGTCGTTGCGCTCAGTTTCTGGAGTTGTAGAAGTAGCCAAAGGGCCATTTCCTCTTAATTTCAATGGGTTTTCTAAAGTGAAGATACAAATGGGGGATAGCCTTATTCAAGATAATCCTTCTAGAATATTTGTATCGGAAAACTTCTTTGAAACTATGGGGATTAAGCTTCTAGAAGGAGGTTCTTTCAATGGAGTATCAGATGAAAACTCTTGCTTAATTAACGAGAGTTTTGCGGCTCAACATGGCTTAGTAAATCCATTAGGAATGACCTTGAATGTTGATGGGAAGCCAAGAACAGTGATTGGCGTAGTGAGTAATTATGCGGATTGGGGTGTAAGTAATCCAACTCCGATGAGCCATGTATTTCTGCCTGCTGTTGATACCAAGTTCCATAGTTATTTATTGAAGATTTCTGACAATAATCAGGCTAGTGTAATGGCGCAGTTGGAAACGGTGTGGAAGAAGTTTGACCCAGTTAAAGACGCACGTATTTTTACTTTAAGGGATAGAGTTAATAATTCCGTTCAGAAGGTATCTAAAATCTCAACGCTCTTTAGCATTTTGGCAGGAGTGGTGCTATTGCTTTCTTTTATGAACCTATTCGGTATGGCCATTATGTTTGCTAATTCCAAGATGAAAGCAGTTAGTATTCGTAAAATTCTAGGGGCAAGTGTTCCTGAATTACTTGGAAGGTTGTCACTTCCTTTTCTTTATAGCCTTATTATCGCTTTACTGATTGCTTTACCTATTGGCTATTATTTGATGGAACAATACCTGCAAGACTATGCGGTAAGGATAAGCCTGAATGCGGGTCAAGGTCTTATCGCAGGAATCTTTATGATTGTACTACTATTTGTGGTTATCGGCTTTAAAATGCTCCAATTCAGTAAAACCAATCCCATTGAAGTGTTGAGGAAGGAGTAGGGAAGCAGGAAGTCCGGTGACGGGAGCCCGCTCTTAACTAATAACCAGTACACCAATAACTCAATAGGGCATAAAAAAAGCGACTATCACTGGTCGCTTTTTTTATGGTATTAGAAATAAGCTTACTTCTTAATGATTTTGATAGCAGGGTCGTTCTTCTTAACACCTGGAGTTCTATTTAAGAATTCATCATACAATCTGATTTGCTGAGAAGTCATTGGTACTTTGTAGCCGTCAATGAACAAGTCAGTAATCTTAGTAGCGGTTTCAAAAGGATCACCAGTAGAAATAAACACGTTTGCTTTCTTACCTACTTCAATAGATCCAATTTGATCAGAAACACCTAGGATCTGAGCTGCATTGATAGTGATTGCTTTTAATGCTTCTTCTTTACCCATTCCGTAAGAAGCCGCAAAGCCTGCATGGTAAGGTAAGTTTCTCACATTTTCAGTATCACCAGTACGCAAGGCTACTTTAACACCTGCCGCACTCATAATTCCTGGGTTTGCATAAGCTGCATCATATTTATCTGATCCACGAGTAGGGATAGCTTGAATAGGCCCAGCAATTACAGGAAGCTTAGATTTAGCAATTTCTTCAGCAACTCTCCAGCCTTCAGAAACACCAGTTAAAACCACTTTCTTATAACCTCTAGTTTTCACCCAGTCAATAGCAGCAAGGATATCCTTTGCAGCGTTTGCTTCGATGAAAAGTTGCATTTCGCCTTTAACCACAGGTACTAATGCTTCGATTTCAGGGTAGTTTCTTACCTCACCTGAGTTTTCGATTTTAGCATAAAGCTCTGCTTTGTCCCAAGCATCGTTTACTGTTTTTAATGCTCTTTCAGTAGCCTTAGCTTGCTCTTCAGGAGATCTTCTTCTGAAACGTCCTCCACCAGCGGTAGAAGGGAAGTTCATAATGATCCCTTTTGCACCAGCAAACATTTGGTCTGGAGTGTAACCGAACAAGTTGATTGCAGCAGCCGTACCTGGTAAAAACCCTCCGCTAGGAGTAGTCCATACTGTAGTAACACCACTTACACGGGTTACAGGAATTACAGCCGAATTAGGGTTTACTGCTGTTAGTGCTTGCATTTGAGGTGTTAAAGCTCCGCTTTCGCTAAAATCTTGAGACACATCAATACTACCTATTTCAGATAAACCCACTTTAGTTCCTGAATCAATCATACCTGGGTAAATCTCTTTACCCTTACAGTCAATTACTTCCGCATCATCTGGAATATTAACATTGGCACCAACTGCTTCGATAATACCGTTGTTGATGATCAAAGTACCGTTTTCAATAATACCGTTGGTTACAGTATAAATTTTGGCATTTGTTAGAGCAAATTTGCCCGCCCGTGCCTTCATTACTTGGTCGTCTTCTTGCCCGAAAGAAAGAAGTGGAACCATTAAAGCAATAATGAGTATTTGGAATATTCTTTTCATAGCTTCTTTCTATTTTTTGTTGGAGAATAATGCCTCGAAGCTTACTACGTTTTCTTCCATGCATCTGTCCTCGTCAAGACGGTTGAAAATGGTGATATTCTCAACAGCCTCTTCAGGGTTAATATAGATACGTTGGTCGGCAACATCAGTAGCTCTATCGAAGTACTTAATGCCATCTACAAAAGTCATTACTGGAATAGCGTAAACAGATAGGGGATGGCCTTCAAAAATCGCGATATCAGCATCTTTACCTACTTCGATTGAACCAACTCTATTGTCGATACCCAATTGTTTGGCAGGGTTTAATGTGATTAAAGAAAGGGCTTCTTCGTCAGTTAAGTCACCATATTTCTGCGTTTTAGCAGCTTCATGGAATAAGTGACGAATCAATTCACCTGAATCAGAGTTGATAGAAGTCAATACACCATTTCTTGTAAGAATGGTAGCATTATATGCTGTAGACCAATATACTTCTAATTTGTATGCCCACCAGTCGGCAAAAACTGAAGCACCTGCTCCAAACGCTGCCAATTCAGAAGCTACTTTATAAGCTTCGTTAGCATGCTGGTAGGTTAGTTTTTTGATACCGAAATCGGAGAATACTTTCATTAACATATAAATCTCATCTGCACGATAAGAATGGCAGTGTACTAAAATTCTACCTTCAAGAATATCCACTAGGGTTTCCATTCTTAAATCATATTCTGGTGCTACTTTTCTTGCATTTTTGTCGGCTTTGTAAGCATCCCATTTAGCTCTATAAGCAATTGCATCGTTAAATGAGTTTCTCAACATAGCTTCAACACCCATACGGCTTGAAGGCTGAATACCACGAGAACGACCACCTCTTGTTGGGTTTTCACCCAAAGCGAACTTAATTGTTCTTGGAGCATCTTCGAACTTCATTTCTTCAGGGTTGGTAGTTCCGTAACGAAGCTTTAGAGTCTCGCTTTCACCACCAATTACGTTAGCCGAACCATGAAGTGCGTGAGTAGAAGTTACACCACCCGCCAATGCTCTATAAATAGAAACATCAAAAGGATCGATAACATCACCCATGTTTACCTCAGCAGTTACCTGACTTGTGCCTTCGTTCACTGCACTAAGGGCAATATGAGAGTGGGCATCAATGATTCCAGGCATTACAAATTTACCTGTAGCATCAATCTCTTGAACTCCGTTTGGAGCTTTAAGATTTTTGCCGATTCTAGAGATCTTGCCATCACGAACCAAAACGTCTGTATTTTCCAAAGTTCCTTTGGTAATAGTCAAAACGGTTGCGTTTTTAATTAGCACATCTCCCTTCTTTACCTGAGCTTTTGAAATAAAGCCAGTAAAGAGAATAAGTGTTAGTATTAAAATATTCTTTTTCATGTTTTCAGATTTTATTGGCCGTCATCTTTAGTAGCAGTTAACGGAGTAGAGAAATTGAATGCTGAAACAGAAACCTCGGCATCGTATTGTTTGCCAGTAACAGTTCCAGTTACAACTAGTTCAACAGACTGACCTCCTGCATCAATTGAGAAAGAAAAGCTAAGAGTACCATTAACAAAGCTCACTTCTTGCATATCGTTATCAGGGCCACCATCATTACTGGTTAGTTTTCCAGTATATTGAGTGCCATCTTTTCCGATGATCATTTTGCCTGTAGTTTCGCCTTGAGGTGTTTCAAAAGTATAAGTCCAAGAACCTACAATTGGGTCGTTTCCAGCAGTCGCTGATCTGTTGCCATTTCCAGCAGCAGTTTTTTCTTTGATTTCGAAGTCATACTTATCTCCATCCACAAACATGAATTTGATTTGTGAATCCTTAGTAAAGAAAGGGGCATTACTTACAATAACGTTTGCGATTTTTCCAGCTTCTACTGTTCCAGCAATTTTATCAATTCCTAAAATGCCAGCAGCATTTGTAGTAAGCGCAGCAAGAGCATCGTTTTCACTCAAACCATTTTCTATCATTGTCAATAGATTAGCCTTTACCTTAGAACTAGTTACATCAAGTGAAGAAAAGCCAAATTTAACTCCCATAGTAGCAAGAGAACCTGCCTGACCTGCGTACTTTTTGTAGAAATCCATTTTTCTGGCTTCTAATCTTTTGGTCTCATCGGTCATCTCGTCTTTCTCTTTTCCTTTGGCTTCTTTCGGAGCATCAGGTAAATCAAGTGATAAGAATACGCCAGTACCATTATCTTTAAACATTTGGCCTAAATCCCATGCTTGCTTTACATTACCCACCATAAGCTTAAAGCCTAGTTCTTTTTGTAATCTCATAGCTCTTTGAACTTCAAGAACACCAGATACATCAAACATCACTGGCTGTTGCTTAGTAACTACAGGAAAGAAAGCCTCAGTTACTCTGTCTCTTTCTGGTCTTTCTATGCCACTTGGGTTTTGAGCATAAGAATCGTAGTGCTTTTTATTGTTTTCAGCATTACGATAAAGGTTTCTGTACTTGGCCATAATGCCCAGTACGTTGCCTGGGTAGGCTCCAGGAGCTCCAGCAAACTGAGTGAACATAGATACATCTTTTGACAAAATTAGGTCGTCAGCATGTTTCTTGTCTCCTAACTTGTCTCCTAAAAGGATGATAGAACCCGCACCAGGAAGCATTCTGCCAAAAGGCACAGAATGAGAGATGGCAAATCCTTCTTTTCTCATAGAACCAATAGTATTGCTTTCAATATCTAACTGGTCTAAAAGGCTATGCTCAGGCGTTATTCCTGCATAGTCGTTTGGAGGATCTGGGCTGAAGAGATTATTTGGGCGTGGCATGTTTTCAGGACGTTTTGCCCCTGTATTTGCCAAGCCATCAATAAAAGCGGCATAAACAAACATGTCTTTGCCATCGATTACTTGAGCATTTTTAGGTACCGTTACATTGGTTCCTACGGCTTCAATAAGGCCATTTTTTATCACTACGGTAGCTCCTTTCAACTCCTTACCTGGTGCTTGTATTACCGTAGCATTGGTAATAGCAAAGGTTCGAGTTACAGCCGACTCTCCAGTAGGGTCACTTTGGGCATTTAAGCCAATTGTGCATACTGTTAGCAGCATAAGGAAAACCGCGCGAATGGTTTTCGTAAGTAGTAGTTTCATTCTTAGCGCTTTGAATTGTTGAAAATTAAAAAGTGTAATATATAAGAATGTATGGCTGTTTTCAAAGCCAAATATAAGAGCGGTAAGAATCGGATTCGGGTAAGCTAAGAATTAGTAAAATTCAATAATTTATTTGTTATTAGAGAAAGGTGTTAAAATCTTCACTCAGCGCTTTCGAATGGGAAAGAAGATAGCCAGAGCCATTTCATTTAAGATTTAGGAAATTGATTAACAAACCATCGATAGGATTTTTGTCTAAGATATCGAGCCAGCTCTTGACGGGGCTGTTTTTTATATTAGGCTTTTTTCTGTCGGCTGCTAAAGGCTTTGGGCAATCTACCGCGCCAGAAGAATCATTATTAGATGAGTTAGACTCTTTATACAATTCTCTCTATGCTTTTGATTATGAGAAATTCTTACAAGAGCATGGAAGCTATGATGCTTTTAGAGATATTATTGGTAGGTACTCTCAAGAGGCAGAAGCCATCCAATCGGAGCAAGCTTACTTTAAAGCTAAAAACATTCTATACATCTTTTATAGATATCAAAGCGACCCTTTGATTCCATTCTCTATTTTAGATGAAACGATTGAAAAAGCTAGAATAATGGAGTTGCCTGAGTATGAGGCTGATTTTTTATACAAGATGGGGTCTCAGTATTCAAGGTATGGTCAATATGATTCTGCCTTAGCAAATTATGAAAGGGCTCTTGACATTGCTGAATTAAACAACTTCTATAATATTCGAGGAGCAACAATTAACGCTATTGCCATTCTTTATAGTAGAATTTTAGATTACCCTAAAGCGCTTATTTATTATCGTAAATCCTTGGAGTACTTTAGTCAAAACGATGTAATTGATAGCTTGGAAATAGCAGGAGGGTTCGGAAATCTTGCAGATGTATATAGTCGATTGGGCGTTGGGGACAGTACTTTGTATTATTCAAGAAAGGAATACGAAATAGCGATAAGGCTAGAGTTTCCTGGAGAACTTCGTCAGGCATTAAAAGGATTAACTGCAGGCAGTTATTTAACAGGTAGGTTTAAGGAAGCTATCAGCTATTCTGATTCTCTTTTAAGCATAACGGAAGGAACAAGTTCTGAGGGCTATATGAAAGACGCTTACCTCTATAGATCGAAAAGTTGGTATGCTCTCGGAAATACTAAACAAGCTTTTGAAGATGCCGCAACTGCCATAGAAATGGCAGATAGATTTAAAAACCTGAAAAGTAAAATATACGCTTACGAATGGTTAATTGAATTAGAGAAAAAGAGCGATAGGTTTAAAGAAGCACTGGAACTACTAATGGTGAAAAATGACCTTGTAGATAGCTTAGAAATGGCCGAAAATGATCGCAAAATCGATGTTTTAGCCTTGAGTCATGAGTTAACAATACGTGAAAATAGTATTGCTGCTTTAAGAGAAATTAAGCGATTGAACGAGCAAGAACTCTATTTTAAAAACATCATAATTGCGCTATCTACATTGGTGTTTCTGTTTTCATTCGGGTCCATTGTATTGTTTTACAAACGCAGAGTGCAAACTCAAAAAATCTTAGCTCAAAATGCTGAAAGCAAGTTGTTATTAACTCAGTTAAACCCTCATTTTATATTTAATGCGCTTACTTCAATTCAGTTTTATTTAATGAACGAAGCGTCTAAAGAGAAGGCGTTGGACTACCTAGCTTCATTTGCGCTGCTAATGCGAAAGGTTTTGGAAGGTAGTCGAAGAACATACATTAGCATTGAAGATGAAATATCTGCACTTACCTATTACTTGGAATTACAGAAGGTAAGGTTTGACAATAGTTTCGATTACACTATATCGGTAGATGTTTCTGGTGAAGCTTCTGAAATTATGATTCCTCCAATGTTTGCTCAACCTTTTATTGAAAACTCTTTAGAACATGGAATATTTAAGATGGACAATGGTCTCATAGAAGTATCATTTACCCAAAAAGGAGAAAAGATAATCATTGTTATTGATGACAATGGTGTTGGCGTAGGAGAGGCAATCCAAAGAAAACGAGATCATCAGTCAATGGCATCGGATATTACCAATGAACGAATTATGCTTATTAAAAAACTTTATAAGCAAAGAGTAAGTTTTAGCATAAAAAATAGGCTCGACCCCAGTGGGAAAACACTAGGAACACGAGTGGTCTTAGAATTACCAATTACCCCAAATATTGTATGAGATGCGTTATAATTGACGATGAGAAGAATGTAATTGAGATAATCAAAAAACTACTGACAATTCATTGCCCTCATGTAGAAATCGTTGGAGAAGCTACAAGCTGTAGGCTAGGAGAACTATTGATTACAGAAAAGAGACCAGACCTTGTGTTCATTGACATTGAGCTGACAGATGGGACTGGTATTGATCTTATAAGAAAGCTCAATCTTGATGATCTGAATGTCGTATTTATTACAGCCCATAACAAATACGCGATAGATGCATTTGAACTTAGCGCACTTGATTTTTTACTAAAACCAATCTCTGTAAAGGCTTTGACTGAGGCCGTATCTAAGTGTGAACGAATATTAAAAGCAGGGATGCTTCAAATGCAAATGCGAGTGTTATTAGACAGCCTTAAAAATAGCTCTAGCCCACCCGTTAAAATTGTTTTAAGCGATCAAAACAGCCTTCATTTTGTTAAAGTAGATGATATTATGTGGTGTACGGCAGAAGGAAGTTACACTAGATTTAAACTGATTGACAACAGCGAAATACTGGTATCAAAAAATCTAAAAACGTATGAGTCAATACTAAATGAGTCTTTCTTTAGCAGAATTCACCATTCATACCTTGTGAACATTAATCATATTAAAAGGTATGACAAAAATGATGGCGGAGTGGTAATCATGTCGAATAATGAAAGCCTACCCGTTTCAATACGAAAAAAGGACAGCTTATTGATCAAGCTTAGAATTTGGGGTGAAACACAGATTTGAATCAATCATCTACAGATATAAGAAGATAGCCAACAGATATAAAAGCATCTAAAATTAAAGAATTTCAATCTCTACATTTAATTAGTAATACCGATGATTAAAAAGACTATTGCCTTATAAGAAGCATAGAATTTTTAGTCAGGTAGAACAGAGTGTTGTTTAGTTACAACAAACTATTCTGCATCAACTGAATTATTGGTGCAGGTTAAATAGTAGAGTCGGAGAGGTTCAGAAACGGAGTATTCACTTTAAGTTTCTGCTTAATTAAGAAGGGCTGTGAGGGGCCCTTCTTTTTATTTTACTGCCAACTTACTTAGGGTCAAGAATTTTATTGATCCTGTCCAACAAGTCATCTAAATGGACAGAGCTAGCTCTATCTGTAAATTTACTTTTATTGCTTTTGATTTCTTGTTGCAAAGTTTTCAATTCAGATTTCACTACAGGTCGAATATCAGATTGCGAAACATTTACTTGTCTGGCCTGGAATGAATTCGAGTCGGTTGTCATTAATGACTCAAGTCTTTCTACAAATGATCTTTGCAGGTTTCTACGATAAGTATCAATGGCTTGACCAGCAGTAAGCTCAGAAAACAGACCTTTTCTCATATCACCAAAAAGTTGATAAATGGTATAGGTGTTTCTACCTTTAAAAGCTTCTGCCTCAATAAGTCTTTGCGCTCTTGTAGGGTCGAGTACAGAGTTTAAGAAAGACGATTGTGTAGCACTCACACGATTTACAGCACCGTAATTCTCAAGCCTTCTAAGTAAATCCTCATCAAGAAGCCATTCTGGCGTACTGAAAGCGTATTTCTGCATCCAATCCATTGCTTCCTTTTGATACGCCTCTGGCACTACATTAAATACAGCACCCGATTGATCAGTTGATTTTAAATCTTCTGTAATACCACCAATCACAGTAGTAACATGACCAGTAAAGCGTCTCCATTGACCAATGATTTCACCATAGATTTCATTAGTTTCAGTATAGTCTTCACCCGCAGTGGTTGTCCATTTTAAAAGATTAGGAACCACTTTCTTCAAGTTCTCCATTCCATACATACTTGCTTTTACGGCATTATCACCCAAATCTTCAGTTTGTGCTTCTGGGTTGCTTCCATTACTGCTCCCAAAACGATACATTCTGTCATTTGCTTTTTCCATAATCCAGCTATCCAATGTGCTCGACTCGGCTTGCGGTGTGTTGGCAGAAGGAATAACTCTATAACCCCAGTTAATGGAATACTTGTCGTAAGGACCAATTTTACGGATAAAACGGCTTACACCATCACCAGGCTGTGCTATGTAGTTCACACGTGCGTAATCCATAATGGTAGGGGCTACACCATACTCTTGCGTGAACTCAGGATTTCTTAGTTTTTCAACTGGGTAAGCCGAACTTGCTTTCATGTTATGAGGTAAACCCAGGGCATGACCTATTTCATGAGCAATTACCGCTCTCATCATTTCTCCAATTTCATCTTCAGGAACATCAAGACTTCTGGCCAAAGGGTTGGCAGCACCTGTCTGAATCATGTACCAGTTTCGATATGATCTCAAATGGTTATGGAACCATACAATGTCACTCTCAATAATTTCACCAGTTCTTGGGTCGGCAGTGCTTGGCCCAACCGCATTTCTTGTCATACTAGCTACATAGCGTACTGTCGAATAGCGAGCGTCTTCTGGCGACCAATCTGGGTCTTCTTCTTTGCTTGGGGGATCTTTAGCAATAATGGCGTTTTTAAATCCAGCGGCTTCAAAAGCTACTTGCCAATCTTCAATTCCAAGCTTAAACCATTTCACGAATCTTTCTGGAGTGGCTGGGTCTAAGTAATAAACAATGGGTTTAACAGGTTCAACCAATTCACCACGAGCATAAGCAGCTGGGTCTTTTGGCTCTAATCTCCATCTTTTCAAGAAGGTCTGCTGATCGCCTTTTAGTTTTAGTGAACTATAGTTGATATTGCTTTGAGTAAACCAACCAACACGCTCATCGGCCAATCTAGGCATCATCTTGTTCTCAGGTAGTTTAATCATCGACTGACTTACTTCCACTGTCATTGACCCCAACTCAGAATTTGAAGGTGGCCTTCCAGCATCGTAGGTCATTACCTGACGTACTTCTACATTGATAGGGAAACTCTTTACAGAAGATAAGTAACTCTTTTCCGTATCGAGCCTACGAACCTGAAACTGGGTTCGCATTCCATTACTTATTGCACTAATGGCTTTTGTGTCTTGAGTAAAGAATTTGCTTACATCAACTAAATAAGCTTCAGAATCATCAGGTTGCCCTTCGATCTTGAAAGAACCAATAATAGGCGATAGGTTGTTATCGGCTACAGATTTAGAAATAGCATCCGTTGTGTCGGCCACATTGTTGAATGAAATTGATCTAAGTAAGATATTTTCGTTTACCTTTTCCCATTTCACTACTTGTTCGCTCATCTTCCAGCCGCTACCAATAAAGCCTCCGAAATTTTCAGGCACCGCAACAACTCTGGTGACCCAAAGCATGTCTTTTCCCAATTCAGACTTAGGAATTTCAAACATTACCTTGTCATCCTTCTGATAAAGCTTAAACAGCCCTTCATCTTCATTAAGTCCTTTTACAAGGTCCGAATAGCTTTTTTCCTTTTTCTCTGGTTTGGTTTCAGGAGTTGTTTGTTCCGTAGTAGTATTGTTATTTTTTCTTTGCGCATGAAGCGCGGTGGGCAACGTGCCAATTGTAGCCAAAGACAATGCTAGGATTGCCGAACTTCTTAATTTCAATTTCATAATAAAGTGGTTAAATGAATTTTCGACCAATTAGTAAATGAACGTCCAATGTGATAATTCTGGAACTTTTATTTAATACAAAGGGTAAATGGTTATGTTAGTGGTCACAGACAAAATTCAAATGAATAGGTATTGGGAATTGGCGAAAGAATCGTACAGCGGATATGCTAATTATATCTGGAATGAAATCACCTTTCAGTATGATTATAAGCCTCTTTGGCAAAATTATTTTTGGGGATTAATTCTGGTATCGTTGTTCTTTTTTGTTTGGGAATGGACAAGACCTTGGAGAAAGGATCAACCTAAGTTTAGAAAAGACTTTTGGCTCGATGCCTTTTATATGTTTTTCAACTTCTTCTTATTTTCTCTTATTGTTTTCAATGCCCTTTCCGATGTTTTTGTAAACCTGTTCAACGACTTTTTAGGCATTTTCGGACTTACAAACGTAGTTGCCCTTAAGATTGAAACTTGGCCTAAAATAGCTCAGCTTTTTATGCTGTTCATTATCCGAGATTTTATCCAGTGGTGGGTGCATAGGCTCTTACACGCTTCACCAAGACTTTGGGAGTTTCATAAGGTACATCATTCGGTAGAGCAAATGGGTTTTGCTGCCCATTTGCGTTACCATTGGATGGAAACCATTGTTTATAGAACCATTGAATATTTGCCTTTGGCCATGATTGGTTTCGGAATTGATGACTTCTTCTTTGTTCATATGTTTACTTTGGCCGTGGGGCATTGGAACCACGCAAACATCAATGTTCGTTTGGGGGTTTTAAAATATATTTTCAACAATCCTAACATGCACATGTGGCATCATGCGCATGATTTACCAGAAGAAAGAAGAACTGGAGTTAATTTTGGATTGACCTTAAGTCTGTGGGATTACCTTTTTAGAACGGCCTATATTCCACATAGCGGCAAAGATATAAAGTTGGGTTTTCCAGGAGTAAAGAAATTCCCAAAGGGCTTTTTTCAACAGGTTTCGCATGGTTTTAAGCGAAATGATCCTTCTGACCCAAGGTAGTTGTCTCAAAACGAAACACTATCACTACTGTCAATTAACTGTCTTTATTGAATTTTTTTACCCCAATTAAATCAATTTTCCATTTTTTTGGTTTATCATGTCGAGGACAACGCTATGAACAAACAAATCATTCGAAACGCCCAAGACGAGATTTTCTATGAAGCAAACCTCGATCAAGAAAACGGTTGGATATACATCAACTGGATTGGAGACATTGAACTGGAAGATGTTAAAAGAGGTACTCAAGCTTATTTAGATTTATTGGCCATATCTGGCTGTAGAAAGCTACTGAACGACAACAGTTTGCTCACCAGTAATTTTCTAGAGATTAATGAATGGATAGAGGCTAATGTAGTGCCTGTAGCCGTTCAGTCAGGCTTACGCTATATGGCCCATATACTCTCTCCCAAATTTATTGCACGCTTTTCAGCCATAGATTTAGGTCTTAGAATGAAACCCGTTGAATTTCATGCGTTTAAAGAAATAGGAAAAGCAGAAAAGTGGCTTAAGAGTAAGGAGTAAATTTTATTATTAAATCAAAGCAGAGGCAAAACCTATTTACGGCACATCATAATTGTCAGACATCAAGTTCTATACTCACCTTCCCGTTCAAAAGAGCACCATCAGCCAGCTTTTGTCGAACGATACATTGTTCTCACCCTGTCCGCCCGATTGGGTTGTAATTACCACAGATATAAAGAATTCTACCAGCAGTATTAAGAATGGTAAGCATCAGCTTGTCAACCTTATTGCCACCGGGAGTATTATTGCAGGGCTAAATATTGCCTATAAAGCTAGTATTGATATCCCATTTTTCTTTGGTGGTGACGGAGCCGCTATGCTTGTTCCTTTCAGTTTGAAGGAGGACATTTTGAATGCCTTATACGAACACAAACAGAATACAAAAAAGAGTTTTGATTTAGACTTACGCGTAGGTTCAATGCCTGTTTCTGAAATCTATGAAAACGATCATAAGATAATGATCGCCAAAGCTCAAATCACCAAAATGTTGATATCGCCCGTAATCGTTGGTTCGGGTTTACACTATGCTGAAGAAGTGCTAAAGGCCAATCTTAACCCTTTAAACTCAGGCACCAATCCTTTAGGATACTTATCGCTTGAAGGCATGAACTGTAGATGGAATGAAATAAAGGCCCCTAATTTAGAAAATGAGATACTCAGCCTTTTAGTGGATGTGGTTAAACCAGAAGAACAACATTCGGTAATGTCTAAAGTAATGCTAGAAATAGAAGGTATTTATGGAGACATAGAAAAGCGAAGCCCTATTTCATTAGCAAAGCTCAATTTGAATCCAGCCTTTACAAAGCTACAAGAGGAAATTAGGGTAAAGTTGGGGCAGAAGAACTTCTTTAGAACCCTTTCAGCTTCTTTCATGACTTTGATAGGGAAGTTTTACTTGCCAAACTCTAAGAAAGGAAAGAACTATTTAACAAAAATGGTCGAATCCTCAGATACATTGGTAATTGATGGTCGAATTAATACCGTAATATCAGGTACAGCCAACCAGTGTGAATCACTCATTTCTGCTTTGGTTAAAATGGAGAATGAGGGTCAAATTTACTTTGGCTATCACATTACAAGCGCTTCTATTCTTTCTTGTTATGTTAGAAATATGGAGGCCGATCATATCCATTTTGTGGATGGTCTTGGGGGAGGTTACACTCAAGCCTCTAAAATGCTGAAAAGTAAATATCAAAAAGAGCTTTAATCCGTTTGGAAGTGCTTCCTTTTTTAGACATTTTCAAATCAAATTTTTAATCATGAGATCACACGAAATAGATTATGAATTGCATGGCGATGACATGCAGATGGTAGAAATAGAACTTGATCCGCAAGAAACAGTAATTGCCGAAGCGGGTGCAATGAACTGGATGGAAGAAGATATTGATTTTCAGGCCAAAATGGGAGATGGGTCAGAACCTGACAATGGAATTTTAGGGAAGTTACTAAGTGTTGGTAAAAGGGTATTGACTGGTGAGTCCATTTTTATGACTCATTTTACTAACATGGGCTACGCCAAGCGTAAAGTAACTTTTGCCGCACCATACCCCGGTAAAATCATACCTATTGATTTAAATGAGATAGGTCAAGGTATTATCTGTCAGAAAGATGCATTTCTGTGTGCCGCTATGGGAACAAACGTTTCAATAGCCTTTAATAGAAAGTTAGGGGCTGGTTTTTTTGGAGGCGAAGGTTTTATACTTCAGAAGCTTCAAGGAGACGGTATGGCCTTCTTACATGCGGGTGGAACAGTTGTAAAACGTCAATTGAATGGAGAAACCCTTCGGGTGGATACGGGTTGTATTGTCGCTTTTTCCCCTGGAATTGATTATGATATTCAAAGGGCTGGAAATCTTAAGTCTATGTTTTTTGGAGGCGAAGGTTTATTCCTGGCCACACTTAGGGGTACAGGAACTGTTTATTTACAAAGCTTACCATTCTCTAGACTTGCCGATAGAATTATTCAGCATGCACCAAGAGCAGGAGGTTCTTCAAAAGGAGAGGGCTCTATTTTGGGCGGCCTAGGAAGAATAATTGATGGCGACAGGTAAGGAAAAAGGCCTTAAGTAGAAAATTCTGCTTAAGGCCTTTTCAAAATTAAACCCTCCGTTTTTGCTTAGCTAATAATCAAAATAGGGATACTTACTTTATGGCGAACTGCATCTAAGGTAGTTCCGAAAACCAAATCTTTAAGGCCTTTATGGCCGTGAGCACCCATCACAAGCATGTCGATGTTGCTTTCTTTGACAATTTTAACAATCTCTGTTGGAGCGCTTCCAAACCCAATTTTCTGTTCTGTTTTATAACCTAAGCTTTCCAATGTTTTCTGATATTGCTTGAGGTTATCAATGTCCAGCTGGGTTTCATTATCTAAAGTGTTCTTACCCAAATAGCGCGCAGCAGCACTTTCTACCACATGTATGAAAATATAAGTGGCCGATTTGCCCCCTTGCTTCAATGCATTTTGAATTATGATTTGATCGTTTCCAGAGAAATCGATTGTAATACCAATGTGTTTGTATTCAATGATTTTTCCTTCTGAAAAATCCTCAGCTTGACCATGAGGCAATTGGTTTGTTTCTACAATATCCTCGATTTTGTTTCTGTTCAGGAAGGGGTGGATAAACACATATACCAATAGCGCAAGACAAGCCACGGCAAGAGGGATGACAATCGTATAAATATAGATTTGATTATCGCCAGAGTTTTGAGCCCAAGAGCTTATTTCATCAATAACAAGGGTAATGTTTAGGTAAACAATTATGCCTGCAATTAGCCAAGCAAGTGCTTTTACCCAAGGTTTGATGGCAAATTCTCCCATCATCTTTTTACTCGAATTAAAATGAATGAGAGGAATAACAGCAAAACCTAACTGCAGACTCAATACTACCTGACTTAGGATTAAGAGGCTGCCTAAAGCTTCTTCTCCAAAATAGATAATGGTAAATAATGCGGGTGCAATGGCTAATAAACGGGTAATCAATCGCCTGAGCCACGGTTGAATCCTAAGGTTCAAATGACCTTCCATTACGATTTGACCAGCCAATGTGCCTGTAATTGTAGAGCTTTGGCCAGCGGCAATTAAGGCAATTGCGAAGAACGTTGGGGCAATACTACCAAACAGGTTTTCTAGTAGGATAGAGGCATCCTGAATTTCGGCTACATTATAAAAACCGTTGGTATAGAAGGCAGCAGCGGCCAGAATTAAAATGGCAGCGTTAACGAAAAACGCCATGTTCAACGCAATAACGGTATCAATAAAGTTGTATTTAATGGCCTTTTTTAGCCCCTGAAAAGAACGGTCAATTTTTCGGGTTTGTACCAAAGAAGAATGTAGGTACAGATTGTGAGGCATTACGGTAGCCCCAATAATTCCGATAGCAAGGTATAAAGCATTTCCGCCTAGGTCTGAAGGAACAAAACCCTTTACCACATCGCCATAAACAGGCGCCACAACAATCATTTGTATTACAAAAGAAACACCTATGATAAAAATCAATGAAATGATGAATACTTCCATGATCCGCATTCCTTTCTTTAATAAAAAGAGGAGTAAGAAGGTATCTAAAGCTGTAATGCTTACCCCCCAGATTAGAGGCAAATCGAATAATAAACTTAGTCCAATGGCCATACCTACAATCTCGGCCAGATCACAAGCTGCAATGGCTATTTCCGCTAAAATGTAAAGTGGAATGTTTGCCCATTTTGGATAGGCATGCTTTGATGCTTGAGCTAAGTCTAGTCCTTTAACAATTCCTAAGCGAGCACTTAAAGATTGTAGCAGCAGGGCCATTATATTCGACATAAGCAATACCCAAATTAGCTTATAGCCAAATTCAGAGCCTCCAGCAATATCGGTAGCCCAGTTTCCTGGATCCATGTAGCCAACACTTACCAAGTAAGCGGGGCCTAAAAATGCCAAGACTTTTCTCCAGCCTTTTTTATCGGTTCGTACGGTAGAGTGGACTTCGCTTAACGATTCTGATTTCATATATCGGTCAAGTATATTTTAATTCTCTAATATCTCAAGCATTTGCTGAGTATTTAAATATTGAAAATAGCGAGCGGTAGCCTCAAAGTTTTCATTTAACAAAACCATTGCAGGCAATGAAAAAGGCTTTCCTTTTCTACTGGCCATCATTAGAGGAATTTCATGGACAGATTTTCGCTTTTTGGCATTCTTATTCTTGAATTCGGTATTACCAAAAACAATGGTATCCTCCGATTCAATATCCATTTTTACTACATAATAGTCTTTATTTATACGCTTAATAATGGCCTCGTCTTTAAATGCTGTACGATCCATTTTGTGACAATAGGTACACCAGTCGGCATAAAAGTAGACAAACACTTTTTTCGGATTAGTTTTGAGTGAGTCTTCCAGTTGTTCAAAATTGAGCCAGTTTATTTCATTTGTTTGTTGGGCGTAGAGCCCATCATGGCTAGCTGTAAGCATGCTTAACCAAAGCAAAATAGTTGTTAATATGTTAAATGTCTGCTTTGCCATATTCAACTAGTTCGACTTCACTTTTAATCCGAAGAAGAAGGTACGTGGTAAACTTGGGCCATAGACGTAGTTACTGTCCCTATTTTTACCAAAATCAAAGTCATTTTGGTAAGCATCAAATACATTCTTTATTCCTCCAAAGAATTCAAGACCAGTTTTGATTTTTGGTAGATCAACGGTATGACCAATTCTTATCCCCAACTCTGTAAAAGTAGGAGAGGTGTAATATCTGTCCTCAGTATTACCGGTGTTTTGTCCTCCAAAATGAGCAAGCTCCATGGTGCCAGTATAAACTAGATTCCCACTCAAAGACCAATTTTTCACTGGAGTGTAGGTAAGTGTAGCGTAACCGTAACTGTTGGGTGTTCTTAAAAACTCACGTTTTGAAGCTAAGCCCTCAATGTTTTCAACGGGCGAAGTAAACAAACTAGATTGTAAGGTATATCCAGCATCAATTTCAAATATATAATCAAAATTAGCCCTAGCCTCTAATGTAACTCCGCGCACCGTGGCACCCTCTCCATTTCTTTTTTCAAAACGCTCACCAAAAGCATCTGTACCTAATGGAGAAAGGAAAAAGGCATCTTTCAGATTGGTATAAAACCCTTCTAAGGTAAAACCTGCAATAAAGTGTTCTGTAGCTTTGTCGTAATTAAATGAGGCAGTCAAACTATTAGATCGCTCTTCTTTTAAGTCATCTGAAAGGGAAATTCGAGAAATTCCTCCTCCAGCAAAAGCAATATGCAAGTCAGTGTCAAAAGCTTGTGGGGCTCTAAATCCAGTTCCCCAACCTAATCTAATTTGAGCTGTTGGCTGTAGTTTATAAAGAAGTGACAAACGAGGGCTAAAAACGGTTTGATCCATTAGATTGTGTTTGTCGAGCCTAAAACCAGCAAGCAGGTTGAGTTTAGCACTAACATCCCAATCGTGTTGAACAAAAGTTCCTATGTTTCTTGTGGTTTGATTGATAAGGTAATTGTAGGCTTCAATCTCGTCATACACTTTATCGTGAACATATTCTGCCCCAATGGTCAAAACCGCATTTCCACCTAAGAATTCATCAAACCTATTATTCATTTGAAAGCCTCCTTGATGAGTAACCACATCTGAAACACCATAGGGTGGATTGGCAAGGAAATCGTCTAATTCTTGACCGCCATCTGGAATTATGCCAGTATAGTGTTGGCGGTCTGTTTTTTGCCCACCATAATAGAAAATGAGTGAGTTCTTATTTTCGTTGAAATTCACTTGATAGTCGAGGCTACCCATAAAAACATTGTGCGTTCTTTCTTCTGACTGTTGAGCCAAATGGGCTGGCTTTTCTACCATTTCTCCACCAAAGCGATATTCATTGATGCTACTTAGGCTTATAGAAAACTTTTGGTTTTCAGTAGGCAAATAGAAAAGGTTAGTTCCGAAGGATGTGTTTTTTAACTCGGGTGCTTCTGAAAAATTATCGCCATTTGCGTCAAAAGCTTGTCTGGTTCTGTTGTTTACAAAAAAGGTTGCTCCCGCATTTTCTTCTTCATTTATTAAAGTTCCGTTTCCAGAAAGGATGTTGTCTGCGGCTTTTCCATCTATACTTTGAAAGGTATTGGTGATGGAGTAGTCATTTCGATCTGGGATTTTGGTGATTACATTCACTGTACCACCAATAGCACTTGAACCATAGAGGGCCGAAACACCTCCTCTTACTACTTCAATTCGCTCAATCATGTTGGCAGGAATTTGCTCCATTCCATAAAGCCCAGTTAGCGGACTGAATATTGGCCTTCCGTTAATAAGTATTTGGGAATAGCCACCCTGTAAGCCGTTCATTCTTAGTTGGGTATAGTTACAAGTCTGACAGTCTGTTTCTACACGCAAGCCTGGCTGAAAACGTAAGCCTTCCGATAGATTTGTAGCTACCACTCTGTCCAGTTCCTTACTGTCCATCAAATTGACGATTACGGGTGTGTTAACTCTTCTTTTTGCAGTTCTTGTTCCTGTAACTACTACTTCGTTCAGGTTCAATTTACTTTCTGTTAAAACCACATCCAGACTAAGGTCTTTTCCAGTAATTATTTCGATAGGCTGATTGTAGTTCTGAAAACCAACAGAACTTACTGCAAGTGTATATTTACCAACTGGAATTTTCTCCAATTGAAATTTACCTCTGGCATCTGTACTCGTTCCTATGTCGGTTCCTACTAAAATTACTGTGGCGTATGGAAGTATATCATGCTGGTCGCGAACAACGCCAGAAACTTTACCTGATTGAGCATAAGAAGTGGAGAACAAGCAAATTCCGATCAGCGTAAATAATAAATTATGTTTCATTGGCACTAAATGTAGGGTGTTCGATTTTATTAATTCGAATTACAAAACTAATATGTTAGATTGATCTAACAAATGAGTTCTGAACAAATTTTATACTTTTGTTCGAGTGATTTGAAAAAGGTATGGCTTCGCAAACTGAAGAAAACTATCTAAAGGCGCTATACGCGCTGTCTGTTGGGAAAATTGAGGTCAATCTTTCCGAACTGAGTGCTGCATTAAAAGTGAGTAACCCTACGGTAAACAGTATGGTGAAAAACCTTAAAAGTCAGGGTTTTGTGAGGTACGAAAAATATAAACCGCTTTCACTTACAGAAAAGGGAAGAAAGGCCGCAGCTTTAATTGTTCGGAAACATCGACTTACTGAGATGTACTTGGTTGAAAAAATGGGTTTTGGTTGGGAAGAAGTTCATGAGATTGCTGAGCAACTGGAACACATTAATTCTCCGATTTTCTTTGATAGAATGGATGAGATCATGGACCATCCATTGGTAGATCCGCATGGCTCACCTATACCAGATAAACAAGGAAATATTTCGGAAGCTCAATATGAACCTTTGAGCAAATTTACTTCTGGAAGAAGAGTAAGGCTTACCGCTCTTGCGCATTCATCTAAAGAGTTTCTAAAATTCTTGAACAGTCGAGAACTCAGTTTAGGAACCGAAATAGAAATAAAATCTATCGAATCTTACGATGGAAGCATGGTTTTAAGCTATCAAAACCATGCTTCTGAAACTTTTACACAGGCTGTGTGCGAAAGTCTTTTAGTAGAAAGGATTAGCTAAGCTTTGCTTTTCAGTTATTTAACCTGATTACTAGTTATGTAATAATTACGATCTACCTCAACAGTCTGAACTACACTGTCAAACTTTTTAGTCTGCGCTTTTGTCGATGGCTTTACCCTTACCTTTTTGCCATTCACTATAATATCAAGCGGCATATCAAACCCACTAACACCTTTCTTCCATTGGTATCTAAGTTGGCTTCCTTCGATACTATATTCAAACTCAGGAATTTTAGTATCTCTTAAATATTGGTCAAAGACTTTCGACAAGTCTGTTCCTGCCTCTTTAGAGATGTAATTTTCAATTTGCGCTGTGGTTACGGTTTGGTGGTAGAATTCTTTATTCAAGCCTCTTAATATGCCTCTCCATTTTTCATCATTGTCAATAATGGTTCTGATGTTGTGGAGCATATTGGCTCCTTTGTAGTACATGTCGCTTGAACCAGAAGAGTTTACATTATAGGCTCCAATAATAGGTCTATCGTTTGCTATATTTTTACGGATGCCAATCACATATTCTTGGCTCGCTTCCTTTCCAAAATGATAATCAACATATATGTTTTCTGAATAGGAGGTAAAGCTTTCGTGAATCCACATGTCGGCTATGTCTTTATAAGTTATGTTGTTGGCAAACCATTCGTGACCAGACTCATGAATAATTATAAAGTCAAACTTCAATCCCCAACCACTTCCGCTTACATCACGCCCTAAATATCCATTTGCGTATTTATTGCCGTAGGTTACCGAACTTTGGTGTTCCATACCCAAATAGGGTACTTCTACCAACTTATAGCTGTCTTCATAGAAAGGGTAAGGACCAAACCAATGCTCAAAGGCTTCTAGCATAAGTGAGGCTTGCTTAAACTGTTCTTTGGCTTTACCTAAGTTTTCGCGAAGCACATAATAATCACAGTCTAAAGCTCCTTTTTCTCCATTGTAAACTTCAGAGAAGTGAACATAGTCGCCAATGTTCATATTCACTCCGTAATTGTTAATTGGGTTTTCTACAAACCAATTATAGGTTTTGGTTTTATCTGCATTTTGATCTACTGATCTTAATCTACCATTTGAAACATTCATTAAATGTTCTGGCACTGTAATACTGATTAGCATACTGTCCACTTCGTCATACATGTGGTCTTTGTTTGGCCACCAAAGACTAGCGCCATCGCCTTGACAACTGGTAGCAATAAAGTCCAAGCCATTGCTGTCTTTCTTCCAGGTTACACCTCCGCTCCAAGGCGGGTTTTTACTGATTACTGGGTTGCCTTCAAACTCAATCAATACCTCATTCACGCTATTTTTTACCTGATTTTTTGGTAATTCTAAAAACCAAGCATTGCCATCTTGTACAAATTTTACATTCACTCCATCTTGACTCACTTTGGTGATTCGCATTGGAGCCTGCAAGTCTATTTGCATACGCTGATCACTCTTTAAAACCTTATACTGAACCAAGTTTGAGCCCTTTAGGTGCTTCTTGTCAATGTCGGTTTTAATCGATAGGTGATAGTAGGTCAAGTCCCACCAAGCGCGCTCAGGAGTAATACTTCCACGAAGGCTATCTTGATGTGTAAATTGTTTTTGTTGCGCACTTAGTGCAGTGCATATAAATAGAGCAAGGAAGGCGTATGTAAGTTTCATAGCTTAAATTTGGACTTAAATTAAAGATTATTTGGCCTTATCATCCATTAATTTTATAAATCTACATTCTCAGTTAAGAGGAAGAATTTAATGTACACGAACGGAAATAAGGTTGGCAGTTATAAATGTTGATGTTATATCACCGCTCTTTGGAACGTGTTTATCCATGTTTTGTGTTGCATCGTTATTGGAATAAAAAACCTTAATATCGGGCCATATGCTTACTTTATTTGAAACTAAACTTCACGAAAACTTAATCAATAAAAAGTACTCTAGGATTACTTATTTCAATGATTTTAAAGAGTTTACTGTAGTGGAAACGATAATCAAAGAAATTGCGAATTCAGAAAGCGGTGTTCACATTGTTCTAAACTCTGGAGATGTAATTCCTCTTGAAAAAATCGTGAGTTTAGATGGGCAATATGCTGAACATTATAAGGATATTGAAGATTTTACTTGCGACTGCTAGCGTTATGTAACCTATGTTACAAAGCCATGTCATTTCTTCTAACTTTGGTTACTTTTGTTCTTCCAAAGAATAAAGCCAAAATGGCAAACTAGTATACTGTGATTAAAAGACTTTTCCCCATTTTCAATTGGTTACCCAATTATCAGAAAGGACACCTTAATGGTGATGTTTTTGCAGGAATGGCGGTTGGTGTAATGCTTATTCCTCAAGGAATGGCTTACGCTATGATTGCAGGATTACCTCCTGTTTATGGACTCTATACAGCTATTTTCCCACAACTTATATACGCCATCTTAGGTACGTCTCGGCAGTTGGCAGTTGGGCCGGTGGCCATGGATTCGCTCTTGGTGGCTTCTGGTATTTCAATTTTGGCTACGGAAGGAACTGAAACCTATTTAGCGTTTGCAATCCTCCTTGCTTTTTTTGTGGGTGCTTTACAATTATTGTTAGGTGTTTTCAAAATGGGCTTTATTACCAACCTGCTTTCTAAACCCGTAATTAGTGGTTTTACGTCTGCCGTTGCATTTATTATTGCACTCAATCAGTTAAAAGATTTAATAGGGGTAAACCTCATAAAGAGCAATAGGAGCTATGAGATTGTTATCTCAGCTTTCAATAATATTGACAAAACACACTTAATCACCTTGGCTGTGGGAGTGGCAGGCATTGTACTTATAAAGTCTTTAAAGTATTGGAATAAAAAGATACCTGGGGCTTTTATCGCTTTGATTTTAGGGATTGCGATTGTTTACGGCTTTGGCCTTCAAAACATGGGGGTGAGCATTGTACAGGATATTCCTTCAGGTTTACCTCAGTTTGTAATTCCAGAAATCACTTTAGCTCATTTTAAAACTTTGGTGCCTTTGGCAGGTACTTTGGCTGTGATTTCATTTATAGAAGCCTACTCTGTAGGAAAAGCCATGGAAGCTAAGGAGAGAACCTACAAGATTGTTCCAAATCAAGAATTGATTGCTTTGGGTGCATCAAATATGTTCGGTTCATTTTTTCAAGCATTTCCGGCTACAGCTGGTTTTTCACGTTCTGCAGTGAATTATGAATCTGGCGCAAAAACCCCCTTGGCAGGAATTATAAGTGCAGTAATTGTAACACTCACTTTGCTTTTTTTAACCCCTCTGTTTTACTACTTACCTAAAGCCATTCTGGCTTCTATTATTATGATTGCGGTAGTAAACCTTATTGAATTTGCTTACTTAAAATACCTTTGGCGCACCAGTAAAATGGAGTTTGCGCTAATGCTCATTACCTTCTTGGTTACCTTTAGTTTTGGTATGGTTCAAGGAATTGTTACAGGTGTTGCCTTATCAATTTTACTATTGCTTTATAAGGCAGCAAATCCTCATATGGCTGTTCTGGGCCGAATTAAAGGCTTTACAGAATATAGAAATGAGAAAAGATTTAAAGATTTAGAATCCTGGGATCACCTCCTTATTGTTCGGGTAGATGCACCTTTCGCTTTTGTAAATATTCAAACCATCAAGGAATGGATTTCAAACGAAGCTTTAAAAAGAGAAGGTAAATTGAATAAAGTGATTATTGATGCAGGGCCAGTATCATATATAGATGCAACAGGAATTGATGGCATTAGAGAATTAATGGAAAGTCTGGAAAAGAAGAACATTGAACTGATTTTTTCTGAAGTAATTGGCCCAGTTCGGGACGCTTTCTACAGAAATCAATTGTTTAGCGAAAAGGCTTCTGAAGTGTTTTTTATGACTACAGACGAAGCTGTGAATTACTGTATTTCTCAGGAGTTTAAGAATACACATGCAAGTTTTGCGGTACAGGTGAACGATTAGTTTTCGCTTGTGTTTAAAATAAAAATTAGAAATAAACTGAAGTTGGAAAATAAATAAGAGATGAAAATAGATCAAATTTATACAGGCTGTTTAGCTCAAGGGGCTTACTATATTGAAAGCAATGGTGAAGTTGCAATCATTGACCCACTTCGTGAAACCCAACCTTACATAGATAAGGCCGCTAAGAATGGTGCTAAAATCAAATACATTTTTGAAACACATTTTCATGCCGATTTCGTTTCTGGTCATTTAGACCTTGCCAACAAAACAGGAGCCACCATTATATATGGGCCAAATGCAAAAACCAATTTCGAAATTCACGAAGCCAAAGACGGTGAAATTTTTGAATTGGGTAATGTAAAGTTCAAAGTGCTTCATACCCCAGGACATACGCAAGAAAGCTCGAGCTATTTGTTGATAGATGAGAATAGAAAAGAAAATGCGCTGTTTAGTGGCGATACACTCTTTATTGGCGATGTGGGGCGCCCTGATTTGGCCGTTAAATCTGACTTAACACAAGAAGATTTGGCTAGTATGCTATTCGATAGCCTTCGAAATAAGATCATGACTTTACCAGATGATGTAATCGTTTATCCAGCACATGGAGCGGGTTCGGCCTGCGGTAAAAACATGAGCAAAGAAACTTCTGATACATTAGGCAACCAGAAGCAAGTAAACTATGCGCTTCGTGCGAATATGACGCGTGAAGAGTTTATAAAAGAAGTTACTACAGGAATTCTACCTCCACCACAATACTTTCAGAAAAACGCCATGCTGAATAAAAATGGAGTTTCTGGTCTAGACGAAATTCTTGAAAAAGGAAGTGTTCCATTAGACCCAGAAACTTTCGAGGCCATGGCCAACCATGAAGAAGCTTTGATTTTGGATACTCGTAAGCAAGGTGATTTCAAAGACGGTTTTATTCCAAATTCAATCTTCATTGGTATCGATGGCAGCTTTGCACCTTGGGTTGGAGCCTTAATTACGGATTTAAAACAACCAATTATTTTCTTGGCCGAAGAGGGTAGAGAAGAGGAGGTAGTGACACGTTTGTCGAGGGTAGGTTATGATAATACTTTGGGTTATCTGAAAGGTGGTATTGAGGCTTGGAAGAAAGCAGGTAAAGAGATTGATACAATCTTATCGATTCCAGCCACTCAGTTGGCAGAAGAATTTAAATCTGGACACCTAAACGTATTGGATGTTAGAAAGCCTACAGAATTTTCTGCAGAACATATTGATGGGGCTGAAAATGTAGCCTTAGACTATATAAATGATGAAATGGGTAAAATCAGTAAAGACAAAACCTACCACATTCATTGCGCTGGAGGTTATCGTTCTATGATTTTCGCTTCAATTCTTAAGTCAAGAGGTTTCGATAAGGTGATCGATGTAGCAGGTGGTTTTAAATCGATTAGCGAAACTGATTTGCCGCTTACAGATTTCGTTTGTCCTTCAACACTACAGTAGTAAAAGCTATTCTACCAGCTACTTCTAAACTAGAAATTGTTCAGAAGTAGCTGGCCTTATTATCCATATCTTCAATTCTATTTATGAATCAGTTCATTGAGTTTATTAGCTCGCCATGGCCTTGGTGGGTGGCAGGACCAATAATTGCCCTTTTGATGTTTGCCTTAATTTACTTTGGCAATAGTTTCGGTTTTTCTGCCAACTTCAGAACCATGTGTTCAATGTTTGGAGCGGGAAAATCTTGTGACTTTTTTGATTTTGATTGGAAGAAGCAGACATGGAACCTTGTTTTTGCCGTAGGTGCCATTCTCGGAGGTTTTATTGCTAGCCAATATTTAACTTCTGGAGATGCGATTGAACTTTCAGAAAAAACAATTAGCGAACTTCAAGGCTATGGCATAGAAAACCCCGGAGCCGACATTGTACCAATGTCCATATTCAATTTTGAGTCATTGTTTACCCTTAAAGGTTTTATATTCATCATTTTGGGTGGTTTTTTGGTTGGGTTCGGAACACGATATGCAGGCGGCTGTACCTCAGGCCATGCCATTTCGGGTTTAAGTGATCTACAGCCAGCCTCTCTTATAGCGGTAATTGGTTTCTTTATAGGTGGCCTCGCCATTACTTACTTTGTTTTTCCTTTAATACTCCCTATTTAAATAATTGATAATGAAATACTTTAAGTACTTAATATTAGGGATAGTATTCGGAATTACGCTGACTAAAGCAGAGCTCATTTCTTGGTTTAGAATTTATGAAATGTTTCGCTTTCAGTCGTTTCACATGTATGGCGTAATTGGATCTGCAGTAGTTTTGGGGATAATAATCACTCAAATAATTAAGCGAACCAAGATGAAAAATGCGCAAGGAGAAGCCATTGTTATTCCGCCCAAACGGCTTTCCATTTGGCGCTATCTTTTAGGTGGAATTATTTTTGGTTTTGGATGGGCTTTAACCGGGGCGTGCCCTGGCCCAATGTTTATTTTGGCTGGTAATGGTGTGTTTGTTATTTTCGTGGCCATAGCATCAGGGCTTTTAGGCACTTATGCGTACGGAAAAATAAGACATAAACTTCCTCACTAGTACTTATGAAACAAACTCGATCTCTATTTTTTATCTGCTTTTTCAATCTTCCTTTTATATCCCTTTTCGCCCAAGAACCTGAAAAGGAGAGAGGCTTTTTGTCGGGTGCTGTTCATACACGCTATATGCAAACCTCCAATAAGGGAAATTTAGAAGACTTTTCAATTTTAACATCTTACGGTAAAATTGGCTACCATATTAAGCTGCGTGATTGGCTTAAGTTTGGAGTTTCGGGAAATGGACTGGTTCATTATGGTACTGGTGGGATAGATAAACGGGATCAAACGACTGGTTCTGGCCCCATATATGAATCGAACCTTTGGAATAGTAGTCGAATGTCTGGTTCTGCTCAATTCAGTTTGCCAGAGCTGTACCTCGGATTTTAATTTCGACAGCCACCTTATTCGAATCGGTAGGTTTATTGAAGACACACCTACCATAAACGGTGAAGGCTGGCCTTTTCCTAATGCGCTAAAAGGCCTTTGGTATAAGTATAAAACCATAGAAGGATTTAATGCTGAAGCCGCTTTTATAGATAGAATAGCCTCTCGTTTTAGTGGAGAATTTGAAAACGTAGGCAACACCATTGGAGCTGGAGGAATTGGAGTTGGAACAGATGGAACTAATAGTCAATACCGAAATGTAACCAAGTCAGATTATGTAGCCATTGCAAAATTAGGCTATCGATTTTCTGGTGGGCTGGATTTAGCTTTATGGAATTACTATGCCGACAACATTTCAAATACGATTTTCACTGAAGCTAAATTTGATGTAGGAACAGAAAAGGACTGGCATATTTCTGGTCAGTTTATTTACCAAAGCAAAGTTGGTGATGGAGGAAACAACTCTGCTGCGCTACAATACTTTACAGACGAATCGGCTAGCGGTTTTGGGTTTATGGTAAAAAAGGACATTTCCAAAAGTGCTGTATCTCTGGCCTTTACAAGAATTTCAGATCAAGGGCGATTGCTATTGCCTAGAGAATGGGGTAAAGAACCCTTTTATACTTTTCAGCGAAGAACAAGGGTAGAAGGTTTTAGCAATGTTACCGCTGTAGCTTTAAAGTGGGAAAGCAGTTTTGATAAGGAAAATTACAAACTGAATATGTTTTCCAGCTTAGGTTATCACAACTTGCCCGATCCGGCCGATGCACCTAAAAGTAAATACCAAGTGCCATCAACAGCTCATTTGGACGGTTCAATTAAATATAGCCCCAAAAGTAAGCTGTTTGGTTTTTCAGCAGAGCTATATGTGGCTGGTCGATTTTTGGCCGGAGAAACCGTTACAAACTCCGCTTATCTAATTAATCGCGCTGATTTCTTTCATTCTGACCTGATTTTGAGTTACATTTTCTAAAATTGGAAAATGAACCCCATTGAAGGAATAAAAACGATTAGTCAAGTCTTAAAACTGATACTTTCGGTTTTGACGGTATTGATCGTTTTTATTTTGATGCTCCACTTTAATCCGGAAGCTTTTCACTCCAAAAATATCGATCCTGCCAATTGGAAACCCCGTTCGGTGCTTACTGATTTAGAAGGAGAGAGTCAGGCTTCCCTTATCAAGTTTGGGCATGAACTGATCACCAAAACTCCCCAATACATTGGGCCAATGTCGAACGATGAGCGTAAGCGTTTGGCTGGCAATAACCTCACTTGTCAGAATTGCCACTTAGAAGCAGGCACCAAACCAGGAGCAGGTTCTTTTGTTGGAGTTTTTAACCGCTTCCCTCAATTTAGAGGTAGAGAAAATAAGATAGGCTCACTTGAAGAGCGCATTAATGGCTGCATGCAGCGCAGCATGAACGGTGATACTTTGCAAGAAACTAGCTTAGAAATGAAGGCCATGATTGCCTACATCAAATGGTTGAGTGATGATGTGCCCGAAGAAAAAATTGACATGTATAAAGGCTTTGTCAAAGTAAACCTACCAGAAGAAAGGGCTGATCCTTTGATTGGTAAATCTATTTATGAGAAAACCTGTGTAAGCTGTCATGGTGCAGATGGGCAAGGTGTAAGATTAAATGAAAATAGTCTGTACCAATATCCTCCACTTTGGGGAAAAGACACTTACAATGATGGGGCAGGAATGCATAGGGTTATTACTGCAGCAGAATTTATTAAAGGCAATATGCCCTATTTGCTGGCCACTTGGGACAACCCAGTATTATCAGATCAAGAGGCTTATCATGTGGCTGCTTATATTAATAGCTTCGATCGGCCCCAAAAGTCTAATAAAGAGGCCGATTTTCCAGACAAAAAACTCAAACCTGTTTCTACACCTTATGGCCCTTGGACAGATGCATTTTCAGCAGAGCAGCATAAGTATGGTCCATTTCAGCCCATTATGACTTACTACGAAAAAGAGTTGGGCTTAAAAAAGTCAAAATAGTATAGCTGTTCTTTCTCTGGTGGCTAGTTTTCGTTTTGTCTATAGTTCAAATCTGTATAGCTTTAGGAAACAACCTTAAACCATGAAGACTTTTCTGACATTCGCCTTTTTGGCCATTGCTACTTTTTCCGCATTCTCTCAGGCCAATAGCACGCATATACTATCTATGAAAGATAGGGCTGAAACTATTGATCGGTTACTTGAAGATAAAATACAGAACTACCTTCCTGAAATCATGAGAAGAGAAGGGGTAGATATGTGGGTGGTGATGTCAAGAGAGTACAACGAAGATCCAGTAATCAAGACTTTATTGCCTGCTACTTGGTTGGCTGCGCGAAGAAGAACTATCCTCATCATGTTCGATCGAGGTGAAAAAGAAGGAATTGAATCGATCGCTGTAGCGCGATATGATGTGGGCTCAAGTTTTAAAAGTGCGTGGAATCCAGAAGAGCAACCCAACCAATGGGCCAGAGTAGCTGAGATCATCAAAGAAAGAAACCCAAAGAAAATTGCCGTTAATAAATCAAAATACTTTGGTATTACCGATGGGGTAGTGGCTACAGATTTAGAAGAGTTTACAGCAGCTTTAGACAAAAGAGATCAAGCCAAAATTATCTCGGCAGAAAAAGTAGCTATCGGGTGGTTAGAAACTCGCACCGAAGCGGAAATGGCTATTTACCCTCATATCGTCCGTATTTCGCATATGATCATTCAAGAAGCCTTCTCAGACAAAGTAATTACACCAGGAGTAACCACTACAGAAGATGTAGTTTGGTGGATGCGCGACAAAGTAGTTGAACTAGGTCTTCAAACATGGTTTCACCCAACAGTTGATGTTCAAAGGGCTGATCCAGAAAGCTTTGATCATTTACGCACTTTTTCGAAACGACCTGAAAAGAACGTGATTCTTCCTGGTGATCTTTTGCACTGCGATTTCGGAATTACCTATTTAAGACTAAACACCGACCAGCAACAACATGCTTATGTTTTACGCCCCGGTGAAACAGAAGTACCATCATATTTGAGAACTGCTTTTAGAAATGGAAACCGCCTTCAGGATATCTTTACTAACAATTTTAAAGAAGGAAGAACAGGTAACGAAGTATTGAAAATGTCGCGTGAGCAGGCCATTGCTGAAGGAATCAAGCCTTCAATTTATACACATCCAATTGGTTATCATGGTCATGCTTCTGGAACAACCTTAGGTATGTGGGATTCGCAAGGTGGCGTACCCGTTACAGGTGATTATCCTTTACATTTAAACACAGCTTATTCAATTGAGCTAAATGCTGCTACTTATATAGAAGAGTGGAAAAAAGAAATTAGAATAATGTTGGAAGAAGAAGCCTTTTTTGATAAATCGGGTGTTTGGTATATTGATGGTCGTCAGAATGAAATTATGTCCATTCCCAGAGTACCAGCCAAATCTAAATAAGTCTTGAGTTGATTAGTTTCAGCAGATGAAAAAGCAGAAAAAGGGTTTCTATAACTACTTTACTAAAAACCTGATCAAGGGCTTTCTTTATTTGGCTATTCTAGTTGTTGCTATTATTTTTTTCAAAAATTACTTTCAAGAACAGCACGATGCTATTGAGCACTGGGTATCTGATGATTATGGGTTGATGCTCGTTATTTTCTTGATTTCTGAAATTTTCGTAGGTATTCTTCCCCCAGAATTATTCATGATCTGGTCAATTGATGATCCAATAATGGTTTATGTTGCCATTGTAGCCATTATGACAATCATTTCTCTTTTTGCGGGGTGGTTAAATTACTGGGTAGGCAAGAAAATCAGTACCAAACGGTTCTTTCATCGTCTTTTTAAACGGAGATTGCGGAAGTTTCAAAAGCGGTACGAAGAATATGGAGGTGGATTTGTCATCGTTGCAGCTCTAACGCCACTGCCTTTTTCATTGATCAGCTTGTTTACAGGCTCTATGTCATACCCAGCAAAAAAGTACATGGTTTATTCTTCTTTTAGAATACTCAGATTTATCGTTTACGGCATTATAGTGTGGCATTTAGAAGGAGTGATTTAAGTACTCATTCAGAATTTTGACTCGGTTATCTATCTAGAATAAGGTCCATAATAATAGGCAAGTGATCGCTATAGCCACCAATATACTTAGGGCCTTGGTAAGTTCTAAAAGGTCTTCTAGCGCCTGTAGCCCCTTCCATAATTAAGAAATCCATATCAAAAATCTGGGCGGTTTTGTTAAATATCCTAGTCTTAGATTTCTTCATTAAAAGATTTCCTGAAACAATAAACTGATCTAATATTCCCCATTTGTTTTCAAAGCTATGGGTGCCCGTCACAAACCTAAGGTCAAACATCATATTGAAGAGATCGGTTGGTTTAAGGGTGTTGATATCCGTATTTACCGCCAGTCCTTTTAGCATGCTTTCCTCTTCTGGTTCATCATTAAAATCTCCTGTAATTACAATGTGAGTATTAGGGTTGATTTTAAGTAGTGAATCTGCTTTGGCCCTAACAAAATCAGCTGCAAACATGCGCTTTGGTTGAGTTTCAAATTCGCCTCCGAATTTTGATGGCCAATGGTTTACAAAAAAATGGAGGGTGTCTTGATTTGGTAGTTCCATAACAGCGTGTAGAATATCACGTGTTCTACTGGTGGAATCGAAAGGGAAGTTGAGTTGATAATACTCGTAGTTTAATAATTTAAGCTTATCTGGCCTATAAATGGCAGCTACATCAATACCACGCGCATCAGGTGAGTCTTTATGTATAATTTGGTAGCCCAAGGCTTTAAGCTGAGTAAACTGAGTAAGCGACTCTAAAACATACCTGTTTTCTATTTCACAGAAACCAATTAGCTCTGGGGCATCCCAACCACCCATAGCAAGTATGGTTTTGGCTAACTTATTTTGCTTTTCAGTATAGCGGGCTTTTGTCCAGTAATGATCTCCACGAGGTAAGAACTGTTCATCAATCGTGAGACTATCGTCAAAGTAATCAAAAAGGTTTTCTACATTATAGAAGGCAAGCCTAACCCTTTCTTCATTTCTGGGGCTCGGGTTAAAGGATTCACTCGCTAAGTAAGCCTTTTGCCCAAGCGCTATTGAAGCGGAGAGCATGAAACCACAATACAGAGATACTTTTATTTTTTGCCTGTAATACCTAAAACACAATTGGTTAATCATAACTTTGTCGCTTGGTAAAACAAATTAGTTAAAAGATAAATCATAATGAGCATGGAAATAGGTAAAAATCACACATTAAAAGTGGCTCGTGAAGTAGATTTTGGTTTGTATTTAACTAATGGAGAAGAAGATATTCTTTTACCAATGAAATATGTGCCTTCTGACACCAACATAGGCGATGAGATTGAGGTTTTCGTTTATGTTGATTCCCTTGGGCGCCCAATTGCTGTAACTGCTCAGCCACTAGCCAAAGTAGGTGATATCGCCAGCCTAGAAGTAAAGCAAGTTTCTAGCGTAGGTGCATTTATGGATATCGGCCTTGAAAAAGACCTTATGGTTCCTTTTAAGGAACAAGGGCAGCGAATGGAGACTGGAAGAAGGTATGTAGTAAAGGTACTGTTAGATTTCAAGACCAATCGCATGATTGGTACGACAAAGATTGGCCCTTTTCTTAGCACCCACGAAGATGAATTGGAAGAAGGAGATAAGGTAGATATTCTAATTTGGCAAGAAACTAATTTGGGCTTTAAAGTGGTCGTCAATAAAACCTATCAAGGATTAGTGTTTCATAATGAAATCTTTGACCATGTAGAAATAGGGGATGAGCGTTCGGGTTATGTAAAGGCAATCAGAGAAGATGGTAAACTTGATATTTCTTTACAAAAGCAAGGTTACGAGGCTGTTAAGGATATGAGTCAAGTTGTACTGGATAAGATCAGGGTTACAGGCAGCTTGGCACTAGGCGATAAAAGTAGTCCTGAAGAAATAAAGTATAAGCTCGGAATGAGCAAAAAGAACTTCAAGAAAATTTTAGGAGGACTGTATAAGGCTGGTCAAGTAGAAATTTTCGACCACGAGGTTCGTATAAAAGTAGAAGGTTAGCCTGAGGAGAGACTAACCTTCACATAAACTACCTATAAAACTAAAACTAACTTAAACTTAGTTTAATTAAACTAACACATCCCATTAAAAAAATGGAGATCAAAGTCTGTTAGTACTCATCGGGGTTGAATCGATAAGCACCATTAAATTAGGTAAAATTACTGACTTGTAAAATATTATTTTACAATAAATAGATTAACGAATTATTTAGGTAGTAAAATGAGGTTTTGCCAACAATCCAAGGAGAATCCATTTATGGCTACTTAATATCAATTTCGTTTGCTATGCCGAGCGCAGTAAAACGAATCGAAAGTTTTCTAGGGTTTTCCGAAGGTTGGTTGCACTTAGGAGAAGGGTCTATATAATACCAATAATAAGTTTGGCTACGCTCATAAAGTTCTTCGGCCTCAGGTTTTCCTAAAACCTTTATTATTGATTTTTGATATAGAGCTAGCAGGTTAGGTTTGATTTTAATTAGGTCTTCAATCATTTCAGCCCTTTGGTTCATACAGCCATTTTGATCACCAATCCATTTTTCAGAATCAAAATCGCCTACATCAGCTTTTTTGGTACAACCAGTAGTTAAAAATAGTACGGAGAATAAGCTGATTACTACTAGTTTCGATATTTTCATTCCATTAGGCTTTGGCTGGCAAAGGTACTTTGCGTACCAGCATCAACCAAATTTGAAACACTATAAGAAATGAAGCGCCAACTATAATTGTCAATGATTCTACATTCAACCCTGCAAAAGCATAAAGCGCTGCCAGGGTTATAAAAATTAACCTCAAAGATTCGATAGGAACAGCCCAAGAACGATTTTCAAATAGTGCCCCAAAACTGATTACAGAAAAAATAATAACTCCAGCAAAAATCAATTTATCGGCTGTCTGCATCTGCTCTAGGTTAAAAAGGAAAAGGGAAGTACCAGCGAGTAATAAAATGTACTGAACTAATACATAGATGTTTAATCTGGCAGCAGTTTCAGTATTGAATTTCACATAACTGTGTGCATCTACATCTTGTGGAGCTCTGTAGCCCCCCATATAGTCAGGTAGCCAGCCCGGTTTTTCGAAAACATATCGAATCTTATCAGTAAACTTAGGAATAGACTTAATATCTCCCCACATATCAGAATAGTGCGCCACATTGGCCCAAACAGGATTCCAGCTGTTTAAGTTTTTAGTGATCCCGTAAATTGGTCTTTCTTCTTCCGCTTTAAAAGTACCGAAGAGTTTATCCCAAACTATGAACGTTCCCGCATGGTTCTTATCAATGTATTTTGGGTTTCTGGCATGATGAACTCTGTGGTGAGAAGGTGTATTGAAAACAGCTTCAAACCATTTAGGTAACTTATTGATGGACTCGGTATGAATCCAGAATTGATACAAAAGATTGAACCCTGATACAGAAACTAATAGAATAGGATGAACACCAACTAAAGCCATTGGAATATAAAAAGCAAAAGTCCATATGGTTTGAGTAGAACTTTGTCTCAACGCAACTGAAAGGTTATACTCCTCACTTTGATGATGTACACTGTGACCTCCCCAAAATAAGTTTACCTGATGGCTCATTCTATGAGCCCAATAGTAAAAGAAGTCATAAGCAATAAAGGCAATCGCCCAAACCAAGGCAGTACTGGGCAAATCCATTACTCTAAACCTTTCAAATATGATGGTATAAACTCCAATACTCAATACTTTAAGAAATGCTCCTGTAACTTGAGAGGTAACCCCACAATTGATATTTGTAATGGCATCATTAAGTCTATACGACTTTACGGCCTGTAGGCGATGTACAATTAGCTCAATTCCTATCAGAAGAAAATAAACGGGGATAGCAATTACGGTTGGGTCAAGTATCATCTACAATAAATCAATTAACCAATGTATAATCTTCAATTATAAGTTTCAAGTCTTTATCAAACAATAGTGATATAAAAGTGCCAAAATAGGGTTAAACAGAAATGATGGTGATTTTGTGGTTATATATACTTATATTTAGTTTAATTGGTTTTTCACTAAATATTCCAGTAGTACTTTATGGAAATGATTTCGAATCAAGTTTTTAACAACCCGGTAATAGGCATAGCACTAGTAAACTATAATGGCAAAATCATTAAGGTGAATAAAACATTCTGCGATATGTTAGGACACGTTGCGGATGAGGTAACAGGAGTAAATTTTGCCGAAATTACTTACTCAGAAGACTTAGATGAAGATTGGCAACTTTTCGAAAAGTTAAAAGCGGGCCAAATAGAGCAGTATAAGCTAAATAAAAGATATGTAAAAAGCACTGGAGAGCTTATTTGGGCTGAGTTAAGTGTGTTTTCAGGAGAACGCGCGCATGGGCAAGAACAGGTAATTGCCTTTGTTAAAGATATATCTAAAGCCAAACAACTTGAGGATGAAATAAAAGAGCATCAAGCCAATTTTCAAGGCATTTTTGATAATACTTTTCAGTTTATTGGGCTTATGAAAACTGATGGAACCTTAATTGAAGTAAATAAGGCCATTCTTCAATTCTGTGGAAAATCAAGAGATGAGCTTATTGGCAAAAAGCTATGGGAAGTAAGTGGTTTACTGAATGAAGATGAAAATGAAATGGACAAAATCATTTCTTCAGTTCAACTAGCAGCCAAAGGCGAATTTGTGAGGTACGACACTCAGGTTACTGGTGTATTAACTACAGAAACCATTGATTTTTCAATCAGGCCAATGCTTAATAGAGATGGTCAAGTAGCCCTATTGATCCCAGAGGGGCGTATAATTTCAGACCGCTACAAACTTCAACAAAAACTCGAAAGCAAAACGCGCCTTCTTGAAACAACAGAGCAAATGTCTAGTGTTGGAAGTTGGGAATGGTTTGTTCATTCAGATCAATTGTACTGGTCAATTGGTACTTATGATATGTTCGAAAGAGAACCTTTAGAAACGGGCTATCTAGTGGTACAAAACTATGTTGAATACGTTCATGAAGATGATTTACAAAGAATTCAGGAAGCAATTGAAAACACCGTAGATAATGGGGTTGATTTCAATGTAGAACATAGAATTAGGGTAGGAGAAAAAGTAAAACATATTCATGTGAAAGGTGAATGTGTTCTTGATAAATCAGGAAAAGTAACCATTGTTCGAGGCGCTGTTAGAGATAACACTACAGACATTCAAACTCAAGAATCTTTAATGCTGTATAACGAACTTCTAGAAAGGAAAAATGATGAATTAAAACAGTTTGCATATGTAGCCTCTCACGATCTCCAAGAACCTCTAAGAACCATCACCAGCTTTATCGATCTACTTAGAATGGAAATAGGTGAGGTAGATGACAATATCAAAAAGTACTTAGAAATTATTGAAAGTGGCGCAGGGCGTATGAAAAGCCTTATTTCAGATTTGCTTTCTTTTTCTCGATTAGAAAACATTGACCTGAACATTGAAAAGAATGACCTCAACTTGATGCTCAAAGAGCTTCTGCAAGACTTGACCATAAGTATCAATGAATCTGAATCAACGGTTGCTTTGAAAAAGGAGCTTCCCACTATTGAATGTGATTTGAGAAGAATGAGTATTCTGTTCCAAAACCTTATTTCAAACGCTATTAAATTTAGAAAGCCAGGCTTGCCTGCAAAAATTGAAATTGACTGGAGGATAGATGAAAACCACTATGTATTCGAACTCTCCGATAATGGAATAGGAATTACTTCAGAATATTATGAATCAGTTTTTGAACCCTTCAGAAGACTACACTCAAGGAGTCAATATGAAGGAAACGGCATTGGTTTGGCTTTATGTAAAAGAGTAGTTAAACAGCATAACGGGGAAATCTGGCTGAGCTCTGAAAAGGATAAAGGAACCATTTTCCATTTTACCATACCACAAAACATTAATAAATGACAACCAAATGATTTGATTTTTTTGGTCCTCACAACCACTTATAAATGAATCGGTAATGAAGATTTTACTTATTGAAGATAATGAAAACGATATATTCCTTATTAAGGAGTACTTAAGGTTAATAAATTTTTCAAATGCTGAAGTCACAGCGTTGTCTACCTCAAAAGAAGTCAGAGAGATATTAAAAGAGAATACTTTTGACCTAGCGCTTTTAGATCTTACGCTACCAGACACTACGGGCATTTCAAGTTTTGAGTCCTTAATGAGCTGCTCTCCTGAATTTCCAATTATTGTGCTTACTGGACTAGAAGACCAAGAAATAGCCAAGGAAATTATTCATAAAGGCGCACAGGATTACCTAGTAAAAGGAGTTTACCAACCTAAAGACCTGATGAAGTCTATTGAGTACTCTATTGAGCGCTATCAGTGGTTTATGGATCGGTATAAAATGGAGAGGAAATACGTAAACGCCATTATTAAAGGAGCTGAAACTGAAAGAACTCGAATAGCCAGAGACTTACATGATGGAGTTGTTCAAACCCTCACAATAAGCCTGTTGACCCTTGATCTTCTGATTAAAAAGAATCCTGAATTTATTGAGAAGAATAGCGTTTTAGTTGATAAAACCAGAAAGCACTTGAAGAATTCTGTAGATGAAGTTCGTAACATCGCTCATTCTTTAATTCCAAATGCATTTCAAAACACAGGGTTGAAGCTTGCTCTAAGTGAGCTGATGGAAGATATCCGATCATTGGCCAGTATAAAAGTAGATTTTAAATATGACATAGTTTCTGAGAACATTTCTGAAGATAAGTACATGACAATCTATAGAGTTATACAGGAAATATTTAACAATATGATTAAGCATGCACAAGCTACCGAATGCTTGGTTTCTTTCACTCAAAAAGAAAATGTGGTTAATATTCTTATCAAAGATAATGGTCGTGGATTCGACCTAGACTCTATCAACATCAAGCCATCATTCGGTATTGATAATATTCAGAGCAGAGTAAACTTATTGAATGGTACTTGTACTCTTGACTCTAAAAAAGGAGAAGGCACTTCATACGAAATCAGTTTCCCTATGAATTAAAAACAAGCCATTCATTTATCCGATGATAGGTCGTTATTCATTGTATAGGAAAAGCGATTATCAATTGCGCAGACTGGTATTTTATGTAATTTCGATGCTTATTAAAAATACTGTATGGCCGTAGAGATTACCACCGCACTTAAAGAATTAACTGGCGAATTGAATGACAAGAGTTTTAATGCATCAAACTACTTAGGAAGCATTGGCTCTGAAGAGGTTATAAACTCTATGATTAAATTGCTGGATGACCCAAATCCAGAAACTCGCTTTATGGCCGCCAGAACCCTAGGGTTAGTTGAAAACAATTCAGCGGCTTTAACTCCACTTTTCGAAGCCTTTAATAAGAAAGAAAACAAAGAAATTCTGGGTGATTTACTGATGGCTCTCGAAGGGTTTGATGTAAGTGACAACTATGTAGACCTTTTCAAACTCTACCTTTTTGGGAGCTTTAAAGTATCTAAAATAGCCGAAGACTTACTAGATCACAAAGAATTCAATATTACCCCACGTGTGTTAAAAAAGGCGCAGAAGCATTGGGTTCATTATTCAAATAATGTAAAACAAGATGAAGCTTTTGAACTTCAGAAATTGGAGGTAGAAGAAAGGCTAAATGATTTGAGAGGGTTTCTTGGCAATTCTGAAAATGAAAATGGATTAATCACCTGATTCAATGACTCACCGATTAGCCAATAAGTTTTCATTTTAACGGAGTTATTTTTTACATTCAGCGCTAGATATTTTTTCACATTACCAATAAGCCTAACTAGAAACGCTATATGAAATTCAATCCAAAATATTCTATTGCTGCAATCACTCTATCACTTTTTTTTGTGGCCTGTACACCAAAATCAAATACCATTGAATTATTTAATGGAGAAAACTTAGATGGGTGGGTCAATCATGGTGAAGAAAAATGGTATGTACAAGATGGACTTCTAGTTTGCGAAAGTGGCCCAGCTGCTCAATACGGTTATCTTTCTACAGTAGACTATTACGATGACTTTGAGTTGACACTTGATTTTAAACAAGAAGCCAACGGCAATAGTGGTGTGTTTATAAGGTCTACCGTTGAAGGCACCAAAGTAAGTGGCTGGCAAGTAGAAGTTGCACCTCCAGGAGATAATACTGGTGGAATTTACGAATCTTATGGTCGTGGTTGGTTAATTCAACCTGACCCAGAAAAAGATAAAGCCCTAAAAATGGGAGAGTGGAACACCATGAAAATTAGAGTAGTAGGCTCAGAAGTAACTACTTGGTTAAATGGTACCGAAATGGTTAATCTAGTAGATGAGAAAATCGGTGCTGGAAAAGGCGCAATTGCCCTTCAAATACACGATGGTGGCGGAATTAAGGTAAGTTGGAGGAACATTGTTTTAAAGAAGTTAGGGGAATAGTAATAACTCTGGTTAAGTACCTAAAAGAGTAAGTCATCCTATGTTTGCTAAGAGGTTATCTACTGCCAAATGACATGTTAGAACAACTAGGTAACAAGAAAAACAAATTGAATACGAAATCAACAACCTCAAATATGAAAAAACTCTTTCTACTTACATTTTTAGCAGCCACAGTTTCAGCTTGCAATTCTAGTTCGAAAACTGAAGATGATGGTTGGATTTACCTATTTGATGGCACCAGCACGGAAGGTTGGAGGGCTTATAACGGAGATAAACTTCCTTCACAATGGGTTATTGAAGATGGAGCCTTAACCTTTGATACAGAAAAGAGATTAGAGAGTGAGCGCCAAGGAGGGAAAGATATTATTTATGCAGCAGAAGAGTTTGACAACTTTGAATTGTATTTGGAATGGAAGATTCCAGAAGGCGGAAACAGTGGTGTTTTCTACCATTTGAAAGAAGGTATTGAGGGAGGCCCAGCTGCGGTATCTCCCGAATATCAATTACTCGATGACCTTAAATGGGAAGAAATCAATAACGCCAAACTAGAGGAATGGCAAAAAACAGGTGCGGATTATGCTATGCATCTTCCTGATCTAACGCAGAAAATTGTAAAACCAGCAGGAGAGTGGAACACTACCAAAATCATCTTCACCCCAGAGCGTGTAGAACATTGGCTAAACGGAAAGATGATTGTGTCTTTTGTGCCTTGGTCAGACGATTGGTATGAGCGCAAAGCTGCTGGAAAGTGGAAAGATTATCCAAAATATGGTTCATTCAAAACAGGCTATATAGGCTTACAAGATCACGATAGTCCACTTTGGTTCAAGAATATCAAAATCAGAAAACTGTAATCTATTTCTTCATTAACTCATTCTTTCATTAATTCCTTATTTCATTAATTCCTTGTTTCATTAATTCCTTGTTTCATTAATCCCCTAATTCATTACCCTTTTAACTCATTGTCATGAACAAAAGAGACTTCCTAAAAAGCGCAGCTATAATTACATCAGCCTCCATGCTACCATCATCACTTTGGGCATTGAGCAAAAACGATAAACTCAGAACCGCTCATATCGGAGTAGGTGGAATGGGAATGGAAGATCTTAAAGCCATCTCCTCGCACCCTGCTGTAGAAGTTACCGCGCTTTGCGATGTAGATGCCAACAACCTTGCTGCGGCACTTAAAATGCACCCTAAGGCCAAAACATATACTGACTATCGCAAAATGTTGAACGACATGGGAAGTAGCATTGATGCGGTTGTGGTTTCAACGCCTGATCATACACATGCACCAGCATCAATGATGGCCATGGGCATGGATAAACCTGTGTATTGTCAAAAGCCATTGACACACCATGTTACTGAAGCTAGAGCCATGCGAAAAATGGCCGAAGAGAAAAACTTAGTCACCCAAATGGGTATTCAAGTACATTCATTTTACGATTACAAATTAGGAACCGCCCTGATTCAATCAGGTATTATCGGGAAAGTAAAAGCTGTGCATGCTTGGTCTCCAAAGAACTGGGGTTTTGATGGTCCAGCACCAGAAGGAAGCGATCCTGTACCAAATACTTTAGACTGGAACCTTTGGTTAGGCACAGCACCTCAAAGACCTTATAAACAAGGAGTTTATCACCCAGGAAACTGGAGAAAGATTATGGATTATGGCTGTGGTACTTTAGGAGATATGGGCGTACATATTTTTGATACCCCTTATAATGCGCTTGCCTTAGATATTCCAAAAACTATTAGAACACAATGTAGAAAACCAACAGGTTTTGGTTTCCCAGAAAACAATATTGTTACTTATGAATTTCCGGGAACAGAATATACCACCAAGAAATTCAAATGGGTATGGTACGATGGGCCAGGAGCTCCTAAAGATCATAAAGATTTGAAATTGCCGAATGACGACCAGCTTCCTGATCAAGGAGCTATGTTTATTGGCGAAAAGGGAAGGTTGTTACTTCCTCACTTTATGCAATTGCCTAAGCATATTGTGAAAGGCGAATATGTAGATATTGACTTGGAGCCTTTCTCGAATGTAGGTAGCCCTACGGAAGATTATGGCGCGGAAAGTAAAAAGCATTATCACCAATTTGTTGATGCTTGTATGGGGAAAGATCAGGTTAGTGCACCATTTTCATACGCAGCTAGATTAACAGAAACCATACTATTAGGTGTTATCGCTGGTCGATTCCCAAATAAAAAACTACACTGGAACAACCAAACTGCCCGTTTTAAAGAAGAAGAGGCCAATGCCTTTTTAGATGGCGAATATAGGAAATTCTAAATAATACAATTCAAGGGCCTTGATTTCATCGAGGCCTGTTTTGTTTTTGAGCTACTAAAATAAGTTCTTTACTATGAGCGACTGAACAAGCTAAGATCATTTCCTTTTTGAGCGATACTTCTAACGATAACATAAATGGCAGCAGCCCTTCTACTTATTGCCTTTCTTGTTCCTTCGTACTTCATTTTTAAAGAGCGCTATTTTAAGCGAACTCTAAAAGTGAACCTACCTACAGAGTGGAGAAAAGTTTTACATAATAAGGTAGACTTCTATCGTCATTTAAAGCCAAGTCAAAAAGTGCAGTTTGAACAGGATATTCAAGAGTTCTTGTCCAATGTGATGATTACAGGGGTTAGGGTAGAAGTTACTTTGGAAGACCAACTCCTTGTGGCCAGTAGCGGAGTAATCCCCTTATTTGGTTTTCCTAGGTGTACTTACAAACATTTGGAAGAAGTAATCCTTTATCCTTCTCATTTCAATAGCAATTTTGAAGTCAATGATCCGAATCAGGCGTTTACAGGAATGGTGGGAGCAGACGTACTTGAGAATAAGATGATTCTTTCGAAACCTGCATTGCACGCTGGCTTCGACATTGTGAATGACAATAACAATGTGGGGTTCCATGAGTTTATCCATCTATTTGATAAAGAAAATGGTTTTATAGATGGGGTTCCTCCTGGCTTTGAAGATAAAGTATTTACCCTGCCATGGTTAGGTTTCATTCATAAAAAGATCCAACACATTAATGAGGAAATCTCTGATATTCGCAGTTACGGAGCAAATAGCCAACAGGACTTTTTTGCAGTAGCAGGCGAATACTTTTTCAAGCAACCGCATTTGCTCAAACAGAATCACCCAATACTTTACGAGTCGCTGATGAAGGCTTTCAATCAAGACCCAGTGGGGTTGAAAAGTGAAAAGGCTTCCGATTTACCATATGAGTAAACCGAAAGCCTTAAAATTTATCCTTTAGTTTATTTAATTGCCCTTTTTCTCTAATGAGATTTTACCTGATAGCGGTTGTTGTTTAAGGTCAGAATTAAGTACTTGATCTAGTTTGTCTAAGTGCATTTTTAATTCAGCAGAAAGTTCTTCAAATACTACGTAAGAAGCATCAGTTGGCCTTGCTTGTCCACTTTCAACGCTTCGCCTTAAAGAAGCTAAACGGTTATTGAGCTTAATGGGGAAGTTGAGTGGATCTTGACCACTTTGGTTTTTCACTTGGTACAAATCCTCTTCAATCACCTTCATTTTAGCTAACATATCATTGATAGCACCATTAAGACTTGCATCGCCAGAATTCATTAACTCTTGCGCTTGCTTACGAATACTTCTGATTTGAATTACTGCTTCATTGGCAGCAGAAGTTTTATCTCTAATCTTCACGGCCAAATCAAATTGCTTTTGAATATCGTCTTTGGTAATGCCTTCTAAATTCGGATCTATTTCTACTGTGAACGTGCTAGTTTGAGACACACCATCTACAGTAAGTTTAACTTGGTAGTCGCCCAATGGTGCCAGAGGCCCGCTTTGAGGTCTTCCACTCCAAATAATCATACCTTCAAAAGTTGTAGCTCCAGGATAGCGTAGATTCCAATTGAAGTCATTCAACCCCTTACCAGTGGCTACACGCGATCTTCTTCCTTCTGATTTTGTACCTGTATACGATTCAATCAAACTACCATTAGCATCCATGATCTCTATGGTTACATTATCAGCTTCTTTTGGTAAGTAGTATTGAATATTAGCACTATAAATACCTCTGATTGGGTTGGCTGGTTTAAATAGTTTTACTTGATTCATGTCCATTGAAGCCGCATCTCGCAATGGGGCTACATCATGCATAATCCAGAAACCACGGCCATGAGAACCAAGTACTATATCATTGTTCTTCAATACCAAGTCGCGGATAGGAGTGTCAGGCAAATTCATTTGTAATGACTGCCACATAGCACCATCATTAAACGATACATAAACGCCATGTTCCGTAGCCAAATAAAGCAAGCCCGGTACTTTCAAATCTTCACGAATAGAACGCGCAAAATGACCTGGCTTAATGCCAGTAATGATTTTCGTCCATGTTTTACCATAGTCCGTAGTTTTGAACACATAAGGTTCTCTATCGTCTACCTGATAACGATTGGCTGCTAAATACAAAGTGCCTGGGTTAAATTTACTTTCTTCGATAATGCTAATTCTTGAAAACTTAGGAAGGTCTTTAGGAGTGATGTCGTCCCATTTCTTTCCCCCATTTCTTGTAATATGAACTTTACCATCGTCTGAGCCAGCCCATATGGTGTTTACATCGTAGTTAGAAGGGGCTAAGGCAAAAACAGTTGCGTAAATTTCAGGCCCATTCATGTCCATGGTAATCACCCCACCGGTTACACCCAAAGTTTCAGGGTCGGCATAGGTAAGATCAGGACTGATCTTTTCCCAAGTTTGTCCGTCATTGGTGGTTTTCCAAACATGTTGCGAGGTGGTGTACATCACAGTAGGGTCTTTAGGAGAGAACATAATAGGGAAAGTCCATTGCCATCTTTCGGGCAAAGCGCTTGAAGGTTCGCCAGAGAAGAATCTCGGGTATACCTGAATATCTCTGTATTGACCTGTTCTGCGGTTATAACGCGTCAATAATGCACCTTGACTACCTGCATAAAATACATCAGGGTCAACGGGGCTTTGGGTAATCCAACCACTTTCACCGCCACCTACAGAATATGAAGGGCCTCTGCCTTGGCTAGGCATGGCAAGCGTACTGTTATCTTGCTGTGCTCCAGCCACATGATAAGGCACATCACTGGTAGTCATAACATGGTAAAACTGCGAAGTAGGGAAGTCTAGGTCTGTCCAAGACTGACCGCCATTCACGCTTACCGTACCACCACCATCATTTGAACTGATCATGCGCATGGGATCATTTGGGTCAATCCATAAGTCGTGGTTGTCGCCATGTGGCGGACGAAGGGTTACATCGAAGGTTTCTCCTCCATCTGTAGATTTGTAAAAGCCAACATTTAAACCGTAAACCACATCTCGATCGAACGGATCGGCATAAATGCGAGAATAGTAAAATGCGCGCTGACGTAGTTTACGTTCTGAATTGACACGTTCCCATGTCCAGCCTGCATCATCGGAACGGAAAACACCGCCTTCGTTGGCTTCAACAATTGCCCAAACGCGGTTAGGGTCGGCAGGGGAGACTGTTACTCCAATTTTGCCAATCGGGCCTTCGGGCATTCCTGGATTTTTGGTCAATTCTATCCAAGTATCACCGCCATCCAACGATTTAAAAAGCTTACTATCTGGGCCACCGCCCCACATTTTCCATGCTTTACGGTATACCTGCCAAGTAGAGGCATAAAGTACATTCGGGTTAGTGCGGTCAATGATCAAATCAGCAGCGCCAGCTTTATCACTTACATACAATACTTTTTCCCAAGTATTTCCACCGTCTTTCGATCGGAAAACCCCACGCTCTTCATTGTCGCCATAAGGGTGACCTAAAGCAGCTACATAAACGATATTAGGGTTTGTAGGGTGGACTCTGATTCTTGAAATGGCTTGAGTTTCTTTTAGGCCTAAGTGCCTCCAAGTTTTTCCACCATCTGTGGTTTTGTAAACACCATCGCCTTGGGTAATGCTACCGCGAAGCTGTGTTTCACCACCACCAATATAGACAATGTCGGGGTTGGTTTCAGCTACGGCTACTGCACCAATGCTGGAAGAAGAGATTTGTCCATCGGTTACAGGAAACCATTCATTTCCCCCATCAACAGTTTTCCATAATCCACCACCTGTAGCTCCAAAATAGTATTCGTTTGGTCTGCCAGGACTACCGGAGCTTCCTAATGAGCGCCCACCACGGTCGGGGCCAATGTTTCGCCATGAGTAGTTCTTGTAAAAAGAAGGATCTACGGGTAAGGTTTGTTTTTGAGCTTGTGCCAGCGCTGCTTTGTCGGGTAAAAGCACTGCACCAACACACAGTATGAGTGTAAATAATGATCGATTGATTTTCATTGTGTTTGTAATAAGGTTGAAATGGAAATTACAAAAACTTAAAGGCATATCATTCACCAATTTACTTCAATGGCATTTGATAGTTAACCTAAACTAAAGAAGTCAATGACAGGCCTTTATAGCTGTATAGGATATAGCTGTTTCATTTAAATAACAAAAAACCAACTATAAACTTATGGCAACCGATTAGAGCATTATCGTCACATAAGCCTTTATTTTTTAGGAAATAGTGGGTCACACTCTTTTCAGATTGACCACTTTTACTTTTGCGAAGAGGGCTGAAAACTATGTTAAATCATCACACCTTAGATTAAATATTCATGTTCAATTATATCAAAAAGAATTACGGATGGTTAATTGTAACACTCATTGCAGTTGGCCAATTAGGGATCATCATTTACCACATCGATTTAAGTAATGGCTTTTCCTTTAAACCAGATGCAGAAAGGCCAAACATGACGGGGTTGGAGTTTATGGTTCATTTTACAAGCGAAATTGGCATTCGTTGGATGGTAGCCGTACTGACTGCAACACCTGTTTACATCCTTCTTGACCTTAATAATGTATTGGTGAGGCAGTCTATGGGAATTGCCACTGCCGTATTTAGCTTTCTACACTTTATCTTCTTTATTTGGGATGAAGGCTTTGCTCAGACTTTTTCAGAATTCAATTACATAGCAGGGTTCATTGCTACCATTATTCTTATCCCGTTGTTCTTTACCTCAAATAGAAAATCAATGAGAAAGCTTAAGAATAGGTGGAAAAAAATTCAGCAGTATGCCTATGTGGCCATTGTACTGAGCATTGTGCACATCGCGTTTTTAGATGACATCTGGATTGCTTACGCCCTAGTTATCGGCTTAGGCTTTATTATTCGGATGAATCCTATCAAAGAAAAGATTATAGCTAAGCGATTAGAGGTTTTGAAAAGATAGTAATTACTAGATCAGTTAATTAAAGGGGTATAGAAGTCGTGTCGGTTATTTTAAGTTACTAGACAGGCTGCTGATTTGGTATGTACTGAAAGGATTATTTACCTTCGTACAGACATGAGTTTTCAGATCAGAATTCATGTTGATATCCATATCAAGATTATAAATAACAATGATAACAGAGATTTTAGAAGCCTATAAGCTTCAATTGCTTTATGCGGCTCTCGTAATAATTAGTGTAGTACTGCTGCGCTATATCACCAACCTCTTGCACAAATGGTTTATTAAAAGAGAAGAGAAGAGGTTCCCCGGTGAAATTAGCAGACCGATATACCTGATTAAAAAGATTCTCAATGGGCTTTGGTTAGTTTTAGGCGTCCTTTTGTTGGTATTTATTTTTTCTGGCGATATGGATTACAAATCACTGATCAGTGATTTTAAATTTATCTTTTACCTCGGGTTCTTGCTTGTTTGTACTATTGTTTGTGCTACATCAGTCAATTTGTGGTTTAAGCAAAGCATTGCCAAAAAAATAAGCAGTCATGAAGACCCTACAAGTCTAAAGTTTTTAGGTTATGTAGCAGTATATGGTATTTACTTTTTAGGCTTGTTTTTTGGTCTTCTTGCCATTCCTTCTTTTCAAAATGTAGCACAAACTGCTTTAGGTGGGGCAGGGGTCATTGCCATTATCGCAGGTATTGCTTCACAGGAAGCCTTGTCCAACCTAGTTGGGGGTGTTTTCATTATCTCATTTAAGCCTTTTAAAATTGGCGATATCATAAAGGTCACAGATACCATGGTTGGGACAGTGACGGATATTACTCTACGACATACTGTGATCAGAAATTTTGAAAATAAGATGATTGTTATTCCTAACAGCATCATTAACAAGGAGCGATTGATCAATTATGATTTAGGAGAAAAGAAGTGCTGTGAACATATAGAAATCGGAATTTCTTATGACAGTGATGTTAAGCTGGCTAAAAAAATCATGCAAGAAGAATGTGAAAATCACCCATTGATTTTTGATAATAGGACTGAGCTGGACCTAGCCAACGATTTACCTAAAGTTAAAGTAGCCTTGACCACTATGAATGACTCTTCAGTAACCATAAGGGCTTGGGCTTGGGCAGCTAATTTCACAAATGCTTTTCAGCTCAGAATAGATGTGTTAGAAAGTATTAAAGCACGATTCGATAATGAAGGCATCGAAATTCCATTCCCTTACCGAACCATTGTGATGAAAAAGGAGAGGGAAGAGGTCTCAAAATGAAAAGCAATTGAACAGTCGTGATGTAAGCTCTGAAGTTTCGAGGTTTTCAGCAACACTGGAAAGAAAACTAAGAATAACTGGCCATCTGTGTTTAGGGAAAACTCCGAAGATTCGGAGCCTACGGGGATGACTTCATATCATGCTTTAGCTATTAAGCCTTATCAATGGCACAAACTTCAAACCTAAGTCATGCTGTAAGCATTTTTATCAGCAACACAAGAAAACAATCCAACCTAGTTCAGCATCATTACTCCGCGTTACTTCGTGCCCATTGCGGTTACATTGTTACTTGACACTCACATCAAAAAACAAACGCTCCAAAAAAGTACAGTTCTAAATCATAAGGATAAGCTGTATATTGATCGACATCACCATTTTTAATTTTGAGAGAAACCCTCGGCTTACTCAACCCATAACATAAACGCCATGCAAAAACTTACTAGTACTTCCTTTTTTGCCATCATTATTGGCCTTCTATTTATCAATCAAGCAGCTATTGGTCAAGAAAAGAAGCCATTAACACTGGACGATTACGGCCAATGGAACAGTATTAGAAATACTTCCATTTCACCCAACGGGCTATGGATGACTTATTCGTACAACCCTAATGATGGTGATTCAAAACTCCATATTCGTAAAATTGATGGAGACACGGTTCGTACTGCCATCAATGGCAAACAAGTAGATTTTTCTATGGATAATCAATGGCTAGCCTACTTGGTAGACCCAGCTGAAAAGGAGGCTGAAAAGTTGAAGAAACAAGGTAAGCCGACTTCTAGCAATTTAGAATTATTCAACCTGGCCTCTAACAAGGTATCTAATGTTGAAAATGCTAGCTCATTCAGTTTCTCTGAGGCTTCCAATTACATCGCCATTCAGAAAAACCCAAGCGACAGAAAAGCGGAGCATAAGGGAAGTGACCTTATTCTAAAAAGTTTGAAGGATGATAAAACGCTGAATATCGGAAACGTATCCAGTTATGCCTTCAATAAAAAAGGAACACTCTTCGCTTATTTAGTAGATGCTGATGGTGATAACGGCAATGGGCTATACATAATCGATTTGAGCAATAACCGCTCATGGCCACTTCATACAGGGGCGTTTTCTTACAGTCAAATGACATGGAATGAAGAAGGAAATCAATTAGCAGTATTGTTTGGAACAACAAAAGAAGGAAATGTAGAACGCGATAACACACTTTATTGGGCGTCAAATTTAACCTCTGGAATGTCGAATTTTAATACTCAAAACACTTACTCAGTTTCAGATGATTCAAGTTTCCCTGAAGACATGGTGATCAGCGAATACAGCAGGCTGACATGGAATGAGAAAAACACTCAGCTCTACTTTGGGGTGAGAGCTCAGGAAAAAGAATTAAAAAAGGATGATGAATTGAAAGCCAATGTAGATGTATGGCATTGGAAAGATGAGCGCGTACAGTCTGTGCAAATGGTACAGGCAGGTAGAGATCGCAGGTCTACCTACACGGCTGTTTTGAACTTGGGAAACAAGAAGTTCATCCAGATGGAAAATGAAGACATGCCTAACGTAAGTTACAGCGATAAAAGTCAATGGGCTATGGGGCAAAATAATACGAAGTACCGTAATGATGTAACCATTCCTGGCAACTACGCAGATATTTATAGTGTAAATACACAGACAGGAGAGAAGAAGCTGATTACGGAAAGAGTGTATTGGAAGCTAGGTTTGTCGCCTAACGGTGAATGGACACTTTTTTCGAGAGATGGAGAGGTTTTTGGCTACAACTTTGGAACAGGGAAAACTACGAATATGACAGAAAAAGCAGGTGTGAATTTTCAAAACGAAGATTATGATACACCTGTAGAAAAGCCAACTTATGGAGTAGCGGGCTGGTCGAAGGATGGTAAATGGCTGCTGTTAAATAATAAATATGACGTTTGGGCCATTTCATTAACCTCAAACGAAGCCAAGAACATAACCCAAGGTATGGGTGATGAAGAAGAAATTCGCTTCAGACTTACCCAATTAGACCCTGAGGAAGAGGATTATGATTTGAAACAACCGTTGCTACTATCTGCCTATGGCGAATGGACTAAAAAGTCAGGTTACTATTCCGTAGAAATGGGCAAAAAGCCCAAAGCACTGCGCTATGAGGACAGCATGATAGGAAGGCCAACTAAAGCAAAAGATGCCAATAAGCTCATTTTTACAGAACAGACCTTTGTGGATTTCCCTGATTATTATGTAGCTGACTTGACATTCAAAAACCCTAAGAAAATCACGGATGCTAACCCACAACAGGCCAATTACAAATGGGGAAAAAGGGTTTTGGTAGACTATACAGACCAAAGAGGAAATAAGCTACAAGCCACTTTGGCCTTGCCTGCCGACTATGAGGCTGGGAAGAAATATCCAATGGTAATGTATTTCTATGAGAAAATGTCACAAAGGCATCATCAGTATTCAATGCCTACTTATGACGACAGACCTCACATGTCTACCTACGCCAGCAACGGATATTTGGTGTTAATGCCCGACATCGTTTTTGATGAAGGCAAGCCAGGCTCTTCTGCTTTAGATGATGTTACCAGTGCAGCCAAAGAAGTAATTAAACTGGGATATGCTGATCCTGAACGTATTGGTTTGCAGGGACATAGCTGGGGAGGATATGAGTCTTCCTTTATAGTTACCCAAACCGATATGTTTGCAGCAGTAGTTACTGGTGCACCACTGACCAATTTGATTAGTATGTACAATATTGCCTATAAACAATCGGGTAGTTTGAATGGGCCAATCATTGAATGGTCTCAGGGTAGAATGGGCGTTAGTCCTTGGGAGAATATGGAATTGTATCAATATCAATCTCCATTGTTTCATGCTCAAAACATTAAAACTCCATTCTTGCTTTTGCATGGCACAGCAGACGGTGCTGTGGACTGGAACCAAGGTTTGGAATTTTATTCTGCTGCGCGCAGACTGGGCAAAGAAGTGATTATGTTGTCTTATCCAGATGAACCCCATCATTTAGGAAAAGAAGACAATCAAAAGGATTTCCAAATTCGCATGAAGCAGTACTTCGACCATTATCTTAAAGGTGCTCCAGCTCCTTTATGGATGACCCAAGGTATTCCTAACGCAGATAAAAAGAGGGTAGGGCCTGAAGTGATGGAAGGGAATAAATAAGCCAAGCGTAATTTCTGAGGTTGAAGTTTGAAAGCGAACATGAGCCTGTACGAAAAGACAGATAATGAAACAGGCTACTTGAAACAATTCAAGTAGCCTGTTTTAAGTCATCAAAGCATTTTAAAACCATTTTGCCTTTATTTCTTTGTATCTGGTTCTTCCAACAGGGATAAATGCTCCGTTTTTTAATTCGGCCATGTATTTACTTCCAGAGTTAACAATAATTCCTTTTACTTCAGAAATCTTTACTAAGTACGATTTGTGAATACGCTCAAAAGTAGGGGACAGCAGCTGTTCCAACCTTTCCAGTGATTTATCGTGCAATTCCTTTTTCCCACCAGACAAGAAGAGTTCTGTATAGGTACCTGCGCCCTTGATATATAATACCTCATTAACAGGAATAAGCTGAATTCGTTGCCTTTGCTTGACAGCCAAATACTTCACCTGAGTTTCGAGCTTTTCCTTACGTATTCTGCGATTGAAAGCTTTCTCTAAACGGTCTCGATCAAAGGGTTTAGGTACAAAATCTAACACTCCATATTCAAAAGCAGTAATTGCCTGATCTTTATATGCTGAGATTACGATAGTATGAAAGGATTCGGAAACCGCTGTGGTCAACAAGTCAAAACCGTCCTCACCATTTAGATTCAAATCCAGTAGAAGAAGGTCTAGGGGATTGTTCTCAATAAATGTCAATGCTTCTTGAAGTGTGTTGATATGAGTCAGTGACTGCAAGGTGTTGCCGAGAATATCGCGGGTCATTCGCTCGACTCTCTTGGCTATTCTCGATTCATCTTCAACTATCAAAACCCTCATTCCTTAACCGTATATTTTAATAACATTTTTCCAACCATGATCTGCGGGCTCGGAGATGATATCCCATTTTGCCTGATAGCTTTCAGTTAGTCTCGCTTTAATATATTTCAACCCTGTACCATCTTCCTTGCTGGTTGTCTGGTTCGCTACTTTGGCGTATGTTAAAAAGGTATAGCTCCTATATTCCTTATTTGAATTAAAAATGAGCTTGAACCTTATGCTGTTTCCATGCTGTGGCAAACTGTGAGTGATTCCATTTTCTAAAAGGGTATGTAGTATAGCTGGTGGCACCATTTCATCCGTATCAATACCTTCCTCTTTCCATATATAATCAATTTCCTTTCGATACCTCATCACCTCCAAGTGGGTACGACAAAGTTCGATTTCTTGGTCAATCGGAATGAGCGTTTGATCTTCCATCTGATTAACCAAGTTAAACTCTTTCGCTAGCGCCTCAATGAACTGCACACCTACCTTAGGAGCTTCCTCAATCCAATCGATTAATGAAGTGAGTGTATTCATTAAAAAATGCGGTTGAATGTTCTTTTTGATGAGTTCGAGCTTCAGCCTTGTAGACTGAACCAACGAGTTTTCATAAGCCAATCGCTGTTCTTTAATTCTAAGTGAAAGTAAGTACAGCATGTTAAGAATAATGAGACTAAAGCCAGTGAAAAGACTAACATTGAAAGAGGCTGCATAGCGAAGAAAAATGCAGAATAGTAAGGTAAGCATTACTAAAACAGCACCTTTCGCTTTCTTGTAAATACCAAATACCGCTATGGCAAAAGAAAATATTAATAAGGTGATGATCATCTTTACGATTGAAAAATCGAAAGTGTGATGATCCACTAAAAACATTGACAACAGAATTAATGTGTAAATACCCAAGATTAATTTCCGTTTAGGAAAAGGAAATTGCAAAGAGAAAAAGAGCGGTATCAAAAATGAAATACCAAACATTAGGCTTGTGGTAACTTCCAAGCGTATTACATGTAGGCTGTAGTGGATAGGAAGAGTATTTCTGACAAAATGGGTCATGGTTAGACAAAAAAACAGAAAGCAACTTATGCTCAAAATAAGCGTGAGATGCTCTTTTTTATTACCCAAGAATAGAAATAGACAATAGATAGAAGCGATCAAAAATGCCCCTGCAAAAACATGCATATATGCGTTTTGAATCAGTCTATCGGTGACCAGATCTTTATAATTATCTACCTTAATCCAGTAATCTCCTACATGGTCCGGATAATAGTAATTACTAAGCCGTAGAGCAATTACATGTTCACCTACATTGGCCAAATGAGGTGGTATGTTAAAGGTCACCCACAATTCTCCTTCAGGCGGTAAGTCTGCTTCTTGACCTGGGTTTCCATTTTTACCAATCAATACACCGTCCCAAAACACTTCGTACTCTCCATAAGCTTCTAACCAAAGGCCATAGGGGTGTAAAACTTCTGACTCCTCTAAAATGTCAATCTTAGTTCTGGACCAGAATACCCGACCATCAGGGACTAACTTCAGTCTTACATGCCAATCTTGATCATTGAATTCTTTATCAGCCCATTCACGTTGGTCGCCTATTTTGTATACGGTGTTGTGTTCGCTGAAAATAGCAGGATCCTGAGAGCAGGAAGATGCCAAGAGCACCACGCATATTAAAAGATAACAATGTGAGAATTTCAGGGTCATTTTGAGGTGACTTTAGTATGTAAAGTAACTCGATAAATCTGTCTTTTCTAAGAGGTTTAGAGCAGTTCATTTAAACCCAGAGCAGTTGACAAATTAAACAATCACTATTTACAACCTATGCGAGAAGTTTGAAGTAAAGTCTTCAAAACCAATACGTATTATGAAAATTTCGATAACTGAGTGCCAGAAAGATATGAACAAAAATACTAGGAGAGTTACACTCGTGATGATGCTACTTGTAGCGAATTTGATGATGTTAAGCCCCGTCTTTGCTCAAGAAAAGACAAAGAAAAGCCCTGATTCTCCTCATTTAACAGAGCACAGTGAACCAGCAGTTACCTTAGGCAAAATGTCTTCCCTTCAATCAAAAGTGTTAAACAAAACTATTCCACTATCAATCCATTTACCTGCTAACTACCATAATTCCAAGAAAACCTATCCCGTGCTGTATATGTTGGGCTCAGAATACCGAGCTCGGTTCGCCATGTTAGCTTCTACATTAGACTACATGGGCGAGGGGCAAATTCCTGAGATGATACTTATTGGAATAGATTTACCTGAAGGAAATAGTATTTTGTTGCCAACGAGGGAAAATCAAAACACAACAGTTCCAGATAATTATATTAGCTTCTTGGAGATAGAGCTGATACCGAACATTGATGCTAACTATCGGACTGCTCCGTTTAAAGTCCTTTTTGGCGGTTCTAACAGTGGGCTTTTCTGTGTTTACACGCTGCTCAATAACCCTCTTCTGTTTAATGGCTACTTCGCAAGCAGTCCGTCCCTTCGTAACATACCAACAGAGCTTCAACAAAAAATAAAATCAGGTCCCTTAAAAACACTTTCGGAAAACAGATTTCTACACATCATTTACAGCGATGATGAAGGATTAACAAATCACGTTTCTGAATTCAGCCGGGTTTTAGCGGAACATAAACCAGAGAGTTTTACCTATAAAGTGGATGAATTGGTGAACCAGGGTCATGTACCAGCGATGGATTTTATACAGTTTCTTCTTACGTTATATCCTGACTTCAATCCCTTCAATCCCCGTGAAAATCTGGTATCGTTGGATACTGTGACACAGCATTTCGATAGGTTATCCAAACGGTATGGGTATGAAATCAAGACACCTATATCGGTCATATTTAACCTTGGTTTTCATACAATACTAAGTAAGAATTTAATAGCCGCAGAAGAAATCTTTCAATACTCCTTAGAAGTGTATCCTGAAGGGAAGGAATCTTATCTCGGAATGGGGCTTGTACGCAGGTCTCAAGGTCAGCTTGAAAGTGCTAAGACCATGTTCGAAAAAGCACTGACAATTGATCCAGATTTTTCACTTGCTAAAAGGTGGCTACAAAGACTCGAGAAATGAAGCCTGGCTTTCATCTATTTTTTGATAGACGAAGAAAAACTTTAAACAATGAAACTCCTATAGATATCAACTGCGGAGATTGGGGAGATACTCAAATTATTGAAGATTTAAGAACACAAAAACAAAGCAAATGAAGAAAGCATCCTTATTAGTATTAATAATTACAATATCCTTGAATACTCTCTTTGCCCAAGAAAACAAAGATATTGATTTCAACTTTCCAGACCTAGAAGGCCCATACATGGGTCAGAAGCCTCCGGGCATGGTGGCAGAACCTTTTGCTCTAGGCATCATCTCTACCGAAGGTTGGGAAGTAGAGGGTGTGTTCGCTCCGGGTATGAAAGAGTTTTACTTCACAACCTCACGCGGTGAGCACTTTAGCCCTACCGTAATTGGTTTTCGTCAAGAAGGTAATGTGTGGAAGAAATACACAGAATTTAGGCGCAGAGGTGAAATGGCCTTCTCGCCAGATGGCTCACGCATGCATATGGCAAAAGGCTATAAAGACCGTATTGATGATGGCTGGTCTGAACGGAAAAGCATTGGCTCCTCTTTCGAAGAATTTCAAATTATGCGTCTCACAGCATCTTCAAAAGCAACATATGTCTTTGATGAGTTAGGCATGCCAAATGGAGATGGAGTTATTCGCTACTCACGATTAATTGATGGAGAGCGTGAAACGCCCAGACCATTTGGCAAAGAGATAAATACTGGAAGGATGAATGCTCACCCATTTATTGCCCCCGATGAATCTTACATTATGTGGGATGGTAGGAGAGAAGAGGGCTACGGAGGGTCTGATATATACATCAGTTTCCGAAAGGAAGATGGTTCATGGGGAGATGCGATCAACATGGGCGACAAAGTGAATACCGCTCACTGGGATGCCTATGCCAGTGTTACTCCCGATGGCAAATACCTGATGTTCAATAGAAGCCTAGATGAAGATGGCAACAACATAGATATATACTGGATAGACGCCCAGATTATTGAGACACTTAGACCCAAACAACAATCATCCAACAAACAAAAATGAAAAAGACACATTTAACGCTGATACTTGTAGGGGTACTACTTCTAAACGCCTGCAATACTCCAAAGCAAAGTCCCAAAAACAGTGATTCACCTCTTGACAGTAATCGAGATAAAGAGGCTTCGTATTTTGGAGAAGAACCACCAGGCTTAATTCCCAAGCTATTTGATCCTGCAATTGTTTCATCAGAGGGGCTTTTTGAAGAAGGTAGGTTTTCTCCAGATGGTAAGAGTTACTATTTCAATAGGAGTAATGGAAAATACAAAGAGCGTACATTTTTTGTCATTCAATATGAAAATGGGCGTTGGGGGAATGAATCTGAAACCGACATAAAATGGCCAAGATTCTCTAAGGGAGGAGACACATTATACCGAGGGAATAAATATAGAAATAGGATCAATGCTGGATGGTCAGAACTCAAAAGCCTGGGCGCCCCATTTACGGATAAACATATCATGGGCATATCTTTTTCAGACAATGGAACTTCTTACTTTGATGAATTGGCTCCACCAGATACAGTTGGAGCAATCAGTTATTCACGCTTTATAAACGGGAAATATGAACCTCGTCAAAAAATGGGCAAGGAGATTAACACAGGTACATGGATTGCTCACCCCCACATTGCACCAGATGAATCCTATTTGATATGGGATGTTAGAAGAGAAGATGGATATGGTGGTGCTGATCTCTACATTAGTTTTCGGGCGACCGATGGTTCTTGGACACCTTCAATTAACATGGGTGACAAAATAAATACAGCACTAAATGAAAGTGGCGCACATGTAACAGATGATGGGAAATATCTATTTTTTTCCAGAGGAGAGTGGAAGGAGAAAGAAGATGGAAGTACCTATTGGTTAGGAAAAAGTTATTGGATGGATGCCCAAATTATTGAGACGCTTAGGTCCAAACTACAATCATCAAACAATCAACAATGAAAAAGCCATACCTTCTTTTGATGCTTGCAGTACCATTCTGCCTTATTAAATTCCTGATAAGCATGTAAGTCTTGTCTTGGATTAGACAAATGGAGCATTCATATTTGTCTGTATAAATCAGGAAATAATATGTCAGCAGAGAAATTTTATCGTGTAGGTGAACTCAGTTCAGAACAACCTGCCAAAACTCAATACGAATCCACCAAATTTACCAAGGCCCGTCACCCCGAACCTTATCGTTTCGAAGTAAACCTGAGCGCTGAAGCGGGTAACATGCAAAGTAAAACAGGTGTTGTTTCCGTCAATATCCCGGGATTTAGTCCAGTGAAGCTCTATTGCGATGAGCAGCCACCAGTGGGAGAGGACACTGCTCCACCACCATTGGCCTTCTTTGCAGCGGGAATTGGGTTTTGCCTGATGACACATTTAACGGATATACTTACCGCTAGAAAGATTCAGGTCGATAGCCTGAAGCTGGAACAGCGGATTGTTTTTGCAACGAACCTCGGCCATATGCGTGAGCATGGCTATATGACTGATGGCCGATGTGATATGGTGGAAACACATGTGATCATTGAAAGTCCGGAACCTGAGGAAAACATAAAGGATTTACTCAACGAAGCCGAGAATGGTTGTATGGCACATTACGCCTTAAGAAACCCGATACCTTGGTCCACAAGATTGGTGTATAATGGTAAGGAAGCGATTAATCGTTCATCAGAGGACTGAGCATCGCTCAGTTCCTTGACGAAATAATTACTCGTATAAGCTAGAAGGTAGTTTGAAATACTAGGGTAAAAGATGATCTGAGATCTATTTGGGTTATACTACTTCTGATATTCTATTTTAAGAATTTTCCATACAAAATCACCCATTTTGGTTTTAACGATTACTTCATCTCCAACAGTTTTATCGAGAAGCGCTTTAGCCATTGGGGAGTCCATAGAGATATAATTTTTGTTACCTATTAGTTCTTCGTAACCAACAATACGAAAACGATTTTGAAGACCTTTCTTTTCATTTCTAATTTCTACCCAAGCACCAAAACTCACTTTTCCTTCTTGGTTGGGGCGGTACTCAATAATTTTAAAGTCATCAATACATTTACGCAAATAACGAAGACGATTATCAATTTCTCGAAGACGTTTTTTATTGTAATGGTAATCGGCATTTTCTGAACGATCTCCCAAACTTGCGGCCCATGTAACTTTAGCGGTAACGTCTGGACGTTCAACTCGCCATAAGTGATCATGTTCTTCCCTTAATTTCTGTAGGCCTTCGGAAGTAATCATTTGCGAGCGATTGAGTTTTGGTAGCGTTGATTCTGGGATTTTTCGCCTCATGATAAATGATCTTGTTTTGAAAATTTTCGCAAGATAATATAATGATGGATAGTTTGCTCGTGCAGGAATGTTCATTACATGTTATGTCAGGTTCACAGTTTTATGTTAGATAGCTTGGGGTTGTGGACATCATTAATAGTTTGAGTCAAGGTCTTTTTCCTCCTTAGTATCTTCTCTCAATTCCTTGGCAGTAAGGCAGCACTCTTTTGGAATTTTGGTAGGAGGGATGGTTGAGGGAATGACAATGTATACGAAACAAGTTCAAATTTTTGTTTCTATCATAGATTTTCTGAATTCCGAAGGAGTTTTTCCTGTACTATTTTTAAAAGCTGTGTTGAATACTGATTTTGAGTTGAACCCAACCGACAGCATAATTTGCTCTATGTTAAGACCTTGAGATGACGGATCTGTTAGCAAAATTTTACACTCTTCTATTCGATAATCTGCTATAAATTGATTGAAATTTTTGTTAAGGATCCTATTTAAATAAAGAGTAAGGTCATTGACAGGAACATTTATTTGTTTGGCCATCTTTAGGACTGTCAAATCAGAGTTGCGGTAAATTTTTTCTTCTTGTAGTGCTTTTTTTAAGTTCACTTTTATAAAGTCCTTCAAACTCTCTGGCATACTATTTTCTTGTTGTTCAAATTTTAGTACTCTTGGATTAGTGATGACCTGGATTAGACAAAAAACCAACCCAAGCGTCAGTACAAACTCAGCCATTATAAATATCACCCAGGAGGTGGGCTCAGCAATAATATTAAGCTGTTGATGTAAAACTACTTCCGCCAACCACATCAAATTCCATGTAAGAATAGCGTAGGCTAATACCCTAAGGTTTCGCTCATTTATGTACCCAAAGAGTAAGTATATAATCGTACCAATCCAAAGTAGTCTTACAACATCAAATACAAGTAGAAGGTCAGATTGAAAATAAAACTGCAATGACCAACTAATGGGAAAAAGCACAGCGGCAGGAATAAAATAGGGGAGCCCCTGCTTTAATTTCAGTTTTCTGCCAGCAGTAGACCAAATGAATAAGATCAAGCTTATGGCCATTCCAAGTTCTAATGATCCCATGGATATCCTGAATATACTTAGAACCGGTCTTGTGATGATTGTAGAAATCCATGAAGTGTAATTGAGTATTCCATACAAATCCGTGACTAATTTGATATAAAAAAAGATGGTTAGCCAGAGCGATTGAACAGTCGGGCGTACAAACTTGACTTTCAGATAAATAATGAAGAATACGGAAATAAAAAGCTGCAAAATTTCCGTGAAGCTTTTGAGCCAGTAGAAGTCAACCATGTTATATGATTCGTTCTGAATTTAAATTCAGAACCTTTATACGTGTACTTTTTATCATTTTTGAAGAAGTATCAAATACTTGATGATTTAAAATTATGAAATTTAAACAGCATCTTATTGATCTCTTTAAGAGATACGCACTTGCATTTATATTAGGTAGCATTCTTGGACTTCTCTTGCTTACACTTGGGATTGCAGAAAATAGTTTTGACAAGGTCTGTGGCTACTTGCTTACTATGATTGGTTGTTTTCTTGTGTCAGAGTTCTTCTATTTCTCTGGTCAACCCCAACTAGTTGATTGGAAAATAAAGCACCCTGGCAACGAATTATTAGTGGTCATTGCTTCTCAGGTTATTGTAATAGGTGTACTCTGTTATTGGTTTCTCGTCATTGATCAACAAACGGCTAGTCAATGCGTCAAAATATTGATCATGTTGCTCAGGATTCTATTTGTATTCCCTGTATTTTTTCTGATCTATTTTTTAGCGATCAAGAAGTACACCTTAAAAGAACTTGGGATTCTACGTTTCAATTTTTGGTACGTGAGTCTCCCATTAATTGTATTGATTGGTGGAGTTGCCTATCTAATCTTTCCTGACGGACTTCAATTTCAAGATGTTCTTAAAACGAATGGTTATTTAGCCTTCATTACTCTAGGCTTTCTAACAGCTTCTATCCCAGAAGAGATTACTAGAGTGTTGCTACAAACACGTCTATATGGACTGCTGAAAAATAAAAGTTTTGCATGGTTTAGCGCTTCATTTGTATGGGCCCTTTTCCATATTCCCGTTTTCATGTTCAATGGTAGCAATTACTATGACGCATGTATATCTGCACTTGGAATTCTTCCATTAGGACTATTATGGGGGTACCTCAATGAACGTTATCGTTCGATCCTCCCATCAGTTATTATACATGGTACAAACCTGTGGGGGCTTCAAAATATTTTTTGATCACGCAACGTTGGCTTGTATGCGTTTTGGGGCATCAGGTTAACATTGTTAAATCTAAGCTGACAGATAATCGCCAAAGACTTTATCAGTAATATAACACAGTATAACAATGGCTCGAAATGATCTCGCTTATCGCGAGCCAAGAGCTTCAATGAGAAACGAGAGCGTTCGGTCCACGCCACTTCGTGGTTAATATAATATAGAATATTATAACAAGCGGTTGGTGGTGTAGGCCGTGTTTTGCTTTTACATAAGATCATTACCGTTATTAACCATGCCTAGCGGCCTAGTCGTAAAGTGCTAGTTTTGTTATATAATTTATATTATGTTAAATAAAATATTCAAAGAAGAAGGGAGATCTACAAGCCTCCCTTCTTACATTTTTACTCTCCTCCTTCTAGTGCTTCTATTCTAGCAAGGATGGCATCTCTTTTTGCATCCATTCCCAATTGGTCGTACACAGTGCTTAGCGGATTAAGAATGTATACATCATTTGGTTTAGACTTCTCAGCTTGTTCAAAGTGTGGCAGCGCTAATCTAAATTTAGCATAAGCCTCTTCACGTTTCTTATCGTAAGCCGCATTGTCTGTAATGTCATTGGCAGCTTTAAGAATTTCAACACCTTGATTGAAATATACACTACCCATTACGTAGGAAGCATCTGGATAATCTGGTTGCAGCTCCAGAGCCATTTTTGCAGACTCTAAAGCTGAAGGATAATCCTCCGCATTATATTGTAAGAAGGAAAGCGTATAATACAGAATAGCTGTTCTATCACCGTTATCTATATTCTTTTTTATTCCTTCAATAGCTTCGTCTAACTTATCATCTTGAATCAAAATATCAATCTCGAAGTCTCTATACACTTTTTCTTGAGGAAACCTTTCCTTGGCCATGAGTGTATACTTTAAAGCATTATCAAAGTCCTTATTACTCAAATACATGTCAATCAAACCATTGAAAGCATAAGGAGTGTTTTCATAATCTTCACCCGATGCTACAACCTTTTCATACAAGACAATTGCTTCATCAAACAAGTCTGCATTATAAGCACTATAACCTGCATAGAAATATAATACTATATCAGGCTTTATTTGAGCAGCTAAATTGAAATACTTGTAAGAGTTCTCAAAGTCATCTAATCCAAAATATTCATCTCCTTTTTCATTCAATAACCTCTGAAGGTAAATGAATCCTTCCCCACCAGCAATAAATTGTCCATTCTTGTCTAGTACTGGTGGAAAGTACAAATCTGCTTTGAGATCTTCATCACCTTTTTCAACAGCAGTCTTAAAATAGCCAAATGCCTCTTTTGCTAGATCGAGATTCTCCAAATCCGCCTTAAACTGATATAATGTGGCTTTTCCTAATATTACATATACCTCTGGGTCATCTTTAGTTTCTGCATTTTCTGAGGCCTCCTTGGCCAGCGTAAGTGCTTCTGCATATTCACCCTTCTTCAGTGCCTTATCGGCACTTTTCAGTACTTTCTTTTGTCCGTATACCCCCGCTACAAAAAACAATAGCAAGGCGGTAAAAAATAGCTTTTTCATGTTTTCTAGTCTCTTGTTTAATTTAAAATTTACTCTTCTGTTTTACTTTCGTTTTGATCTCCGCCTTCAATCTCTGGTGTATCAGTTACTTCTTCCGTTTCTTCTGACTCTATCTTTTGAATCTTCTCTACAGATGAAATAGCATCACCTTCATTTAAGCGTATTAATTTAACACCTTGTGTTGCTCTTCCCATTACTCTAAGAGAATCCACTGATATTCTAATGGTAATTCCTGATTTGTTAATGATCATAAGGTCATCGCTATCGACTACCTCTTTAATGGCCACAAGGTTTCCTGTTTTTTCCGTGACATTAATGGTTTTTACACCCTTACCACCTCTTTTGGTAATTCGGTAATCATCTATTGGTGAGCGCTTCCCGTATCCGTTTTCAGACACAACTAATAGGTTAGCCTCTTCCCTGTTTACACATACCATGCCAATCACCCTGTCAGCCTCGTTTGCAAGCCTGAATGCTCTTACTCCTGCTGCTGTTCTACCCATAGGTCGGACATCGCTTTCGTGGAAGTGAATCGCTCTACCAGATTTGGCTCCAATAATAATATGATTATCACCGTTTGTGAATTTGACCTCAAGTAAGCGATCTCCTTCATTAATTGTTATGGCATTTATACCATTGGTACGTGGGCGAGAATAAGCTTCCAAAGAAGTCTTTTTAATGGTACCAAGCTCAGTACACATTACTACATAATTGTTGTTAATGTAGTCTTCATCTTTTAGGTTCTGAACATTGATTACTGCTCTAATTTTATCTCCTGGTTCAATATTGATGAGGTTTTGTACGGGACGTCCTTTGGCAGTTTTGCTGCCTTCTGGTAATTCCCATACTTTCTTCCAGAATACTTTACCAAACTCAGTGAAAATAAGCAAGTAGTCATGCGTCATTCCAGTGAATAGATATTCGGTAAAGTCATCATCTTTAGAACCTGCACCTTTAGAGCCAACTCCTCCTCTACCTTGTGTTCTATATTCTGACAGCAATGTCCTTTTAACATATCCTAAATGAGAAATAGTGATCAACATTTCTTCGTTAGGAATCATGTCTTCTGCACTGAAGTCTTCATATGAGTGTATGATATCAGTTCTGCGTTCGTCACCGTAGCGGTCTCTAATTTCGATCAACTCATTCTTGATGATTTCCATTCTAAGTTCTTCTTTTTCAAGAATTTCCTTTAGACTGGCAATCAGTTCCATTATTTCCTCATATTCCTTTTGGATCTTGTCTCTTTCCAGACCTGTCAGTCTTTGAAGACGCATTTCCAAGATGGCTTTGGCTTGAATCTCAGAAAGCTCGAACTTCTCCATCAAGCCAGTTTTGGCTATTTCAGGGTCTCTCGAGTTTCGAATCAAAGTAATAACTTCGTCAAGATGGTCTAGGGCAATAAGATAGCCTTGTAGAATATGGGCTCTTTTTTCCGCTTCGTTCAGTTCATACTGAGTTCTACGGATGACTACTTCATGCCTATGCTCTACATAGTATTTGATTAAGTCTTTGGTATTCAATGTATGTGGCCTTCCTTTAACAAGGGCCACATTATTTACACTGAAAGAAGATTGTAACTGTGTATACTTGAACAGGTTGTTCAAAACTACGTTACCAATGGCATCTTTCTTCAGCTCATAAACGATACGCATTCCATTACGATCCGACTCGTCACGTAAATCTGAAATACCTTCAATTTTCTTTTCATTAATTAGCGCAGCAGTTTTTTCGATCATGCTGGCCTTATTCACCATGTAAGGAATCTCTGTTACAATGATTCGCTCACGACCTGAAGGCATCGTTTCAATTTCTGATTTTGCCCTCAGTACAACTCTACCTCTTCCTGTTTCGAAAGCTGATTTTACACCTGTGTAGCCATAAATGGTACCTCCTGTTGGGAAATCGGGCGCAGTAATGTGCTGCATCAGTTCTTCAGAAGAGATGTCGTTATTTTCAATGTAGGCGATAGTTCCATTTACAACCTCTGTAAGGTTGTGAGGAGCCATATTAGTAGCCATACCTACTGCAATCCCAGAACTACCATTTAATAATAGGTTGGGAAGTTTACCAGGAAGAACGGATGGTTCTTTTAAAGAGTCATCAAAGTTGAACTGAAAATCTACAGTGTCTTTATTAATATCTGTTAATAATTCGTCTGCAATTCGTCTCAGTCGGGCTTCGGTATAACGCATGGCAGCTGGAGAATCTCCATCTATAGAACCAAAGTTACCTTGTCCGTCAACCAACGGGTAACGTAAAGACCAAGGCTGCGCCATACGCACCATGGTATCGTATACTGAGGAGTCACCGTGCGGGTGATACTTACCTAGCACCTCTCCTACGATTCTTGCTGATTTTTTATATGATTTGTTCCAGTTTACTCCAAGGTCTAACATACCAAAGAGTACTCTTCTATGAACGGGTTTTAAGCCGTCTCTTACATCTGGTAAAGCTCTTGAAATAATCACCGACATGGAATAGTCGATGTAGGCTCCCTTCATTTCATCTTCAATATTGATAGGGATGATTGTCTCGTTAGTTCCTTCTGCCATTTACTCTAAAAATAGTTCGAAATATAATGTGGCAAGATACTAAATTTTGTTAGAGTAAAAGGGGAATTGACATACTAAAAACGGCTGTTTTTAATCGTTTCCTCCACCATATCTTACTTTCTTCTTTTTGGTCTGACCGAACTGGCCAGTTCGTGGATTTTGAGGTTGAAATATAGACCTTCCGCGATAGATTTTACCGTTGAAAACATGCTCCATTTGTACCCGATTGGCACCATGCCTATTCCTTGGGTATGTAGGGTACTTGATAAGCGCACCAATATCTACTGTAAAAAGGCTAAGGGAATGTGATGTGCTAATGAATTCATTTGCCAAACCGTATTTTCTCATTTCAAAAGAAGGACGCAAATAAAGTTTGAAATACTTCGATACCTTCTTTTCCATGATAAAGCCCACATTGAAGAATGGGTCGTAAGTCACTAGGTCTTGATTGAGGTGAGATGATTTAGTTTTCCAGACTCCCCCACTTACATCTACCAAAAATGAGAAATCCATAAAAGTATAGGCATTATAAGTTAATGACCCGAAGAGTTTTGTAGTAGAGATTTTGGTTTGTGGTACATTAAAGTACTTCAACCTATCGTCAACTTCTTGATAATTTACAGTGTTTGTGAATTTTAATGCACCTGTACTTACTCCTAAACCAACTCGAAGAAATTCTTTGTCGGACATTACCCGTTCACCTGTAGTTTTTAACCTCAGTTTGTCGACTTTATTGAATGTAAAAGAAAGTCTTAGCGTCAATGGATTAATTCTACCGCTGTTTTTGTAAATAACTGAGGCGGTATCGGTTCTTACAATTTGGGAGTCGTCATCAATCCTATAAACGTTTACAGGTGTAAGGTCATTGAACCAATTAGAATAAGCATTGTAAGGGCCAGAAGTAGATTCTTCACCAATCGGAACGATATAAAGCTGATCTCCTCTAGGGTTACGCACCACAGATACATCTGTTAATTCATTCTCATAAAGAAAAAAACCATAGCCTTTCTCCAGTTGAAGATTGAACTTATTGAGCATTTCCCGCATGGGGCTTACCATTTTGGCCTCTTTAGGTTCGGTAGCCTCGCCTGGGGCAAAAGCTTGTACATCACTTTTTTTCTTCTTCTTAAATATTTGGGCATTCGCCTGAACAGAGGTCAAAGGTAAGAGTAGCACCAAAAGAAAGAGTAAACGTCCGTGTTTCAATATTTGAATGTTTAGACTAATAAAGGAAAACTATCTGATTTATTATTGAAGGCAAATAAAAAAGGTCGCAATCACTGCGACCTTTCTGACTTAGTATGTTAAGGTTGATTAAGGTTTCTCTGATACTAATTCTGCCATCATCGCATCAATCTTTGCTTTGGTGTCTCCACCACTGGCATATGCTTTCTTTACAGCATTATATGCTGATGCTCCCAATGAGTATTTTGCTAAGCTATTCACCACGACTCCTGCTGCATCCGTTCTGTCTTTAACTCTCTTCTGAACAATGCCATAGAATTGCTTCTCTAAATCTGAAGCATCGGCTGGTAGTTTGCTTACATCTCCTTTAGCCGCAGCATCTAATTCAGCATATCTGTTTCCATCTATCCCTTCTTGCTTTTCAATCAGATCATTAACATATGGGCTAATTTTGTCCGTGATAGCTTTCTGCGCCAACAAAATGATGGCATAGTCCTTCATGTCTTGATCTGTAATTCCTTGAGCTCTTACCGCTGTGGAAGTCAAAGTTACCATCAAGCAAACCAATAAAGCTTTCGTTAAATTTTTCATCATGTTTTCTCCTCTTAGTCGTTTAGTGTTAATTTTGATTTTACAAATAATAGTATTCGGACTAATAATACAAGAGAAAAATTGCCTAATGCAGCAATTGCCCGATATTTTTTTCGTGGCACGTGATAGTTGGTACTATTCAACGATCTTTTTAGTTTAAAAACCATAAATGCTAAATCAAACCGAATTGAAAACTAAGATTGACTTAACTTTCAGTTTTTAAGATGAATAAAGACATAATCAACCCAAATAACCCAATGAAAAAAGTTTACTATCTATCTACCTGCTCTACTTGCAAACGAATCATGGACGACTTGAATCTATCAAATTTTGAGCAGCAAGATATTAAAACCACCGCCATTACAGCCGATCAGTTAGAGCAGATGAAAGAGATGTCTGGTAGTTATGAATCGCTCTTCAGCAGAAAGGCAATGAAGTTCAGATCAATGGGCTTAAACGAAATGACTCTAGAGGAAAAGGATTACAGAAATTACATTTTGGACGAATATACTTTCCTGAAACGCCCTGTATTTATTATAGACGACCAAATCTTTGTTGGAAACAGCAAAAAGGTAGTAGAAGAATTAAAGGCCTTATTAAATTAAGGCCACTACCCTATTCTCTTCAACTCTTCTATGGTTGCCAAAGGATCAAGTGACTTAAATACGAAACTGCCTGCTACAAGTACATCTGCCCCTGCTTCCATTAATAATGGTGCATTGTTAGCGTTCACTCCTCCATCAATTTCGATCAAGGTTTTAGCATCGTTTTCTACAATGATCTCTTTGAGCTGGCGTACTTTCTTATAGGTGTTTTCGATGAACTTCTGTCCACCAAAACCAGGATTTACAGACATGATACAAACCATGTCGATGTCGCAAATGATGTCTTCTAGTAATTGAACATTTGTATGCGGATTTAAAGCCACTCCTGCTTTGCAATCTAGCGATTTAATTACTTGAAGTGTTCTATGTAAATGGTCACAAGCTTCGTAATGCACCGTAATGGTAGCCGCTCCAGCGTTTCTGAAATCTTCTAAATAACGATCTGGCTGCTCTATCATCAAATGAACATCTAAAGGCTTTTTAGCATGCTTGTAAATGGCTTCACAAACGGGTAAACCAAAAGATATATTCGGTACAAACATCCCATCCATAATGTCAATATGAATCCAGTCAGCTTGACTTTCATTTAACATTTCAACATCGCGCTGCAAGTTGGCAAAATCGGCAGCTAAAACAGATGGGGCAATTATTGGAGCATTCATGCCCCAAATATAAGGCTAATATTTTATGATCTTCTTCTTGAAACTGGTTCTTTGACCTTCGATTTTTAGAATATAGATTCCAGCAATTCTATTGGTTAGGTCTATCTGAATGCGGCTATTGCTCAATTGCGATTCAATTTTAAAACTATTAAGCTGCCTGCCATTCACATCAATTAAACTCACTTCAACCGATTCACTTAAGAAGCCATCTGGAAAAACAAGGTTAATAAAGTTATCCGAAGTTGGGTTTGGATAAGCCAGCACCTCATTTTCTAGAGGTTCAGGCATAAAGGCCAACTCATAAGCTCTTCTATAATTAGGAATACCATAGCCCAATTCATTATCTGGATTATCGAACTGATGTGCGCTCTGTCGAATTAAATCCAATAGCTCAATATTGTTTAAGTCTGGAAAGGCTTGCCAGAGACATGTGGCAAAACCAGCTAGAACTGGCCCAGAAAATGAAGTACCATTCTGAAACGCAATATTTCCAGAAGCGGTAATTACTGCCGTGCCTTGCCCTAATGCACTTACATCAGGTTTAATTCTATTGTCGGCTGAAGGGCCAAAACTACTAAAGTCGGCTCGAAAACCAGAAGCGTCTACTGCTCCAACTGACAATACATTTTCACTATCGGACGGAGCTGTGATGAAACGCCAGACCTTACTTCCTTCGTTTCCTGCACTATTGATTAGTGCAATTCCCTTGGTGGCAGCTATGTTTGATGCTTTGGTAATTACAGCAGTTTGTCCATCCATATCACTATAAGTATAACTCATAGTAGCATTATCAAAAATACTGTAACCCAGAGAAGTATTGATAATATCTACACCAGTACTATCAGCCATTTCTGCCGCAAAAAGCCAATTGTATTCTTCTACCCTGTATTCTCCAGAAGCTTCTGTAACACAGAGAATATAGCTAGCAGCTGGAGCAGCTCCAACATATACATTAGGTTGGTCTGCAGCCAGAATGGATAATACTCTTGTGCCGTGTGATTCGGTGTTTTCAATATTTGTACCGTTAGTCACATAGTTTTTCTGTGCCAAAATCCGATTGGAAGTAATCAATGGTTGCAGTGCTCCAATTTGGCTCATGTTTTGAAAACCGCCATCAAAAACTCCTATTAGCATTCCTTGACCTTCAAAGCCTTCGTTGTGCATTTGATCTATTCCCAGCATGCTGTTCTGAAAATCTGTAGCTCCTCCATTACTAAGCTTGCTGTTGTTTTCACTACCTCCTGCGTTTCCGGCAGGAATTTGACCAGGAGCTACGTACTCAACTCGCTCAACAAAGGTTAAAGCTTGAACAAGATTGATGGAAGCTGGCTGCATTTCTACCAAAACGCCATTGAACCATTTGCTACGGTGAATAGCCTCAATACCTAAGTTGTTTAGAGCATCAATGTAGGATTGATTTACAGGGAGATCGTTTTCTAAAATAGGGATATTCTGCTTTTGCCTTCGTTCAATGGCCCTTTGGGAAAGGAAAGCGCTTGGTGCATTAACAGAGTAGGATGAATTTGACTTATCGGTGAAGAAAACCATATATCGGTTTTGGGCGGAAAGCCTAAAACCAATTATGATAAACAAGACAATGAGGCTAGCTTTAATCTTCATCTATAAAACCATGAGCATAAATGGTTTCTCTATAAAAACGGCCTGATTCAATTAACTGCTGTCCAAGGCATTCTGAACGAGAACAAATTTTAACCACATTATAGAGCTTAGAAATCAAGCCAATACTATCGGCATAAACTTCTCTTCTAATATTCTTAAATGTAATACCGTCTTCATCATTTTCCTGCTCAATAGTCATTGTAGAAGTGGTTTCTAAGTCGTTGTTTACCGCAATGTTTGTGAGCACTCCAAAGTTCAAAATCTTAAACTGATCTATAGCTTTAGTATTAAAGATGTTCCCATCCCAAACGCGTTCGGCCTGCGAAGGGAATACCATTTTTACGATTGAAATGTTGTTTTCAATAGAAACAGCTCTGTCTTTTTCAATTCTAGCTGTCCAAACTGAATCTAAAACCCAAGGTTGGGTATCATTGTCGCGGGTAAGACGATGAATGATTCTTGACTCCTCTCCCTGACTATTGATAAACGACTCTCTGACTTCTTCTCGTAGCTGATAAACCAGCGTGTCGCTAATATTCACCGCTGAATATCTAATTTCTCTAACATTATATTCACGGTACTTATTTTCAACCATAAAGAAATAACTCTTCCCACGGTCGGCATCTAAAGCTGGAATTGGATCTTCACCCGTCTGACAAGATGAAAGTGCTAAGAGAACAATGAAAAAGGAAAGGCAGGCTTTTTTCCACATAGGACAAATATATCACTTCAACTCAAACGTATTACAATCGGACTCAGTATAAAAAAAATGGTACTGCAAATATAATTGCACTACCATTTTCTTAATTGACTGAACAAATATAAGCTTTTAACTGATAGATGTTCGTACTTTTTGGGTGTATTCGCGTAGCGCGGTTTTAAAATCCACATCACTAGTTTCCATTTTTTCTAGAATAAAAATGGCTGCAAAAACATGGGTCAATTGTTCACCTTCGTCATCTCCTTCAATTTCAAAATCTGGTTGAAGTTCTTCGAGTAGCGCTTCTTCGGCTGCTTTGAGCTCGTTTAGATCAACGTTTTCTACGAGTTTTTTTATTACAGGAATCTTCATTTTAATTGAGCTTTGAAATCAACTCCACAACTTGGTCTTCTTTATTTGAAGCAATCGTTTCAACTAGTTCTCCATTCTTAAAAATGGCGAAAGTAGGTAAGTTCGATACTTTACCCAGATTTCTTGCAATTGGACTTTCTTCTGCATCTACATCTAAAAACCTTACATCGGTAAAGCGATCATCGGCTGAAAGGCGTTTAAATTTTGGAGCAAAAAGCCTACAGCTACCGCACCAGCCCGCATAATACTTTACTACTACTTTTCCGTTTTCACGAATTTCGTTTTCAAAATTCGTATCGTTTGCTAATTCAACTGCCATTTTTAAATTTAATTCTTTGATAAAGTTGCTTAAAACTTAATTCAGAAACTGTCATCACAAAATAATCAGAAGCTTCTGAATTGTATGCAAAACAGCATTAATTCTATTAGTTTTGCCAACATTCTGAATTCAAACAATCTATTGATTATAGAGAACCTCAATAATTATGGCCTTAAGAACTTTTGTAAAAGTTAGTGGAATTAATAACCTCAGCGATGCGAGATATTGTGCTGGCATGGAAGTAAACCAACTTGGATTTGAAATTGAAGAAGGTGCCACTAATTATACTGATATTCAAAAATTTAAAGAGATTAGTGAATGGCTTTCTGGTGTAGAGTATGTAGGAGAAATCACTTCTAAAAACAAAGCCATTAAGGATCTTATTGAAGGCTATCAACTAGATGCTATTCAAATTGAGAATATTGATCAGATTGAAGAAGCATTGAATACGGGATTGGCAGTAAGTTTCTTGGCGCATAGCATTGAATCGACCCAAAAGGCTTGGGAGGCCTCAGGTCAAAAATTAGCCTATGTTCTTTTTGATTCTTCTGAAGTAAATGATCATGCGTTACAGGCTTTGGCCAATGAAATTCCTGTTGTTTTGGCCGCGGGCTTTGATGCTGAAACTGTTACTGAATTGGTTAAGAGCAAATTAAAAGGTATAGCCATTCAAGGAGGAAATGAGATACGCCCTGGCTACAAAGATTTTGATGAAATGGCCGATATACTGGAAGCCCTTGAAATTGACGACCTTACCGATGAGTAGTTTACTTTACTAAACGATTAAAAACTTTTTCTATATTGGTCTGAATTAACATTTGACCATGAAAAAGCTATTGTTTGTTGCTCTATTTTCTGTTTGCTACTTGGCCTGTATAGCCCAAAGCACACAATCAACTACCTTCATTCTAGTGCGTCATGCCGAAAAAGGCACGGACGACCCCCGTAATCCATCATTAAATGCTGAAGGTAAATTAAGGGCTGAAAAACTGTTAAACATGCTTTCTGATGTTGAAATTGGAGCTATTTATTCCTCGCCATATAAAAGAACCAAAGAAACGGTAACCCCTCTATCAGCTAAACTAGGGCTCGAAATTCAAGAATATAACCCTAGCAAAAACAGTTTTGCAGATGAAGCTCTAAAAAGCTACCAAGGTAAAACGGTATTGGTTTCAGGCCATTCTAATACCGTTCCGGGCTTAGCTAATTATATTTTGGGTGAAGAGAAATTCAAACAACTGGACGAAAGTGAATACGGTAAAATATTTATTCTTACTGTAGATGCTATTGGAAAGGCTAAAGTGATGGTGTTGAACTATTAATTATCTTTGCTTTTTGCATCAATAGATTTCACCTGTCGTAAGTAAATTAATCCAATTAACGAGCTAAATAACGTTATCAAGAAAAATAGCGAAGCAAAAGCTAATGCCGCATTCTTATCTAAATTGAAGAGGTCAGGAGCGGCTCCCAAAACCATTAGGCCCTCTCGTACACCAAGCCCACCGGGTAATGATATAGGAAATGCAGCAGCCACAGAAGAAGTCAAGAAGAGCGTGAAGTAGTCCAAATAACCATCGGTAACGCTCAAACTTTTCAACATGAAAAACGCACATAATACTTGTAGTAATTGCGAAACTAAAGCCTGTAGATTCGTAGTATGGTTTACCTTTTTAAAGGTGGGGAAAAGAAAATAAACAAGAACATAGTAGCAAGGATAAGAGATAATCAGCCCAACCCAAATGAGAAATCCATAGCCTTCCATTAACCCATAAGCTTCTCCACCTACAAGAGCCATAAGAAAAGTCAGGAAACCTAGCGCTACCACTCCGCAGATCCTGTCAAGCAGTGTAGCTGCAATTAAGCCTTTAATTGGAGTCTTAAACCTTTTATTGAGCAGGTATACTTTATATCCATCTCCCCCAATACCGCCAGGAAAAACCTGATTATAGAGCATTCCAACATAGTATAACTTTAGGTTAAAGCTGCTATCTAAGTTAACTTGAATAGCGCGAAAGAAATGATTAAGCCTAAATGCGGCTATTAGTTTAGATAAATTAAATGCTAAAACGGCCATAATAAGCCAACCAATATTTACTCCAAGAAGACGTTTTTTATACTCTTCTAAGTCAATTTCACCAATTACAAAGTAAATGGCAATTGCGGCTATAACGATTTGAGCGACTAACTTAAGCCACTTTTTAAGCTTCGACTTGTCCAACAAAGACTTCTTTTAAACGATAGACTTTCTTGTTTTGCGACTCATAATAAGTACGCATCATCAGTTCAGCAATAATTCCAACCGTAATAAATTGGATACCTCCTAACAATAGAATAGCACCTAATAGCAATAAAGGTCTACCCCAAATATCTTCGCCATAGCCAAATTTCACTACCAACAGGTAGATGTTAATAAGCATTCCTATAGCAAAAGTGAGTATGCCCAATCCTCCAAAAAGGTGCATTGGTTTTCTGAAATACTTTTGAAAGAAGATCATCAACATTAAATCGGCCATTACCTTGAAGGTACGATTGATTCCGTATTTCGATTCTCCGTGAATTCGGGCATGGTGATTGACATCCACCTCAGTCATTTTTGCACCTTGAAGCTTGGCCAATACGGGTATAAAACGGTGCAGTTCACCATAAAGCCCTAGGTTTTTGGCTATGTCCTTTTTATAGATTCTTAAGGAACAACCATAATCAGAAAGCCGAACATCAGTCAGGTTCCTGATCATCCAGTTTGCAATTTTGCTAGGGAATTTGCGCAGCACAAACCCATCTTGACGATTGGCACGAACACCTGCCACCACATCATATTCACCTTCTTCTAATTTGGCAAGCATTGTAGGTATATCGGCAGGGTCATTTTGAAGATCGCCATCCATTGTTACAATGTATTCGCCTTGTGCGATATCAATACCAGCAGACATAGCCGTACTCTGGCCATGATTCTTATTGAAAATCAAAAGCTTGGTACGATTGTTCGCAAAAGATTTTATGTTTTTTACTGTATTATCGGTAGAGCCGTCATCTACTAGAATTAGCTCGTAATCAATACCTTCTAAGGCTTCGTATTCCTTCTGGCATAGAGGAATAACGTTGTCTTCTTCGTTGTAAACCGTAACAACTACAGATAGCTTCATAGTGTAATTTTGTGCTTGCAAAATAAATGCTTTCAATCTTGAATACCTAACAGGACGTTAAGAGACTGAAAATGGTTCAAATCCATTCTTGATCGTTGTGGGTGCGTTCATGCACCACTTCTCCTGTATGTTGGGTAGCTGCAGGTTCAAAAAGCATTACCCATACTTCTTCTCCATGCTCAGTTCTAGGGTTATGCTCTACTCCTTTCGGTACAATAATCATTTCTCCTTCTTTAATAACCTCTGTTCTATCTCTAAATTCCATGATTAACGTACCCTTCCAAACCAAAAACATTTCATCTTCATTTTCATGGCTGTGCCAAACAAAATCATCTTTTAGTTTGGCTAGTTTAACCAGTTGACCATTGAGCTCTCCAACAATCTTTGGTGTCCAGCGTGCCGAAAACTTAGAAAATTTCTCAGAAATATTAGCTTTAGTATTTTTCATAAGCTGAAATGATTTTTAACTACGCTCTTTCTATGGAGTATATTTTTATGAGTTGATTTTTACCTCTCAGTTCCTCTTCGCCAAGCAGCTCTGGTTTGTAACCATTCTGATGACTGATTTTATGATAAAAGCATTCTGACACAAGCAACTGACGGTCATAGTGATTACACCGTTCTTGAATTCTCGAGGTAATGTTCATGGTATCTCCATGGTAGGCAATTTCTCTTTTAATTTCACCTACTTCTGCAGCAGTTACTGCTCCCTCATTTATGCCCGCCTTAAAAACAGGAACTAGTCCATATTTAGTAATGTAGCGGTTTTTACGCTTATTCAGTTGATCTTGAAACGCCCAAAAAGCTTTTATGCAAATGCTGTAATCCATATCTGGCTTAGACTTCCAACTAAGCACTACTTCATCCCCTACATATTGGTAAACCTCAGCATCGTACTCCTGAACGACCTGTAAATCAAAGAAGCAATCTTGAATAAACTGACTATATCGAATATGGCCCAATGTTTCAGCTATGGAAGTTGAACTCTTGAGGTCAATAAACATAAACACCCTGCTTTCCACACGTGGTGTATAAAAATCACCTCTTAATAAGCGCCATAGATTACCATCGCCTAAAAACAAATTCATTTGTCTTAAAACAGCCAAAAGAGAGTTAACAAAAATGGAGTAGAAGAAAACAAGTATGGAAGAAGGGTTCAGTAAAAACTCCCAAAAGCCAATGGGTTTATCAAAACCAAAAGTGAATTCAATCATGAAAAATGCCATTATAAACATTACAGACATGATCGCCACATTGCTAACCAACCCAAAAAGCTCTAAGCGCCAAAGTGGTATTCGCCTGTATAAATAGCGCTCTATCTTTATTTGAGCCAAGCCGAACATTACTCCTGCCAATGGCCCAAAAATTATGATTAAACGTAAGGCATGAACTGGCTCTGGAGTTGCAGGTGCATTTAAAGTAACCCCATATGTACGCATTACTACCCAAAAAATAATGGCAATGATCCAACCTATAACATAATCTCGTAGTATCCTTAGGTTCCTTTTGTTCATGTTAGCAATTGAGGCTGCTAAATTAAATCAGATATGTTTAAACCCAATTTATAGTTCAGCCATTTCCATTACGTGTATAAAAAATTAACGTTGATTATAGCCTATAAAACTTATTCTGTACTTATTGCCAATCGGTTGTACATTTCTAAATGTAAAAATATTAGACTCTTTATTTAATATCTTTGAATCTATGCCCCAAAGCGACAGAAGATTTAATTTGAAAGCATCACTTTTTATTGGTACTATATTTCAGCTTTTGGTTTTCTCTTGCTCAAAGTCTGATGCGGAAAATTCTGTTTCTTTAGAAGTAAAACACATTGAACTACAAAGTCCTGATGATATCATTTCTTTAAATGATTCACTCGTACCCCCTATTCTGTATTCACACATTAAAGGTATTGATACGCTCGCACTTGCCGAGAAAAAGGACAAATTTATTTCTGCTGTTTTACCAGCAATTTTGGTAGCCAAATATAGAATTGAACAGAACAGAAATAGAGTTAAAAAGCTTTTAAGGGAAGAAAATTGGTCAGAGCAAGACAGTATTTTTTATAATCGCCTTTGCTCTGAATATGGTACAGATAATCAAACGGTTTTATTGAATCGAATGGTAGTACACCCTAACAGTATTATTTTAGCCCAGGCTATTATTGAAAGCGGTTGGGGTAGTTCTAGGGTTTTTCAAGAAGCGAATAATATGTTTGGGGTGTGGTCTTACAAACCAGATGAGCCTCGAATAGCAGCAAAGTTTCAAAGAGATGGAGAAACGATTTACCTACGCAAGTATGATGATTTTGCAGATTCTATAGAAGATTATTTAAAGACAGTTGCAAGAGTGAATGCTTATCGTGAATTTAGAGCTGCAAGACTAATCACATCGGACCCTTTTAAGTTAATTACGCATCTGTCTCATTATTCCGAAAGACGGGAAGAATATGTTGTAGAGCTTTCTGCAATGATTCGTTTCAATGAGCTAACTCGGTTCGATCGCTATATAATCGATCCCTCATATATCAATTTAAGCGGCAGTACTCAATGAAAAGCATTCTCCTATTCACCTTTCTTTTTTTCACTACTACTAGTGCCTTTGCACAAAATATTCAGCATGAAGTCACATCGTTGGTTTATCACAGGTTTGGAGACGATCGATTTCCGTCTACCAACATAGCTACCGAAACGTTTGAAGAACATTTAAAATTTTTAAAGGACCAAGGTTATACTTCGTTAACGATTTCTGAAGTAGCAGATGAAGTCAATGATAGCACTTCGTCCAGAAAAAAATTAGTCGCAATTACGATTGACGATGGTTATAAAAGCTTTTATGAAAAGGGGCTCCCTTTATTGAAAAAGTATGGTTTTAAAGCCACTTTGTTTGTAAACACAAAATCCATTGGCTACACCGATTATATGTCTTGGAAAGATATAGCCGAAGCTCAAAAAGCCGGAGTGGAAATAGGAAATCATAGTCACAGTCACCCGTTTTTTTTAAGTGTATCTGAACGAGCAAGAGATAGCTTTTTTAAGCAGGAAGTGCAAGAAAGCCAAGACCTTATGAAAACCAACCTGAATTTCACCCCTAAAGTTTTTGCTTATCCTTACGGTGAACATAATGATGAAATGAGCTTTGCTTTATCTGAAATGGGTTTTAAAGCTGCTGTTGCTCAAAATTCAGGAGTAATTACAGAGTACTCTAACATCTATCAGCTACCTAGATTTCCTATGTCAGAATCTTATGGTGATTTAGATCAGTTTAAAGACAAAATGAAAATGAAAGGGCTCGCTGTAGTTAAAGCCGAAGCGGTTTCATCTGGTTATAACGGCAGCGTGGAAAAGCCAAGAATCAATATCGATTTTAATGAAGAAGGTTTATTTGTAGAGTCTATGCAATGTTTTGTACAAGGCAGCAAGTGTGCTAAATCTATGAGGATTACACGAGACGGTAAAGTGGCGCTTTCAATTAGACCTCAGACTGACTTAAAAGCAAGAAGAACCTTGTTTACTATTACTATTCCCGATTCAAAAGGAAACTGGCATTGGTACAGTTATTTATGGGTTATTCCTGAAATTCAGTGATCGAACAGTATTTTGGTTCGGCAACCGAGCAAACTTTTGTTTGCTGTCTCGGTTTTAATTAATGTATTCTTAAACTATTGAAATATGTTAACCAACATAAGCCCTAAGCTTCCGATGCGCATAAAAAGCGTAACTCAAGATTTCTATGTTTCTAAATTGGGTTTTGAAGAATTTGGAAACTATGATGGCTACCTTATGGTAAAGAAGGATCAGATTGAGATTCACTTTTTCGAATTTAAAGAGTTAGAACCAAGAGAAAATTATGGTCAAGTCTATATTAGAACCAATGATATTGAAGGCCTTTATCAGTCTTTCTTAGACAAGAAAATAGATATTCACCCTGCTGGACATTTACAGATGAAGCCATGGGGACAAAAGGAATTTGCTATTCTTGACCCCGACACTAACCTGATCACTTTTGGGCAAAGTGTTTAGTTACCACCCAACTCTTTAAGCAATTGCTTATTTGCAGGGTGCTCATTGAATTTATCAAACTCCAAGAAATAATTCCCAGGATCAAAACCAACAAACCCTGAATATTTACCTTCTTCATCGTTAGAGATACTATTCTCCTTCAGCTCAAAAGCTTTATGGCCTTGTACATAGTTAAACCAACCTTCTAGGTCGTTTACCATAAAGCCTACGTTTACAGCTTTGTCCTTCGCATAAGAATGCATTCCTCTACTCACATCTACCAAACCTATATAGCTGTCATCAGTAGCTCTATATATCTTTGTCCATACCTGATCTGCGGCCAATTCAAAGCCCATTACATTTTCATAAAAATTCTGAAGCGGCAATAAATCTTTGTAATACAGCCAAGTAACTGATGCATGAAAAGCCAAGGCTGTTTCATTATGTTTTGCTGAGGTCAATACATCATTGGTTTTAGCCAAATAAGGCACAAAGTTTTCGTTCTCTTGATGTTGCTTAAATAATTCAAATTCAAGCAAATAACCTTCTGGATCAATGGCAACAAATCCATCGTGCGGACCTCCCTCCTTTGGTTTATATGTATACTTTATCTCTACTTTTTTCTCTTGTAAATAATCATACCATTCAGCCAACTGACGGGTAAGAAAAGCCACTGCCACAGACTTGGGTTCATCAGCCGAGTGCATTCCCTTGGCGGCATCTACCAGGGTAAGAAATGATGAATTTGAAATCTTTAATAGGTTAGCATTATCGTATTCGGCCATAAGCGCCAAACCCATTACTTCAGTATAAAATTCAGTGGCCTTTTTTAAATCTTTGTAGTACAGAAATACATTACTAGCTTTTACTCCAAAATCAGAAAGTCTTCTGTAATCAGTATTGGACGCAATTTTATTGTTAATTCCCTTAGCAGAATAGCCCAGTAATCGCCCAAGCCTTCTGGCAATTTCTTGCCTTTCTGCTCCTTCATATAAACCAGATCTTTCTAGCTTTTCTCTGTCTTCCTTTAATTGAGTATAGGCACCATAACTGTTGCCTTTGTACAAAATGAGTACTTCCTTTCCTTCGGCTATTCCGCTATCAAATAAGTCAGTTTTTATCAGGTCAGCTTCACGAACTAGCTTTATTGCATACTGGTCGGCTACAGCTTTGGCCTTGGGCATAAACGCTTCCATATCGTCTATCGCCATCGGTTCACTAAAAGCGATTTGCTTTGCACCACTGTCGACCATTTCCGCAAATGCGGTTAAACTGCCCAACTCACTACTCCACTTTTCGGGTGCATTACATCCCATTAAGCAGCTTATTACCAGTATTATAACTAATGACTTAAATCTCATTTTAATATTATTTAGAGAACAAAGGTGGATGCTTTTCGTCAAAATCTGTCACATTTTGATACGCTCTGGCCAAAGCTAAAATCACTCCCTCATCATACAAATTCCCAATCAAGGTTAGGCTTGTAGGTCTGTTACGCTGATCAAAACCTGTGGGGATTGTCACTACGGGGTGTCCGGTTAGATTAGTGGTGAGTAATTGACTACCGCGGGAAGTCTGAGAAATGATTACATCATACTGCATAAACAATGTATTAACTTCTTCAATCAGTTGTCTTCTCTGTCTGTTGGCCTGTAAGTACTCAACAGCAGGAATAAAACGTGCTTGCCGTAATGAGTTGGCCCTAGAGCCTGTTGTTTGTTCTACCATGCTATCCGCATCTCCCGATCTTACTAAGTCATCGAAAAAAGCACCCGCTTCGGCACGAAGAATAATATCGAAAACATTGAATGGGTAGTCAGTCGGTAATTCAATTGCAGTAGGTGTTATTCCCATATCTTTAAACACAGCCAAAGCCGATCTGAGGTTATTTCCAGTAGCGGAAGAATCTCTATCGATGTCCCTTTTTAAATAGGCCACTCTCAGTTCGTTTGGCTTTTTTGTAGAACGATTAAAAGGCGCAGTGTTCGTAGTGGGATCTTTTGGGTCTTTACCATAAATGGCATCAAATACAATTTCACAATCTTCAGCAGAACGACACATGGGGCCGATTTTATCCATCGACCAGCTTAAGCTCATTACGCCATAGCGGCTTACTCTTCCGTAAGTAGGTCTTAAACCTGTAATGCCATTTCTTGAAGAAGGTGAAGTAATTGACCCTAAAGTTTCTGTTCCCAACGAGAAAGCGACCAAACCTGCTGATGTAGCCGAACCTGGCCCAGCAGAAGAGCCACTTGCTCCCTGATTTAAATCCCAAGGGTTTTTGGTCTTTCCTCCAAACCATACATCTCCCCTAGCCAATGAACCTGATACCAGCTTAGCAATTAGTACTGCTCCGTGGGCCTCTAGTTGTTTTACTACACTAGAAGTGTAATTGATCATTTGGTGCTCATAAGGAGCCGCTCCCCAAGTGGTAGGATAACCTTCAACAGCCATTAAATCTTTCACCCCATAAGGAATACCGTGCAGCATTCCTTTGTAATTACCTGCTGCAATTTCCTGATCAGCTTTTCTAGCTTGAGCCATCCCCAATTCTTCTGTTAGATTGATTACACTTTGGAGCTGGCCATCATATCGTTTGATGCGATCTATGTAGAGTTGAGTGAGCTCTACTGAAGTGAGTTTCCTGTTTTTTAAAAGCGAAGCCAATTGCGGAATACTATAGAAAGCAAGCTCCTCTTTATTGTTTGGTAGTGCTACATTTTCAGGAATAATAAATGGAGCGTTTGTTTGTGCTTTTGGAATTTCAAAGCCTGCTGGGTGCGGATCAAATACCATGGCAGGAAATGTCTCATTTGCCGTTTCATATGTTCTTAGGGTATCATATCCGCGCTTATTTCTACCTAAATACTGATACATGGTGTCAATAGCCGACTTCTGAAAATCTAACCCGATTAACTTTTGGCTACTACGAATATCTCTTTTGGTAAAACCATACTCGTTGGTCTTACAGCTGGCCAAAACCGCTATTAAGCAGGCTACGGCAAAAAATACAATGCTATTCTTTTTCATGTTATCGTAAAGTTAGAGATTCAACCAATAAGTCAATTTAAACACCAATGCCCTAGATTTTGATCTCCCAATATCTATAAAACTACCATCCTCGGTTGCCAAGTAGTTATCGGTATATACCAGAAAAAAGTCTGATACCGGAGCAAATCTCCATTGAATTCTTGAATTAATATTTAGGTTCTCAATTTGGCTATTGTACTGAACAAAAGTAGTCCAGAAGAGCTTTTTTGTAAACGTAAAATCGAAACGTGGCCCTATCAAAATTAAGTTGGCGTCATTATACGGATCGGGTAAACGAATGCGATTGTAGGAGAAATCTATACTGGTAAAACCAAAAGGTTGGTATCTGAAAGAGACGCTCCCTTGTAAGTTAATACGTGAGCCATTATAGTATTCGCCCGATCTGGTACTGAGGGAATAAGAAATACGCTTTCGCTGGTCTGACCTAAAGCTTGCAATTAAAAGGTGTGTGGTATATTCTGTATCGCTTGGTAGTCTCTGTCCGCCCGAGCCACTAGGATCGAATCCATTGAATAGATAGGTATACTGCTTCCTCAATCTAATGTTGACAGAAGTAGAGTTTTTCCAATACACATCGTAAAGCAAATTGACATCCCAGTCTAGCAAACCATATTCAGAATTACCTACCATATCGAAATCGAAACCAGGGCCATGCCGCTGAATTCCACTGTTATTAGGGAAAAATGAATAACGGGCAGTGCCATTGAGTTGCTTGATGTTTTGTCTTCTAACAAAGCCCACTTCAGGGTTATAATTGGCACCTACTCTTTGAGAGAATAAATTGGCCGATAATTTGGGCACACCGTATTCCAAATTAAAGCCAGCCGCATAAGCATCATTGGGTTGAACTTCGTCTATTGATTGATGATAAAAGGCTTTTCCCGACCATTTATTGTTGGCTGAAGCTAGGTTGTAATCCAAACCAGCCGTTCTGTTCCATTCCGAAAAGTTGTTCGTGTCATAATCCTCTTCATCCTGAAAAGTCTGCTTATTTACCAATAGAAAAGAAATATTCGATCGATCAAACACTTTCTGCTGTAGCGACAACACCGAGAAGTTATATGAAGGCAATCCAATGCTTTCGTCACTTCCTGCTTGCATTGAAAGAAAACCCAAACGCAAATCCTCATTCACTTTTCCACTCAGCCTTGTTCCTACAGGAATTGGGTTCTGAACATTTTGGCCTGTGTTTTCATCTCGGGCCACCCCTATTCTACGGGTGAAAAAAGGACGTGTACTGGATGTTCCGTAGTTAGAAAACAGGTCTGCATTTTCCAGAAAAAACTGTCTTCTTTCCGGAAAGAAGATTTCGAAGCGATCTAAGTTCGTCACCTGCTGGTCTACTTCTACCTGCGAGAAATCAGGGTTCACCGTTACGTCTAAGTTCAAACTTGGGGTTACCGCAAACTTTAAATCAAAGCCCGCATCAAAGCTGTTTTCGGAAAGGCTTTCGTTGACATAATTCTTTTTAGTGCCCGCTGCCAAATAAGGAATAAAGGAAATGTTGGAGCCAGGCTTTTTCGTGGGCTCATCCCAGTTCAGCGTTCGCATTGTGCCTAAATTAACAATGGAAAAATTACGCGAAATGGGCGACCAAGTCGAGCGTTCCGTATATTCACTGTCAATCCTATAGAAATTGATATTCCATTTGTCCTGGTCTTCTCTAAACCGCAATGTTTTGAAAGGAATGGCCATTTCCGCCACCCAATATCCATCATACTGTTTTACTTCTCCCCGCCACTTGTTATCCCAATCCAGACTGAAAGCACCATCTCCACTTCCCCCATTTGCAATTAGGCCTTCCCTTCTAACACCAAAAGGGTTAATACCAAAAAGCACAGCATTGGTATTGTCTTTAAATGGGTCGAAGATTACCGAAAAGGAATCGTTTGCCTCTCCTCTAAAGTCGCGCCTGAGTGATGGTGTAATATAGTCTCTGGCTCCTCTAGGGTTCTTCATTACGCCCGAAACATAAATAAACTCGTCATCATACATAATTCTTGCAGTAGTCTGTGCTACGGCCAAAGAAGTATCGTAAGGGAAATATTGTTTGAAATCATAGGCTGAATCGGCAAATGCCCAAGCCTCATCGTCTAACACTCCATCAATTACTATGGGGCTAGTCGCTCGTCTAATTTCTATTTCTTGACTAAAGGATGAAAGCCCCATAAAAAGTAAAAACAGGGCAAAAGAGATTTTGAGCATTATACAATAACTGAATTTTGAAACTAATCAGTAACCTCAATTTACACCAATGGAAAGAACCGTTTGCTCTATTATGTTTAAGCCAAGATTATGATACTCATCATTTTAATAATGGGAAAATTGAAGAACACTGTTCAAGCAAAATTTGAGTTGTTCCCTATCATTAATGCTAATTTGTTAGATTTATACACTGACCCAATAACCATTGTTTTATGCAATATGAAAGACAGACTCCTTCCCTAGCGTTACAGCACCTTATTGAGTGTTATTGGTTAATTGATAGTGAAGGAGAATCATCTATTGATACTCAAAAAATCATTCCTGACGGCTACCCAGAAACGATATTGCATTATAAATCTGCTTATGAGATCAATATTGATGGTCAATGGCACTTGCAACCCAAGCTACTTTTGGCAGGCCAAATTAAGAATCACTTTTTCTTAAGAAATACGGGAGAATCAGGAATGATTGGTGTCAAATGGCAACCTACCGCACTATCGGTTCTTTTTGGCCTTGATATGAGCACAATCACCAATAAAATTGTAGAACTGCCCAATGATATGACTTCCCTTTTTAAGCCATTTATGACTGAAAATGGCATCAGTATTCCTGAGAATCCATTGACAATACTCGATAGTTATTTAGCCGATGAATTTAATAACACAGAATGTAACACACTAAGCAACAATGCAATTGATACCATTATTGAAAGAAAAGGACTAATTACAATTAATGAGTTAATTACCTTATTGTCTTGTAGCGAAAGGCAATTAGAAAGATCATTTAAAAATGCAGTGGGCTTAAGCCCAAAGTTTTACTGTAGGGTAATTAGGCTGGGCAGAATATTTGAGTTGATGCAAGAAGGCAACAAAGACTGGGGAGATTTGGTGTACCATTCTGGCTTTTATGATCAACCCCATTTCATTAAAAACTTTAAGGAATTTACAGGAGAAGACCCTTCCTCCTATGGCTTTGATGAAAGAAACATGGCAAACTTTCATTTGAAAAAATAGTCGCTGTCGGTTTTTTACAATACAACAAAGTTGAATGCTTATACCTTGGCCTTATGAAAACATCAATCCTATTCTTGTGTCTTTGTTTTAGCACGACAGCCCTAAATCAAGACCCCATTTCTAATACAGTCAAAAAGGAATTTAAAGAGCTTTCTTGGATTCTTGGCAAATGGGAACGCTCAAACGTAAAAGCCGGAAGTACTGCCTTTGAAATCTGGCAGAAAGAATCTGAATACGTTTATACGGGTTTAGGTGTTTCGCTAAAAGGCAGCGATACCACTTTTGTGGAAAAACTTAGAATTGAAGTGAAAGACAATTCTATTTTCTATGTAGCCGATGTAAGAGAAAATGCGAGCCCCACTTATTTTAAAGTGAGCAAGGTAACAAGTGCTGGATTTACTTCTGAAAACCCAGAACACGACTTCCCTAAAATGATTAGCTATGAGCTAGAAGGCAAAGATTTAACCGCCATTATTTCAGATGGAGGAGAAAAGAAAATGGGTTTCTTTTTTAAGAAAGTACAGTAGTATAGAATAGACTTAAGGTACAAAAATGAGCCTCTATTTAGTTTAGAGGCTCATTCTTATTTTATTATTCCGTTCTCAAAGCTTTTACGGGATTCGATTTGGCTGCCCTAATGGCATGATAACTAATTACCAGCGTGGTTAACCCGAAAGCCAACACCCCGCTTAATAAAAACATATCCACTCCTATATTGATTTGGTAAGCAAAGTCTTTAAGCCAATTGCTCATTAAATACCAAGTAAGCGGTACCGACAATACAATAGCAATGATCAACTGCCAAGAGAAATCACTGAACAACATTGCGAATATTTTGACGGGTGAAGCGCCCAAAATTTTACGGATTCCTATCTCCTTTACTTTCGTGTTCACAATCAGAATTGTAAGGCCCAATAGTCCTATACTGGCAATCAGTATACTCAATACCGTAGCAATACCGACAATTTTATTCACTCTTGCTTCATCTTGATACATCAGACGTAACTTCTCATCCACAAAATCGAACCTTAACTCTTCGTTGGGGAAAGTGGAAGCCCAAGCCTGATCTAAAATAGATTTCACTTCCAAAAGACTTGTTCCATTATACTTGAAAACCAATTTGGGGGTCGGTGAATCAGATATACTGATGTCGTTGATGCCAGAGAATATGTTTTGGTCATTTTGTGTAATCACCAAAGGTCTCACTGCACTATGGAGCGACTCAAAATTGAAATCTTCGGTAACGCCAATAATCGTATTCGTACCAAATTTATCTCCCGGAAGCTTCTTTCCTATAGGGTCGGTTAAACCGAAGTAATCCACTGCGGCTTGGTTTAGAATAATAGACTCTCGTTTATCTAAATCCAAAGCAGGGTCAAAGTCTCTGCCTTCCTTCATTTGAATGTCAAAACTGGAGATATAATAAGGGTCAACCACCAATAAGTTGAATTGCTTAAAGGCATCATTGTTATCATTAAAGCCCAATTGCATCCATCCATCAGAACCGAAAATATGGCTTCCCATGGCTACATCAGAAACATCAGGGTTGGTTTCTAACTTGGTTTTTAATAACTGACCATTCTTAAAGCCAGATGTAAAATTATCACCTAAACCTTGACCACCAGAGTCTGGATATAAAACCACCGACACCATCGCCTCACGGTTAAAACCCAAATCTTCGTTCTGAATATAATTGAGCTGCTTTTTCATAATCAAGGTACTCGAAATCAAAAATACCGTGAGCAATAATTGAAAGACTAAAAGTGATTTACGTAAAACATTCTTTCCGCCTATGCTGGACGAGCCACCCCGAAGTACATTTGTTAACTTAAGGTTGGAAAGCACCAAAGCAGGGTAAGCCCCCGTGGCTAAACCAATACCCAAGGCCATTACCAAATACACCCAAAGCGACTCGAAATCGAAGGGCATTACCAAATTTGTATTGGCCAAATTGTTGAAAATCGGCAAGAGCAAATACGCCACGGCCAAGCCAATCAGCATGGCAATAAAAGTGATCAGAACACTTTCTGATAAATACTGCCAAACCAAGCCCGACTTCTGTGCGCCTACTACTTTTCTTACCCCAACCTCTTTGGCGCGTCTCATAGACTGCCCCATAGAAAGCGTGGTGTAGTTAATACAAGCAATTAGCAACACCAACAAGCCAATGGCTCCAAGCACATATACATATTTAGGATTGCCCACTGGCATATTACCTACCGGAAACTCAGGGTTCAGGTGAATATCAGTAAGCGGCTGTAGCCCCAAAGTATATTCGCCTTCTTCCATCCTATCACCCAACACCGTTTTTATCATTGCGGGAAGTTTTTCTTCAACCGCTTTCAGTGTAGAATTCTCTTTGACTAGCACAAATGTCTCTGGCGAAACATGAAACCAAGCTTGTAAAGCCCGTTTTTCATACAGTAGCTCATCATTTGCATTCGAAATCATCATGTCAAAACTAAAGCCCGTATTCTTTGGTAAGTCTTTCATAATGGCCGATACCGTAAACGCACGATTCTTTCCTTGAATAAGTAGAGACAACGGCTGACCGATAGGGTTTTTGCTCCCAAAGTATTTAGTAGCATAAGCCTCACTGATAACAATGGAGGTTCTATCTGCCAAAGGGCTTTTGCTATTACCATTGACAATAGGAAATGAAAACATCTCAAAGAATTCTGGACTGGCCACAGCAACGGGCTCGTTGATTCTTGCGCCTTCCTCGCCCACTAAAAAGTTGTTGCGGTTGTATTGCACCGCCATTTCTATGTCTGGAATATTGTCTTCAAGCACCTTTTCTAAAGGAAGTGGCGAGTTGGTGTAAAAAAACTGTTGGTCGCCACCATAATCTTCTAATGTCCAGGTGCGGTAGATTCTATCTCCTTTATCATGGAATTTATCAAAGCTTACTTCCTGCTTCACATAAAGCGAGATCAGCAAAAAACAGGCGATGCCAATGGAGATTCCGGTTACATTTAAGAGGGTATTTACCTTCTGCCGCCAAAGTACCCTTGCGGCAATTTTAAAATTGTTGCGTGTCATTGTTAAAATATTTGAGTTGAACCTTGTTGTTTTCTTGATATTGGACCACTTGAAAAAGCGCAACACATTCCAAGCATAGCGCCAACTGGCCCTTCGTTTTCCATGCGCTTGAAAATGGACATGATAGATTTCTTCTAAGTCGCCACTGATTTCTTCCAGAAACTCTTCCTTGCAGAAAAAGGTCAGGAAACGAAAGATCCAGCGTGGTGGCCTTATGGATTGTTGTTTCTTCATTAACTGCTAAATGAAATGTTGGGAATGCGGTTGTACAAGCTCATGCGCTGTTCTTGCACTTCGTCCAAAGCCTTTTTACCAAAGGCAGTGAGTTCAAAAATGCGCTTTCTGCGACCTCCCCTTTCGTTGGTAGACCCGCCCATTTCAGATTTAACAAAACCCTTTTCATCCAAGCGCCTTAAGGCAGAATGAATGGCACTGATATTAACCGATCGACCTGTCTCTTTGGCAATTTCATCCATAATGCCTACCCCATAGGCTTCTGGATAAAGGGCACCTACGGTAAGTAGCACCAGTTCTTCAAATTCTCCGAGGTATGTTCCTTTCATGTGTATGGCTTAAGTTTTATTACTTACACAAATATAAAAGAAATATATCTTTCACTTATGTACAACTAATTAATATTGATAGTGTAGTGAACTGTGGAATTGGTGTATTGGAATGTGTGGAAAAGTGTTTAGGTGTAGACGTGTTGAAGTGGAAAGGTTTGATATTTGATATTTGGTTTTTGGTATTTGTTGTTTACAAATGGGTTTAAGCTGAAGCAAACTCATCAGACCTCTGAACCAGTCGGATCTGTGACTTGTATTTGCAGAATCAAACATATCTTAATTAACTATTGAATTAGTTGTTCGGTCGGGATGTTTTCTGCAACTTCCCAGCTCAACCGAAAACCAACCAAAACACTACGCATGAGAACCTTCAAATACATTGCCCTTACCTTACTTGCCATCATCCTTTGGGCTGTTTTTATCATCTATGGTATTTCCGATGGTTTCATTTTAAAAAGCCTTTCTAAAGACGAAAGTCCTGAAACTTTTATAGAAGCTACCAAAGCACAAATTGACAAGGAGTTTGTTGGTAATATGTCTATGGTTTTGGTGGAGAATGGAAAAGTAGCGGAGCAGTTCTTCCATTCAGAGGATAAGCCAGTGCATGAAAACACCGTTTTTCAAATGGCATCGGTCAGTAAATGGGTGACCTCTTGGGGAATTATGGCGCTCGTACAAAATGGCCAATTGGATTTAGACAAACCAGTGGACGATTATTTAACGCGTTGGCATTTACCCGCCAGTGACTTTGATAATAACCAAGTAACTGTGCGCAGGCTGCTCTCCCACTCTGCTGGTTTGGTAGACGATTTGGGCTATGAAGGTTTTGGACCCGATGAAACAGTGCAAAGCCTAGAAGAATCGCTTACGAAGGCGGCTGACGCTGGCTATTCAGATGGCGTAACCAAAGTGGGCATAGCACCCGGAACACAATACATGTATTCTGGAGGCGGCTATACCCTATTACAATTGCTGATTGAAGAAGTATCAGGCCAGTCTTTCCAAGACTACATGACAGAGACGGTTTTTAAACCTCTTGGCATGAACAACTCTACCTTTGATTTAGCTGTGCGTCCTGACCTTGAATTGGCCACGCTTTATAAATCTGATGGTGCTGTTTCTGCTCCTTACAAGTTTGCTTCATTGGCTGCTGCCTCGTTGTATACTTCTGCGGCAGATTTAACCAAGTTCTTAATGGCCAATATCAACCCAAACCCAGTATTGAAGTCTGAGACCATCACACAAATGACCCAAGCAGAAACCTTTATTGGTAATTTGGGCGTGTATGGCATGGGGCCTCATTTGTATAGCCAAAACGCTGAAGATTCTTATGTGATTGGCCATGATGGCAACAGTAATAGACCGACAATAAACACTGCGGCTCGCATTGATTTAATGGCTAAAAACGGCATTATCATTATGGAAATGGGCAGTCCTAATATTGCTTCCACCCTAGCAGACGAATGGTTATTTGAAGCCGCTGGCATTGCCGACTTTGTAGTGATCCAGCGTAATATGTCCTATTTGATTATGCTCTTCAGTATAGGCGCTCTTTTAATAATTATTGGCGCGGTGATTTTAGTGAGAAGGAAAAGGGGTTAGATGGTAAAATCAATAGAAGCGGCTAATTAATCATCAGTTGAACGAGCAACCCAATAAAAATAGCGAGAGTAAAGCTTAACAGCGTCCCGATTAATATGTACTCTGTTTTCTTTTGTTCTTTACCTTTCTTTAAATCTCCAAACCTGAAAACTGATTTTGCAGCTAGTAAAAAGCCTATAGGTTCCCATTGGTTGAAAATGATAAAGGTTAAAATGAGTAGTCGTTCTATTATGCCAATCCATTTGCCTGCATCTTTTAGGCTTTCTTGGTTTTGTTTATCGCTTAATTGCTCTTGCCATGATTTGGTGAGGTAGCCAATCAGTACACCTGATGGAAGAGCTACTATAATGTATGCAATAGCGATTATGAGGAACGTTGAATGAAATTCAAAGGAATTTAGATCAATCATTTCTGCAAATGATTTTGGTATTAACAGCATCCATAGCAAGATAATGCTGATAAAGTGAGCAAATTGATCGCCTAGATAAATCCACATGTTATCTTTCTTAATACTGATTTTTATCCAATCGATAATACCATGCGCAATTGCCATGGCAATTGGTGCCCACCAATTCGCCCAGTCGGCTATAAGGAGATAAGTCAACATCGCTACGATGACAAGGTGCCACCTGAATTGAGAAGACATTGGGCCTTTTTCCCTCTTGCCCTTGACCATGCCGTTGGTTTGAAAGACAAAATCGGCCAAAAGATGTGCAATTATTAACCTAAGGAGAATTTCTATTTCTGGTGTGTCCATTGTATCTGAGTTTCAAACCGCTCTATATAAGGTATCAATGCATCTATTCTACTTATATCTAAACTCTTACTTACAGCCACTTGCGTTTTGCCTAGCCTGTCTCCTATTTCTTTTTGCGTAATATCTTTGTAGAGAAGAAATAAGTAAACTGCACTTGCTTGAGCGGTTGTCCATTTTGCAACAATGGCTTCAACCATGGGTAAAATTGCTTTAAGCTCATTATCTTGTTCCTCTTCACCAGTAACAATCGTTATCTCTTTATTCTTTTCTTTCATACTGTCTAAACTCCTACCCGACCTAGTAAAAGGTTCTCCACTTAACTCACTTAGGTTATTGTATTCAGGGTAGTTTGCCAGCTTACCTATACCCATAGACATTCGGGCATCCCATTGTATTGTTTGCTTATTCTTTTCTGTCTGCTCTCTCTTTAGCCCTGCTTTTATTAAAAGGAGCATCAATAAACCTTGCTCAGGCTTTTTGGAAATGGCTTGAAAACTATCTCCCCTATAAACATCTAATAGGAAGTGTTGATCTATTTGATCTCTTATATCATTAGCAATTCGGTGTAAAACCTCTCTATAATCACCTTCTATATCTGTAGACCTAATAATATCACCTGTAATAACAGCAGTAACTATCTTCATAGCGTTGAATTTATAACCTTCTTACGTTATAAACAAAGAATATAACCTTTAAAGGTTCTAAATAAGAGATAGAACCTCTAGCGGTTTTATTTACTTAGTTTCTTGTAGTCCTCTTACATCAGTCTGACCAATAACCGCTAAGGCAATCAAGGTTTCCACCCTAGCAGACGAATGGTGAGTTGAAGCCGCGGGCATTGCCGACTTTGTGGTCATCCAGCGCAATATGTCCTATTTGATTATGCGCTACAGCATTGGTGCCCTTTTGATGATTATTGGCGCGGTGGTTTTAGCGAGAAGGAAAAGGGTTAGGGGTTAAAGCCCCACGCCTTTGCCGTGATCATAAATGGATTGGCGGTTTGGAGTTAGGAAGATGAGTTGAGAGAAGGTGTTACGTTTAAAGAATTTAATGTGAAACGGACGACCTTTTAATATTCATTGAGTTACAGGCCCAGAAAACCTAATCATAAACTCTAAATTCTTCATCATCAATTTCTTTTTTGACTATTTCTGCTCTAATTCCATATAGATAAAAATGTAGTTTTACCGAAACCACTTCACTTTTTTTATAGTTGGAGTAACTACCTTTTTTTAATTTAAAGGTTCTTTGTAGATCGGTGATTTTAACCGCTTTATATTTGGCATCATTACGTTGAACAATTTTTGCTTCAAAGACAACTTCAACATTATTGGTATCAGACCACACATAATGAAACTCTGGGTTTAGGCCATGATATTTAGACTTTATACTGTCTAAGGCATTTTGACCATAACTGAAGTTATAATTGTAGGATTCGGCAATGAAATGAAAAAAGTAAAAACTCAAAGGCATTTCTTCTTCTAAAGAAGGATAATCTTTGGCAATTCTAAAAAAGTCCATTCTCGAATTCAAGTTATAAAGCTCTCTGCCATAATACTTAAATAAAAATTTAACAACTTCATTATTATCCATATATGATCTCATTTCATATATTTTATCATAGCATTCCTGACTATGCCGACCCAGTTGTTTTTCAAAATGATTAAATAAAAGAATGCAAGCATATGGTCTCACCTCAAGATTATCGTACAGCTCATCTATGTATTGCTTATAATCATCGGTATTGGAAACCTGACTTAAATGCAATGCATATTTGTTTTGAAGAGAGTAAACTTGTGAAATCTCGTCTGTCACAGTCCTTAGAGCTATATCAAAAAGTTCTTCAATTTGAATCCTCTTTTTCAGTTCTGTGGCGAGTTCATATTCAATGTTCTCTAATTCCCAAATTAGTAAAGTGATATAATTAATATAGCTGTAATGTGAAAATGGATCTAGTAGCTGTTTAAGTTTAAAAAGTTCCTTGGCCTCATTTAAATATGATAGAGTAAAATTTAGCCCATGATTTTCCTTTTTGTAATACATTTTCGCCAACTCAAAGTTTATTACACCTCTCCTATGAGTAAATCTGTGATTTCTATAGTCGAGTAATGACTCAGCATATACGACTATACTAAGTGCTTTCTTGAGCTCATCTATATTATTTCTGTATTGAAGATTGATAGCATAATTGAGACAGTAATGTGGATCTTCAGATAGTTTCCCATATGCTTCATCAAAAAGCTTATTAATTTTAGCCTGTGAAAAGGATTCTTCTTTTATAAAAGACTTGAGAAGGTTTGAAACTAAGAAGGAGTTCGTTTTCCCAACTGATACTGTTCTAAATATTTTTAGATAATACTTAAATTGCAAATCTTTATCACTGAGAAGCATTTGAATAAGCCTCTCAGCAATAATTGGATGCTTAGTTTTAAAAACAATATCCGGTTCTAGCCCTCTACTTTTTTGAATATGCTGAATAAGAATACCTTTCCCTTCAGCTTTAATGACTTTCTCTGTAAAGTCCTCCCATGAGCTGGCAATTGAATTTTTCAACCAACTGACGGGCATACCCAACTTAAAACGATGCAACAAAGCTGTGTTGAGAAATGCTTTCTGGGCATCACTGGACAATTCGTTATAGGCCTGAATCAAATCATTTGCATGATTACCTTGAGTCACGATTTCTAGGAGTGAAATGAACGAATCACTACCATACTCAAATTTAATTTTCCTTATATATTCTTGTTTCTCATTTTCATCTCTATAATGAATCAGTCCGGCAGACATTAGTTTCTCAAGCAACTCAGATATTTCAAGATCACTCAAGCTTCCTGTAAGAGTTATTTCATGTGTACTTCTTACATCTCTCGTAATTTTGTATTTGGCAAGAATATTTTCCCTCACTGGCACCAAAAAGAATAGATTCACCTCATTGAATTGTTCAATACTAAGTTCTCTTCTTAAACTAATCAGTGCCTTATAAGAACTCTCTATTTCCACCTCATCACAATAAAGTATTACATTCTTTGAGCTTACAAATTTTATTAACTCAATTAAGTTATCAGCTTTCGCCTTCTGGAAATCCTTAATCTCAAATGCAATACAATCCAGAGAAGAATCCGAAATGAATTCATGAATCAGTCGTAGAGTAAATGTAGTTTTACCTATCCCAAAGCCACCTGTCAAGAAAAATATAGGAATAAACGTACTCTTATCTTCGATAACACCATCTTGTATTTGTGATCTTACTTTATCAACAAGGCTGCGTTTAACCACATCTACATTCCTAAGAATCAAATCATAATTAGGTTCTTCTCCACGAAAGAACTCTTCATCTTTTATTCGTCTATCTTGAGAGGTTGAATTAAGCTGTTTAACAACATTATTCAGTTTTACAGCTAATTTATTTGGAAGTTGAATATATTTATTCTTGCTAGTAGTAAAGGAAATCCGATTTGCCTTAACTATACGTTCTAAACCCTGGTCATCCCATTCATTGTATTTTTTAAAAAATTCATCTGCCGTACATTTTATAATACAAATCCGCTGTTGTGAGTAATAAGGCAGAGTTCTTTCATTTGGGAATGGATCGATATTATAAATCAACCTTCTTTCACGAAAATTATAGGAGTCAAATTTTGAAAGTAGTTTTTGACCAAACTCATCTTTGTAAGAGTAGCCTGCTGAGAGAAATGTTATTTTAGGTGAGACATTCTTAAGGTCATTCAGTATGTATTTATAATACTGATTAAGTCGTTGAAAATCCGTTGTGGAAAAGGATAAAGGATACTTGCTTTTGTCGGAAATACATCCATTGAGCTTAACATATTTAATTTGTGTATTGTCCTCACGAAAGTTGTATTCTTTCTGATTTCTAATTGGCACCAAATCGAAGACATGGTTGTGTGTAAGCTTAATATCATCGAAGGCTTGCTCGACAAGTAGGTCATAGTTGGTTGTTATAATTTCTCGCCAAGGTATACCAGCCAGTATTTTATGTCCTTCTGTCACTGATAATTTTCTTAACATTTTCTCAACCTCAGAATCAAAGTGACCTCTATTGAATGAAGGATCGGCAGACAGAATATCCAAAAATCTAGTTATATCTGCTTCGTTATATGTACTACCAAGGTACTCCTCATAGTACTCTATAACTTCTTTACTTAAATATCTTTTTTCACCAACAGAAGCCCCAGCTCCTAGAAAAAGTATCGTATTACCGTCACGTATTGTTTCAAAAAAAGAGTGGAGTTGTGCCTCTTGTTTCTTAATATCGAGTATATGTTCCATTAAACTTTACTAAATTAAATTGAGCATAAATTAGGGAATTTACCGAATGTATTTAAATCTAAAGAGTTCTATTTCCTCTTTTTTAAACATTATGCTGGCTCCTGTTGGTATAAAGGCATTAAAGGAGTTTTATTCCTGAAGCTTTTCAGGAGTATTCTGGGTATCTCTTCCTTTGACTTTTGGTTGCTACTTACCTACCCGTCTCCCCATAAAAAACGGCCATTCCGTTGACGAAAAGCTGGTGAAACTCATTGCTGACGTAAAAGTAATTATTGTCGAATTTATTAGATAATTCGGCTATTTCAAATTTTAATAATGTTCTCTTGATGCTTCAATAATGAAGAAGCCAATGAATTTTCATAATCTTGTAGCGCAAACGAATACCCATTTTATGAAGAAGATATTATTACTAGCCACACTTTTTATTTTCAGCAGCCATGCGCTTAAAGACGAAACCGTTTTTTGGGGGCAAATTGGCCACCGTGCTGTGGGTCATATTGCTGATGGTATGCTAACAAAAAAGGCACAGAAGCAGGTAAAACGAGTTTTGGGCAACGAAACCCTGGCCGTTGTTAGTACTTGGATGGACGATATCAAATCAGACCGTTCTTATAGCTATGCCAACCCTTGGCATTACTGCACTATTCCTGATGGAATGACTTACGAGACCGCTCCAACGCAAGAAGGTGGTGATGTAGTTTGGGCCATAGAAAAAATAATTAGAGAGTTGAAAGCGGGTGGGCTTACGCCTGAGCAGGAAGCGACTAACCTTAAATTCCTTGTGCACCTTGTGGGCGATATCCACCAACCGATGCACGTAGGCAATGGAGAAGACAGAGGCGGAAATGACACTAAAGTGGAGTGGTTTGGCAGCAGCACCAACTTACACAGCGTTTGGGACAGCCGTATGATTGAGGGAAAACAATACAGCTATACCGAGTTTGCAGATGTGGTAAATCACCCTACCAAAGCGCAGGTTAAAGAATGGCAGGCGGCTACGGTTCGCAATTGGGCAATGGAGTCTATGAGCTACCGCGATAAGGTTTATGACATTCCTGAAAACGGAAGGTTGAGTTACGAGTACTCTTATAAGTATTTCGATATCCTAGAACTTAGAATTGCCCAAGCGGGTGTTCGCTTGGCAGGCATTATCAATGATATTTATAAGTAAGCCAAACAAATCCTTACTCATGAAAAAGGCCATCCAGTTATTGGGTAGCCTTTTTTTGTTTATATTTTAGTTCTCTAATCAATTTTCAACTGAAGACTGTTTTATAGATTTTTCATCCTGAGTGAAGCGAAGGAACTATAATTAAACCCAATACCCTGTACTCACTACCTAATACTCACATATCACTTCTGCTGCAAACTCTGCTTCCCTCCTAGAATTCTTTCTGAACGGAAAAGATTGTCTGCTGCTTGCAAAATCTTCATTTTCAATTGCGCATTATAATTAGGGTTATCCTCTAAGAAATCACGCACCGTTTTTACTGCCGAAGCCGAATTGTAATTGCCTAAAGTTTGGTCCGTCCAACGCGTTGGGAAGAAGATGTCGCCCGTTTCCTGAATCTCTTTAAGCAATTCTAAACTTGGCAGAATGTACTTTTCAGAAGACTCTTTTCTCAATGGATGATGTAAAGCACCCAAAGCAGAAAGCACCCACGACTCGGTTTCGCGGTTTTTCGCATCCTTCAGCGACTCAAAGAATGCATCACGTACTTGTTGGGAATTGGAAAGTGCAGGCATCACAAATTCGAATCTGCGCTTGGTATCAGGGTTTTTAATGGAATCCAATTGCTGCTTCAATATCGCATCTGCCCTCTCTGGTAAACGGATGGCCAATTGCGAAGCCAGCCCAACCATGTCATTTTCAGATAAATTCAAGCCCTTCACTTTAGAGCCATTCCAGATGTCATACAAACGTCCAATGTTGTTTTGAGTAATGGTAATGTTTCGGAAGGCATTGAAGAAGATTTTCTTAACACTTGGCTTTTCTGATTTGGTTTCCATTAGAAAGTATAAAGTGCGTTCCAAATCTGGTGCTACGCTGGCCCTTTCATCTTCCGTTAAATACGACCAGTAAATATTGTTGAGTTGCCCTAAAACCAAATTCAGAATCAATTCATTTTCCTCTTTATCAATCACCCATTTTACCATTTCTACATAGCCAACACGAGGAACTTTACCATCGAGGAAATTCTCGTAAAGGTTTACAAAGGTGCTCCCCTTTTCTACATCCGTCATACGTGAATACCGTTGGGTGACCATGTTGATATCCACTTCAAAAAGGCCATAACCTTTTCCATCGGCATTTAATACAATATCGCCCAATCTCAGAATAGGCAAGTCAACATTTAAAACCGCTTCTTTAGAGGCTATTTTCTTATATACTTTAGTTTGATCGAGCCATGCCGCAGCACTAAATACCTGAGGCCAAACTCGGTTTTTCCCAGAAGGATCTAGTTGACCTAACTTCATCTCATTGAGCATTCCTTGCTGACGCACTAATTCCATCTGAAACTCAGGACGACCTGATGTATTGACCCAAACCTCACTCCAAGTTTTCAAGTCTTCGGGCGTTTTCTTGTCCAAAATATTGATCAAATCGGGCCAAGTGGCATTGGCATGTGCATAGGTTTTCAAGTATTCCTGCATGCCTTCTTGGAATAATTGTTCCCCAATCAGCATTTCTAGCTGACGCATCATAATCGGTGCTTTATTGTAAATAATAGCACCATACATTTGTCCAGCCTCATTCAAGTTATTCAGTTCTTGTCGAATTGGGTTGGCACCTTCGGTTCTATCTACCCCATAAGCAGACGGATAATGACGCACCAAGAAATTCAACTCATGATCGATTTCAGGGAAACTTGGGTTGACCATTTTAGCAGCCATAAAATTGGCAAACACCTCTTTGGTCCAAACATCATTGAACCAGTCCATGGTCACCAAATCGCCAAACCACATATGGGCGGTTTCGTGTGCGATTAAACTCGCTCTGCTCAACAACTGAGATTGCGATGGGTCCTCATCCAAGAAAAGGCTGTTAGCTTGGTACTGAATAGCGCCCACATGCTCCATTCCTCCGTATTGGAAACTAGGAATTAGCGCAAAATCGAATTTCTTAAAAGGGTAATCTATTCCCGTATATTCTTGTAACCATTGAATTGAAGCACCATGGAGGTAGAAAATCAAATCGAGATTTCTAGCCACTTTTGCGCTGTCTGTTTCCCTGTGGAGCATGGTCATTTCCATACCTCCTACATTTTGAGTTTCTGACTTGAACTTGCCTGCTACAAATGAAAATAAATAAGTACTGATCAAATCAGACTTTTCGAACTGAATGTTCTTTCGGCCATCTTTCACACTTAAAAGTGCCACTGGGCCATTGGCTATGGCATTCCAACTTTCAGGTAAGTCTAAAGTAAGGTCGTAAGTTGCCTTTAAGTTGGGCTGATCAAATGAAGGAAAAAGGGTTCTTGCTCTATCGGGAACTAGCAAGGTGTACATAAACTCTTCCTTGCGGTTGAGCGAGGTTTCTCCTGCAAAAAAGTTGATTTCGATAATGTTCTTCCCTCTTCTCAATAAATCCCTACTGATAATGATGTGCTCATTGTTGAAATTGATTTCAGCCGATTGATCATTGACAATAATACCTTTGAGCTTTTCAACCGATTCTCTAAAATCTAAAAGCAAATCTTCGGAATTGTCGCTTAGGTTGAAGCTCAAAGTTTCCAATGACTGAATGGGTTGTGTAAGGACTTCTGGCACCCGGAATTCAAGCTTATAATTGATATTAGAAACAATGGCTTTTCTAGATTTGGCCAAGGCCAAGGAAACACCATTTTCAATACCTTCAAACTCATTTTTGCTGTTACACGAAAAGATTAAAAAGGGAAGCAGGCAGATTAAAAGTAGTTTTTTCATATCAGAATAAAGTCTTTTCTCAATTCAGGAGGAATACCAAAATGCTGGTCAATAAATCCGTCCATGTCTTCTTTGGTTTCTTTTGAAAGCAAACCATTTAACTCTTCTAAAGCCAAGCCTCCAATCATATAAGGAGGCATAAAATTCGTCATCAAACGGTCGCCTTTAAAGGAAGCCGCTACTTGAAATTCGGTCATTTCTTCTTTGGGCGTGCCGTGAATCATGCAATGCGACATCCACTTCTCAGGATCTTCTGGATTTTCTTCAATGCGTTGCTGCATGGCCGAAAAATCCATTTTGGTCATCATGTAATTAGAAAGGTTCTGCATGCTTTCCACAGAAAGACTATCCTTCATTTTCTCATAGCATACACTGCACATGCCGTATTCAAAAAGCACTTGGGTGGAATCAAGGTTTGGGTACCTTTTAAATACCTTTTCAATCATATAAGAGCGATCGCCTTTAAGTAATTCGTAATCGCACTGAATACAGTGTGTGATATAACCCTTGGTATCGGAGTTTCTAAATATTTCTGGAATGGGAAGACCTTCTTGCGGTACTTCGTCATTAAACTCTTCTTCGTACATCGTGTTTCTTGTTCTTTCTTAGAAATAAAAACTTAGTTTTTCGCCACTAAAGTAGGCGAAGCCTGTGCGGCAGGTAAAATGAGCGTATCGGCAATATTTACGTGCGCTGGGCGGGTGACAATAAAGCGAATAAGGTCAGCAATATCTTCTGCCTGAAGTGCCTCAAAGCCTTGATAGGTTGTTTTTGCTCGGTCTTCATCGCCTTTAAAGCGTACCAATGAAAATTCAGTTTCCACCAAACCTGGGCAAACCTGAGAAACCTTTACCCCTGTTCCGTTCAAGTCCATTCGCATGCCGTTATTAATAGCGTCTACCGCATGTTTAGAACCGCAATACACATTTCCACCCGGGTAAGCCTCTTTGCCTGCAATAGACCCTATATTCACCACATGGCCTGCTCCTCGCTCTACCATATTTGGTACAATGGCTTTGGTGACATATAAAAGACCTTTCACATTAATGTCAATCATGGCATCCCAGTCATCAATATTTCCTTCGTGAATTTTACCCAAACCGTGTGCATTTCCAGCATTATTGATCAATACATCAATCTGTTTCCATTCCGCTGGAAGCGAATTAAGGGCTTGCGCTACTGCAGCTCTATCGCTCACATCAAAAATGAGTTCTAAGGTTTTTACGCCCACTTTCGCAGACAATTCTTGCAGTCGTTCCTTTCGTCTTCCACAGACAATCAATTGATAACCTTCCTTGGCCAGTGCTTCGGCAGTAGCCCAACCAATACCAGAAGTGGCTCCGGTAACCATTGCTATTTTGCTCATTCCTGTTCTAAATTCTTAAGGTTCGAATTTAGAAGAAATATAGGGAAGTAAGAAGGTATTATTTATGATGTGAGTTGTGTTTTGGAATCGTTCCCATCTATTAAAGCCATTTCCCACCAGATGGAATACCTAAAGGTTATACAGCATGAATGTTAGCACAAACACTCCTCCTTGGAGAAGGAGGTTGGGAGGATTGGGCTTTGGTATTAGTAGAACAGTAATTGTCTTGTCCTGAAATAGGTTTACACAAATAAGTGTAAGAATGAATA